>Ga0065721_10003554_pt1 | contig 415849 bp, 291 predicted proteins | sample Mesricmetagenome_FD_59108 | JGI IMG/M metagenome (GOLD analysis project Ga0065721, IMG submission 59108) | Mesophilic microbial community from rice straw/compost enrichment Sample: eDNA_1 v2 (version 2) | ecosystem: Engineered > Solid waste > Grass > Composting > Bioreactor | place: USA...
GCCGCATAGCTAGCATAGCTATAGTCTGCCACATAGAACGGGCTGCTCTGCGTGAGCGTAATGCTCTGGCCCGGCTCAAGCGTCCCCTTCACCAACCAGACCGCTCCCGCAGGCGCGATCTTCTGCCAGACCGTATTGGCTGTGGGCTGCTGGCTCGGATTCACATACAGATCGACCCAGAAATCGGCTTGGTTAGCCGCATCGCCTATGTTGCTGTTCACCACTTTGAGCCCATTCTGGTCGGCACTCAGCTCAGTAATCACCAGATTGGGTCGCTGCTCTTGACCCAGCACGCGAGGCAGATAGATGAGATACTTGGGAGCTTCTTCCACCGTGATGGTGACGCTGGCTGGGTCGCTGACCAAGCCCATACTATCGGTCACCACCAAGCTAAAGGTAAGCGTCCCCGCCACACTCGGCGCGGTGAAGGTCGGTTGGGCGGTGTTGGCTCCCGTGAGCGTGACGGGCGTGCCGCTTGTCTGCGTCCAACTGTAGCTGAGCGGCGTATGGCCGTCGGGGTCGCTCGACTTGCTGCCGTCGAGTGTGACCAGTGTGCCAACCAGCACAGTTTGATCCTCACCCGCATGAGCGACCGGCTCGCCATTGGTGACCGTGATGGTGACGGTATCGGCTGCGCTGGCCAAGCCCATACTATCGGTCACCACCAAGCTAAAGGTAAGCGTCCCCGCCACACTCGGCGCGGTGAAGGTCGGTTGGGCGGTGTTGGCTCCCGTGAGCGTGACGGGCGTGCCTGCGGTTTGTGTCCAGCCATAGGTGAGCGGCGTATGGCCGTCGGGGTCGCTCGACTTGCTGCCGTCGAGTGTGACCAGTGTGCCAACCAGCACAGTTTGATCCTCACCAGCATTGGCGACCGGCTCGCCATTAGTGACCGTGATGGTGACGCTGGCTGGGTCGCTGACCAAGCCCATACTATCGGTCACCACCAAGCTAAAGGTAAGCGTCCCCGCCACACTCGGCGCGGTAAAGGTCGGTTGGGCGGTGTTGGCACCCGTGAGCGTCACGGTTGTGCCTGCGGTTTGTGTCCAGCCATAGGTGAGCGGCGTATGCCCGTCGGGGTCGCTCGACTTGCTGCCGTCGAGTGTAACCAGCGTACCAACCAACACAGTTTGATCCTCACCAGCATCAGCGACCGGCTCGTCATTAGTGACCGTGATGGTGACGCTGGCTGGGTCGCTGACCACCCCCAGACTATCGGTCACCACCAGGCTGAAGGTGAGCGTCCCCGCCACACTCGGCGCGGTAAAGGTCGGTTGGGCGGTGTTGGCACCCGTGAGCGTGACGGGCGTGCCAGCGGTTTGTGTCCAAGCATGGGTTATCGTCTGGGTTGGGTCTTCATCGTATGAACCACTGCCATCAAGGGTGACCAATGTGCCAGCGACCACTATCTGATCGTCGCCCGCATGTGCGATGGGAGGATCATTGCTGAAGGTGGCGGTGATCACTTTGCTGTTGTCTATTAGGAGTGTGGTTGGCGAACTTGTGCCACTGAGATCGCCACTCCAACCCACAAAGCTCCAGCCCGAGTTGGCGGCTGCGCTAACGGTAACAGTTGTATTGGGCAGATGCCAATCAGTGCTCGGTGTTGCGACAAGCTGGCCACTGCCAATGATACCTTTGGCGAGTCGGTAACCAAATTCATAGGCACCCAGGTCAATGATCCCATTCCCTACACGTGGTTTGCCATCTAAATCGGTCGAAGTAGTATTAAGGCTCGTATTACCCTGATCGATCGCTGGCGAGCCTGGTTTGAGATGCAGATCTCCAGTAGTGGTAGGAGCGCTCGTATGGCTAATCGGATTTACAAACAGTGGATCAGCATCGGCGAGGTTGCCTCCGCCATCGCTGCCACAAGCGCTATTCCAAGTGCCTCCTGAATTACAGCCTTCCACTAAACTGTATCTGATCGTTTGTCCCGAACTGCTGTCGATAAAAATCGATGGGTTATCGCCTTCATCAGAGGCATTGCCCCAGATAATGCTATTCGAGAGGATCGAGTCGCTGTTATCGTTATAGATCACGCCGCCGCGAAATGCGCTATTGCCGGAGAAAGTGGCATTGGTGATGCTTGAGTCGCTGGAATAGTTAAGGATCGCGCCGCCGAAATCTGAGTTATTGCCGGAGAAAGTGGCATTGGTGATGCTTGAGTTGCTGGAATGGTTATAGATCGCGCCGCCGCCATGTGGACCCGTGCTATTGCCGGAGAAACTAGTATTAGTGATGCTTACGTTACTGGAATAGTTATAGATCGCGCCGCCCTCAAAAGGGGTAGAATTTTCCACGAAGCTACTATTGATGATTGTTAGCTCACTGGAACGGTTATAGATCGCTCCTCCGCTACTCCCAAATTCAACAGAAGTATTGTGAGAGAAACTAGCGTTGGTGATCGTCACTTCGCTATTATTTTCATTGTAAATCGCGCCACCAGAGATGAATACAGAGTTACCAGAGAAGCTAACATTCGTTATGTTGAGATGGCTATTACTACTGAAGATGGCACCTCCAAAGTGTGCTCGATTACCAGAGAAGGAGCTGTCACTCAACTCGGTATCGCTACCGATAAGTGTTAGTGCCCCACCCTTACTGGAAGAGTGACCAGCCACGACCAGATGACGAAGGATCGTTTTGGCATTTTGCATAAAGATGCCAGGACCTGTATCAACTACATAAATAGATGTGTTCCAGCCAGCAGTGATAAACAGTCCATCCAACACAACGGTATCGGTAGCATTGGTAATGGATAACACACGGCGGCTATTGGTTCCCCTAAGATCGTCAGGGTGAACAACAACCCCATCCGCATCTGTCAGATCGTCTCCCGCCAGATCCCCGCTTAGGATGGTTTTGTTCACTTCCCAATTACGCTGAGCCAAGTCGGTCTCTGTACCCGCAAAACCGCCGTACAGCTCAACACCATTGGGGATGTTAAAGGAGATCAGGCTATCTGTTGCAAGGTTGGTTACTTGCGTTACGGGACGATAGATGCCCTTGGCGATCCAAATACTGTGGTTGGATTGAGCAGCAGCAAGGGCATCTTGTAAGTCCGTATATGCATTCTGCCAACTGCTGCCATCGTTAGCACCGGTCGCGTTCTGATCGACATAGATGATGCTGTCGCCGGGCGCAGCTTGGAGCTTTGGCAGAAAAGCAAGCCCTTGTGCTCCCATTACTAGTACAAGGCAGATCAGCAAAGGTAAAAGTGTCCTGTAAGATGAAACTTTATTACGTGGCATGCGTCCGATCCTTGACAAATTCAGAAACGATTCTCTATCCAGACAAAACCATCCCAAAGCAGCCTCAATTCAGCAGTCTATCAACCTTATCAAGATCCCGATCTAGACAGGACTTGTCGTAGCAGTATACAAAGCAAGCGTCTCAAGAACGTCACAAAACACACCTCAAAACGTCTCTTGAAACGCTCGAATCGTCAAAAATCGCAACTCATACCAAATTCGCTAGATCACTTACTTTCTGGCCTTCGACAGAGCGGAACTTGTCTCTTTTTCTTTCCCTGTTTTGTCTTTCCAGCGTTACAAGAACACAAGTCTTTAAACGGATTTGATATGATCCCAAATCCGCTTGCTAGGCTATTCAGGGGGCGCTCGGGCGCAGGCGTGCGTGCAGCCGAATGTAGCGAGCAAGGTGTTGATAGCCGGAGGCGGACGCGCCAGAAGCCGAATGGAAGCTTGAGAGCTCTCCGCCAGAGTTTTAAAGTCATCAAGCCGATTCGGGGTATCGATCCACACAAAACTAAGCAGATTGGCCAGAAGGAGCAAAACAAATGAGGAGGCGTTTTCACACCTCCTCAATCGCCAGCAATCAAAGAAAACTGCTTATTTTCTTACGAGCGGTAGATAAACCCGCAGATTGTTCGGGTTGTTCGGGTTGTTCGGATCGTTCGGGTTGTTCGGGTTATTGGGATCGTTCGGATCGTTCGGGTTGTTCGGGTTATTCGGGTTGTTCGGATCGTTCGGGTTATTGGGATTATTCGGGTTGTTCGGATCGTTCGGGTTATTGGGATTATTCGGGTTATTGGGATCGTTCGGATCGTTCGGGTTATTGGGATTATTCGGGTTATTGGGATCGTTCGGGTTGTTCGGGTTATTGGGATCGTTCGGATCGTTCGGGTTGTTCGGGTTATTGGGGTCGTTCGGATCGTTCGGGTTGTTCGGGTTATTGGGATCGTTCGGATCGTTCGGGTTGTTCGGGTTATTGGGATCGTTCGGATCATTCGGATCATTCGTCACAGTGATGGTCACGCTATCCATCGTGCTAGCCAGACCCAGATCGTCTTTGACGATTAAGATGAAGGTCAACGTGCCCGCTGTGCTTAGCGCGGTGAAGCTGGGCTTGGCGCTCTGCGCATTGGCGAGCGTGACGCTTGGGCCGCCTGTTTGTGTCCACTGATAGGAGAGCGTCTGCGTTGGATCGGCATCAGACGAGGCGCTACCGTCAAGTGTGACCAGCGTGCCAGCGACTACCGTCTGATCGGCACCCGCATTGGCGGTGGGAGGATCATTGCTGAAGGTGGCGGTGACCTCTTTGTTGTTGTTCATCACAAGAGTGTTGGATGAACTGCTGCCACTCAGATCACCACTCCAGCCAGCGAAGCTCCAGCCTGGCTGAGCGACGGCGGTAAGGTTAAGAGTTGTATTGGGTTCGTACCAATCGCTGTTGGGTGTATGGCTGATCTCACCGCTCCCAATCACGACTTTATTTAGTTGATAGGCAGTTTCGTATGCGCCCAAGTCAATGGTGGAACCCATGATACGGGGCTTTTCGTCTAGGTCGTTTGTGGTTGTATTAATGACATTACTGCCCTTATCAATCATGGGCGAGTTGGCTTGCAAACGCAGATCGCCGCTTTGGGTTGGCGCACTCTGGTGGTTAACTGGACTGACAAACAGCGGATCCGTAGGAGCGAGATTACCGATACCGTTGAGCCCACAATTACTAGTAGTCCAAGTTCCGTTAGGATTACAACCTTGCACCAAGCTGTGATTGGTAGTGCTGAGAACTAATCCCAGTTGACCTACGGCTGGTGAACTATTCCCCCAAATAATACTGTTGTTTAGATTGAAATTGAGGATGCCAAAATAAATCGCTCCGCCATCGAGTTCTGCGCTATTGCCAGAGAACGTGGCATTGGTGATGTTCATGATGGTACCAGAAGAGAGGGGAAGGCCTGCTTGATAGATAGCTCCGCCGAACTGCGAAGCACGATTACCAGAGAAGCTGGCATTAGTGATCTTCACCTTGGCCTCGGTGGCGACAATGAGGAATGAGGCGGTGTTTGAAATAGCGCCGCCATTTATTGCGCTATTGCCAGAGAACGTGGCATTGGTGATATTCACTGGACCGCCTTCTGTGTGGATAGCGCCGCCATCGATTCCTGCGCTATTGCCAGAGAACGTGGCATTGGTGATATTCAATAGGTCCTCAGAGCCACTGTTGAAGATAGCGCCACCGTATCCTATGGCAGCATTGCCAGAGAAGCTGACATTACTAATGGTAGGATTACTATTGGAGATGTAGAGGCCACCACCAGCACTCTGGGTGAGCAAGCCATTTGCCCTGCCTGCTGTGATCACAAAGCCATCGAGGATGGCGCTGCTGTTGTCATTAATGCTCTCTACAACATGGTAGCTATTGCTGCCATTGATATTGGCTACGCTGGTGACAATACCATTGACACTGGAGTCATCCCGACCGATATCACCGCTGAGAATGGTCAGGTTGGTGCGCCAATCACGCTTGTCGAGCTGATCTTCGTTGCCCGCAAACCCGCCATACAGCGCCACTCTATTTTTCAGCACGAAGCTATCGCCACGGTTGCCAGTATTGTTGGTGGGATAGTAGACACCTCGAGCGACCCAGATCTGAGAGTCCATAGGGGCGGTTGCAAGGGCTTGTTGCAGGTCCTTATACGCATTCTGCCAAGAGGTGCCGTTATTAGCACCGGTGGCGCTCGCATTCACATAGACAATGGTGGGAGTATCGGCGGCGTACATCGTGGCCGATAGAAAAAAGCTAGCACAAACCAGTTGCATTGTGAGCAACAGCAAGAGGATCTTGCGGAGAGAAGTAAGTGGTGAGTGTTGCATCGATGATCTCCTAATGAAATGTAGGCGTTGTTGTTAAATGTAGCGAGATTGTTATGGTTCATGCCCTGCAAACTCACCCTATAGCGCTTTACCAGCTTTCAATTCGAGACTAGCAGTGCTATTGCATCGTTGGTGGAACAATATATCTTTATACCACCTAAAATCGATTGGCAGTTTCAGAAGCATTTAAATGCCATTGTAAACATTTTAATGTTGCGTTTTAATTCATATCTCCCCCTTTGCTATTTGAAGTCCGATCCTTATGCCAGATTACATTCATTACTCACAATGTTGACACTTGGCAACAACATAAGGAAGCCAGGCATCATCACCGCAAAAAAACACAAAACAAGACCAAGGCAACATGTTAAAGAAATGTTTTTTATTAACTTCCTTCGGTTAAGGAATAGTAAAAAGCTATGAGCGAATTATAACTCAAAAAATGGAAATTTTGCAAGAATACTAGCAGAAATAAAATTTTATATGTAGATGAAGAAGAAATATAGCTTATTGATCGGTAATACCCTTATCGTAGCACATTAAAGTACATTTACTTAAATCATGAAGCTCAGAATACTTTGTTTACATTTCAACAAAATATTACAATGACTGCGATATAGATACATTTCTGCGCGTATTGCGTCTGTATCTTACAAAAAAAATCAACTTTCACACTCAAAATACTGGAATGTAACATTTTGGGAAAGATTGTGTAAGATTTTGGGTTATCGTCCGAAATATAAACAATCTTCCCCCGATTTATGCGCATACAGGAAAATGTAACATCTTGGGAAGGGTTGTGTAAGATTTTGGGCTGTCGCACAAAATTCAAATAACCTTTCCCCAGCTTATCCGCAGTCTAAGGCGTTGTCTGAAAGGTTACTGTAACTGGCCCAGCCAGATTGTCGCTCTCATCGCTCTCCAGCTCAACGCCATAGCTATTCTGCGAATGGTAGGAATCGACATAGACATAGAGCTGATCGCCCCAGAGCGCTCCCGCAGGCGCGATCTTCTGCCAGACCGTGTTGGCTGTGGGCTTCTGGCTCGGGTTCACGTACAGATCGAGCCAGAAATCGGCCCGATTAGCTGCATCGCCTGTATTGCTGATCACCACACATAGCCCTCTCTGATCAGCACTCAGCTCAGTAATCACCAGATTCGGTCGCTGCTCTTAACCCAGCACGTGGGGTAGATAAACCGCAAAGCTCGTTTGAGGTGCTTCTTCCACCGTGATAGTGACGCTATCCGGCGCGCTGGCTAAGCCCATACTATCAGCTGAAGGTGAGCGTATCTGCCGCACTCGGCGCGGTGAAGGTGGGCTGGGCGCTATCGACCACCCGTTAAGGTAACGGACGTGCCACTTGTCTGTATCCAGCTATAAGTGAGGGGAGAATGCGCATCGGGGTCGCTTGATCCGCTGCCGTCAAGTATGACCTGTGTGCCAGCGAGCACTATCCGATTCTCACCTGCATCAGCGATCGACTGATCATTAGTGAGCGTGATGGTGACGCTGGCCAGGGCGCTTACTGATCCCAAATTATCTGTTACCACGAGGCTGAAGGTGTATGTGCCCGCAATGGTGGAGGTGAAGCTGGGTGAAAGCGCGCTGCTATCGGTCAGTGTGATATTCGGCCCAGCGGTCTGTGTCCAAGTGTAGCTAAGTGTCTGAGTTGGATCTTCATCTGATGAAGCACTACCATCGAGAGTGACCAGTGAGCCAGCGACCACTGTTTGATCGTCTCCCGCATGTGCGGCTATGCATTAGCCAAAAGTCGTGTCGGCAGCAAAAGGCGATCGTTCGCATACCATCGCGGGAGTATCCTTGAGAGCACAGAACGCAGAGAGCTTGTATGCGATTTCGCTACGCGAAATCGCATACAACATCACCATTCAGCCCCTCGCCCGCACTGCGGGAGAGGGGGCCGGGGGTGAGGGCCGATAACGCTGACCGTATGTCGATTTGTGGCTAATGTACAGCATGTGCGGTGGGAGGATCATTGCTGAAGGTGGCAGTGATCACTTTGCTATTGTTCATCAGGAGCGTGGTGGGAGAACTACCGCCACTCAGATCACCGCTCCAACCAGCAAAACTCCAACCTGAATCGGCGGTGGTGGTGAAGGTGACTTCAGTATCGAGAGGATACTCTGCTTGGTTTGGGGTATAGTTGACGCTACCCTTGTCAACAGAGACCTGACCGCTTTAGCGCTCTGCTCGTTAAGCAGATGCAGAATCAAAAGGGCCTGTGCTTTCGCACAAGCCCTCTTTTTCTATCGATCGAGCTGCCTAGCTAGCGAGCAGGCCAGCTAGAGGGATCAGCTTGTTGGAGACCCGAGCCAGAAAAAACGCCCGCACCCGTCGCCGTCACTGGGCCAGCCAGATTGTCGCTCTCATCGCTCTCTAGCTCGACGCCATAACTATTTTGCGAATGGTAGGAGTCGACATAGACATACAGTTGATCGCCCGCCGTATAGCTGCCAAAGCTATAGTCTGCAACATAAAACGGGCTGGTCTGCGTGAGCGTAATGCTCTGACCCGGCTCAAGCGTCTGCTTGACCAACCAGACCGCTCCCGTAGGCGCGATCTTCTGCCAGACCGTGTTGGCTGTGGGCCTCTGGCTCGGGTTCACATACAGATCGACCCAGAAATCGGCCCGATTAGGAGCATCGCCCGTGTTGCTGATCACCACTTTCAGCCCATGCTGATCGGCTGTCAGCTCAGTAATCACCAGATTCGGTCGCTGCTCTTGACCTAGCACCTGAGGCAGATAGACCGTATAGCTGGTTTGAGGCGTCTCTTGCACAGTAATCGTAACGGTATCGGCTGCGCTAGCTACGCCCATGCTATCGGTCACCACTAGGCTGAAGGTCAGCACATCCGCCACACTCGGCGCAATGAAGCTGGGTTTGGCGGTATTGGCTCCCGTCAGCGTAACAGGTGTGCCGCCCGTCTGTGTCCAAGCGTAGCTGAGCAGAAGATGCCCATCGGGGTCGCTCGAAGCGCTGCCATCGAGCGTGACGGTGCTGCCAGGCATGACCGTCTGATCCTCACCCGCATTGGCAACCGGCTCGCCGTTCGTCACTGTAATCGTCACACTATCGGCTGTGCTGGTAAGGCCCAAGCTATCGGTCACAATCAGCTCGAAAGTCAATACGCCTGCACTATTCGGTGCGGTGAAGCTCGGCTGGGCGGTGTTGGCACCCGTCAGCACCACGCTTGTACCGCCCGTCTGCGTCCATGCGTAGCTGAGCGGCGTGTGTCCATCGGGGTCGCTCGAAGCGCTGCCATCGAGCGTGACGGTGCTACCAACTAGCACCGCTTGATCTGCACCCGCATTAGCGTTTGGCTGCTGGTTGGTCACCGTGATCGTGACGCTATCGGCTGCGCTTGTTGCACCCAAATTATCGCTCACCACAAGGCTGAAGGTGTATACGCCCGCAACGGTGGGTGTGAAGCTGGGTGAAACCGCGCTGCTATCGCTCAGCGTGACACTCGGCCCAGCAGTTTGCGTCCAGTCGTAGCTGAGTGTCTGGCTTGGGTCGGCATCGAACGAAGCGCTGCCATTGAGTGTGACCAGTGTTCCAGCGACCACCACTTGATCAGCACCTGCGTCTGCGGTGGGCGGATCATTGGTGAAGGTGGCGGTGATATGTGTATCGCTGACCACCACGCTGGCCTGGGGCGATGTGCCGCTCAAATCGCCGCTCCATCCCGCAAAGGTCCAGCCTGGGTTGGCCGTGGCGGTGATCGCAACGGTGGTATTGGCGAGATATTCGATCTGTTGAGGCGTATAGGTGACCGTGCCGCCTCCAATCACATCCAGATTCAGGTGGAGCTGCGCCTCGTAGGCTCCTAGGTCGATATTGGAGCGAATGATACGCGGATTACCACCAAGATCGAGATTGAACTTGAGATCGAATTCGAGATCAATAGTGTCTGTAACAATCACCACTGATACTAGGGCGAATTGATTATCACCAGCATCGATTGCGGGTGAACCAGGCAGCAAACGAAGATCGCCAGCAGTACTTGGTGCTGAACTAAAATCAACAGGGCTTACAAACAAGGGATCGGCATCGGCAAGATTGCCGCCTAGATCCGTTCCACAAACGCTTGTGTTCCAAACACCACTCGGCTTACAGCCCTGAATGAGGCTATGGGTCATGGTGACAATATCGCTATTATCGATGACGAGCTCCGAACTGTTACCCCACACAATGCTATTGATTATTGCTAGCTGGCTGAGATCGGTGTGTGCGATCGCGCCTCCGCTGTTCGCGTTATTCCCAGAGACAGTGGCATTAAAAAGGAATGCTCCGCTCGAATCCGTGCTCGCAATCGCACCTCCACTGTTCGTTGCGCCGTTTCCAGAAATGCTGGAGTTCAAAATGATCGCCACACCGGAATCCGAGTTAGCAATCGCACCACCGTCGTTGCTTGCGCGATTCCCAGCGAGGCGAGAGCGATGAAGCAAGCTGATACCTGTATTGTTGTTATAGATCGCGCCACCATCTCCATCGGCCTGATTATCGGTAATAGAGACATTCTCCAGCATACTAAAGCTTGTATCCTCGATATAGATCGCGCCGCCATCTCCACTAGCACTATTACTGCTCAGCGGTGAATCGGCAAGCGAGAACAAGCTGGAATTGGCATAGAGCGCGCCGCCATTATTTGCATGATTGTGCTTAAATTGAGTATGAAAAGCATCAATCCCACCTAGCTCGCTCCCGATCGCACCGCCAAGGGTCGCCGTATTGGTTAAGAAGTTGGTGTTGGTAATGGCGAATGAAGCCGCTAGAGCATTAATCGCCCCACCAGATCCAGCGGCCTGATTCTCAAGAAAGTCAGTGTTCGTGATGGTGCCGCTGTTTGTCCCAAAGATGTTGAGCGCACCACCATCCCCTCCTGCGTCATTCTTGTGAAAATGGTTATCACTGATTTCGATAGAGCTTAAGCCTTGGAGCTGTAGAGCACCGCCATCTTGGCCTGAATCATTGAGGATAAAATCGGAATCGTGAAGATACAGCGTGGAGGTAATAGATGGATCTCCACCAGAGAAAAGCGCTGCGCCGCCATCGCCCTGTTCTGCCCGATTACCCGAGAACGTGCTGCCCTCAACAGTGGTTTGGATGGATACGCTGAAGATCGCCCCACCAGCAGCAGGCATAGGCCCAGAACTCGTGGTCGCGGTATTCGTCACAAAGGTGCTACTGGTGATGCTGATAGTCTCGGTAGCATTACTTGCGATCGCGCCGCCATGACCGTTACTTGAACTGTTCTCAGTGAACGTGCTATCGCTGAGAGTTAAGGTGTAGGAAATGCTTGAAGACGCGTTGTAGAGCGCACCGCCAGCCGAAGAAGCGTTATTCTTGCTGAAATCAGTGCTTAGGATATCGACATTGCCCGAGCTATGAAAAATGGCACCACCATTACCATTAGTGGCTTTATTCTCGGAGAAGTCCGAACCGCTAATAGTCAGCTCGCTATTGGCGCTGTGAATCGCACCGCCAATAGGGGCACTATTTGCAGCGAAGAGCGATTGCGTAATAGTGAGCGCGTTGGTTGAGTTTAGTTGGTTTGGATGAAAGATCGCGCCGCCACCCATCACAGCTGTATTGGTGAGAAACTCCGTCTGCGAGAGGGTGATATTGCCCGAGTCATGCCAAATCGCGCCGCCACCGTTAGTATTTGCTGTATTCTCGGCAAAGCTCGTATCGCTGATGATCAGGTCACTATACGCGCCATAGATCGCACCGCCAGTACCTGAACTATTCTCAGAGAAGGTTGATTCAGTAATGCTGAGCGTATGCGTTGAGCCTATAGGGTTGGGGTTATAGATAGCGCCGCCGCCTGTTGCAAGTACGGTGCGATTTTCCTCGAAATCGGTTTTCGAGATCGTCATATCACCGAGGTTGTTGGAAATCGCACCACCATAGCCAGTCGTCGCCTCGTTCTGGGAGAAATTGGAATCGCTGATCGAGAGATAACCTCGATAATTATTGATCGCACCGCCAGAATTTGCCTGATTCTCGGAGAAACTCGAACGAATGATTGTGAGCGTATTGCTAATGGTGGGATGATAGTTATTAATCGCACCGCCGCCGCCAGTATCAGCACTATTTTTGGAGAAGGTCGAATCGCTGATTGTTATGCCACCATAGGATGCGCTGCTGGTGCTGCTAATAGCGCCACCGCTGGTGCCGGAATGATTTTCTAAGAAGTCCGCATGGCTGATGATCAAGCTGTTGCTGGTGGTGACACTGGTTGTGTGTTGGATAGCACCACCGGTGCTATCAGAACTATTCTTGGAGAAGGTAGTATTGCTGATAGTGGGGGCGCTATTGGAATTGCTTATAGCACCGCCATTGGTTGCATGGTTGCCAACAAAATAAGAATAGCTAATGCTCGGGTTACTATCGCTTGTATTATAGATTGCCCCGCCATAGAGAGAGGCCTGATTGCCTGAGAAGGTGACATTCCTGATAGTAGGGCTACTCATTGTATTATGAAGCGCCCCGCCAGCGAAAGCAGATGCGGGAAGATCATTCGCCGAACCCGCAGTGATCACAAAACCATCGATAATGGCGCTTGTACCAACTAGAAAACCTTTGACAACATTGTAGCTATTGTTGCCAACAATATCTGAGGCGCTGGTGACGATACCGTTCACATGAGTGTCGTTTTGGTCGATATCGCCGCTGAGAATGGTTGTATTCAGCTCCCAGTCGCGCTCGCTCAGTTGTGTTTCGTCGCCCGCAAAGCCGCCATACAAGGCTACGCCATTCTTCAGCTCAAAGCTGGCGCTGCGATCACCTGAATCGCTGGTAGGATAGTAGATGCCTTTGGCCACCCAGATCTGATCGGTTGCCTGCGCTGCGCTGAGGGCCGCTTGCAGATCTTTAAATGCGGTAGCCCAACTCGTACCGTCCTCCACACCGCTCGCCGCCCGATTCACATACCAAATCTGATCAGCTGCTTGGGCTGGCGGAGCTTGTTGAGTAAATGTACACCAACTTGCCACTAATACAACGACAAACAGAAGCCTAAACGATCGTGGATGAATGGAGGATGAGGGCAGCATAAAGCTCCTTAAGAAAAAAGTGTACAGATACTCTATAATACACGATAAAATGTGGTATTGTAATATAAATAGCGTTTAATTTACATTACATCGAAAAACAAAATATCTTCCCTCAAACTAGATAAATGAGCGGTTGACTGTAAAAACTAACCCCTCGTAGTAGATTTATTATTTGCAGAAGGAAATTATTCCACAAAGTCATAGAGTCGGTCATACAAAATCCGAGCGCTTTGATGCTTTTTGGCCCTCGGCAGAGTGAAACCTGACTATTTTTCCGCCGTTCTTGTTTTTCCCCATCACAAGATGGTTCCTCTTTAAACAACTCTGATTTAGCCCAGATCGCAGCAGCTTAACGAATTAAGCCTAACTCTGAAAACGGCCCACTGCGCAACGGCTCTAATCTCGCCATCGAAGCATTGATCGACACCACTGGCCGCCCTCGATCGCGCAGATCAAGCTCATCTGATAGCGTATCCGCTCACTTCAGGTAATGCATATCTTGGCGGAGAGCTCTCAACCTTCCATTCGGCTTCTAGCGCGTCCGCCTCCGGCTATCAACAGCTTGCTCGCTACATTCGGCTGCTCGCACGCCTGCGCCCAAGCGCCCCCTGAATAGCCAAGCGTGCGTGCGGATCTGCTATCAAAGCTGCTGAAGACCAAAACACCAAGTATTCAACCGAATTTCGTATGAAATGCGAGAGCGCAATGGGACTCGCTAATACAGGCCGATTCTGGAACTTCAAAGCAACGAAAATCGCAATTTAGAGGCACGTAACTTGCTTTATCAAGCAGTTAATAAAGTTAATAAGCTGATCGATATGCGTATCCAAACAGATAGCTTACTGATTACGTAACACACTCAAACGCCATATACAAAGGTATATCACCATGACTAATCAGTCGCCTCATCGCGAAGATAACAGCCACCTCACAAACCCAGACGCGAGCCAAGCCACACCTCAACAAGGGCAGCTATTTAACCACTTCGCCCAACAATTTCTAGAAGCCCTACCGCTCGATATTGTTATTCTCGAATATGTTCCGCCCAAAGATTTTCGGATCGTAGCCGGAAAACAGAACAACAAACTCAAGCATGTGTTCTCCGAGCAAGATCTACTTGGAAAGACGATTCGCGAGATCAATACCCCTAAAGACGCCGATTTCGTGGAAGAGCTCATGTTGAAATGTGTTCGCACCGGCGAAAGCGTTCAGATCGAGAACAATTTCGATGTTGCAGGCCAGCAATACTGGATGACAGCGACCTATTCACCGATTAGCAATGAGCGCTCTGAGGTCACCCATATTCTGATGGCTTGGGAAGATATTACCGAACGGAAAATGCGCGAGCTTGAAGCACAAAAAGAGCAGCTTGAACTGATCGAACAGCAAGCGTCGCAGTTGGCCGAGCTTTCAACACCGATTCTCTCGATCAGCGACAGCACCATGGTTATGCCGCTGATCGGCGCCATCGACTCGCAGCGTGCCCAACAGATCTTCGATAGCCTCCTGCAAGGCACAGCCCAACACCGCGCCAGCACCATCATCCTCGACATCACGGGCGTGCCGATCGTCGATACGCAGGTGGCGAACAACCTTGTGCAGGCTTCACAGGCAGCCCGTTTGCTCGGCGCGGAGGTGCTGATCACGGGCATTCGCCCCGAGGTAGCCCAAACGATCATCGGGCTGGGCATCAATCTCAGCGGCATCACTACGCGCGGCACCCTGCGCGACGGGATCGCCTATGCGCTCGCCAACGACAAGCAAACGTCTAATCGACAAGAATAAGTCTGCTTAGCGTCTCATAGTTCTGCGCCAGCATCACCTTCGCATTGAAAACAAAGCCGCTCTGTTAGATCACTCTCTTTTTGGCCTTCGGCAGTGTGGAACTTGACCCTTTTTGTTGAGAGATTTCGCGCTGTCGCGCGACATCTCTCAACTCTTTCCGCCGGTTTTGTTTTCTTGCGCTTCAAGAGGGCAAGTCTTTACACGAATATGGTATTACTTTTGACCCTCGGCAGTGTGGAATGAGACTCAGCTTTTCGCCTTCTCGCGTTAAGCGAATGCAAGGCTTTAAAGTTGTTAGCTGCGGAATTCGAGCCTACCCTTCGACAAGCTTAGGGTAGGCTTTGGCTTGCTGAGCCTGCTAGGCGCGTGCGCCTAGCAGGCTCAGCGTGAGCTGCGAGGCTATGGACCGAATGTTTGGAAAGGATGTTGATAGCCGAAGGCGGACGCGCCAGAAGCCGAATGGATGCTTGAGAGCTCTCCGCCTGAAGCCTAAGCGTATACAGAGGATGGCGCTTCGCCCAGAGCGAAATAAATAAAATGAGCCTAGCAGAAAGCGCTCTGCTAGGCTTTTTTGCGCTTCAAGCTCGCAACAACCAAGCTCAATCTTCGACTTCAAAGGCGGCGCACTGAGCACAGCGCCCCAGCAGGGCCAGATGATCGTTCTGGATCTCGAAGCCATAGCGCTGCTGGATCAGCTCCTTTAAGGGCGCCAGCTCCTCATCGGAGATCTGGATCTGATAGCCACAGCTCTGGCAGACCAAATGGTGGTGGGATTCGCCCGGCGCGCGGTATTCGTAGAGCAACTTGGAATCGCCCAGATCGATCGATGCCACCATACCAAGGCCCTGAAGCCATTGCAGGGTGCGGTAAACGGTTGCGATATCGACAAAAGGCTGATGCAGCACGATCTCGGCGTGAATCTCCTCGGCTGTCATATGGCAGCCAGCAGCTTTGATCACCTGAAGCACTTGCAAACGCTGCGGTGTGAGGCGGTGACCCTGTTGGCGCAACATTGTGATTTCATCTGAAAGCTCCATGGCAGGGCCCTCCAAATAGTCGCTGTTCTCACTTCGGCTAGGCTCGTATGCATGCTCTCACTGGCCGAAAACAGCTCTCTAAGCATCTATTTGCCATTGTAAACAGGAAATATGTCAACTGTCAACGAGCCAAACTTGTGCTCGCGGCTTTTCCATTGTAGCTAAATCGGCCAAAAGATGGAAATATAAGCCCGCATATCCTGTTGACGATTTTAAACCCATTCAGTATACTATTGCAACTAATCGCATTTGCAACTAATTGCAACAAATTCTCCTAGTCTGCTTCGTTCTAGCATCGCGTTCAGCACACAGCGCCCAACACGGGCATAGCTCTCTCAGATCTGCTTGAATGTAAGGTATCGCACGCCTTAAGCAAGGAGGATCTCTATGTTTGCGTTTGTCTTGGGATCCCACATCCCGCACGTGCCCAAGCGGCCGCCAGCGCTGCACATCCCCGATGGCTTTCTCAACCTACCGATCTCGCTGCTCTTTTGGCTGATCAGCATCGCGCTCGTGGCTTTAGCCCTGCGGCGCAGTCGCAATCTCAACGAGCATCAGCTGCCCTTGATGGGCATTATGGCGGCTTTTATCTTCGCCGCTCAGATGATCAACTTCCCCGTAGTGGGAGGCACCTCGGGGCACCTGCTGGGCGGGAGCTTGGCGGCCATCACGCTCGGCCCATGGGCGGGCATGCTGGTGATGAGCTGCGTGATCGGCGTCCAAGCGCTTCTGTTCCAAGATGGCGGCCTGCTCGCTATGGGCGCCAATATTTTTAATATGGGCTTGCTCACTGCGGTGATCGGCTATGGACTGTATCGCATCGTGGCCCAGCGCTCGCAACGGCTGCGCTTGCTCGGGGCCGGCCTCGCGGCTTGGCTCTCGGTGGTCGCCGGGGCCTTGCTGACCGCCCTGCAGTTGTGGCTGAGCGGCACCTCGTCCCTTCAGATCGTCATGCCGGCCATGTTGGGCATCCACGCGCTGATCGGCATCGGCGAAGCCTTGATAACGGTGGCGGCGCTGGCCTTCATTCTGCGCACTCGCCCCGATCTGCTCAACGAAAACGCGCAGCAGGACGGACGTGCTTGGATCATCGGCGGCGTTGTGGCCACCGTGTTGGTCGTGTTGTTGGCACCCTTCGCCTCGGCCGACCCCGACGGACTCGAGCGCGTCGCAGAAGACCTGGGCTTTATAGAGCGCGGCCAAGACGCGCCCTACCAACTGATTCCCGACTACAGCTTCCCGCTTTTAGGCGAGACGTCGCTTTCGACGATCGTTGCGGGCCTTGTGGGCTTGGTGGTGGTAGCAGCGCTCAGCATGGCCGCTGCTCGGCTTATTCAAGAGCGCAAGGCTTAGCAGTCTAGAAGTCCGCTTTACGCAAGAAAACGGTAACACTTATGCAGACCCAGAGCTCGTATCAAAGCTTGTCCGTCGCGCCCAGTAAGCAGCTCGTTCAACTGCTCGACGCGCGCACCAAGCTGATCATCAGCCTGCTCTTCATTCTCTCGAACCTGGTGCTGCCCGATGGCGCTTGGCTCGGCTTTCTCGCTGCTCTGCTGCTGCTGTTCGGCTACAGCCTCGTCGCCCAAGTCGGCCTCGGCCTATTGCTGCGCCGCTCGTGGATCGCCCTGCCCTTTCTGCTCAGCGCGCTCCCGCTGATCTTTAGGCTGCCCGGGCAACCTCTCGCCAGCCTGCCCTTCGGCGATAGCGCGCTCGTCATCAGCGATCGCGGCCTGATTCGCTTTAGCAGCATTGCGCTGCGCAGTTGGCTCTCGGTGCAGATGGCGATTCTGCTCACCGCAAGCACGCCCTTCCCCGATCTGCTCAACGGGCTGCGCAACCTCGGGCTGCCGCAGCTCTTTGTGAGCCTGATCGGCTTGATGTACCGCTATATGAGCGTGATCAGCGACGAGGCCCATCGGCTGATGCGCGCACGCGAGGCGCGCAGCGCACGCATGCTCGGGCGCGTGGGCGGAGGCTCGCTCTGGTGGCGGGCGCGGGTGGCGGGCAATCTGGTGGGGCAGCTCTTTCTGCGCAGCTACGAACGCAGCGAACGGGTCTATCAGGCCATGTTGGCGCGCGGCTACACTGGGCAGCCGCTCAATCTAGCCCGAACGCAGCTGCATAGCCGCGATTGGCTAGCGATCGCCCTGAGCTTGATGTTGCTGGTGCTGGTTCAGCTCGCCGCAGCGCTGGGCTGATAGAAGCTAGAGAGAAGAGTGACATGGCGCTATTACAGATCGAGAATCTCTCTTTCAGTTATTCCGACCAACGTCCGGTTCTGCACAGGATCAATCTCAGCATCCAGCGCGGCGAAAAGGTCGCTTTAGTTGGGCCAAACGGCGCGGGCAAAAGCACGCTCTTACTGCATCTCAACGGCATTCTAAGCGGCCAAGGGCGGATCAAGATCGCAGGTTTAGAACTGAATCGCAGCAACCTGCCCCAGATCCGAGCCGCCGTCGGTCTGGTCTTTCAAAACCCCGACGACCAGCTTTTCTCGCCGACCGTGTTCGAAGATGTGGCTTTTGGGCCGTTGCATATGGGCCTTCCCGAAGACGAAGTGCGCCAACGAGTCGAGCGTGCGCTCGGCCAAGTCAACATGCGCGGCTTCGAGGATCGGCTCTCGCACCATCTCAGCATCGGCGAAAAAAAGCGCATCGCCATCGCAACCGTGTTGGCGATGCAGCCCGAGCTGCTGGTTTTCGACGAGCCATCGGCCGGGCTCGACCCGCGCGCACGCCGCATGCTGATCAACCTGCTGCGCGAGCTGCCGCTCACCATGCTGATCTCGACCCACGATATGTTGCTGGTGCGCGAACTCTTTCCGCGTATGGTGCTGATGGATCAGGGCCAGATCGTGGCCGACGGGCCAACCAGCCGCCTCTTAGAGGATACGGCACTGCTCGAAGCGCACGGCCTCGAGCTCCCCTAAAGCTACGATAAACCTCGCCTTTGGCGGAGAGGCTTCTAGCCCCCATACGGTCCTCAGCGCGTCCGCCTCCGGCTATCAAAGGGGATAGCTGCCCTCACCCCCGGCCCCTCTCCCGCACTGCGGGCGAGGGGCTGAATGTTGAGTTCGGTGCTCTCAAGGATACTCCCGCGGTGGTATGCGAACGATCGCCTGTTGCTGCCGACACGTCTTTTGGCTAATGCATAGCTCCCGCAAGGCGGGAGAAGGGAGCAGAGCGGCGCTCGGCCCAATGCTACGGGTGAAAGGGGCTTTTCTTCGTCTTCGTTGTTCTTTCCCCACGTTGCGAGCATGCAGGCTTTTAAGAGGATCTCATATCAGCTCTAACTACGAGACTGCCGGACTGTTTTGAGGCACGGCTTGAGCACGCAGCGCCAAGAAGTGCAACGAGCAGTTGGCGATCAGGCCACACACGCAGATGATAGCCGCCATAGGCACCGCCGTGCCGTTATCGAGCATACTCACGAGCGCGCCCGAGATGCCGCCCGCAGCGAACTGCAGTGTGCCCAACAGCGCCGAAGCGCTGCCCGCCAGCTTAGCCTGCGGCTCCATAGCGGCCGCCGTCGCATTTGGGTTGATGCCACCCACCATAGCGACCGTGCAAAACAGACAGGGCAAGAGCGTGTAGAGCCCGCCGATGCCGCTTATCGAGAAGAAGGTGAGCAAGATCGAAGCGACCAGGTAGACGCCCGCGATGGCCTTGAGCTGCTGTTGGTTCGTGTAGCGATTGATCAGCCAGCGCGTCGATTGCGACATCAAAACCAAACCGAGCGCATTGCTGCCAAACACAAAGCTAAATTGCTGCGGGCTAAGGCCGTAGAGTTCGATCAAAACAAACGAGGAGGCCGAAATATAGGCGAACATCCCCGCTGAAGCGAAACCGCCAGCCAGCGCATAGCCCAAAAAGCTTTTATCGCACAGTAGCTTGCCATAGTCGACGAAGACCTGCTTCAGACCGGAAGTGAGGCGGCGTTCGTTCGGCAGCGACTCATCTAAGCCGAAGATGCTGATCAGGCTGCAGATCAAACCAAAAGCGGTCAGAATCCAAAAGACCATGCGCCAGCCGCTCCACAGCAAGATCTGACCGCCAAGGATGGGCGCACAGATCGGCGCGAGGCCCGAGACCAGCATCAAGAAGGAGTACATACGCGTCGCATCGCGGCCACCAAACATATCGCGCACGATCGATCGACCGATCACCATACCGGCGCAACCGCCCAAAGCTTGAGCTAAACGCAGCACGATCAAGCTCTGAATCGAAGGTGCAACAGCGCATAAAAACGAAGCGATGGTATAGAGAACACAGCCGAAGATCAATGGGGCGCGGCGTCCGATGCGGTCCGAGAGCGGGCCATAGATCGCTTGGCCGACTGAGAGGCCGATAAAGAAGATCGAGAGGGTTAACTGAACCGAACTAGCATCGGTGGCGAAATCTGTCACCATCGAGGGCATGGCGGGCAGATACATGTCGGTCGTTAACGGGGCAAAGGCGCTCAAGATGCCCAGAGCGATTGTGAGCCAGAGCAGCGAGCTACGGAATGAACGAGACATAACGGAAGATTCTCCACATAAAACGCGCGTGTAGTCCGTCGTATAACCGCGTCGTTATAGCGCATCCTAGAGGGGATTTTTGCGGCACACGCAAAGGATATTGAAACGCACTGCAGGCATGCTGTTGGTTAAGATATGCTGCAATTTGAATCTTACTCAGTTTTCCTGCTTAGCGCAAATACACAAAAAGCAGCGTCCGTTATAGCAAATTCGGTAGATCACTTCCTATTTGGCCTGCGGCAGAGCGGAACTTGAGCATTTTTGTTGTGTGAGATTTCGCGCTGTCGCGCGAAATCTCACACAAGCCTTTCCCCGGTTTTTGTTTTCTGCATTCCAAGACTACAGAGTCTTTAAACGAATTTGGAATTATTCCTCCGGCGCCGCTTTGATACAATATCCGTTTGATCGTCTCTGCTGCTATTTGGCCTGGGGCAGAATGAAACTTGACTATTTTCTCAGTAGGTAGCGGAAGGCAGGTCGCAGCGCAAGCTGCGACGTACTGCCTGAATGGGAGGAGCTAACATCTGATAGCCGAAGGCGGACGCGCCAGAAGCCGAATGGGGACTAGCAGCCTCTCCGCCAACATAAGCTAAGCAAGCGACACGAGCGCTGCCGCACAATGACGCTCGAACTAGGAGTTTTGCGGAGTGGCTAGCTGGGTCTTCAACTTATACTTCAACTCGTCCGAGATCCAGAGCGAATCGATCTCACTATGGATCTGTTCCATCGAGATGCCGCGCTCTCGGCGAGCCTTAAAGCTCTCCAGTAAGACGCTGTTCAAGCCATATTTCGAGACAGCATCGGCGATCAGAGTCAGCAGCCCGAGCGTAAGCAGGCCGCCCACCAAGCCGACCGGACCGCCCAACATAGCCAGCGCCGCCACCACCACCGCACCTCCAGCCAGGCCGGCGCTGCTGGCGATCGAGCAGGCCACCACAAAGGCCAGGGCGGGCAGGCCGATCAGCGCGATCTTATGGGCCAGCTCGTCGAGCGTCAGGTGTTGTTTGGCCTCTTCGGCGGCGGCTGCGCTATGGCTGCGCACATATTCGGCGCTCTCTTGGAACTTCTCGTGCAAGACTTGGGAGCTCTGCTTGCCGACCTCGCTCACTTGGGCGCCGAGCTCGTCTAAGATCGTGCTCAGCTTTCCCAAGCCATAACCAAGCCCTTCAGCGAGCTGCTGGCTGCCCTCTTGCACGCCCTTTTCAACAGAATGGAGGAAGCTTTCAACAGCCTTCCACCAATCGGAACTCGAAGTCATCGCTGTCTCCTTTCTGGTCTTAGTTTTACTCTAGCACAGCGCTCCAAACAGATCTAGGCAAGCTAGCAGCCTAAACAGTGCGAGCTTCCGCACGCTCATCAGGCGGAAAAGATCTTTCCATGCATTCGGCTTCTAGCGCGTCCGCCTTCGGCTATCAACATCCTTTTCACCCATTCAGGCGATCGGCCTTCGGCAAAGCGAAGCATTGCCCTCTTCGCTGCAAGCGCGCTGCCTGCCATAGCATCAATTGCAGCGTCGTTTCTACAATCAAGGCAACCTTTTCGAGAAGTGTTGCGTAATGTATAGTGTGAAATAATCCTAAGTTGAAAGAAAGAGCAGGCGCATGGCTTCCAATCAGTCTAAAACTGGCATCGCAAGCAGTTTCCGGCCAGTTTGAGCCTTGGTTTTCCCTGCGCTATTGATGACTATCGCGCTCTTCAGCCCTTGGATGAGCTACCAACTCGTCCGCGAGGGTAAAGAAGCGCTGCCAGCTTTAAGCTACTTTCTTTGGAACAATCTCTGGGGGGTTTGGACAGTCTGTGTGGCTATCATTCTGCTCTGCGGCCTTTTCGAGCTCTTTGGGCGCTACCAACTGATCACCATTCTGACCTGTCTGCTCGGCTACTACGCGATCGTGAACCTCTTCGGCCTCTACCAGAGCCATCTCTCCATCCCTGATTTTCAGAATGTCGAGCTACGCTTTGGCTATTACCTTTTGATCGGCGGCTGTTGTCTGATGATGCTGGGGCTTTTGTGGGTCGCGCTCCAGGCGCGAGCGAAAGAAAAGCGGGAGATAGCGCTGCGTTATGGGCCAACGAAGCCCAAATCTTCATAATCCGGTTGATTAGGTTCTCTTTGGCCTTCGGCAGAGCGCAACGCGACTCTTTTTGGTGTGTGAGATTCCGCGCGGTAGCGCGAAATCTCACACAAGCCTTTTCCTGCTTTTCGTTTTTTGAGCGAAGAGCATGCACGTCTTTAAACGGATTTGGTATGATCTATCCTTAGAGATCCCAGTGGGCTGCTTCGGGGGCAGCGCTGAAGAGCTCACGCAGCGCGCTACGCAGATCGCTGCGCTCTTTGGGAGTTAACTGAGTCAGAACTATATCGTATCCGGCGCAGACAAAGGTTTCAGCAGCTTCGCGACTGAACTGCAGGCGCAAGCTGTATTCGTCGAACTCGCACCACTCGATTCCACCATAATAGGTTTCGCCGCGCGCATCGACCACACAGTAGCTCTCCATACCAAGGTTGCGATCCTCGGGGTCGCTAGCGCTATTTTGCTGGAGCTCGATCCCTTGTTGGGGCGCTTTCGGATCATCGGCTAGCGCAATGATCAGGGCGTCGTCGATCCTTTCGATCCGGCATACGAGCGCCACAAAGGTCTGGCGCAAAGCTTCTTCCTTGGTATAAATCTCCATATTCCCCTCCAAGCGCTAGAGCGTTTCAATCCTCGCCAAGAACATTGTAGCATGCTCAGGCAGTTATAGGCAGATCAACTGGGTGTTGGCATATCGTCGCGCAACAAACCAGCCGAACGCAAGTCGTCCCACAAAGCGCTCGGAATGGGATGCTGAAACATCGCGACATTCTCGTCGACCTCGGCGATCGAGCGCGCGCCCGAGAGGATCACATTGATGGCGGGGTGGGCCAGCGGAAACTGCAGGGCCGCCGCTTTGATCGGCACATTGTGGCGCTGACAGATCGCGTCGATGCGTTTGGCGCGCTCGAGCCACTCTTGGGGCGCTGGGCCATAGTTGAAGGTGGCTTGGGGTGCGTGCGGATCGGCCAGAATGCCGCTGTTGAACGGCCCGCCCAAGTAGATCCCGATGCCCTGTTCGAGCGCGATCGGCAGCAAGACATCAAAGGCTCGCTGGTCGAGCAAGGTGTAGCGCCCCGCCAACAAAAAGCAGTCGAACTCGGTCGATCGCGCCAGCTGAGCCAGCAGCTCGGCGCTGTTCATGCCCGCCCCTACGGCCTTGATCACGCCTTCGTCGCGCAAACGGCGCAACGCCTTGTACGTGCCTGCCAGTGCCTCTTCCATATGGTAGTCGGGATCGTGGATCAAGACGATGTCGATGCGATCTAAGCCCATGCGCTGCATGCTGGCCTCGACCAAACGCAGTGTGCCATCGTAGCTGAAGTCGCGCCCCATCGGTCGCGGCAGCTCGTCTTCGGCGGGCACTGGATCATCGGCGTAAAGAGCGTGGCTGACTTTGGTCGAGATCACAAAGCTATCGCGCGGCACATCATCGAAGATGCCCTTGAAGCGCGACTCGGCCCGCCCACTGGCGTAGCCCGGCGAGGTATCGAAGAAGCGGCAGCCGATATCGTAGGCGTGACGAAGGGTCGCTTGGGCATCGTGTTTGCTCACGGGTGTGTATAAAAGACCAAAGGCCGCGCTGCCTAGCCCGAACTGGGTCACTTCGAGCGAACTGCGACCTAAAGGAACTTTGCGAAACGGATCAGCCATCGAAACCTCATCTTTGCCAGCGCCAGCGCTGGAATATAATGATCAATAGGCGAATAGTATAAAGCAGGCTGGGTCTAACGCAAAGCGAAGAGGCGCTCTCCGAACAGCAGCTGAAGCGCGATGCCCACAACACCAGCGATCATAATCACCAGCGTGGCCCAAGCGAAACGTTTGTTGAGCTCGGGCACTTGAGCGCGCATAATCATCGGCAGAGTGACGACCGTGCTGGTGAGCGTCGCGATGGTGGTGCTGAGGCCAGCGGTCGCCGCCGGAACCGTGCCCTGAGCGCCCAAGGAAGCGGTCGCCGCAACAGTGCTCGAACTGGAGACGATGCTACCGATAACCGTGCTTCCGTACAGGCCTAAGTCGCCGAGATTGCGCTGAGCGACCGCCGAGATGATCTGCAAGACCAAGAAGAGCGCGCCGAAACGCAAAGCCGCTATCAACGAGAAGGGCGATTGAAGGTGCAAAAGCGGAGTGTCGGTCTCTACATGTTTGGGCTTGCGCTCGAGCATGATCAAGACGGCGCTGCTCAGCAACATAGCCGCCTGGGCGAAGACAGCGTGCAAAAAGGCTTGGGGCGCAAGAATGGCCAGAATGCAGCTATTACGCAAGATCATTGCGCTGACCGCTAAGAGAATGCCGCGATGGCCCACATCGATCAGTTGGCCGTCGCTCTCTTTGACGCGCGACGAAAGCTCGCTGACCGCCGCCATGCTGTTGACCAAGCCGCCCAAGAAGCCTGTCAGCGCGATGCCGCGATCACCATAGATCTTCCAGAGAATGTAGTTGACGAAGCTGATCACTGCGATCAAAAGCACGGTGACGAAGGTCGCCTGGGCCGATACCACACCCCAAGGATCGATCGGCTCCTCGGGCAGGGCCGGATAGATGATGAAGGCCAGAATGCCCAGCAGAATCGCCGAGCGTACCTCGGTCTCATTCACCAGCCTGCTGAAGGTGGTCAAGGGCTCCTTCCAAGCCAGCAGCGCCGTAGTCGCCACCGCCACCGCCACAGGCGTAAAGGTCTGGCCGATCCCACAGAGCACGCCCGTTAAGGCGATCAACAAAAGCGCCACCGATGTTGTGAGCTCGGTGCCAGCATTCGCTTGCAAGCTCTGAACATTCAAAAAGGTGATCAAAATGCCCAAGAGCAACAAAATAATCAGAGCATAGGCCTCGCCGAGCAGGCCGCCCAGACAGCCGAGCATGGCGGTGAAGGCGAAGGTGCGCACGCCGGAGGCTTTGTTGCGCCGCTCGCGCTCGAGACCTACAAACAGACCGATCGCTAGGGCTAAGCCTAGGCGGGCCAACATTTCAAGATAGGGCCACTCTGGGCTATGGGGTGGCATACACAGATATCCTTAACTATGATGGGCGAAAGAGCTATGTGCAAGAAAAGCATACAAGTGAAGTAGGTATCACATCGCCCAGATTCGAACAAAGCGCATAGTGGCAGGCAATAAGAGGTATCGCTAAAGCCTGCTAACAACATCGAGAAAAACGTGCCAGTAGACTTTACAAACTTGCTATAAGTTCTAGTGTAGCAGATTTTAGGCTAAAACCGTTTGCTTGGATATTCGGCTGGTCGCTCGGCACCGATAGAAGCGCATTTTGAGGAGCGACGCTTTGATAGCCGTCGCTCCTCAAAAGAGGGCGGCTCGCTCTCAGCGAGCCACAACGCTACACTTCCAAGCAAGCAACGAAGCCACGCCAAGATGCATTGGCGTGGCTTCTCGGTCTAGCAGCGCATCCAAGCGATCGCTGCGGATCATACCGAATCCGGTAGATCACTTTCTTTTGGCCTCCGGCAGAGCGGAATTTGGCTCTTTTTGTTGTCTTGCACCAAGAGAATGCAAGTCTTAGATGGATTTCGTATCGCTGTTTGTTATGTCAAATTCATCTCAAGGCTGGCAACAGGCTTGGGCTGCGGGCCGCTCGCGCAGTGTTGGTGTTTGAAGGCGGCTTGGCGTTGTGCCCGTTACCTGCAGACCACTTATGCGCAGCAGGTTATTGGCGCGATTGGGATCGAAGGCCCCAGTATTCAAACGCCAGCTATCCGCTTGCACATAGATCTCGCTTGTGCCCGCCGCAAAGAAGCCAGGCCAGATCGAAAAACCTTCGACCAGGTTCTTCGAGCTGAGTGTCACGCTTTCGCCGGGCGCGAGGCCAGCGGGAACAGGCCAAGCTATGCCATAACAAGGCTCAAGTTGGCACAACTCGTTCCATGTTGCGTTTTGGCCGGGCGCTTGGCTGGGATTGATGTAGAGATCGACCCAGAAGGCGGGCGCTGCGGCCGGGCCTTGGTTCGTGACCACCACCTTGATCTCAAGGGGCTCGCCAGCATTGAACTGCCGTTTATCGGGCGAGAAGGTCACGCTCGTCACAGCCAGATCGGCCTGAGGCGGCTCCTTCACCACCAAGGGCAGGTACACCCGCTTAAGCGTATCAAGCTCGGTAACGGTCGGATCGGCGCTCCCCGAGCGATCGGGGTCATCGCTCAAGACCGGGTCGATGCCCGTCGCACTCGCCTGGGCTTGGTTCACGATCTGAGTCACGCTCTCGGACAACGGACTAGCGATCAGCACATCGAAGATCAGAACGACACTCTTACCAGCAGGCAAGGTATCGAGCGTCACTTGTAGGCTGTTGGGCGTCGTAGTGATAGCGCTCGGCGCTGCGTTTTGGCTCTGGGTGAGGCTTGTATGGCGCCCACCACGCGCAAGCGTGCTCGCCATCAGCGTCTGAGATTCACTAGCTTCGTGAGGCATGCCAAGCACATGGCCGAGCTCATGCTGCACCACGGTGAGCAGATCGTAGCGCTCGCTGGATTGTGAGCCATCGATATTCCAGCCCCATCCGGCGGCATCGCGGTCGATCTCAACGCTTGAGCCGAAGGTGCTGCCCAGCAAGCCAGCATCGAGATCGGCGAGCTGCACGCTGGCGCTGCGCAGTTGCTCACGCTGCTTCGCCGACAGACCAGCGGCCTCCCAGTGCTCGATGGCCGTAGCGACGGCGGCATCGAGTTGAGCTTGGCTCAACTGTGCGTTGGCTGCGCCCGGGCCTTCGCCATCGGCGGCTTGCAGCGCGAACGATGGTGTTTGACATGTGGCCGGAATAAAGGTTGAACCCATCACATACACTGATGCTGGAGGTGCGCTATCGGTTCCCTGGACATATGAAGCGACTTGTGTGCCATTAGATGGATTCGATGTCAGCCCTTGGAGCGCGAAGGTTACATTCCCTGACGAACGCTCTAGTACATAATCAGCGGATGCAGCCGCACCACCGCTAACGTTATTGCGATCCAAATTAACGCATAGGTAACTGGTGTCAGTTGGTATGCTATGGACACTTCGCAAGTAAAGACCAGCAAAGGCGAAAATACTAGTCGATGGATCAATTACATTGTCCTTGATTTGTGCGTCGATTCTACCTTGCCCATTGCGTGACTCGATTGAGAAGCCCGATTCGCCGAAATTGAGCAGATGATTCCTTGAAACATCGACCGTAATGCCGCCATCGCCATCAGCAACGATCCACATACCAATATAGAAAGAGGGAGTGACCATGATAGATGGGTTATCGCGAATATACCCCTCCATCGTGGGGCCAACTCCATCGCGAGATATCATATCGTTGGCGGCGATATTCACCTGAGTACGGGTGCCGTGCATGATCGGGTTATTCTTGATGTCGAACTTGACGCTGGCAGTGCCGTTGCTCGAAACGTTCACACCGATATCGTTGCCAGTCAGCGTATTGCCACTGAAGGTGAACATGCCAATGCTACTGGAGCCTTCCGCATTCACCCCAATCGCATCGCCCGTATTGTTGGTGAAGGTGTTATTCGTCACCGTAATCGCTGTGATCGTCGGGCTACCCGATGGCAGTGTGATCGAGAGACCATCGACCGGTGAAGATTTTGGTGAACTGAAGGTACTATTGGTGACCGTTAAGTTATCGAGCACCCCACTGGTATTCGTGATCAGCACATTATGGCTGTACGATTGGATCACCGTACTATTAGAGATCGAGAGCATACCAGTCGTATTGGTCAGTTCGATACCACTTTCGTCTGCGAAATCACCATTATTGTTGATGGTGCTGTTGTTTAGAGTGAAGCCTCTCACGGTAGAACCACGGATACCATCATCTCGACCATTGAGGACTTGCATCCAATTCAGCGAGACTGAACCAGTGTTGGTTAACAATATGCCTGGGCCGCTCGTATTTTGAATAACACCGCCAGAGCTAGCCGTACCACTCCCGCTAATGGTGAAAGGCCCATTACCTGTATTGTTCAGTACAATGCCATTAAACGCTCCATTGACTGACACCGAGCGGAAAGTCACACCCGCAGCACCGATGGTGACATTACTGAAATTCACTGCTGTACCGGTGGTGGTTGTAACGGTGTTGCCAGCGTTGATAATGGTGATTGTGCCGCCATTGGTGAACACAATGCCATTACCAGAGGTGGTTGATATCGTAAGAGGACCAGAGAACATGATTGTTGTGTTTGAGTTCGTAGTCATGCTGAGCGCTGTGTTTGTACCAGTGTACAGCACTACTGCTCCACTCAAGGTGATAGTACCATCGTTATTGTTCTCGATTCTCACACCGCTACAGCCCGAGTTACAGGTCAAATCGCCGCCTAACGTTACAGCACCCGCTGTACGATTGCTGATCTGCATCAGCAAACCAGCCGAGGTTTTGGAGATCGAGCCAGGATAGGTGATTGCGACTGAGCCTCCACTGTTCACAAAGGCTGTGCCTGTGGCCCCACTGAGCGCACCACTTGTCGCCGTGAAGGAACCTGTGATGTTCTGTAGCGAGATATTATTCGTACCACTTGTGGAACTAAGCGTACCAAATTGAGCATCGAGCGTACCATTAGAAAGATCGAGCGCTTGGCCTTGGCCAGTGATATTTACCTCGCGCACAAACAAGTTCAGGAAACTCGCTCCTGCAATACTAGCACCTGTGGTATTACCGATCTGTAAGCCTCGGAGCGTATTATTCGTGCCTAAGGTAATCCCTACGCCTGCACTTGTTATGGTTGAGCTTGGGCTACTACCCATCGCTGGCAGCGGGAACGAGTCGGCGGGCGCGATCACACCAGCCGCCGAAGCCAAACTCACGCCTGCCGTCTGTCCTATCAACTTCTGGTTATTCAGCAAGGTGATCGGGCCTACATAGGACGTAGCGCTCCCGTACAGGAAGATCGTGTCGCCAGCCTTTGGATTGCTACCAGTGCCATTATTCACCGCCTGCAAACTTGCGAGCGAGTTGTAGGGCGAATTCAGGCGTCCATCACCATTTGTAGCAGCATTCCCATTCACAAACCAAATCATGCCGCTGACGGTCAGATGCACAGTGCCGGTATCGCTACCAGTCGGATTGCTGATCGTATAGGTGAAGCTATCGCTGCCCTGGTAGCCACGCGGCGGCCTGTAGGAGAACTTACCGGTGGTTGTGTTGAGGACGACCGAGCCACCCTGTGCGCTGGTAGTGTCATAAGCGGTGATCGTCAGCGATGGGCCTTCGTCGTTGGTGAGCACACTAAATTGCGTGCTTATCGCGGTATCGACCCCCACATTACCGATCACCGACGGCGCGTAGGTATCATCCTTGGCATCGGGCGGCACACTAAAGGTAAAGACATAATTGGCCACCATCGTATCGGGCGGGTCGGCAGTATCTGCATCAGTGATTTGATCTGCCCGCACCGTCACCGTACACACAACACCAGCAGGCAGATCGCCAGTGGGATCGAGCGTGGCACTGGAGCCTGGCGAAGCGCTCACCGTAAAGATCACGGGCGTGCCAGTCGGACAAGCAAGCGTAAACGAGGCGGTGGTGAAGTTCACACTCTCGCTGAAGTTGATCACGATGTTAGCACTGCGCGCAACGCCGGTCGCATCGTTGGCAGGCGAAGTGCTTGTCACGGTCGGTGGCGCATCGGTCGTGAAGGTAAAGATCTTATTGGATACCATCGTGTCGGGCGGGTCGGCAGTATCCGCATCGGTGATCCGATCTGCCCACACCGTCACCGTACAGGTCGAGCCTGCTGGCAGATTAGCATTCGGATCAAGCGTGACGCTGGAGGCCGGCGATGTGCTCACCAGGCTAAATGGCACAGCGTCCGGACAAGCGATCGAGAACGAGCTTACGCTAAAGTTCACGCTCTCGCTGAAATTGATCACGATGTTGCCATCGGTCGCTAAGTTCGAGGCACCATTCGTAGGCGAGGTGCTAGTCACGGTCGGCGGCGCATCAGTGGTGAAGCTGAAGACTTCGTTGGCCTCCATGGTATCGGGCGGGTCGGCACTATCGACGTCGCTGATATTAGCCGCCACAACCGTCACCCTACAGGTCTCTCCGACTGGCAGATCACTGATTGGATTGATCAGTGCACTCGTGGCTCCAGAGCTACTGAGTGTAAAAGCTCTAGCGCTACCAGTAGGGCATTCAAGTACAAACGATGATGTGCTAAAGTTTACATTCTCGCTGAAATTGATGACGATATTGCTATTGGTCGCCACGTTGGTCGCGCCGTTGGCTGGGCTCGTGCTCGTCACGGTCGGCGGCGCATCGGTCGTAAAGCTAAAGACAAAATCGGCTTCCAAAGCATCGGGCGGATCAATGCTATCTGCGTCGGTAATGCCTGCCGCCAAAACCGTAACCGTACAGGTCTCACCCGTTGGCAGATTGCTGGTCGGATCAAGCGTGACACTGCTGGCGGGCGATGCCTCCACTATGCTAAAGGTCACCACGCTCGAACAGGCGATCGCAAATGAGCTTGCGTTAAAATTCACGCTCTCGCTAAAGTTGATCACGATGTTGGTATTAGTCGCCAAATTCGTTGCGCCATCCGAGGGCGTGGTGCTTGTTACCGTCGGCGGATCATCGTTCACCGTGGTGAAGCTGAACGTGTAATCGCTCGCCATCACATCGGGCGGATCGCCAGCGTCGACATCGTGGATCTCATCGGCCACTACCGTCACCGTACAGAGCGTATTGATTGGCAGATTAACGTTGGGCGTCAGAGTAAACACCGTCGCAGGCGAGGCCGACAAACTGAAGTCCACGGGCGTGCCCGCACAGACCAACTCAAACGAATCGCTGGTCGCCTGCACACTCTCACTGAAGGTGACCTGGATGGGCGAGTTGATCATCACATCGATCTCGTCCGTATCAGGAGTGGTGCTCACCACTTCGGGTGCGGCGTCGGTCGTGAATGTGAACGTGTAATCGCTCGCCATCTCATCGGGCGGGTCGATAGTATCGACGTCCGTCACCTGATCTGCGGCCACCGTCACGCTACAGGTAGTAGCCAGTGGAAGAACGGTGTCTGGCTGCAAGGTAAACGAACTTGCGGGACCATTGCCTGTCGTATTGGTCAATGCGATCGAAGTGCCAACCGGGCATTCGAGCGTGAAGGCGTTCGCCGTCACATTCACCTGCTCGCTGAACACCACCGTAATCGCAGTATCGATGGCTTGTTCTGTCGCATTATTCGTAGGGGTGTGGCTCTGCACAGTTGGCGCGGTATCCAGCGTGGTGAAGCTGAAGGTGTAATCGGCCTCCATCGCGTCGGGCGGATCGGCGCTGTCATTGTCGGTCACTTGAGCCGCTAAGACCGTCACCGTACACTGCGTGCCGACCGGCAAGTTGCCCACAGGATCAAACTCAAAGCTCGTCGCTGGGCCATTGCCCGTCAGGTTCGTCAATGAGATACTGCTGCCACAATTCAATGTCACAGGAGCGGCACCGAGAATCACGGCCTCGCTAAACGTGATCGTGATATTGCTGTTGAGCGCCACATCGATCGTGTTGTTGGCCGGCACAGTCGAAGCAACCTTGGGCGCGGCGTCGGTCGTGAAGCTGAACGTGAAATCGCTCGCCATTGTGTCGGGCGGATCGCCAGCATCGTCGTCTGTCACCTCTGACGCCACCACCGTCACGGTACAGGTGGTGCCCTGCGGCAGCGCGGCACTGGCCTGAAGCGCGAACGTTGTGGCCGGACCTGTGCCAGTGGTATTGGAGAGCGTGATCGGGGCACCCGTCGAACACACAATGGTGAAGGTGTTGGCGGTCACATTCACCGGCTCGCTGAACACCACGCTGATATCAGCTGTATCGGTAGGCAGATCACTCGCACCATCGACAGGGGTTGTAGCAGTCACGGTAGGCGCGGCATCGGTCGTGAAGCTAAACGTGAAATCGCTCGCCATTGTGTCGGGCGGGTCGACGCTATCGGCGTCCGTCACCTCACCCGCCACCACCGTCATCTCACAAGTGGTATTCGGTGGCAAGGCAGCATTCGGCTCCAACGTAAACGCTGTTGCCGGACCCGTGCCCGTGGTATTGGTCAGTGCAACCGCCGTGCCTGCCGGGCATGCGAGCACGAAAGCGTCGGTGGTCACGTTCACGGCTTCACTAAACGTGACAGAGATCGATGGTGTGGTCGTCACCTCTGTTGCACCATCGCTCGGTGTCGTGGTGGTCACCTCCGGCGCAGCATCAGTGCTAAAGCTGAAGGAGTAATCGGCCACCATTGTGTCGGGCGGGTCGATGCTGTCGTCATCGGTTACGCCATTCGCAAACACCGTCACCGTACAGGTCGCGCCAGGCGGAAGACCTGCAGGATCGAGCTCAAACGCAGTCGCTACCCCAATGTTTAAGACCGTGTAGCCTTGGGGCGCACTCGCGCACACAAAGTCAAACGACGCCGCCGAGGGGATTTCTACTGGCTCGCTAAAGTTAATCGTCACCTTTGCATCTGTGGCCACGCCAGTTGCAGCATCCGCAGGGCTTGTACTCACCACTCTGGGCGGCGCCTCGACCGTAAAGAAGAAGAACTCGTCGGCCATTGGCTGATCGGGCGGATCGACGGTATCGACATCGCTGATCTCGGCGGCGACCACCGTCACGCGACAGAGCGCACCTTCGGGCAGCGGGGCGTTCGGCGTGAGCGTATAGCTTGTCGCCGGGCCAGCACTGAGCGCAAAGGGCAACTCTGTGCCAACCGGACACTCCAGCACGAACGAGTCGGTCGTCGCATGCACACTCTCGTTGAACGTCACCTCGATGGTGCTGGAGGCTGCGACGGGGTTGGTGCCGCTCACCGGAAGCGTACTCACCAGCTTGGGCGCCGCATCGGTGGTCGTAAAGCTGAAGCTGTAATCGCTCGCCATCGTATCGGGCGGGTCGATCGTATCAGCGTCGCCCACCTCGGCGGCCACAACCCGCACCGCACAAACCGTCGTCTCGGGCAGGTCGCTCTCGGGCCTGAGCGTAAAGCTGCTGGTCGGCCCACTGCCTGTGCTATTGCTGAAGCTGATCGGCACCCCAACCGGACAAGCCAGCTCAAAGGCGTTCGGCAAAACAGTCACCGGCTCGCTAAAGTTAATCGTAATCGTGGTATTGGCGGGCACCAGCGTGGCATTATTGGCGGGTGTTGTGCTCACAACCCGTGGGGCGCCCTCGACTTCGAGCGTGACCGTAGCGCTATCGTTGCCCGCGCTGTTGCTGGCCGTGTAGCTGAAGCTATCGCTGCCGCTGTAGTTGCTCGACGGCGTGTAGGTAAAGCTGCCATCGGCCTGGATCGTAATAAGGCCGCCAGCCGCAGTTGTACCGTTAAAAGGCTGCACGCTGGGGTTGGGCGTGCCGCTATCGTTGCCAAGCAGGCCCGGCGCACCGATCGTCAAAGGAGTGTTCACCAAGGTGCTAAACTGATCCGGCATCGCCAGCGGGCTGATCCGCAGCGAACCCTCCAGCAAGCTTGTGTTCGGGTCGAGCGTATCGCTGATCAGCAGATCGCTCAGATCGAGCGCGCCCGTATTGGTGGCGGTGATGGTGTAACGGATCGTATCGCCCGCATCAGCGCGCCCATCGCCATCGTTATCCAGCAACAAGCTATCGCTTTTGCTTACCTGCAGTTCAGCTGTCGCAGCTGGTGCCTCTTCAAGCAGCGCGTGCGCTCCCTCGTCGGAAGAGTGCGCGAAGCTAGGGTCAGCCATGGGCACGGCCTGTATCCAGATCAAAATAAACGTAAGCAGAAAGCGGAACGAGCGATGATGGCGATGCACCCAAGAACCCGACTGCGCAGCTTGCATGGCGTAGACTCCTTTGTTAAACCCGCATGGCCTTAGCAAATCCGTTTGATTACTCCAATACTCTGACGGCGAAGCTGCTAGCTCCCATTCGGCTTCTAGCGCGTCCGCCTTCGGCTATCAACAGCTCGCCCATCAAAACAGGGTGCTATCTGCCTGCGATGAGAGGTCGCCCAAAACCCAACGATACGATCTCACATTCGCTTTAAAAAGCTTGAAAAGCTCTTGTTTCTTATAGAGTTTGAAGCACACTAAAATAAGGACTACAAACGCTCACAAGGGTGAGAGCAGATGTAGCAGAAGGGTGTAGCGCTTGCCTGTAGCTAAGCCCGCCGTACGATTGATGCTTGTAAAGCTGGGAGCAAGCGAAGACTCCTCTTGTTTTCAGGGATAGAACGATACGGTAGATTATGTCGATATAACAAGAGAAACAAGAAAGAGGGACCTCTAATAGAGGGGTTAAGCATATATTGGTCGTTTTAGGCTATCATCTTTTCGATTAATGGTCAATATCGAGTTTAAGGCATATAAAAGCTATATTCTTTTACAATCTTCTCCATAACATTATTGATCTTCAACGACGAAGATTTAGAGAAATAATCCATATATAAAGTTAGATGAGCGATATAAATTAAAACTATTCTAGCAAAGCCATAATACGTAGATATTACACCTCGTTTATTATCTTACAAATCGGTGACACAAAATCTTAGCCTAAACTTCCTCGTTCTTCGTTTTCTCGTGCTGCAAGCATGCAAGTCTCTAGGTAAATGTAGTCCTAACAAAGGCGAACTCTTTTAAGTCATATCAGCTAACAAAAAGACCAGCCGATTTAAGGGCTGGTCTTAAAAGATGGTACAGCTCAGTACACTACTAAATCAATTTAATTCAAAATCTCAACCTACTCTTCGCGCGATTCTCAACCATCAGGTGTGCTTCCATCAGCTCAAGCGCTCTTGGCTCGCAATGCGATACTGCGGGTAGCGATAGGTATCCGGGCTCTTCGAGCTATGGGGCGTCTCAATACAGCTATGCTGCTCGACCCGCAGGCGGTGGGAGCCTTGAAGGCTGCCATCGGACGAGCGAAAGTCGATCTTTACATCGAGCCAAGGAATTGCTTCGCCTTGGGCGTCGGCCGCTTCGTAGGAACCTTGATCGAGCACTTCAGCTTGTTTGAGATAGTCGATCCACGCCCAACCATAGCGCACAAAAAGCTCGCGCTCGGCGGCCTGCACAAAGGGGTTCTCGAAACCGGCCCAGCCACGATAATGCTCATAGAGATCGCTGGCGACACCGTTGCGCTCGACGATCTGATCGGCCTGCTCGCGATCGATATAGGCCCAATAACGAAACTCCGGCATATCTAAGAAGGTCGGCGCGAAGACATGCCCGCCGAAGTGGCTGACGCGCCAAACCCGCACCGGACTCGAGGCTTGCTCGGCGCTCTGGCGCATATAGCGATAGAGCGGGTAGCCGAACTTGGCGCAAGCGGCATCGACCGCGCCGTGGGTGCAAACCATCAGATCGCGCACCTTACTGGCGGGCAACAGGTATTCGGCGAAGCGCGGCAGCGAAGCTGGTTCGACCAGCAAGGCCCAGCAGAGCGGGCCACACGCTTGCTCGGGAACCAGATACTCTTCTTGTTCGAAGGTGGCGAAGGCTTGCTCGGGGCGGCGATAGACGATCACTCGTCGCATACCGGGTTGCGAGTAGGCAGGGTCAGGCGCGAGGAAGAAAGTGGCCTTCAGAATCGGCTCGCCGCGCTGATACGACTCAATAATCAGGTTGCGGAAATCGAGCAGCTCTTGCGGCAAAATACCGGGCGTATCATACATCGTTTCCGGCCAGGGCAAGGGCAGTTCAACCCCCAACACCATCTCATACGAGTGGGCCTGACCAACAGGGTCAAGGTTGAGTTGGCGGGCGCAGACCGAGCAGAAACGAGACAGATCTCGAGTTTGAGACACAGTAGTCAATCTATGATCTCCTACGATAGAGCATTGGCAGCAACAGTTTTGCCACAGGCATCGCCTCGGCCAAAGACAAGCTAGCTGGTTGCAGCGAGCCAGATCGCTTTAGGTTCAGTTAACAACAGGTGTTAGTCTATGTGAATATTTTCTATTTGTCAAGTTTTTACTTATATAAACATTTTTATTCAATGTAAGCATATTGGGAGCACATAAAAGGGAAGTCTTGTACAATAGGCTGAACGGTTTATGGCCCGATAAACGGAAGGTAGAGAATAGCATGCACTATCTCAATCTGGGCTATGATTCGACCAACTACTACCTCCTGCTGGCCCAACCCAAAGCGCTCTTGGTAGATATCGGCTTCCCGCAAACCCTGGCGAAGCTCCAGCATAGGCTCAACAGCTACGACCTCCAGCTCAAGCAGATCGGCTATCTGCTCGTGACCCACTACCATCCCGACCACGCCGGATTAGCTCAAGAGCTCAAGAACGCAGGTCTGACGCTGATCGTGCTCGAAGAGCAACTGGCAGCCATCCCGCAGTTGGGCGGCTACCTCAAAGCGGAACACAACTACCAGCCGATTCGCCTCGACGATAACCGCGTGATCAGCTTTGCCGAGAGCCGCGCCTTCTTGGCCAGCATCGGAATTCAAGGCGAGATCATCGCCACGCCCGGCCACTCCGACGACAGCCTGAGCCTCATCCTCGACGATGGCAAAGCTTTTACCGGCGACCTACCGCCGCCCTACCAAGCCGACGAAGCAGGCGGCCAAGTGCTCGCAAGCTGGCGAACCATCCTCGCCAAAGGCGCTCAGCAGATCTACCCGGGCCACGGGCCAGTGATCCAACGAAGCTATATTCAAAGGCTGATCGACGCACTCTGATAGCCCCTGAATGTAGGCAACCCCTGTTGATAGCCGAAGGCGGACGCGCTAGAAGCTGAATGGAAGGTTAGGACCCCTCCGCCAAGAGAGCAAACAAAAGCAGCGTGCTCTCAAGCGCTTGTGTACTCGGCTGTCACAGCGCGGCGCGTTCTCGGGTATACTGATTTTTCACAAGCACGGCTACTGAAAATTGTAAGGAGAATTGTATGGGCAAGGTACGATGGGGTATGATCAGCACCGCCAAAATCGGCGTCGAAAAGGTGCTTCCGGCGATGAAGCAGGGCGAATCGATCGAACTGCTGGCCTTGGCCTCGCGCGATCTGGCACGCGCCCAAGAGGTGGCGGCCCATCTGGGCATTCCGCGCGCCTACGGCTCGTACGAAGAGCTGCTGGCCGACCCCGAGATCGACGCGATCTACAATCCGCTTCCCAATCACCTGCACGTTCCGCTCACCATCAAAGCCATCGAAGCTGGCAAGCACGTCTTGTGCGAAAAACCGATCGCGCTCAGCAGCGCCGAGGCCCAGCAGCTGCTCGAAGTGGCGCGCCAGCACCCCAAGATCAAGGTGATGGAAGCCTTTATGTACCGCCATCACCCCCAGTGGCAGCGCGCCAAACAGATCGTCGACGAAGGCGGCATCGGCGAACTGCGCACCATCCAGTCCTTCTTCTCCTACTACAACAACGACCCCAACAACATCCGCAACCAAGCCGAGATCGGCGGCGGCGGTTTGATGGACATCGGCTGCTACAACATCTCGCTGTCGCGCTTTATCTTCGGCAAAGAGCCGCAGCGCGTTCTGGGCATCGCCGACTTCGACCCCGACTTCAAGACCGACCGCCTGGCATCGGGCATCCTCGATTTCGGCGACGGCTGCAACGCCACCTTCACCTGCTCGACCCAGCTAGCGGGCTATCAGCGCGTCAACATTTTCGGCACCCAAGGCCGCATCGAAATCGAAATCCCCTTCAACGCACCCAACGACCGCCCCTGCAAGCTCTGGTATCAGCACGACGGCAAGATCGACGAGATTCAGTTCGATACGGTCGATCAATACATGCTGCAGGGCGAGCTCTTCTCGCAGGCGATCTTAAACGACACTCCCGTCTTTACACCGCTCGAAGACGCTGTCAACAATATGCGCGTGATCGAATCCATTCTCAAGAGCAATGCTGACAGCGCTTGGGTGACACTCTAGGCCCGAATTGTAAAGAGCGTTTCCCCATCTGTCGGCGGAAACGCTCTTTCTCTTTGCTCGCTATGTTTACAATTCAGGCGGCGAGGCTGCTAGCTCCCATTCGGCTTCTAGCGCGTCCGCCTTCGGCTATCAACAGCTCGCTCCAACCAAGAGGGCGTATCCGCCGGCGAGCGCAGGCCTTCAAGCGAAATCGACATGCTTCTAGCCCCAACCGACCGCTTCTGGAGCTTTTGAGCTTCAGCAGAGCGAAATAGTTCTACTGTTGTTGGGCGTTCAGATCATCCCAAAACGGTTCGCTCAAATAGCGAGCCGCGCTATCGCAGAGGATGGTCACCACAACGCCCTCTTCGAGGCGGCGCGCCACGCGGATGGCCGCAGCCACATTGGCCGCCGCCGAAACGCCCACCATCAGCCCTTCGCTGCGCGCCAACTGACCGACCATCTGCAGCGCCTCTTCGCTGGTCACGATCTCTTCCTCATCGGGCAGCTTGGGGTCGTAGATGCCGGGCACATAGATCGTGCTCGCCATATGCTTGACGCCTTCCAGAGCGTGGTAGGGGCCATCGGGCTGCACCGCGATCAGCTTGATGGCGGGGTTGTACTCGCGCAGACGACGCGAGGTGCCCATAAAGGTGCCGCTGGTGCCCATCGCGGCCACAAAGTGGCTCACTTGGCCGCCGGTCTGCTGCCAGATCTCGACGCCAGTGGTGTTGTAGTGGGCCGCAGGGTTGGCCGGATTGTTGAACTGATCGGGGTAGAAGTAGCGCTCAGGGTCGCTCGCCACCAACTCGCGAATCGCGCTGATCGAGCCGTCGATACCCTCGCTGGCATCGGTCAAGATCAGGTTGGTGCCGAGGGCGCGCAGAATCCGCTTGCGCTCGGCGCTAGCATTGGCAGGCATGGCCAGAGTCACTCCGTAACCCAGAGCCGCGCCCAAGGTCGCATAGGCGATTCCGGTGTTGCCGCTGGTCGCATCGGCGATCTGCACGCCGGGGCGCAGCAAGCCGCGCTGCTCGGCATCACGCAGCATCCACAGCACGGGCCGATCTTTGACCGACCCACCCGGATTATACCATTCAGCTTTGGCATAGATTCGCACCTTGGGCGAAATATCGGGTGCGACCCGCGCCAACTGAAGCAGCGGGGTGTTCCCTACCAGATCTAAAACGCGGCTGCGAGAATCAAAAGCGACCTCTGGTGTCGATATCATACAGTTCCTCTTCGCTTGTATATGCCAAAATCAATCTATATTATCTTGCTTCTGCTTATAGTATAGCTTACTTCATAAAGACAATCAAATAAATTAACTACCTCTTTCTCATAGACAGCATTTGGTTTGACAAGCATCGTTATTCCTGATACCGTAAGCCTACATCAAACTACTTTTCTCTAGTCGAATCAAGGAACGAATGATGAGTGAGCAGGAATCACGTGTTGCCATGGTTGTTGTGGCACACCCCGATGATGCTGAGTTTATGTGCGGCGGAACGATGGCCGCTTGGGCCCGTGAAGGCTGGGATGTCTATTTGGTAGTTTGTACCGATGCTTCGGGCGGCGGCCCCGACGAGGCTACCGATGTCGGCCCCGAAGCTCGTCGCAAGATCACCGAAACGCGCCATAAAGAGCAGTTGGAAGCCGCCAAGATCTTAGGGCTGCGCGATGTCATCTTCCTCGACTTACCCGATGGCGTGCTGCAACCCACCATCGAGCTGCGCCGCGAGCTGGTACGTCAGATGCGCCGCATCCGCCCGACCCGTTTGATCTGCCAAACCCCCGAGCGCTCTTGGAAGCCACAGCTCTCGATCGCAGCTTCGCACCCCGACCATCTGGCGGCGGCCCAAGCGACTCTGGCTGCGGCCTACCCGGCCTCGCAAAACCCCTGGGACTTCCCCGAACTGTTGGAGGAGGGTTTGAAGCCCCACAAAATTCGCGAGTTCTATATCGGCGGTACCCCCGAGCCAAACTATGCGATCGATGTCAGCGAGACGATCGAGCAGAAGATCGCCGCTCTGCGCGCGCACGATAGCCAGCTTGGCGCCAACTTCGAGCGCGTCGAAGAGAATGTGCGCAAACGACTCGCCAGCCTAGGCCAAGCCTACGGCATGAGCTATGCCGAAGTCTTCCACCGCACCGAAAACTTCTAAATAGATCAAAGCTCTAGCAGAACGAGGAGGCTTAGCGCAGAAGCCTCCTCGTTTTTATGTTCTTAATTGGCTAATGCCTCTAGATCTTGGTCTCTTTTTGGCTTTCAGCACAATAGTGATGGCGAGATCGCTATCAGCTTTGCTAACAAATCCGCTTAAAGTGCTGAATTCTCAGCATTGAGATCAGCTTTTCTACATATACCGCAATACCAAAACCAAATGAAGATTTGAGCTGATTGAAGAGGTTTTCTGACGATATATCAATTCCACTCAAGTCTATCTAAATCAAGAGAATTATGCGGTTTTTATTGTTGATCTTGAGGATGGGGTGCTTCGCCAAGCATTTCACTCTTCCCAATGGCCAAACTATACCCGTCGCAAGCGGTTCAAGCTGCAAGAATGGAATGTAGCAGGTATTGTTTTGCGAATAATCGATATGGATGTCGGGAATCAGACTGCAAATTATGAACTATTCGATCCTACTAGTTTAGAGTTTGCAACGATTGGTTCTGGTTATCCTTGGGAGACAAAGATGTCTCACAATGCTCAGCTTGTTATGCAAACAAGACTTAGGGAACATCCAAGGCCGCATGATAGTTTCGATAGCGATCTATTTCTGATCGATCGTGAGAATAATTCCGAACAATTTATCGATGAAGGTGTGATTATCTTTGTTGGAGGCTTCTCGTCAGATGATCGTTATTTTGTCTACATTCATTCCGCCATGAGTAGTGATGAAAAAGATCGAATTAAATTGCTTGAACAGGATACAATGACCTCTAAAGAGCTTGTGTTAGACCGAAGCCTAGGCCACCTTAATTCAGTTGAGTGGTATGAGAACGAGCAGAAATTGCTCTTGACCATAAGTCACAAGGATGGGATTATCAAGTACTTAGTGCCGATCGATCATTTCGATCTCGATCATCTGGGCCCGCTTCCAACTCTTTAAACTGAAGCCTAAAACAGCCCTCGACTTATAATCAAGCTCAAAACTAGTTTTGGCAGGTAGGTGTTATCGAGAAAAACTTCAAGATGGCTTTTGGCTATCTTTGAGCTAGGAGGAGCGCAATGGAAACCATGCGAGCAGTTGTGCTTGAGGCACCTGGTCCTCCAGAAGCCTTGCAGATTCGCGAGTTGCCCATTCCAACTCCACAGCCAGGCTGGGTACTGATTCGGGTAAGGGCCTTTGGGCTTAACCGTTCAGAGCTACATACCCGACTCGGTTTAGCCGAAGGCGTAACCTTTCCGCGCGTATTGGGGATCGAAGCAACGGGTGAGGTTGTGGCCGCGCCAAGCGGAGAATTCGCGGTTGGGCAGCAAGTGGCGACTATGATGGGCGGTATGGGCCGCACTTTCGACGGCGGTTATGCCGAGTACACTTGTGTCCCTGCTAGTCAAGTTATCCCTTTTCACTCCTCGCTCGATTGGAACATCCTTGGAGCCATTCCCGAAATGCTCCAGACCGCCTATGGCTCTTTAAGCATCGGACTGGATATTCAAGCCGGGCAATCGCTGCTTATTCGTGGCGGCACATCGTCGGTAGGTATGACCGCCGCTCTCTTGGCAAAGCAACGCGATTTGAGCGTAATCTCTACCACACGGCAGCCCAAGCGAGCTGAAGTGCTGCGTGCCCTTGGTGTTGATCATGTGCTAATCGACACGGGCCAGATCGCCGATCAAGTGCGCTCAATCTTTCCGACTGGTGTAGACACAGCCCTTGAACTCGTTGGCACCCCAACCCTGCAGGATACCTTGAAGGCTACCGCTCTGCATGGTGTAGTCTGTTTTAGTGGAATGCTGAGCAATCAGTGGTTAGTGCCAAACTTTTATCCGATCGGCTATATACCTCGTGGCGTGCGACTGACTGCCTATAGCGGCGAAGCCTCAGATCTGCCCGCCGATGTTTTGCAATCATTTTTAGACATGGTCGCTGCTGGACAAATGAAGGTGCCGCTCTATCGAACCTATCGGCTTGATGAGATCGTTACAGCCCATGCCGATATGGAAGCCAATAGAGCGACTGGAAAGCTAGTAGTGCTACCTTAGGCTCTGTAAGCTAAAGAAAAGGTCTTACTTAGGCTTTGATGTGCAGCCCTTATCTATCATTCGCGATATTTAAAGTAATGTAAGCAGAATCTATGCTACTTCCCATACTTGCAGCACTCCATCCCTTCTATTGGCCAAATAGAGAGAGCGAACTTGGCACTCCACCAAATCCGGTCTTTCTATAGTCTTAACGGGCGCGTAGATGTTGCGGCGTTTGCGACTCAAGCAGGGCAGGATTAGTGCCTGTCACCTTCAGGCCGCGTAGCTCGGCGTGGTTATTGGTCTCGTTGCTCTCAAGCACGACTCCAAACGGGCCGCCCAGATTGTAGCTAGCGACATAGAGAGCGCTTGCGCCAGTGGTAAACCAACCCGGCCAGATCGCATAGCAGCCTTGGGCAGCTTGCTGGTTAAAGAAATGCTTTAACCCGGCGCAAGGCTCTGCTCAATCTTCCATACCAGACCATAACTCGGCATCATAGCACAGCGCTCGTTCCACATCTGATTTGTGACCTTCAGCTGGTTAGAAGGATTGATGTAGAGATCGGCCCAGAAATGCTGGACTGGCGCAGCGCCTTGATTGCTGACCGTCACCACGATCCCGACTGGCTCACCCGCTCCAAAGTTGGTTTTATTGGGCCTGAGTACGATCTTTGCCACTAGATCGGTGCGGCCAACTTACTTGATCACAGGCAAATAGACCGAATTCTCGTTTCTTGGAATCGCTGTTGGTGTTCGCGTAGCCGTAGGCTGCATGGTAGGGCTTGGCGTATAAGTCGCTGTTGCTGTATAAGTCGCGCTCGGAGTGCGAGTTGCCGTCGAGCTTGGCGTAGTGGTCGGAGTGTTCGTAGGAGACGCAGTTGGTGTTGCTGTTGGCGTACTGGTCGCCGTTGGCACAGGCAGCACCGTCACACTAACGCTCGCTACGTTGTCGTTTGGGTTGGTATCTTGGTATGGGCTCGGCATGTAAATGCGCGCAGTATTGGTTAGCGTGCCGATAGCGCTCGGGTCCACCTCCGCCTGAACGGTGTAGACAAGCAAGCCACCGACCGGCAGGCTCACCAGATCGACAATATCGCCCGAGCCGCTCGCAGCACTCGGCGTCGCGCCAGCGCTGCCCACCGCCGTCCACGTCACATTGTTCAGTTCAAGCCAGAGGATTAGCCTCTGACCGTTCAAATCGATCACATCACTAGTTGAGTTGTTATTGGCGCAATCGATCGCCTTATTCAGGTTCATAATCCTTTCAGCATTCGTAGCGCCCGTCAGCGTATAAGGAAAGTTGATCCCACTACAAGGATTATCTTGTTGAAGTTGATAGCTAAAAGAAGAACCGCCTGCGTAACTTATACCTTTATCTACAAAGTGTGCAGTTAAGACCGTAACTACAAAGACGATCACGAGGGCTAGATTGTTTGATCACATTGGTAACCTTTAATGGAGACAAGTTAGAAGAAACGCAAAGCCTTGAAAACGAAGCCAGCTAAGAACAGCCATGTATCCGTTAGCGTGTATCGAACAACAAGCAGATCTGTAATAGAGGTGTAGTCTTCTGGCTCTATATGTAGAGGTTTCTGAGGTGTTTTACAGAGGATATGGTAACAGTCCGTTTTGCTGTTGAGGTAGACCGAGGCACCGAGAAGCTCGCGATCTTGTTGGGGAAGGCCCTCACCTATCGACAGCTCACCGCAAGCAAGCACTATCAGCAGACCCTTGGCGGACCTGTCACCCCCGTGATCTTAGCCCCACCAGGCCGACGAGCCGCCCAAATTGCTCGTGAATGGCAAGAAGGCTGGCCCAATGGAACGGGTGTTATCTCAACGCCTGTCAAGGCGACACTCGCAGACTTTGGTGCATTGTGGGGGCACTATCTTACCCTCAAAGATAGTCCTGCCAAACCGATGAGCCTCCTAGGCAATCTTATTCCATCGGTTGACGCATGGGCACAATTGGTACGACATTGGATACCAGGTGATGTGACTGGAGGTACGACAGAGGCCCGACAAGCGTGATAGAGCAGGATACCTTTGCCCTATCCCTTTCAGTTCCCTTTGCAGTATCCTTTTGGAGAATACGTTTGCCTATACCTTTGGAGATACCTTTGCATATACTTCTCAGTTCCTAGGACAAACAGACCAACCGCATCAGGGCGGGAGATACCGAAGCACTAGTATAGTGTCTCTCTCGCCCCTCCCTCGCGTAAACACCGCAGATCAGTCCTCGCAGTTTAGTCGCCGCCTCCGCCGCTCTCTCGATGTTTTCGCCGCTGGTCCCCGCCCCGCAGCGACCAGTGACAACCCACTGCTGATACTGCGACCACACTGCTGGCCTAGCGACCAGGCCTCGCTTCCGCTACGAAAGTTCCGCGACACCCAATGAAACGCAATGAAGACTCAATGACAATCAATGATCTTCGATGAAAAGGCGGGTGTGTGGAAGAGCTCATGTGATGGAGGCGCAGGAACGAATCTCGATCAGCTGACGGTCTGTCGGGGGTGGATCGCGTTCCACCGGTGGTGCTGCGGGGCGGGGAGCAGCGTGCTCTATCTGGGCAAGCCGCTTGAGGCGATCGGGTGGGATTGGGGTGGTATGCCTATCGGCAGAGGCGGGGCAATAGTTGGGGAATGCGTTCTGTAAGTAACGTTTTTTTATTTTACGGTATAAACATCTCGCACAAGATGAATAAAAAAACATCAAAGAGCGAAAAAAGGAATCCCAAAGCTTCAACAAGGCATATAAATATCGTGTAATGTTGCGGTTGACACCCTATCTTATCTATTTTATTTTTACCTCATACCATTTCAGGTAGTATAGAGGAAAATAATGAGATAATCAAAAAATGGTAGTGTTATTTATGTACTTATCACCTTGATGAGTGTGGGAAAGGAGGATGGACTGAGGAACTTGAACGAATCTCGATCAGTTGAAATGGTGTCGGGGGTGGACCACGTTCGATGAGTGGCACTGTGAATGCGAGGAGCAGCGTATGCCTAGGAAAGACAGCTTGAGACGATGATGTCAGTGGTGGTGCCTTATCAATTGGCTTAGTGGTGTTGGTAGTGACAAAATACGTTCTATGAGTGTCGCAGTATGTAATTGGAACGCCTTTTATCGGTATTCATTTGGTCAATTTGTGGAGATTCTTATCCTAAAAAATATGACGTATCAAAGGTATAAAGGCTTGCAAGTGCGTTTTTTGAGATGTGTAAATAAAATAATATTGGTTGGCAAATTTATTTTATTATTATATTTTAACCTTTGTAATACCTGAGATTGTAGTATATCTCACAAAAGACAACCCTTCTAGGAAATAGCGGCGAGAAGCTGTTAGCTTTGCTATACCTAAAATGAGGTGTACATACTTCTTATTCTCTTATGTGGAAGTAGCGCTATTTCATCTCTCTATAGAGAGATCATTACACAATTACGTAGTTTAGATAGTGATAGATAGTTGTATCTGAATCAGGTAAAGGAAAGGGGTAGCCATGAGGTCCAAGAATGCCATCTATATATGCTCACAAAAGAATAAGTACTTCCAACTATTTGCAAAAAGTGAGAGTCATTTTACATTATCTTATCATTAGTAGTATTTGTTTTAGTGTGTTCCCTACGAGTATTAGCGCACAGGCCTCTGGTCTTTTTACCCGTATTGAAGATAGTTCGGGGCTTATTACCAGTACTGGAACCTGGGCCCAAGCAACCTTGACTGATGCAAGTGGTGGAACTGGAAAACAATCAAATACCACAAATAGTACTCTTAGCTTTACCTTTACCGGAACGTGGATCAGTATTGGCTTTCGTACATCGACAAATACTGGTATTGCTGAAATTCTCATTGATAATGTCAGTCAGGAATTTGTTGATACTTATAGTCGCCTCAATAGCACAAAAACGCGTATCTATGATAATCTCACTTCAGGCTCGCACACTATTACTGTGCGCGTCAATGGAACGCGTAACCCCTTCTCAAGCGCTAATTGGATTGTTGTTGACTATTTTGATACCTGGGATGGAAATACCTTACTGAGTGGAACCTTCGAACAAGATTCCGCACGTGTATTTAAAAGTACCAATTGGACTAATCAAACAAATACCAGCGCAAGTGGAGGAAGTTACATACGTAATGGCTCCAATGCTTGGTTTGCCTTTACAGGAACTTCGATCAGTTTCGATACAGTTGTCGAAAGTGGCGCGGGTCAGGTGGAAATCCTCCTGGATGGTGAGAGCCGTGGTGTTTTTGATATCTATGATTCAACGCTCTCACCCTGTTCGTTCAGTTTCGATAACCTAGATAATACCGTACATATTATTCAGGTCCGGACCTACCAAGGTCGTGCAATTGTGGACGCATTTCGCACCCCAGGAACACCGCCTTTTATAACGTCTCCAAATACAAATGGCGTGGTTCGCTACGAAGAATATCATGCTTCCGTCTTATATGATGGACAACCTTTTGGTACATCAGCTACGAAGTGGGTAAGCGTTGCAAATCCGAATCACCTAAGTTTTGGCTATGGCGTTTATACCGACAGTGCGAACAGTAGTATCTCGCTTGATTTTGCAGGACCTTGGCTCAATATCGGATTTATGGGCACGACCAATGGCGGCGTTGTTGAGATCTTTGTAGATAATGTGAGCTTAGGCACTATTGATACCTATCGGCGTGTCACCGAGACGGGAAGTGCAACCTTTACCGATTTAGGAAGTGGTAGTCACTCAGTAACCATTAAGACCATTTCTCGCCCTACAGGCACGCTAGGTGGCGCTCGTTTCCATTTTGATTATATTGATGTTTGGGACGGAACACCTCTTCCTTCAGCAACAATTGATCATACAAGTTCACTCATTCAGCGAAGCCGAGATTGGAGCTTGCAGACTAATACGATTGCACAAAATGACTCCTATCTTCGTGATGGGCAGACGATTTGGGGCTTTTTCACTGGAGATAGCTTCACTCTTAATGGTATTGCTGATACAGGAGGCGGAGTTGCAGAGGTCTTTGTTGACAGCAATTTGCTTGGAACAATTGATTTCTATAACCCCTCAACTGTTAGCCGTGCCTGGTCCTTTGATGGTTTTGGAACTGGTGCACATGTTTTCCAAGTACGTTTCTACCGAGGAAACGCTCGTTTTGATACGATAACAACTCCTGGATCTGCTCCATTTGTGGAATGGCCCAATCCAACAGGGGTCGTTCGTTATGAAGAAGATCATACGGCCTATCGGTATGGGAATCTTCCGCTCAACCGGGCCTCGACTGTTTGGGCTACATTTACCAATGATCGTTTGAGCGGTCGGAATGGTGTTTGGACTTCCAATGTTGGCGCCACTATTGCCTTGACCTTCACAGGTACGTGGGTAAATATCGGTTTCTTTGGGAATCCTAACTCTGGAACCGTTACTGTTTCGATTGATGGTGTAAGTCAAGGCACAATTGATACCTATCGCACAAGCGATCAAGCATTTAATGTTCTTTATTCAGAGCTAAGCGCTGGAACGCATACTATTACGCTGAGTTTGCTCGGAACACCTAGTGGACGCCGGATGCACCTTGATTATATCGATGTTTGGGATGGCACCACAATCCCATCGGGTACATTTGAACATGATCATGAACGTGTCTACCGAAGTGGATCGTGGGGCTATGTTGCTGAACCAAAAGCAAGTGCTGGCTCATATATTCGCAATGGATATAGTACGTGGTTCCATTTTACTGGCGACACGGTTACCTATCAATCGTGGATGACAGGCGGAACGGTCGATTTAGTGGTAGATGGGATAGTAGCGGAAACGATCTCCCTTCAACCGACCAATGCGGGATTACGAGCCTGGACGTTAACGGACCTAGGAACTGGGCCGCATGTCCTTGAGGTGCGTTATGTATCAGGCACCCCCGGTTTTGATCATGCAGCTATACCTGGTCGACTTGCAGGGGCAGCTCCAGCACATGTGTGGTTAGCAACTGCCACAGATACCAGTATGACTGTTGCGTGGGATGCAGCCCTAGCCGAGAGTGGTATTGCAAGTTACGATGTCTATGTTGGTGATGCCTTAGCAGGTACAAGTACCGCGAATTCTTTGGTTGTGTCGAATCTCTTGCCTGGTACCTCATACGAAGTGTCAGTAGTTGCCCGTGATACGAATAATCAAACCTCTGACCCTTCAGAGCCGGTAGTTCTTTCTACGACGGGAACAAACCCAAATATTACACTCGTTGCAAGCCTCTCTCCGAGTTCTGCCACGACAGATGAGAAGGTGATAAGCCTTGTTGTTGAAGCTCGTGATCAGAATAATAATCTTGTTCCAAGTTATCGTGGTACAGTCAAGTTAGAGGGATCAAGTCCCACAACAGGCTTAGTAGAAACATATACCTTTACTTCTGGCGACGGTGGCCGCCGTGTCTTCTCAAACTTTGGTTTTACCGAGGGAGGCTCTCAGTCCATTACCGTTACGGATAAGTATCTGCCCTCATTGACAGGGACGAGTAATAGTGTTGCTATTCAAGCCGTTCGATTTGAGCTCCTTCTCTCTCCTACCACCATATTTGCAGGTGAACCAACCGTCTCAGTCACCCTCAACGTGAAAGATGATCAAGGGAATCTTCTTACAAACTATGCAAGAAGTGTAACCTTTACCAGTTCAGGCACTATCAGTGGCTTACCACGAGGAGGTTTAGGTGGCAATCCCTATACCTTTACCTCCAATGATGCAGGCAGCCATACCTGGACAGGGGTGACCTTTAATACCGCAGGACAACAGACAATCACCGTATCTGATGGTATTCGATCAAAAACTTCAGATCCCGTTACGGTCGAAATTGTGAGTCTTGCCATCAGTACAAACCTGAGTACCGTATTTGCAGGGGAACCAGTTCTCTCTGTCACCGTTGAGGCGCAAGATACAAATGGAGACCCTGTAGCAGGCTATCGGGGAACGGTGACCTTTACCAGTTCAGGTACCATAAGCGGCCTTCCACGCGGTGGCTTAGGTGGCAATCCCTATACCTTTACATCCAATGATGCGGGTTCCCATACGTGGACTGGGGTCACACTCAACACTGCTGGCAGTCATACGTTGACTGTATCCGATGGAAGCCGCACTGCAACCAGTGATCCTATCACCGTTCAAGCGATTCATCTCGAGATTACAGCGAGTACAACAACCGTTTTTGCTGGTGAAGATACCTTAGCGATAACCGTTACCGTACGTGATGATCAAGATGCGATTGTGCCAGGTTATCGAGGAACGGTGACCTTTACCAGTTCAGGTACCATGAGTGGCCTTCCACGCGGTGGCTTAGGTGGCAATCCCTATACCTTTACCTCCAATGATGCGGGTTCCCATACGTGGACTGGGGTCACCCTCAATACCGCAGGCAATCAGACCATTACGGTATCTGATGGAACACGCACAGCTACGACCGATCCCATCACGGTTAAGACGGTTTCGTTGGTACTAACCGTAGAGCCACAAGACGTATTTGTGGGATCATCAGCCATTACGGTAACAGTGGAGGCACAGGATGAGCTTGGACAACTTGTGCCAGGCTATCGCGGAACGGTGACCTTTACCAGTACCAGTGCTTTTGAGCATTTGCCGCGAGGTGGCTTGGGTGGCAATCCCTATACCTTTACCGCTGGAGACGCCGGACGACATATTTGGACAGGGGTAAAACTGTACGATCCGGGCTCCCATACCATCAGCGTTTCTGATGGAACACGCCAAGATACCTCAACTACTTTTACGGTAAAAGATGTTGTGTTGTCCATGGCGGTGAATGTCACCGATTTCTACGCCTCGTCTCCAATCACGGTAACGGTAGAGGTGCGTGATGAGTTTGGTGCGTTGGTGCCGAGTTATCAGGGTACGGTTACCTTTACGAGCACAAGTACCTTTACTGGTCTACCTCGTGGTGGATTAGGTGGGGGAACCTATCAATTCGATAGTGAGGATGCAGGTGTTCATACGTGGTCGTCAGTGATGCTTGGAACAGCTGGCTCACGTACGATTGCAGTCTCAGATGGATATCGTCAAGCCACGAGTGCGGCACTTACCGTTCGTGAGGTTCATTTCGATGTCGCATGGGATCGTAGCGATGTCTATATGGATGATCGCGTCATGAGTCTGACGATTATTGCAAGAAATGATGCGAATCAAGTTGTGCCCGAATATCGTGGTGCTATTGATATCAACACAAGCGTACCAAGTGCTGGTCTACCCCAGTCTGAATTTCAAGCGACGCCGGACCATGTCTTTGACGAAACCAATCAGGGAAGTGTGACCTTTGATACCGTAGCCCTCCGAGAAGTTGGTTCACAAACCGTCACCGTTGTTGATCGTTTGAACCCAACACGATCAACAACCTCTGCTCCCGTCTTGGTTGGCATGCCGCCTGATCCAACACCCATCCCAGCAACAACCTCGCCTATTTCCTATACTATTCCTTTGTATCTCGATCCACCAGCATTACCCACTTATGCACTAGGTTGGGGTATTCCTTATCTGGCAGAGAATACAAATACGGGCCTGAACTATTGGAGAGGCTACCCTGAGGAGGCCATTCCTGCTGTAGAGGGAGCAATCTATGTGGTCACTGGCGTCTCGAAGCGTGCTCCAGGATCTTTTGGGTGGTCCACCTTCTATCCCTGCCCATGGTTTGCATGGGAAGATCAACTCACAGATCAGCGCCAAGAAGGCGGAGGTTATCAGGGCCCAACCCATGATACAAGCGCCGCTCATTGGGGCTTTACCGCATGTGGTGCATGGAGCGATTCCTTCAACTTTGGTGCTGCGGTCGACTCAGGACCCTATATTACCGATTATGATGAAGATCTTGGGATGAGCATCGGCGCTCCAGAAGGTACCCAGGGTACCCATATGTCAATTCAAGGTGCAGGCAACACGATCGGTGATTTTAGCTTCTCAGCTACGCCAGCTGGTACCGATATTTGTATGACTCCAGGTGCAGGAAGTTTTGAGGCTCCACCAGTTGCTGATCCTATCGATACTCGGAGTGGCCTCTTCTATCTTTCAGAAACCGATCTGGGTGTAGCAACGGGGTGTAGTGAGATAAGTCTCCACTTTAGTCGCCACTTTAGTATGGCCCATCCTCATGCAAAATCTTTGGGAGCAGGGTGGACACATAACTTTGAGAGCCGGATCACCATTATTGGTAAACGAGCACTGGTGCAAGGTCCGAATGGCGGGTTCGTTGTATTTGTTGACCGAGGACCAAGTCACGACGTATATGCAGGCCCAGCTGGTGCGAATCAAATTTTAGTAAAACGGCCTGGTGGAGGTTGGGCGCTTGTTCACCTCAACCGTCGCGTCGATATCTATGACGCTGATGGCTATTTGATTGCGCAACAAGATCCAAATGGCAATCTCCTTCGCATGACCTATGAGAGCTACTCGTGGATGGCTATCAATGGATCAATCTGGAGTGGACGACGTTTAGCGCGTGTCGATGCGGAAGGCGATCGTTACATTTGGTTTGGCTATGACTATTACAATCCCCATCGTCTCAAGATGGTTGGAGATACTGGTGGGCGTCTTGTGCGCTTTGGTCATGATGAGATTGGTCGCTTGAGCTCGGTGACCGATACGATGGGTGGTGTCTCACACTATACTTATCAAGAACAAGGCTGGCACATGCTGTCGAAGACCGATCAACTCGGCAAGACAGTTTTTACCAATACCTACGATTCGCGTGGTCGAGTGATCCATCAAGTCAATAATCTCGGCCAAGATATTGAGCTATCTTATGCGCTGGTGCCTGATACCGAAGGACTCACGACAGGAAGCAAAGGTGCTCCCTATCTGCTTATTACCACAGCAACCGATCAAATCGGAGCGCAAGCGACCTATACCTATGGTGCTGATGGATTATTGCGCCGCATGGTTGACCCTGCTGGTGCGGTGACCACCTTTGAAAACTACACAAGCACCCGCAAACCGCAGCGAGTGATCGATGGATTAGGCCGTGTAACGACCTTTACCTATAATGCGCAAGGCGAAGCGCTTACCGTAACGAATGCCTTAGGGCATACCTATCAGGTTGAGTATAACGGCTGGAAACAACCCACCAAGCTGACCGATCCACAAGGTGGAATCTATAGCTTGACGTATAGTGGCCCGAATCTGACCCAGATTCAAGATCCTTTAGGGCATACGCAACACTTTACCTATACGACCCAAGCTGGTTGGAAGGGTATGTTAAGTGCAATCAGCGATGCTGAAGGACAGACAACCACACTGACCTATACAACCGCAGGCGATATCGCTGCAATCATCAATGCCTTGGGTCAGCCGACAAACTTCCAGTATGATGCACTTGGGCGGCCAATACATATTCAAGAGGCAAACGGTGCGCTGACCTCAATCAGTTACGACGCTGCTGATCGCGTTGTCGCCATAACCGATGCGCTCAGTGGAACTGTCTCGCTGAGCTATGATGCGCTCGGACGGCCAACTCAGATTACGGACCAAAGCAATGCTACAACCGTAATCACCTATGCGCTCGAATTAGGCATGCATCCTGCCCGTATTCAAGACGCCAAGGGTGGTGTTGTTCAACTTGAATATGGACCTTTGGGGCGGCTGATTACGGTCACAGATCAGCTCGGCAATCAACAGATCCAGACATATGACCAAGCGGGACGGGTACGTAGTGTGCGCGATCCTCTCGGAAATGAGAGCTCTTTTGCCTATGATCTTTTAGGCAATACGACCGTGATCACGGATGCTAATGGTCATGCGAGTACCATCAGCTATGATGCGCTCTCGCGACCAATTGAGCAGCGAAACGCAACAGGCCAATTCTTGCAGTATGGGTATGATACCTTAGGGAATGTCAAGACTATTACTGACACGCTTGGCGCTACGGCTGTAATTACCTACGATATGCTGAGTAGGCCTCTCTTGGTAACCGATCAAGAGGGGCGAACCAGCCAGTATGCCTATTCGCCGCTTGGATATACGACATCAATTACCGATGGCAATGGCATTGTAACGCGCTATCTCTACGATCAGCTTGGACAAATCACCGAAGTAATTGCCAATGCCAAACCTGGTCATGCCGCTGGGGTTGATGTCAATGTCAGTACCGCTTTTGTCTACGACGCAGTTGGTAATCTGCGTGAGGTGATCGACCCACGTAACCAGATCACCAGCTTTGACTACGACCTTTTGGGGCAAGTGACGAGTCTGACCGATCCCTTACAGCGCACGATGAGCTATAGCTACGATCCTCGCGGTCTCCTGAGTCGCTGGACCAAAGCCGATGGCAGCGAGATCGACTATAGCTACGATGCCCTTGGGCTGGTTACAGCTATTAGCGCACCCGATCAGAGCAGCCACTACAGCTACGATGCGCTTGGTCGCTTGACGGAGATGCACGACCAGAGTGGCACCACCGGTTTCGCCTATGATGCGGCAAGTCGCCCCTTGACGGTGACCTTATCATTGGGAGGAAGTGTCAGTTATGATTACGACGCGGTTGGTAATCGTACCAAACTGATCTACCCCGATGGACGAACAGCCACCTATAGCTACAATGAGGCCAACCAGATCGTACAGATCAACGACTGGAGCAGCGGCGTTACCAGCTATAGCTACGATAATGCAGGACGACTTAGTCAATCGACGCTGCCCAATGGGGTAGAAGCCAGCTATACCTATGATCGTAGTGGGCTTGTGACTGAGATTCACTACACAAACCCGCAAACAACGACCGTATTGGGTTCCTATCAGTATAGCTATGATGCCAGTGGGCGACGCAGCCATGCAATCGAAGATGGCAAGGTGATCACCTACACCTACGATGGGCTCTACCGGTTGCTGGAGGCGGAATACACTACTGGCGAAGCGTATCAGTATAGCTATGATGCCAGTGGTAATCGGCTCACAAAGCAAGAGCCGGGCGAGAGTGTTACCGCAACCTACGATGCTGCAAATCAACTGCTCAGTCTGAATGGGGTACCCGTCCAGTACGACGCCAATGGCAATCTGACCAATGATGGCCAAACCAGCTACCAGTACGATAGCTATGACCGTCTGATCCAAGCGACCACGGCGCTGTCGCAAACGACCTTTGGCTATAATGCTAATGGTGACCGTTTATGGCAGGCCACCGATGGAATATCGACCAGTTTTACGCTTGACTTAGCAAGTGCGCTGACGCAGGTGTTGGCCAGCCATCAGCAGGGAACAAGCAGCTTTGTTCTGCCGGGTGTTGGCCAACAAAACAATGGGGTTTGGAGCTATCTGCATAGCGATGCACTTGGCAGCGTTCGCCTGATGAGCGATGCCAACGGCGATCTGCTTTCGCGTATGCGTTATTCGCCCTTTGGCGAGCTTGAGGAGCAAGTTGGACCACAAGGGATCTTTGGCTTTACTGGCGAGCCATCTGACCCAACGGGCAATCTGCTCTATCTGCGTGCTCGCTACTATAACCCTAGCTTGGGCCGCTTCCTAACCCAAGATAGCCTGATCCCCGACCCGCTCAATGGCCAAGCATGGAATACCTACGCCTATGTCTACAATGATCCGATCAATCTGGTTGATCCGAGTGGACATATACCATTACCAATCATAGTAGCGGGTGCTGCCTGGGGATTATATGGTGGGGCTAATATTTTGGCTCATTATAACCCCAGCTTTAATGATTGGTGGAATAAGAGAGACTGTAGCTGCTTTGAACCTAAGTGGCCTGCTAATCTGTTAAACGGACCGCTGGTCAATGTGGATAATAGTGGCATCGTAGCAAGTACCATTTCGGCAGGAATAATTGGAGTAACGACGAACACTGCCGAATGGGTAACTGTCGCTTTTAAAAAACACGCTCGTATTGTGGGAGAGGTATTCGGAATGCCAATCAGTACCCCTTGGATTCGCTATGGTACTGTGAAGGGCTCACGAGAGGTTATGGATAAAGTGTGGCAAGGCCCACTGAAAACTACTAAGGGTTGGATTCAAACTCGTAAGACGCCTGTTGTAAAGCTACAGTGGGCCAAGGGACCTCTAGGAATAGGTACGGGACTAACTGCTGGTATGCTTGTAGAAGGAGCGATACAATTAGGAAAGGATTGGTTGCAAAACTGCTTGACTCCCAAAGATATGGCTTGGAATGCCTTATTAACTGGGACCCTTGCTCTTATACCAGGAGGTGTTGGCGCAGGCGCAACAAAACTTGCAATGCGCTTGGGCACACCCACATTAAGGGCAACTGCTATTGGTATCGGTACTGGAGCAATAACAGGTATAGGAATAAATATAGGAATAGAGAGAGCATTTCCTGATGGAATCTTAAACAAATAATCTAAAAATGACACTGTATGCCTATACAAGAATAAACATTCTTGTATAGGCATAACAGTAAGTCTTTAGACTATTGTGTGTCTTAAAAGTAAGTGAGTGAAGATAATAAATCTCGTATATCATCTGAGAAAGGTATTTACTGCGATGACAAATAGAATATGGGCCGCTATATTTATTTTCGTGTGTTCTGTCTGTACATACTTGGTTATAGTCTATTTAGAACTGCCATTGTATATACTTATTCCTGCAATTCTATCTGGAATAGTATTAGGTGTGTTCATGTTTGTTGAACATATCATCAATATAAAAATAAAAGGTAGAGGCTATGCCCAATCTGAAAATAAAAGGCTTGAAACGCTCATGATTATAATATTGATGGCGGTATTTCTTTTGGCCGCTTTGTTTCTTCCTGAAAAAGTCTTTTACGGAATCATACTTGCAAGTGGGATATCAACTATAATTTATTTGACCGGATTAGCTATTATGGAATAAATCCTCTTTTTCAGAGTATAAATATGTAGTTTGCTCTATCTGCGTGCTCGCTACTCTAATCCCAGTTTGGGCCGCTTCCTAACCCAAGATAGCCTGATCCCCGACCCGCTTAATGGCCAAGCAGCGATGCGATTGCCATGCCTCATTACCGCCAGTGCCTGCTCCTCAATCTTGTCAATGAGCCGTTGAAACTGGGCATCGCTCAGGGTACCGTACATCACAAACTCAGCCACCTTGGATGTCGTACCAGACTTTTGTGGCATGCAGGTGCCCGCGTAGTTTCCGGCCTCTCGCAGATCGATCTGCTCATGGTTGAGTGTCGCTAATACCACAGCCCCGTGTAGCGTGCTTGCCGAGATTACAAGGCCATATCAACGTTCGAGATTGTCAAAATAGGCCCGCTTCATCCCCTGTTTCGCCCAATATAATCAACCGATCTGTATTAGCGCATCACTGAATTTCATATGCTCTCTCGCTTCGTGTTGCCTGCAATTCCTGTTGTCATTATGCTACCGCCCTTGCATGCGAATAACCCACGAATTTTCCCATTTGCCTCCCTTTTTCACAAAATCGTACACAAATCCAACACCTTGAGCGGTAGTGTCTCTGAATACAAAAAACGCACACCTATTCGTGTATTCAGGAGGACACCATGACCGTGACCCAAGCAAAATCAAAAACCGAACTGGAAGACTGGGCACAGCTCGATGCCTGGCGACGCGGCTGGACGACCAACACCGTTGCCTGGCTCAGTTCATCGCAGAACAAGCTGGAGGCCGAGCAAGCGCTTCAGCGCTTTAATCGGGTAGTGCAGCAGCATATCGGGCAGATCGTCGCCAATCCTCACGTCAAAGCCGTCTTTGTGAAACGTACGGCAGGCCAGCCGCTTACCACACCCGAGCAAGAACTCTATGACAAAAGCCTCTGGAGTGAGATCTATAACGGTGTTCCACCAAGCCTCTCCCGCCAATACCACGAAGACGACGTATTGCAACGGGTACAACGGATCTTCGACGAGCGCACACGCTGATTCGGCGTTGGGCTGCGGAATGTCGGGAGGCATGACGCATGTCGGAGGGTGGAACGCGGTAGCCCCCTGACAGGCGCTCTGCAAACGTCCGTGTATCGCATCTGATAGCGGAATGTCGTAGGGTCAGGCTATTCGTGTCAGGGGTAGAACATGATCCACCCTTGACAACCCAAACAGAAAGGAAATGGTATGAGTTCATGGCGTGGTCATATGTTGATCGGAGCAACGGGAGGGCTGGCCCTAGTGCGTGTGTTGCATGCCACTGGTCACTTCCCTGTGCTGCCCGATATTCCACCATTGGTCGTTGAGACGGCGATCATTGGAGGATCGGCTTTTCTTGCCCTGCTGCCCGATATTGATGAGCCGAACAGTTGGATCGGGCAGCGGGTGCAGCTGGTGATGATGCTGGCAGGCATTGTCTTGGCCTTAGTGCTCGCGTTCGGCTTGGAGCTATCCCTTCAGTGGATTGCGATCTATGCAGCGGTCGGGATGGTTGTGGGCAAGTTGGCAGGTTGGCTCTTGCTGAAAGCGATCCGTACCGCAGCGGGAGGGCATCGGCGGCTGACCCATAGTCTGCCGCTCACTTTTGTGTTGCTGCTGGCCACAGTCGCGCTCTGGGTGAGCGGCTTTGGCTTGTGGAGCGTGATCCCGCTCGCGGTGGCGTGGGGCCAGATCTTACATGTTTTGGGTGATCTACCTACGCCCGCAGGTGTACCGCTGCTCTACCCCTTTAGCCAGCAGGATTTTGGCTTGCCGCAGCCGCTTTCGAGTTTTGGGGAGGGCTTGGCCGCCATCAGCGCGATTGCGGTCGCCTCCATTTTGATTTGGACATGGGTGTAGCGATGTGTTTGCAATGGTGTCATGTGCGCAGGCTGATTATTGATAACGATTTGCCCTGTAGCGGCTGTACGCGCTTCCCTGCCTTTCTGTTGCCGGATAACGAGAGCTGCGAGAGATGCCAGCATCGGCGTGAGCAGGATGACAAACCCGCGTTCTGTTCGCTCTCACAAATGCCTTTGCCAAAAGCAGGGCGCTGCTGTCACTGGAATGCCGAGGTCGACACCCGTAGCGAGATCATGCTCACCACCGCTGATGTCGCACCTGATGTGCTCACAATCTGGGGCGTGGACACGGTGGCCAAGCTATTTGCGCGCAGCGAAACCGCGCCGGACTATGAACCAGAAGACAACAACAGCGTTCGCATTAACCTCGACGACTTGGCCTTGCCCTTTGTCTATGGTGTACCTGCTGCCCAGTGGGATGATGCCCTTGATGGGCCTGCGATTGTGCAGGGCGAGCAGCCACCAAGCGAGCTTGGTCATGCCGTGCTCGCGCTCTTGGAAGCGGATCAGCAGAACGAGCAGGAGTATCAGCAGGCCCGTATTGCGCTTGCAAAGCTGCTAGAACAGCATCCACTTAAATCGTTACCGATGGCGTGGCAAGAGCTGGTCGCCTCAGCGCTTCAATTGACCGAAAGGAGTTGAGCGATGTCTTTTTCTATTGCCTTAGCGGGCAAGGGTTCTGCTGGCAAAAGCACCCTGATGCCCTATCTGATCGACGCCCTGCGCACCATCGCCCTTGATGCGCGGCTGCTGGTGATTGATGCCGATCCTCATATGAGCACCTGTTCGTTGCTGGGGATAGAACCAGTAGCAACGCTCGGCACACTCCGTTCGCACTATGAGCGGGAGCTGGCACGCGGCACCAGCCTGCTCGATGAAACGCGGGTGGCCTTTGCCGAGCGCCAAATGGGAGCACAAGCCCTTATCCATGCCGATGGCTTCGATCTGCTGGCACTAGGCCACTGGGAGCCGCTTGGGTCGCAATGCACCGTCAATCGTGTGCTGGAGCGCTCGCTCGAAGGCTTGGCGGGTCACTACGATATTGTGCTGTTTGATCACGAGGCAGGGATTGAACAGATGGGGCGCTTTGCTGCCATTCCGCTCGATCTGCTCTTGCTGGTCGCTACGCCTGAGCCACTGTTTTTGGATGTGGCCGCTCAGATTTTGGAGCGCCGCGCTGAAGTCTCGCGCTCGGTTGGCCAAACCTGGCTGGTGATCAACCGCATGCAGGAGGGGGATCTGGCTGATCCTGATTTTGTGACCTGTATTCAACGGCTTCCTGTGGACATGATTGCCGCGCTGTTGCCGGAATCGCCTGCCCTGCGCCGCCTCAGTCGGGGCCGACACTCACCCTGTGCGCTTGACCCTCACGATTACTGGGCCATACGGACACGCGCCATGTGCAGCCGCGTTGCCATCGAAGCGGTACGAAAAGGTCTGAGCGATAAACGGGCGGCATAGGTAGAGAAGCGTAATGGAAATCTGCAACCACTAGGAAAGTGCTTGAAATGTCGGGGCGACAGAACGCATGTCGTGCTTGTGCTGTCGGGGCTGACGCACCTATGCTGATAGCAAGCCGTACAAACAGAGAAAGAGGTGTTCTATGGCCCGAACGCGAAAAGCTGCTGCGCTCAGTGTAGGCAGTGTGCATCAGATTGACCCCAACCTGATCGACGAAGATCCCAATCAGCCGCGCCAAGAGTTTGATCAAAAAGCGCTTGACGCCCTCACCCAAAGCGTTGGTGTGTATGGCGTGACCCAACCGCTTGAGGTGATACCGCTTGGTGATGGCCATTACCGACTGGTCGCTGGCGCACGTCGCCGTCGAGCGGCCTTGCTCGCGGGCCTCAAAGCCGTGCCCTGTCTGATCAGCGAGGTCCACAGTAGCCTGGTCATCCGCCAGCGCCAATTGTTAGAGAACATGCAGCGGGCTGATCTGACCCCGCTGGAGCAGGCCCAGAGTTTGTACACCATCTGGCTGCATGAGCAGATCCGCGCCATCGAAGCCGAGCAGGGGCAGGATGGCAGTGCGACCGAGGCGTTATTGGCAGACAGCCCTACACCAACCGGCCAGATCGCGGCGCTGGAAAGCCGTGTGTGCGAATTAGCAGCGTGTGAATCAATGGCGATCTATAGCGGTGCAGGCAGCGTGCGGGTGCCCTGGCAGCGGGTACTCGAAGGCGCTGGCCTTGGCTCCATGAGCGAGGCGGCTCGTAAGAAGCTGCTGGCGGTCTTGAAGCTGCCTGCGGCGGTGCAGGATGCGCTTGCAGGTCGCGATGTAAGCGCACGCACGCTTCGCGATCTAGCCAAACACGACGAAGCCGATGCGCTGGAACTGATCGAGCAGGCCAGTGAACAGGGCGATGGCGATATCGGAAGCGCTCTGCGTGAGGTGCTCGATACGCCGCTAGAGCAGCCAGTCGTTTCGGCTGGAAAGAGCTTTGACGAGCGGATTAACGAGCAGGGTGGCGGCTTTTCCTTGGATGCGCTGACTGGTGATCTGGGAAGCGAGAAGGAACGAGATGAGGAGGATGAGCCATTGCTCACATCAAGCGGAGGGACAGCAGCGTGTTTGGTTACGGATCAGGTCGCGCCGTCGCGCGGCTCGCCGCCACCAGCGAGCGCGACGATCTGGCCTGAAGATGATGCGTTGGTTTTGCGCGAAGGCTTGGAAGCCTGCCTTAGCACCGTGATGGGGCTACCCGATCGGCGCTTTAGTGGGCCACAGACACGAGCATTGGGCGTTCTGTGGCGGGACTTGAGCGAGCGTATGCAGGCCGCAGGAATCGACGACGATGGCACGACGCGCTAAACAGGAGCAGCAGCATATCAGCTTGCCATCGGCGGCGCTGGCCGAAGGCGTCCAAGCGCCCGAGCTGCATGTGCTCGCGGTCGCTGAGATTCAGCCAGCCGCTCATAATCCGCGCAGCGATGCCGCAAGCGATCTGGATGGCCTCATTGCTAGCCTCGCCAGCGAGCGCGAACCCTACCTTGTGCAGCCGCCTCTTGTGGAGCAGCTTCAGAGTGGCACCTATCGACTCATCTCAGGAGAGCGCAGGGTACGGGCAATCACCGCAGCAGGCTGGCAGCAGGTGGCTTGTTTGGTGCAGCCACCCATCAGCCCGATTGTAGCCCACAGTATGCGCGTGGTGGAGAACCTCCATCGGGTTGAGCTGCACCCGCTCGATAGTGCGATCGCGCTCAAGATCGCATGGCTCACCGAAAACGGACTGGCGTTAGGAGCGAAAGAAGTCATTCACGCAATCTTGGCCAAAGAGCAGCAGCCGCTCGATACGCTGCTGGAGCTGGAAACGGTCACCAAGGAAGCGGGCTTTGCACCGACCGCTCCGCCCATTCCATGGCAAGCGCTCTTGGATCGGCTTGGCTTGGCCATCAAACGCGAGCGCCTCGATAAGCTCTTGCGGGTCTTGGCGCTCACCCCGCAGGTGATCGAGCTGGTGCGGCCATTGAGGTTAAGCGAAGCATCGCTGCGCGCGATGGGCACCCTCGACGATGAGGACCAGCTCACACTCGCGCGAGCGATCCAAACCGATCAGCATCTGCAATCCCGTATTCGCCGGATCGCCCGACGGGTCAAGCAGAAAGGCTACCCGATTGCCAAGGCGATTGCCGAGGCCCAAGGCCGGATCTATGATCCCAATCACCCCGACAGCGGTGAGGCAATTGGGCTTGAGGATCTCTTTGACGATCTGGAGGAGATCGACGAACGAACGGCAGGGGAAGGTCAGCGATCTGGTCGCGCGCGAAACCGAGATGATGATAGCGATTTTAGCGATGATGAAGCGAAAGAGGAGGCACAGGAACTTGGGCCTGAAGGAGCCGATGCCGTCTTGCGCCTGCTCGATCTGGCCGAGCAGCTGCGTGGAGCAATCACAACCATTCGTAAGCAGAGCGGAGGCCGAGCGCCCAGCGAACTGCCGCCGCCTTGGGGCGAGATCGCACAGGAGGCACGCACACTTATCGAACAGGCGTTTCACACTTCTCTCTAAGACCTCACCGACTCTCACTGAACAGCAAAGGATACAATGCCATGTCATGTGAAGGATCACAAGGAGCCTTTTTTAGTCATCAAGCGGGCCAAAGCGCGGTGTCGGCTGCCTTTGGCGGCAGCTCTGAGCAGGCCCAACAGGCATTAGAGCAGGTGTACGCTTTAGCGCGTGCCCAAGCTGAACAGGCCAAAATCACCAGTAAAACGGATCGGGTCGCAGCGCTGCGTGCCAAGGCCGAAGATGAGCAGGCCAAAGCCGCAACCAAGGCGCTGTTTGCCCGTATGCAACAGATGGGCCTCAAACCGCCCGCCCACTCCAAATCGGGCCTCCCCAAGCGTGATGCCCAATATGGCTATGCCGCCATCGAGCGCACCTTGCGAGCGATTGAAGGTCGCACCGCACTACCCACACTGGCCAAGCAAGTGCGCGAATCGCTGGAGCAAGAGCGCCGAATTAGCGCCATCTCGATCACGCGCGGCAACTTGGGGCGCTGTGAGAATTGTGGCCGCTTTGCCAGCCGTACCACCGCCCATATCTGTCCCCAAACCGCGAGCCCAGAAGTGGTGCAACAAGCCCTTATGCGGCGGCTTGGTGTACCCGCAACGGCCTATCCAAGAAAGGATCTCCAAGCCCTGATTGCGCAAGCCCAAAACGGCGACCTGACCATGCGCCACAACATCACCGACGAGCGGGTCGCGGTCACCCTTGATGGGTTAATGGTTGCGATGCGGGGCAAGGCCACTGCTGATACAGGTACGTTTTGCATCTCTTGGTGTCGGCTGGCGAACCGACCCCGAAGGCCTGCGGTGGGAAGAGATGCCTGCTGCGCTATGTCCCGCAGCCCGCAGTGATCATTGCATATTCGTTGTTGGAACTGTGGTGCTGCCTCACAACAGCATCACAGTCTTTAGGTTTCTTTGCAAATACAAGCATTGAACTGCTTGGCTTTGCGATGATTCGACATCCTATTGGTGATATTTCCCCCAGATCGTTTTGAGGGTCATTTTTCGTGATAAGGATGCCGAATACACAAAAAGAGCTTCTAAAATGGTGGAGATGGGGGGAGTCGAACCCCCGTCCAGAAAACTAGGTCATAAATATACTACAAGCTTATCTCGTTGTTTTTAGCTCGCCCGCGGCCATACAACGAGCAAAACGGCCTTTGGGCAAACCTGTTTATCTTAGTCTAAGGCTAACAGGTGCTCACCCTAGACGCGCCCCGACTAGTTGACGCTCGGATCCTCACCATCGGGGTGAGTGAGGGCGAACGCGCTACTTAATTAAGCAGCGTAGGCCAGCTGATAGGACGGCTGGGCCTTGAAAGTGTTTTTGGCAGTTATTGCCGGTGCCCCTTTAACGAGACTGGGCGGCTCGACTTGCAATTTATGACTTTCATTCCCTGTCGAAACCAGACATCCCCGAGAATTACGGTCACTATAAGTATACCATTTGTGCTAGTCAGGGTCAAGGGTTTTTCTCGGTCTTTGGAAGGACTTATGCGGTTTATTATGCGACTCGCAGCGCTTGAATTGCGAGGAGTCGTTTGACAAGGTTTCTGTTCTAAAGACGGGCAGAAAATCGCCCTTGACAAATGGTTCGGTACCGAATCATAATTAGTTCGGTACCGAATGAATGGAGGAGTAATTGGATCATCTAGCCAACAGTTCAGCTGCAGCCTGGATAAAGAAGTACTACCTTGCCAGTCGGGAAGTTATGGAAGCGAGTCTTCGGCCATACGAGATCGGCTCTACCCAATGGTATGTATTGTGGGCCTTGGTCAATCATGGGCCTCGTCTGCAGCGCGAGTTTCTCGATTTGCTGCAAGTGGAGAAATCGACGCTCAGTGAGATTGTAAGCGCCCTAGTTCGCAAAGGGCTGATCGAGCAGAAGCCTGCGCCGAACGACCAGCGCCAGCGGCTATTGACCTTGAGCGATGCCGGGCGCCAGCTTTGGGAAGTTCTGCCCGACCCGCTCGAACTGATTGTGAAAACGAGCTTTGAAGGCGTATCGGAGGCTGATCTAGAGACCGTGGTTCGCGTGCTTCAAGGGGCTACGCAACGGCTGAACGATCTTATGGAAGGAATGAAGCAATGACAATTCTTGTAACCGGCGGCACGGGTCTGGTCGGCTCGCGTCTGCTGCAACGTCTGCGAGAATCGGGTCTGGAATGCCGTGCGCTCGTGCGCTCTAGCAACAAACTGCCAGCCGGAGTGGCGGCGATCGAGGGCGACATCCTCGATCCGAGCTCTCTGGCAAGCGCGCTGGACGGCGTGAGCGCCATTATCCATCTGGCCGCCGTGTTCCGCACAAACGATGAAGCGCTGATCTGGAAGGTCAACTTGGAAGGCACGCGCAACCTGATCGCGGCGGCGAAGCAGTATGCTCCTGATGCACGCTTCATCATGGCGAGCACCAGCAATGTCTACAACGTCAACAACCCCCACCCGGGCCGCGAAGACGACCCCGTCGAGCCAACACTCGCCTACCCGGCCAGCAAGGTGGCAGCGGAAAACGAGCTGCGCAACAGCGGCCTCAACTGGACGATCCTGCGCTTCCCCTTCGTGTACGGCGATGGCGACGGGCATTTGGAAGAGCTTCCCAAGTACGTGGTCGGCAAGTGGCATCCTGCCCAGCGAATGAGTACGATCCACCATCGCGACATCGCAACCGCGATGGAGCTGGCCTTGGCTGGCGCGATGGACGGGCGCATCGTCAACATCACCGACGAGGCCCCGACAACAGTCTATGAGTTGGTCAGGCTGGTCGGTGCGCGCATGGAGCCATCTTCCGAGCCGCTTGCCAACCCCTGGTATCTCTACGTCGATGGCAGCTTGGCTCGCAGCCTAGGCTTTCAGCCTAAGGTCAGAACGGTCTATCAAGCCGTTCAAGAGCAGCTGCTCTAGCCTAAGCCTAGCGCCGCCTTGAGGTCGACGAGCATCCCACACATCTTCTGCCTACGACACAACACCACTAGGCCCATCACTTGAATACTCTGGCGTTATGGGCTGCTAGCCCCCATTCGTTCCTTACCGCGTCCGCCTCCGGCTATCAACATCCCGCCCATCAAAAGAACGTCGTATTATCAAAGCCTCACTGATAGACAGCGAAAAACGAGGAAGCCACTCTGCCGAAGGCTCTGTGTTGACAAAGAATAGCGAAGCAGAGCTGATATGAAATCCGCTTGAATCGTTGTATTTTGGGGCGGTCTCGCGACACCCAGCTACAACAGCTGGGTTACGGACGAACTGTTGGTAGCCGTAGGCGGACGCGCTAGCAGCCTGTTTTGGGGAAAGAGAGCAAACCGCCAGCGTGCTGAAGTGATCAACCGGATTTGGAGAGAACCTAATCAACCGGATTTGGTATGATCAGTCGGATCTGGTATGAAATCCAGAAACCTCATAAACAGCAGTGCAACAAAAAGCCCTCCACAATTTTGTTGGAGGGCTTTCTTATGCATTTATGGCGACCCTGACGGGACTCGAACCCATAACCTCTTGCTCCGGAGGCAAGCGCTCTATCCATTGAGCTACAGGGTCTAGCTGCCAAATACACAAATACGTGATATAACATACCACTCAAGGCATATTATACCACGTACTAGTTTGGTCGGGGTGAGAGGATTCGAACCTCCGACCTCAGCGACCCGAACGCTGCGCTCTACCAGGCTGAGCCACACCCCGATAATGGTGCCGAAGGCGGGAGTCGAACCCGCAAGGAGTTGCCTCCAGTGGTTTTTGAGACCACCGCGTCTGCCATTCCGCCACTTCGGCTTAGTGCCTCGTCATTAGTGCTCGGCTCAACGCTTGAGAGTATAGCGTATAGAGCCGAAATTGTCAAATCGATTCTGGTAAGAATCCAGACCCACTAACGATGCACATAGATCCATTCGATAAAGAGTACAGCCAGTGCCAGCAGCGTCAAGACCGGCCAGAGTTCGCGCCCACTGCTTTCGGCTTCGCCGCTGGCCGTGGCGGGTAGTGGTGCAGTGCTGATCTGCGGTGTGTTTTGGCTGCGCAGATCCGATTCGCTGGGGTTGCCAATGTTGACAGCGACACGAGCGTTGTAGAGCACGCTGCCATCTTCGCCTAGCTCGCTAATGCTATAAAAGCCTGCTTGGTTGAGGTTTTCGAGTATCAGCTCGCTCTGGCCCTCGTACAAGCTGGTTTGGCCATCGGGCGCGCTCACGCTGATGGTGCTGGCGCGCGGGCTGGCTCGCAAATGGAGATTGTCGCCAACATTAAGCGCGCTTGGCAAAGCTTGAGGCGTTAGGTCGCGCACAGTGCGAGCCACCAAAAGCGGGAAGGCCAGACGAGTTGGCAGGTTGGTATCGCGCAACGAGAAGGTCCAGACGGCGATCTCGCTCTGAGCGATGCGATGGCGCAGAATCAACGGTGTTTCACCAGCGCTGAGCAGCATCTCACCCCACTCGCTGTCGATCTCGGCTACCGTGGCTTGGCGCAGGGTGTCGAGGTTCAAACCACTAAGCAAGCTGCCGCGCTGAAGCAGGTTGGTCGAGCTGAGCGGTCTAGTTGAGCGTACTTCGATCAAATTGTTGCCGCGCGGCGGTGAGATCACCAAAACGCCACCTGTGGGCCATGTCTCTGGCAGATACTCTTCAAACACGGTCAGATCGGCTTGAGAGGCGCTTTGCGAGCTGGCGTATTGGGCGGGCGAAATGGTAGCAACGCTGGCGCCCGGCACAGCGCTGAGCGCGCGGCGCAATAAATCGCTATTGTCGCTCGCTTGAGGATCGGCTTCGTTGGCAGCAGCGCTGGCCCGTTCGCTCACCAGCAGAATACGCAGCGGGCGCGCTTGGGCCAAACTTAGGTGTGCCACATCGTCGATATCCAGCGCGTCGTTGCCGTCGATCTCTAAACGCAGCTGACTCGTGCCAGCAGGTACCATCCAAGTCAGCTCAGCCTCGCCATTGGCCGGGAATTCCACAAAACGCTCGTCGATCTGTTGCTCGTCGGCGATCAGGCGGGCCCAGGTCTCGCTCGATTGGTTGGCGTAATTGGCGATGCGCGCATAGACGTGAATGGGCGCGGTACGACTGTTGCTGCGGTTTTGAGCCGCAAAGCTAACAATCGCTTTGTTGGCTTGGTTGGAGCCTACTTGCTGCCAACGCACATTGGCCGAGAGCACCTGTTTGGGCGCGCTCGTACCGAGCAGAGCGTTATCGCTGATGATCACCACTTGGCCTTGGCGCTCTGGGTCGAGCGCAGCCTCGGCAAGGGTCAGCGCCTCCGACAAGTTGGCGCTGCCACCGGCTTGAAGACCGTTAAGCGCACCAAGTAACTCCTGTTGGTTTTCGCTTCCTCCTCGTGCGATCAGCTGGGCATGGCTGTTCATCGCGATGATCGCAACTTGATCGTTCGCGCCAATGCGGTTGATCAGTGAACGCGCTTCATTTTGGGCCGTTGCAAGGCGCGACCTGCCGCCATCGATAGCTGCCATACTGGTCGATGTGTCGATAATCAGTACAAGCTGCTGCCCGCCCGTGCGAAAGATCGTCGAGATAACTTGGGGGCGAGCTAGTGCCAAGCCTACCAAAAGCGCTACCAAAAGATGGAGCAGCAGAAGCAGTGTGAGCGGTAAAATACTGCTGCGTCGTCCATCGGGACGACGAGGCATGTTTTGCCACAGCAGCAGCGAAGGCACCGTAACACGGCGACGGCGTTCGCGCAGCAAGTGAAGCAGCAGAATGATTGGAAGGGCGATCAGCGCGATCAGGCCCAAGGGAAAGAGAAAACTCATCGTTCTATAATCTCAGCGCCAATGCGACGAGTTCGCGCGGACGCCTCTTAAGTGAGAATGCGACGCAGACGCAGATAAGGAATGATCTGTTTTTCGAGCGGCCATGTGGTCAGCAGACGGGCATAGGTTGCGCCACGTCGTGCGCAGCTTTGGGCGATGCGCTCTTGCCAGGTTCGCAGGTTTTTGTCGTAGGTTTCAAGACTGAGCGAGTCGATGGTGAGCGCCAAACGCTGGCCGGTCTCATTATCTTCGAGCTCGATCGGGCCTTGCAGCGATGGAGCGATCTCTTCTGGGTCGAGCAGATGCACCACAACCACCTGCCAACGAGGCGGCGGCAAAGCTTGCAAGGCCTCGGCCAAACCATCGCTGAGCAACAGGTCGGAACAGAGCACTAACAGGCCGCCACGCGGGTGCTGGCGCGCATAACGCTGAACTAACTTAACGATCTGAGTGGCGCTGGTCTGCTTCTGGGTCTGCTTGGCGTTGCCTGCGGTAGTGTTGATAAAGTTGAGCATATCGGCGATACGGCTCTTGCCCTGAACCGGTCCGAAGCTCTGGAGGGTATCGCCATTGAAGTAGCTGAGGCGTAGGCGATCGCTATGAGCCAGCGCAAGATAGCCGATTGCACCACCTAACCTCTGAGCGACCCACAGCTTAGAAGGTTTGCCCCAGCGCATACTGGCCGAGTAGTCGAGCATAATATGCACATCGATATCTTGCTCGGTCTCGCCCAACTTCACCAGCACATGCTCTTGGCGGGCGTAAGCGTTCCAGTCAACGTAACGCAGGTCGTCGCCTGTCGTATAGGGGCGGTGTTCGCTAAAAATCGGCGATGCGATCTGTTGGCGGCTCTGGTGCTCGCCGCTGGCAGGGCGACCGCGTAGCGTGCGCTGAGCCTGCAAGCCAAGCCGCTCCATGCGGCGCAGAAAGGCCTCGTCGAAAATCGGCGCTTCTTTGGTATTAGTCTGTCGGCGAAAAATAGTCTTGAACCACATCGCGATCTTCTATCGGAATACGGAGCGGATCGTCGTCCGCCTCAACCAGACCGGCATCACCTGCACCCACATCGCGGGTCGAACCGGAGCCACTTCCAGCGGGCGCGACTTGTGGATCAACATCACCTTCGGCGCGCGAGTCACCGTCGCCCTCTGCCTCAAGGTCCATAGGCACGCCCGGCACATTGAGGCGATCGGAGCGCTGTTCGCGCTGCTCGCCGGGGGTGCTGCTGTTGCCTGCCCCAGAGCCTTGACCTTGACCTTGGCCCTCGGCTTGGCCTTCACCTTCGCTCTCAGCCTGTGCTTGACCTTGGCCTTCGCCTTCAGCCTCGCCTTGACCTTCACCTTCACCTTGGCCCTCACCAGCTTGAGCATCGGCGGTCTGCTGACCGGGCTGGCCTTGTTGTTCGATCGCACTGGCTAGATCATCGATCGCCGCTTGGGCGCGTTGGCCGCCCTGCTCGAGGTTGTCGGCGATATCGCGCAGCTGTTCGGCCAAGTCAGGGTTGCGGCCCTCGATCTCATCGGCAGCATCACGCAACGAATCGCCCAATTCTTCGCGAGTATCGGCCGAAAGTTGGTTGGCTTGGTCGGCTAATTCGCGTAGACTGCGAGCAGCAGAAGCGGTGTCGCCTTGGTCGAGCGCATCGGCTGCGGGGCGGGTTGCACTTTGATCGCGCAGGGCATCGGCGATCGCTTGAAGCGATTGGCTATCGCCCGGAGCGCCTTGACCTTCGCCTGCGCCGTTTCCAGCCTCTTGGGGCTGACCGGGCTGTGGGGGCATCTCTTCTTCGGGAAACAGCTCTTCATCTTGCTCACGAACCAGCTGGGGCAAGGGCAGTGGCGCATTTTGGGCCAAGCCATCGTCTGGATTAAGCAGCATAAACAGGCCGCCTACTACCAACAGCAAGGCGACAACAGCTACGATCTCAGACCACGGGCGGCGCTGGCGGGTATAGATAAAACGTCGCACATGGGCCATGACTTGGCGGGTATCATCGATCAAATAAGCGCCGACCGAGCCGGGATCTGGTCGTTGGGGCAACACTTCGAGCGCTGTACTCAGTTGGTCTTGCAAGTTGAAGCGTTTATCGAGGCGGCGTGCAACCTCCTCGGGCTTCATGCGCGGGCGCAAGCTCAAACATAAGCCGAGCAACAGCGAGCCCAACAGCACCAATAAGATCCAGTTATAGCCGATCTCCCACTGCCAGATCAGGCTTCCGCCCAGCAAAATCGAACAGACCGAAAGGCCGATCCAAAGCGTGCGCAGGATGGTGCGCAAGGTCTGGCGTGACCAACGGTCAGCAGCAAGGCGGCTCAGTTGTCTCGCAAGGGGGTTGGTATTCATTGTTCGCCGTTCGGCCCGATTCGTTTAATTCCGTTTCAATCTAACGTTTTATTCAGTATAGGTGTGATCGCTCGGGCCTGTCAACAGAAAAAGGTGATAACAAGCTGATGCGCAGTTCGGCTTGAAGACATATTATTCGTAGTGAGCGGCGATCGAAAGCTGAACAGCGTTAAGAACTCGGTTGATTCGGCGTAACAAATTGCTATTGGCCTCCGGTTGAATAGGTAAGGTATTGGGTAGATCCATGGCCGCGTCGATCAAAGCATCGCGGAAGAAGAGGGTTGCCTCCAAGGCGGCGGTCAACGGCATACCGAGCGCGCGAGCGCTAGCAGCGTATTCAGCACCGATCTTCTCAGCCTCGTGTAAAGCAGACACTTCGTCGTCAGGTGAGGAGACATATCGTAGTACAATACCCATAAGCCGCTGCCCGATATTGCGCTGTTGTAAACGCACTTCATCGCTGATCTGGCTAGTCCAAGCTAGCTCATCGTGTCCGAGCGCGCTACGTGTGCGCACAAGCGCTTGTTGAGCCCAAGCCCGTTCGCTACCCGGCAAGACTCGCAGGCGCTGGCGGTTGTTATTAAATTGTTCGATATCGGCTCGCGCAAAACGACGATGCCCACCCGGAGTGATGCTCACGGGGATTTCGCCAGCATCGGCCCAGCGGCGGAGTGTACTCGGATGTACTCCTAACATGTCGCTCGCTTCTCGCAGTGATAAAAAGGCAGATTTATCATTTGATTTGTGTGTTGGCATATCTGTATGCTCCCCTTAGATTGAGCGACGTTGTGGGAAGAGCTGCCAAATACATAAGAACTATCGGTATTCTGGGAGGCCACTTCCTTAACAAATTCCAACTCATCACCAGCGCCAATAATGCTGTGATGAATCAAATCGATCTCGGCTCTTGAAAATCCGTCTTAACTTACATTGTAACGAATTTAACGAAGCCTGCAATCACTCAAAAAGTGCCTATTAGAATTGACACTTGTGCAACGTTGTGATAAATTTCTCTTGTACATAGTTTTGCATAGATTTTATAGTTTTTGTTTAAATATATAGATCTTATGAATCTCTTCCTAGTTGGTCTAGATCACTCCTCTGCACCCATAGCCTTGCGCGAGCGATTGGCGTTCACCGCCGATGAGGTTCGCAAGGCTTTGGCTCTTCTTACCGATGTAGGAGGAGGTCCCTTACAAGAGGCGGCGATCCTGTCTACTTGTAATCGTGTTGAGGTCTATGGGGCTTCCGCCAAGCCGGTTCAGTTCGAGCAAATCGCCCGCTTCTTGGCAGATTTTCACGAGATCCCCTACGAAGATATCGTTCCATCGCTGCGCATGCATCAGAATCTCGATGTGGCTCGTCATTTATATGAGACCGCAGCGGGTCTGCATTCGATCGTGTTAGGTGAAGCCCAGATTCAAGGTCAAGTGCGCAACGCTCTGCAATTGGCGCAAGAAGTAGGAAGCAGCGGCGCTTATTTAAACGCCCTATTCCGCTTTGCCCTCACAGCTGGCAAGCGGGTACGCAGCGAAACCGCCTTGGGCAAGGGAGCTGCCAGCGTGTCGCAAGCAGGTGTCGAACTGGCCCGCCGCCTTTTGGGTGGTCTGCGCAATAAACGAGTTTTGTTGATTGGTAGCGGCTCGATGGCTGAATTGGCGGCTAAGAATCTGCAAGCCTATGGTGCAAGCGATCTTACCATCGCGAACCGCACTTTTGCGAACGCCCAGCATCTGGCTGAACAGTACAACGCCCGCGCGATCGCTTACGAAGATTTTGCGGCCTATCTAGCCCACGTTGATATTGTGATCAGCGCTACATCATCGCAAGAGCCGATCATCTCGTATGACATGGTTCGTAAGGCCCTCGCTGAACACAATGCACAGCAAGAAAAGCCCCAGCATCCCTTGTTGTTGATCGACTTGGCTGTGCCGCGCGATGTAGAGGCCAGTGTTGCAGAGCTGAGTGGCGTGCGTTTAGCGACCGTCGACGACCTGCAAGGCGTGGTAAATGCTACTCTCCAGCAGCGTCAACACGAACTCGAACCCGCCCGAGCGATTGTGCAAGAAGAGATCGACGCCTTTGAACGTTGGATGCGCGAACAAGAGACCTTACCAGCACTCACCTCGCTGCGCCAGCAGGCCGAAGAGCTGCGCCAGCAAGAGGTACAACGTGCGATGCGCCGTTTAGGAGATCTCTCGTCGGATCAGCAGCAGGCGATCGAGATCTTGACCCAGAGCTTGGTCAACAAGCTTCTGCACAACCCTACGCTCCGTTTGAAGCACGCTGCGGCCGCCGGTGAAGGCTCGCGTTATGTTGAGATGATGCGCGACCTGTTCGCGTTAGATATGCATTAAATCGTGCAAGCAGGCTGAGACGTGGCACGAGCTAAGGTGCCGGGTTTCGGCGTGTCTTGCATTTCGCTTTTGAGAAGAGCCTTCCATCAGCCAGCGCGCTTGGTGGAGTGAACGAGAGTAGAAATAGATATGGAACGAAAGCTTATTATCGGCACCAGAGGTAGCAAGTTGGCGCTTGCTCAATCGGAGATGGTCGCTGATAGCTTGCGCAAGGCCCACCCCGGCCTCGAAGTCGAATTGCAGATCATTAGCACAGTTGGCGACCGCACCCAAGCATCGGGCATTGCGCTCTCGGCAGTCGGCGACAAAGGCTTGTTTATCAAAGAGTTAGAAGTCGCTCTGCTAGAGAAACAGGTCGATCTCGCGGTGCATAGCTGCAAAGACCTCCCCTCTGTAACCGCCGACGGCTTGAGCTTAGCGGCCTTCCCCGCGCGTGAACAGCCCTGGGACGCGCTTGTGTTGCCTGCTAATGCCCCAGCCCCAGCCCAGCGCGAAGTCGATCAGCAGCTTTCGGTTCTGCCGCCCAACGCCCATGTTGGTACCAGCAGCTTACGCCGCACCAGCCAGCTTCTGGCCCTGCGCCCCGATCTACGCATCAGCGATCTGCGCGGCAATATCGACACACGTTTGCGCAAACTCGATGAGGGCCAGTACGATGCGATTATTCTGGCCTCAGCCGGCCTCCTGCGCATCGGCTTAGAGGCGCGCATCAGCCAATACTTTCCGGCCGATCTAATGGTGCCCGCCGTCTCGCAAGGTATTTTAGCCATCGAATGTCGCGCCGACGATAGCGAAACCCTTGCACTGCTGAGCGTGCTCGATGATCCTCAAAGCCGCAAGGCGGCTCTGGCCGAACGAGCCTTCCTGCGCCGTCTGGAAGGCGGCTGCCAAGTGCCGATGGGCGCTAACGCCCAGTTGCAAGCCGATGGCAGCCTGCAGATCAAAGGCATGGTCGGCTCGCGCGATGGGCGTACGATCATCAAAGGTGTGCGTAACTCGGCTGGCGACCCCGAAGCGCTGGGCGTGGCCCTCGCTGAAGAGCTCTTAGCCCAAGGCGCGGCCGCCTTGATAGAAGCGCTCTAGAACGATGAGTGGAGCGCTTACAGGTTGGCGAGTGGTGATCACTCGCGCCGAACAGCAGGCGGCCTCTCTGGCCGAGCGTTTGCGAACGCTTGGAGCCGAGCCGCTCTTCTTCCCGACCATCGCCTTCAAAGCACCCGACGATCTCAGCAGCTTTGACAACGCTCTTGCACGCAGCGGCGAGTTCGACTGGTTGATCTGCACCAGCGCAACCACCGTTCGTTTTATCGACCAACGCCTCCAGCAACGCGCCGATCTCAAGCAGAGCTTTCAGCAGGCGAGCCAACTACGCATCGCTGCGGTCGGTCCCGCTACAGCGACAGCCTGCCGCGAGCTGTTAGGCCGCGAAGTCGAGCGCGTGCCCGAGCGTTTTATCGCCGATTCTCTGGCTGAAATGCTCGGCGATCTGCACGGCCAACGGGTGCTTTTGTTGAACGCCGATCTGGCTCACCCCAAGCTGCAAGAGCTGTTGACTCGCGCAGGCGCTCAGGTGGAGCGTGTGATCGCCTACCATACCGTCGCAGCGGAAGGTGGCGTCGACCTTGAATCGCTTTTGCGCGCTGGCAAAGTCGATGCGATCACCTTTGCCAGTGGCTCGGCAGGCCGTTTTTTTGTTGAACGGCTCAGCGCAACCGCCCTTGAGATCGCGAAACGAACCGTTATTGTAGCCATCGGCCCTACTACAGCCAACGACTTGTCTGCTCTGGGAATCCAAGCGACCGTAGTCGCTTCGACCTATACCGAAGAGGGCATGCTCGCTGCGCTGCTCGACTATATTGACAACAAGAATGAGGTTTAAGCATGGGATCGTTCCCCGCTTTAAGGCCGCGTCGTCTGCGCCGCACACCCGCTCTGCGCCGCATGGTGCGCGAGACGACACTTAGCCCCGATAATCTGATCTATCCGCTCTTTGTGCGCCACGGCGAGGGCATCCAACGCCCGATCGTTTCGATGCCGGGCCACTACCAATGGTCGGTCGATACGCTCAAAAACGAGGTGCGCGAAGTCGCCAGCATGGGCATTCCAGCCGTGCTACTATTCGGCATTCCGGCCCATAAAGACGCCCAAGGCAGCGAGAACTACGACCCCAACGGTATTGTGCCGCAAGCGATTCGCGCCATCAAAGAGGTCGCGCCCGATCTGGTGGTGATCTCGGATATGTGTTTTTGTGAATATACCGATCACGGCCACTGCGGTCTGCTCAACACACCCGAATCGCCCTATTATCACGAGCAGTTGGGCGAGGGCTATCTGCTGAACGACGAGACGCTCGAGCTGTTAGGCCGTGCTTCGGTGGTGCACGCCCAAGCGGGAGCCGATATCATCGCGCCCTCTGGCATGCTCGATGGCATGATCGCCGCGATTCGCTCGGCCCTCGACGGTGCCAATCAGCAGCATACGATCGTAATGAGTTACGCCGCCAAGTTCGCCAGCGGCTTCTACGGCCCCTTCCGCGACGCTGCCGAAAGCCCGCCCTCGTTCGGCGACCGCAGCCAATACCAGATGGACTACGCCAACACGCGCGAGGCTCTGAAAGAGGTTGAGCTCGATGTGGCCGAAGGTGCCGATATGTTGATGGTCAAGCCAGCCGGTGCCTATTTGGACATTATTCAGAAGGTGCGTGAGCGCTTCGATCTGCCTTTAGCTGCCTATCAGGTTTCGGGCGAGTTCAGCATGATCAAAGCTGCGGCGGCCAATGGCTGGATCGACGAAGAGCGTGTGGCTTTAGAGAGCCTCTACGCCATTCGCCGAGCTGGTGCCGATATGATTATTAGCTATTTCGCAAAGGACGTGGTGCGCTGGCTCAGTTAGGCCGGTTCACACCTTTGCTTGTGAAAGGTTGGTATGCAAAACGACCGTTTATTACGCGCTTGTCGCCGAGAAGAGACCGACCGCACACCAATTTGGTTGATGCGCCAGGCGGGCCGCTATCTGCCCGAATTTCGCGCCCTGCGCAACGATTACGACTTTCTGACCCGCGTTAAAACGCCCGATATCGCTGCCGAACTGACTCTGCAACCGATTCGCCAGTTCGATCTCGATGCGGCGATTATATTCTCGGATATCATTCCGCCGCTGGAGGGCTTAGGCTTCCAGATCGACTTTAACCCGGGGCCAGTCATTCACAACCCGGTTCGTTCGAGCGCCGATATCGCTGCTCTGCGCAAGAGCGACGCCCGCGAGTCGATGAGCTTCACGCTCGAAGCGATCAAGATCGTCAAACGCGAGCTGAACGATCGCATTCCGCTCTTCGGCTTCAGCGGCGCGCCCTTCACTTTGGCGAGCTATGCGATCGAGGGCGGCCCGTCGCGTGACTTTAAGCGCACCAAGCTGATGATGTACACCCAGCGTGAAGATTGGTTCGCGCTGATGGACAAGTTGACCGATCTGGCCAGCGACTATCTCGTGGCCCAAGTCGAAGCGGGCGCCGATGTGCTGCAGCTCTTCGATAGCTGGGCGGGCGCGCTCGGCCCATTCGACTACAGCGAATACGTTCTGCCCTTTGTGAAGCGCTGTATCGACGATGTGCGGGCGAACCTAAAGGCCCAAGGCCGCTCGGTTCCAGTCATCTACTTCGGCACCGATATGAGCAGCATGCTGGGCGTGCTGCGCGAAACCGAAGCCGATGTGCTAGGCGTCGATTGGCGCGTCTCGCTCGACGAGGCATGGGCCCAGATCGGCCCGGGCTTCGCTATTCAAGGTAATCTCGATCCGCACGCTCTGTTGGCACCTTGGCCCGAAGTTGAGCGCCGCGCACTCGATATTCTGAACCGCGCTGCTGGTCGTCCGGGTCATATCTTCAATCTGGGCCACGGCATTCTGCCCGATACACCCGTCGACAATGTGCGTCGCTTGGTCGAGCTGGTTCACAGTTACGAATAGCTGTTAGGTCCATAGTTGTGTTTCAAGGTGGCGAGTGCGCAATGTGCTCGCCCTCTTGTTATCTAAGAGAAAGTGATTATAACCATGGCGGTATCATTCGATCGTTCTAAACAGCTTTTTGAAGAGGCCCAACGGGTTTTACCGGGTGGAGTAAACTCGCCAGTGCGCGCCTTTCGAGGCGTCGGCGGCTCGCCGCTCTTTATCGAGCGCGGCCAAGGCCCCTACATCTGGGACGCTGATGGCAACAGATACATCGACTATGTACTTTCGTGGGGTCCGCTGATCGTCGGCCACGCTCAGCCCGATGTGCTCAAGGCTATCACCGATCAGGCAGCGCTCGGTACCAGCTATGGCGCGCCCACCAAACTCGAGACCGAGCTGGCCGAGCAGGTTATCGCGCTGATGCCCAGCATCGAGCAGGTGCGTTTTGTGAACAGCGGCACCGAGGCCACCATGAGCGCTTTGCGTCTGGCGCGCGCCTACACGGGCCGCAACAAGATCGTGAAGTTTAGCGGCTGCTACCATGGCCACGCCGATATGCTGCTGGTGCAAGCTGGCAGCGGCGTCGCGACCTTGGGCCTGCCCGATAGCCCAGGTGTGCCCGCCTCGACCACAGCCAGCACCCTCACCGCCGAGTTCAACGATCTAGAGGCCGTCGAGCAGCTCTTCGCCGAGCATGGCAACGACATCGCCGCCGTGATCGTCGAACCGATCGCAGCCAACATGGGCTTTGTGCTGCCCAAACCCGGCTTCCATCAAGGTCTGCGCGAGCTGACTCGCAAGTACGGCGCGCTCTTTATCTTCGACGAAGTGATGACGGGCTTTCGTGTTTCGCCCGGCGGCGCGCAAGGCTACTGGGGCATCGATCCCGATATCACCTGTTTGGGCAAGGTGATCGGCGGTGGCCTACCGGTCGGCGCCTACGCTGGCAAGCGCGAGATTATGCAGACTGTGGCGCCCGCTGGCCCGATGTACCAAGCTGGCACGCTCTCGGGCAACCCCTTGGCCATGGCGGCAGGTTTGGCGACCCTACGCCAAGTCGCCGATCCCAAGATCTTCGATGCGATCGTCGAGAGCACCACGCGCCTGGCCGACGGTATTCGCCGCATCTGCGCCGAAAAGAACATTCCGGTTCAGGTCGCCAACTTGGGTACGATGTTCGGCTTCTACTTCCTTAAAGAGCACGGCCAGCAGATCAACAGCTATAGCGAGGCGCGCGCATACGCCGATACCAAGCGCTTTGGCGAATTCTTCTGGAAGATGCTCGAGCGGGGCTGCTACTTCGCGCCTTCGCAGTTCGAGGCCTGTTTTGTCAGCTCGGCCCACACCAACGAGGTGATCGACGAGACCCTAAAGGCCATTCGCGAGGTGCTCTAGCTCGTTTGCGCTCCGTCATCACAGGTTCTGCTTAACGAAGCATCTGCTTGGGCTGGCGGAGAGGTCTTTTCCTCCAAGAAGAGCACAAGCGCGTCCGCCTACGGCTATCAGGTCGGCCATCCAACGCGATAAGGTCTGTAGATAGCGAGCATCTTTGCAGCAGCGTAGCCGCAGCGCAAACAACGAAATAGCGTTGAAATCATTGAGCGGGGAGCTGCGCGATCGCGCAGCTCCCCTCATAGCACCGTATCGTAGTGGAACTCTCGTTGGTAGCCGTAGGCGGACGCGCTAGAAGACTTTTTTAGGGGACTATACCTATTACGCCCAATAAACAGGCGGAGTTAGACCAGTAGTCGAACTCCGCCTCTGTTTGTGTGCGAAACAAACGACGTCGATTATGATTTGCCATTGCGGCGCGCTTCGCTGGCGAGGGCCTGTGCGATACCGCTCTGGAGCGAGCTGAGGGTGCGCAGATTCGAGAGATCGACGCCCAAGTTCACCAGGGTTTGGGCCACTTCGGGGCGAATACCGGTGATCATGGCTTCGGCTCCTAAGAGCTTGATCGACTCGGCGGCTCGCACCAGCACATTCGCCACCTGGGTATCGACCATCGAAACGCCCGTGATATCGAGCACTACCGTCGAACCGCGAGTCTCGGCCACGCCGTAGAGCAGTGTGTCCATTACGCGCTGAGCACGTCGCGAGTCCATCACACCGATCAAAGGCATCACCAAAATGGTGTCGGTGATCGGGATCAGCGGCGTAGAAAGCTCGTCTAAGGTGCGCTGCTGGGTGCGAATGATCTCGTTTTGGATCATCGCCTGACGCTGCATCTCTTCTTCGCGACGCTTGTCGGTTACATCTTCAAACAGAATGGCGATCTGCTGATCGGGCAAGGGGAAGGCACGCACATCGAAGACGGCCGAGATAGTCTCGTCATGGTAGGGCGTATCTTTGATCTCTACGGCCTCTTGATTGACCACTACATTACGATAGACAGCGAGTACTTCGTGGCTCAACATACCAGGGAAGATCTCGCCAATGCGCTGTCCGATATGAGGGCGCAGTTCCTTGCCACCTACAAATTTTGAAGCGGCGGGGTTACAGGCGACCAGTCGTAGCGAGTGCGCATCATCGATATCATCAAGGCGATAGATCAAAAGACCCATTCGCATATTCTGGGTGATCTCAACCAAGCGACGACGCTCTCGATCAAGCTGATACAAATCGGTGATATCGCGAGCGGTTGTAAAGATCTCTTGGGTCTCTTCGTTAAATATGCTTCTCCAGGTCAGGTGCACAATGCTTCCATCTTTACAGATGTAGCGATTGTGAAACGCCTCTACGATTTCTGACTGTGCTTTGCTTGCAAAGAAGGCAATGCTAGCATCACGATCATCAGGATGCACAAAATCCAAGAGAGGCTTTGTTTGGAGCTCTTCTAAGCTATAACCCAAGGTTCGTAGCGCTGTTGGATTGCAGCGTTTGACGTAGCCTTGCAGATCAACGACAAATAAGAGGTCTAAAGCTCGCTCGAATAAAATCTGGTAAGTAATTTTTTCCTGTGCTTGTGCTTCTAAGGCGGCTACACGCTCACGAAGCACGCCGATATCAGTTGTCATAAGAGTGTTTATCCTTAGTTCCCTCAGGCGATGGCCCTAGGGAGGCCTATGCTACGATGATTGACGAGCTGTTTAGCGGCGAAAACGATTTGTAGAGGCCTTATGCTCTTTTTCCATAGCCAAAGCAATACCGTTCTGAAGCGAGCTGAGCGTTTGCAGATTGCCCAAGTTCACCCCAAGTCCGATCAAGGTTTGGGCCACCTCGGGGCGAATGCCGGTGATCATCGCTTCTGCGCCGAGCAGTTTTACAGCTTCAGCCGCGCGGATCAATACATTTGCCACCTGAGTATCGACCATCGAAACACCGGTGATATCGATAATGACCGTATCGCAGCGGGTTTCGGCCACACCATGCAAGAGCGTGTCCATAACACGCTGAGCGCGGCGCGAGTCGAGCGAACCGATCAGCGGCATAATCGTGATCGAGTTAGTGATCGGAATCAGCGGTGTCGAGAGCTCTTCCAAGGTATGCTGCTGCATACGAATGATCTCTTCTTGGATGAGCGACTGACGCAAGGCTTCCTCAGCGCGGAGTTGCTGAGTGATATCATCAATCAGAACGCCGATATGATCATCTTCCAACTTGTAGCAATCGACTCGATAAGCCCAGACCAAGTCCTTGCCTTCGATCTGGAAGGTGCTTCGGCCCTCGGGAATCTTACCGGTAGCAACCGCATAATAGCGGTCGATAATATCTTGATCGATCTGGTGGTTGTAGAGATCCTGAATGGTCTTGCCGATATAATCAGCTTTTTTGTTGCCCCCAAGCAACTTGAGTGTTGGCTCGTTGAGATCTACAAGTACCAGGCTGGCGGGGTTGTTGCGATCAGCGAGGCGATAGATCGAAACGGCGGTGCTCATCTCCTCGATCACCTCGGCCAAGACCTGGTATTCTTGATCGAGGGCGCGGAGTGCCGTGATATCACGAGCGCTCGCATACATGCGTTGGCGCTCTACGTCGCTGCTGACATTCCATTGAATATGCTTGTAGCTGCCGTCTGCAATCTGATAGCGGTTCGAGAAGGCGATCAGGTTATTACCTCGGGTAATCTCTTCTGTTACCTTTAAGGTGTTCTCGCGATCGTCGGGGTGAATGAAATTGATGAACGGCTGAGAACGGAGCTTCTCATCGCTATAGCCGAGCGTTTCTTTCAGGGCATCATTATAGGTTACAAAATAACCATCAAAATCGATGATACAGAGCATATCGATCGATTGTTTAAAAAACAACTCGTTCGTATAACTATCGGCAATCTGTGCTTCAAGCTCCGCGATGCGCCGCTCTAGTTGAAGCATTTCATCTTGTTCTTGGCTTGGTGGTTGTGCTAGGGAACTCATACATCCTCATGGTTAATTGATTGCTACTACAGAGGTTGGCAATAAACAATCACTTAAACAAATATTTTAATTATTTGCAAAATAAAACTATTTGTAATAAAAATAAGAAATATTATTACAATTACCGTAATTGTTTGGGTTTAGAATCAAGAATAACCATTCCATCGATGTATTATACCAACTAGAATAATAATAATATATGGTTCTCTAGTACTGGTAAAAATAGGTAATCATATGATTAAACGTTATTAACAAAACAAAATGAATCCTAATAGCTTAGAACAATGTAATATAAATTCACTTTGTTCAGATCAAAGATATGCAAATGCAATAACTTTGATAAATAAAAGGAATAGATAAGGAAAAACAAGTAAAGTTAAGAATAGATAACATCATTCTTAGCATCTTTATTTTGTAAATAAAGTTAAATCACATTTTACCAATCGCATACTCTTTTGCGCTTGTTTTTGTTAGCTATAGTTGCAACATCTATGGAAAGAGGCGGCTTGACGAGGGGATAGTGGGGTGATTGTGCGGTAAGCGACTTTGTTGCCTAACTTCGCATGCAATAACACGCAGGAATGTCGTGTTAGGCACAACATTCCTGGTGAGCTTTGTAAGTTCGCTTACTTGATATTAAATTTGATTACTTGATTTCTGTGTTGGCTTTTAACAGAGTGGAACTTGAGTATGTTTATTGTGCAAGATTTCGTGCGACAAAGCGAAATCTTGCACAACTCGTTCGCTTATTTTATCCTTTCCCTCGCCTTGCAGGAAGAGAAGTCTTTAAGCAGATTTGGTATGAAGGAGAAAGCGCTATAAGCGGGTTGAGCGCGCTTGACCCGTAAGCGTTCTGCCCTCTAGAGCGTAGGCGTAAGCGACGCCGCTTTGCAGCGTGCTGAGCGTGCGTAGATGTGAGAGATCTACCCCCAGATGGATCAGGGTTTGAGCAACCTCGGGGCGAATGCCCGTAATGATCGCGTTGGCACCCAAGAGCTTGACAGCCTCGGTAGCGCGCAGCAAAACATTCGCTACCTGACTATCGACCATGGCCACACCCGTGATATCTAAGATCAAGGTGTTGCTATGCAACTCTGCGATGCCGTTTAAGACGCTTTCCAAGACATTCTGGGCACGCCGGCTATCGATACTGCCAATTAAGGGCATAATCGCGATCGTATCGGTGATGGGAATCAGGGGCGTCGAGAGCTCGTCGAGTGTGCGTTGTTGGCTCTTGATGATTTCATCCTGAAGTTTGGCTTGGCGCAACGTCTCTTCTTCTTGCAAGCGCTGCGTGATATCCTCGATCAAAATGCCGATCTGCTGGCCGTTGAGCGGGAAGGCCAAAATGCGGTAGTAGACCTCTTTACCAGTGGTTACACAAGTCGTTTTGAGGTCGACGGGCTGGCGCGTGCTAAGGATCTGATGATAACGCTCGATATCGTTGAGGAAATCGACTTCAGCGAATGCCTCTTGAACCGAACAGCCGATCTTTGAGGTGAGGTCAGGCTGATTGATCATCAACCCTGCAAAAGGATTAGCCGCGATCAGTTTGAACTCGATCGGCTGCTCATCTTGGCACAGTTGAATAATAAGCATGCCGAAGCGCAGATTCTGGGTAATGTTGAGAAAGAGCTGACGTTCTGCCTCACGCTCCCGAATAGCGGTTACATCGCGCGCGGTTGCATAGACCTCTTTGCGCTCATCGTTGGCAAGGCTATTCCAAAGGAAGCGAACATAGCTGCCATCTTTGCGTCGATAGCGGTTTTCAAACTGGCGTACCTTCTCACCCTGAATAACGTTCATGATCTTCGATGCCGACTTAGATAAGTCGTCAGGGTGCGCAAATAAGAGTAAGCGTTGAGAAGTTAGCTCTTCAAAGGTATAACCAAGCGTCTTCAACATCGCTTCGTTACAGTGTTTAAGGTAGCCGTTGGGTGCTACAATGCAGAAGCAATCGAGCGCATGTTCGAAGAAGGCTTTTCTTGAGCGACTCAAGGCAACTTCAGCCTCTAATTGTGCCAATTCTTGGCGAAGCGCTGTGATATCAGAGCCGTTTGTCATGGCTAGCAAGCTCTCCTCTTCCCTGCTCGACGTGGAGTCAAGGAAGGCTATAGTCTCATTTCTTACGTTTAGGCTTTTGTGCCTAAGGCATAAGCAAACATAATCGGGGGCCGTTTAGCGACGCTTGGCGTGGGCCGACTGCTGGCTAAGCGCGAGCGCAATGCCGCTTTGCAACGAAGCCAGCGTCTGAAGGCCCGACAGGTCGACGCCGAGACCGATCAAGGTTTGGGCGACTTCGGGGCGAATTCCTGTGATAATAGCGTTCGCACCCAAGAGCTTGACCGCATCGGCAGCGCGAATAAGCACATTCGCGACTTGGGTATCGACCATCGGCACACCGGTAATATCGATGATAACTGTGTTGGCCCGTGTCTCTGCTATGCCGTTAAGCAGGGTATCCATCACGCGTTGAACACGCCGCGTATCCATCGAACCGATCAGAGGCATAATGGTGATCTCATCGGTGATGGGAATGAGCGGCGTCGACAGCTCTTCGAGGCTGAGCTGCTGCATGCGAATGATCTCGTTTTGGGCCGACGCTTGGTGTTGGGCCTCTTCTGCCTGCACCTGTTGGCTGATATCTTCAATAAAGATCGCGATCTGATTATTGCTCAGCGAGTGGAACGTGATGTTATAGTACTTCTCTTGTTTATCATCCCTGTAGCGATGGCTATAGCTGCCCGGTGCATAGCTGCCAAGCGCGATAGAGCGACAGATTTCAAGCTGTTCGTCGGTGATGATGCTGCCAAAACTCTCGGCGAGTCGCGAACCCTGTTGAAGATTGAAATTTTGGAGCAGTGTGTTTGCAGCTTTGTTTGATGCAACGTAGACTAGGGACTGAGCGTCATCTTCTATAGTGAGCTCGTAGACCAGAACAGCGATATGCAGCGATTCGATCATACCGCTGAGCGCTCGATGCTGCTCTTCCTGAATACGTAACAGCGTGATATCGTGAGCAGTAATATAGATTTCCTTGAGCTGAAGGTCGCTGCTGCAATCCCATTGAATGAGGTGATAGGCTCCACCTGCAAACAAATACCGACTTTCAAAACTGACGGTCGTGCTCTTGCTGCTCAGCTCCTCTAAGTGGGCTAAGGTCAACTCTTGATCGTCAGGATGCACGAAATGGATAAATGGGTTGCCGTTAAGCTCCTCTTCACTATACCCGACATTCTGTTTAAAACGAGGGTTAAAGGTTTTGAAATGCCCATTAAATGAAAGAATACAGAGCATGTCGAGTGAATGGGTGAAGAAGAGATCATGAACTTCGTTAGCGATAAGCTCTTGTTTGAGTTGAGCGATACTCGTCTGGAGCTGCGAGATTTCATCGCTTTCTCTACTGCTCGATTGGAATATTGGGTTCATACAGCCTCATGTCGTTCGATCGGGATATACACAAGGATTGGAGATATATCGCCAAAACGTTTTATTATTGAATAAAATATTTTTAGGTCATTAATAATAGATGTAATGTCAGTTGAGATATAAATGACCGCTCAAGTATTATGTTCGTGATTATATCCTATTATCCGTAATTGTACAGAAAGATAAGATTCTGTTTCCTGATTATAACAAGATCAAATCAAAGCTTAACACATAGATTATAGAATACAAAATATTACTATTTTTGTTTAAATTTCAAATTAAACCAATAAACAAAAATCTATCACGATAATTCTTTGCTATTGATGATTAGAAATTAAGAACTTCACTTAATTAAGTGTATGGATATAGTATGCCATATTCCTGTTACAATATTAATACATTTCTTAACCAAAAACGAACTTTTTCGACAAAAATAGCATAAGGAGGCATAAAATGGCTGAAAAAAGCCGACGCGAGCGTGTAACCGAAATGGTACGTCAAGCGCAGAATGCAATTTGCAGTGCGTTTGAAGAGATAGATGGTGCAAAAACCTTTGAATCGTTCACTTGGGAGCGACCCGGCGGTGGCGGAGGCACGGCCCGAGTTATGACCGATGGAGCCGTTTTTGAGCGCGCTGGCGTGAATGTTTCGGCAGTAGAAGGCAGCGAAGTGCCTCCTTCGATCTGGCAGAATCGTCCCCAGACCAAGGGACATCCCTACTTCGCAACCGGCATCTCGATGGTGGTGCACCCGCGCAACCCTTACGTGCCGGCCTTCCACGCCAACTATCGCTACTTCGAGGCGGGCGACGACTGGTGGTTCGGTGGCGGCGCCGATATGACGCCCTGCTACGGCTTCGAAGAGGATGCGCGCCACTTTCACAAAACGCTCAAAACCTTTTGTGATGCGTTCGATCCGAGCTACTATCCGCGCTTCAAAGAGACCTGCGATTCTTACTTCTTTATCAAGCATCGCAACGAGATGCGCGGTGTAAGCGGCATCTTCTTCGACAACCTGCATTTGGATGGCGAAGATGGTTGGGAGAAAGGCTTCGCCTTTGCGCAAGCAGGCGCGAACGCGATTCTGCCGAGCTATATGCCGATCGTAGAGCGCCGCAAAGACACGCCCTATGGTGAGCGCGAGCGCTCGTGGCAGCTCTATCGCCGTGGACGTTATGTCGAGTTTAACTTGGTCTACGACCGGGGCACCGTCTTCGGCTTGCAGACCAACGGCAACATCGAGGCGATCTTGATGTCGTTGCCGCCGCTGGTGCGCTGGGAATTCAACTACAAACCCGAGCCGGGCTCGCGCGAAGAAGAGCTGGTGAGCAAGTTCTTGGTGCCGCGCGATTGGGCATCGGAGTAGGCGGTTAAGCTTCTAGCTCCCATTCGGCATCTAGCGCGTCCGCCTTCGGCTATCAGATGGGAGAACCTGCCCTCATTCCCGACCCTTCTCCCGCAAAGGCGGGAGAAGGGAGTTTTGTTTCTCGGCTTTTCGTTTTCTGCGTTATACCAAATCCGGTAGATGACTTACTTTTTGGCCTTCGGCAGAGTGGAACTTGTCTCTTTTTCCTGTTTTTGTGTTACAAGAAGGCAACTCTGTAAGCGAATTTGATATTACCAAAGCGCAAAGCTTGAAACGTATGGAAGTGGCGGGGCAGCGTTGCTGCTTGCTGCGTGCAGCAAGCAGGTCGCAGCGCAAGCTGCGAGGGCTAGAAGCCGAATGGGTGGAACGGATGTTGGTAGCCGTAGGCGGACGCGGTTCGAGCCTTGTTTGAGGGAAAGAACCTCTACGCCAAAGCATAAATGGTGAACAAAACGAGGCCCTGCTGAGAAAGCGGAGCCTCGTTTGTTTGTATGGCTACAAGCTGCTGGCCGAAAGGCTAGCTGGCGTTGCGACGCGCCGCAAGCTCTTCGACCGGCACATAGTCGAGGTCGTAGCCGAAATAGCGCGGGCCGACCAGCTCGAGACCCATGGGAGTGCGCCACTTCTCGTTGCAGGGCATAGCCATCACAACCACGCGGAAGCCGTAGCGCAGGCTTTCGGTGGTGATCGGCTCGCCGGTCTCGGCATCGAGGATGGTGATCAGGTCGGGCACGGTCGCCATGACTTCGCCATCTTTGAGCGCGATCAAGAACTCGTTCTGGAAGCGGATCTTGAGCGTGCTGCCCTGATCTTCGCCGATGCCCACAATGGTGGCCTCGCCGCGTGCAAAGCCCGTTTCAGTGCGGCGCTCGATGTCGCTGATCTTGCCCTTGAAGAGCTTGATACCGTTCGAAACCTCGAGCACGGTCGCGACCGGATCGGTCGAGTTGCGGCGCGCCTCGCGAATGGTGGCACCGATCTTTTCGGCCAGCGAGATGGTCGCGGGCACGGCTGCTTCGCGCATCTGCTTGCCGGTCATGGTGAAGCCTGCGATCATAGCCGAGCTGCCCATATCGATGGTTAGGCTGCGAGCCAGCTGCTCGGTCCACTTGTTGCTGATAGTGTTGATGACGGCGCTATTGCCCTTCTCGTCGGCGATCGCCAAAGGCGTAGCCCCCAAGCCATAGATCGTGAGGGTGGTCATTTGCAGCTCGGGGAAGGCTCGGCCCATGCCGTCGGCGTCTACGACCGGCAGACCAACCCGAGCGGCCAAGGCGAAAGGCACGGTCGAGTTGAGACCGCCCGCCTCGGCCGACATAATCACGGTGATCTTGCGGCCCAAATAGCTCTCCAAGGCTCGGAAAGCCGTAACGATCTCGTCGCCCGAGGGCAGCTTTTCGACCATAACCGTGGGCGCGCCCATCATGGCCGCTATGCCGATCAGATCGTCGTCTTTGATCTCGTCGAGGCTGAGGAGCTGAACCGGGCCGCATTCGCGCATAGCTTGGATCGCCATCAGCTTGCCGATGTAGGGATCGCCACCGCCGCCCGTTCCAAGCACAGCCGCTCCTACAGCCACATTTTCTATATTTTCGATATCGAATGTACGCATCGTTCCGCCTTTATCGCTTCAGTTTCAAGTACGCTATCGCTTCGTCTCTTACGACCGGATCTGGAGATCGCCAACTGCCTTAACGCGAATGCGGGTGGCATTGCCGGGCAGGTAAGCGAGCGGAACATCCTCGACGTCGACGATCTGGATGCTGGCGGGGTCGGCACCTGCGGCGGCTGCCCGCGCGATGGCCTCCTCACGAGCCTGTTGCAGGGCGGCTTCGCGAGTCAGCTCGACCAAGGTGAAGATCTTGTCGACTTCGCCGCTGATCTGAGCGATAGCTGCGCCGACCGCATTGGCAACCGGGTAGTGATCGGGCTTGACCAGTTCGGAAGCACCCTCAACCTGATCGCGCACCAAGATGCTGCCGCCGCCGACCACGATCACGGGCAGCGCGGTCGCGCTGGTCTTCATGCGATCGACCGCCTCGGCGACCATGTTCTGGATGCGCTCGACGGCGCGCTCTACCAAGCCTGTGTCGAGATCGGCCACCTTGCTGCGGTCGCCGAAGTCGGCCATGCCAGCCGCCACCGCGATGTCGCTGGCGGTGAGCTGCTCGCCACCGAAGATGCGGGCTTTGCTGGTGATCTCGTAGCCGACCGAGCGCGGCCCAACCGCCAGCGGCTCTGTCTGCACAATGCTACCGCCGCCCAAGCCGATCGAATAGACATCGGGCATGCGGAAGTTGGTGCGCACACCGCCGATCTCGACCGCCACCGACGATTCGCGCGGGAAGCCGTGCGAGAGCACGCCCACATCGGTGGTGGTGCCGCCGATGTCGACCACGATCGCATCTTTGAGGCCGCTCAGGAAGGCGGCGCCGCGCATGCTGTTGGTCGGGCCAGACGAGAAGGTCAGGACGGGGAACTTTTCGGCGAACTCCGAGCTCATCAGGGTGCCGTCGTTCTGGGTCAGGAAGAGCTGGGCGTTGATGTTCAGCTCTTTCAAAGCGTCGCGGAAGGCCTGAATAGTTTTGCGACCTAGGTCGGCCAGACAGGCGTTCATAATCGCGGCGTTCTCGCGTTCGAGCAGACCGATGCGCCCGATCTCGCTGGAGACGCTGAAGGTTACGTCCGGCAGCTCTTCGCGCAGAATGGCTGCGGCCCGCTGTTCGAGCTCGCCGTTAACAGGCGAGAAGACAGCCGAAACCGCCACAGAGCTAATGCCCTTGGCACGGATATCGGCGGCGATCTGGCGCAGTTCAGCCTCGTCGAGCGGGGCGATCAAGCGGCCATCGACCTCGTAGCCGCCGTGAGCCAAGTAGGCGTGATTGCCTAGCACATCGCGCAGATCGCTGGGCCAATCGATCATAGGAGGCAGGCCCTTGGTAGCGGGCAAGCCCAAACGCACAATCGCCGTCTCGGTCAGGTCACGGCGCTGCACAACAGCGTTGACAAAGTGGGTGGTGCCGATCATTACGGCGCTGATGTCGCTGGTGGCTGCCTGGGTCTTAGCCAGAAGCTCGCGCAGGGCTGCGGTGATGCCAGTGGTCACATCGCGGGTGGTGCCAGCTTTGACCCAGCCGAGTACGCTCGTTCCCGACATAAGAACCGCGTCGGTATTGGTGCCGCCAACGTCGATGCCTATTCGTAGCATACGAACCTTTCTTATTTCAGAACTCCCTTTAAGCTACAGCGATGCTATCGCGTATAGCTGGAATAGCACATCCTGTTTGTGTATATTGTGGTCTTCGCAGAGCAGAACTTCGCTTTTGTGTTGTGAGGGAATAGCGAATACAAACTAGCATTGGGTGCGAATTGGTTCGCGCCCGACCTCACAGATCAGAACGATGCTTCAAAGCTCGATTGGATGTGGGGCAATTGTATAACTCAAAGCCATTTGTGGCAAAAGAGTGGCTCCGATCAGTATGCTGATCGGAGCCACAACGTTTTTATTATGCAGCCGGACGCACAACACGCCCTTGCTCGTCGAGCGCACAGCCATAGGCTTTGAGGCCCTCGACCGTGACAAGGCCTTCGTCGAAGTCGGCCTGCACCATTTCGAGCGGGCGCTCGAGCGGGTTGCCATAGCCGCTTCCGCCAGCGATCTCGATCGTCATACGCTGATCGAGCGTGCGCAACACAACCGGTCCATCGAAGCTATGCGGGTCGATCTTCTCGCCCTTTTCGCTGAAGTAGGCGCCAGCCCGACCGCCCGGCAAACCACCAGCTAAGCCAGGTTGATCGGTGAAGCTGCGCTCGACTGGCGCGCTGGTTTGGACGGGCAAGCCGTCGTCGTAGAGTTTGCGCATGGTCAGCACTTGGCCCAAACCACCACGATGCTTGCCCGGGCCGCCGCTATCGGGGCGCAGGATCTTCTGCTCAATCACGACTGGGGTGCGCGATTCGAACAGCTCGACCGAGGTGTTGGCAGCACTGGTGGGGTAGAGCAGCGCGCTCTTGCCATCGCCGTGGGCGCTTGCACCTTGGCCGCCGCCCTGCAAGAGGTGATCGTTGAAGAGACGGCGCTCGGCGTCGTAGCCATAGGCAGTCATGCTCATGGGCATGCCGGTGAAGGCTTGGACCCGTTCGGGGATCACCTCGCCCAATGCGCGGAAGATCGCCGGAGCGCAGTGCCAGCCGGTGTTGGTGCGTTGCGCCACCGAAGCCGGATAGCGACAGTTCAGAATGCTGCCTTCGGGAGCGATCACCTTGATCGGACGGTAACAGCCTGCGTTGGAGGGCGTCTCGGGGCTGAGGATACACTTCAGGCCATAGACGCTATGGGCGGCGGTGTAGCTCATAGTGCAGTTGATCGCGCCGTAGGGCAACTGAGGCGGCGCACCCTCCCAGTCGACCAACAGCTCATCGCCCGTCACCACCACGCGCACCGGCAAAGTCAGCGGCTCTTCGATGCCGGGGAAGGTGATCGAGCTGCGATATTCGCCATCGGGAATGGCACGAATGGCGTCGCGCATGGCCTGTTCAGAGCGGTTCTGGATCACATTCGCCAGCTCGGTCAGGTCCTCAAGGCCGTATTCGTCCATAAAGGCCAGCAGACGGTCGGCACCGACTTTGTTGGCGCTAAGCTGAGCCTGAATATCGCCCAAGACCATCTCGCCCTTGCGCACATTCTTGTGAATGATGCGGAAGAGATCCTCGTTCGGCTCTCCGGCGCGGTAGAGCTTCATAGGCGGGATCTGCAGACCTTCGTCGTAGACCTCGCGCGCCTGGCGCGAGTTGAGCGTGCCGCCGATGTCGGAACAGTGGGCGATCGAGCCGATCAGGCCGACGATCTTGCCTTTGCGGAAGACGGGCGTAACGATCGCGACATCGTAGAGGTGACCGGCGCACATCCACGGGTCGTTGGTGATCAAAATATCGCCCTCTTTGAGGGTTTCGGGCGGAAAGTAGTCTAACAGGAGCCGCACCGCTTGAGGCAGAGTGAGGTTAAAGACCGGCATCGAGCGGTGGGCATGGGCCAAAGACTCGCCGCGCGCGTCGAGCAGTTCGCAGCCGAAGTCTTGGGCGTCGCCGATGATCATACTGAAAGCCGTACGCCAGAGGGTGATCCAGCACTCTTCGGCAATATTCGTCAGTCGACTCCACATGATCTCTAGCGAGATGGGGTCGAACGGAGATTGAGTTGTGCTCATAAGAAATTCCTCGTCTTAGGCAAGCCGGATTCGCAGATTACCGACCTCGTCCACCGTCAGCGTATCGTTAGGGCCGATAACCGTCGTACTTTCGCGCTCTTCGACAATGGCCGGTCCGACGATCGGTTTGCCAACAGGCAACAGATAGCGATCGTAGACCGGAGTCGGAATGTAGCCACGACCTGCGAAATAGGCCAGTCGCTCTTTCTTGAGCGCGCCCTCTACGGTCAGCGAGGCATCGAGTTTGGAAGCTGTGCGGCCCAAGCGTTCGATCGGAAGCGGCCCGCTGGCGTGCAGACGCCAGTTCAAGACCATCGAGACATAGCCGGGAGGCACCACGCCATAGAGACGGGTGTACTCTTCTACAAAGGCTTGTTCGATCTGAGCGGTCGATTCCTGCGACAGCATGCCATTAGGGATCGGCACATCGATATCGTGGAACTGGCCTTCAAAACGCATCTCGGCGCGGCGGATGAAGATAATCTGCTCGGCTGCGATGCCCGAAGCGGCCAAGACCTCACGCACCTGCTCTTCCATTTCGCCATAGAGCTGGTTGACAGCTTGCCAATCGCATTCGCTCAGCTTGGCGGGGAAGGAGCGCACCAGCTCGAAGCTGTTAGGCGCCACCAAGAAGCCCAGCGCAGAGGCAGCGCCCGAAGCTTGCGGCACGATCACCTCTGAAACGCCTAAACGGCGGGCGACCTGTACGGCGTGGGCGGGGCCAGCACCACCGAAGGCCATCAGAGGGAAGCGGCGTGGGTCGCGGCCCTGCTCGATGATATGGACGCGAGCTGCAGCGGCCATGCTTTCACATACGATCTGGTGGATACCCCAGGCGACCTCTTGATGACTCATATTGAGCTGTTCGCCTAAACGAGCCAAGGCCTGCTCGGCGGCAGGCAGATCGAGAGCCATCTTGCCGCCCAAGAAGAAGTTCGGATCGAAGTAGCCCAAAACCAGACAGGCATCGGTCACCGTCGCCTCGCTGCCACCTCGGCCATAACAGGCCGGGCCGGGCATAGCGCCCGCGCTGGTCGGGCCAACCTTGAGCAAGCCCAAGCTATCGACGCGTGCGATCGAACCGCCACCAGCGCCGATCTCGATCATATCGACCACCGGAGCCTTGATCGGAATACCCGAGCCGCGCTTGAAGCGATGGACGCGGGCGGCCTCCATGCTAGGGGCGACTGCGATCTTGCCATCTTGGATCAAACAAGCTTTGGCGGTTGTGCCGCCCATGTCGAAGGCCAAAAGCTGATCGAGGCCGGCCTGTTTGCCCATAAAGGCGGTGACAAGCGCGCCACCGGCCGGGCCTGACTCGAGCAGACGGATGGGGAAACGGCGCGCGATATCGGGCGCGGTGAGACCACCGCTCGACTGCATCAAGTGCAATTGGCCCTTAAAGCCAACTTCAGCCAGCGCTTTGCTAAAACGCTCGAGGTAGCCATCCATCAAGGGTTGGACATAGGCATTGGCGACAGTTGTGCTGGTACGTTCATATTCACGGATCTCGGGCACAACCTCCGAAGAGACCGAGATCGCAAGCGATGGAAACACGCTGCGAATACGCTCGGCGATCGCGCGCTCGTGGGCCGGGTTGCGGTACGAGTGCAACAGACAGATCGCGATCGCTTCGACGCCCTGCTCGACCAGAGCGGCAACCTGCTGCTCGACTTCGTCGAGATTGGGTGCTTCAAACACCTCGCCATCGCGCGACATGCGCTCGTTGACCTCGATTCGCCAGCGGCGCGGCACGTAAGGCTCTGGGTATTGCAAAAAGAGATCGTAAATATCGTAACGCTGCTCGCGACCCATTTCCAAAATATCGCGGAAGCCACGCGTGGTTAACAGAGCGGTTTTGGCCCCGCGCGCCTCGATGATCGCGTTGGTCACGAGCGTTGTGCCGTGAACGAGGGTTTCGACATCACTAGGCGAGAGGTTCTGCAACTTGAGCAACTGAATAAATCCGTTGAGTGCACCCTCGGCTGGGTCGTGAGGGGTGGTGAGATGTTTATAGAGCGTGATCGAGCCAGCGGCATCCATCAAAACAAAATCGGTGAACGTTCCACCGATGTCAATACCTACACGGTAACCTGTCATAGCCATTCATACCTTATCCAAGGCGAACAGCGTAGATCGAACGCCGAAACCTTCGATCTACGCTGTTGCAGAACAAAATGCAAAGAAGCCTAACTGCAATACGCAGCTAGCTACTTATCGGAGAATCGAAAGAGCTCTAGGGAGTTTGGAGCTTACCATTGGAATAGATCCTAAAAGGCCATGCGACTGCTGTACTTCTGGTACAACGCAAATTCCATAAGGAACAGCGGAGCAGCATCGTGTGTGTAGCAGGATCACACAAGCGCTCACAGTCGCATGGCAGGGAAGATTTCTGCTGACTTTTCGAACTAGCTCTCTTGCTGTTCGAAGGGCACATACTCCATATCGTAGCCAAAGGCTCGCGGTCCAACCAAGGCTAGACCTTCAGGAGTGCGCCAGACGGGAGGTGCTGGGATAACCAAAACCGTCACACGGAAGCCATAGCGCAGTTCTTCCACCGAGATCGCCGACCCACTTCGTTGATCGAAGATGCCGATCGTGTCGGGCACTGTCGCACAGATCTTCGAATCGATTTGGGTCAAGAGATATTCATTTTGAAACTTCAGCTCGAGCGTTTGGCCTTGGTATGGGCCGACTCCGCTGATCGAAGCCGAGCCGCGCGCAAAGCCTACATCCGAATAGCGCTGAATATCGAGCACTTTTCCTTCAAACAGAACGTGGCCATGCAAGATCTCTTGAAGCAGACGGATCGGCTGCTGTTTCAAGTGGCTGGTTTGCATCGCCTTGCCGATCGCCATAGCTTGGCTGATCGTATCGCGAATGGCCGCCTGTTTGATCTGTTTGCCGCTGAGCGGATAGAGCGCTGTCGCCGCGCGAGCGCCCATATCGGTTGTGATCGAACGGGCGAACTGTTCGACCCAATAGTTGTTCACGGTATCGATGATGCAGCGGTTGCCGTTGTCGTCGTGCAGCGCCATGGGAGCCGCCGAAAGCCCATAGACACTGAAGCTGGTCATCTGTAGCTCGGGCAGCGCTCGCCCCATCGCATCGGCATCGACCACCGGAAGCCCTTCGCTCGCCGCCACAGGCAGAGGCGTAAGCGCATTGGCACCACCGACTTCAAGCGACATAATCGCGTCTGCTTTACGCCCAAGATGCTCTTCGAGAAAGTGCAAGGCGTTGGCATGAGTATCTTTGGCAAAGAGATGTTCGATCGCGACTGTTGGCGCACCCATTCCACAGAGCGAGATCACCAAGGCATCGTCGTCAAGCTCATCGATATTCAAGAGCTTGATCGGGCCGTGCCTACGGACAGCCTCTAGAGATTGATGGAGGGTCGCATAGGTCGAACCGCCACCTCCGCCCGATAAAAGCGCAGCCCCTAGCGCCAGATGCTTAATATCTTCTTCGTCGATCAGGCGCATTCGCTTACCATACCCTTCCCAAATCGCCAACAGCCTTGACCCGAATACGCGTTGTATTGCCGGGCACGTAACTGAGCGGTATCTCCTCTACCTCGGTGACTCGGATCGTGCTCGGATCTGCTCCGGCGTTGATCGCACGGCTGATCGCCTCTTGGCGCGCCTCTTTCAGTGCTTCTTCACGCGGAATCTGCGAGAACGAGAAGATCCGATCTGTTTCGCCACCCATTTGTGCGATCGCCGCACCGATTGCATTCGCAACAGCGTATTGATCTGGAATGATGATTTCTGTGATGCCGGGCAGACGATCTTGAATGAGAATACTACCGCCACCGACGATAATAGCTGGCACTGGTTCGGGACTCATGCGCATACTATCGACTGCATACGCGATCTGCATCTGAATCGTGTCGACAGCGCGTTTAACCAAGTTGGCAGGCAAATGCGCAACAGCGTTGCGATTACCAAGATCAGCTAGTCCGGCGGCCACGGCGATATCGGTTGCCGTTAAAGTGTCGCCGCCAAACACCAGCGCACGTTTCGTAAGCTCATAGCCAACACTGCGCGGGCCAATGCGCACCTCGTTGCCATCGTATTCGACAATGCTGCCGCCGCCCAACGGAATGCTATAGACATTCGGCATACGGAGGTTGTTGCGCACGCCTCCGATCTCGGTCGGCGCCGAAGTCTCGTGAGGGAAGCCGCGCAATAACAGACCCGCATCAGAAGTCGTTCCGCCGATATCCATCACGATCGCGTCGGTAAGGCCGCTCAAAAACGCGCCGCCTCGCATGCTGTTGGTCGGGCCACAAGCAAAGGTCAAAACCGGATAACGTTCGGCAGCTTCATCGTTCATCAGCGTGCCGTCATTTTGGCTGATATAGATCGGTGCCTGAATCGACAGTTCGCTGAGCGCCTGCTGGAACGAGTGCATCATATCGTGAGCCAGATCGAGCAGACAGGCGTTGATAATCGCTGCGTTTTCGCGTTCGATCAGACCGATTCGCCCAATCTCGTGCGAGAGCGTGATACGCGCCTCGGGCAGTTCGTCGCGAATGATCTCGGCCGCCTTAAGTTCAATATCGGTATTGATGGGCGAGAAGACCGCCGAAATTGCGACGGAGCGAATGCCTTTGTTGCGCATGTCGCGCGCGATCCCGCGCAACTCGTTTGGATCAAGTGCTGAAATAGGTCGACCGCGAAACTCATAGCCGCCGTGAGCCATATAGACGTGGTTACCGATCGCCTCGCGTAGATCGCTGGGCCAACCAGTCATAGGGGGGAAGGAACTGGTCGACGGTAAACCAAGCCGCACAACACCAACCGGCATAAGGTCCCGACGTTCGATCAGCGCATTGAGACAATGGGTGGTGCCGATCATCACCGCATGGATCTCGCTCGTATTGACGCGAGTTTGTTGCAACATGGAGCGCAGTGCGGTGCTGATGCCACCAGTAATGCTGGGCGTCGTTGGTGTTTTATACGAAGCCAACACCGTCGCGTGTTCCATCAACACGGCGTCGGTATGTGTCCCACCAACATCTATTCCAATGCGCATCCCTACTCCAGTAGTGTTTTCAAAATATGTAAAAGCTCTGAAGCTCGTTTACAAGCGTCTGGTATCGCTTTTTCCGCATATCCGCTCGCTCTATCACAAGCCATATACGATTACGTGCAGAGCATTACTAAAGCGATTGCTTGTTATTTGTATGTTGGCAACTAGGACTTTGTCGATGAGTCACAAACAGTTTTGCCCAATCGCGCTAGAGATAAAACCATTTAGCTCATATCTTGCTTCAGAAAGAAGCTGAACGATCGAGTGAAACCTTATTGAATAAATGACAGAGATCTACGTTGTTTGTTTTCTAGTCTTTGATTAATGTGCCCCAAGTGTACAATGGATTTGAATGTTCGTCTACGTTGCTAAAAAACAAACCGAAAACATTTGCTTTGTGAAAAAGAGACAATCACCCAAGAAATAGCGCACAAATAAGGCTTACAGCTCATCCTACCGATCATATCACAATTCTGGCGGCTTGGTCGATTCCGCAAACAAGGCCCCAAGCGCGTCCGCCTCCGGCTATCAGGGTCCCGCCCGCAACAACACACGTCTATCTGCACCGAAGCCGCCCCCCCAAAATCCCTATGCATTAGCCAAAAGTCGTGTCGGCAGCAACAGACGATCGTTCGCATACCATCGCGGGATTATCCTTGAGAGCACAGAACGGGGAGCATTCACCCCCTCGCCCGCAGTGCGGGAGAGGGGGTCGGGGGGTGAGGGCAGATAACGCCGACCGTATGTCGATTTGTGGCTAATGTACAGCCCCAAAATCCAACGAGAGCATTTCGAGCATAGTCAATCGGTTTGAATGCGCTCTAAACGGATTTTTCATCAGTTGGCGTTGGGCGACGAAACGCTGTGTTTACAGTGAAGAAGTCACGACGAACGCAGCGAAAGGCTCGATGGTTTGAATGGATGGACGGCGCTTTGGTAGCCGTAGGCGGACGCGCCAAAGACTGCATGGAAGGGAAGGATCTTTTACGCCTTGTGATGAGCGATTGCCCACATGTACGCACGCACAGCGCGTAAGGCCAATGGCGGCTGAAATCGCACCGCATGTTTACTACATTTTGTAATTTTCTTCAGCGCTCACAGCACAACAAGGGCTGTATCAACAATGATACAAGACGCTTAGCCCTGAAGGCGGGCAAGTTTAGTCGCGATATGGTAAGCCAGACGGTGTGGGCTACTAAAAGGATTGAGTTCGAGGATCTCTTCGACGCGCTGTAGGCGATATTTCAAAGTATTGGGGTGAATGGTTAAGATATCGGCAGTGACATTGAGCGCGCCGCCCTGATCGAGGGCCACTTCGAGCGTATAGACGAGATTGGTCTTGTTGCGTTGATCGTAATCGATCAGATTGCCCAACAGGTTACGCAACCACTCTTGCACATCGCGACGGGTCGAAAACTCGCTGAGCATAATGAGAAGTTGGGCTTCATCGTAGATGATAACGCCATTGTTGTTGAGAATACGCCGCAAGCGCAGCGCTCCTTGGGCCGTTCGATAGCTGGTGCCCAGTTCGAGCGGCGAATCGACGATCTTGCCAACCGCCACAAAGGCGAAACGATAGCCTTGGCTATAAAGATCTTCGTAGAGTTCGCGACTGATGCGTTGAAGTTCGCGCTGCATATGCTGGGGCGAGCCAGAAAGTTTGACAAACAACAAGAGATCGTCGTTGTATTGGCTGATCAGGGTGCTCGGGCTGATTTGACGCAGCACTTGAATGGTAACGTAAGGAGTATTGGTCGTATTGCGGTTGGTGTTGGCCGGAATCTCTTCTTGATAGACTTGAATAACCGCGCGACAGTGGTTTAAGTCGAGGCCGATCTGCTCGGCATCGCGCAGCAGTTTGCTCTCGTCTTCGAAACGGTTGTTGAGCAGCGCCTCGATCAGCTCTTGTTGACGCTGATGCTGCGAAGCTGCGAACATGTTGTGGCGCATCAGCTCGAGGGCGATGATCGAGCTAGCTTGATCGAGCATGCTCTGGTCTTCACGCGTGAAGGCTTCGTCGGCGAGGGTTGCGATCCAGCCGGGGCGCTGCACGCCGGGCAGGGGAGAGATCAAGATCCGTTGGATCTGTACACCGTTGAAGGGTAGCTCGAAGCTGCGAGCGCGAACGGGTCGATTGTGTACGATCACTTGATACCATTCATAGGCTTGAGTTTCGTCGAGCCCGTAGGAGGCTTGGCTTAGGTTTTGTGCTCCAACCACAAATACGGGGCGACGAAGACGATGCGACGTGGCGCGTACCAGATGTTCGAGCCCGAAACCACGCAACATCAGATCAACTAACTGCTGTTGAAAGAGGCGCTGACGTTCGAGAATCGCGTTTTGTTCGTGCATAAGTGCGCTCATTAAGGCTCCTACTATTTCGCCTTCGGAGAGCGTGCTTGTTAGCTCGATCAAAGGGAAACCGAGTTTATCTGCCAGGGCAATCGTTTCGTCAGCAAAGCTGATAGTTTGTTGGCTATGCACTATCAGGCCCGAGCTCTGATGGCTAGCTAGTCTGTGGATCTGATCGCACTGTGCTTTGATATTATGCTCTAAGCAGGAGAATTGGGTAGTGTTGTGAGTGATATACAGCACATAGCGATCGGTGTTTAAGGACCCATCAAGCAACGAGACCTGTTCGATTGGCCGTTCTAGACCAGCATGCCCTGCGTGAATTGTGGTATGCCGTAAGGCCTCGATCTCTAATGCTTGTGCAACGGTAATGCCCATATTTCTACCCACAACAACATGTTATAGAACAACGTATTTGGCTCTTACGTGCTGTGCCAACGACCTCGGATGGCGTCTGTTGTTAACCAACAAGGTTACTTTAACATGCAGACTAAAGGAGTGTGATACCAATTGAGGATATCATACCAAGCCGATCTATAGATTACGAGGTGCAAAAACTATACCTCAGATGGGCTTTGGATGCAAGGCTTTTTAATGCACAATACCGCCTTCAAGCTTCGTTTGTAAGATAAAATTATTAGTCAAATTTATGAACGTGTTGCGTCTTTATTCTTTCTCCTTCAAGCAGAACAGGGTTCAGATAAAAAAACCGCAAAAGGTTCTAAGGAGTTTCGCCTATCGCAAAAAACTCCTTAGACCTTCAACAGATTCCTCTAATCGACCGCAAGCAGTTTAAGCATTTACAACAGGCCGAAACTTTGGGCGTTTTGTAACAATTGAAGGCGCAAGTCCTCCTCTTCAAGCCCGCGCAAAGCTGCCAAACGGCTAACCACAGGCAGCATATGGCGCGGGAAGCCAAGTTCGCCGCTCAGCCACTCGACGCCGCTGGGGTTATCTGTCTCGCTCAAGAGCTGAGTCAGCGGAATGCGCTGGGCCAGCTCTTGGATCAAAGGCGACGAATCCAACTCGACCCCGATCGTAAACAGACAGCCCAGCTTGATCAGTTCGTCGGCGATATCAAGCGGGCCAGAATACCAGTGAATGATCGCTCGCTCGATCGAATACTCTTTCAAAAGCGCTACGATCTGAGCTTCCGCCCCTTTGGTATGCAGATTTACGAGCTTGTGCTGGCGGCGAGCCGCTTCCAAAAAGTAGCGTAAGACGCGCTCTTGGGCCGGATACGAGCCGATAGGATCTTCGACCCAGACTGTATCGAGTCCGAGTTCGCCCAACATGGGGCTAGCCTCGATCAGTTCATCGAACTGATCGAGCTGATCGACGTAGGTCGTCGCGCGCCAAGGGTGAATGCCAAAGGTCGGCACGACCCACGGGCTGCGCTGGGCGATCTGGCGGCTGCGCTCGTAGCTGGGCGGATCGACTGCAACAGCGATGCTGCGCATAGCGAAGCGCTCAAGCTCAGCCAGCACCTCATCGAGCTGCTCATCACTATAGCTATCGATATGGACGTGGGCATCGAGATAACGCACATCTTTAGCGCTCATGGGGGTTCTCTTTCTAAAATAGTGTACTTTTTTGGCAAAGCATGTATAGTTTAAGACAGAACGTCGTGCAGCATGGCGCTTAATGATGAAATGAGGTGAAGGATGTTACGACCCGGACCTTATGTCAATGCCCCTGCCTTTCCCAAGCACTTGACTTGGCTAAATAGCGAAGGCGAACTTGAGCTAAGCGCACTGCGCGGCAAAATCGTCTTGCTCGAATTCTGGACCTATTACTGTATCAACTGTTTGCACAATCTGCCCCAACTGCGCCGTCTGCTCGAACTCTTCCCCAAAGAATTGGTGATCATCGGCGTGCATTCGGGTAAATTTCCCGCCGAACAAGCCAGCGAGCATATCCGCTCGGCCATCCTGCGCAACCAGATCACGTGGCCGGTTGTCAACGATCACGAATTGCAGATCTGGAGCGAATATGCCATTAAGGCTTGGCCGAGCACGGTCTTGCTCAACGAACGGGGAAAGATCGTCGCGCACCTCTCGGGCGAATTCTTGGCCGACGAACTGGCGCCCAGCATCCGTGAGCTGATCGCGCAAGCCGATGCCAAAGGCAGTCTCAAGCGCGGCGCCTTCGTGCATACCCGAGAGCCCGCGCAAGCCAGCGATCGAGCGCTCAGCTTCCCGAGTAAATTGGCGCTTCACCCAGATGGTAGGCTGTTTGTCGCCGATAGCGGGCAGCATCGCATTCTCGAACTGCAGCTCGACGAGCGGGCCGAAAAGGCGACCCTGCTGCGCAGCTTCGGCTCGGGCAAACCCGAACTCTACGATGCGATCGGCGAGCGAGCGGGCTTTCAGCAGCCCCACGGCCTCGCACTCAACGGCGATACGCTCTATGTCGCCGATAGCGGCAACCACGCTATTCGTGCCATCGACTTAAACAGCGGCGCAGTGCGCACCTTGGCGGGCACGGGCAACAAAGCTCACAGCGCCACACCCAAACGTCAACAAGCCGCTCTCAACACCGAGCTGCGCTCGCCTTGGGATCTACTCTTTCGCGATGGGAAGCTCTATATCGCCATGGCTGGCTCGCACCAGATCTGGAGGCTCAGCAACGACTATGAATTGGAGGCTTGGGCGGGGGTCGGTTTCGAAGGTCTGTTAGATGGGGCGCGCCTCGGGGCAGGCTTCAACCAGCCGAGCGGCTTGGCCTGTGGGGTCGGTCAGCTCTTTGTGGCCGATGCCGAGGCCAGTGCGATCCGCGCTATTCCCTTTGAAGGCCAAGATCAGGTCACAACCTTGATCGGCCAAGGGCTGTTCAGTTTCGGCGACCGCGACGGTAGAGGCGACGAGGTGCGTCTGCAACACCCGACCGGTCTGGCCTATTACGGCGGCATGCTCTTTATCGCCGACGGCTACAACCATAAGATCAAGCTGCTCGACCCTAGTCAGCGCCAGGTCTCAAGCTTGATCGGCAGCGGTCAGGCGGGCGACCAAGATGGCCCCTTCCAGAGCGCCAGCCTCTACGAACCCGACGGCCTAGCGGTTTATCTAGGGGCTGATCAGCCCATGCTCTTGATCGCCGATAGCAACAACCATCTGATTCGGGTGGCCGAGCTGACGACGGGCCAACTGCGAACGCTCGAGTTGCAGGGTGTAACAAGCATGAGCTCCAGCGCCGGTCTCGGCCAGCGCGAGCGACGCCTCTATGCACAGGTGCGTGGCGAGCGCTTTACGCTCCAGCTCAAACTTCACTTGCCGCCCGATCGCAAAGCCAACCCAGAAGCGCCCTTGCAGATTCGCCACCACGAGCGCTTGCTGAGCAACGTCGCAGCCCCATGGGAAGGCCGTACCCTAACGCTCGATCTGCCGAGCGAGCCGAAACTCGCACTCGACCTTATGGTCTATAGCTGCGATCGCGAACAAGAGCAGCTCTGCTACATTCAACACGAGCAGCTGCTGTTTGAAATCGAACGTAACGATCAGGCGGGCGACAGCTTAGAGATCGAGCACAAGATCGTAGCTTGAGCACGGCGAAAAAAAAAGGAGGCCTAACGGCCTCCAGATCTTTCTGTGTTCATAGCTTGACCTAAGCGGGAACGGTATTCGGAATACTCAAGCGTTGTCCGGAAGCGTAGCTTTCGCCTAAAGCAGCTTGGCCCACAACGCGCTCGTTCAGCTTGCCTAGCGGGACATGCTCAAGCGTTGTAGCTCGCTCAAAGAAACGGTTACGGGTGCGTGCGAAGCGATTGAAGCGCAGATCATCGCGTATCAAGCTCATACCGACGCAATATTTGCTGCCAGAACCCGGGCGGACACCCATGCGCCACAACAATTGGTCAGCATAGCCGCGCCCACGAGCCGATTTGATCTCTAACAAAACAACATTTTCTGAAAGTCGCGCGATCCAGTTATCACCTTCGCCAAACATAAGGTTTAAGTCACACGTTACGCGCTCACCACCAGCATTGGCGGGACCAGCGAAGGTTACACGCTGATAGGTGTTATGCAAGGTTGGGATCAAATTGAATTGCATATCTAAGCCATAGGAAGTCAAATGTGAATGTAAAAAGGCTTCGGCTTCTGGGGTAATCCTGCGGCTATCTTCTCGGTTATAGTTGATTTTATATTTTACTGTCTCGTTACGCCCGTTTTTAACTTTGAGTTCAAACACACATAAACCGGTGTCGTAAATGCGGCTACGCGACTTGAAGCGCTTGCGGCGACCCTGCACATGACACCAATAGTTATGTAAATCTTCTGTGTCGAAATATTGCGTATCGTAGGAGAAGATGCGCCGACCATCGATCTCCATCACGCTATAGGTCTGGCTCAGAATTTGGGCGAATTCGACGAAAATAGGCCAGGGGACAAAATATTTATTATCAGCCCGTTTCTGCAATCCCGCTCGGGCGTTGATCTCGGCGAGTGAGATTGGTGGAAACAGGCTGGTAACCTCACTAATATTATTCGTCACTTGAACCTCCTGCCGATCTCGGCGTACTTCGAGTTGATGTGCAGCTCCGTGGTTTAGCAGATCTCCTGCAAGGGGTAGCACCACTCCCTGTTGTTTTCATTCAGGTCAGGCATCAAAACACACATAAGGGCGGGAATACGAAAACTCTTTCTTCGTATTCTCCGCTGTGAGCACTACACATCTTTGTGGAGCTGTTCGTACAGGTTACTTAGTTGCTACATTGTTGAGCCGAGTTTAATATTCTCTTCATATACTCTTCACATTGATACAATAAACCCTTGTAATGAAGAAGAGATAAACCCCTTACGCCATTAATATGAAGATCTGCTTATCTAATTATTCAACCAGAGATAAGCATTCTAGCGCTCCTAATGCCAATAATCCTCCGCACTTCCCCAAAATATCTTTGAAAAAGTGTGTTATTTCTTAACTTTATAGGCGTCAAATAATCTAAAGAGTGCTCTGAGCTGCGGCATCAAGCACGTCGATGGCAAAGCGTAAGCGAGGCGGCGTGGCGGCCCCAAAGCGAGCGCGTCCAGACAAATAGGCCTCTGCGCCGATCGACAGCTTTCGAGCAGATAGAGCGCTTTTGCAGGAAAGTGTGTAAAGCTTTGGTTTTTAGCCTAGCATAGAGAGCGAGAAATGGTACAATGGAACTAAGATTCCGATATAAACCACTCCGGCTTGTAGCTAACTACGGGAGTTATATGCGCCCACTTGCACTGCTCTTATTGAGCTTAGTTTGCTTTTTAGCAGCCCAAGGGACAGGCATTAGCATCTTCTTTCACCTCTTTTATCTACTTTTAGCCCTATTGGTGCTTTCCTACATCTGGGCATGGTGCAATCTACACGGTCTTGAGCTATCGCGCGAAGCCTTCACCCATCGGGCCCAAGTTGGCGAAGACGCTCGCGAACGGCTCACTATCTATAACACTTGGCGTTTCCCCAAACTCTGGGTCGAACTACAAGATCATTCGAATATGCCCGATCATGGCTCGGGTTTTGTGGCCTATCTGCCGGGCAATGAGTATCGACGCTGGTCGGCCCGCACGCGCTGCAATATGCGCGGCAAATTCACGCTCGGCCCCGCCACCTTGGTAAGCGGCGACCCCTTCGGAATCTTTCGTCTTGAGCGCACCTTCCCCGCCACCAACGAGATCATCGTCTATCCACAGACGGTCGATCTGCCCCACTTCGAGCTGCCAAGCGCCGAATTACCGGGCGGCCAAGATCTGCGTTCGCGAGCCTACCACGTTACACCCAACGTCTCGACGGTGCGCGAATACGCGCCGGGCGATAGCTTCAACCGCATTCACTGGCGCAGCACAGCCCGCACAGGCCAACTGATGGTCAAAGAGTTCGAGCTTGACCCCAGCGCCGACATCTACATTGTGATGGATATGCAAGAGCGCGTGCAGCAACAGCTCGCGCCAAACCAATTCGACGAGCACGGCGACAGCGTGCGCGATAACGAATCGACCGAAGAGTACGCCGTCAAAACCGCTGCTTCGATCGCTCGCCATTTGCTTGACCGCAACCGCGTGGTAGGTTTGATCGCTTGGGGCCAGCACCGCGAGGTTATTACACCCGAACGGGGCGGTCGCCAGCTCTTCAAGATGCTCGAAGCGCTTGCGGTGGTGCGCGCTTATGGGGCACACCCCTTGGCCGAAGTACTGGTAGGTGAAAGCAGCCGCTTTGGACGCAACTGCACGCTGGTGATCATTACGCCCTCGCTCGACGAGCGCTGGGTCGGCAGCTTACAGCAGCTGGCCGATCGCGGAGGCCGCGCTGTAGTAGTCTTGATTGACCCCAAGAGCTTCGGCGGCTGGGTCGATCCTCAACCGCTGCTCAACCGTTTAGCCAGCCTGCGCATCCCCACCTACATCGTGCGTCAGGGCGACTCGCTGGCCGATTCGCTTCGAGAGCCGCTCAATACGGGGCGCTGATTTCGTTCACTTTAACAAAAGCCGTAACGCAAACACACGAGGAGTCTATGCAGTACGATATCATCTCTCTGGAAGGAATGCGTTTTATCGGTCATCACGGTGTCTATCAAGACGAGCGAAACCTCGGGCAACCCTTCGAGGTGTCGCTTGCGATGGCCTGTTCGACCCGTGTTGCAGGGTTAAACGACGATCTCAGCCAAACCGTCGACTACGCGCAAGTCTGCCTACAAGTGCAAAAAATCATCGAAGGCGAGCCTGTTCACCTGATTGAAACGCTGGCTGAACGCATCGCCTCCACCATTTTGAACCAGCACGAGCAGGTCTTCTCGGTGCGGGTCAAAGTCGCCAAACCGCATGTGCGCTTGAGCGTCCCAGGCGTGGTGGCCTCGGTCGAAATCGAACGCGACCGTTCTAAGATCCAGCCTTCATAAGTTACTTAATTAAGTACATTGACAATCTGAACTGATTCGCGTATCATCATTCCCAAGCGCTGCAGCAACACATTCAGAGCATCGATCAAACGCTCGATCAAGCCAAACGGCTTGCTTTATACATAGGAGGTGAGCGAATGAGTTCGTTTCGAGCCTTTGGGATCTCTGCTAGCCCTTCGCCTAATTCTCGCTCGCAGATTTTGGTCGCACGCACCCTCGAGCATCTAGCTCAGCTTGGGGTCGCAGGCGAGCTACTCGATCTCAATAGGCTGCCCGCCGAAGGTCTGCTGGCCCGCACGCGCGATACGCAGATCGACCAGACCATTCAAGAGGTCATCGCCAGCAAGATCTTAATCTTCGGCACACCCGTCTATCGAGCCAGCTACGCTAGCCAGCTCAAAGCCTTTCTCGATCTCTTTCCTCAAATGAGTCTGCGTGGCGTTGTGGTTGGGCTGATCGCGACCGGAGCCGGGCCCGCTCATCTTTTAACGATCGACCATACCTTGCGCCCGCTCGTCGCGAGTCTGGGCGGTTTAAGCGCTTCGCAGGGCATCTATGTGGTCGACACGCAGTTCCCCGATAAAACACAGCTTCCCGATGCTATCGATGCTCAAACGGCGATTTTAGCTCAAGAGCTTGTGGCATTGGCAAAAGGCTACGCCAGCCTGAACGACACAAGCAATTAATATCGAATTCGCTAGATTTTTCTATTTGGTCTTCGGCAGAGTGGAACTTGACTCTTGTTGTTGTGTGAAATTTCGCGCTGCAGCGCGAAATTTCACACAACTCTTTCTCCGTTTTCGCTTTTTCGCATTGAAAGAATGCAAGTCTTTGAGCGGATTTGGTATAGGTTAGGACAAACGAAACGCGGTGGGTTTGAAGCTGCTTAGTGCTTGCGCTAAGCAGCTCGCAGCGTAAGCTGCGACACGATACGCCGTATGGGAAAGTAAGATGTTGGTAGCCGTAGGCGGACGCGGTTTGAGCCTGTTTTAAGGGCGAGACCACACACCGCTTAAGCGCGAAAATCATCAAACGCATGCGCTATCAGGATATAAAAAGAGCGATTCCGCACAGTGAGGAATCGCTCTTTTTGTAAGTTAGCTTATTCAGCTCGTACAAGCGGCAGATAGACGCTATAGATAGTGGGCTCGTTGGGGTCATTACGCACTCGCAAGGTACCCGAACGATAGGTGATAGTGTAGGTATCGCTGCTTAAGCCCGAAGCGCTTACTTGGTAGCTGCCCGCCGGACTCTGCTGGTTGGCCGTGGTTGAAAACTGAAGTGTTCCCTTGAGCGAGCTGGCAGTATCGCCCAACACAAAACCTTCATAGGTGACCGTAAACTGAGGGTTCGCTTGGCCGACCAAGCGTGTCGCATCGTTGACCGTAATCGTTAAAGGCGCTTTTGCGATCCGCAGTGTGAGCTGTTTGCTCTCGAGCACTTGGTTATCGCGTAAGGCATCTAGGCGAACTTGGAAATCGCCCGCAGCTTGAGCAGTACCCCGTAAGCGCGCGCTGGCAGCATCGAAGCTTAGGCCTTTGGGAAGCGTACCCTCTAGGCGCCACACGACTGCTTGATCGCTATCGAAATCAAACTGCTGATCGATGGCTTGACCATAAACAGCCGCCACGCTATCTGGGCCAAGAATGAGGCCAGCACTGGAGTAGATCCAAAGCTCTCGGCCACATTCGGGAGTGCTGGCCGCAAAGAAGAGCGTCTCGCCAAGCACAGTCAACTGGCTAGGATTGGATGACTCGCTGCCGGGCCAGATATCTTGAACAAGCTTGGTACCAACCTCACTGCCATCGCTTTGCCACAATTCAACCCCACCGGACTGCGTTATAGCACTAAAGAAGAAGAAGTCACCATTGCCAGCAAACTCGTCTGGATAGCTCGACTCGCTTCCGGGATCGATATCTTTGACAAGTTTGGTGCCCGTTGCCGTGCCATCGCTGACCCATAATTCGTAGCCATGGAGCGCATCGTTCGCGCGGAAGTAAAGCGTATTTTTGAAGGCAAACAGACCTTCGGGGTTCGATGAATCCGCGCCCGGACTGATATCCTTGACAAGTTGTGTGCCCGCCGCTGTGCCATCGCTCTTCCATAGCTCGTATCCCGTTTCGTCAGTGTAAGCACTAAAGTAGAGACGACCTGCCACATCAATCAGGTGATCGATCTGAGCGGAGGCGTTACCCTCAACGATATCTTTGACGAGTTGCGTGCCTGCCGCTGTGCCATCGCTCTTCCATAGCTCAGCGCCATGCTCGGCTGTGGTAGCCACAAAGAAGAGATCTGAACCGACAACAGTGAAGTTATAGGGAGACGAATGCGCAGGCCCAGCAGCAATATCTTTGACGAGTTGGGTGCCCTCCGCTGTGCCATCGCTCTTCCATAGCTCATAACCCATCTCATTGGTATAGTACGAGAAGTAGATCTGGCCTTTGTAGGCTACTATTTCCGAGATACTACTAGCTCCTGTCAGCTGATCAGAGACAGGTTGTGTACCTGCCGCTGTGCCATCGCTCTTCCATAAGATTTCTCTCCCTGTTCGGGCTTGAGCTGTAAAGAAGAGCGTATTACCCAACACTGTCAAATTTCGTGGATCAGAAGAGGGTACACCTTCAAGAATATCTTTTACTAAGTAGGTGCCTGCCTCTGTGCCGTCGCTGCGCCACAATTCAGAACCGTAGTTGCTCGTGTTGACGACAAAATAGAGTAGACCGTTCATGGCGACCGCTTCATCAAAGGTACTGCTCCTCGTTCCAGGGTTAATGTCTTTGACGAGCTGCGTGCCTTTGGTCGTCTTGTTGCTCTTCCAAAGCTCATTACCATATTCTGGGTGGTTGGCAGCAAAATAGAGCGTATCGCCCACAGTGGCTAGGATTTCAGGGCGCGAATCATCCGTCCCATCCTGAATATCTTTCAAGAGTTGAAACGAATTGTCGGCTTCAAGGCTATGCAGCTCGTTGCCATAGCGCGGACTAAGCGCGCTAAAGTAGAGCTTGTTCTGGAAGGCGAAGAGGTTTGTGGGCTGAGAAGCTACGCGCTGAGGCCAGAAGTCTTGGACAAGTTGAGTTGTGGCAGCAGTACCCTCGCTTTGCCAAAGCTCACGCCCATAATCGGGGTGATCAGCAGAAAAGTAGAGCCGACCATTCAGTGCAATAAGCCATTCGGGTCTGGCATCACCTTGAGGATAGATGTCGTGTACCAACTGTGTGCCTGCTTCCGTTCCATCGCTCTTCCATAGCTCTAGACCATGGACACCATCACTGGCGACAAAATAAAGGATGCCATTGAGAGCAACGAGCCGGTCTGGGTTAGAACTTGTTGCATTAGGCCAAATATCTTTGACTAGCTGAGTGCCCACTTCAGTGCCGTCAGTGCTCCATAATTCTGCGCCACTGTTCGGGTCTGTTGCACGGAAGAATAAGCGATCGTTGACTGGGGTCAGCTGAGTCGGCCAAGAGCTGCCTCCAGCGGAGATATCTTTCACCAACTCTGTGCCTGCTGTTGTTCCATCGCTCTTCCAAAGTTCATAACCATTAACATTGTCGTTCGCTTGAAAATAGAGCGTGTTATTGAAGACCGTCAGTTCGGCTGGATTAGCGCTCACAGCGCCAGGCGCGATATCTCTCACTATTTGGGTGCCCGCTTCTGTACCGTCGGTCTGCCAGAGTTCCGTTCCTTGAGTAGCGGTGGTCGCCACAAAATAGACTTTGTCGCGGAAGAGGGTAAAGTTCTTGGGAAAGCTGCTGGCATACTGGGTCGGATTAATATCGCGCACCAACACCGTGCCCGTTGTTGTGCCATCGCTCTTCCATAGCTCGGTACCATATTCGGGAGTGGTGGCCGCAAAAAAGAGCAGGTTATTGCTAAAGACCATTTGAATAATCGTAGACGATGCACTTCCGGCAGCGATATCGCGCACAAGCACCGTCCCCGCCTCGGTGCCGTCGCTGCGCCATAGCTCGTTCCCAGTGTTGCCATCGCTGGCGGTGAAGTAGACGTAGCCGTTCGGCCCTTGAACAAAAAAGGACGGATTCGAGGAAGCCTTGCCAGGATAGATGTCTTTCAGCATGCGTGTACCAGCCGCCGTTCCATCGCTGATCCACAGCTCCGATCCATAATCTCGATGGCTGGCCGAGAACCAGAAACGATCGCCCGCCACAAAGGGTTTTTTAAGTTGAGGGCTTTGGCCCATAGCATTGATATCCAGCAGTTGGCGTACTAGAGCAGTGTTTTGCTGGGCTTGGCTTGGAGCCGGGAATAGCATAAAGCTGAGCAGAAGAGCCGAAATGATCAAAAAACGCTGAGGTAATTGAAGGCGATCTAAACGAAGCAACATTGCTATCTCCTTAAAATATCGCAAAAGACATTAGGTGCGCTTTCAAGCTGAAGCTGCGGGCATGGGCCTAAACAGAAGGTGAAGAGAAGCCTCAATTCGCGCATTGTGAGGCAGGCGGAAGGGGACAAAAGCTTGTGAGGAATATCGCGCAAGGCACGTGCAAATACTCCCTTGTATGGAAGGGCAGGCTGTTTATAGCGTAGATGAACAGGCTATGCTGTTAGGACTCATCTCTCGATGCTCTGACGGCTACGTCTTTTAGCATCCATTCGATCTCTGGCGCGTCCGCCTTCGGCTATCAGATGGGCTAGCTGCCCTCACCCCCCCGGCCCCCTCTCCCGCAGTGCGGGAGAGGGGGTGAATGTTGAGCTTGAATGCGATTTCGCTACGCGAAATCGCATTCAAGCTCTCTGAGTTCTGTGCTCTCAAGGATACTCCCGCGATGGTATGCAAACGATCGCCTGTTGCTGCCGACACGACTTTTGGGTAATGCATAGCTCCCGCCAGTGCGGGAGAAGGGAGCAAGGCAGCGCTCAGCGTTCAACAACGAACGACGGCGTTTGACGCAGCGCAAGCAGCGAAGCGCTTGAAGATCCGTATGGATGGACGAGCGCTTTGGTAGCCGTAGGCGGACGCGGTGAGGACCTATTGAGAGCCAAAGCCCTTGCCGCTAATGTTATGTATTCTGTGAAGAGACCAACAGAGTTTGGCATCAGAACAGACATGTCGAGGATCTGGCAGATAAGAAACCTAGTAGATCTACTATAGAGAAACGAGCCGCGCTTGTCATGAGGCAGGCGTCCCGAGCTTTTTAGGACATTGCAACAAACGAAAAGCCCTCAAGCACTGTGACTTGAGGGCTTTTGAATGCGAAAGCGATAACTTTATTTCTTTTGGCCTTCGGCAGAGTGGAACTTGTCTCTTTTTGTTGTATGAGATTTCGCGCGAAATCTCATACAACACTTTCCCTTGTTTCCCGTTTGTTCGCGTTACAAGAACACAAGTCTGTAAGTAGATTTAGTATGAATACAATGAACGTTGGCGAGGAGTTTTGTTTAGGCAGCATCCGGCTCGTGAATAAGACCCTTCTCTTCGATCTGCATCAGGCTCGGCACAAAGAAGCCGATCACACACAGTAAGGTCGCCAGCGTGCCACCGCCGATCAGCAGACCGCGCACACCGATCAGCTCGGCCAAGGGCGCTGCAAAGAGCAAACCAAGCGGGCCAGCGATACCCATACAGGTGCTAAAGAGAGCCAAAGCGCGACCCTGTAGCTGGTTGGGAATGATGTGCTGCAAAATCGCCATAATCGGCCCATTGCCCATGGTGTAGGGAATGCCGCTCAGAAACCAGAACAGCACAGCCAGCCAGAACATCGAGCTTGGAGCAACACCCGTCAGAGCAATAAAAACATTCGATAGGCCAAAACCTACTAGTACGATCGTGATGCGCCGCCAGGGCAGAGTAAAAACGCTGATCAATAGGCCACCCAACAGCATACCTAAGCCACCTAAGCCATCGATCATGGCGACTTCGTTGACACCGCCACCGAATTCATCTTTGACAAACAGCGGCATCAGCGAGAAGGCGGGCATCAATACCATCACCATCACAATCGTCATGGAATAGAGCCAGATCAGGCCGCGATTGCTCAGCACAAGCTTGAGGCCCGCTCGAAAGTCCTTCCACATGCCAACGTGAGCCGTATCACGACGTTTGATTTGGGGCACAGCATAAAAGAGCAATGGGCTGATGCCTAGAATCGCCGTCACAACATCGATCATCAGCGCGCCCTGAAGCGGCAGAAAACCCAAAGCCAAGGCGCCCAGCGGAGCAGCAGCGACAAACATCAGACCCTGAATAGTCTGGTTCATGCCTGCGACTCGGGTGAGCCAACTGCTCGGCACCAACATCGGGGTGCTGGCCGAAGCCGCTGGAGATTGGAAGGCTTGCATCGTACTGCGAATAAACATCAATGCAAAGATATGCCAGAGCTGAACGATTTCTAAGCTGAATAAAACAATGATAACCACCATACAGAGCGCCGTGATCAGATCGCTTACGATCATAATCAGGCGACGGCTATAGCGATCGGCGACAATACCACCTAAAGGGCCGAACAGCGCTTGAGGCAGCATAGCCATAATGCTTGCGGTCGCCAAGGCGCTCGCTGAGCTTGTGGTTTGGGTGATCCACCAGACTAATACAAACTGAGTGAGCGAACTACCAATCAAGGATATCGCTTGGCCAAGCCAAATACTAAAGAAACGGGTTTGCCAATTGCTTGTTTCAAGAATGGTTTCATGTTTGATGTTTTGATTCGTAATCTGGATCGTCTCGATCGACATAGGTTAACCTCAATAAATCGCTTCGTACTAACACTCGTAACTCTTGGGGCACAATCGGTATACCTGCGATTTCGCTTAACCACAAACCATCGCAGGCCACCTGAATCGTGAGGGCGCGCTCGCGCGGCAGACCATCGTCGATGTTTTGAATCCAAGCTTGGGTATAGATCGAGCGCGGCCCGATAAACAAATCGGGATACGCACTAATCACCCGGGTCAAGGCGAGCATCAACTCTGTCTCTTCTTCGCCCCGGTCGAAGGTCGCACGAATATAGGCGCGTGCCCAGCGCCCGATTGTGCCTTCAGGCTCTTTTTCAAGTTCTTGTTGAAAGCGCTGCTGCCAGATCTGGTCGGCACGTTCGACTAAGCCTCGCAAGAGCGCTTCTTTGGTGGGAAAGTGGTGCAGCAATCCGCCTTTGCTGACGCCTGCCGCTTCCGCCACCGATGCCAAGGTAAACTGGCTTGTTCCGTCATTAACCAACAGTTTGATCGCCGCTTGAAGCAACTTTGCCCGAGTTTCATTTGGAGCTTTCTTTGTCATGGCTTCCTCAAACCGTCCAGACAGACGGCATTATACCGTCCAGCTGGACGGTTGTCTAGAGTCTTCAGGTGGAGATCCACCCATCTCCACACCCCTTGCAGTTCAACAGATACGATCGAAAGGTTTCAACGCATATTGAAGCGCTACACTGAGCGACGCAAAATCAGCATCTTGCACTTTTCGCCCGATTCCGCTATAGTGTCAAACGTAAAATTCCGGTATAAGCTGAAGATGTAATGGACTCCCTTGGGTTCACAAGCACACCAATCATCTAATCACGATAGACGTCGTAAGAACGAAAAGCGCACACGGGTCCTGCTGGTCGCGACCTTGGTGGGTATCGCTGTCTTGTCGTTGGTTTTAGTCACACTGTTGCGTCCAAAGACGCCTCAGCAGATCGCACTCGAACCGACGCTCAGCCCGACAGCGAGCGCAACCGCCGCGCCTACCCAGCAGAGCGCAGAGCCATCGCCTCAGCCCACTATGGCGCCCGCAGAGCTCGAAGAGAGCCCTGAAGCTGTTCCGATGTGGGTCGATAGCTACTTCGATCCCCAGCGCTTTAGCTACGATCACAACTTTGGTCTCGCCGAACTGCAAGCCTATCTCGACTCGCAGCCCGGACCGCTCAAAAGCACGCGCTTCCAAATCGGCAATCGTTCGCAATCGTTCGCCGAAGTGCTGATGGGCATGGCGAGCCTGTATAATTTTAATCCCAAGATCATCTTGGCCTTGTTCGAGCAGCAGGCCGGTCTGCTCTCTAACCCCAACCCAAGCAGCGAGCGTTTGGCATTAGCGGCAGGCATCACCAGCGACGGCGGACGCCACCGTGGTCTCTATGCCCAACTGCGTATAGCTAGCGTTCAACTGCGCTGGGCGATCCGCGACTATCCGCACGCCACCCAGATCAGTTTCGCCGATGGCAGCCGCATGGATTTTCGCAGCGATAGCGTCACCCGCTACGCCTTCGCACGGCTCTTGGCGCTCAGCACCACACCCGGCGGCCTCGATAGCAAGATGAACGGCTTTCTCGACACCTACGCCCGTCTGTTCGGCGACCCGCGCGAGGTACCGACCGATTGGCCCCCGCCTGCCGAGCCGTTTCTCGAATGGCCGCTCGAAAAACCAGCGCGTGTCACGTCGTTCTTCGATCACGATACACCCTTTTTGCAAGAAAACGGCAGCCTCGTATCGTACTGGGGTCGCACCGAGCGTTATCTCTCCTACGATGGGCATACCGGCTGGGACTACGCCGTCGCCCCGCCCGATGCAGTGTTGGCCGCCGCCGATGGTGTCGCGATCTTCGCTGGCAACTCGAACGACGGCTGCGGTATTGCCAAAGCGGTGATTCTCGATCATCGCAACGGCTACCGCACGCTCTACTGGCACCTCGATAGCATCGCGATCGAGCCGGGCCAAGAGGTGAAGGCTGGCGATAAGATCGGGGTCGCAGGCTCGACGGGTTGCGCCACCGGGCCGCACCTCCATCTGCAAGTGCAATATTTGGGGCGCGATGTCGACCCGTATGGCTGGTGCAGCCACGAGGTCGAAGATCCTTGGCGTCTCTATCCTAACGGTCAAGAGAGCCGTTGGCTCTGGAAGTTTGCGCCCTCGCCCTGCCCACAAGTCGAGCATCCCGAGGATGCCGACGAGCAGCTCGCCAAGCAGAACATGATCGTGATCGATAATCAGAGCGAAGGTTTTGTACGGTTGGGCAAGTGGGAGGAGAGTCCGATCGGCTACGCTGGCGACGCCTTCTACACACGCTCGCTGCCGGGCACGGCTGGGACAGCACCCTACGAGCTGCGCAGCTTGAGCCAACCCGCTATCGCGATCTGGCGCACAACTATTCCTCAAAGCGGCAACTACCACGTGCGGGTCTATGTGCCCTACTTTCTAAACGGGCTCGACGATGCCAAAGATGTGCGCTACCGCGTCTTCCATAGCGAGGGCGAAACAGAGGTCAGCATCAACGGAGAACTGTCTGCCAACGAGTGGGCCGATCTGGGCGTCTTCCGCTTCGACGAGGGTAGCCAAGCACAGATCATCCTAAGCAATTTTGCCGATGGCAAAGCCCTAAGCGTATGGGCCGACGCGATCGTCTTACAGCGTATCGACGAATAAACAAAAGGCTGACTGTTTAACAACAGTCAGCCTTCCAAACTATAGAACCGATCTAGCTTCGGAAGAGAGCAGTGATGCGATCGAGGATTCCGTTAAAGAAGCTCTGGATCTCGGCGATATTCTCACGAACTTGATCTTGGGTTGAAGCGGCAAGACTATCTTCGTTGGGCAGGAAGACCCACAGTGCGAAATAGGCCACTACGCTAAAGAGGTTAAAGAAGAGCGCCAAGATCACAAAAGCGAGTCGCACGATAATCGGGTCAAGGTTTAAGGAGTGGGCTAGGCCGCCCGCTACACCACCCAACAGTCGCTCGGATCGGCTCCGTGTTATCCGTTGCGTATTCATTCCACAAGCTCCTTTGTATATGTTCGAGGCCAGAAGTTCTGTGCCTCAACAAATCATCTCAACTGCTTGTAAGACGATATCATTAAAAAAAGAGTTGCAGATCGGGCAAGAAGATTAAACAGAAACTTGAAAAGCTGTGTTAAGATGGAGTAGTTATAGATTTATAATTGATGGCGGATCGCAGCTTCTAGATTTGATTTTTGCGATCACATCAAACGCACAACTCCGGTTGATAACCGCTTCACCTTAGCTGTACATACGCAAGCCGATTCTTCCCAAAAAGGGTTGAATCGCACTGCACCGAGAACGTTTAAGCCAAACGATAGTTTGCTCATCGGCCAAGCTATCGGTTTGGACATGGCGTTTCTGTAACCGATTGCGTTGTGGATATGCTCTCTCATAGGTAGGCAGCAGGCAGGTTCTTCGTTATGATGCTGCTCCGTGGACGCTTCTGTGCAAGCATGGAAATAGATACGATTTCATGATACAGCCTCAATCGTCTTCAACCCGTTCTATGCCTGAGAAGCCGCGTCGTCGTTCGACGATAGCTCGGAACATTGTCATCACCCTCATTTTCTGCAACCTCACCTTCTTTACCGTGATCGGCGCGATTATCTGGTTCGTGCTGAACAACGTGCTGCACAGTGCCTCAAGTCAAGTTTGGGAGTTCGGCTACCAGATCTATCGCGAGCTGCTCCCGTGGTTCCCCATTGTTGGCCTCTTAGCCATCCTGCTCCTATTGATACTATGGCTGATTATCAGTCGCCAGATGGCGCCAATAACGCAGCTTTCACACGTAGTCGATGCCATTAATCGAGGCAGATCGCTCGATAGCGCCGATCTCGGTCTCGCGCTACGCGAGAGCGGTTCCGAGTTCGCAGAGTTAGCCGCCAATGTAACCGATCTCTCTCAATCGCTGCTGCGCAGCACCCACGAACTCGAAGAAAAGAATCGCGTGTTGATGCGCACGGTCAAACGGCTCGAAGGTTTGCATCACGTCTCTGAAGTCATGTCTTCGACCTTCGATATCGACCAGCTTTTGCGCAAAACCGCCACAGCGATTCGCCAATCGTTCGGTTACGAGCGCGTCGGTGTCGCACTCTACGATAACGAAAGCCTCGTCTTCCGCTTCAGTAGCGCCGCCGAAGATAGCGCTGTATTCGCCCCGCCAACTATGGCCTCGCTGCTCGAACGACTTGTATCGGGTCGAGCAGTGTTATCGGGACGCAGCCAACAGGTCAACGACCTTTTGCTCTCGGCGCGCACGGCCCTCTTGCCCGGCTTCCCCGATGCCCGTTCAGAGCTAGCCGTTCCAGTCATCAACAACGATAAAGTCTTGGCGGTGATCGTGGTACAAAGCGGGCGGCCGAACGCCTTCACCCAAGAAGATGAAAACCTGCTGAGTACCATCGCTCCATCGTTAGGCGTAGCGCTCGCCAACAGCAGCCTCTTCCGTTCGGAACAACTGCGACGCCAGTTGGCCGAATCGATCTATCAAGTCGCTCAATCCTTCAACAGCTCGGTTATGCCCGACAACATACCGAGCCTGATGCTCGATCAAGTCGCCCAACTGCTGCCCTACGACCGCACGGCGGTGCTTATGCTGCGCTCGCGCGATTTAGAGATCGCCGAACAGCGCGGCTCGATCGGCGGTTGGCGCTGGCGCGAAGAAGACGGCGTGCTCGAGCACGACCCAGAGCTGTTGATCTTCCAAGTCTTGAAAGATGGTCGCGCTCGGCTCAACAACCGCGACGACTATCTCACACCGGGCGAACCACGCAGCGTGCTAGCGGTGCCCTTTATGCGCCAAGGCCGTCCAACCGGCATCGCCGTGGTAGAGCGCGACACACCCGACAGCTACGGCGAAGAAGAGCAGCGCGCTTTGATGGCCTTGGTGAGCCAAGCCTCGATCGCGCTCGAAAACGTCACGCTCTATGCCGAAGCCAAAGAGCGCACCGATCGCCTCAAAGTGGTCAGCGAGCTGATCGACGATGTGAGCAGTCCGGACCGTTCGCAAGTACTCAAAACCATCGTCCAAAAGATCCGCCTGTTTGTGCCCTGTGACTACGCATCGATCGCCCACTACGAAACCAGCAATCAGCGTTTCCGCCTCGATACGCTCTACGATGCCAAACGAGTCGGCGATGAAGCGCTGCCCGAGAGCGAACTCTATCCGGCTGACGATACACCTTGGAAATCGGTCTTTATCTCGGGAATGCCGAACTATACGCGCGATCTGCGCTACGGCATCTTCCCGATCGAACGCCAACTGGCGGCCAACGGTCTGCGCTCGTGTGTAGTTGTACCGATCGCAAGCCGAGGCGAAAGTTTGGGCACGATCAACCTCGCCAGCCGCCGTCCCTCGGCCTTTACCGAAGATCAGATCCGCACCCTAACCGAACTCTCTCGCTACCTTGCCACAGCAATCATCAACGCACGCGAGACCCAAGATCGCGAACGAACCGTCAGCGAGCTAGCGCGCGCCCAAGAGCGCCTCACGCTTACCGCTCGTCTGAATGCAGTCGGCGAATTAGCCAGCGGCGTAGCACACGACTTCAATAACCTCTTGGCGGGTATCTTGGGCAACGCCCAGATTTTGCTATTTGAAGTACAAGACGAAGAGCAGCGCGAAATGCTGCGCATGATCGAACGAGCGGCTCGCGGCGGCTCAGAAACCGTCAAGCGTCTGCAGACCTTCACGCGCGCCGACAGCGATACGGCCGTAAGCGAAGTTCCCTTGCACCTGATCGTGCGCGACGCGCTCGACTTGACTCGTCCGCGCTGGCGCGACCTAGCCCAAAAGCAAGGCCGACCGATCGAGGTCAAGCGCGACCTTGCGCCCGTGCCCTCGCTGATCGGGCGGGCAGGCCCCTTGCGCGATGCCGTCACCAACTTGATCATCAACGCTGTCGACGCTATGCCAAACGGCGGCGTCTTGACCGTGCGCACCTACCAAGATCCCGAGCCGTCCGACGATTTGCCACCCGATTGCCAAGTCCATGTGGTTGTCGAGGTCAGCGACACCGGTATCGGTATGTCTCCCGAAGTGCAAGAGCACATTTTCGAGCGCTTCTGGAGCACAAAAGGCGATGCTGGTACGGGCCAAGGTCTAACTGTCGTCAAAGAGGCGGTTATGATGTTCGGCGGCACCGTTACCTTTACCAGCGAAGAGGGTAAAGGCAGCACCTTCGTCTTGCGCCTGCCCGTGCGCCATGTCGACGAGCGCGATCTCGAACGCGATCGCTTCGAGCGAGCGGCCGCCCAGATCGACAAGCCCATGACGCCTGCTGGCATTCTGGTGGTAGAAGACGATGAGATGGTACGCGACTCGCTGGTACGCATCTTACAGCGCTGGGGCCACCGTGTCGTTGCAACCGCAGGCGGTATGGAAGCGCTCAAGGCGATCACGCCGGGCCGCTTCGATGTCGTGATGACCGACCTCGGTATGCCCGACATCCCCGGCTCAGAGGTGCTACGCCGCGCCCGCGAGCTCGATCCGGGCCTGCGCACCGTCTTGCTGACGGGCTGGGGCGAAGACGAGACCCACGGAGCCGACTTCGTGCTCGCCAAGCCCTTCGACCAAGGCGAGCTGCGCGCGGTCTTGCTGCAAGCACTAAGTTAAGGTCTTTAGAAGCGTCGCCGTCGTAGTTGTTACTACGGCGGCTTCTTTTATATCTGGAACCCTAGGGACGAGCGAATCGTATCTTTCTCAGGGTGCTCTGCCCAAAGTCTGTTGGAAGAAGCTCGGGCCTGCGCTATGCTACTAACAAATCTGATCGCTACGTGCCTTTTGTGCTCGAAGCGTTCTACGGCTCTTATGACAACATGCGCTTGTTATGTTCAGGGCTATGGCGGCTTGGTCTCTACCCCAAACAAGGTCTGAACCGCGTCCGCCTACGGCTACCAACAGCCTGCCCGCCACCACAGGGGTGTAGCTGTTGGCATTCCGAGCGCCCCCAACAAGCCAAAATACAAGCGGATCTCGTTGCATAGCGCGCCACTTGAGGCTTTGTTCTAAACGCGAAATAGAAGAACTAGCTTTCTTTTACGCTCGCAAACGAATCTATAGCAGTGGTCCGTTCCACTGTATGCAACGAACTAGACTATTCAAAAGGGGAAGAAGAGATTGCAAGCTCAACATACACCAAAACAGCTTCGGCGCGGCTGGTTCTGCCTCTGCGCTCTCCTGCTTCTGCTGCTAAGCGCCTGCTCACAAAGCGAACCGAGGCCGGTCGGCGAACAGGCCGCCGAGCAAAGCAGCGAGGCTGCTAACCAGCAGCCCGCAGCCAGCCCAACCCCCCAGCTCGACCCAAAAGCCATCGCTACCGGCATCAGCGAGGCGACCGCCGCCACCAAAACCGTCAACTTCACGATCAGCCTGAGCGGCAAAGCGGTCTATAGCGATCCGAACCAGAACTTTGTGCTGCTTTCGGTCGAAGGCGCTTTAGAACGCCCCGACGGCATTCTGGCCCGCTTGAAGGTGCGCAGCAGCGGCAGCGTGATCGAGGTGCGCACCGTGTCGCTGGCGGGCACCCAATACTTCACCAACCCGATCAACCGCGAATGGCTCTGCGCTGCGCCCGGCGAGCTCTTCGACCCGGCGGTGCTCTTCGACGAAAAAATCGGCGTGGTCAGCCTGATCCGCGACCGCTTCGAAGACGTTACATTGGTCGGCATCGAAGATCTGGGCGGCAAACCGCACTATCGCCTGCGCGGCATCTTCCCGGGCGAGGCCCTGCGCGCCATCAGCTACAACAGCCTTGGCGCTGGCCCAGTGCAGACTGAAGTCTGGGCCGACCAACAGACCCTGCGCGCCACCCAGCTGATCTTCGTCGATAGCGACACCGATCCCGAGCGCCCGAGCACTTGGCAGATGAACTTCCGCGACTACGACCAGCCCGTCGATATTCGTGCCCCGATCTCTTGTAGCTAGGATAATCCAGCATGCAAACCAGTCATCCGCGCGCCAACCTGATCCTTGGCCTCGTCTGTTGTGCAATCTTTCTCGGTGCGATCGACCTGACGATTGTGACGGCGGTGCTGCCGGGCATTATGCTCGATTTGAACGTCTCGATCGATAGCGACCTCAATCGGGCAGCCTGGGTTATCTCAGGCTATCTGCTGGCCTACACCATCAGCCTCAGCCTGATGGGGCGCTTCTCTGACCTTTACGGGCGGCGCTTGAGCTACCTTATCAGCCTCACGGTCTTCATTCTCGGCTCGCTGCTGGTTGCAGTCGCGCCCAACCTCAACAGCGTGATCTGGGGGCGGGTGGTGCAAGCGCTCGGCGCGGGCGCGATCGTGCCGATCTCGATGGCGCTGGTCAGCGATCTCTATGCGTTGCAGCGCCGCCCCATCGCGCTCGGTGTGATCGGCGCGGTCGATACAGCTGGCTGGATGGTCGGACATCTCTACGGCGGCGTGCTGATGCGCGCTTTCGACGATTGGCGGCTGCTCTTCTGGATCAACGTGCCCTTGGGGATGGTCGCACTGGGAGCGACTTGGTGGGCTTTGAGCGGCGTAATAGTAACGCGCGTCAAAGGACGCTTTGACTGGCTGGGCGCGCTCTGTATCGCGGGCAGCATCACGGCCCTTAACCTCGGGCTTTCGGCGGGCGCCGAGCTGGGCCAGACCGATTTTTATGGCGAGCGCAGCGCTCCCTCGCCCTACATCTGGCCGCTGGTCGGGCTAGCCATTGTGCTTTTAGCGGCCTTTATCTGGTGGGAAGGCCGCAGCCGCGATCCGCTGATCGATTTGGCGCTCTTCAAACGGCCCAATGTGGCGGCCGCCAGCTTACTCAACCTGCTGCTCGGCTTCGCCTTGGCGATCGCGCTGGCCAACGTGCCGATCTTTGTCAATACGCGCCTCGCTCTGCTGCACTTCGACGATCCCGATATTTTGCGCAAAGCCGCTTGGGATAGCGGCTGGCTGCTCTCGGCCCTGACACTCTCGATGGCGGCGGCGGCGGTGCCGGGCGGCTGGCTGGGCGGCAAACTGGGCGAACGCCTGCCCGCCGTCTTCGGGCTGATCCTAGCCATCGTCGGCTTCGGCCTGATGAGCCAGTGGCAGGCCGATAGCGGCTATCTGGCCATGTCGATCGATCTGCTCTTGGCAGGCATCGGCCTCGGCCTGCTGCTCTCGCCGATCGCCTCGCTGATCATCGCTGCCGCCGATGAACATGCCCGTGGCACGGCCTCGGCCTTGGTGATCAGCCTGCGCTTGGTCGGTATGACAATCGGCATCGCGATCTATACCTTGTGGGGTGTGCAGCGTCAAGACGAGTTGCGGCGCGCTCCCGACCCCTTGGCTAACAGCGATCCGATCAGCTTTTTGCTCAATGTAGCGGCTCAAGTTGTGGGCGAAACCTTCCTTTTTGCGCTCGCCGCTTGCTTGATCGCCCTAGCCTTTGCCTTCTTACTACGGCCCTCAAACACCAAACAAGCCTAAACAACAAAAGAGAGCAGTTTCGCCCCACAATCAAAAGCTGCTCTCTCATTACCAATTGGAAGTCAAGTCCTATGCAAACTTGTTTTCCCTAATTAAAACAGATTTTACTTGGCTAGCAACATAGCGATCACAAGTTACTTAGATTCTACGCATTTATTCGCTGATAATCTTTCTGACCAACTTATAAACATGTGATCCAGTACCTTGAGGCCAAGGCCCATTAGATTCTCTATCCATTTGCTCTGCATGTTGAATTGCTAGATTGACATGGGACAGAAGTTTTTGAGCATTATATTTAGATTTTTTATATTCACCAAGTAATTTTTCGAGTTCTATTCGACATTCACGCTCATGTAAAACCCTTTTAGGTTTTTCTTGATGGAGCATAAGCCATAACTCGAAACAAGGATTACTTATAGCAGTATAAAATCCTAGTTTTTGACAACCTTGGCAAATATCCGCCAATATTTCCTCACCCCAATTATCGACATCAATAACTAACCAAGCTTCATCTTCTTTCTCTAATCCATAGTGTTTAATATATTCTCTCAGGCGACGTAGGACATTTTGAGGTGAAGAATGACCCTTTTTCGATGATAGTACTTCAATATGGATATTTTTTCGATATTTATCGCCTCTAAAGGCCGAAAAATAGATCTCTTCCGTTTGCTCCCCCTCTGCTGCAATAACATATACTCTCCTTCTTTTACGTACAGGTTTATTACGTTTAAACCGATCCTTCGACATAGTGAGTTTTACCTCTATATTCGCTATATTAAAATCTACGACTGAAATCCCAAACTTATTATCAACAAGCCTTTAGGAGATAGCCTCAACAAAGGGTATTGCTCCGTAGCGGCCGATGAGATAATCTCGTCTTACATCCTTATCGTATCTTGCTTGAAAGTCACTAAGCGAATATAAATCAGTAGAACCATCCTCCTGTTTTTCGGTAAACCAAATTTCATCACGTCTAAGTGTTCCTAGGTCAAGAAGAAAAGTTTCATGAGTTGTAATAATTAGCTGGCTATGATTATCAGCGTTATCCCGAGCAAGATGAGTGTCCATAATAAGTTGTGTTAACTGTGGATGTAGGCTCCGGCTGATTTCGTCAACAACATATACCCTGTTGCCCTTCCCAACAGATAAATCGTAAAGCATTGGGAGTAAATCGAAGAATCGTTGTGTTCCATCAGACTCTTCATATATCTCAAAAGTTGCCTCCGCATCCTCATTATTTCTTTTGCGAGAGGTAGTTAATTTCAGTAAAGATATTTCATCTCCTTTTTTGGTCAAGGTGAATCGTCTACCATTTCTAGCCTTAACAAACATAAATACTTCAACATCAGTGGGGCTTTCCTGCACTTCTTGAAGTAGTTCTTCGGGCAGATCTGGAACAGAACTAGGATTAACCTCTTCCGTTCTTATAGCAGTAATCCCTGTTCCTGCGGCTTTTAAGAATCTAGCAACAAAATTCTTAAAGTCTTCATCAACTACAAGCCTTCTCTCCAAGAAGTGGTAGTCAGTATGCGGCGTAATAACCTGCAATGTATCGCTAAACCAACCATAAGCCGCTTGAAAATACTCGACATTTCGTTGAGTCGCTTCATAGAGGAAAGGCTGATTAGAACGAGTTCCCAATGCTACAAACTCTAAAAATTGCTTTTTACTTTTTGTAAGCTTAGCGAAAAAGCTACCAAATTCAACAATAACCTTATTATCTATAGATGTTGTTCGAGAAAATAATAGATTTTCTGAGCTGTTGCTAATGATTGACAACTCCTCCTTCTGTACTCTTTTGGCATCGACAAGAATAGTATATGAATAACTAGTCTTATCGACACGAAACTCAATCGTAAATTCAGTAGGATTTTTGAGACTTGATGAATCCAAACGAAACCGTTGAATAGGTATACTTGCGTTAGAATTTATGCCTTCTACTACTAAGGACTTAACAAACGCTATAGCCTTAACAAGATTTGATTTCCCAGAAGCATTTGCCCCATAGATAACAGCTGTTCTAAGAAGATTAGGCTGGCTGCGCGAAGAGGTTTTTACGACATGATGGGAATGAATACGCTCTAGAGATGCACACATATTCAACTTTGCCTCATCCTTAAAGGACAAGAAGTTCTTAACACTAAAGCTTATTATCATTTATCCACCCCTTCATTGAATACGAAAAAATCTCATTCGTTGTAATTTATGGAAACATTATACTATATTTATCGACATTTTTCCAAGCAAATCTGCAAGTAATAGGTAAAGGAAGAAGACGACAGGAACGAACTCTGCTACATAATTACTTGTAGCAAAGTACACTTTTTATTGAAAAATATCTCAATATGGGCGAGGATAAAAGAGAGATTCCTGCATAGAACAGGAATCTCTCAGAGTTAATCAGACGGGTTTAGGGGCGTTTAGGGGTGCGCTCGTTGCCACGCTTGAAGTTGCCGGTTACTTTGGCCATCAGCAATTGGGCTTGGTAGTCGTCGCAGCCTTCGATTTTGCTAAGGAAGCTCTGGGCCGCCTTGTCCTTCAAGATCATAACCTGCTTGCCGTACCAACTGATCGCCACCTTGCCATCTTTGAGGCTGCGATAGCTAAAAATCTCTTCCGAAAGGCGATTGCGAGCGTCTTCGCGCTTTTCCTGAGCCATGGAGTGCCTTCTTCTTTCTAAAATTCTCTTCTCTAGTCCACATCACGTCGAGCTCGTGGATAGGGTGGTTGGGCATGCTGGGCCTCCTTTCTCAGTTCAAAAGATCGCAATATAAACAGCGCTCGGCTTTAGCGCGGAAGCGGCAACTCTTCTATAACAAACAGCCCGAAATCGGTGATCAAACAGACCGGCTCGCCATTGGCATCGTAGCCCCAATAGGAACCGTACGATCCTTTGCCATAGCCCGAGGCGAACATCACAATATTGTTGGGGCTATTGGGATCGGGCTGATGCGAGAGCCACGAGCCTTCTTGTAGTGTCACTTGGGCGGCTTGGGTCAGCTCATCGAGATAGCTCTGGTTCAGTTCGTAATTCTGATTGGCCGGATACATCTTTTCAATAAAAACTTGTGCGCTCTCAGGGCCGCTAAACGAGGCCGTCGAAGAATCGACCAGATAGCCCATGGTATTGCCCGGCTCGAGCTGGCTGATATCTTCGCCCTCGGCTAAAGCTATCTCCCAGCGCACAACCTCGTTGTTTGAAAACACCACTTTGGCCGCAGCCACATCTTCCCAATCGTTCGACTCGCGGCGCGTCAGGCTCAAAACCACGGGATAGTCGCCCGGCAGCACTCGTTGGCTAAAGACCGGCGTCTGATCGCTCAAAAATGGATCGCTCGCCAAGATCTGATCGCTCGGCAAATGCAGCGTCGCTACCTCAAGGCTGCGCAAACTGAAGGTGTAGGGTGACTGATAGTGCTCTTCTGTAGCAGGAAAGAGAGCGTTCAGATCGCGAAATTGAGCCAGCTCTTGGCTTGTTTGGTTGACACTCTGTTGGTTGCGTCCTGCAGTGCTCGGCTCGGCTTGGTTCGCTTGGGGCGTGACCGCTTCGAATGAAACGAGGATCAGCGAGATCAGCACAAGCCCAACGATACCCCACAACAGAAGACGACGCCACATAGCTCAAGCTCCTAGTCTAACAATCGAAGTCTCTGCTCTGTATTGTGCCAAGCCTGTCAAGTTTTATGTAGCATCAGGCTTGCCAAGCGGCAAGTTACGGATATTGAAGAGTTCGAACTCGGTCACAACACAAAGCAATTTGCCCTCAGCATCAGAGCCAAGGTAGAGCCATAACGACCATCTTTATAGCCCGGCGCAAAGACAACAAGGTTCTTTGGGTTACCTGCTTTTGGGTAAAGCACCGCCCACGACCCTTCGTTTTGGTGGGCTGCGGTAGCATCTATCACTTCTTGAAGATAGGCATCAAAGTCTATATCCATACGCTCAGTAAACTCTTGAGCGCTCTCAGGACTAAAAAAAGGCGGCGGTTGCAGAGTGTGTAACAAAAGCAGAGATCATACCTTCACCGAAGTCTTCCGGCTTATCGCCTTCATACAACGCTCGTTCCCAACGAACCACTTCACCCTCGGCAAAAACGACTTTGCTAGCAGCGTTTTCTTCCCGATCATTGCTGCCTGTACGCATTAAGCTCAAAACCACAGGATAATCGCCTGGCTCGACCTGAATATCCAACGCTCGCGCATCAAAGGTAAAAAGAGATCTGCTACACTTAGCCGCCCATTTGGAACATGCAAAAGAGCGATCTGTTTGAAACGAATGGTAAAGGGAAAAGGGTCGCTATAGGATCGCGGCTCTTTGGGGAAAGAGCTCGTTAAGGTCTTCTACAACGGGGAAGGGTTCGCCCTCAGCTTCGGCAGATAGATCAGATACAAGCGCAGCTCCAGCAATTTGATTAGGTTCAACAGATTGAAGCTCTTGTTGGGTAGCTAGCAGGCGCAAACCAATAGAGATGATGGCAATACATCCAATTGCAATCTTTGCATTGATGCGATATTGTTGCATATGTTTGGTCGCCTTTTGATTGATAAAGCTGCACAGATCGGGCTTTTATGCTACACTCTTTGCGGAACATGTCGCATCATTGGAGTAGATCAATGACGGTTCAGGAAGTTGCTGAAGCGATCCGTAAAGAGGCGAGTAAGGTCATTGTTGGTCAAGACGAACCGTTTACCTTGCTGTTGGTGGCCCTTCTGAGCGGCGGTCACGTCTTGCTTGAAGGTGTGCCCGGCACAGCCAAAACCTTGATGGCAAAAACGCTCGCCCAGATTATTCAGGCCGATTTTAAGCGAGTTCAGTTTACCCCCGACCTCATGCCGTCCGATGTGGTCGGCACCCAAGTCTTTGAAGTCAATACAGGCCAGTTCCGTCTGCATAAAGGCCCGATCTTCACTCAGATTCTGCTCGGCGACGAGATCAACCGCGCCCCGGCCAAAACCCAAGCGGCGCTACTCGAAGCAATGGAAGAGCGCCAAGTGACGATCGAGGGCCAGCGCTTGAGCCTAGCCGAGCCATTCTTTGTGGTCGCTACCCAAAACCCGATCGAATACGAAGGCACTTATCCACTGCCCGAAGCTCAGCTCGACCGCTTTCTCTTCAAGATCCAAGTGCCCTACGCGCCCCAAGAGGTCGAGATGGAAGTGCTGCGTCGTTACGACGCTGGCTTCGACGCCCGTCGGCTCGAGAGCGCCGCTGTGCGTGCCATCATCTCGCCCGAAACCCTGCTCGAATGTCGCGCCGAGATCAGCAAGATCCGCGTGGAGCCGGGCATCATCAAATATATCACCGACATCGCCCAAGAGAGCCGCAAGAGCCTCGATCTGCTCTTGGGTGTTTCGTCGCGCGCCAGCATCGCGCTCTTACTCACCTGCAAAACCTTCGCCGCTATGCAGGGCCGCAGTTATATCACGCCCGACGATGTGAAGTTCTTGGTACGGCCCGTCTATCGCCACCGCATTATTCTCAAGCCCGAGGCCGAGATCGAAGGACTCAACCCCGATATGGCGATCGGTCGCCTCTTGGCGCGGGTCGAAGTTCCGCGCTAAGCGCCCCACAAAAGGTGTTCCGAGTCTCGCTCTTGTGTGCCTGCCCACTATTGCACAAGAGCGAGCACAGCCAAACGATCTTTCAGAGTGCTTTCTCAACCCATCTGCTTCATCATTGTCGCGCTCTAGCGGCTAGGTCCCAACCCCAAAGGAGGTTACTGGCGCGTCCGCCTACGGCTATCAGGGTTCTAGCCGCCACCTGGGGCTTATCTGTGTGTGCCGAAAGGCCACCCCAAAACCTAAGGCTACCAGTGCGACACATCGCACAAGCCAAGCTCTACCCTGCCAAAGAATAAAAAACGCCAAAAAGGACGGTGATCGTGCATATCACCGTCCTATATTCAGATCTTAGAAACCGCGCAGTTTGCTCGGCGTGATCTTAACGACTTGCGAATAGTCGTTTTTAAAAGCATCGCCGCTCATATTCAGGCTCGCCAAGCCGCGTTTATACTTCTCCAAAAAGCGCGCAAGCAACTCGGACGGCATTTCATCGACCAATTCGGCTGTGCCGGTGAGCACGACCACATCGTTGCCATAAGCATCGCTGTTGAAGTTGAGAGCGACCTGCGAGTGCTGCTTGATATTGCGCAGCTTCGCGGTGCGCGGTTGGCTAAAGAACCAGATCGCGGCTCCATCCCATATAAACCATACCGGCGTTGGCTGCGGCATACCCTGCGGATCAACCGTCGTGAACCAAATGACCTCTTCGCTCGTAAGGCGTCGGACAGCGCGCTGCCCAAACTCGGTCGTTTGATCGATCTGCATAGACTTCACTTCTCCATTCAGTGTACAAGCCCACAACACCTAGCAAATAAGTGTTAGGTTCATTGTACCCACTCTGGAGAGAATTGGCTAAAACCACAAACAGATCGTAGCGCTCTAGAAGGGAAGCGTGCGCCCTTCGGCAGCACGATAGAGCCGGTTGTTGAGAGCGCGCCCCAGACCGTCGTTTGCATAGTCGTGGGTCAAAATACTCTCGACTCCAGCACGATCGAGCGCGCGCATGCCCGCAAACAGGCGTGCGGCGATCTGGCCGAGGTCGTTCTGAGCGCCTAGCCCGTAGCCTTCCAGCCCAAGATCGGCCAGAGCCTCCAGCTCTTGCTCGGGCAACAAAAGGCCGAGGCGTCGGCCCGCCGCGATCTCTTCGTGTGCGATCTGACGCATACGCGCAATCAACGCTTCACCAGCCTGAGCCGTATTGGTGAGGTAGAGCAGGCGCGCTCGCGGCGAGTAGTGCTTGAGCAGCATGCCCGGCGCAGAAGCCGCCTGGCCCTCGGCCACCACTGGGCCGCTCTGTTCACCTTCGCCCGGCAACAAGATCGGCCCGATCAGGGCTTCGATCGCTTCTACTGGGAGACCACCTGGGCGGAGGAGGGTCGGCGGAGTTGTAGCCAAGCTCAATACGGTCGATTCGACACCGATCGTAGTCGGCCCACCATCGAGGATCAGATCGATCCGTCCCGCCAGATCTTCGAACACATCGCTGGCTTGGGTCGGGCTCGGTCGGCTAAAAAGATTGGCGCTGGGTGCGGCGATTGGGGTTCCCGCCGCTCGTATCAGAGCTTGGGCAACCGGGTGAGCGGGTACGCGCGCCGCAACGGTCGGCCCACCAGAGCTTACCTCTAGCGGAACATGCGCGGCGCGCGGAAGCACCAGAGTCAGCGGGCCGGGCCAATACTGCTCGGCCAGAATACGTGCTGTCTCTGGCACAGCTTGGGTAATGCTCGCAAGTTGCTCAAAATCAGCCAAGTGCAAAATCAACGGATCATTTGCAGGCCGCTGTTTTGCAGTAAAAATTGCTTGAACCGCGCTTGAGTTTAAGCCATCAGCTCCTAAACCATAGACGGTTTCGGTCGGGAATGCGACTAGTCCACCACGACGTATGACTGCTGCTGCTTCAGCGATCACTTCTGGTTGTGGATAAGTGGCGTCGACAGAAAGCACACGTGTCATAAAATACGCCGTAGATCCCTCCTAGGCATTGTTGCCCAGCAAAAATTGCATGGTTTCGAGCAGAACCTGAGCTTGCACAGGCTCCTCAACGATAGCGACGGTCCAATCGCTAGCGTAGGGCAACGATTGTAACTCTACCATCGGCAGAGCGCTTGCGATTACGATCGGAATATTGGCAGTTGAATCGTTGGCGCGAAGCTGTTCGATCAGTGCGGCCTCGGGTGTTCCTACCCCAGGCAGGGCCACAATGAAGAGGGCGGGATGTGGTTCTGGCATCTCATTGGGCGCGCACTGAATAACGCTGTAGGTATCGCTGGGCACCAATGCTGCTAAACGTTCACGGGTGGCCGTGTCTGTTGCGACAACGGCGATCGATGTGGGCATAAAGTTCCTCGCTGTCACAGGCTACAAATGACAAGGTACTGCACAATCGTGTTTATTATACCAGCCGTGCGAAAAAAGTTATAGTAGGAGTTGAGTCCTAATCTAGTAACCATTTTCGGCCTTACAACGCCAAATAAGATTGATCATGCTAGCAGAAGAGCACCTCGCGAATCGAGGCCCAATCTAGCCATAATCAAGCTTCTTTTTCGTTGCCACTGGAATATACCACATTTTCGTACCAAGGCGTAAAAGGTCAACAATGCTAGGCTAGAAGCCAATTATTTCACGGCGACCCAAACCACTTCTACGAACTAGAATGCTAATCTGCCTAAAGATCGCTCGCAATCTGGAAAGAGCGAGAACAAGCCAAAGAGACTCGTTCCAGGCTGTCCAAGGCCAAGCAGCATCAGCAGCCATCAAAACGATCTGCCATTAGTAGGCGCGCGGATTGCGCAGCACTTTCAAACCGATAGCATGCAGCTCGCGAGGGAGCTGTTCGCGCTGCCATTGTCGCTCGGCCAGCAGCAAAGCGCTTCCGCTTTCAAGCCCGCTCAAAGCCTTGATCGCGAACGAGGCAGCATGGCTGGCATGCTCGGGCATCTGAGCACAGGCCGCCGCATGGCCCGCCGCGCGTGCGATCGCCTGCATGCTCGGGTCGCTGCTTGTACGCGCGACGGCTTGCACAGCCAGAGCCGCCGCTTGAGTCGCTTGCAGACTACGTTCGTTCTTGGCCCAAGCGCGCCCAGCTTCCAGCGCCTCATAGATGCGTGGATCAACCTCATCGCTGGGGCTCAGTTGCGTCAGCGCATGCTCAACGCAATCGCAGGCCCATTCGGTTAAGCGAACATGCTGCTCGCGAGAGAGAGGGCGTGGCATACTAGTTCCTTTCATACAGAATCCATTTGGATCGGTGGATTTTCGGGCGGTCTTATGGCGCAACCGGCTACCACCTTCGTTTGCTGGGCGGGATGTTAATAGCCGAAGGCGGACGCGGTTGGGAACGTATGTAGAGTAAAAACGTTAACGCCAAACGCTCGAAACGTACCAATCGGATGTACTATCAGTTAGCTTCAAAGCCTGCTAAACGAAACTGTTCGAGCGTCCTGATCTCTTGCCCTTGGTCTTGAATCAGGCTGAGTGTTGTGATGGAACAAGCCAGCGAAAAGGACGCTTGGTTAAGCGCATCGGCTTGGGCTTTGGCTTCGCTCATCGCATCAAAGGCGCCGATGGTGATATGCGGAATAAAGGGCACCTCTAAAATCAAGTCGGCCGCCAAAGGGCCACGATAGAGCGCATCGTGCAGGCGCACCACCTGGCTAAAGCCTTCATCTGGCACAAGAAAGAGGTGGGTCAGCGGGCTAAAATGATCTTTGACGATTATGCTTGTGCGAGCCACAAAACGAAAAGCGCTGAAGGCTTGACAAACCTGCCCGACATGCTGCCCTAATAGCTTAGCATCGATACGATCGTTCGGGAAGACCAAAGTCACATGGGGCGCGATCAACTCGAAATGCGGGTCATAACGCTCGCGAATACTCTGGATCCAAGCGCGATCATGCGGGGCAAACTTGGGATACGCCACAACTAACAAGCTCATTGGCAACTCCATAAACACTTCTCGGCGCCACTAGATCCTGATGCGCATAATAGTGTAGAATGGCGCTACAATCGATCGTATAGCTTGAGCGCTCGTTTGGTCTGCACAAGCCATGCGCTACTCTTGTCTTTTGGTATGGGTCTGTCTTGCGACCAGCCCGCTTTGATAGAAACGAAACACGATGTCAGCCCGCGATAGCATGCCCGTTCCCGAAAGCTTACAAGCCTATCAACGCCGCATTCAACTTCCAGAACTTAGCCTGCACGCCTATGTCGCTGGAAGCGGTTCGCCGCTTGTCTTACTGCACGGTTTAGGCGACGAAGCCGACACCTGGCAATATGTATTGCCCCTGCTGGCCGAGCGCCATACGGTGATCGCCTTCGACCTGCCCGGTTTTGGGCGCAGCGACAAACCGCGTCGTGCTTATACGCTCGCTTTTTACGCCCAAACCTTGGGCGCTTTGCTCAAAGCGCTTCAGATCGAGCGCGCTACCCTCGTCGGCCACTCCTTGGGCGCGGCCATCGTCCAACGCTTCGCCCTAGCGCAGCCCGAAGCAGTCGAGCGCCTGGTTTTGGTGGGCGGCTGCCTGCCGATCGAACAACATAGGCCGCCCGCTTCTTCTTGGCTCTTCCTCACGCCCGGGCTTGGCGAGCTGATCTATACCAGTCTGCGTCGTTCCCAAGCGGGAGCCTACGAGACCCTGCGCCCCTACTACTTCGATCTCGACGCCCTACCCCAAGAACAGCGCGATTTCTTAAACCAGCGCGTCTGGGCCAGAGTCTGGAGCAGCGGTCAGCGCCGAGGCTTCCTATCGACCTTCCGCTGGCTGCATATCGATGGTTATCTGCGCGCCCAGCAGTTCCGCAAACGGCTGCGCGAGCTCAATCTGCCGGTTCACTTGATCTGGGGTGAGGGCGATAAGGTGCGTCCAGTCGCTTCCGCCCAAGCTATGGCTGCCCTCTTGCCCAATGCAAAACTCGACGTGCTTCCCAATGCGGGCCATAATCTGCAACAAGAGCAGCCCGCCGAGTTAGTGCGCCTGATCGAGAGCAAGTAGCAATATGGGCACAGCGGGACACTATCTTAAACTCAACGGCCATCGCATCTATTACGAGCGCTACGGCAGCGGGCCACCCTTAGTAATGGTACACGGTTTGGCGGCCAGCACAAGCTGGTGGCGGCGCAATATCCCCTGCTTCGCCCAGCACTACAGCGTCTACGCCCTCGATCTGGTCGGTTTCGGGCGTAGCCGAAGCTGGCTGCCACTCGCTGTCGACGAAGCGGCTGAGCTACTGGCTGAGTTCATTGCAAGCTTAGACCAGCAACAAGTTGATCTTATGGCCCACTCTTTGGGCGGGCATATCAGCCTGCTGATGGCGGCTCGCTACCCGGAACGTGTCAAAAAGCTGGTCTTGGCGGCTGCGGCAGGCGGTGCGGCTATGTGGGCCAGCATGCCTTCCATGATGGGTCGAGCGCTGTTGGCAAGTCTCTACTGCGGGCCGCGCTTTCTGCCGATCGTCACCCTCGACTCGCTGCGTGCTGGCCCGCTTGTGCTCTGGAAAGCCGCCACAAATCTGTTGCAAAGCGATATTCGCCCGCTCTACGCTCAGATCCAGCATCCCACGCTGCTGATCTGGGGCGATCGCGATGTGCTGGTTCCGCTGCGCATCGGCGACCTGCTGCTGCATTCGCTGCCCAACGCCCGCATCGAGATTATTCCTAGGGCCGGGCATGTGGTGATGTTCGACCAACCCGAACGTTTTAACCAGCTCGCCCTCGACTTTCTCGCGAAAGATGCCTCAGCCTAAAAGCTGATATTCTACAAAAGAGTATGTGTTATACTGAGCACAGTTTCTCTAGACTAGAAGGAGGTTTGATGTATTCCTGGGCATTGCTGCTAACAAACGCACGAACGCGGGTGGAATCCTTCGCGTAGTTTGAAAGCAGCTGGGATCTAGCTAACGCCTCTGCCCTACAACAGCCTTGAATGGTTTGTTTTGGGCTTGTTAGCGTTTCCAGCACGCCTACTACCACGGACCATTCGCTGTCCCGTGGTGCAAGGTGCATTGCCTCTCTTGATGCTTTAATCTTCAATTGTGATGTGAGCCAGCCACGGGACAAGCCGTCGCTGGTTGTTTTTTTGCAGCATGATCGGGCCACCTAACTGCCTCGATCGCCAAAGGATACGTCACCTTGAAGAAGAGCATCTCGCGCCAGACTCATCGCGCCTTTCACGAAGGTTTCACCTGCCACAACTGCGGCATGTTTGTTTCATGCCTTTCCGATCTTTCTGGGGTTCAGAACCGCAATCATTGCCCCTTCTGTCTCTATTCGCGCCACCTCGATCTGCAGCAAGGCGGCGATCGTCGTTCGGCCTGCCAAGCCCTAATGAAGCCGATCGCGCTCAGCTTCAAGCCGAGCCGCAACAAGTATGCACGCGAACGCGACGGCGAGCTTCAGTTAGTCCACCGTTGTGTGCGCTGCCGCAAAGTCACCCTCAATCGCATTGCCGCCGACGATAACAGCGCCCTGATTCTTCAGCTCTTCGAGCACTCCTGCCAGCATCACGAGCAGCTAAGCAAGCAACTGCGGCTCTACGCTATCCAGATCGCCCAAGCTCACGATGCCGCCATCGTCAGGCGCACGCTCTTTGGTCGCCCCGCCCACGAAGACTACGAGGCCGCCTTGCTGTGATTATGTCAAATCATCTGGATACTTTCAGCGCTCTAGCGGCTTAGTTCTTTCCTTCCATTCGGTCCTTGGCGCGTCCGCCTACGGCTACCAACATCCCGCCCAACAAAAAGGGCTTCTATCTGCGCCATCCGACGGCCCGATAACAAACGATACAACCCCTGTTCGAAAAGCAGCAAAAGGTGAATGCTTTCGTGCTATGGCACGAAAGCATTCACAAATTCCTAGCTGTTTAAAATGGGAAAATATATATTGTGAATTTTAGCACAATATGTGGTATAATATAGTATGAAAATCAAAACAATCGCGCTAGGAGCAGCCATGAAGATCGTTTTGCCGGGCGGAAGTGGTCAAGTAGGCACACTATTGGCGCGCCATTTTCACGAGCAAGGTCACGAGGTAGTGGTTTTGAGTCGAGATCCACAGCCTACTGCTTGGCGCCAACTGGCTTGGGATGCGGTCTCGTTAGGCCCATGGGCGAGCGAATTCGAAGCCGCCGATGTGGTGATCAATCTGGCTGGTCGCAGCGTCAACTGTCGCTACACACCTGCTAACCGCAATGCAATTATGCAATCTCGTGTGCGCTCAACCGCCGTGGTTGGCAAAGCGATCCAACGCGCCCAACGCCCACCCAAAGTTTGGCTCCAAGCGAGCACGGCGACGATCTATGCCCATCGCTTCGATGCCGACAACGACGAGGCTACGGGCCTCATCGGCGGCAACGAGCCGGACGCGCCCGCCAAATGGCGCTTTAGCATTGAGGTGGCCCGCGCCTGGGAAGAGACGGCTCAATCGTTCAAGCTGCCAGCTACCCGCCTGGTCTTGCTGCGCTCGGCCATCGTTTTAAGCCCTGATCCGGGCGGCATCTTCGCAATGCTGCGGCTTATGACGCGCCTCGGGCTAGGCGGCCCAATCGCGGGCGGCAAGCAGTATATTTCATGGGTTCACGAATACGACTTTATTCGGGCGATCGCATGGCTGATCGACCACCCCGAGCTAGATGGAGTAGTCAATATCGCCGCGCCTCAGCCGCTTCCACAGCGCGACTTTATGCGCATGTTACGCAAAGCTTTTCATCAGCCGATCGGTCTGTTCGCCACGGCCTGGATGGCCGAAATCGGCGCAGCGCTGATCGGCAGCGAGACCGAACTGCTCTTTAAAAGCCGACGTGTCGCACCCGCGCGTCTGCTCGCCAGCGGCTTCGAGTTTCGCTATCCCGACTGGCAATCAGCCGCCCAAGATTTGGCTCAGCGCTCGTGATAGACCCACCAAGAAAACGCTCTTAAAGCTGGCAAGAAAACGCTCTTAAAGCTGGTACAATACCTTCACATTTCCAGCTTGAGGAGGTTGTATGTCTGATATAGAAGCTCTGGCTCATCTAGCTGAACTGCTGCGTGCTCACGGGCTAGAGACCAGCCTAGACGACGACGGCTGGCTTATTCCGACCAATAGTCGCGTCGCTCAGGCACCTGCGTTAACAGCCATATGGTATCCGCGCAACTACGGCGGCCAACTCGATATCCATGTTAGTGACGGTTCGTTTCATCTGATCGAGAGCTGCGCTGGCTATGGCGAGAGCGAACAAGGTCTCAACGATGGCTTTGCAAACTTTGCCTACAGCTCGCTGCATGTGATCTTGGCCGATTGTTACGATATTATCGATCCAGAGCAAGTGGCCCAAGAGATCTGGCACATCGCCGGCAAAAGTTATCTGGCCACGATCGGCAATATCGGCGGGCGCACAAGCGGCACACATTCGCCCATGCCCGAAGATATGTTTGAACGGCTGGAAGAGGCCATTTTGCAAGCCGATCTCGATCAGCCGCGCCACTGGTTTCGCTTTTTCGCAGCCCATATGCCCAGTCAGGAGATGGTCTTCGAAGCGCTGCTCAACAACCAGCCGTGGGAAGCTGGCCAACATGTATTGCAAAGCCTAAGCTGGGAACAGACTGACTATTTCTATACGATTAGGCTCTTTCTGATGCTCCAAGCCTATTCGGAAGAGTAGCTCTCGCTACAATCGTATAGCGCTCTTCCAAGCAGGATCGCTGCTGGGTCCCGCACGCCATCCGCGCTAGAACAGCTAGAGCCACTCGCCCTGCTCTTTTGAGCTTTCACAAAGCCGCCCCTCGTTGTCGAGAGGAACGGTGCGCGACCGTGCACCATCCTCTCACTGCTTTTCATCGCTAGCGTCGCCCCGTGAAGAAGGCATTGCAACAGTTTGCTTCGCAATGCCAGTGTTCCATCTCTGTTTTTCCGGCGCCCCGCGTCGCAGGCAGATAGCAGACCAATGTGGTGGAAAAGCTGTTGGTAGCCGTAGGCGGACGCGCTTATAGCCTTATTTTTGGGAAAAACCGTCGCCGTTAAGGCTACTAAAAGTGTTTAATTGTCGTTTATATATCAACAATTAATTCTTTTCTAGGAGAAACTTTTTAGAGTCACATACGTATATATAATGCGGCCTTTTATCCCCAGTAGAGAGGTTCGCTATGCTACACTTAATTATCTTTGTGGGCGTTTTTGTATTGATCGTTGGTGGAACCACGCTTTTGATCGCGAACGAGCAGCGAAAGTCTTTGATTCAAAAGCATGAATGGCAACAGCAAGATGAGTATTGGCCCGGAAAAAAACGCGACGAGCGCTGGTTGAATCCCGCTTCTAGTAGTCTCGATCAGCAACGATGGCTGCTTATTTTAGGCGCTGTGTTGGGTGTGGTTATTGCAATGGGCTTGCTCTTCTTCTTGCTCTAAACAGCAAGTTTTGTAACGGAGCGTAAGCTTGATAGCTAAAGAAGCGGTAAGACAAGTTGATACACTGAAGTAACAAAGGGTCATTTTGCAAAAGCAGAGTGACCCTTTATAGTAGAACGTAATCTGTATATGAGCTTCCCTAGCTGCTCTATTCGCTTCTGTATAGCACTCTCACGCTTAGAAAGAGTTTTGGTATGAAGGGTAAACGGCTCACTTGTATGCTGCGGGTGTTAGGCAGCTCGCTCTCCTTTTTATTTATCCTGATTCACGGCTATCTAGCGCTCGGTTTTTATCAAGAGGCTGATCGGATCGGCCTGCCAAGCGCCAACTTCTCGGGCGTGGTGCTCTGTTTAGCCAGCGCCTGTATTCTCAGCTGCGCCTTTATGATCGGCATTATCTTGGGTTGGAGCTGGCGTATCCAACTCGCGCTCTTCGCAGGCATTCCCCTTCTTTGGGCGATCGTTTTTTGGTTGAGTTAGGCCTACAATAGATCCAAATTTGCTTAGCACAAGGTCTGTCTATGCAAGTAAGTGATTTTCTACGCGACTTCTACCTCAGTCACAACGAAGACCAACGACTGCGCCCAAAACACGGCCAAGTAGAGTATCTCACCAGCATGCGCTACATTGAGAAATATCTGCGACCCGGCATGCGCATCCTCGAGATCGGAGCCGGAACCGGAGCCTACTCCTTGGCTCTGGCGCGCCAAGGTTATCAGGTCGATGCAGTAGAGCTGATCGAGCACAACCTCGATCTCTTTCGGCAAAAACTCGAAGCTGACCTTAAACTGCGCCTCTACCAAGCCAACGCGCTCGATCTTTCGATCTTCCCAGATGAACAGTTTGACCTGGTGCTTAGCTTGGGGCCGATGTATCATCTTTATAGTCAGGCAGACCAACTGCGCGCCCTCTCAGAGGCGTTGCGCATAACCAAGACCAAAGGCCTGCTCTTCGTCGCTTACTGCATCGCCGACGCTTCGATACTGACCCATGGCTTTGTACGCGGCCAGATCTTCGAACTATTCGAGAAGGGCTTGCTCGATCGTCAAAACTATCAAGCCTACTCTACTCCAGCTGAGGTCTTTCAGCTCTATCGCAAAGAGCAGATCGACGAGCTGATGAGCCACTTCGCGACTGAGCGCCTGCACTATGTGGCGACCGACCTCTTGAGCCACGTTCTGCGCGACAGTATCGACTCTATGAGCGACGAGCTGTTTAACGAGTATTTGGCCTACCACTTCAGCGTGTGCGAACGCCCGGATATGGTTGGCCTAACCAACCACAGCCTCGATATTGTGCGCAAGCTCTAAAGGCTTAGGCTTCGGGCGCGCATTTGTGCCCACCACAACCGCTATGCTTGTAGCTAGGAAGATCTCTTTTGAACTACGAGGTAGATAGTGGAAAACAAGATTACAAATGCAGAGGCCCAACAGACAGAACATGGCGTGCCTCAAAGCGCCCAAACCCAATCGAGCCACAAGTTGATCACCATCTTGTTGGTTTGTCTGCTAATCGTTCAAGTGATCGGCTTGGGCAGCGACTTGTTAGGCCAAAACGCCCAAAGAGCTCGCTTAGCAGAAAAACAAGCGCGCATCGCCGAGATCATCAACGAAAACGAAAAAGAGCGCATCATACTCGAAACACTTATGACGAGTTACGAGAAGGCAGCCTATCGCAGCAACTTAGATCGTATCGCAGAACAGCAGTTAGTCGCAAGCGAATACAGCATCCGCGCCCTGCAGATCCTCGGCAAACAAAATAATGCCATTATCGAACTGCTAGCAGACCAACCATAAAAAGACGCAACGCCCACGGCTCTGTCTCACGAGTCGTGGGCGTTGGTGTATAGCTGGTTGCAAGAGTATTAGATTTTAAACGGATTTGGTATGAACTAGTTTCGCTTATCGACTTCTTGGGCCTAAACTGCACTAAGCGGGCGCTTTGAAACCCTTCTCTTGGCGCAGCGCCAAAGCGATCGCCGCCTGCAAGGTCGAACAGGTAACCATATGCGAGAAGTCGATTCCCAGTCCGACCAAGACTTGGGCTACTTCGGGGCGAATACCGCTCAAAATGATCGTCGCGCCTAACAGCTTTACAGCTTGGGCCGAGCGAATAATTGCGTTTGCGACTTGAGTATCGACGAAAGGAACACCTGTAATGTCGAGGATCACCGTGCGAGCGCGATTCTCGGAGACACCATTGAGCAAAGTCGTCACAAGGTTATTGATGCGGTGCGTGTCAATCACACCGATCAAGGGCATAACCATCGTGCTATCGCTGATCGAAAGCAGCGGCGTCGAGATCTCGGCCAGAACTTCAGCCTGTTGTTCGATCAGGCTTTGCTGCTCGTTTATGGCCTCTTTCTCTTGCAGCTCTTGATATTTTCGCTCCGTCACATCTTGAATACTACAAACAATATGGCTGATCTTTTGATCCTCTGGATCAACGACAGGCATACAGGTGTTTAAAAGCCAATAGAGCCCTCCTTCAGGATTTGGATAGGTCATCTCATATACTTGAATCGTCTTGTGCTGAAGACAATCCTCATACATGCGTTGAACACTGGCTAATTCTTCTTCGTGAGCAAGTTCTTTCAGATCTTTACCGATAATATCAGGAGACTCGAAGCCGCTTAAATAAGCTTTATTTGCGATCGCTAGGCTGTATCGGCCGTTTGGCAACACTTCAAGCATACTCATGGGGTTAGGAAAGGCATCGATGAAGGTCTGGAAGAGGTCTAACTTAGCCTGAAGTTCAGCGATCTGTTCTGCCTGTTGAGCGATTGTAGCCTGAAGCTCTTGAATTGTGGATGGATCGTTAATCTCTGCTGCCATGGAAGCTCCTAACAATCTCTGGAAAGCTATTCCCAAACTATTAAATAGACTTTTGCTTCCTGATCACAACAATCTCGATAGGAGCCTAAGCCTATACGACCACGACCTACTTTATGAAGGGCCTAACCATCAGTACCAATAGACTTTTTTTATTGCGCTCTCCCTAGATAAAAAACAGGCTTATTTGGGTATATATGTTAATTTGAAATGATTGGTATGAACAATAGATCAAATTCTTTTCGACACATATTATATCATATTATTTTTTGAATATTATTAATATTTATCGGGTATATAGTTGCTGTATTATAATTTGTAGTATATATAGTATAGTTGTGTTATCTTTATTCCTCGCTGCAATTCCATTAGATCTTGCTTCTAGATGACATTATTTCCGCTCTTACTGTGGATTTACCTTATAATTCTGAGCTTTTTATCAGATTTGAGCTGAAACACGCTGGATCTAGCAACTATCTAAGATCATAGCTAGAAATTTTTATTTTAATTTGAAATACAAATAAAAATCAAAGGTCTAATAACTGATATAATTCGAATAAGTAAAGCGAGATGCAGAGCGAAGACTTCCGATACATCACTTGAGGATCGAGTTCAAAACCGCGCAAACTCCAGCCACACACTAAAACACCTCGTAATGCGAATACTCCTCGTTCAAAAGCCTCATTTTCTAGCGCGAATCTTCTGTTAGTAAGTCAAAATCTTTATTTGTATCGCTTTTGTTTAGTTATTAAATTAAATAATTAAACAAAAGCGATCAATACTATTTTGGATTAAATGCATAGTATTAAGGTCGATATTCAGCATAAGTATCTGATTTAAGTGGTAAAATGAGCCGAAACTCAATGTTGAGAGTTCCCCCCTTCTAAGAAGAAGAAAGTGAGACTATGAGCAACACAGGTACATCGTCATCGGAATCGACCAAAGTAGCCAAGATTCGCGAACAATTCCCCGTTCTTCAGCGATACGTTTATCTCAATACTGGTACAAATGGCCCGCTGCCCAGCACAAGCGCGCAGGTGATGCAGTCCTACTTCCAAAGCGAGCTAGAGCAGGGACGTATCGGCAAGGATGCTTTTGGACGAATGTTGGGCGAGCGCGATAAAGCGCGCCAGCTTCTGGCATCGCTTATGGGCTGCGACCCAAGCGAAGTGGCTCTGACCCACAATACCACCGAGGGCATGAATATCGCTCTGTTGGGACTTGACTGGCAGCCGGGCGACGAGGTCATCACCGCCTCGAGTGAGCACGAGGGCGGTCTGAATCCAGTCGCGCTGCTGAAAGAGCGCTACGGCGTCAAAGTTCACTACACCAATATCGGCCTACGCGATTGCGATATCTTGGCCGAGCTCGAGCGTTACCTCTCGCCGAAGACTAAGGCTGTAGTGCTGTCGCATGTCTCGTGGGCGAGCGGTATGATCCTGCCCATGCGCGAGATCAGCGAACGCGCTCACAAAGTCGGCGCGGTTGTGATTTGTGACGCAGCCCAATCCTTCGGCATGATCCCCGTTTCGGTCTATGACTTAGGCGTCGATGCCTATGCTTGCTCGGGCCAGAAGTGGCTGTGCGGCCCTGATGGCACGGGCGCGCTCTTCATCCGCGCTGACCGTCTCGACTTTTTCAAGCAGAGCTTTATGGCCTACTTCAGCTTGAAGAACCGCATGATCAGCAACGATGTGCCCTTCGAGGCTACCGACGGCGCACGACGCCACGAAGCAGTCACCATCTCGCCCGCGACTCTGGCCGGTCTCAACGCTGGTCTCGAGTGGATCGGACAAGAGGTCGGCTGGGAATGGGCTTTTGAGCGCGTTCGCAAGCTCAACGCCTACGCCTACCAGCGCCTCAGCGAGGTGCCAGACGTACAGCTCTACCTCGACGCACCCACGGGCAGTGGTCTGCTGCACTTCACGCTTGAGGGAATGCCCCCAGCTGAGCTGACCGAAGCGCTAGCAGCTAAGAACATCCTGATTCGCCATACTCCTCTGCCGCTGCTCAACCGTGTTTCAACGGGCTTCTATAACACCGAAGAAGACGTCGACCGCCTCGCCGATGCGATCCGCGAGATCGGCGCAGCGCGTCAATAACAGCGAGCGCCAAAGCTTAAGGGCTTAGAGCGCTCAGCCTAAAATATAGTCAACTACAAAGCGAGCCTTCAGAGCGACATGAGCCTTGAAGGCTCGTTATATTCTGATAGCCAATCGGTTTGACCACTTCAGCACTCTGGCGGCTTGGTCTCTTCCCCAAAGAGGTCTGCTAGCGCGTCCGCCTACGGCTACCAACAGCTCGCCCGTAAGCATAGTGTTGTAGCTGTGTAGCGAAAGACCTCCCCAAAATACAACGATTCAAGCTGATCTCCTATCAAGCATTACAATGTCGTTGACAGAAGTAATACTAAATCCGTTTAAAGACTTGATCTCTTGTAACGCAAAAAATGGGCAAGTTCCACCCTGCCGAAGGCCAAATAGAAAGTAATTAACCGGATTTGGTATAAGCCAAAATAGGTTTTATTCGACTTGTAACTGGGCGAACATGCCTGAACAAAAGCAGTGGAAAAGGATTATATGACGATTGATTATCAACGGAAGATTGAGGTGTACATACGCCAAGAAGCGCGTCCTATCGATAAATACAGCCATCAAGTACGGCTCTATCGTCTGGCCTGCCAGATCGGGGCCGGCCTCGACTACGACGACGAGATTCTGCATGCCGCCGTCTGGCTGCACGACCTTGGCGTCTTCATAGGGCATCGCCCAGAAGATATCGAGCAGTTACGCCGCTGGGACAACATAGCCTATGCGGCCCAAAAGGTACCGATGCTATTGGAAGAATGGGGCTTTCCAAGCGCCAAGATCGCCGGCGTGGTCGATGCGATTCGCAACCACCTGCCGAGCGGGAAGCCTAACAACATCGAGGGGATCATTCTGCGCGACGCCGACATGCTGGAGCAGTTAGGCGCCGTAGGCATTCTGCGAACGGTGAGCAAAGTTGGGCGCGATACCCGCTACCATACCTTTGGCGACGCGATCGCTACGCTCGAAAGCCAGCTACACAAGCTGCCCACCCAGTTGCAGCTAGCCAAAGCGCGCGAGCTGGCTCAGCCGCGCATCGCTGCTTTGCAAAGCTTTCTCGCTGCCGCCAGCGCCGAAAGCGATGGTATCGCCTGGTAATCAGAAGCCGTTTATTTTGTTGAGTTTTCGGGCAGTCTCATGGCGCACACTGCTAGCCCCGTATTGTGGCGGGCAGCATGTTTGTAGCCGTAGGCGGACGCGCTAGCAGCCTTCTTTGGGGGAGGGATTTTTCCGCCAAAGCGCTAAAAGCGATCAACTGAATTTGGTATAAACTCCATAGAAAAAAGCGCTGTTTCACCTAACATTAGGCAAAACAGCGCTTTTGTAATCAAGCAAGCCTAGTTGATGCCAAGCAGCTCAACTTCGAAAATCAGGGTCGAGTTGGGCGGAATAATGCCCGGCACGCCACGAGCGCCGTAGCCGAGATGGGGCGGAATGGTCAACTTGGCTTTGTCGCCAATCTTGAGCTGAGCCACTCCTTGATCCCAACCGCCGATCACTTGTCCTACGCCCAGAACGAAAGTGAAGGGCTGGCCACGGTCGACCGAGCTATCGAACTTGGTTCCGTTGGGGAGCAAGCCGGTATAGTGAACGTGAACCTGATCGCCAGTCTTGGGCGACGCACCGTTGCCCTCAACCAACTTCTCAACCAGCAGTTCATTCGCTGACATAAAACATTCCTTTCAGTCAAGCATGCCCAGCATGCCTTCGGTATAACCCTCGCATTCTACCATACCGTTCAAGGATTATAAGCCTTTTAAGGATAGCTTCTGAAGATTGTAGCCAAACAAAACCTATAAAAGAAGGATTAGGGCACAAATGTGGACTAGTCTCTGGAGTATACTAGGCTCTGAAAGCTAATGTTTCTAATAGCCAAGATTTGGAAATAGCCGGATGTTATACTTGGCCTATTCTGTTGTGGCAATATCTATCAATTAGGAAAGATCTATGGCACGTTTGGAAGAACTGACTCAAGGCGCGGCACTTCGCGGGATTCTGCCAGATAGAATCGTAACAATCGTAAATACTGTTCCGTATGGAAGCGATGCTCTGGTGTTGTTTTATGAGGATTCGATGGGCCAAACAGGCTCAGAATTACTTTATCGCGATGATGAGGAGCGCTTGGAGCTGGTTCAAACCGGTCGACCTTGGAGCTTCGATGGCGATGGCGCACTGTTTCGTTTGGTATCAGAGGCCCATCGCATTCGCTTAGCCCATCTCTTCGATCCGGTCTTGGCTGTGCATACCTCGCTGGTCGATCCACTGCCACACCAGATCACAGCAGTCTACGATGCCATGCTTTCGCGTCAGCCATTGCGCTTTTTGCTGGCCGATGACCCCGGCGCAGGCAAAACAATTATGGCTGGCCTACTGATTAAAGAGCTGATCGCACGGGGCGATCTGCAACGCTGTTTGATCGTCTGCCCAGGCAGCTTGGCCGAGCAGTGGCAGTATGAACTAGATCAGCGCTTTCATTTGCCCTTTGAGATCGCCACCAACGATAAACTTGAATCTGCTCGCACAGGCAACTGGTTCAGCGAACAGAATCTGGTCATCGCACGGCTCGATAAGTTGGCCCGGGATGAAAAACTACAACAGAAACTACAAGCGCCCGATTGCCGCTGGGATCTGGTGGTCTGTGACGAGGCCCATAAGCTGTCGGCCACCTTCTTCTCGGGCGAGGTCAAATACACCAAACGCTACCGCTTGGGTCAGTTGCTTGGCTCGCTGACCCGCCACTTTCTGCTAATGACCGCTACGCCCCATAACGGCAAGGAAGAAGACTTCCAGCTCTTTATGGCTCTGCTCGACAATGACCGCTTTGAAGGGCGCTTCCGCGACGGGGTGCATCAAGTCGATGTATCGGATCTGATGCGACGCATGGTCAAAGAGCGTCTGCTTAAGTTTGATGGCACACGTCTCTTTCCTGAACGGATCGCCTACACCCTGCCTTACAAGCTTTCAGAGGCAGAAAACCAGCTCTATGACGAAGTAAGCAGCTATGTTCGCGAAGAGTTTAATCGAGCCGACAAGCTGAATAATAGTCGTAAAGGCACGGTTGGTTTTGCTCTGACCATTTTGCAACGTCGTTTGGCTTCATCGCCCGAAGCGATCTATCAATCGCTCCATCGGCGGCGCGAACGTTTAGAAAAACGGCTCCATGAGCTTGAAACCATCCATCGCGGCAGCTCGCTTGAAGGCGAAGTACTCAATCTTGAGGAGCTTGAAGATTTAGAAGATGCTCCCGATAATGAGGTCGAGCAGGCCGAGCAAGAGATTCTTGATCAAGCCACTGCCGCCCGTACTATCGACGAATTGCGCTTAGAGATCGAGCGCCTCAGACATTTAGAAGCGCTAGCATTAGCGGTACGCCAAAGCGGCGAAGACCGAAAGTGGCGCGAGCTTGCAGGTCTGCTCGGCGAGATCTTTACGCCAGCGGCGATCGCCAACCACTTGGCTGAAAACAAGGTCGCCTATCAAGTAGGGCCTATTCCGCCACCAATCCATTCGCCGGGCCAGAAGCTGGTTATCTTCACCGAACATCGCGACACGCTCAACTATCTGGTAAAGCGAATTACAACCCTTTTAGGGCGCAGCGAAGCCGTGGTTGTGATCCATGGCGGTATGAAACGTGAAGATCGCTTAAAGGCCCAAGATGCCTTTCGTTATGATCCTAGTGTACAGGTGCTGATCGCTACCGACGCTGCGGGCGAAGGTATTAACCTACAGCGCGCCCATTTGATGGTGAACTACGATCTACCTTGGAACCCTAACCGTCTTGAGCAGCGCTTCGGGCGTATCCATCGTATCGGCCAGACCGAAGTCTGCCACCTCTGGAACTTGGTCGCCAATGATACCCGCGAAGGTGAAGTCTATCAGACCTTGCTCGAAAAGCTTGAGCTAGCCCGAAAGGCCTTGGGAGGCCAAGTCTTTGATGTCTTGGGCAAACTTCAATTTGAGGGACAGTCACTGCGCGATCTGCTCTTAGAGGCGATTCGTTACGGCGAACGACCCGATATCCGAGCGCGGCTCTATCAAGTGATCGAAAACGCCGTCGATACCCAGCAGATTCAGGATCTGTTGGAAGAGCGGGCTTTGGCACGCGATGCCATGGATGCCCGCCATGTGGCGAGAGTGCGCGAAGATATGGAGCGGGCCGATGCTAGACGGCTTCAACCTCACTATATCGAATCGTTCTTTCTAGAAGCTTTTAAAAAGCTTAATGGAAGCATTCGTCAGCGCGAAACACGTCGCTACGAGATCAGCCATGTGCCTGCTACAATCCGCAATCACAATCGCCAGATCGGAAACGGAGCGCCGATTTTATCGCGCTACGAGCGAATCGTCTTCGACAAAGCCCTGTTGGCACCGTCAGGTCAGCCTTTGGCAGCCTTTATCTGCCCAGGACATCCTCTGCTTGACACAACCATCGACCTGATTTTGGAACGCCATCGCGATCTGTTGCGCCAAGGCAGCATCTTGGTCGATGAGCGTGATCTCGGCACAGAGCCGCGTGTGCTCTTCTATCTTGAGCATAGCATTCAAGATGCGAGCGGAACACGTAGCGGCGAACGACGCACTATCTCGAAGCAGATGCTGTATGTAGAGTTAAGCGCCAATCAAGCACCGCGCAGCCTGCGCTATGCGCCTTATCTGGACTATCGGCCTTTGCGCGAAGACGAACCAAGTACTAGCGAGATCTTGGCCCAACCAGCCTGCAACTGGATCACCCACGATCTGGAAAAACGTGCGCTCGGACATGCGATCAGCACAATCGTCCCTAGCCATTTGCAAGAGGTGAAAGGACGCCAGTTGGAGCTGATCAATAAGACTCGCGCCGCTGTCCAAGAACGGCTTAACAAAGAGATCAGCTATTGGGATCATCGCGCAGAGGAGTTGAAGCTGCAAGAGCAGGTGGGCAAAATCAACGCCAATCTCAATTCGCAAGAGGCGCGCCGGCGTGCCGACGAGTTGCAGTCACGACTAGATAGGCGTATGGAGCAGCTTGACCTTGAAGCCCAGATCTCGGCCCTGCCGCCTGTGGTGCTGGGAGGCCTTTTGGTTGTGCCAATTGGTTTAATCGCAGCGATGCTTGGCAAACCGATCGAAGAATTAACCAAAAATCCAAGCAAGCCCGTCGATACCCAAGCGGTGGCAGCCCGCGCCCGTGAGATTGTAATGGAGTGCGAGCGTAGCTTAGGTTATGAGCCAGTCGATCGCGAGTACGAGCGTTTGGGCTACGATATCGAAAGCCGCGATCCAGCTACTGGCCGACTACGTTTTATCGAGGTCAAAGGGCGAGTAGCAGGGGCCGAGATCGTCACCGTAACCAAAAACGAGATCCTCTATTCGCTCAATAAGCCCGATGATTTTATCTTGGCCTTGGTTGAGTTCCATGCCGATAATACACATCAAGTCTACTATCTGCGCCGACCCTTCCAGCGCGAGCCTGACTTTGGTGTTACCAGCGTAAACTATGATTTTGGTGAATTATTAGCCCGTGCGGAGCAACCTTCCTAACCAAATAACAGTTTCGGGTTGGTTTGGCTTCAAAACAGACTGCCAACAACGAATTCCATGTGCCATTTTCCCTAGAATGCTCGCCTTGCCTGCATATCCAAGGAGGATCATCGTGAGACAAGTTATTGCTGGAAAGGCCTTGATCGCTTGTCCAAACTGTGGTGCTACGGTTCGCGAAGACCTACTTTCAGGCCATGAAAGTCGTTGTCAGGCAAAAGCTATAGAATCCAAGGTAGGCCAATCGAGTACATATGTTGAGCCCAAACGAAACAACAACGATGAAAAGGTGGGCCAATCAAGTACGTATGTTGAGACCAAACGAAACAACAACGATAAAAAGGTGGGCCAATCAAGTACGTATGTTGAGACTAAACGAAACAACAACGATGAAGAGGATGAGTTAGTAGAATGCCCACAATGCCTTCGCTTATTTCATAAAGCATTCTTGAATCATCATTTACAGCGATGTACTGGGCTGCGCAGACCAGTTGAACAGATCCAAACCAAGGAACAAAAGGTAAGGCCTCACCCCAAATCCAAAAAAACACGCTCATACACAGGCTCGAAGCTGCGCAGAACAGCAGATGGCTACTTAATCGATACATGTCATAGATGCGGACGGCGCATCTGCCTTGTTCCTAAAAAGAGTGATAGAGATGTTGACATGTTTGATATTGAGATGGGCCGCAAAAGCCGTACACCTCATCTCTGCGACGATTCAAAACCGGATTTTCGTCGAACCCAATTACTCTACGTCGATCTTAGGCCAATAACCGAGTAAAGATGCTTGAAATAGTCTATAACTAACTATCCAGCATAGCCTGTTGCGTTTTTGGCTGTAATTGGTACTAATCTAGCAGAGGTACTTTTTAAACTGGCTAGATCAATCGATCTATCCAAAGGCGCTTTGAGGCAAGCAGAGCCTTGGCGCTGCTTGGGGTGCTATGGCTCGCGACTAGGTCAGCTTGTCCTAGAGCATAGAAACGAGTAGGATTGTGGCAACAGCAACGCGACTAGAAAGCCGCAAAGTCGGCAACTACCAGATTGAGCTTGATCTGCATCAGTCGTTTGAGTTCCCTATGGACGAGCTATCGTTGATTACTCCGGCAATCACAATTAGCGTCTATCAATTGATAGTGGAACCAAAGGGCAAACCTGGCTCGATCCGAGAAAAGGTTTTGTATCAAGCGTTTCAGTTAGCTGGTAAGGGTGAGGCTGAGCGTCAAGCATGGATCAAGAGCAAGCTGGAGGCTGTGGTCGATCTGCTAAGCGGCGCTACAGAAGGGTTCGATCTTGTGAAGGCGGGTCTGTATCGCTCCTACAGCGCGCCAACCCTCTACCTGCTAGAGCGCGATGCTCTGCGCGATGGTTATATCGAAGCCTTGGCCTTCGATGCCGAAAGCGGCAGCCATGTACGTCGCAGTTTAATCAATGCCAGTTCCTTGCAAGCGGTGCGCAAGCTGATCTCGCAAGAGTGGCAAGCCGAGCTCGAAAAGCATGTCGCAGCCCAAGGCGCGAGCTTTACGATCGAGCATATCGCTGGCTGTCTGCTGGGCGGCGCAGTCGGCGATGCGCTGGGGGCGGGCGTTCGCCACGCAGGCAAAGGGGCTCAATTTAGCTCGCCTGACCAAGTCGACTACCTGTCGATCAAGGGCATACGCGGCGGCCTAAGTTGGCATAGCCAAATGACGCTCTTTACTGCCGAAGGCTTGATTCGCGCCAAACGGCGGATGGAGGCCAAAGGTATTTGTGATCTTGTGGGAGTGCTTTTGCAAACCTACTACCGCTGGCTGGCGAGCCAAAAGCAAGCCCTGCCCCAAAAAGCCAGCGCCACTATCAAAAACGACGGCTGGTTGAGCACCATCGCAGGCTTAGGCGTGCGCCGTGGGGCCAGCCCAACCGTGATTGAGGCTTTGCAAAGCGGCAAACGAGGCAGCCTAGAACAGCCAATCAATAGCAGCAAGGGCGCGGGAGGATTGGCGCGCATCGCTCCGGTCGGCTTGGCTGGTGGATTTAAGAGCTTTGAGCTGGGCTGCGAGCTAGCGGCCTTGACCCATGGCCATGCTTCCGGCTATCTAGCGGCGGGCTTCTTTGCCCTGCTGATCGAGCGACTGGTGGCTGGCGATAGTCTTGAGCAGGCCCTCGACGCTGCCGAAGAAGCATTGAAAGCCAAGCCAAAACATAAGGAGTGCCTCAAAGCCGTGACTCGTGCGCGCGAGCTGGCGACGGGCCTGCCCGCGAACGCCAGCAGCGTCCAACAGTTGGGAGGCGGCGCAACAGGCCCTGAAGCGCTGGCGATCGCGATCTTTTCCGCCCTAAAGGCCGAAAATTTCGCCCATGGCCTCTGGCTAGCGATCAACCATGGCGGCGATAGCGATCTTACAGGGGCGCTGAGCGGGCAAATCCTTGGCCTGCTCTATGGGGTCCAAGCCATTCCCGAGCGCTGGTTAGCCCAGCTAGAGCTGCGCAAGCAGATCAACGAGTTGGCCAATGACTTCTTTTTGGAGTTTAGTAACGCGCCCCAAGCCAGCTGGTTTGCAGCCGACTGGTCAAAATACCCGGGTTGGTGAGGCCCAGCCCCATTTATCCAACAAGCATAGTACAATACACGGCCAAGAGCGGCAGGCCCAGCTTGCCGCCCAAGCCAATTGTTTAGATAAGCTCTGAATAAGGAAGAGTCATCAGATATGCAGACCATTAAGAAAAAACTGATTGAAGTTGCCCTGCCGCTGGATGCGATCAACGCCGCCAGCGCCCGCGAGAAGTCCATCCGCCATGGCCACCCCAGCACGCTGCACCTGTGGTGGGCGCGCCGACCATTGGCCGCAGCGCGGGCGGTGATTTTCGCTCAGATGGTCGATGATCCTTCGGCTCATCCCGAGTTGTTCCCCACCGAGGAGGCCCAAGAGGCCGAGCGCCAGCGGCTCTTTCGGATTATCGAGCAGTTGGTGTTGTGGGAGAATACTACCAATGAAAAGGTCTTGAACCAAGCCCGCGAGGAGATTTGGAAGAGTTGGCGGCGCACCTGTGAGGCAAACCGCGATCACCCGCGTGCCGCCGAACTGTTCGACCCCGAAAAGCTGCCGGCCTTCCACGACCCCTTCGCCGGCGGCGGCGCGCTGCCGCTGGAGGCCCAGCGTTTGGGCTTAGAGAGCTATGCTAGCGACCTGAACCCGGTGCCAGTGCTGATCAATAAGGCGATGATCGAGATCCCGCCGAAGTTCGCCAACCAGCCGCCGGTCAATCCCAAGAGTAGGAGTGAGTATGGAGAAACGAGAAAAGAGCGAGCCGCTTCACTATCGGGAACTGGTGGTCTGGCAGAAGTCGATGGATTTGGCGCAGGCGATCTATCGCTTGACTCCACAGCTCCCGCGGGAAGAGACGTACGGGATGCGTTCGCAGATCACGCGGGCGGCCGTGTCGATTCCGGCGAATATCGCGGAGGGATGGACGCGCGAGTCACGCAACGAGAAGGCTCAATTCCTGGCGATCGCTCAGGGCTCACTGGCGGAAGTGGAGACCCTTCTGACTCTTTGCGAGCGAATCGGTTGGTTTCAACTCCAGGAGACGATCCTAACGCGCGGCTTGATCGACGAAGTCAGCCGTATGCTCACGACGATGCGCCGCACGCTGAGGGAGGGTCGAGAAACGAGGAAATAGGTATAAGCAGCGAACAAAAAGGAGACAACGACGATCTGAGGCGAGATGCTCAATCCTCTTTCCTCCCTCCTCGTTCCTGGAAGGGTGCCCAAGGTCTGGCGGAAGATGTGCGCTACTATGGCCAGTGGATGCGCGAGGAAGCCGAGAAGCGTATCGGCCATCTCTACCCTAAGATCAAAGTCACCCCAGAGATGGTGCAGGAGCGCCCCGACCTGAAGCCATATCAGAACCAAGAGCTCACCGTGATCGCTTGGCTGTGGGCGCGCACTGTGAAAAGCCCTAACCCAGCCTTCGCCCATGTCGATGTTCCGCTCGCTTCGACCTTTATGCTCTCCACCAAAGCAGGGAAAGAAGCCTATATTGAGCCAGTGATCGAGGGCGATAGCTATCGCTTCACTGTTAAAGTAGGTAAACCTGAAAATCCAGAGACCACTAAAATTGGTACCTCTGCTGGCAAAAGAGCAGCCTTTCGTTGTTTATTATCCAATGTACCAATTAGCTACGATCATATTCGATCTGAAGGTCAAGCGGGAAGAATGGGCGCTCGTTTAATGGCGATTGTAGCTGAAGGTGATCGTGGTCGTGTCTATTTAAGCCCTACAGCTAAACACGAAGTGATAGCAACCCAAGCTCAGCCTGAGTGGATACCCCAAACTGAAATCTCACACTGGCCTGGCAGAACGAATGTCGTAGAATATGGTCTTACTACTTTTGGGCATCTTTTTAGTCCTCGTCAACTGGTAGCACTTAATACCTTTGCCGATCTAGTGGCTGAAGCTCGTGAAAAGGTTAAAGCTGATGCAATTGCTGCTGGGTTAAGCGATAATGATCTTGGTCTTAACGCTGGTGGCACTAGTGCTCAATCCTATGCTGATGCTATAGCAGTCTATTTAGCATTTGCTATTGATAAAGCGGTTAATATGTGGTCTTCGCTTTGTTTCTGGATGAATGATCGAGGAGCAATGAGAGAGACATTTGCAAGACAAGCACTACCAATGGTTTGGGACTTTGCAGAAGCAAATCCGTTGTCTAATTCTGGGGGTAACTTCAACCACTTCCTAGAAAAAGTTTCAATGGCTGTTAGTTTTACTCCTGTTACAACCATAGGAAATGTATTTGCTGCTAATGCAACTTCACAGACTATAAGTGCTGGAAAATGTATATCTACTGATCCACCTTATTATGATAATATTGGCTATGCGGATCTATCTGATTTCTTTTATATTTGGCTACGTCGTACACTACGCCCTATTTTCCCAGACTTATTTGCAACACTAGCAACGCCTAAAGATGAAGAGTTGGTAGCAACCCCTTATCGCCATGGAGGTAAAGAGCAGGCCGAGCACTTTTTCCTCACTGGTATGACCCAAGCTATGCAGCGTTTGGCTGAACAAGCTCATCCTGCTTTTCCTATTACCATCTACTATGCTTTTAAACAGAGCGAGACCGATGCTAAAGATGGCATCTCTAGCACAGGTTGGGAAACATTTCTTGATGCAATCATAAGTTCTGGTTTGTCATTAAGTGGTACTTGGCCAATGCGGACTGAACAAACAGCCGCATTGAAAGCTTCACTTAATGCCTTAGCAACATCAATTATATTAGTCTGTCGCCCCCGCCCAATAACTGCACCAACAATCACTCGACGTGATTTTCTAGCGACGCTAAAGGCCGAGCTACGTCCAGCATTGATCGCTATGCAGCGCGGCAATATCGCCCCAGTCGACCTAGCTCAAGCGGCAATTGGCCCGGGTATGGCGGTCTTTTCGCGCTATAGCAAAGTGATCGACGCTTCGGGTAATCCACTCAGTGTGCGCGAAGCTCTAGCGCTTATCAACCAAGTTCTTGATGAAGAGCTGGCCGAGCAAGAGGGCGATTTCGACTCCGATACTCGCTGGGCCTTGGCTTGGTTTGAACAGTTCGCCTTTAACGAGGGCGAATATGGCGTGGCCGAAACCCTTTCCAAAGCCAAAAATACCAGCATTAACGGTATGATCGAAGCGGGCTTGCTAAACGCCAAGAGCTGGCAAAGTGCGTCTGCTTAAGCCCGAAGAGCTGGCCGCCGATTGGAGCCCNCTGGCCGATAGCCGCCTCACCATTTGGGAGACCGTTCACCATTTGGTGCGCCGCTTGGGTCAAGGNGAACAAGCTGCCGCCGAACTCTTGGGCCAACTTGGCAGCCGAGCCGAAACAGCCCGCGAACTGGCCTANCGTCTCTATACGATTTGTGAACGCAGCAAACGAGCCCAAGAGGCGCTGGCCTACAACNGCCTAGTGCAAAGCTGGCCCGAAATGCTTAAACTTGCCCAACAAACCAGTTCAAGTAGTGTGCAAACTAATCTCTTTGGTGAGGAGTAAGCCATGGCAATTACCAATCGCGAGCGTGTTGGCAAAGCAATGGATCTGCTTAGCGAAGGGCTAAAACCCTTTGTTGAGCGCGAATTACTAGCCGAACGNGGCAAATATTGGGTCACTNCTGTTACAGCNAATTGGCAAAACGAGCTCAANTGGCTCGATCAAGATACTCCTCATCTTGATACAGCGGCCTTGCTGCGTATGATGTGGGAGCAGTGGAACGATGTTTTTCGCAAAACCTTGGGCTTTGCCGAGCGTTCGATCGTAAGCGAACTGCGCGACACCCGCAATAAGTGGGCCCATCAAGACCCCTTCTCAAGTGACGATACCTACCGAGCGCTCGACTCGGTTGAACGTCTGCTCAACGCTGTTTCAGCGCCTCAAGCGGCTGAAGTTGCCAAGATGAAGCAAGAGATCTTGCGCCAACGTTTCGACGAACAGGCTCGCAATGAACTGCGCAAAACGAGCAGCAGCGCGATCGAGAGCGCGGTCACGGGTGCGCTTAAGCCTTGGCGCGAAGTAATCACACCCCACCGCGATGTGGCCAATGGGCGCTACCAGCAAGCTGAATTCGCCGCCGATCTCTGGCAGGTCCATCTGGGCGAGGGCGGCGACGAATACCGCGACCCAGTGGAGTTCTTCCGCCGCACCTATATGACCGAAAGCCTAAAACAGCTGTTAGTCGGCGCGGCTCAACGTCTAGCGGGGCTGGGCGGCGATCCAGTTGTGCAGCTGCAGACCAACTTTGGCGGCGGCAAAACCCACTCGATGCTGGCGCTCTACCACCTTGTTTCGGGCGTTCAGCCCAGTGAACTGTTGGGGGTTGATCAAGTTTTGCAAGAGGCCTACGCTGGCCAATCGGGCTCTCCTAGCCTGCCAAAAGCGCGCCGAGTGGTGCTGGTAGGCAATAAGATCTCGCCCGGCAATCCCAGCGTCAAAGCCGATGGTACGGTGGTGCATACCCTCTGGGGCGAGCTTGCTTGGCAATTGGGCGGGCGCGAAGCCTATGAGCGGGTGCGCCTCGACGACGAGCGCGCCACCAATCCGGGCGACACCCTGCGCAGCCTCTTCAACGACTACGGCCCCAGTCTGATCTTGATCGACGAGTGGGTGGCCTATGCCCGCCAGCTTCATGACCAAAATCTGCTGCCCGCAGGCAACTTTGAAACCCAGTTTAGCTTTGCCCAAGCCCTGACCGAATCGGCTAAGCTGGCCAAAAACTGTCTGCTGGTAATCAGCTTGCCCGCCTCGGATACATCTGACTCGCCCCACAACCATGCCGACGATGTTGAGGTTGGCGGCCAGCGCGGACGCGAAGCACTCGATCGTCTGCGCAATGTGATCGGACGCGTCGAATCCTCGTGGCGGCCCGCCAGCGCCGAAGAGGGCTTTGAGATTGTGCGTCGCCGTCTCTTCGAGCCGCTGATAACCAACGAACAGTTCAAAGAGCGCGATGTAGTGGCGCGAGCTTTTGCCGAGCTGTATCGCAGCCAAGCTTCAGAGTTTCCCCCCGATGTCCAAGGCAGCAGCTACGAGCAGCGCATCAAAGCGGCCTATCCGATTCACCCCGAGGTCTTCGACCGGCTCTATACCGACTGGTCGACCTTGGTGAAGTTCCAGCGCACCCGTGGCGTGCTGCGCTTGATGGCGGCTGTGATCCATAATCTCTGGGAGAAAGGGGACCGCAATCCCCTGATTATGCCCGCCAATATTCCGATCGACGAGGCGCAAGTTCAATTTGAGCTCACCCGCTACCTCTCGGATAACTGGACGCCGATCTTAGAGAAAGATGTCGACGGGCCTAACTCGCTGCCGCTGCAGATCGATGGCGAAGTCACCAACTTGGGCAAATACGCTGCGACTCGCCGTGTAGCCCGCACAATCTATCTTGGCTCAGCACCGATCGCCAGCGCCTCGAACCGTGGTATGGAGGATCGCAGGATCAAACTTGGCTGTGTGATGCCGGGCGAATCGCCAGCCGTGTTTGGCGATGCTCTGCGGCGTCTGGCCGCCCAAGCGACCTATCTCTATCAAGATGGCACCCGCTACTGGTATTCGACCCAGCCGACCGTCACCAAGCTGGCCGAAGATCTGACCGAGCAACTGAGCCGCGAGCCCGACCGTGTGCTAAGCGAGCTCGACAAACGCTTACGAGCCGATCTCAGCAACAAGGGCGACTTTCTGCGTATTCACCCCTTGCCGGGCTCAAGCGCTGATGTCAGCGACGATCTTGATGCCCGTTTGGTTGTCTTGGGAATCAACCAAGCTTATAGCAAAGGGGCCGACAATCTGGCTGAAGTCGCTGCTCGTAGCATTCTCGAAACGCGCGGCACATCACCGCGTATCTATCGCAATAGCTTGGTCTTTTTGGCGCCCGATCGCACCCGCATTCAAGATCTCGACGAGGCGATTCGTAAATTCCTCGCCTGGGACAGCATTTTGCGCGATAAAGAGCGCTACGATCTCTCGCCCAACCAAGTCAAGCAGGCCGAGAATCAGCGCAGCAACGCCGACAATACCGTCAAAGCGCGACTGCCCGAAACATATCGTTATCTCTTGGTGCCCAGCCAAAGCACGCCTCAAGCGCCTATTACTTGGAACACCCTACCCCTAGTGGGCCAAGATCCCTTGGCGGTGCGGGCCAGCAAAAAATTGCGCAACGAAGAGCTTTTGATCGGCAACCTCGCAGCCAGCATTCTTAAGCTCGAACTCGACAAAGTGCCGCTCTGGCGCGGCAACCATGTCGCAGTGCGCCAATTGGTCGAAGACTTTGGGCGCTACCACTACCTGCCGCGCCTGACCCATCCCAAAGTGCTGCTGAGAGCGATCCAAGACGGCGTCAATCGCCTGACTTGGGAGGTGGAGACCTTCGCCTACGCCGAAAGCTACGACGCAAGCAGCGGGCGCTACCTCGGCCTCAAAGTGAACAATGCCATCACGCTGAGCGAGTACGACAGCGGCCTGGTAGTCAAAGCCGATGTCGCTAAGCAGCAGCTCGACGCCGATGCCGAGGCGCAGCGCCAGCAAGAGGCCCAGCGCCAACAAGCCCAGAGCAGCGCCAGTATCGCCGAGCCTACGGCCCACAGCTTTGCGCCCAGCGCTAGCCCGAGCAGAGCCTCTTATCAAGCCGCCGCTCCCGAAGCGGCCAAGCCTGCGACACGCCAACTGCGCCGCTTCCACGGCTCGGTCCAGCTCAATCCAGCCCGTGTCAGCCTGCATGCCGCTCAGATCGCCGAAGAAGTGATCGTGCACCTAACCAGCCTGCTGGGCGCCAAGGTGCGCATTACGCTCGAGATCGAGGCCGAAGTGCCCGACGGTGTGCCCGACAACGTGGTGCGCACCGTGAACGAAAATAGCCGAGTGCTTAAATTTGAGCAGGCCGGCTTCGAGGAGGAGTAATACCAAATCCATTGAACGACTTGCACGCTCTCAGCGCAGAAAAACGAAAACTGGGGAAAGATTGTGTGAAATTTCGCGCGGTAGCGTGAAATTTCACACAACAAAAAGAGACAAGTTCCACTCTGTCGAAGGCCAAATAGAAAGTAAACAATCGGATTTGGTATAATTCCGAATCCGGTGCAACTTGACTATCTTTGTTGTTCCTGAGTTACAAGAGCACAAGTCTTTAAACGGATTTAGCACAAAAAGGACAGAAGGCTGAGCAGCCTTTCTGTCCTTTTTGATCAAAACCAAGCTTGAATTCAGCGCTAAGGGCGAAGCATTCTTCGCGCCTAGGCCTCGATGGTGAGGCTGCGCACGGTGCGCTCGGCGATGCGCTTCTCGTTGGGGGTATAGCCCAGACCGGGCACTTGGGGCACCGGAATCGAGCCGTTGACGGCCACAATCGGCGGGTCGACGATATCTTCGGCGTAGTATTTGTCGGAGCCCGAAACATCGCCCGGCAGGCTGAAGTTCTCCAAGCTCGAGATCGCCAAATTGGCGGCCCGACCGACACCGTACTCGTGCATGCCGCCGCACCAGACCGGAATGCCCGCCGCTTGACAGACATCGTGAACCTCTTTGGCCGCCAGCAGGCCGCCGACGCGCGAAGCCTTGATATTGATCACCTTGCAGCTGCCCAGCTCGATCGCCTTACGGGCGTCCTCGGCCGAGTGAATGCTCTCATCGAGGCAGATCGGGGTCTTGAGCTCGCGCTGTACCTTGGCGTGGTCGATAATGTCGTCGTGGGCCAAGGGCTGCTCGATCATCATCAGGTCGAACTGGTCGAGCTCTTTGAGGATGGCGATATCCTTGAGGGTGTAGGCCGAATTGGCGTCGACCATCAAGGGCACATCGGGGTAGCGCTGGCGCACATCGCGCACCACCTCGACATCGAAGCCCGGAGCGATCTTGAGCTTGATGCGGCGGTAGCCTTCGCCCAAGAACCTATCGATCTGCTCGAAGAGCTTAGAGCGCTCGCGCTCGATGCCCAAACTTACGCCCGAGAGCACTTCGCTGCGCGTGCCGCCCAAGAGCGAGGCGATCGACTGGCCGCGCGCCTGCGAGAGCAGATCCCAACAGGCCATCTCTAGGCCAGCTTTGGCGAAGTTGTTGCGCTTAACAGTGCGATAGTTGCTGCGGAAGCTCTCGATATCCTCCCACTCTTTGCCGATCGTGGCCGGAATCAAGAAGTCGCGCAGCATATGCCAAGCGGTCTCAGTGGTCTCTTCGCAATAGAAGGGGCCGGAAGGCGCGGCACACTCGCCCCAGCCGACCAATCCATCGGCGTAGGCTTTGATCAGAATATGATCGAGGCCGGTTTTGCTGCTCGAACTGGTTGCGAACGAGCGCAACAGTTCCATTTTGACGATCATCAGATCGATTCGTTCGATTCGCATAGGATCTCTTCTGTCTAAAGGTCGCCGATCTTAGCGCGTCGCGCGACTGAGGACGGCGGCCTTAAATTGCTCACCTCGGTCGCGATAATCGATAAAGAGTTTGAAACTGGCGCTGGCCGGGCTCAGCAGCACCACATCGCCGGGCTGGGCCAAAGCGCTGGCACGCTCGACGGCCTCGGCCATGTTCTCGACCCGAGCGTAGGGTGGCAGCTCGCCGCCGCGCTCTTTGAGCAGAGCAAGAATGGTATCGCCCGTATCGGGGAAGAGCACCAGGGCGCGGGGCGGCCTAGCCTGCAGCGCATCGACGAGCGGCGTATAGTCGATGTGGCGGTCGTAGCCGCCGGCGATCAACACGACGGGCCGATCGCTGAAAGCTTCGAGCGCGGCAACGGCGGCTTCGGGCACGGTCGCCAGCGAATCGTTGTAGTAGCTCACGCCATCGATGGTCGCCACAAACTCGAGGCGATGCTCGAGGCTGCGAAAGCCGCGAACGGCCTGGGCGATCAGCTCCGGCGCGAGTCCGAGCCTGCGCCCGATCGCTACGGCGGGCAGCACATTGTTCAGGTTAAAGCGGCCAGCCAAGGGCACTTGGTCTGTGGGCATAATCCGTTCCAGCGTCTCGCCGCTGCGCACCACGATCCAGCCATCGGCGAGCGTCACACCGTCGCCCGCGAGGCCGTCCAGCGCAAAGGGCAGGGTGCGGGCCTTGCTGCTCGCCGCGATACGACGCGGGATCTCGTAGCCAGCGTTGTAGACAAAGAGCTGATCTTCGCTCTGGAAGCGAGTGATATTCGCCTTAGCCTGAACGTAGCTCTCAAACGAATCGTAGTAGTCGAGATGCTCGGGCACGATATTTTGCAGCACCGCGATCTGCGGACTACGGCCCAGATCCGAAAGCTGGTGCGAAGAGAGCTCGACCACAAACAGGGTCTGTTCGCTGGCACCTTCCAGCTGGTTGAGGGGCGGAATACCGATATTGCCCAGCAGACGCACATCGCCGCCACCCGCCGCCAAGACCGTGTAGATCAGCGAAGTGGTCGTGCTTTTGCCTTTGGTTCCAGTGATGCCGACGATCGTGCCCGGGCAGAGCTGGAAGAAGAGGCGCGTGTTCGACGAGATCTCGCTGCCGCGCGCGCGCGCCGCCTGCAGTTCGGGCAGGCTCGGCACGATGCCGGGCGCTTTGAAGATCAGGTCGTAGCCCTCGAGCGCGCTCAGATAGTCGGGGCCACAGTGAAGAGTCACCGCTTTGTCGTCGGCAAGCTGTTGGCGAATCTCGGCGCTCAGCTGCTCTACAGGGCTGCGATCAGCTAGGGCGAGCGGCAGCTCCGGCAGGGCGCGGCGCAAAAAGCTATAGGTGCTTAAGCCCTCGCGGCCCAAACCGAGGATAAGGATGCGACGCCCTGCTATGAGGCGTTCGAGCGCTTGATTCTGGTTTTGCATAAGGTCTGCTACTCTGCTCATTCTGGTTCAAAATCGCCGATTAACTGCCTGCGAATTATACCAGAGATCGTTTGCTTCGGCTTTTAAGATCCAAGCGTGTCTCGGCGGATCTTTTGAGTTAGCAGATCTTGCAGCGCACGATTTTTGTTCAGAGCTTTAGCGGCAAAGTCTCTGCCTTCCATTCGGTCTTTGGCGCGTCCGCCTACGGCTACCAACATCCCTCCCAACAAATGAGGGCTTATCGATCTGTGCTCACCCCAGATTCGTTCAATTACTCGCTCGCTTTCTGAACCCAGCAGCGAGAAACTCAGCTATTTCCTTGTCTTGCCCCTATTTTGCGCCTTCGGTGGAGTAGGAGTAATAGCAATTTCGATCACTTAGTTGCTTTCTGGCCTTCGGCAGAGTGAAACTTTACTATTTTTGTTTTGGTTTTCCCATTGTAAGTCTCAAGTTTTTAAAACGGATTTGGTATGAAACGTCACTTGCCCGATGCTTGTCCACAGGAGAAGGCCGTTTGGTTTGGGTAGCCGACTTGATAGCCGTAGGCGGACGCGCTAGCAGCCTTTGTTGGGGATCGAGCCTTTTCCGCCCCTAGCTTGAACGAGCTAACTCGCAGCCAGAAGCTTAGAAGTTGCTTTTGAAACAAAGCAAAATGAGAAAAAGCCAAGTTTGTGATAAAAAAGTCTGGCGCATCGACAATTTTCGCGTTATAGTAAAGGTGGCAATAACTTAGCGCCAATTCAAGGATTGCCAAATCCGTGCACTCAATGGCGAATGCAGAGGAGGATTGCATGTCTCTTGACTTTTATGACGCACGAGGACGAGCGTTCGCGTACTCCGAAGACGGCGAAACGATTTACACCTTTAGCGGTAAGCCGATCGGCTATATCGATCGCGGCTCGGTCTATTCCTTTGGCGGCAAACACGTCGGCTTCTTCGAAGACGGTCAGATCTGGGATGCCACAGGCAAGGTGGTACTCTTCACCCAACAAGCCAGCGGAGGCCCGATCAAACCTCGCATAACCCTTAAACCACAAAAACGCCTCAAACATATCAAGCCAAGCAAATGTCGCCAAGAGCTTCAACCGCGCAAGGTTCTTCATTCCTTGACTTGGTCGCGCCACACACCTGAATATTTCTTTGATGCTTAATCGCTCGCATTTAGGCGTATCGCTTCAGCAAGCAGTCTATCGACTGCTTGCTTCTTTTTGTGCTCTATGAAACATTGACACGCGATCAGGAGTCCATAAAGGTAAGCACGCATCTGCTGCACTATCAAAGCAAATAGCACACCCATAGCAGAATGCTCATAGCCCAGAAATTATGAGCTCAGCAAAAATTTGACACCCTGTTACAAGTGTCTATAATTATGTAATCTCCAAGATTGTTTCTTTGTGGCTCAGCGTCGAGCAGGCTGAAGGCATATTAGCTCTTTCCTTGTTTGTGCCCTTTAGCGCAAACAATTATCGATACGCTCTGCACGTGTTCGTACAAAAGAAAGGACCCGCAGTTTATGTCTCGATTCCGCCATTCACCTGTGGTGCTCTTCATGCTTGTGATGAGCTTGTTGCTCGCAGCATGTGGAGGCTCAGCACCCGCAACCCCTGCCGGTACAGATGCACCTGCAGCAGTTGAAGCGACTGCTGTACCCAATGAAGCTTCCGGTGAAGCCACTGAAGCACCCGCTGAACCCGCTGCTGAACCCGCCGCTCCAGCTAGCCCTGCGGGCAGCGGCGAAGTGAGCCGCGAAGATACCTTGATCTTTGCTGCCGACCTCTCGGACCAGATCTCGTTCGACCCGGCGGTGGCTTATGAGTTCGGTGGTATCCAAGTGGTCGGTAGCATCTACCAAACCCTCTTGAGCGCCGATCCGGGCGACCCCGAACTCAAGCCGCTGATCGCCAAGTCGTGGGACATCGTCGAGGTTGAAGACGGCTGGCAAATCACCTTCAAGCTCGATGAGCGCGCTAAGTTCGCTACCGGCAACCCGATCACCGCTGAAGATGTGGTCTACTCCTTCAGCCGCGTCTTGGACGTCAACAAGTCGCCGGTCTTCTTGTTCAGCGACGTTGCCAAGCTGACCAAGGAGAACATGAAGGCTGTCGATCCTCAAACCGTTGAGATCAAGCTGCCCAAAGACTCCAGCCCGCAAGTGTTCCTCTCGATCCTGAGCTTCAGCATCGGCTCGATCCTTGAGAAGGCTCTGGTAGAGGCCAACGCTGGCGACGACTTAGGTTCGAGCTGGCTGAACGATCACTCGGCTGGTAGCGGCCCCTATGTCTTGACCAGCTGGGAGCGCAACGTTCAGAACGTGTTGGATGCCAACCCCAACTACTGGCTGCCCGCTCCGACCTTCAAGCGCGTGATTATGCGCAACGAAACCGAGTTGGCTAACCTGCAAGCTGCCATCGAGACCGGCGATGCCGATATCGTCGAAGGTCTTGGCTCCGAGCAGATCGCTGCTCTGCAAGGTCACCCCGACATTACGCTCGTTCAAGGCAACTCGACTTCGTTGACCTACTTGGGCATGAACGCCACCAAAGCTCCGCTGGATAACCCCGATGTACGCGAGGCGATCCGCTACGCGATCAACTACGACGAAGTTGTGACCCTCTTGGGCGGCAACGGCACCTTGGTGCAAGAGATCATTCCTAAGGGCTTGTTCGGCCACACGGGCAAGAACCCCTTCAGCCAGGATATCGCCAAGGCTAAGGAGCTGTTGGCTAAGGCTGGCGTAGCCGAAGGCACCGAGATCGAGTTCTTGGTTCCCGATGGCACCGGCCCCGGCGGTATCGAGTGGTCGACAATGGCCGCTAAGATCCAGAACGACGTCGCTCAGATCGGCTTGAAGCTCAACATCAAGCAGATTCAATACGCCGAAGCTTTGAACATCTACCGCGCTCAAGGCGCTCAGTTGATCATCGTGGCTTGGGGCCCCGACTACCCCGACCCCGATGGCAACGTGACCCCGCTGACCCTCTACGATGCGAAGTCGATCGCTTGGCGTAACGACTGGAACAACCCCGAGATCGGCGCTCTGGGCCAGCAGGCCGCTCTGGAGACCGATCCGACCAAGCGTGCTGAGCTCTATGCTGAGGTGGTCGAGCGTGTCTTCCACGAAGGCCCCTACGCCGTACTCTATCAGCCAACGGTCAACTTGGCGGTGCGTAACCACATTAAGGGCGTGATCTACGACGCTAACGACACCCCGAGCATCTCGTTCGACGTCATCACCAAATAACATCGTTCACACCAACAACGGAGGAGTGGTGGTGAGACCACTCCTCCGGCTCTATGAAACAGTAAATATCTATGGCACGTTATATCTTTCGTCGCTTGATCGGCTTACTGATCGTTTTGTTAGGCGTATCGGTAATCACGTTCTCGTTGGCGCAATTAGTGCCGATCGATCCAGCAGCAACCGCACTCGGTTCAAACGCCCGTGAAGAGCAGATCGCAGCCTATCGCGCAGAGCTAGGGCTCGATAAACCGGCTGTTGTGCAATACTTCAACTATGTAGGACGCTTGCTGCAAGGCGATCTCGGCACCTCGATCCGCACCCGCCGCCCGGTTATCGATGACCTTCGCGACTACCTGCCTGCGACTATCGAGCTTTCGTTGGCTGCTATATCCGTCGCCATCTGCATCGGCATTCCCTTCGGTATCCTGGCCTCCGTTCGGCGCAATGGCCTGATCGATGCGCTCGCTCGCATCTTCGCGCTGGTCGGCGGCTCGCTCCCGATCTTTTACATCGGTCTTTCGGCGCTCGGTCTGTTCTATCGCGAATTACGCTGGATGCCCGGCCCAGGCAGGCTCGACTCGACTATTACACCTCCCAACACGATCACAGGGCTTTATACCATCGACGCGTTGATCAGCGGCAACTGGCCGGTATTGCAAAATGCGCTCTGGCACTTGGTGTTGCCAGCCTTTGTTTTGGGCTATGCCTCAGCCGCCGTGCTGTTGCGTATGACCCGCTCGGCCATGCTCGAAGTGCTCAACCAAGATTTTGTGCGCACCGCCCGCGCCAAAGGCTTGCGTGAAAATGTGGTAGTGCTCCGCCACGCCCTCAAAAACGCCATGCTGCCCGTGCTCACCACCATCGGTGTCACCTTCGGTAGCCTGCTGAGCGGTGCGGTTCTCACCGAAACCATCTTCGGTTGGCCCGGCTTAGGGCGCTATGCCACAGCATCAGTCACCAGCCTTGACTTCCCAGCGGTTATGGGCGTTACACTTGTAGCAGCAATCGTCTATCCCGTTGTGAATCTGATCGTTGATCTCTGTTATCGCTTTATCGATCCGCGTATTGGTTAAATTGAGCGGTCGTATATCGTTTGTGTAGTGAGTAAGCTCAAGCGTTAGGAAGCTCAGTGTCTGAACAAACTCTTACCCAACTAACTTCTGCAGACCCGCAGACCGTTTCACGACGACGGCGGGCCTTTCTGCGCGTCTTGCGCAACCCCACTACAGCAACTGGGTTGGCGCTTTTGGCGCTCTTTGCAATACTGGCACTCTTTGCGCCACTTATTAGCCCCTTTGATCCGCTGTTTCAAAATATCTCTGTCAGCTTACATGCCCCCGATTCCACCTATCTTATGGGGACCGATAAGCTCGGACGCGACATTTTCAGCCGCATTCTGCACGGAGCACGCATCTCGATGGTCGTCGGCGCCGCAGTCGTGGCTATGGCCGGAACGGTTGGCACCTTGGTCGGCCTAATCGCTGGCTACCTCGGCGGGCTCATCGACGAAGTGGTGATGCGCATCACCGATATCTTCTTCGCCTTCCCCTCGCTGATTCTGGCGATGGCGATCGCAGGCGCGCTCGGCCCCAGCTTAGTCAACGCGCTGATCGCTGTAGCTGTGGTATCTTGGCCGGTCTACGCCCGTTTGGTGCGCGCCCAAGTGATGAGCTTGCGCCACCGCGAATTCGTTGAAGCGGCCCGCTCGCTCGGTGTGCCGACTTGGCTGGTGCTCTTGCGCCATATCGCGCCCAACCTGCTCGCCCCGCTCTTGGTGCAGATCACCTTCGACATGGGCGGAGCGATCTTGAGCGTGGCTGGTCTCTCCTTCATCGGCTTCGGCGCCCAGCCGCCAACACCCGAATGGGGCGTAATGATCAGCGAAGGTCGCAACTACATCACCACCCACCCGTGGATGCCGGGCATGCCCGCCTTGGCGATTCTGCTCTTGGTATTGGCTTTTAACCTTGTAGGCGATGGTCTGCGCGACCTGCTCGACCCGCGCATGCGCTCCTAGGCCGAAGCGTGATGTATACTGTAGGCACCAATGCTTAGTAAGAAACAGGGGTGTTTATGAACGTCCTTCTTCTGGATAACTACGATTCGTTCACATACAATCTTTACCAGTATCTGAGCGAATTAGGGGCTACAGTCGATGTGCGTCGCAACGATAAGATCACGGTTGAAGAAGTCGCCGCGCTCAAACCTGACCGCATCGTGATCAGCCCCGGCCCTTGTACACCCAACGAAGCTGGAATCAGCGTCGATCTGATCAAGCAGCTCGGCCCCCAGATTCCAACCTTGGGTGTCTGTTTAGGCCATCAATCGATTGGTGCCGCTTTCGGTGGAAGCGTCGTGCGCGCGCCCGAAGTGATGCACGGCAAGATCTCGCAGATCCATCACGCAAACACAAGCGTCTTCGCAGGCTTGCCCGAACCATTCCCAGCCACACGCTACCACTCCTTGATCGTAGAGCGCGACGATCTGCCCGATTGCCTCGAAATCACGGCCTGGACCGCAGATGGCATCATTATGGGCTTGCGCCACAAGGACTATCCGATCGCGGGCGTGCAGTTCCACCCCGAATCGATTATGACCAATGCTGGTAAACAGTTGCTTCAAAACTTCCTTACCGCAGCCTAAACGAAAGCAGCCTACAAGTTCAACTCCACCAAAAAGAGCATTGGCGCGATTGCCAATGCTCTTTCGTTTTATGGCGCGTGCACACCAAAGCGCTCATTTTTTGGCGGAGAGGTCTTAAGCATCCATTCGGCTTCTAGCGCGTCCGCCTACGGCTATCAACATCCTTTCCAAACATTCGGCTGCTCGTCTGCCTGGGCCCGAGCGCTCCCTGCAAAACCAAGCGGATTTGGGATCAGCTTCTTTTTCGGCCTTCGGCAGAGTGGAACGTACCTCTTTTTGTTGTGTGCTATTTCGCGCGATAGCGCGAAATAGCACACAACGTCTTTCCCACGTTTTGTTTTCTCGCGTTAAGCAAATGCACGTCTTTCAAACAAATTTGGTATGAAAGAGTACAAGTCTTTGAGCAGATTGGCTATAAGCAAGCGGATTTGGGATCAGCTTCTTTTTCGGCCTTCGGCAGAGTGGAAGGCGGCCACTGTTTTTCGTTTTTTCGTAGGGAGCAGGGCGTCGAGACAAGCAGCCAGCCGGGCGCTTGCGCCTGGCTGGTCGCTGCTTGCGCAGCGAGATAGAGCACGAATGGGAGGAGCGGCGACTTGATAGCCGAAGGCGGACGCGCTAGAAGCCGAATGCGGACTAGAAGCCTCGCCGCCTGATGAGTCGGACCAGCGGAACTCGACCATTTTTGTTGTTTGAGATTTGAGCATTGAAGGAATGTACGTCTTTGAACGAAGCTGACATCAGAGAGCGGGGAGCGCTGAGAGGAGCAAGCGAGAGGAGTGCTCGTGCGCTTCACCAGTATGTCACATTCTCGCAATGCAAGGGCAATAAAAAGCGCTTTGGCAGTACGTGTGCCAAAGCGCTTTTGCTCTGATCAGTACCCTCTATGCTTTTGAGCTATCATCAAAAGTCAGATTGCGGGTCTGCAGCGCATATTGAATACCACTCTGCAACGTTGCACGAGTGACGATCGTACCGAGGTCGATACCGATCTGCACCAAGGTTTGGGCGATCTCGGGGCTAATGCCCGTGATGACAACCTCCGAGCCGAGCAGGCTGGCCGCACGTGCGGTGCGCACCAGCGCATCGGCGACTTGGCTATCGACCACCTTCACACCAGTAATATCGAGGATCACAACCTCGGCTTGGTGCTTCGAGCAGCCTTCCAAAAGCGTCTCCATGATCTGCTGGGCGCGCGATGTATCGATCGTACCGACCAGCGGCATAGCTACGATCTGTTCTGCCAGCGGGATCAAGGGAGTGCCCAACTCGCGAATAGCTGCGCGCTGAGCCTGAATGACCTGCTCTTGCAAGCGCGATCGCTCCTCTTCGGCCTGCAACTGCGCAGTAATATCGCGCATAATGAAGCCAAGTGAGAACGCTTCGCCGTCCTCTGAACGGATCAAGAAACAGGAAACCTGACCGCTGAAGGTGCTGCCATCTTTGCGAACGAAGGGCCAGATGCCATACCAGAAACCTTCTTCGAAGGTTTCTTTCAAGATACCATCCAGTTCGCTATCGTCGCCGCCGAACAGCCTCTTGATGTGCGTACCATTCATCTCGTCCTTGGCATAGCCGGTCAATGAGTGATACTCATTGTTGGCATATGTAATAACACCTTCCAGCGAGGCAACTGCTACGCCGTCAGGTGCATTTTCAGTGAGAGCGAGGAAGGTACGCAGAGCTTGCTCACGCTCTTGTTGTTCGCTGATGTCGCGAGATACCGTAGAGAGCGCGATGATCTCTTGGGTCTCTTTGTCGCGTACAGCGAAGAGGTTGTAGGAGACGGGAATAGTCTTGCCCGTCTTGAAGTGGCGGAAGCGGAATTCACCGACCCAGCGCCCTTTCTCCAAAACCGTCGGCATAATCTCGCGGTGAGCGATCTCGAGGTCCTCAGGAGAGAAGTAGCTCTGAATATTGGTGTTTTTGACCTCTTCGTCTGATTCCAGACCGATCATCTTGCGACCAGCTTCATTGACATATAAGGCGTTGCCCTCTTGATCAGCAATGCCGATGAAGTCAGAGCTGTTTTCGATCACAGCGATCAAGCGCTGTTGGTGTTCCGCAATGGCCTTAGCTTCGCTGATATCGCGTGTTACCGTGCCCAAGGCGATCGGCTCACCCGTAGTTTCATCCTTCAGCACAAAGAGCGTATAGTCAACCGCGATTGGCTGGCCGGTCTTGAAGTGGCGGAAGCGGAATTCTTTCTTCCACTGGCCCTTTTCCATCAAGATCGGTAGAACCTCGCGGACAACATATTCGGCATCTTCAGGGAAGAGATAGTTCTGAATGTTGGTTTTTGCCACCTCTTCTTGGGTGTCAATTCCAACCATGTTCTGGCCGCCCTTATTCAAGTAGATAATATTCCCTTGAAAATCGGCCATACCGATAAAGTCAGAACTATTCTCAAGCAAAGCCGAAAATTGGCGCATCTGTTCCTCCAGTTTGTGATACTGGAGTTTCAGTAGATCCCGTTCATGTTCAAGCGTCGCATTAAGCTCCCGAAGTCGAGCGACCTCGTTTTGAAGAGTCTCATATGACTCTTTCATATCAGACATAGGGAAACCTCACTGGCTTCATTAGATAGCGGGAACAACAGGCTCTTAAACATTGCCGCTGCCCCCTGGATTGGAACGTAGAGCGAAAGCACAGTTTCAGTACACAACAGCTTTGCAAAGCTGTTGTGTACTGAATAATCCCTGCGACTAGATCTTAAAAACCTTAGCCACAACTATAGTTAGACCTTTAACGGTATATCCATAGTGCTGTATGTAAGATTTCGACTATCAAGCATTCTCTTTGAGATCGACAGTCCGAACCGCTTCAAGAATACTCATCGTCAGCGCAGTGGTTTGGATAACATTCGTAAGCTGGAAGCCTGCCTTCTCAAGGAGTGTCTTAAACTCACCCTGAGTGCGGATTCCACCATATGTTTCTAGCATGATCATAATGTCGAGCGCCTTGCCAAAGTTTGGCTTGTTGGGTTCACCCACCAGCGGTTCGACAATTAAGACCCGTCCACCCGGAGCCATAGCGTTGTAGCAATTCTTTAAAATCGTTACAACATGGTCATCAGTCCAGTCCATGAGCACCGAGGAGATCACATAAACATCGGCACCAGCAGGCACCGACTCTAGGAAGCTACCGCCAACGGCTTCACAACGATCGGCCACACCGGTGGCTTCCAAGTGTGGCTTCGCTTGCTCGGCGACATGCGGCATATCGAATAATATACCATGCAGGTGAGGGTAGGCATTCAAAATAGACGCTACCAAATTGCCTGTTCCGCCACCGACATCAACAACTTTTTGCGCCCAAGAGAAGTCGTAGGCCTTTGGCACGGTTGCATGCACAGTCGCCGACCAAGCCTGCATACCCTTGTTAAAGCCGATACTATAGTCTTGGCGCTCGGTAAAGACTTCGTAAATATTCTTGCCGTAAATGTGCTCATAGGCGCTCCGGCCGTCGGATACGACATTAGGCAGGGCGTTCAAAATCGTCCAACGCCAGAGCTCGGTATTATACAAGATCCATTCACGGGGAGAATGTAACGCATCAGTGCGTAAAGTCTCGCTATAAGGTGTTAAAGAAAAACGGCCAGCCTCATCTTCATGGAAGATGCCGTGACCCGCCAACAAGCGCAGGACGCGGTAGAGTGACCGCTCATGAGAATGGGTCATCTCAGCAAGCTCGGCAGCCGTCTTGGGCCCATCGATTAGCAGGTCTGGAATATTGAGCTTAACAGCAGTGTACAAGGACTCTGTAAACCAAGCGTTAAGCGTTGCTTGAAGAATTGCGGACTCAGGCGGAAGGGTTTCCACTTCTTTCAGAAACATACAAGCACCTCTATGCTATAGCTAAGCTTAAACAGCGAGACTGTGTGAATAAGCCTAATAAATCGCTACCACTCGAAATGCATTCCAACCTAAGCGTAAGCGCCAGCCCTGCGGGTCGAGACGCTTCAAAATGAGCAGGCCCATAACAGGCGCAAAGCTTGAAGTAGTAGGGATTATTCCTTATTGCAGAAGGAGAAACTATCGGGATATGTAGCAAGCAATAGTCAAAGGGGAAAATCCTAAGCTATTGGAATATAGCATATCTGTTAGCTGGGAGCTAAGGTACACAGATATCTATATCGTTTGGCAACCTTTCTTATAAATTAACATTTAATTATATCTATACAAGCAATTGAATTAAATTCGACTCTATATTAGCATAATCTTTGTATTTTCTCAACTCTTTTTTAACTAATCTGAGAATTCTAAGTAAATTAATAATGTGGTATTTTAATTAATGTTCCCTAAAGTTTTGTATAAGGATGTATAGTATTTACAGAAACGCTTTTTTATAAACAATAAGAACTTAAATTTTATATTACAAGGCTTTATACTATTCCTAGCTAAGATAGTAAGTCGGTTCGCCCATTGTTCCGAACCCAGTGTTTATGCTCCTAACCTGATTCTTTCAGGCAGGACAGCCCTAAGGCAAGCCAAACTATGACAGCACTGCTTTTACTCAATGCCCATCCCGGCGATCAACACAAGCTCCAATTGGAACTACAACCGATCTTACCCTCTTGGAAGATTCGAACCGTTCCTTATACACCGCAACTAGCCGAGATCTTGCTACGGGAGGAGGCACCAGTCATAATAATCAGCGATGGATCTCCTAGCATCGATACACTCAAGTTATTACAACTGGTCAAAACCTACTGTCTACAAACCTCGATCATTATGTGGTGCGAATACACCAGCGTCGAAGCGGCGGTAGCCGCCCTCAAACAAGGGGCGTGCGACTATATTCAGCGTTCTGATAACAACTATCTGATGCTCGCCGCAAGCATTCAACACGAGATCGCCGTTCAGTACGATGCGGTCATACAACCGCTGTTAGCCAATCCTCACAATCAAGCCGACGAAGCCTTGCTCGCGCTAGAGCTGGCGCAAGTACGTATGCAGTTCTTGGCAACCGCCTCGAATATGCTGACCGTCTCGCTCGACTACAGCACAACGCTTCTTCACCTCTGCGAGCTCTGCTTGCACTACATCGCCGATATATGCGCAATCTACATTCGCGACACACCCAACAGAGGGCATTGGGAGATCATTCGGGCCCACGACCCGATCAAGCAGACTGTGATGGAACAGGTTCTGAACGAATATCCCCCTGAGCTGGCTCCCAACAACATCATCTACCAAGCCTTAAGCACTGGACGGGCGACCTACCTGCCTGAAGTCAACTATCAAGTGCTTGAAGCGAGCGCGATCGACGAGCGCCAGCTTGAGCTCTACAACAAGCTCGATGTGCGTTCGTGTGTAGCGGTGCCGCTACAAATGCACGAACAGCTTCATGGGCTGCTCTTTTGCGCCACCGACAAACACAATCGCGCCTACACCCCCGAAGATCTGCGCCTCTTCCAAGAGCTCGGTCAGCGCGCCAGCCTAGCGATCGAGAATGCCCATCTCTACGAGACCGAACAGCAGGCCCGTCAGATCGCAGAAGAGGCGCGCTCGCAGATGAATATGCTGGTCGAGGCGAGCGATATTCTCTCTAGTTCGCTCAAATCTGAAGCGATCTCGCAACAGTTGATCGCCCTGATCGCCCAACGCCTTAGCGATGTCTGTTTGTTGGTAGTCGTCGATCAAAATCGCATCGAGCTATGCAGCATAAGCCAGCACCCCAAAGTGGCCCATATCAGCCCAGAGTTGCTCGAAGAACGGATCGCGCGCGAGATCGTAGATAGCAGTTCGATGATCGGGCGGGTGATGAGCACAGGCGAGCCGCTCGCTATCGACAACCGCGACAGTTTCGACCACAGTTTCGGCGTACCGCTCAGCGATCTCTGCGACTTTCAGACCTTTCTCTGTGTACCGCTAATCAGCTCAAACGGCGTGATCGGGCTGTTCCTTTTGATGGATAGCGAGGCCAACCACTTCAGCGGCTCAGAGGTGTTGGTGGTCGAAGAGCTGGCCCGCCGTACGGCCATGGCCTTCGACAACGCTCGGCTCTATGCCGAAGCCCAACAGGCCATCAAGGCCCGCGACCAATTTATCTCGATCGCATCGCACGAGCTAAAGACACCGCTGACCTCGCTGATGGGCTACATCAGTATGCTCAAGCGGCGGCTCGGCAATAGCGACCAGATCAGCCCTGCCGATCAAAAGGCCCTGCGAGTGATCGACGCCCAAGCCAGTCGTCTCAACAGCTTGATCAGCGTGCTGCTCGACCTCTCGCGCCACCAACAAGGGCGGCTCAGCCTCAGCCTCAGCGCGATCGATCTACGGGTCCTGACCCAACAAGTCGTCGATGAGATCGAGCCAACCCTCAGCCGCCACCAGCTCGTCTTGCGCCTGCCCAACGAAGCAATCTGGATCGAGGGCGATCTGTTGCGTCTTGAGCAAGTCTTTCAAAACCTGATTCAAAACGCCATCAAATACAGTCCGCAAGGCGGCATCGTCGAAGTGAGCCTGCAAAGCCAAACGGGTTACGCCGAGATCTGCATCAAAGATCAGGGCATCGGCATCCCGAGCGACTCGTTGCCGCACCTCTTCACGCGCTTCTACCGCGCCGACAATGCCACATCGACCCAGATCAGCGGCATGGGCTTGGGTCTGTTCATTGTGCGCGAGATTATGCACCTGCATAAAGGCGAAGTCAGCGTGGAGAGTGTTGAAGGCGAGGGCAGCAGTTTCCATCTCAAACTGCCCCTGCTAGAGCGGCCCAACTATATCGAGGCCTAAAAGGCAGCGCAGTTTTATGCAGCATACAGGGCGGAGAGATCTCTAGCTTCCAGGCGATCCTTAGCGCGTCCGCCTACGGCTATCAAATGGCCGCCCATCCATTCAGACCTTCAGGCGTTTCGCTGTATTCACAGCCTTCACTGCTAGGCCGCTTGCTGCGTGCAGCAAGCGGCCTCAAACGCTGCATTTCGCTGTCCAAAGCTCTACGAAATCGTATCGTTATACAAGGTTCAAACCTCGTCTTTCGCTGCTTTCGCTGCCTAAAGCCCTCTGACAGCTTCTCGCTGCTTGCAGCGGGAAGTTTAGTTCCTAGGATGCTAGTCTCGAAGATCGAGCATGACGGGGATGGCATACGCCCTTCTCCCGCAATGCGGGAGAAGGGTCGGGGATGAGGGCAGGAACGCCCAGTTGATAGCCGTAGGCGGACGCGCTAGAAGTCTGCTTTTTGGGCGGCGCGTCTCCGCCAGAGCGAAGGGAAGCGGAGGTAGTTGTGCCTTGAAATCAGTTTGACGAACTGGGAAGATAGTTTTGCGGATTGGCCAGAAAGAGCTCGCGGCAGGCGTCGGAGCAGAAACGGTAGAGTTTGCCCTGATAGCTCGCTCCGCGATCGCTCGGGCTGACGCTCATTCCACAGACCAGATCGATGCCACCTTCGCCCGGGTAGGGGATGCTGACCTGGATGCGCGTGCCCTGACCAGCCTGGCTGCTGATCTGCAAGCTGCCGCCCACCAGCTCGGCTCGCTCGTGCATGCCTTGCATGCCCCAGTGATCGCCGAGATTCAAGGCTTTCTCAAGCTCGGCGATGCCTACGCCGTCATCGACGATCGTGACCTGCAAGTGGTCGTCGTGGTAATGAAAGCTGAAATCGGCCGAATGGGCTTGCGAGTGCAGGCGAATGTTGGTCCAGGCCTCTTGAATGATGCGAAAGAGCGCTAACTCGCTCTCGTAGCCGAGACGCCGTTCGTCGCCCTGCTGCATCAGCGCGACATCGATCTGAGCATTGTTGTTGCGCTGCAACAGCAGCTCAACCGCCGACATAAGGCCCAGCTCTTCGAGAGCTGGCGGGCGCAGGTCGCCGACGATACGGCGAATATCGTTGACCGTTGTTGTGACATCGCCGCGCAACTGCGAAAGACGATCGATAGCTACTTTGGGATCGCGTTCGATCAGGGCGCGCACCCGCTCGATGCCGTGGCCAAGCGCGATCAGTTGTTGAACGATCTCGTCGTGAAGCTCGCGCGCTAAACGCCCGCGCTCGGCCTCTTGGGCCGTGGTGAGGGCCGCGAAATAGGCATGCTGGCGTTTAAGGCCCTGTTCGGTGTGCATAGCCAAGACATCGATGGCACGTCGCAGATCTTCGAGGCTTTGATCGGAGCCTAAAGGCTGGCCCACGCTCGAAAAGTCGCCGCGCACCATCGTCTCGATGCGCGCCTGTAGCTCGCGCACCGTGCGCTGGGCTTCAGGATCAAGCCGTACTTCGTTCATAGCGCTTCCTCTCTGCCATTAGTCGTGCAGTTTAATCAATTCGCGCTGAAGGGCCTCGGTAACAGCTTCGGTACGCGAGGCGACGCCGAGCTTGGCATAGACATTGGCTAAGTGGTTCTGCACTGTGCGATCGCTGATTCCTAACTCGGCCCCGATCTGCTTGTTGGTTAGACCGCGAGCTGCAAGACGCAATACGTCGCGTTCACGTTCGGTGATCGGGTCGGCTCCACTGGCGGTCGGGTTGACACGCGCTAAGAGACGCGGCTCAACCTCGGGGTCGATCACACGCTGGCCTGCAGCCACGCTGCGCACCGCCCGCACAATCTCGTGCGATTCGGCCGTTTTCAGCACATAACCCGTCGCACCGGCATCGATCAAGCTATAGATGTAGGGGTCGTCGTTGTAGGCGGTCAAGACCAACACCTTGACCTGCGGCCAGCGTGCATGCAAGTGGCGGGTCGCTTCGGCGCCCGACATCACCGGCATGGCGATATCGAGCACAACGAGATCCGGCTCTAGGGCCGAGACCAGATCGAGCAGCTCTTGACCATTGCGGGCCTCGCCCACTACTTCGATATCGGCCTCGTCGTTAAGCAGCTCGCGGATACCTTTGCGAACCACATTATGGTCATCGGCGATAATTACCCGAATTGTCATGAAATTTCTCCAGCCTAAAGCCCGTTTATGCGAATCATACCACAGTCGCTTCATGGGCGTTTTTCAACACAAAGCTGCGATCGCCCTTGACAAGCGAGGCGCGGCTCGTTACGATTCATCGAGGCTGAAAACCTGCCTGTGATACCAAATCCATTTAAAGACGTGCATGCTCTTCGCTCAGAAAAACGAAAAGCCGGGAAAGATCTAGTCACGTTCCGCTCTGCCGAAGGCCAAAGAGAACCTAATCAACCGGATTTGGTATGACGCCTGCAATGCCGCGATCACGCGTTGTAAGGAAGCGGCAGCTTCTCTTGGGTAAGGTGATACAAGGCCTGTTTTGTTGGGCAGCCGCCTTCTAAACCCAATCGGCATGGCGCGGCCAAAGCGCGTGGGAGTATGGTACACTGGCAACGTTTCTGGGGTTTCAGCTAAGCTAAGCTGAGCCAGCCCTAGCAGATGTTTATGTAAGGAGTTATTTAGAAACATGCATATTCTTCGACGTACGCTGATCACAGCTATTACTGCTGCCGCACTATTGAGTGCTTGTGGTGGCAACTCACCTTCGAACGCACCGACCACAGCACCACAGGCTACCCAAGCCACAACCGACGAAACACCTAATCAGGCTTACCCGGCCAACGACGCTTACCCGGCCAACGACGCTTACCCGGCCAACGAGGCCTATCCTTCGAATTAAGCTTGAACCACTGATCAGATTTCAGCTGGCGATCACGTTCAAGCATATCGCAAACTCCTCTATTCTCGCCTCATTAAATGTGCGAGGTATAAAATCGTACGCTAAGGGTTTGCAAAAGCCCTAGGGAGATGGTATACTGAAAACGTTGAAGTTTTCTTGTTTCTAAGGCTCGAGAGCGCCGCCTATCAGACATATTCGGTTGGCGGTGCGCCAACGGGCGATGCGTATAGCGGTATGAGGCGGTCTCGGAAAAGTGGGTAGCCCCCACTTTTCTTGTTGTAGGGCAAGTGAGGGGCTATGAAAAGTGATTTTTATGCAGCCATCTCGCAAATTGCAGCAGAGCGTGGCATTTCCAAAGAAGCCATTCTCGATGTAATGGAAAAAGCGTTGGTGACTGCTTACAAGCGGACCTTAGGCAATAATCCTCCTCCGATCGAAGTAAGCGTTAAGCTCGATCCGCAGACGGGACAGGCGCGCGTTTATGCTGAAAAGCAAGTGGTCGATGAGGTCTATGACGATCGTTTCGAGATCGATCTAGAGACGGCTCGTAAAACTCGTCCGGACGTACAACTTGGCGAAAGCATCATTGTGGAAAGCACTCCCAATGACTTCGGTCGTATTGCAGCACAAACTGCTAAACAAGTTGTACTGCAAGGCATCAAAGAGATCGAGCGAGAATCGATCTATGGCGAGTATATGGATCGTGAAGGTGAACTGATCACCGCAACGGTTCAGCGTACTGCCAAGGGCAATGTGATCCTTGAAATGGGGAAGGCTGAAGCAATCCTCCCTCCCAAAGAGCAGGTCGAAACTGATCGTTACTATCACGGTCAGCGCCTGAAAGTCTATTTGATGGAGATCCGCCGCGAAGAGCGCGGCACACGCCTGATTGCTTCGCGCACCCACAAGAACCTGATTCTGCGCTTGTTCGAGATGGAAGTACCGGAGATTTATAACGGTACAGTCGAAATCAAGTCGATCGCACGTGAGCCGGGCCTGCGAACCAAAGCGGCTGTGGCAGCCCGCCAAGAAGGTATCGATCCGGTTGGCTCATGTGTTGGTATGCGTGGTATCCGTATTCAAAATATCGTTAATGAGCTCAACGGCGAAAAGATCGACGTTGTGCAGTGGTCGTCTGACCCACGCGAGTTTATCGCGAATGCACTTTCGCCAGCTCAAGTCGTTGAAGTGCATCTCAACGAAGAAGAACATTCGGCAACCGTGATCGTTCCCGACAAACAGTTGTCGTTGGCGATCGGTAAAGAGGGCCAGAATGTGCGCTTGGCTGCTAAACTGAGCGGCTGGCGTATCGATATTAAAAGCGCTTCGACTCTCTTGGAAGAAGAGCGCGCAGCCGCCGAGGCTCGCGATGCCGCTCAGGCCGAGCAGTTCGCGACCGAAGCCGCCCTTTCGACCGCACGCGTCGAAAGCCGCAAGGTGCGCCCCGATGGAACAGTGGTTTACCAAAACCATCGCTATGGGCCGCTCGGCGACGACTATGTAGGCGAGATGGTTCAGTTGCGTGCGACTCCGCAAAAGTTGTATATCTATAATGCTAACGACCGCTTAATCGCATCTTACATGTTGATTGAAGACGAGTTCGCAGACCAAGAAGCATTTAACAATCTGAAGGATGAGTAGCAACCTGTAGTGCAGGTTTGCCTCTCGAACGTGCGTCCTTAGGTTACATCTGAGGCTCAGGTGTAACCTAAGGACGCGCCTTAGCGCCATGAGAAAACGGCGTAGTTCGTGTTAGTTTTATGGCAGCAAAAAAGACAGCTCAAAAGCCACGTCCTCGTCATATCCCGCAACGGATGTGCATCGCGTGTCGGCGGACGGATGCGAAAAGAGGGTTACTGCGTTTAGTTCGCACCAGCGATGGTCATGTGGTGCTTGATAGTACTGGGAAGCTCAATGGACGCGGAGCGTACTTGTGCCACAATCCAGCTTGTTGGGATCAAGCGCTTAAGCGCAAAGGCTTGGAGCGGGCATTACGTGTTGCTCTCTTGCTTCCAGAAGATCGAACGACGTTGGAACAATTCGCCGAAGGTTTGGTCGCAGAGGCGACTACCAACATGACACCAGAATCTGATTATGGCTCCTCGTAAGCCAATTCAAAAGCCAGCGAATGTTGCTCTCGTATGGAGAACATTCTGCTTGCGCGGAGACCAAGTTCGACTATTCACTTTCTGACAGGCGTTACCAGAGCCTTCTCCTGAGCTCCGGTACGTCTTGCTGGAGTGCAAAGGAGTGGGTAATGGCAAATGATACTGAAACACGTAAAGGTGCCGGCGAGAGCGGAGCACGCAACAATCCGCGTAGCGGAAATGCTGCTCGCAGCGGCGGTACTCCACGTAACAACAACAGCGGCGGTGGTGCGCCACGCAATAGCGGTGGCGGAGCGCAGCGTGCTAACACTGGCGGTGAAAACACCAATGCACGCGCTAACCAGCGCGGCGAAGGAGGCAACGCTCGCGCAAATCAGCGCGGCGGCAACGCTCGCAACAACCAGCGAGGTGGCAACGCCCGTGGCGGTGCTAGCACCACCTTCGACGACCGCGAGGGTATGAGCAACCGAGGCGGCAATCGCGGTGGCGGAAACCGCGGAGCCTCTCAAGGCCGAGGCGGGCACCAGGGCCGAGGTGGTCAGGCAGCGGCCAGCCGTTTAGCTGTTCAACAACGCCCCCCTGCGCGTCCCCGTGGCCCAATCGAATTGCCCAGTGTGATGACGGTTCGCGAGTTGTCGGAGGCGACCGGTATCGGCGCGGCCGAAATCTTGAAGGCACTGCTCAAGGGCGGTGTGCTCGCAACCATCAACATGCAGATCGACTACGAGACAGCTGCTCTGATCTTGGCCGATCTGGGTATCGAGACAACCGAGCAGACAGCCGATCAATATGCAGGTATCGTCGAGAGCGTTGAAGAAGCGCTGGCAGCTGAAGATCCGGCCAACCTGAGACCACGACCTCCTGTTGTGACCATTATGGGTCACGTCGACCACGGTAAGACCAAGCTGCTCGACGCCATTCGCTCGACCCGTGTGGCCGAAGGCGAGGCTGGTGGCATTACCCAACATATCGGCGCTTACCAAGTCGATGTACACGGCCGCAAGATCACCTTCCTCGATACACCCGGTCACGAAGCCTTTACGGCTATGCGCGCTCGTGGTGCTCAAGCGACCGACATCGTTGTGCTCGTGGTTGCCGCCGACGATGGTGTTATGCCTCAGACTCAAGAGGCTATTTCGCACGTCAAGGCCGCCAATGTGCCAATGATTGTTGCCATTAACAAGATCGACTTACCCACTGCCAACCCCGATCGTATCAAACAACAACTCGCACAAAACGATGTGTTGGTCGAAGATTACGGTGGCGACATTCCTTGTGTCGAGGTTTCTGCCCGCCAACGCATCAATATCGACGGCTTGTTGGAAATGATTCTCTTGGTTGCTGATCTGCGTGAGCTGAAAGCAAACCCGAATACAAGCGCTGTTGGTACCATTGTTGAAGCGGAAAAAGACAAGAACCGGGGTGTGGTTGTAACAGCCCTGATCCAAAACGGTACGCTTCGCATCGAAGACACCGTTCTGGTGGGCAGCGTTACGGGTAAAATCAAGGCGATGTTTAACGATAGCGGCAAGAAATTGCGTTTTGCAGAGCCTTCGACCCCTGTTGAGATTTTGGGTCTGGAAGATGTTCCCCAAGCGGGCGACCTCTTACAAGTGGTGGACGATATCGCGCTGGCACGCGAAGTGGCGCTGCAACGCCAACGCCAACAGCGTATGGACACAATGGCTGCTAACAGCCGTGGTGTCAGCCTTGACGATCTCTTCAACAAGATTCAGGAAGGCCAAGTTAAAGAGCTTAACGTTATTCTCAAGGCCGACGTTCAAGGCTCGATTGGCGCGATCGAACATCAGTTGAACCAACTCAACTCGACCCAAAGCGAAGTTCAAATCAAGATTATTCACAAAGGTACTGGTGCAATTACCGATAGCGATGTGAACCTGGCTGTAGCAAGTAACGGTTTGATCATCGGTTTCAACACCCGTCCGAACCCAGGCGCCCGCCGCAGCGCTGAACAACAAGGTATCGACATTCGCTTCTACAACATCATCTATCAATTGACTGATGATCTGAAGAAGGCGATGGTCGGTATGCTTGCGCCCGAGTACAAAGAGCACATCGAGGGCTTCGCTGAAGTGCGCAAGATCTTCCGCTTGCCAACTCGCGAAGTTGTCGCTGGTCTCTATGTAACGGACGGTAAGATTGTGCGTAATCTGAACGTGCGCGTTTTGCGCAATGGTGCAGTTATTCACGACGGTAAGATCTCCAGCTTAAAACGCCTCAAAGACGATGTTCGCGAAGTCACGGCTGGCTACGAATGTGGTCTAGTTGTTGAAGGCTTCCCAGATGTCCAAGAGGGCGACAATATGGAGTTCTACCGCAAAGAGCGAGTAGAGCGCTTAGCCTAAACTGTGAGGCAAGCGACCAGGAGTGCGCGTGCCACTCTTGGTCGCTTGCTTAGTCTAAAGGGCTGAAGATTTCTCGCTTGATGGATAGTAAATTATGTCAAGAAGATTACAACAAGTAGGAACAACCATGCAACGCATTCTGGGCGATGTGATCCAGAATGAGATTCACGATCCTGATATCGGCTTCGCAACCGTACTCGGAGTCGAGGTCAGTGCAGATCTTCGCCATGCTACCGTTGCGATCTCGGTGATGGGCGACGAAGAGCAGCGCGCCAAAACCATGCAGGGCCTTCAGCGAGCACGCGCCTTCTTGCGAAAACGTGTCGCGGAAGAGATGCGCCATATGCGTTCGATCCCCGAACTGCACTTAAAGTTAGATCGTTCGCTCGATTACAGTTTGCATATCGATAATGTGCTGCGCGAAATCGCTCGTGAGCGCGAACAGAACCCACCAAAAATCGATGACGAAGTATAGTGGCTCAGAGCCAATTGTTGCCGAGCCGGGAAGCAACCCGCTCGATCGGTATTATAAAAAGCGCATCGACTACCGTTTCAAGAACGAGAGCTTCGCCTTCCATGTGGCGCACACGCTCTTTTCGTCGTTTGAAGTCGATGATGGCACCGACCTGTTGTTGCGGAGCATTACGGTCAAATCGCCCCAAACCGTTCTTGACCTCGGCTGCGGCTATGGGGTACTGGGGATCGTCTTAGGGCGCTTGTGGCCCGAAGCTCAGATCCTTATGGCAGACAAAGATCTGCTGGCGGTTCGCTATGCCCGCCACAATGTACAAGAGAACCAGATCACCAACGTCAAGGTGATCGGCAGCCTCGGCCTTGAAGACGTGCCGGAAGGTCCCTACGATCTGATCGTTTCAAACATTCCTGCAAAAATCGGCGACGATGCGATCGAACACGAATTTATTCTTGGACCGCTCGAACGCATTCGACCGGGCGGCGACTACTGGTTTGTCGTGGTCAGCGGCCTCAATCGCCTCATTCCCACAATCAGCAAACGCAACAATCTGAAAATTAAAGAGATCAAAAAACGCTCTGGGTATACGGTCTACCACATTCACAAACCGGAATAAACAAATATGTTTACAACTGATCCTACTCTTGCCGCAGCACCGATCGCCGAAAAGATCGCTGCTGCTTCGGCTATTCTATTGCTCACTCATGTAAGCCCAGATGGCGATGCGATCGGTTCGATGCTTGGTACGTGGCATGCCCTCAACGATTCGGGCAAAAAAGCGCTACCGCTGGCCTCTTCAGCCCTGCCGAGCTATGTGCTCAATCTACCCGGTATTGAACAGGTGCAAGTCTATGAGAGCGGTCAAGCGCTGCCTGAACACGACTTAGTGATTATGCTCGATACAGCCAGCCTAGGTCGCGTTGGGCTGGTGTTTGAAGAGCATCGCGACGAGCTGCTCGGCAAGCCGATCATCATCGTCGACCACCACGCCACCAACGATGGTGCCGCCACGCTCAACCTGATCGATAGCCAACGTGCCTCTTGCGCCGAGCTGGTCTACGATCTGCTCAAGGCTATGGCCCTGCCGATCAGCGCCGCCTGTGCAACCTGTTTGCAACTGGGCATCATCACCGATACCCAGAGCTATCAGACCAACAGCACCAACGGCGAGTCGTTGCGTGTCAGCGCCGAGCTATTGCCGCTGGGTGCCGATCAGCAAGCCATCGTGCGCGATGTCTACTTCAACAGCTCCTACAGCAATCTGCTGGCGCTCGGGCGTGCTCTAGGCGAGATGCAGCGCGAAGGCGAGATCCTGTGGACCAACCTGTCTCAAGAGCTGCTGCGCAGCACGGGTGCCGAAGACGATGTAAGCGACGACATCGTTAAGATGATGCAGCGCTGCACCGAGGGCCGGATCTGCGTGCTGTTTAAAGAGCGCAGCGACGGCACTGTCAAGATCAGTCTGCGCTCGCGACCCGGCATCGATGTTAGCCAGATCGCCCAAACCTGGGGCGGCGGCGGCCATCGCCAAGCTGCAGGCGCGACCTTGCTGATGGGTCTCGAAGAGGCTCAACGCGAAGTACTCGCCCGTTTGCGCGAGGCGCTATGAACGGCTTCATCAATCTAAACAAACCGCTGGGCATCACGTCGCACGACGCGGTGGCGCGTATACGACGGCTGGTAGGCCGCAAAGTCAAGGTCGGTCATGCCGGAACGCTCGATCCGGCTGCCAGCGGTGTGCTGCCGATCGCTATCGGCCAAGCCACGCGCTTGATCGAGTATTTGACTGATAGCAGCAAATCGTACCGCGCCAGCGTGCGCCTAGGTGTTACAACCGAAACCGATGACGCCGAAGGCGCTGTACTTGAGACCCGCCCCGTTCCAGCGCTCGATCGCCAAAGCATCGAGCATGTGCTCGAGCAATTTCGGGGCGATATTTTGCAAGTACCGCCTATGTATTCGGCGCTCCACCACGAGGGCAAACGGCTCTATGAACTGGCCCGGGCAGGCGAAACTGTCGAACGTCCGGCTCGCCCGATTCGCATCGAGCGCCTAGAGTTGGTGGATAATCTCGCTCAGAACACGCTGAACGGCGATCTGCTTGTGCTCGATGTCGACTGCTCAAAGGGCACCTACATCCGCTCGCTGGCGCGCGATATAGGCGAAGCGCTCGGCTGCGGGGCACACTTAGCAGCTCTGGAACGCACAGCAGTCGGTTCGCTGAGTAGTGCCAACGCGATCGATCTAGCCCAGCTAGAAGCCGATCCGAGCCAGCTGATTCACTATCTGCTGCCCATGGAATTTGCAGTCGCCGATTGGCATGCGGTCTATCTCGATCAGCAGCAGGCAACCTTTATTCGCACAGGACGCACGATTAAGCTGGCCGAGCAGCCCGCCGAGCGCCTGCGCGCCTACGACGAACAAGGCAACTTCTTTGCGGTCATCAGCAAGCAGCCGCAAGGTCATTGGAAGGCCGACAAAGTCTTTGGAATCGCCTCCTAAACAGGAATACCAAATCCGTTAGAGCTCTTACTTTTTGGCTTTCGGCAGATTTGACCCCAAATCCACACGATTGTTTGGCTTTCAGGCAGCGCTTGGGCGCAGGCAGACAAGCAGCCGAATGTAGTGAGCATCGTGTTGATAGCCGGAGGCGGACGCGCTAGAAGTCGAATGGAAGGTTGAGACCTCTCCGCCAACCTAATTGAAGTGAACAAGCGGATTTGATATACGATCGTAAGATTAGCAATCTTGTGCGGTATTTTCTGCCATTCCGCTGTATAATAGACTTCTTTCCAGCAGTTGTTCTAATTCAGCCTCGGCTGAAGAGGGATTGATAGCCTAGACCTTCCGCATGACTCAGCAGGATTTGCTCGCAGATGTTGCCTTGCGTGGTGCCGCCGAAAGCGGACGAGGCGCTACGCTCACTTACAGCATACCGTTACGGCTCCGTCCGCTGGTGCAACCAGGCCAGTTGGTCTGGGTGCCCTTGCGCCGTCAACGTGTCCAAGCGGTAGTGCTCGATATCTACGATGCCTCTGAATCGTGGGAGCGGCGCGACCGCATCCGCGATATCGCCGATTTAGCCGATGCAGAGGCCAGCATCACCCCTGTCGGGCTGCGCTTGGCCCAATGGCTGGCCCGCTACTATCGTGCCCCGCTCTTCGATGCGCTCAGCCTCTTTCTACCGCCCGGTGTTGGCCAACAAGCCGAAGTAACGTGGCGTGCGACTCCGCGCGGCCAACTGGTCGACCTCGGCGCCCTGCCCGAACGCGAGCGTGGTATCCTCTACTACTTACGCCAACACGGCGAGACCAGCGAACGTAAACTAAACCAAAGCTTACGAGGCAGCAATAGCGAACTGCAAGAGGCCTATGCCAGTTTGTTTGAGCGCGGCCTGCTGGCTCGTGGTGCCGCAATCAGTGCGCCGCGCGTCCAGCCACTCTACATCCGGATGGTGCGCCTGCTGCTCAGCCCGGCCGAAGTGCCGGCCGCCCTCGAAACACTGCAACGCGCGCCCAAACAGGCCGAAGCACTGCGCTGGCTGGTCGAACGTACCCACCTCTTTCAAGAGCTTGGCTTGCAAGCGCCCGATCCGAGCCACCACAATCCCGATGAACAACAGCCGATCCGCTTCCCGCTCAGCAGCGTGGTCGAAGAGGCCCAGACGAGCAGCAGCATTATTCGCCAGCTCGCTCAACGCGGCTTCGTCGCCATCGAAAGCCAAGAGGTACGCCGCGATCCGCTGGCGGGCGATGGTGTCGCGCCCGACCTACCGCCCCCGCTCACCAATGAGCAGCGCGAAGTCTGGAGCAAGATCGCCGATGCGCTTGATCGCACGCCCCAAGAGCAAGTTCCACCCTTCCTGCTACATGGCGTGACCGGCAGCGGCAAAACCGAGATCTATCTGCGTGCGATTGGCCGCGCCCTGCGCCAAAAGAAACAAGCCCTCGTTCTGGTACCGGAGATCGCCCTGACCGAGCAATTGGTGCGCCGTTTCGCGGCCCGCTTTCCGGGCCAGATCGCCGTGCTGCACAGCGGCCTCTCGCTGGGCCAGCGCTACGACGAGTGGCGTCGACTGCGCCGCGGCGAAGCGCGCGTCGCGATCGGCTCGCGTAGCGCCGTCTTTGCACCTCTGCCCGACCTCGGTCTGATCATCATCGATGAAGAGCACGAAAGCTCGTATAAACACGATAATACGCCGCGCTACCACGCCCGCGATGTGGCGATTCAGATGGCGAAGTTGACCAATAGCGTGCTGATTTTGGGCAGCGCAACACCCAGCATAGAAAGTTTTTATGCAGCCAAACGCGGCCGCTATAGCCTGCTTCGCCTCAACGAGCGAGTCACCGCTGATCTGGGCGCTGATGGTGTCTGGCGCACGCGCAGTCTGTCGCTCCCGCCTGTACAACTGGTCGATATGCGCTTCGAACTGCATAGCGGCAATCGTTCGATCTTCAGCAAACCGCTCCAAGAGGCAATCGCCACTCGTCTAGAACGCCGCGAGCAGAGCATCCTCTTTCTTAATCGGCGCGGCGCATCGTCGTTTGTGATGTGTCGCGACTGCGGCCATGTGCTCTCTTGCCCGACCTGTAGCGGCCCGCTGGTGGTGCACTTCAACGACGAATACGCTCCCGATCCCCGAGCCGACTACGAACGGCCGCCCACAAATCAGAACGGGCCGCGTTCACTGGTGCTGATCTGCCACTCGTGCAACTATCAAGCGCTGGTGCCAATGATCTGCCCCGAGTGTTTGAGCGTGCGTATCAAAGATTTCGGCATCGGCACCCAACGGGTCGAAGAAGAGGTCAAGCAGCTCTTCCCCGAGGCGCGTGTTATCCGCTGGGATCGCGACAGCGCTTCCAAAAAGGGCTCGCACGCCCGCATGCTCGACGCATTTCTAAATCACGAGGCCGATATTCTGATCGGCACTCAGATGATTGCCAAAGGTCTGGATCTACCACTGGTCTCGCTGGTGGGCATCGTCACCGCCGATACGGGCCTGCATCTGCCCGACTTCCGCAGCGGCGAGCGCACCTTTCAGCTCTTAACCCAAGTCGCGGGCCGGGCCGGACGCCGTTTGCGCAACGCCCAAGTGATTCTGCAGACCTATTCGCCCGAACACTATGCCCTACAGGCCGCGCTCGAACACGACTACCTACGCTTCTACACCGAAGAGATCGCCTTCCGCCGCCAGTTGGGCTATCCGCCCTTCGGGCGCTTGGTGCGCTTCGTCTACACTAGCGGAAGCGAAGAGCGCTGTAAAGCCGAAGCCCAAGAGCTGGCGCGGCGCATTCAGCTTCTGATCGATCAGCGCGGCCAGCCCGACGAGAGCTTGATCGGCCCCGCTCCGGCCTTCTTCGAGCGCGTGCGTGGACGTTACCGCTGGCATATGTTGTTGCGCTGCCCACAGCCGCACGCCTTTCTCGATGCGCTCGGCCCCACCTTTAACTGGGCGGTTGATATCGATCCTATCAATGTGTTATAGGAGCACGCTATGAGTTTGCTCGAACGCTTCCACAAACATTTGCTTCAAAGTGAGCTGCTACACGGCGGCGAACGGATTGTGGTTGGCGTTTCAGGCGGCCCCGACTCGCTCTGTCTGCTTCATGTGCTCTGGCGGCTGCGCGACGAGCTGCGCCTCAGTATCCACGTCGCCCACCTCGACCACGGCTTTCGAGGCCAACAATCGGCCGACGAGGCTGCCTTTGTCGCCAACTTCGCACGCGAACTTGGCCTAACGGCCACCGTCGAACGGCGCGATGTGCGCAGCCTAATGCAGGGCCTGCTCAGCAATAGCTCGGCGGCAGCCCGCATGGTGCGCTACGGCTTTCTGGCCGAAGTCGCTCTCACACAAGCGGCCGATGCGGTTTTAGTCGCCCACCACAGCGACGACCAAGCCGAGACACTTCTGATGCATCTGCTGCGCGGAGCTGGCCCGGGCGGTCTGAGCGGCATGCGCGCCCGCACGGCTTGGTCGGTCTGGAGCGCCGAGATCATCGGGCAATTACCAAACAGTGACAAACAACCCGACCTTATTCGGCCCTTTTTGCCCTTCACACGCGCCGAAATCGAACACTACTGCACCCAAGAAGGTCTCGACCCTCGCCACGATCCTAGCAATCGTAAAGAAATCTATACGCGATCGCGTATTCGTTGGGAACTTCTGCCCTATTTAAAAGGGTATAATAAACATATCACACAGGCACTTTCACAAACAGCTCAACTCTGCGCCGACGATTACGACTTCATTCAATCGCAGCTCGATCAGCTCTGGCCATCGCTCTGCGAAGAGCGTGCCAACGCACTGCGCTTCGAGCGCGCCGCTTGGAATCGCTTGCACACTGCCTTGCAACGGGCCGCCCTGCGCCGCGCTCTCTTTCAGCTTGCGCCCGAGAGCGATGTGAGCTTCGAGCAGACCGAACGCCTGCGCCACTGGCTGCAACACGGCCAACACCCTGCTCCCAATCCACCCGCCAACTTACGGCTCGAACTAAACGCCGATCACTGGCTGCTCAAGCGGCCTACGAGCCAAGCTGCCAGTGCCCTGCCGCACGACCGACCACAACTGGCCGCCGCATGCGAGGTTGCACTCGAAGGTGTGACCCCCATCAATCAGGACTGGCGGCTGGTGGTTTCGAACAGCCAGCCTGCCGACTGGCAGCCTGGCCCTTGGCGGATCGTGCTCGACCGCGCCACACTCGAGGCAGGCCTAGCATTACGCACGCGCAAGGCTGGCGATCGCTTTCAGCCGCTTGGAGGTGTGGGCAGTCGCTCGCTGCAAGACTTTTTCGTCGACCGCAAAATAGCCCAAGCGCTGCGGGCCGCCTGGCCACTTTTGGTCAGCGGCGAACAGATCGTTTGGGTGATCGGACTGCGCCCAGATCGCAGATTCTACGCAACACAACAAAGCAAAGAACGGCTTTGGCTTTGGATAGATTCTCCATTTTTGAAAGGAAGCTAAGACCATGCACAAGGATATCGCTCGCATTTTGATCTCCGAAGAAGAGATTCAGGCCAAGATCGCTGAACTCGGAAAGACCATCAGCGCCGACTACGCCGACAAAGGCAGCATTCTGCTGATCGGCGTGCTTAAAGGCTGTGCGATGTTCTTAGTCGATCTCTCGCGCCACATCGACGTTGATCTCTCCTTCGACTTTATCGCCATCTCCAGCTATGGTCATAGCACCGAGTCGAGCGGCGTTGTGCGTATGCTCAAAGACCTTGATATGGATATCGCTGGCCGCCACGTGCTGATCGTCGAAGATATTATCGATAGCGGCCTGACCTTGGCCTATTTGCGCACCCAACTGCTGCGCCGCAACCCCGCCAGCCTGCGCATCTGCACCCTGCTCAACAAACCCGAACGACGCAAGGCCGATGTTCCTGTCGACTATATCGGCTTCAACATTCCCAACGAATTTGTGGTCGGTTATGGCCTCGACTACGGCGAGCTCTATCGCAACCTGCCCTACATCGGCGTATTACACCCTCATGTCTATAGCGAATAAGGCCTTTGACTGGCATATTGCTTCAAAATGGTAATCTGGTTCCTTGAAGTGGCAGAATCACTTTGTTATAATGAACATAACAGAGGGGAAAGAGAAGTGTCTTCTGTCATAGAATACGTTATACATCAGGGGCCAACATACCCCTGGAAGGGTGAATCGTAAGCATGGGTGATAACCGTTGGCTAAAAAATAGCTTTGTCTATCTCATCATTCTAGTCGCCGCCTTGGCACTTTTTTTCCAGTATTTTGGCAGCAGCTCTAGTCAAACCACCGAGCGTGGTATCTCAACGATCATTGCTGACGCAAAAGCGGGCAAAATCGCCAAGATCGAAGCCCAAGAAGATAGCGCTAATATCACGGCGATCTATAAAGACAACACCCGCGTAAGCTCGCGGCTCGAATCGCGCGAGAGTGTGGCCTCGTTGTTCTATTCAAACGAAACCGTGCCCCTGCCGCCCGATGGGCCAGAGATTACCGTACTGCCAGCCTCGGCTTGGGCTGGAATGCTGAGCGTCTTTTCATTCTTACTCCCAACCTTGTTACTGCTTGGCTTTTTTATCTTCTTTATGCGCCAAGCCCAAGGCAGCAACAACCAAGCCCTGTCGTTTGGAAAAAGTCGTGCTCGCATGTTCGCTGGCGACAAGCCGACCGTCACCTTCGCCGATGTTGCTGGTCAAGAAGAGGCCAAACAAGATCTGGGCGAAGTCGTGGAATTCTTGAAATTCCCCGATAAGTTCGCCGCTTTGGGCGCTCGTATCCCGCGCGGTGTGCTGATGGTTGGCCCTCCCGGAACAGGTAAAACCCTGCTTTCGCGTGCCGTCGCTGGTGAAGCTGGCGTGCCCTTCTTCTCGATCAGCGGTTCCGAATTCGTCGAAATGTTCGTTGGTGTTGGTGCCAGCCGTGTGCGCGACCTGTTCGATCAGGCCAAGCGCAACGCGCCCTGTATCATCTTCATCGACGAGATCGACGCAGTAGGTCGCCAACGCGGTGCCGGTCTGGGTGGCTCGCACGACGAGCGCGAGCAGACCCTCAACCAGATTCTGGTCGAGATGGACGGCTTCGATAGCAACACCAACGTGATCGTGATCGCAGCGACCAACCGCCCCGACGTGCTCGACCCTGCTCTGGTTCGCCCGGGCCGTTTCGACCGCCAAGTTGTGCTCGATGCACCCGATGTTCGTGGCCGTATCGAAGTGCTCAAGGTGCACGTCAAAGGCAAGCCGCTGGCCGACGATGTCAACCTCGAGGTTATCGCTCGCCAAACCCCCGGTATGTCGGGCGCCGATCTGATGAACGCCGTCAACGAGGCTGCGATCTTGGCCGCGCGCCGTTCGAAGAAGAAGATCGGTATGGCCGAACTGATGGACGCGGTCGAGCGTGTGATGTTGGGAGGTCCCGAGCGCCGTTCGCGTGTGATGAGCGAGCGCGAGAAGATGATCGTGGCCTATCACGAAGCAGGTCACGCCATCGTCGGACAAGCCATGCCCGACTCGATGCAAGTTACCAAGGTTACGATCGTTCCGCGTGGTATGGCAGGAGGTTACACCCTCTTCCTACCCGATGAAGATCGTATCCTCTATACCGATCGCCAGTTGGAAGCGCAGTTGGCAGTCTCGCTGGGCGGACGCTTGGCCGAAGAGATCGTCTTCGGATCGATCACCAACGGTGCAAGCGGCGACATCACCAATGTCACCAAGATCGCCCGCTCGATGGTTACACGCTACGGTATGAGCCCCAAACTTGGCCCGATCGCCTTTGGCGAGAAGGAAGAGCTGGTCTTCTTGGGCCGCGATATCAGCGAACAGCGCAACTATAGCGATGCGGTTGCTGAAGAGATCGATAAAGAGGTTCACCGCCTTGTAACCGAAGCTTACAATCGCGCTAAAGCTATCCTCATCAAGTATCGCTCGGTTCTCGATGATATGGCGAGCGCCTTGCTAGAATTCGAAACACTCGACGGCGAACCGCTCAAAGAGATGCTCAGCCGCGTTCCACGGGGCAGCTTCCACTGGACCCCCACGGAGGGAGAAATCCAAAGCGCAAGCACAAACGAAGAGGAGAACCCCAACACTCCCGATCTCTCCAATCCGCTACCTATCTAGAATTCGATCATCTCTAAAAGCGTGGGGAGGGCAAGGCCCTCCCCTTCGTTATGCTATAATCACAAAAAAAGCTCGAATAACGAAACCTTAGGAAGGAACGAGAATGTCCGGACACTCCAAATGGCACTCTATTCGTCGCTCAAAAGGCGTCACCGACCAGCGCCGCGGCCAGCTCTTCACAAAGCTCGCCCGCGATATCACCATTGCAGCGCGTGAAGGCGGCGGCGACCCTGATCTGAACTTCCGCTTGCGCCTTGCGGTTGATAAGGCCAAATCTAACAATATGCCCTCTGACAACATTCAGCGGGCGATCGATCGTGCGCTCGGCAAAACCAACGAAGCTCAGTTGGAAGAGCTCTACTACGAAGGCTACGGCCCTGGTGGTATCGCTATTATGATCGAGGCCGCGACCGACAATCGCAACCGTACCGTCTCTGATATTCGCTCGAGCTTCACCAAATTGGGTGGGAACTTGGGTGAGTCCGGTTCGGTCGCTTGGATGTTTGATTTGAAGGGTTTGATCACTGTCGATCTGGAAAACAACAAACTTGATCCTGATGAAGTGATGTTGGTTGCAATCGATGCTGGCGCCGATGACGTGCAAGTAGAAGAAGATGTGATCGAGATTTATACCGAATTCACACAGCTTGCTGCTGTTCGTCAAACCTTGCTCGAAGCGAATATTCCGGTCAGCAACGCAGAAAAAGTGATGCGACCGAAGTCGCTGGTTCAGCTCGACGAGCAAGATAGCATCAAGGCCCTGCGCCTGCTCGAACGACTCGATGAACTCGACGATGTTCAGAAGGTCTATTCGAACCTGGACGTGAGCGACGAGGTAGCCGCCAAGTTCGCCGAAGCGTAATTCTCTCGGGTGTGGGACAGCCTCCCTCGGGAGCATGCCCACACCTTTTTTTGGAACAATATGATTATTTTTGGAATCGATCCGGGCACAGCCATTCTTGGTTGGGGTGTGATCGAAGAAAAGCACAGTTCCATGCGCATGATCACATGCGGTGTAGTGCGCACGCCTGCAGGAGATCCAGCAGATCAGCGCTTATTAAAGCTTTACAACGAGCTTTCTGAATTACTACAAACCTACAAACCCGACGCTGCTGCAATTGAAGAGCTCTTTTTCTCGAAGAATGTCACCACAGCCCTACCGGTCGGACAAGCTCGTGGGGTTGCGCTCTTAGCTCTGGCCCAGCAGCAGATCCCCATTTTTGAATATAAACCACTGGTTGTAAAACAAGCCGTGGCAGGCTACGGCGGCGCCGACAAAAAACAGATGCAAGAGATGGTTCGCATGACTTTGGGTCTGCAAACGATACCCAAACCCGATGACGCCGCCGACGCCCTCGCGGTAGCACTCTGTCACGGTTATAGTGCGCCTATGGCCCGGCGCATTGCTGAGTCTCAATAATTATGCAAAAAAAGACAGCGGGAAAAACCCGACACTCAAACTCTTCGGTCGACCTCGAAGAGATCAAACCACATATCTTCTTGATCCACGATAGCCGCATGAACTCCATTCTCAAAGGAGAAGGCAAAATCGCGGGGCAGCGCTTCGAGCTAACCAGTTGGCGACGCGAAGGCTTATTGGCCCGCCTACGCGATCGTGGCTTTAATGTGCGCACCTTGGCCGATCAAGTCGATAAACTGCCAAACCCACCGCGCGTCGGCCTGCCCTCGGGCACAATGCTGCGCCCGCTCAGCACAACGATCGAGCGTTTCAGCTACTTCGACCCCGACAGCCTCAATTGGGTCACGCTCGAACCGTTTGAACACGAAGGCCAAAAGGTGGTACAACTGCTCGATGGAGCGGTGATTCGGCGGCGCAAAGGCCGTGGAGCCTCCGACTACTACCTAGCCTTCCGCGAGCGCACAGGCGGCGCAGGCCTGCGACCCATCGACGAGAGCAAGGCCATCTTGACCGGCTACGGCCAGGCGACCGCTCAGCACAATCGCGATATCGATGCCAAAAAGCTCGATAAAGCCTATATTCTACCCGACTTGATTCTGCCCGAGCCCTATCGCAAGCTGCTGGCTCGCATCGGCGAACGAATCGACGAAGGCTGGCGCATTCACCAGCGCGGCTGGCCGCTGGCCCAAGAGATCTTCGCACGGCTCGGCATCTTGTTGCGTGCTGTAGAAGCCCCTAGCGCGTCTACAAGCGCTGCAAACAGCAAGAACCCCACAGCGGCTAGCAAGGCCCCCCAGAAAGGCGCTCCTACGCCCCGCCGCCGTGTACGCAAACCAAGCGGCAGATAACGCAGATAACTAGCACACCAAAGGGGATGGTGCAGACCATCCCCTCTTTCATCGGCATAATAGGCTATGCAATCGCTCTCCATCGCCTCCACTCCAGCAAGGTCCTTTCGAGCTGCCCACAGTTCATCTGGCGGAAAGGCTCCTACCCTCCATAGGTTCTCTGGCGCGTCCGCCTTCGGCTACTAAATCGCCGTCCTTCCATTCGATCCATCGCTAAGTCGCTGAATCGCATGGTTCACCTTGAAGGCTCAATGTGCTATCGAGGTTTCGCGTTGCCGTTGGCCTCGACAAGCTCAGCCACGCTCACAGGGATTTAGCATCGCCTCAAGCATTGACATTCATAGAAGTGCACAGCTTGGCTGTGATAGGCTGCGCTCGTGGCGCGTAGCGCGATACGCCCCTTTGTGCAGGAGGGATGTTGGTAGCCGTAGGCGGACGCGCTTGGGATCGAATGGGCGGATAAGAACTCACCGCTAGAGCGCTAAGGCGAGCAAGCAGATGAAGCTAGGCACAAGAGCAAATAAAAAGAGCAGAAAGGGCAAACACCCCTTCTGCTCTTTCAAAGCTTTGAAGCTATTTTTTAACCCCTTGCTCGCGCTTGATACGGTCGATCAGGCTTTGTACCGCCAGATACGAAGGGCGCGGGCTCCAATCGGGATTGAGGATCGAGAACGAAGCCTGCTCGTGGAGCGGCTGGGGCGGATCGGTCTGGCCCCACAGCACTGCGAAGTTCATATTCCACAAGAACATCACACCCATCCAAGGATAGTTCTCGTAGGCCAGCTCCATGGCGCCGGTGATATATTCGGCCTGCTGCTCCATGCTCACCTGATTACCGAACTCGTAGCCGGGCGTGTTATTTTGGGTCGCCCAACCAAACTCGGTGATCCAGATCTGGCGATCGCCGAGGCCATACTCTTCCATGATCTTGCGCACATTTTCGATGTGGCGGAAGTAGAAGGTCTCGTGATCGTTCCAGCCATCAGCATTGCTGGGGTTGTCGGGCCACATGGTCTCCGGCGGGTTGGCAGAACCACCTGGGTGCGCTGCCTGCACATCGAAGTAGTTCTTGATCATGCCATCCTTGTAGGAGTACATGGCGCGATAGTAATCTTGATCGGCGATGGCGATGCTGGGGTTGGTCACACCGCTCGACGAGGGCGCACCCACCACAACATAGGCCTCTGGCGTGATAGCCTTGATGCGTTTGTAGCATTCAGCCAAGATCTCGACGTAGTGGCCTGCATCAGACAGCTCGATATGACCACCCGTCTCGTGAGCGAGGTTTTGCTCGTTCCAGATCTCGTAGGCTGCGATCTGGTTGCCATAGCGCTTAGCCAGCGTCTCGACGAAGTTGCCCAAGGAAGCAGGGTCGGCGGGCAAGCCGTTCGAGCCATCGTCGGTATAGAAGCTCGGCGATTGAACGATGCTGATCAGCAGCTTGCGGTTGTATTTGTTGACAACCTCTACAATCGGGTCGAGCTCGTCCCACGAGAAGTGACCAGCCGGGCCTTCAGTGTCCTTCCAAACCACTTGCTGACGAACCCAATCGAAGTCGGCGTTCTGAGTCAGCTGCATCACGCGCTCGCGATCGGTGTAGTAGAGGTGCGACACGATGCCGAACTCTAAACGCGGGGTGCGCAGCGGGCTGGTAATCAGCATATCGCCGCCAGAAGCGGGGGAGCTATCGCCCGTGCTAGGCTGCTCTTGATCGGTCGCTTCAGTAGGCGAGCTTGTATCGCTTGAACGAGTGGGCTGAGAAGCTTGAGATGGTGGGTTGGTCGCTGCTGGAGTTGTTCCCGAGGCACAAGTTGCGAGCAATGGCAAAACCAAAAACAAAACTGTTAATATTGAGAGGCGTTTTGAAAGGGATAATCGTTGCATTTGTATCCCGCTCCTTAAGCACATGCTTTGGCTCAATGCACGCTTCACATAGGGCTATGCAGAGAGTCGAAGGAAGACAAAGAAGCATGGCATCGGTTGTCGGTTCTTCCTTCTGCCTATAAAACTACAGATAATAATACTATTAGCGGGCTACCCGGATAAACCAAGCACTGCCCAGTTTAGCCGAGTAGCCCGTTTTAAAACTTAGTCTTTTGGCATAGCCTGGATAGCGTACCACGCCGGGCGCGGGCTCCAGTCACCGTTGATCACACCGAAGGAGGCTTGCTCGTGCAGTTCGTTGCCCTCAGCCTTCCACGGCACAGCGAAGTTGAGCTGCCAGAGGAACATTGCACCTACCCACGGAGCGTAGTCGTGGCGGCCACGCTGGAAGGCGCGAACGATCCACTCGGCCTGCTGCTCGAACGAGATGCTGTTACCATACTCGTAGCCGGGGGTGTTGTTGGCGGTTGCCCAACCGAACTCGGTCACCCAAATCTGGCGGTCAGCCATGCCGTTCTGCACCATCATAGCGCGAATGTCCTCGATGCGGCGGAAGTAGAACTCGCGGCTGGTGCGCCAGCCCGGGCCAGGGCCGGGGTTGTCGGGCCACATCTGATCGGGCGAGTTGTACTGACCACCCGGGTGCATACCGATCGCGTCTACGTGCGAGCGGAACTTCGGATTCGAGAACATCTGGCGTGCGAACTCGGTGTCGCTGATAGCGATGTTGGGGTGGTTGGTCTCGGTCGACGAAGGACCGCCGCTCACCACGATCGCATAGGGGTCGTTAGCCTTGATCGCATCGTAGGCTTCGGCCAACAGGTCAACGTAGTAGTTGGCGTTCGCGACACGGCCACCGTTTTCGTGGGCGAGGTTCTGCTCGTTCCAGATCTCGTAAGCCTGGACTTTGCCCTGATAGCGCTTAGCCATCTGGCCCATGAAGTTGGCGAAAGTGCCGAAGTGCTCGCGAGCGGGCATACCGTTCGAGCCATCGGGGGTAGCCCACGAGGGCGAACGTACCACGCTGATCAGCATCTTCATGCCAGCGTTGTGAACATCGTCAACAATGTGGTCGAGCTCGCCCCAGTAGATAGCGCCGGAGCGATCCTGGAGGTCTTCCCAAGCAACCTGCTGGCGAATCCAGTAGATACCGGAGTCCTTGGAGATCTGCAAGACACGCTTGCGATCTTGCCAAGCTGCGCCCTCATGGTACAAGAAAGCGTTGTAGCCATAGACGAAGGGCTGGGGCAGCGAGTACGAGGGGCTGGCCGGAGTAAAGGCCGGGTTGTTGGCGTGAGCCGCAGCGCGGTACTCGTTACCCAAGAGACCCAACATAACGCGATACTGCGGGTTAGGCTCGTCGGGGTGCCACTCCATACGCTGGCGCTCGAAGTACTGTACCCAGTAGGTCTTGCCGTCAGCCGAGTTGACTTCTTGGAACTGCTCGGAGAGCGGACGGCCGAACACGCTCAGACCGCCGTTGTTCTGCCAGAAGCTGCGGAAAGGAGCGGGGCCATCGCGCAGGGTGTGCTGAGTAACCTCGTCCCATGTGCCGTCGTTGGGGTTAGCAACCGGGCGGAAGGGCTCTTCGTTCTCGCGACCCTGGGCCAACTTCGTACCCATCAGACGACCCAAAACATAATACTTGTTGTCTTGCTGGCCGAAGTTCTCAGGGTGCTCTTCCAAGACAGCGCGCTCGAAGTACTGAACGCGATAATACTGACCAGGGTTGGTAAAGCTCTCTTCAATAAATGGGCGCGAGATTGGATAACCCAACACAAAGAGAGCATTGGGGGTGTTCTTCCAATATTCTAAGAAGTAGTTTACCGCTGAGTGTCCTGTTTCTTCGAAGTAGCGAACCTGAGCCGGGGGCGGCGTATCAGGCACATTTTGTGCGCTAGCGTTGTTAGCAGCACTAGGCCAAGCGACCAGTGTCGTAGCAACAACCAGGGCAAGAACGGCGGCTACAATACGTCTAACCATAGAAACGCGTCTCCTTAATCATGTGGGCTATGTTCCAACACTCGTTCCATTTTACCTATCATCATAAACGTTCGAATAACCCAAAGCGTGTTATGTAGAGCTGAGAGTGTTGTGAAACGTTCCTGATAGGCAGCTTAACTTGTCAGTACTAGCCAATTTAGTGTGTCGCTTCAGCTTAGATCGAGTACGATGGCTGAACGAGCGAACGATAATGGGAAGAACAAACCGATCGGTTGCCTTCATTGAAGAGAAGCATATCCTCAGCTGTGGCTTTAAAGCAGCTAAACCCCTGTGGCGTCGGAAATGAGCAAAGGCACGTTAAAGCCCTACTTGTAGCGAAAGATACAAGCGTTTATCAGTATTGCTCACCATTTATCACACTTGGGAGACAGCGCAGACGTGCATACAAGCAGTTGCTTTATGAGCCACATAGGCGTTTGGCGTATGAAGCAAAGACAGGCCAGATCGGAGTACAATTCCATTCGCACTACCGAGGATACAATCTTCCTTATTTGCTTGGAAAAAGGCTCACACCTGCATACACCTCTCTAGGAGGCGAATTCACACATGACAGGGTGTGTTGTTGCCTACTTACAGTTTCTCATACTATTCTAGGCTAAAAGTCCGACAATTATAGTCAGTGTCAGTATATCCGTCAAGTTAATTCATCGCATTTCATGAGGAACTGTAATGGATTTTCGCCCAAAAGCGCGGTACAGTTCATGCTTAGAAGCGAAATATACGGTCACGCAAGGGAGTGTTTCTATTTTGTAATACTGATAATGTATAAGTAATCAAAGTTAAACATTTAGCCCTCAAAAGTTCTCTAGACGTGACCCTTATAACTCGGTATAATAGTTGAAACAGTCGTATATAGATGCGACTTTTCTTCACCTGAAAGGGAATTGGCAATGGTTACAGTTTTACTTGTCATCGCTGGCATCACGCTGTACGTAGCAGCCCGACGCTTCACTTCACCAGCCCGCGCAGAAGCACCTGTACCCGTGCGTGTCACGTCTCGAGGGCGACGCCGCCGTTATTAGAGTCCTGCCTGCCTTAGCAGCTTGCCAAGGCAGCTTGTGTTTGCATAGATACACTGTTCAACAAACTCTTTTGTTCCATTGTCTAGGGAGGCACAACCTCCCTACCTTTATGCCCGCTTCGATCAACCTACTGCCCGAATCGTAGAGCACACTTTTGCGCTTGCAGCCTCTGCTGTTTCCCATATCACTCTTCTATCATTGAAGAGCCTTCTTGAACAACGTATGCTTGAAGAAGCAGGAGATCGACCTAGCAGGCTCGCAACATACCCTCACTTGAAGCTAGGTCTCGGCAAGCATGCACAAACCACAAACCATGCTGCCCAAACGCACGCTATCTATGAAACTTTTTTAGCGGCGTCAACGTCCAGAAAATAGTTCAAAATTGCTCAATGGGAACCAGAGGCGGTTTATGCGACACACCAAATCCTCTTGTAGGTATGCACTCTTTTCACTCTTCTTTGTATTACTCTTTTTTGCTACACCCCTCGGCGCTGCCTCAAAGCCCAAACCATCACTGCAAGCACAAGAGGTGGAGCTCCAGGTACATATTCCTGCCGATGGGCACTACCGCATCGGCAGTTGGCTGCCTGTCACAATCACGGTCAGCAACCAAGGGATCGACTTTATCGCCGATTTACGCATTCAGACCAGCCGCGCAGGGGCGAACTATAGCACCCAAGTCGATCTACCTCACAATTCACAAAAAACGGTCACGGTCTATACCTATCTCGATCGGCTCACTCGTCGCCTAACGATTCAGCTCTTAAAAGCTGGCGAAAGCGTTGTCAACCAATCGGTCAGAATCCAGCCGCACGCCAGCAACGAGTTTCTGATCGGGCTACTCTCGGCCGATCAAGCCCAAAGTTTCCTATTGCCTTCTGAGAAAGTAGCCGGCAAGAGCCTCGTAATCGTGCCGATCTCAGCCAGCGACCTCCCGCACTACCACGCAGGGCTTTCGTCGTTTAAGAGTCTGCTGATCGATGGTGTTGATCTGCAAACCCTTGCGCCCAGCCAAATCGAAGCGCTTCAACAGTGGATCAGCCTAGGCGGGCAGCTTATCATTAACGGCAATAAGCGCGCTTCTGATGTTGTAGCGGGCCTGCCAGAAGCGCTACGCCCCGGCATTATCAGCGGGAGCAGCCAAGCCAGCGCCCAAGATCTATTCCCTACCCTTACACTCGATGATCTCAACGATATCGAGCTGCTCGATGTGCAGCCCACAGCCACAAGCAAAGCGCAAGGCAACAGCGCGCTGAGCGGTGCTTCCGAACTACTGCTCTATCAACAGCGCCTCGGCCAAGGCAACGTGGTGCTAAGCAGAGTCGACCTCGATAACCCACTGCTCGTCAACTGGCCGCTTTGGGCCGAGTTCTGGCACGATCTCGTGCCGCAGGAAACCTTTGTCAACCCCGGCCTGATCTCAAGTAGCGCAACGGTCTCGCAGCTTGTCGAAGGTAATATCGCTGCGAATCTCATGCAACTTAGGGCGCTCGAACTGCCCTCGCTATCGCTTTTAGGACTATTATTGCTGGTGTACTGTATCCTCGTGGGGCCAGTCACCTTCTTTGTGTTGCGTAAACTCGATCGCCAAGCTCTCGGTTGGGTGGTTGTACCGATCATCACGCTGATCTTTGCAGGCATCGCCTATGGGGTTGGCTACAGCCGACGTGGCGGTGATGCGATTCTCAACGAGATCATCTTGATCGAGCCGATCAACGAATCGAACGCCCGAGTACGCACGTTTGTCGGCATCTTTACACCCAGCACCAAAACCTTCGAACTGACAGTTGGCGAGCAAGGCCTGGTTCGTCCGATCTCGAACTTAGGTGTTTGGGATACCAGCGAGCTCAATGGGGTCTACGCCGATTCGCGAGTGCGCGAAATAGAGTTACAACAGTGGAATATGCGCTCGGTTATGGCAGATTCGGTTCAAGCCTTTAAAGCGCTTGAGGCCTCGATCACGTTCGAGGGGCTGCAATACCACGCCGAAGTCACCAACCGTTCCAACTATTTGATTCGCGATGTGGCCATCGTACACGACATTTATGTGGCAGAAGTTGGCGATCTACAGCCCGGCGAAAGCAAACAGATCAGCTTCGGAAGCGAGAACGAACGCGAACTCAGACAACTGCGCTCTAAATTTCAGGGCTACTCGCTCGGCTATCTGTTCTATCACAAGCTCTACGAAACAGAAGGGTTCGGTATCAGCACCACCCTACCACCTGAGATCCAGATCCGCCAAAGCTTAATTGATGCGCTCTGGGCCGATAGCTACTCACAGCAGCGCCGCAAACCCTTATTGATCGGTTGGAGTGCCCAGCAGCCCGTGCCTGTCTCTATCAACGCCGACAAAGTTGAACGCCAGCAAACCGCCCTCATTGTGCAAGAGGTACCTTTTCAATACAAAGGCTCAAGTATTACGCTCGATCAGGCTTGGCTGAACTATATACCCCAAGTCGTGCAGAGCAATGGCATCGACTCGGTCTGTTACCTGAGCCAAGGCTTGGGCGTCACGCAAACCAACGAGGATATCATCCATCAGATCCAGATCCCGACAGAGCTCATTCCCGCTCAAGTCGAAGCGATCACTCTGCTGCCCTCCGCCGATGGTGGGCTTCCCGACGATATTCGTTTAGAGGTCTACGACTGGACGAACCACGAATGGGTCGAATTCCAATACGCCCAACGGGTGCCGCTCGAACAACCTGAACGCTTTATCGATCCTATGGTCGGCAAACTACGCATCCGCGTGTTGGCGACCCAAAATCTACAAACCTATATGTGTGTCACCGTTAACGCCGAAATCGTCGTCCACGCCTAGTCCGGTCTGTGTGTACCTGTTTCTACCAGCCCAACGGAGTGATAAGCACAAGCTATGACAACACTTGCTATTCATACCGTCAATCTGAGCCGGCGCTATGGCCGCATGCTCGCCGTCGATAAACTGAATTTAAGCATCGAAGGCGGCACGATCTTCGGCTTTATCGGGCCGAATGGCGCAGGAAAGACAACCACCTTGCGAATGCTCGCGGGCTTGCTCGAACCGACAGGCGGCGAGATCCACCTGATGGGCGAGCGAATGTCCTCCAATGGCGTGCAAGCGCAACGTCTCGTGGGCTATATGCCCGACTTCTTCGGCGTCTACGACGACTTGCGAGTCTGGGAGTATCTTGACTTCTTTGCGCGCTGTTACAATCTGCCCGCCGCCCAACGGCGCACAACCGTCGAACAGCTGCTCGACTTAGTTGATCTTACGCCCAAACGCGATGCCTTTGTGCAGAGCCTTTCACGCGGTATGCAACAACGGCTCTGTCTCGCCCATGCGCTCGTACACGACCCGCCCATCTTGCTGCTCGACGAGCCTGCCAGCGGCCTCGACCCGCGCGCCCGTGTCGAGCTGCGCGAGCTGTTGCGCACCCTACGCGACATGGGCAAAACTATTCTGCTCAGTTCGCACATCTTGAGCGAACTTGCCGAAGTCTGTACGGCGATCGGCATTATGGATCATGGCCATCTGCTGGCTGCAGGCACGGTCGACGATGTGAGACGCCAGCTCCAAGGTGGGGCGGCCCTGCAAGTGCGCGTGCTAAACGATTCAGAGCGTGCTGCCGAGCTGCTGCGCCAGATGGAAGGCGTTACAGCGGTAAACCATAGCCCGGTCGATAGCCGAATTCTGCGTGTCGATGGAGAGATCAATGAAGAACAACAGGCTGCTATGTTGGCGCAGCTCTTAGCCGAAGGGGTTCAAGTCAGCAGCTTCCATCTCGAAGCCGATTCGCTTGAAACACTCTTCCTGCGCCTCACAGAATAGCGGTTTGGCGCAAGGGATATCACAATGAACACTTTTCGTTTTCTACGGCCATCGGTTAACCCGATTTTAGTCAAAGAGCTGCGCAGCCGTATGCGCGGTATACGCCCCTACGCGATCCTAACGATCTTCATTCTGTTTATGATCGTCATAGGCTACATCATCTACCAAATGTCGCTCTCTCAGGTGCGCTTTGGTATGACCGTGCTCAGCCCACAGGTTGGTCAATCACTCTTCAACGGCTTAGCGCTCTGCGAGCTCTTTCTAGTCATCTTTCTCGCCCCGGCGCTTACCAGCAGCGCGATCAGCGCCGAACGCGAACAGCTTACCTATGATCTGCTGGTGACGACGCCCCTCAAGCCGCTCCGCATTCTGTGGGGCAAACTGATCGCGGCCCTCAGCTATCTGCTGCTGGTGATCTTCGCCGCTATTCCGGTCTTCAGCGTGGTGCTGATCTTTGGGGGCGTCAACCCACGCGATATGATCAAAGCGCTCTTGCTGCTGCTGATCTCGGCCATCTTTTTCGGGGCGATCGGCCTGTTCTGCTCGGCGCTCTGCAAACGAACTGCCCAAGCGACCGTGCTGAGCTATTCGATCATCTTGCTGATTCTGGGCGTCAGCATGCTTTTGAGCTTGACGTGGGGCCGTTTCAGCGACCCACCCGGCCAAAACGTTCCCGAATACATTCTCTATCTGAACCCGTTCAGCGCGCTCAGTTCAATCACCATCCTCACGCCCATGAACTTCAACAGCCCGTTCCCGGTCATGTTCGATAGCAGCATGATCTATGGTGGGCTAGCCTGGCAAACCCTGCTCGCCACTGGCGTGCTGATCTACGACGAAAACGGGCCGCTAGTGCTGCCGATCTTTCGCGCAACGATCTTGCTCTACCCGTTCTTGACCTTGCTGCTCTGTTGGATCAGCTCGCACCTCATCTTGCCGCGCCGCCGTTGGTGGCCGCGCTGGAGCGACCTAGGCTTTCTGCTTTCGCTGGTGCTGTTTGGCGTGCTTATCTTTATGCTGCGCTCGTGGTGGTACGTTCCAACCATAAATCGCATACCATTTTAGAATTTTCGGCCATAGAGATGGTATACTAAAGGAATGGAAACATTCACAGTAAACAAAGAACAAGCTTTGACAAATTTATATAATCTCACTTTAGCGCAACTTGAAGCCTTGGTAAAAGAGATGGGCCAACCGGCCTATCGGGCACGCCAAATCTACCAACAGCTTTATGTCAAATTATCCAACGATCCTCACCAGATGACCGATCTGCCGCTTGCCTTGCGCGAGCGACTGGCCAACGAAACCACGATCGGTAATCTGCGTCTGGTGCGGGTCTTGCGAGCCGAAAACGGCCTGACTCAAAAGGCGCTCTTTGCGCTGCCGAGCGGCGAAGTAGTCGAAACGGTGCTGATGATCTATCCCGATCGCGCCACCGTCTGCGTCTCTTCCCAAGCGGGCTGCGCTATGGGCTGCGTCTTTTGCGCCACGGGCAAGCTCGGTCTGCTCGCCAACCTGAGCACGGGCGACATCGTGCAGCAAGTGCTCTGGGCCGCCCGCGTACTGCGCGACTTCGAAGGCGACATCGCCGTGCGCCACCTGACCAACATCGTCTTTATGGGCATGGGCGAGCCGTTCGCCAACTATGATCGCTGGTGGGGCGCGGTCGAGCGCCTGCACGACCCCAAAGGCATGAACATGGGCGCTCGCAATATGACGGTCTCGACGGTCGGTCTACCGAAGGGCATTCGCCGTTTGGCCGAAGAGAAGCTGCCGATCAACCTTGCGATCTCGCTTCACTCACCCGACGACACGCTGCGCAGCGAGATGATGCCGATCAACCAGCGCTTCCCGATCTCGGAGTTGATGGCTGCCACGCGCGAGTACATTCAAAAGACCAATCGGCGTGTTTCGTTCGAATATGTGCTGCTGCAAGGCGAAAACGACACGCCGCGCCACGCCTTGATGTTGGCGGGCCTCTTACACGGCATGTTGTGCCATGTCAATTTGATCCCCTGGAATCCGGTGCCGGGCACCCCCTTGAGCCGTTCCAACCGCGAACGGGTCAATGCCTTCCAGCAGATTCTGCAAGACCACCGCATCGCCTGTACGGTGCGTGTCGAGCGCGGCGGCGAGATCGCAGCTGCGTGTGGTCAACTGGCAGGCAGCACTCCTCAGCCCCAAAACAACCAGATCGCTTTGGTTTAAGCGACAAAGCGCTTCGCAACAACAAAGTCCCATTGCAAATGAGAGATTTCCTAAGCGAAATCTCTCATTCTTTTGCGGGCATTACTCTGATAAGCCATCCCCATGTTTCGTTTAGCGCCCTAGCGGTCTCGTCCTTACCCCAAACAAGGCTTTTGGCGCGTCCGCCTACGGCTATCAACATCCGGCCCGCCGCCCCAGGCTGCTAAACAGTGCCTACAGGCGCGGTCGATCCATTGTTTAAGGTGCATGACTCTTCCGCCTTTGTAACAAAATGGTTCGACCAAGCCAAAGTTCGCAATCTCGCACCTGCTTTTAGCTGATACTGCACTGTATAGCCATGCAGCGCTTTGGAAGCAACCAGCCAAAACCAACAGTCTTGAAGCAAAAGCAGTAGTAGTGGCGAGCTATTTGCTTATAATCGGCACTAAACGAGGCGATTTGGAACGAAAACTGCACCAACGAACAGCAAAAACCCTTGACATTCTTCTAATAGATTGTGTAGACTAGCTTTGCTGCTTATGCGTTTTCACGGAACAGGACGATACACTGTTTGTGTCGCGACCCTTGGTTTCTGGTCGTTTATCCGAACCTAGGCAATAGCTATGACCTCTTACCAAAAACATCTTGACGAGGCACTCCTCCAAGATACAAGTACCCCTACAACCTCTCCCACGCAACGTACTACAAAGCATAATAAACGTCAACGCAAAGCGGGTAGCTGGCTCGCTTGGTTGGCTGTACTATTATCGCTGATGGTACTCGTGATCGGGATTGGCGCTGCCGCTTACCTCTATGCGGAACGCCAATTCATCGGGCGGATCTATCCCAACATCAGCATTCGCGGCCTGAATCTCGGCAACTACAGCGTTAATCAAGCCCGTAAAGCGCTCGAACGACGTTATAGCGTCTTTCTGCAAGAACCGGTCACCATTACCTTTAATGGTCAGGTTTGGCAGCCGAGCGCCGAAGAGTTGGGCATCTCGATCGATTTCGATTCGGCACTCAAGCAAGCTTTCGAGATCGGGCGTCAAGGCGATCGGGTTGAGAACGCCAAAGTTGTGCAGACCGTCTGGGAACAGGGTGTGGAGATCCCGCTGCATGTGCGCGTCGACGAGCGGGCCTTGCAACGCTATGTAATGCAGATCGCGCGCCAAGTTGAAATCGCTCCCATTAATGCCGATGTCAACCTTGTGAGCACGCATCTGATCGTTGCGCCCGAAAGCGATGGTCGCCAAGTTTTGGTCGATGAAACCGTCCAAGATATGCTAGCTGCGCTCCAAACCCTTTCGCCCCAAGAGGTCACCTTGCGCACCCGCGTGCTCGAGCCACGCATTCGCACCAACGCCTACGACTCGCTCAAAGCCGAGCTCGATACGCTCTTCGCTGGCCCAGTTGTTATGACGGCCAACAATCGCAGTTGGGAATGGACGCCCGAAGAGATCGCCTCGTGGGTCCGTCTGCGCCGCACCAACGACGCCGATGGCATGCCAAGCTTCGATGTAGTCGTCGACCAAGAGCCATTGCGCAAAGCGCTTGTGCCGATCGCGGCCAGCCTACGCCAACAGGGCGAATTACCACGCGTCAACTGGAACAACGGGCAGCTCGAGATCTTCCAAGCTGGCACCCCCGACTACGGCCTCGACGGCAACGAAGCCTTGGCTCGCTTCAACCAAGCTTTGCGCAGCAAAGAGCGCAACTTCGAAGCGCCGATCATTGCCCTGACACCCAGCGTCGACGAAACCAACCTTGCCAGCCTCGGCATCACTACCGAAGTTGCTACAGGAGTAAGCTCGTTTAGGAACTCACAAGCCTACCGCATCACCAATATTCGAGCAGGCGCCCGCCAAATGCACGGTCGTTTGATTCCGCCCGGTGCGTCTTTCTCATTCAACGATAATCTTGGGCCGGTCGATGCCGCCCATGGCTTCGTAGAAGGCTCGGCTATCGTCGATAACCGCACCCAAAAAGAGTGGGGCGGTGGTCTCTGCCAAGTCTCAACCACCGTCTTCCGGGCCGCTTTCTGGGCGGGCTTGCCGATCGACGAACGCCACGAACACGCTTACCGCATCAGTTGGTACGAAGAGCTGGGCGAGCCTGCTGGCCTCGACGCTGCGATCTTCACCCCTTACAACGATCTGCGCTTCACCAACGATACGGGCGGGTGGCTGCTGGTGCAAACCGAAGTCGATCTGCAGCGCCAACGGTTGACGGTACGCCTCTATGGCAAGCCGATCGATCGCCAAGTGAGTTTGGAGCAACGCGTATTGAGCACAACTCCAGCGCCCAAACAGGCGATCTATATCACCGATCCGTCGCTGCCGCGCAGTGGCTACAAACGAACCGACTTCGCCCGACCCGGCATGAAGATCGAGATCTACCGCACGGTTGTGGATAAAAACGGCACGCTGTTGAGCTACGATACTTTCCCAACCGAATTCAAGCCTTGGCCAGATATCTACGTTCGCGGTGGTAGCTAATTCCATAGCCGCCTAAACGTGTTCCTCTCAGAATGTTTGGGCTGGCGTAGCGAAAACTGCTTTAAGCGCTTCGTTACGTCAGCCCAGTTCCCTCAACGATCTTCGATCCCAGCTCTTCACAGTAACATAAGCGCTCTCTAGCAGATCCACTCAGCCTAGCGTCTTAAGAACAAGGGATGCATATGTTTTCACAACAGTTTTGGTCTCAGCATAGCCTGCGCTTGGTAATCGTTCTGATTGTGACCCTCATTCCAGTAGCGCTGATCTACAACGCGGCTTCAAGCGAGGCCCAAAGTGTTCAACAACAAGAGCAGATCTACCTTGCCTTAGGTGATTCGTTAACAACTGGCTACGAAGCGCCCCAAAATAACGACGGCGAGCCGGGCTATCCACACTTTCTCTATGAGGCGCTAAAAGAACGCAAGCCCGACCTCCAGTTCCACTTGTTAGGGCGCAACGGTGAAACCAGCGAATCAATGATCAGCGGCGGCCAGCTTGACGAAGCAGTAGCTTTTATTCAAGAGCAGAGCCAACAAGGCACGTTGGTTAGCCCAATCACGCTCGATATCGGCGGCAACGATATGGTGGCGGTGCTGCTGCAAGAAGCCGATTCGGCGACGACGCGAACCAGCTTTCGGGCCAACCTTAGCCATATTCTCGATCAACTGATCGCTGCTATGTCTCCTAACGGCGAACGTCAGGGCGAGCTGATCATCATGAGCTACTACAACCCCTATCCGGGTGTTAAGCCGCCGTTTTATCCGATCGACACCGACACCGAGCTGGCATTGTTCAACGCGATTATTCTCGAAGAGGCCGCCAAAAGAGGTATTAAGGTAGCGGCTGTTTTTGAGGCTTTTGAAGGCAAGCAAGCTGAGTATGTGTACGCGGACTTTAGCCGTTACCCCGATCTATCGGCGCTCGACTATCACCCGCGCAAAGCAGGCCATCTTGCGATCAAAGATGCGTTTCTACAGCTCTTAACAGACGAGCCAGGCACCGCCACACCAACTAAGCAAACACCCACCAGTGAAACGCCTATCAGTGAAACGCCCACCCGTGAGACTCCTCCAACAAACTACCTCTGGCTGCCGTATGTGCTCGTAGCGCCTGGGCAAGAATAGAATCGCAGCTCACGCTCTGCCGAAGGCAGCTCATAGCAAGCAGCTGCAGCGTTTCGTTTTTGGGCGGCCGCTTCCATGCAGATAGGCGCCTGTTCGATGGGCGGGATGCTGATAGCCGTAGGCGGACGCGGTGAGGATCGAATGGAAGCTAAAGCGCTCGCCGCCAAATGCTGCGCCACATAAGGATGATAGAAGGCGAAATGCAGATTTTGCAGGGTAAAGGCAATACAAAAAGGCCAGAGGTCGTGTGACCCCTGGCCTGTTTGATCTATGCCTAAGGTTTATTCGACGGTGTACTCACCATCGACCACGTTATCGTCCTTCTTCGAAGAGCCGGAGTTGCCGTTCGCGTTCTGCTGGTAGGCGTTCTGCGACAGGGTGAACATGGCCTGCTGCAACTCGTTGGTCAAGCTCTCGATGCGGCTGCGATCCTCGTTGCTGATCGCCTCGCGCAGATCCTTGATAATACCCTCGATGCGGGTCTTCTCAAGGCTATCGACCTTATCGCCAAGATCGTTCAAGCTGCGCTCGCTCTCGTAAGCCAAGGTGTCGGCCTTGTTCTTGAGCTCGATCAGCTCGCGGCGGGCGCGGTCTTCGTCGGCGTACTTCTCAGCATCGCGCACCATGCGCTCGACCTCATCCTTGCTGAGGTTGGTGCTGGCGGTGATGGTAATGCGCTGCTCTTTGCCAGTTGCCTTATCCTTAGCCGAAACGTTCAAGATACCGTTGGCGTCGATATCGAAGGTCACCTCGATCTGGGGAACGCCACGCGGCGCGGGCGGAATGCCCTCGAGGCGGAAGCGACCCAAGGTCATGTTATCGGCAGCCATCTCGCGCTCACCCTGCAAGATGTGGATGTCGACAGCGGTCTGGTTGTCGGCAGCCGTCGAGAAGATCTCGCTCTTCTGGGTCGGAATGGTGGTGTTGCGATCGATCAGTTTGGTCATCACACCGCCAAGGGTCTCAACACCCAAGGAGAGCGGGGTAACGTCCAAGAGCACAACGCCCTTCACATCGCCGCCCAACACACCACCTTGAATGGCGGCTCCCATTGCCACAACTTCGTCGGGGTTGACCGACTTGTTCGGCTCTTTGCCGATCATCTTGCGAACCAAGTCTTGCACAACCGGCATACGGGTCGAACCACCGACCAGAACAACTTCCTGAATATCGCTCGGCTTGAGGCCGGCGTCTTTCAGAGCTTGGTTGACTGGGCCACGCAGACGATCGGTCAGGCTGCTGGTCAGCTGCTCGAACTTGGCGCGGCTCAGGCGCATCTGCAAGTGCTTGGGACCGGTAGCGTCGGCGGTGATGAAGGGCAGGTTGATCTCGGTCTCGCTAACGCTCGACAGCTCCATCTTGGCCTTCTCAGCTGCTTCCTTGAGGCGCTGGAGCGCTTGGCGATCCTTGCTCAGGTCGATGCCCTGATCCTTGCGGAACTCATCGACGATCCACTCGACGATCGCGGCGTCGTAGTCGTCACCACCCAAGTGAGTGTCACCATTGGTAGCGCGTACTTCGATTACGCCGTCGCCCACTTCCAAGATCGAAACGTCGAAGGTACCACCACCAAGGTCGAAGACCAGAATGGTTTCATCCTTCTTCTTGTCGAGGCCGTAGGCCAGTGCGGCAGCGGTCGGCTCGTTGATGATACGCAACACGTCCAAGCCTGCGATCTTACCAGCGTCTTTGGTCGCTTGGCGCTGGCTGTCGTTGAAGTAAGCCGGAACGGTGATGACGGCCTGAGTGACCGGCTCGCCCAAGTAGGCTTCAGCATCGGCCTTCAGCTTCTGCAAGACCATCGCGCTGATCTCTTGGGGTGCATAGTCTTTGCCGGTCTGCGGCACGTTGATGCGAACATCGCCACGCGGGCCTTTGGTGATTTTATAAGAAACCATCTCGCGCTCATTGGGCACTTCCTCATAGCTGTGACCAATGAAACGCTTCACAGAATATAGTGTATTATCGGGGTTGATGGTCGCTTGGCGCTTAGCGGTCTGGCCAACCAGACGCTCGCCATTCTTAGCGAACGCTACCACCGAGGGAGTTGTACGATTACCTTCAGCATTGGGAATAACAATGGCATCGCCACCTTCCATTACACATACACAGGAGTTGGTGGTACCAAGGTCAATACCTACGATTTTTCCCATAACAGCTTCTCTCCTTAAATTTAGTGTCAGAATGGTGTAGGCCGGGCAAGTGTTATCGTAGCTTGCTGGTTCTGCTCCAGTCCGCTCTTACCTCGTGCCTCTGGTATCTAGTTTACCGTTTTTTTGTTAATATGACAGCAGTGCAGTGTTAGATGTCTGTTAGATAATCGAGATGCTGTATGCGTAATAAATCCTGAAGGGAAGCCTAACATCAAACTACATTTTTCGCTTGGTAACGCTCTATTACAAGATTAAGGTCTACTCGCTTTAGATCCGTTAACGGCATCCTCGGCTATGATACCTTGGAGATCTTCCCCGAACTGGAAGCAGAATCGATCAATAGCTTCAAGCGAGCTCTAGACTCCCGCTCATAGCGAGAAGTAAAAAGCTCTTTTCTCTGGCACCTTTTTAGCTGTTTCTGCGTATATAAACTGTGGGGCAAAGACCAGCGAGCGCTAAAAACAGCCCTGCGCTAGACCGTATCTTCGTGTTAGACTAGGCGGTCTAGATAAAAAGATTGTTAAAAAACCCTCTAGAAAGGAGTGAACCGTGCTAGAGTTCAGCTGGCAAGAACTGACGATTCTCGTGCTGCTGGTAAGCATGTTTTGCATTAGTATGGGGGTAGTGATCTTTGTCCGCGCCCAAAACCGTCGCAAACACTAAGGCTACTCTACACCTCGCTGACTACTCCAGCTTAGCTACTTCGAGACACCGCCTTTGAACGCACTCAATCCATCACAACAGCGAGCATACCCCTTGAAGACCAGTCTGCATCATCTCCGGAGTTCTCATCTTACTCGTACACGATAGCCTGTTTTAACTCAAACTACAGATTCCCATCCAAATAGCTTGTGTGCCTGTGGTGGTTGTTCATAACCACCACAGGAGACTATCTTCGCCTTCCCGCAAAATAGGCCCTGCGGCTAGTTCTCAAGCTACATCCCTAACAGGTCGGTGCGTGTTATGATGAAAGAAAAGCGACTAGCTAGAACTGGCTATGCATACACAAAAACCCGCGCTTGATCCGATGATCTCGTCGCCCGATAGTAATGAATATTTCAATGCTATCAGTCATTTGGTCGGAGCAATCCTCTCTCTGGCAGGTTTGATCGTTCTGGTGACCTTCGCCGCTCTCGAACAGCAAGCACTCCATATCATCAGCTTCGCGATCTATGGCAGCAGCTTGGTGCTGTCGTTTGTGGCGAGCTGCCTCTTGCACTTCTTCTTGCTGTTTGGAAAGTACAAACGTGTCTTTGGGATTCTCGATCACTGCGCGATCTACCTTTTGATCGCCGGCACCTACACTCCCTTCTGCTTGGTGGTCTTGCAAGGCGCGGCGGGTTGGTGGTTATTCGGCATCATCTGGAGCCTCACAATCTTCTTCATCGTCATCAAAGCGATCTTCTTCGCCCAGCTTCCGATCTGGCTCTCGAATCTCAGTTACCTGCTGCTTGGCTGGCTGATTCTGCCCTTTGCAGGAAGCATTGTGCAGATATTGCCCATACAGGCGATCGTCTTGATGATCATCGGAGGCTTGTGTTTTTCGCTCGGCGCGATCAGCTTTGCTCTCGGCAAACCAAACCCCTTCCCACCCAACTTCGGCAACCACGAAATCTGGCATATTGCCGTTTTATGCGGCAACTTCGCCTTCTTTCTGGTTATGCTCCAGTTTGTTTTGCCCCTCCACTAGCTTGGTAAAAAATACGGTACAATGACCCATCATTTGATCCCATCTACGCAGGGGCAATGATTGACAAAATTGCGAGGCTTTCCTACGAGGAGCTGTCATGGAACCCAAATTTTTAGAACTTAAAAAGCGCTTAGGCGTTGTGAACGATCTGCAATCAGCAGCTGCTGTGTTGGGCTGGGACCAGCAGACTTACATGCCCCAAGGTGGCAACGAGGCTCGCGCTCGCCACATGGCGACTTTGGCACGGCTCGCCCACGAGCACCTCACCGACGATGCAGTTGGGCAGTTGCTCGATGATCTGCGCAGCTACGAAGAGAGTCTGCCCTATGACTCAGATGAGGCAAGCCTTCTGCGAGTCGCGCGCGAAGACTACGAGATGGCAAGCAAGCTCCCGGCCTCGTTTGTCGAAGAGTTATCGAATCACCAAGCCCGCACCTTCGAGGCTTGGACCCGCGCCCGCCCCAACAACGACTTCGCTTCGGTGGCTGGCTTGCTCGAAAAAACCCTCGAATACAGCCGCCAATACGCGAGCTACTTCCCTGGGTACGAGCATATCGCTGACCCGCTGATCAACCGCGCCGACCGTGGTATGACCGCTGCTTCGGTGAGCGCCGTCTTCAAAGAGCTGCGCGAACAACTCGTGCCGATCGTCAAGGCCATCACCTCGCAAACCCCAGCCGACGATTCTTGCTTGAACCAGTTCTACCCCGAAGACAAGCAGCTTGAATTCGGTCTGAAGGTCGCTCAGCGCTTCGGCTACGACCTGCAGCGCGGTCGTCAAGATAAGACCTACCACCCCTTCGAGACTCGTTTCTCGGTCGGCGATGTGCGTATTACTACCCGCGTGAAAGAGCACGACCTGGGCGAAGCGCTCTTCAGCACCCTACACGAGTCCGGCCATGCAATGTATGAGCAGGGCGTCAGTTGGGATCTGGAAGGCACCCCGCTTGCGAGCGGCACCTCGGCGGGCGTACACGAGAGCCAGTCGCGCCTCTGGGAAAACATCGTCGGTCGCAGCCGTGGCTTCTGGCAGTACTTCTACAAAGATCTGCAAGCGACCTTCCCAAGCCAACTGGGCAACGTATCGCTCGACACCTTCTACCGCGCCATCAACAAAGTTCAGCCTTCGTTGATCCGCACCGAAGCCGACGAAGTGACCTATAACCTGCACGTAATGTTGCGCTTCGACTTCGAACTGGCCCTCTTGGAAGGCCGCATGGCCGTACGCGACCTGCCCGACGCTTGGCACGAGCGCTTGCAGGCCGATCTAGGTATCGCACCGCCCGACGATCGCGACGGCGTTCTGCAAGACATTCACTGGTACGGCGACCTAATCGGTGGTATGTTCCAAGGCTACACCTTGGGCAACATTATGAGCGCTCAGTTCTACAACGCTGCGCTGCAAGCCCACCCCGAGATCCCCGACGAGATCGCCCGAGGCGAGTTCGGCACGCTGCACAACTGGATGCGCACTAACATCTATCAGCACGGACGCAAGTTCACCGCGCCCGAGATCATCGAGCGCGCAACCGGCGGCCCGCTGCAGATCACACCTTACATCAACTACTTGCGCCAAAAGTACGGCGAGCTCTATTCACTCTAAAGCGGCAAGCTAACACAAACTCATCGGGATGTTGTGTGATCGCACAACATCCCGATCCATTACGACATCAAAGCATCTGATCGCATCATAAGGCGGAAGGATCCTTACCTTCCATCTTTGAGAAAGAGGCCAAGCCGCCAGAGTACTGATGCCAAATCCGTTTAAAGACCTGCATGCTCTTCGTTCAGAAAAACGAAAAGCCGGGAAAAGCAAAAAGAGTCACGTTCCGTTCTGCCGAAGGCCAAAGAGAACCTCATCAACCGGATTTGGTATGAACTGATCGGATTTGGTATCAATCGACGTGCAAAACAAAGGTCTTGCCTCTCTGCAGAGAGACAAGACCTTTTCGTACTTCCTACCACGATACAAGGTATCAAAACCCTTACACACCAAGCTCACGACGGAGCGCTGTTAGCTCGTTATTTACCCGTTGATAGAGATTAGCTTGCTGATCAGGTGGTAGAAACGTTGCCTGCACCGCGTCTAAAACGGTATGGCATAGATCATCTACCGAAAAGCCGAAGTAATCGACCGCTAAACGATACTCGTCGGTGATCGTTGTATGAAAAAAGGTTGGATCATCGGAGTTGATCGTCAGACGAACACCGGCCTCAAACAACTGGCGCAAGGGGTGTTCTGCCAACGATTTCACCGCACCGGTACAGACATTACTTGTAGGACAAATATCGAGCGTTACCCCTTTGTCGCGCAGATGAGCCACCAAAGCCGGATCAGAGATGCTGCGAATGCCATGGCCGATTCGCTCGCACTCTAGCACATCAACCGCACCCCAGATGCTTGGAGGGCCAACCACCTCACCGGCGTGCGCCATAACGCGCAGGCCCATAGCGCGAGCGGCCGCGAAAACTTCCCGATAGGGCTCGGGAGGATAATCCGGCTCGTAACCACCGATCGACCAGCCAACCAGCCCATACTCCATAGCAGGTTTTGCCATCTCTAGGACGTGCCAAGCTTGTTCAACACCATATTGACGCCCATAGTCAAGGCAGGTCACGGCCTGAATGCCCGTCTCCTGTTTAGCGCGATCGAAGCCCGCCGCCATGCCTTGCACCGCCTCAAGCAAGTTCACTTGACGCGGAACATGCTGCATAGGCGAAATCATCACTTCACTATAGACGACGTTTTGGGCAGCAGAACGAAGTGCCATTTCATAGGCAAGCCGTTCAAAATCTTCTCCCCGTTTAAAGGCCCGGGCAAGATCCATAAAGACGTTGAGAAAATCGCTAAACGTATGGTAGCGAAAAAGCTGCTCGACGTCCGCCACAGTTTTAGCTGAGATTTCTACATGGTTCTGCTGGGCAAGCTCCAGCAATGTTTGTGGCACAGCAGTACCTTCGAGGTGAATGTGTAATTCAACTTTGGGCATCCGCGTAATAAATGCGTCGAGTTCTGGCGTGAGCACAGCAGGCTCCTTCGTAGCTAACGTAGTGTGTAAAGGGGGCAATAAAGGGAAATAGCGCTGTTGCTATTTCCCTTTATTACCACCCAAACGTTATACAACTGGTACGTTTCTATTCCTATGTCAACCCAGAGGAAGAATCCTCCTTACCTAGTTCGAGCTGATAGCTTTTAAGCGTTCAGCATTATCATAAACGGTAAGAGCATCAACAATTCGGTCAAGATCACCATTAAGAGTGGCAGGAATATTCGAGAAGTTTTGACCTATGCGATGATCGGTAATGCGGTCTTGGGGGAAATTGTAGGTGCGGATCTTTTCGGCGCGCTCACCACTGCCAACTTGAGCGAGGCGCGACTCGCCAAGTTCTTTCTGTCGCCGTTCTTGTTCACGTGCATAGAGACGGGCACGCAGCACCGAAAGTGCTTGCTCTTTATTTTTAAGCTGCGAGCGCCCATCCTGACAGGTCACCACAATCTCATCGGGCATACCGGGGTGGTAAACAATACGCACTGCCGAGTCGGTGGTGTTAACACCCTGGCCGCCGTGGCCGCTCGAGCGATACACATCGATACGGTAATCTTCTGGTCGCAACGGGATATCGGTCTCTTCGAGTTTCGGGAGTACAGCGATGGTCGCGGTGCTGGTATGAATGCGCCCACGCGCCTCGGTCGCAGGCACACGCTGCACACGGTGTACACCACCCTCGTATTTTAGTCGACTATAGGCACCATCAGCATTAATGTTAAAGATGATCTCCTTATAGCCGCCAAGGTCATTCTCTGTAGCGTTGAGGACTTCGAGCTTCCAGCCGCGCAGTTCTGCATAGCGTTGGTACATTCGGAAAAGATCCGCAGCAAAGAGAGCGGCTTCATCACCGCCTTCACCTTGACGGATTTCCATGATGACATCGCGTGAGTCATTGGGGTCGCGCGGCAAGAGCGTAAGCTTCAGGTCTTCTTCAAGCTTGGCATGCTGCTCACGCAAGCTTTGCAGCTCTTCAACAGCTAGCTCACGCAGTTCGGGATCATCGGATTCATTGATGATAGCTTGAGCTTCCTCGATGTTGCGCTTTACCTCTTTGTATTTACGATAGAGTGTGACCACTTCTTCGATCTCACTCTGCTCGCGAGCGTATTGTTGCAGCAAGGTATAGTCTGTGGCTACCTCAGGTTTAGCCATCAGCTCGTTAAGTTCATCGTATCGCGCTACTACGCTATCTAATCGTTCAAACATGGTAACATAACCCTTACACACTTTTTATAATAAGAACCAAACTTAGCAACCTCGATGCCGAGACAGCGGTTGCTAAGGAGAAACCTTGGTTATAACAAAGAAATTATAGCAAGTAAGCATAAAAGAATGCGGCCAATAAAAAACACGGGAAGAGACCAAAACGGCCCTACCCCGTGTTTCTATGAACGCCAGTTGTTATGTACGAGATGCTTTCTTGCGTCGGTTCCGTTCTGCACGGCGTCGCTTCTCCTTGCGCTGTTCGCTCTTGGAGACGAAGTGCATCTTCTCGCGATAGGTCTTAGTAATGCGCTCAGATACTACACCCTTGTTGAAACGGCGCAGTAATTGCTCTACTGGCTCATTCTCGCGTCGCTCTACCTTCATACGCTCCGCTTGACCACTACGCATGTGATCTCCAGCTTATATTGTTATCTATGAGCTTGTTTATCCATACGTAGGTCGGTACGGTTCACCCCCCTCGCTGTGGAATTATAGTACCCAGCGGGTAACTACAAGTAGGAAATAGAGTGTTGGGCCACAATCAATTGTTTAGCTTAGACTAAACAACCTGGTAATACACCAGACCCAAGACTGATATTTCATTCTTAACTCTTAGTATAACGAAAAGCGTTCAATATGGCAAATCCGAAGCGACCTGTTAAACGCGAGCGCGAATCATCAGCAACACACTTAACAACTCTGGCTCTTCGAGAGGGCAAATACAGCGTTCAGCCTCGGCCAATACCTCGTCTACGAGATAAGGCTTCAAGAGCTGCTTTACTTCCTCCCAGGGCATAAGCATCAGTTCGGCGGCCAAAGGAGAGATCTGAGGATTCTCGCACACAAAGGCGCGCCCCTCAACATGGGCGAAACCTGCTACTTGTATCTGCTCACACAAATCGCTCGTGAGTTCGTTGCTCGAAGCGCGGCGGTCGCCATTCGCAAGCGCTTGAGCATAGGCGATCTGCAAAGCTTGTAGTAGTTCGGGCGGCCAGTGATGCATGATAGCCCAAGTGTAGCTAGCCGTCACAACAAGCAAGATACCGTCGGGCTGAAGGATACGACGCACCTCGCGCCAAACCCCGCTCGGATCGGGCAGCGCGGCCAGCAGAGCGCTACACCAAACCGCCTTAAACGAATGGTCAGCGAAGGGTAGAGCTTGGGCATCGGCGCGCAGCCAACGGATCGAGCAAGGCCAATCGTAAGGGCGCTGTGCTGCCTGATGTAATGCCTCTTGATCGATATCGATCGCAACGATCTGTCCTTGAGCATTCAAGGTAGCGGCTAATAGATCCGTCTTTAAACCTTCGCCGCAGCCCAGGTCGAGCAGGCGAGCCTGAAGCGGCCAATCCGCCCAATGCACTGCCTCAGCAAACAGAGGCATGAACGGTTCATGAAGATCGAGAAGGTGCATAAGCCCAATTGATTCTCAGCGATATTTTTGTCTATAATAACCGAAAAGAGCATTTTCTACACGCTTTCTGTGAGCGCTCTCCTACAATCAAGCTTATTTTCCTCTACAACAGGTCGCATTTAATCAGCGGCCAACGCTTTATCAGCTTCAAATAGCTTCGTTGAACACATACGAATCGAGCTTTGTTCTCAAAGTTTAGATACAAAACAATTCGTTATTCTCTGCTGGAGAACGCAGCGCATCCACTACATCCACACTTCTGGTGAGTAAGCGCAACGATGAGCGCCAAGCATACTGTGTATACAAGTAGCAAGTCGAGCCAGGCCAGTCTTACACAACACACCGCGCTATAGCGGCACTCGTCTTGCTGGCAAAAAGCTTGCTATACCTCAAGCACAATGTCGCATTACAACGCACTGTCATATGTATCTGCTTCCAAAAAGGCATTCCGATCAAGGTCTTCCTCAAGGCTCAAGGTTCCCGCACTAGTTTCCCTGAACAATTCCTTCACAACAAACGAGCAGACGCGTGACAGGAGGACACTTTCCGATAGGGATTGTAAAGCAAGTCCATAGCACTTTTAACAATCAAGCACGGGTCGCTTCGTCCGTTTATTGGCTAGCTTCAACTTCGAATAGGCTAGATAGGCCAGGCACGAAGGCAGAGTAGAAAGGTTTGGAATGTCTCAAACAGCAACCGCAACGCTACAAACCGCTCAGACTTCAACTGCTCGCGGCATACCGATTCAGGTGCGCCAGGTTACGAAGACCTTTAGCACACGCGGTCGCGAAGTTGAAGCATTGCAAACGATCGATCTCGATATTCAAGCTGGCGAGTTCGTCTGTCTGCTAGGGCCGAGCGGCTGTGGCAAATCGACCCTGCTCAACATCATCGCGGGCTTAGATATGCCCAGCAGCGGCGAGGTGATCGCCAACGGCCAGCCGGTCAAAGGCACGGGCACCGATCGCGTACTGCTCTTCCAAGAGGCTGCGCTCTTTCCATGGCTCGATGTAGAGCACAATGTCGAGTTTGGGCTGCGCCAAATGGGCATGCCAGCCGTAGAACGGGCTAAAGTTGCCCAACGTTATATCGATCTGGTGCATCTGACGGGCTTCGAGCAGAGCTATGTTCATCAGCTTTCGGGCGGCATGCGCCAACGAGCCGCCATCGCCCGCGCGCTCGCGATCGACCCAGCCGCGCTCTTGATGGACGAACCCTTCGGCGCGCTCGACGCCATGACGCGTGATCTGCTCCACCACGAGCTTGAGCAGATCTGGCTACAAACCAGCAAGACGATTCTGTTTGTAACTCACAATGTGCGCGAGGCGATCGCCTTGGGAGACCGCGTTTTGATCTTTTCGCCCCGACCGGGCCGAATCGTGCGCGATATTCGCATCGATCTGGGGCGCCCACGGCAGTTAGAAGATCACGCCTTAGTCGATCTCGCCTCCGAGATGGTAGCGGTCTTACGCCAAGAGCAAGGAGGCTGATATGCAGCTCACCCAAAGCAAGCGCGAAGAGTACAATACGCCCAGCAGCTCAACCAGCCAACCGTCGCCCGGGCCAAGCAGCTTGGCGAATCGCATCAACCTGAGCACCTGGCTGCGCAGAATCGTCTTCTACCTCGTTTTGTTAGGGCTCTGGGAAGGGCTAGCGCGCAGCGGAATCTGGCCCTCTTACCTCTTTCCCGGCCCCTTCGATGTGTTGCAATCGCTGATTCGCGGCTTTCAAAAGGGCACTTTTGTAACTGGCATTCTCGTTAGCTTAAAGTGCTTGGCGATCGGTTATTTGATCTCGCTGTCGATTGGACTGGTCTTAGGGCTGCTGATCGGGCGCATCAAAGCGGTTGCCGACACAGTTGGCTCGCTGGTGTTGGGCTTGCAAGCCCTGCCAAGCGTCTGTTGGCTGCCCTTGGCGATCCTCTGGTTTGGTCTAAACGAACGGGCGATCATCTTTGTGGTCGTGTTGGGGGCGCTCTTTTCGATCACCTTGGGTGTGGAGGCTGGCGTAAAAAATACGCCTCCGCTCTATCTGCGGGCGGCGCGTAACCTAGGGGCGCGCGGCTTTGCGCTCTACAGCCAAGTGATCTTGCCAGCCGCGCTGCCAGCCATTCTTACAGGTCTGAAACAAGGCTGGACCTTCGCATGGCGCTCGCTGATGGCGGGTGAACTGCTCTACTTTTCGCTCAGCTTGGGCAACCTGCTGCAAACCGGGCGCGACCTCAACGATGCCTCTCAAGTGATGGCGGTGATGATCGTGATTATTGTGGTTGGTGTAACGATCGACCAAAGCTTATTCGCGCCTTTTGAGCGGCGTGTACGCGAACGCTGGGGCCTGAATCAATAGCGCTCTGAAACGGTCTAAGCGCCCAAACGCTGCAAATAGCGGGGCGGCACATGATCGACCAGCCAGACGCCGTTGGCCGAACAGAAGAAGACAAAGCCGTCGGCCTGCATCTGAGCCGCGTCAACCACAAAGACGACAGGTTTGCCGTGGCGAGCGCCCACAGCGCGAGCTGTAACAAGATCGAGCGAGAGATGGACGTGATGGCAGCTCATTTTGAGCAGACCTTCGCGCTCGATCTGTTCGACCGAGCCGCTGCCCGTGCCGTGATAGAGCTGAGGCGGCGGAACCTGCGGCTCTAGCTCGAGATCGATCGGGACGCTATGGCCTTGATTGGCCCGAATGCGTGTACCCGTCTCGTCGAAAGAGAAGCGCTGTTTGTTATTGCTGCGCACCACCTCGTCGAGCTCGGCGCGTGTAATCGGCATATTGTGCTGTTGGAGAGCTGCTAATAGCGTGTCGACCGCGACCCAGCCGCCTTTCTCAAGCGCCAATCCTAGATCTTCAGGGCGATGACGCAAATGCTTGCTCAGATATTTGCTGATTTTGACCAGCCGTTTTTCATCCATAGGTTTCGCCAAAAGATGTTTACTTTATACACAAATCATTCTAAGATTAGCAAATAAATTGACAATCATAGAATTGAGGATCTCATGCCTGTAATCTATAAAATCACCTATCCAAACGGCAAAATCTATATCGGGCAAGATCGAACGGACTGTTTAACATACTTTGGTAGCGTAAATAATACCCTGGTTGTCCAGGATTTTTCACCCCAAGAACAACGCGACTTCACGATCAGAAAAGAAATTTTATGGGAATCGCAACAAGCTTCTATCCAAGAATTAAATCAAAAAGAAGTCGAATATATCCTCCTTTTTCAGTCAAATAATCCTAGCATTGGCTACAATCGACGACCACGATTTAAAGAACCTCTTCTAAAAGAAACTCAGGGTTTTCTTTTAGAAGAATAGGTTTGTTATACAAAGTGGTATGCGCCTCCCTTTTAATCGGTGAATTGCATACCACTATTACTTATCTGATACAAATATCAAATTATCTACCGCGCCGCGCTTCCCACACCTCTCGATTGACTAGGCAGCTGGGCTGTTCACCCCGCAAAGCCATAGCGACCTGTTGACAGGCCATCACCTGCATACGCCGCACACTGGCGGTGGTGTACGAGGCGATATGAGGCGTACAGACGATGTTGGGCAGTTGAAAGAGCGGGTTGGCCGGATCGGGCGGCTCGGGGTCGAAGACATCGAGGCCTGCGCCAGCAAGGTGGCCCGAGCTGAGCGCCTCGTAGAGCGCGGCCTCGTCGACGATCGGGCCGCGCGCCACATTGATCAGATACGAGCCCTTCGGCATACGCGCCAGACGCTCGGCGTTGATGAGATGGTGCGTGCTAGGCAAGTAGGGGCAGTGAATCGAGACCACCTGCGAACGAGCGAGTAGCTCGTCGAGGTCTGCTTCGAGCATCACGCCCAAGGCTTCAGCCCGCTCGGGCGAAGTGAAGGGATCGTGGGCCAGCACCCGCATGCCAAGCGCACGCGCGATCTCGGCCACCCGCCCACCGATACGGCCTAAACCGACTAGGCCAAGAGTCGCGCCCATGGCCTCTAAGCCTTGTGGCAGCGAGCCATAGGCCGGAAAACCCGCCCCAGAGCGCAAAATGCGGTCGGTGCTGGCGACCATCTTGGTCAAACACAGCATCAGGGCGATGGCGTGCTCGGCGGTCGATTCGGTCGGGCCATCGGGCGTATTGATGACCATAATGCCGCGTTCGGTCGCCGCCTGGGTGTCGATGCGGTCGTAGCCGATGCCCGGACGGGCGATCACCCGCAAGCGCGGCCCGACACGATCCATAAAGGCCGCATCGCAATACAGGAAACCGTTGACCAACATGGCATCGTAGTTGGCAGCCTCGGCGAACCAAGCGTCACTCTCTTCAAACGTGCCGGTATGAACCTCAGCGATGCCCTCTAAGTGAGCCAAGGCATCAGGGTGAAAGCGAATCTGGGTCCAAGCTCGTGCAAGCGCCATAGCACACCTCCATCTGCATCATCGCAACGATGTATCTGGCCAAACGCCGATTAGGCCAACCACTCTACTCCATCGTGAAGCACGATCAATTCGCTCTCATCCTCGAGCGAGGTTGGGAAGGTCGACAAACCGATGCCGGGTGTCCAAGTGTGCAGCAGGCCGGTCGCATACTTCTCGAAGCGCACCATCAAGCTAGGCGGCTGCGGATCGGGCAGCATGCTGAACTGAATGGTGGTGCAGGTCATGGCCAAGGTGCCTTGATAGCGGCGGATCATAGGCAGGTGAATGTGGCCCGCTGTGATCAGCTCAACCTGCGGGTGGCGCTTGATGATCGCGCCGAACTCGTCAGCGTGGTTCAGACCGATCTCGTCGAAGGCTTGCATGCCCGTCAGGAAGGGCGGATGGTGCATAAAGATGATGGTCGGTCGATCGGGAGCTTCGCTCAGACGCTCTTCCAGCCATTGCAGACGAGTCGGGCAGAGGTCGCCCGCGCCATCGTTGGGGATGTTGGTGTCGAGCGCGATCACGCGCACCGGATCGAGGTCAACCACGTACTGGGCGAAGCCTTCCAGCGCTTGGCTGCCTTGCGGACCGAAGACCTCTAGGAAGACGCTGCGGTTGTCGTGGTTGCCCGGGATGGTGTAGTAGGGCATGCGCAATTTGCTGGCGATGCTCTGAAAGCGCTCGTACTCATCGGGCCTGCCGTTGTGAACACAGTCGCCCGAGATGATGGTGATGTCGGGCAGGGTCGGCAAGTTGTTGAGATGCTCAACTGCGCGAATGAAACGCTCGGCTGTTGTGTCTGAGTCGGTTTTGATGTGAGTGTCACTGATTTGGGCAATGATCATGCCATGTTCTCCAAGCAATCAAGAAACGAGGTCTAAAAAGCGATACCAAAGCCCTGCAAAGGGCATGAACCAAGGGTTACCGTTGTAAAGGCCGAGCGGAGCGCGCGGGAAGCCTAAGCTGGCGAAGGGATTAGCACCCCGTTCGCCAGAGATGACAGCAGCCATCTGGGTGCCCAGATAGGTTGCGATGGCGACGCCGTGTCCGGCATAGCCGAGAGCGTAGTAGATGCCGTTCAGTTGGCCCGCATGAGGCATAATGTCGAAGGTGAAACCGAGCGTACCGCCCCATGCATAGTCGACACGGGTGAGCTTCAACTGCGGGAAGACTTCGAGCATGCCTTTGGAAAGCGCACGAGCGCTGCGCGGCAGGGTGTGTTGATCGGGCGGCGAGAAGGTCGCCCGTCCGCCGAAGATCAAGCGTCTGTCGCTGGTCAAGCGAAAATAGTAAAGAAAATTCTTGGTATCAAAGACCATGCGGCCTTTGGGGATCAAGCCAGAAGCGACTGTCTCGGGCAGCGGTTCGGTCGCGATAATGTAGGAACCGACCGGAATGACACGCCGACGAATGGCAGGCAAGGCGCTGTCGGTATAGCCGTTGGTAGCGGCAAAAACATTATCGGCCAGCAGCGAGCCAAGGCTGGTTTTAACCAAAAAGCCTTCGCCTTCGCGGGTAAGCTGCTCGACGCGCGTGCGCTCAAAGATCTGCACTCCGGCTCGTTCGGCGGCCCGTGCCAGACCGTGCACATAACGCGCCGGGTTCAGGCCAGCGCTCAGTTCATCGACCAAGACGCCGTGATAGCGCGGCGAATTCAGCTCTTGCGGCATTTCGGCGCGCGCCAAGACCCGCACCTTGTGGTTAAAATCGCGCTCAAGGCGTTCGGCCTCCTGCTGGAAGGCGGCGTAGTGCGAAGGCTTGGCGGCAGCTTCAAGATGGCCGCTGCGCACAAAATCGCACTCGATCCCCTCTTCGCGCACGATCTGCTCAATAAGATCAATGGCGCGCAACGACATCGCGAACCAACGTTGAGCCTGTTCCAATCCATACTGAGCGGTCAGCTTGCCAACGCCCTTTTTCATACCAGGCAAAACCTGACCGCCGTTGCGAGAGCTAGCGCCCCAGCCGATATCTTTGGCTTCAAACAAGGCGACGCGAGCGCCACGCTGAGCGAGTGCTCGAGCGGCAGAAAGACCCGTGTAGCCACCACCGATAATGGCTACATCGACGCGGCGCGGCAGGTGAAGAGTGCTGCTCTCAAAGGGTGTGGCAGTGGTCTGCCAAAACGATTCGCCTCCAATAAACATAGACTACCTATAACTGAAAAGGCTCAGAAAAGCAAAACAAGAGTTTCTGATTTGAAGCGAAAGCCTACGAATCAACGCACATCAGTAGTACTATTATACGCTCTCAAGGCACAGATCTATCTCGCAACGCATTGCGCCCTGCCATAGCCCTCATGTTGGGCCAAAAACACGCCCCATGCGCTTGCTGTGTTCACGCTTGGCGGCGAAGTCTCTCCTCCCAAAAAGGTACAAACCGCGTCCGCCTACGGCTACCAACAGCTTGCCCGCAACCATAGGCTGCTAGCCTGTACGCAGCGACCACCAAAAAGAGAAGCCTAGGCGCATCTAGATGCTATGCATCTGCAAGCCCTCTTCCTGCTGGGTGCGCAGATAGGCCAGCACAAAGGGATCGATCTGACCATCTTCGAGCACGGCGCTCAAGTCGTTGATCCGCAAGCCGCTGCGCGCATCGCGCACAAAACGGTAGCGGCCGTGGTTATAGATCCGAATGATCGACTCGTCCTCGCCATCTTCACCCTGCGCGATCACCTGCATAATCATAGCGTAGAGCGCGGCCGTATCATCGTCAGAGACGCTCTCGTTCAGCAGATAGAGCTGCACTCGCGCCAGACAGCGCTTGCGGGCCTCGCTGGGGCCACTGAGCAGCTTGTGAATGCCGACCTCGCTGCGCAAAAATTCATAGACATTGTTGCCCTGCACCAGCAAGAGACTCGGCTGATGCTGATCTTGAGAAGCTCGTCGCCGATTGCCGTGCTGACTAGCGCTCAACTCATGCAGATCGAGCGGGGTGTATTCGTAGCCTTTACGCTTAGCCCAAGCGATGTACATCGCCATCAGTTGCTCAGTCCACTCCTGCGAATCGCGGCCCAACGGCGAGATTCGCAGAAGGGCCTGGTCGTGGCCTGGTCCGGCATCAGCGCTCAAGATCTCGACCTGAAGATAATCGAACTCGGCCCGCACCTGCTCGAGATCGGAGGCGAAGCCTGGCACGCTGCGGCGATCGCGATGGGTACGAATGGTTTTGCCCTTGAAGACCAAGCCTTCGGCCCGTTCTGTCAAGATCTCCAAGCGCTTGAGCACCCGCTCCAAGTGGTAGATCCGCCCCAAGACATTGCGCGCCTCGCTGGGCGTATCCCAAAAGCTCGGCTCGTGGGTGCGCTGCAGAAGCTGCGATACCAAACGCCGCAAGCGCTGCACCGTCGGCGAAGCGGCTTCGGCAAAACACTGATCGAGCAGCTCTTGGCTAGCGCGCAAAAGCGAACTAAGATCGGTCTCTAGCACTCGATCGGGCATCGGCTTATCAGACACCATCTCGACCAGATCGTCGGGCGTATCTAGCTCGACAAAACTCAGGTTGATCTGCGACTTCTGAACGCTGAAACGCAGCAGACGATTGCCTGCCTCTTGGCTGACCAACAGGCGGGCGAGCGGCAGAATCACCATACGCTCGATCTCGCGCTGCAAGGGGCGAGCGCCATACAACGGGTGGAAGCCCGAGTTCAGCAGAGTTTCGATCACGGCGTCGTCGATCTCGACCAGCAGATTGCGGCGCACAATGCCTTCGCGCATCAGCAGCTTACCCAATTCGCGCCGCGTGATCAAACGCATGGCATTGTAGCCGAGCGGGCGGAAGACCACGATGCGGTCGATGCGGTTGAAGAACTCGGGACGGAAGAAGCGCTCGGCCTCTTTGATGAAGTGGGCGCGCAGACGAGCGTTGGAATCGCCATCGCCATTGGTATCTTGCGAATTAAAACCGATCGACTGCATCTCGCGGCGGCTCGCACCCAGATTCGAAGTCATAATGATGATCGTATTGCGGAAGTCGGTGCTGCGCCCGCCCGCATTGGTGAGCCGCCCTTCGCCCAAGACGCCCAACAAGACGTCGAACACATCGTGATGAGCCTTCTCTAGCTCGTCGAAGAGCACCACGCTAAAGGGCTGTTCGCGCACACGGCGGGTCAGCTCGCCCTCGTTCTTCTCGTCGCGCCAAGCATTGCCGATCAGGCGCGTCACAGCGTCGGGTGTGGCGTATTCGCCCATATCGAGACGGATCAAACGGTCGCGGCTGCCAAAGAGGAACTCGGCCAAAACCTTGGCTAGTTCGGTTTTACCAACCCCGGTCGGACCGACGAAAAAGAAGCTGCCCAGCGGTTTGTTGGGGTCGTGCAGGCCCGCTTTGATCACCGTCACCAGATCGACCATAGCGTCGACGCCATCGCTCTGACCCAGCAGGCGCTCCTCAAAATAGCTGCGCACATCGGCCAGCGAGAGCGGCACCTGATCGGAGATAATCGCTTCGGGCAGGCCGGTCAGGCGTGCGAAGCTGCTGATCGCCTCGGAGCGGCCCAGCTTGAGGGTGGTCGCGCTCTTCTCTTGGTTGGGCAGCGCGTCGCGCAGCATGGCATCGAGCAGGCTGACCGCTTTGCCGGGGAAGGCACGATAGGGCATAAAACGACGCGAGAGATCGAGCAGAGCCGCAAGCGCTCCGGCATCGATATGCAAGTTGCGCAGGCTCTCTTGACGACGGGCTACGCTCGCCAAAATCGCGAGAGTATCGGCTTCGTCGGCCTCGGGCACATCGATACGCTGAAAAGCGTGCACAAAGCTTGGCTCGCTCTTCAGCGCGGCGGCATAGGCTTCCGGCGAGCACTCGCAGATAATCGTGAGATCGCCGCTCTCGATGTAGGGCCGCAGAAAACGGCCCATGTTGTTATCGCTGCCGCTCCAGCGTCCCGCATCGAGGATCTCGTTGGGGTCGCCCATATACAAAATCTGGCGGCCTTTGCGGGCTTGGGCGATCAGGCGTTGGGTGCGACCTTGCCATTCGCCGGTATACTTCATACCAGCGATCAAGTTATTGGCGGTAACAAACCAGACTTCGCGATCTTTCAAGCTGGCTGGAGCCTTGCCCGTACGCATGCGCTCGACTACCTCGTGCAGTAGGGCGGTTTTGCCCACATCGGGCCGCCCCACCAGCATCACGCTGTTTTTGCCCGGTCCGGCCAGCGCCACCAGCATGCGTTCGACCAACTGCTCGCGCCGTTCGGCCCGAGCCAAGCGGCCCTGCTGAGCCTGCTCGCTCAAATTGAGGCCGCACAGGCCCAAAACATTCTCTTGGCTATCGAGATTGGCCAACTCTTCTTCTTCCCCAACACGTTGCGGGTTGGGCTCGACTTCGATCTCTTGCAGCGACTCAAGGCCGGGCCGATCTAACTCGACGATCTGGCGGGCCTTCCACTTGCGAGTCGCATAGACCAAGGCCGAGCGCGTCTGCTCTTCAAGCAGAGCATCATCGTTGACAACCAGATACAACTCGGGAACTTGCGGGGCGATCACAATGTAGCGCGTACCACGCTCGTGCTCTTCGCTGAAGACCACGATCGCCACATGCACCGGAATAGGATCTTGGGGCATTTTGCCCTTAGGAAAGAGATCGATAGCCAAACGACGGAATTCGAAGTTGGGGTTGAAAGCTAAGCGAGGCCAGACACGGCGGTCGATCAGCTCGAGGTGTTCGGTCAGCTTTTTGTGCAGAGCTGTAAGCGCTTGATCACGACTCTCTGCGTAGACCGATAGCTGCGGAATAAGCACCGCTTGAGCCAAGACACCGCCATCAGCATATTCTTGAAGATAGACAAGAAATCGCATGTGTATCCGTTTGGGCTAATTGATCACAGCAAAGCGCACAGGTGAAAGGATCGCCAACGATCGAGAGACTGCTCTCGCAAGCGAGCGCATCGCTCAAGCAAGCAGAGGTCTCGGACCTAGGCTTCAGATTAGGGCCTCAAGCGCTCCCCAAAGCCATCGCGTTTCTAGAATAAAACAGCTTGTCTGCAGATTTCGATGCTACACGATCATTCTACCCGTAAGCAGCGAAATTTCAAGCTATTTTTAGAAAGCAAAAAGCGTTTCGCTATGAGAATCTGCACATAGAGGGATAGAAAGCGCCGTTTCTGAGTTGACGCAGCCATTATGCACTGGTATAATCGGGGCCGTCTCGCACCACACGCTGCCATATCTTGGCTGCTGAATTCGGCGCTTGTTTCAGATTTGCGCCCTCCGCACAATGCTAGTGTTGCGCGTATTGAGCATGTATTGTTCGCACCGATGATGTCTTTGAGGAGGCTGTTTCCCATGACCAACCCATTCGACCCCAATTATTTAGCGGCCGAAAGCGCGCAATTTGGGGTATTCGCTTGGATCTTCTTTGCGCTGCAAATTGTTGCATTATTGGCAGGCTTGTACATTATTTATTTGCGCGCAGATACCAACCAAGTTCGCAAACGTATTTGGAAGCAACTTGGTATTGGGTTGGCGGTCATCGGTGGAGTCGGTGTAGTCTTAGGGCTTCTGCGCCTCGCAAATGTGCCGATCTTCAACCTGCGCTTCTGGTTCTATCTCTTGCTGCTGGTTGAATTAGGTCTCGGCGCCTATGCTTTCTATTTCTCGCGCACAAGCTATCCTCAGCTGATCGCCCAAAGCAACAAAAAATCTCGTGCTATCGCTGCTGCCCAGCAGCGAACACAAGTCAAGGCCGGGGCTACTAACACTCCCGAAGTCGCTAGTACCCCCCGTGGCACAAGCCCACGCCGTCAGGCCCGTCGCGATCACAAGCGCCGCAATCGATAGACCCTTCTAGGCGCTCGGCTCTACCTGAACTGCTTTCATTTCAATCGAAAGACAGCTTGCCGCAACAAGCTGTCTTTTTGTTGTCCTTCAACAGCGCGCTACATCTTCTCTACAGCCATTACACAAGCCCAGTCTCTCAATCTGGCGGCAAGCGGGGCTAGCTCCCATTCGATCCCTAGCGCGTCCGCCTACGGCTATAAGAGTTATCGCCCACTACAAAGCACGAGTCATTTCGCTGCTTGCAGTGCAAGCAGCGAAATACGCCGCTTCCAACGCTGCACCTCACTGCCGCCGAGGCATTCAAGCTGTATCCTTCGACACGCTCAGGGTACGGCTTCTTTGGTTAAGCGCCGTTATGCTCCCTTCTCCCGCAATGCGGGAGAAGGGTCGGGGATGAGGGCAGGCTAGCCCCTCTGGTAGCCGAAGGCGGACGCGCTACAAGCCTTTTTTGAGGAAGGGACCACACCGCCAAAAGGCAAAAGGAGACAATCGAATGGAGGTTGATAGAGCACCAAGGAAGGCTACATGCATAAAGGGGATTCCGCATCAGTGTGCGCAATCCCCTTAGCTTTTCCCTAACGTCTTGTTGCCTAGCAATGTGTCTGGTAGGCTTGAATGGCTGAGGCAGTCTAGATTTAACGATCTCGATCCGAAAGGATCAGCGAGTCTGCGCATCGGCGATCGGGCTTAGCGCCGCAGATCGACGCGCGCCATGCTGGCAGCCAAAATATGCACCGCCCATAACAAAAGCAGTAACGTGGCGTACATACCGATTGTATAGGCCCAAACCGGGGCTTCAAAGATGATCGGCACCCACAGCGAGGCGCCCAAAAGGCCATGCACCAGCACGCTTAAAAAGAGCGGCATCAGCAAAAAGATCGCCAGCATGCTCTGCCAGGAATAGCGGTTGGTGATGATATAGGTGTAACACAAACCCAAAGAGACCAGCGCCGCCATAATCGCCGCGATCAGGGTGGGCGACAGGCCTATGGATTGAGCGCTCCACATATACTTCCAAACGCCGATCGATGTGCCGACCGATTGCACGATCAGATGATAGATCAAAAACACAATGTAGGTGATCCAAGCGCTGAGATACCCCGGAAACCACCAGCGTTGTTGAAAGAGAAAGAGCACCAACAAGGCCGGCAGCGTATAGAACCAGCTTGATCCAAAAAAGACACCCTGATAAAACGGTTGACCGAATAGAATGCGCAAGGTTCGCAGATCAGGAGTATAAGCAAAGTCGTAGAGGTAGATCCAGAGCGGCGAAAGAAAGGCCGCAAAGTGCCCTCCTACAAGGGCGAATAAGTAGTGCGGTGTCTCCTCCTGCCACCATAAAAACGCAGCCACAACATAGACAACCAGCGTCAGTAGAAAAACCACACCCTCCATAGATTAATCCCATTCATACTCGCGAAGTGTCGCATTGCGTATCGTGAACAGCCGATCGGTCAAACCATGTTCTTGTTGGTGCGCATCGACTTGAATCTGTCGCGCAACGCCTTCAAGCACGTTGCGATCACTATCGCTAAAAGCGATCAAGAAATCGCGATTTGGCACACCGATCACGATCCTCCCCGGCAACTGCTGCTGCCAAGCCACCAAAACATCGGTCAGGAGCAAACGTGTAGCATCGTAACCATCTTGGGTTTCCCACACAAACAGACGTTGCGCACCAGTGCCAACGGTTTTGTATTTGCCTGTGCTATTGGTGAGACGGCGGAGATTTTCGAGCGCCTGACTATGCAAAGTATATTCGTTGACCTCCCAAAGCTCAAGATGTTTCTCATTAATATACACTACGCTCTTGGGTTCACGAATAACATAGGTAACGATCAAGTCGTTTAAAAGTAACTGGTAGGCCAGCATGGGCAGATTACGCTCGCGAATATCGGCCAAAATCTTGATCGGCTTCAGCATCGGGAAGATGCGGTCTTTCAGCTCTTCGTAGCTTGCGGGCGAGCGATCTGGCACAAGGGCATAAGCATCGTCAACGACTTTATCGAGCACATTATCGATCGCGTCTGGATCTTTGAGATAGGCTTGGAAATAGGTCTCAACGGGAACGTCAATACGCACACCGCGAATACGAACTTCAATATTCTGCTCTGTACTGTTTACAATTTGAAGATCGGGTTCTTCTTGGAGACGATCTGAAATCGCCTGCATAAACTCTTCTTGTGTCAAGAGATTATCGTTAGATGCTAATGTCATGGGTTCACCGTATATTTTGCTTAGCGAATAAGAAGAACCCAACGGGTGTAGCTCGCTCTCTTTAGTTTGAACGAAACAGAGCACCCGTTGGGCAAGCACAAAAGACTCGTTAGGTCCTTATACCAATCCGCTTGTTTACTTTCTATTTGGTCTTCGGCAGAGTGGAACGTGCCTCTTTTTGTTGTGTGAAAATTCGCGCTGGCGCGCAAAATTTCACACAACTCTTTCCCCGTTGTTGTTTTTCTGGGTTACAAGAGCACAAGTCTTTAAACGGATTTGGTATTATAAGTTACGATTTGCGCCTAAGCGATCTTTTTCTGCCAAGCAGCCTTCAGTTCAGTCAGCTCGGCCTCAATCAGCAGCGTCTCACTGTTGCGCACTTCGAAGCGCGTCTGCTCGATCGTTTGGCCGATCTTAGCATAGGGCAGGCCCTGCAAGGCAGCCTCGAACGCCTCAGCCTGATCGGGCTGCACCTCTACCAAGAAGCGGCTGGTCGATTCGGAGAAGAGGCGCACAAAGCCGCTCTGATCGCCACTTAGTTCGATCGCAGCAAGATCGATGCTTGCGCCGACCTCGCCCGCAAAGGCCATCTCAGCGGCGGCGACCGCCAAGCCACCCTCGCTCAAGTCGTGGCACGAGCGCACCAAGCGCGCGTTGATAGCTGCATGCAGAGCGCTAAAGATCTGCTTGGCGAGGTTGAGCTTCACACGCGGGAGCGCGCAATCTGCGGGCGCAGGGTCGCGCACTACGTCCCACACATGGGCACCAGCCAGCTCGTTGCGGGTCTCGCCGACCAGATAGAGCAGATTGCCAGCGGCCTTCAGATCCATTGTGATCGACTTGGTGACATCGCTGGTCAGCGCCAAGGCCGAGATCAGCAGAGTCGGCGGAATGGGCTGGCGCTCGCCGTTGGGCAGACGCCACTCGTTATTGAGCGAGTCTTTACCGCTGATGAAGGGCGTTCCAAAGGCGACCGCCGCATCGTAACAGCCAGCAGCAGCACGCACTAGGCCAGCCATACGATCGGGTTCGCGCGGGTCGCCCCAGCAGAAGTTGTCTAAGATCGCGGTGCGGTTGGGGTCGCCGCCCACCGCCACAATGTTGCGTAGCGCCTCATCGACGTTTGCCAAGGCCATCCAATAGGGGTCGAACTGGCCGTAGCGTGCATTGATACCACAGCCGAGCACCACGCCCTCTTTCGAGCTGAACACGGGCTGCAACACCGCCGCATCGCCCGGGCCATCGCTGCGCACGCCGACCAAAGGCTTGACCACCGTGCCGCCGCCGACCTCGTGATCGTAAGTGCGCACAATCGGCTCTTTGGTGGCGATATTGGGGTGGGCCAGCAGGTCGAGCAGAATCTGGCGGAAGGAGGAAGGTTCGACGTTTGCCGTAGCCTGTTTGGCCGGAGCAAAGATATCGTCGCCGTGGGCCTTCTCGATCTGCTTAGGCGCGTTCCAAACGGCGTCGAGCACGCGCTGCGGGCGTCCGTCGTGCAGAAACTCCATACCCAAGTCGACCAGAACCTGATCGCCATAGCTGACGCGCAGGCGGCGATCGTCGGTGAAGTTACCGATGGCCGTCGCTTCGACATCTTCGCTGGCACACAGCGCCAAGAACTGCTCGAGCTTATCTTGCGGAACCGCTAAGACCATGCGCTCTTGGGCTTCCGACAGCCAGATCTCCCAGGGCTGCAGACCGACGTACTTCAAGGGCACCGTCGTCAGATCGACCGCCACACCCGTCTCGGCACCAAGCTCGCCCACCGCCGAAGAGAGTCCGCCCGCGCCACAGTCGGTGATTCCGCTGTAGAGGCCCAGATCGCGCGCCTGCAAGAGCACATCCAGCACCTTCTTCTCGGTAATCGGGTCGCCGATCTGCACCGCGCTGCCAACCGTCGCAGCCGTAGTATGGGTCAGCTCTTCACTGCTAAAGGTCGCGCCGTGAATGCCGTCGCGGCCTGTGCGTCCGCCCAGCACAACCACAACATCGCCGGGCTTGATCGCGTGCGGGTTGCTGCCGCGCGGCGCCAAGCCGAGCGTGCCACAGAAGACCAGCGGGTTGGCGGTGTAGCCCGGTTCGTAGAGCACAGCGCCGTTGACAGTCGGGATACCAAGCTTGTTGCCGTAGTCGCGCACACCAGCCACAACACCGGTCGCGATGCGTTGGGGCGGCAGCACGCCGGGAGGCAGCGCTTCGTCGGGCAGATTGGGCATACCGAAGCAGAGGATGTCGGTATTGGCGATCGGTTTGCCACTCACACCCAACACATCGCGCACCACGCCTCCCACGCCCGTGTTCGCGCCGCCAAAGGGCTCGAGCGCCGAGGGGTGGTTGTGGGTTTCGACCTTGAACGAGATTTCGTGGTCGGGACCGAAGGCTAAAATGCCTGCATTATCGACAAAAGCCGAAAGAACGTCAAGCGGCGTTCCTCCTTCTGGAACAGGCAAGTTGGCTCGCTGCTGTAAAACAGTTTGGGTGGCAACCATCAAGAAGCTGCGAATCAAGCTATCGATCTGGCACGCTTCCTGCAAACGATGATAGGCGGCGTATTGCGCAGCCGGTTGAGCGAAGTCGGCATCGTCAAGGGCTGCCTCGACACGATAGTTGACCTTGGCCTTGAAGGTCTTGTGGCTGCAGTGCTCGCTCCAGGTTTGGGCGATCGTCTCAAGTTCGCCGTCGTTGGGGTCGCGGCCCAAGGCCGTGAAGTAGTCGCGCACCACGCGCATCTCGTGTAGATCGAGCGCCAACACGCCCTGCTTGCTGATCTGCATCAGCTCTTCATCGCTGGCGCCACGCAGGGCGACCGTGGTAATGGTCGGCTCGCTGCTGGCGATATCGACTAGTAAGCTGTTATAGAAAGCCAAGCGTTGAGCCTGATCGTCGGGGGCGTAGAGAAAAGTCGTTTGGATAAGATCGTTAGCGAAGTCACGGGCCGCCTGAGCTGCTGCCGGGCTATCTGGAGTGACAGGCAGCAGATAACGCCGCAACATATGCGCTTCTTCCAACGTCTTAATCCCCAAACGACGCGCGCCTTCTAAGACGCTTTCGGCCTCGTTGTCGGTGACACCGGGCCGATACGCAACCTCCAACACGCTACCAGTCGTGGAAGGGATAAATGGATCAGAGCCTAATGATCCTAGCGTTTGCCAGTGGACATTTTGAACAACAGGATCATGCAAAAGCTCAGCGCTGAGCCGTTCTACCTCAGCAGCTTCCAGCTGAGAGCCTGCAATGAGATAGAGCGTTTGTTTGGTCGAATCGTGCTCCGCCTGTACGACAACAAGATAAGTATGCATATCTATATTACTAGTTTTGGTGCTAAACCAGGAAACCTGGTAATACGGTTAGTTCGCAGATGGAAGTGTACCATAGCTTTGCCTCCCGCGTGACAAAGCATCGCAAGCAAGATCGGGCCTACTGCCTACTTCCCCAATTCCCCCCTATACGCTATTGGGTCTAGTAGTACCTCCATCTAAAGTCGTAGAAGTTCTAGGCAGAACAACCGACCCAGGCTAGTTGAGTTGCCAGCTACACTTTGTACCGCTGGACGATGACGTTTTTTCCTAGCAACACTATACTGGACTAGAATTTTGAACATTTTTCACAAAGTAGCATTATAGATTGAAGAGAAGAGTGCCATGGCCCCAGTTACATTGCCTTCTGAGAGATCAGAGATAAATGTTGAGAGCCTCTACCAAGAGCATCAACACGCGATTCTCAATCATCTTTATCGATTGGTGAACGATCGCGAGGTTGCCGAAGATCTCTGTCAGGAAACCTTCCTGAAAGCGATGCGTTTTTGGCAGCAGCGCAACCCCGACGGAAACCCTAGCGCCTGGCTCTATCGCATAGCGACCAACACCGCTTACGACTACCTCCGCCGTCGCCGTCGCATTCAATTCAGCTCCCTCTACGACGACGACTTCTCTCGCAACGATAGATTTGCCGTCGAAAACGATCTAGATGAAGCAGAGCCGGTCCATAACGCACTCTCGCAACTTCCCTCTATGTATCGTGTTCCTCTCGTAATGCACTCTTGCAATGGACATACGACCCAAGAGATCGCCGAAGCCCTCGGCTGCAGCAATAGCGCTGTCAAAACGCGCCTCTTCCGCGCTCGCGAACGATTCCGCCAAGTCTATCGCGACTAAAGCGACTCCCTGACTCAGGCAAAAGGCGCATTGCCTTTTGCCTTAACCTTACGGTACAATGTGTTAACGCTGCCAAATTGTTGGACTTCCGATGAACGGCATTAAACACATGTACAAACTATCGCTCCCCATACTGTTCGCCTTTCTGCTCTCGGCATGTTCTCTCCCCTTCATCAGTCAAGGCCCAATCCAAAGGCCGACGCCCAACGTTCAAGTCCAAGAACGTACACCAGCTTCAGGATCAGGCGGCCAAACCGGCTCCTATCCCAAGGATAATCCACCCGAAACGCCTGCCAAGCCAAGCGATCGCGTCGTCGATGATCTCGATGCTCTAGCGGCCTCGCGCTTGATCGGACGCGACCAAGTCGAACTCTACGAAGCCTTTAACGGCCTAAGCGATATTCCCAAGGTCGCCCGCACAACACCGCTCGATGTTAAGGTTGGCGATATCGAAGAATTTTGGGTCTCGGACGCCGCCGACAATACCAACTACACCATTCAAGCGCGCCTACGCTACATCAGCGATCACGTCTTGATGTACGTTGATATGGAGATCGACGCAGAAACCGATCAGGCTGATATCGAGCGCTCGGCGCGCGAATTCGAAGAGAAGATCTACCCGCGCAACCGCGAAATCTTCGGCCCCGAGCTATCGCCCGGCGTCGATGGCGACCCGCGTCTAACCATTCTGAACACGGCAGTGCGCGGCGCTGGCGGCTACTTCTCGTCGGCCGACGGTGTGGTCAAGCAGGTCAATCGCTTCAGCAACGAGCGCGAAATGTTTGTGATCGGCGTCAATAGCTACCCGATCGGCACCGCTGGCTACGCTTCGACTCTGGCCCACGAATTCCAACATATGATCGAATGGAACGTGGCCCCCAGCAGCCCCAGCTGGTTTAACGAAGGCATGTCGAGCTTGGCCGAAGACCTCAACGGCTACGAAGATCACGGCATCGCCTACCTGCACATCGACGATCCCGACATTCAGCTCACCACTTGGTCTTCGACCGCCTCGCAGACAGGCCGCCACTACGGCACCTCGCTGCTCTTTATGCGCTACTTCTACGAGCACTACGCTGGTGACACAGGTATCGCCGAACTGATCGCCGCCGATGCGGGCAACAATCTCGAAGCCTTTGTGCCGATCGCCCAACGGGTGCGCCCCGATATCAACAGCTTCTCAGACATCGTGGCTGACTGGGCGGTGGCCAACGCTATCAACGATCCAAGCGTGGGAGATGGGCGCTACGCCTACCGCTTGCTGCCGACTACCGTCGAGCCGACTCGCGTTCGCCGCAGCCAAAGTGATCAGACTGTGGCGCAGTATGGAGCCGATTATCTCCAGCTTCGCGGTCCCGGCACCTTCACCTTCGACGGCAACGAAGTTGTCAGCCTCACTGGTGTGCCGCCGATCGAAGGCCAACATATGTGGTGGAGCAAGCGCGGCGACGATAGCTATTCAACCCTCACCCGCGAATTCGACCTCAGCGGTCTCGAAGCGGCCACGCTCGAATTCTCGACCTGGTACGAGATCGAGCTTAACTGGGACTACGCCTATGTGACCGTCTCAACCGATAACGGCGAAACCTGGACGCCCCTCAAGGGCACGCTCACCACCGACGATGACCCGCAAGGCAACAACCTTGGCAACGGCATCACCGGCGTTAGCGGCTCGCCCGGCGTTGAGACCGATGAGGGCACCCATGGCGTCTGGCTCGAAGAGCAGATGGATCTCACGCCCTATGCTGGTCAGAAGATTCTGCTGCGCTTCTGGATGGTACACGACGCCGCTTACAACGCTCAAGGCATGCTGATCGACAATATCCGCATTCCAGAGCTCAACTACCAAGACGGCGCCGAAGACCCAAACCCCGAAGGCTGGATCGCCGAAGGCTTTGTGCGCACTTCGGGCAACTTGCCTCAGCTCTGGGAGCTGCGTCTGATCAAACAGCAGGGCGGCAACACCAGTGTCGAGGAGATTGAAGTTGATGCCGAAGGCCGCGCGACCATCACGCTTGAGCGCGGCAGCAACGCCATTTTGATGATCTCTGGCGCAACACCCTTCACCACCTCCCCAGCGATCTATAGCTACACCATCGAATAAACAGCTCGAAACCATAAAGTGGGCTTCTCTTCCTAGGAAAGGAGAGAAGCCCACTTTTTATTGCCTGCCAACGCTATTTGATGCCTTCGGTTTGTTAGCGGTTAGGCTGCTAGCTGCCATTCGGCTTCTAGCGCGTCCGCCTCCGGCTACGAAAGTCGCCTTCCAACCATGCAGGCTGTTTGCCAGCGCTGCGCTACGCTACGCGCTCAGCGAGCCCTCACTCCCTGCCCCCTGCATGCTAAGCATTAGCCAAAAGTCGTGTCGGCAGCAAAAGCCAATAGTTCGCATACACCATCGCGGGATTAGCCTTGAGAATACAAAACGGGGAAACATTCACCCCCTCGCCCGCAGTGCGGGAGAGGAGCCGGAGGGTGAGGGCAGATAACGCTGACCGTATGGAGATTTGTGGGTAATGTACAGCCTCCTACATGTGGGAGCAGGGCCGTGTGCGACGAACATTGTCTCTATCTGTCGAGCTTTTTCTCTGCAAAATCATCCAAAATATGCCATAATGAGCGAAGAGTTTCAATTGTATGAGTAGCGCATAGGACGAGCTGTGTACGTTCCCGGACCCCGTCTACCCGGCTGGCTAACCCCAGTCTTAGTGATCTCACTGATCATTCTGCTTGTCACCTTTATGCGCCCAGAGCCGCGCCCGCGCATCGCCCACCCGTCGGTAGTGACCAATACCGCCATCTTCTCAGGCTTCAGCGGCTTTGAACGCATCCCGCCCACAGCAGGGCCTAACGCAACACCCCAAGCCATCACTGGCGACTTCAGCCAAATCAACCAGCTCGATCTTGTGATCGCCGATGGTCTCTTCGACAGCCAAGCCCAAAGCATCGTCGCCAGCGAACTCGACACTGCGCTGGCTTATGTGAGCGCACGCTTCGGCACCACCCCTCAAGAGCGCATCAAAACGGTGCTGGCCAACGAAACGAGCTGCGGCTTGCACGGCATCGCCTACACCGATATCCGCGAGGTTCAGGTCTTCACCTGCGCCCAACTGCCGCGCCAACGGGCTATTAATATCCTCGCCCACGAATTCATCCATCAGCTCAGCCATGACCGTTATGGCCCGCGCCATCTCAGCGCCGACTTGATTTTGCTGGAAGGTGTGGCGACTTGGGGCGCCGGACGCTACTGGCTGGGCGACTACGACTCGTTCCGCTCGATGGTGCGTCCCTACAAGCAAAACGGCAGCCTGCTGCCCTTGGCGATGTCTTACGTCGGCCAGAGCATCAATGTGATGAATCAGCTCTACTATCAGTGGGCAAGTTTTGTGGAGTTTCTGATCGAAACCTACGGGCGAGAGCGCTTTGACGCGCTCTATGTCACTGGTAGCAGCAGCCCGGGTTCCGCCGACTATCGCGGGGTCTATGGCAAAGATCTGGCTACGCTCGAAGCCGAGTGGCAGGCTTGGCTCGATCGACCGTAATCGAGACTAAATCGTGTCGATTGCGTTCTATTTGGCCTGCGGCAGAGTGGAACTTGTCTCTTTCCCCGGTTTTGTTTTCTTACACTCCAAGTGGGCAAGTCTTTAAACGAATGTGGTATCATACAACTCCTCCCCCGAATCTTCGGCTTCCTGCGCTGCAAGAGCGCAAGTCTTTAGATGAATGTGTTGTGAGCGCGCAAGGTCTTGAAGAGGGTTGGGCGCTACTTGGCGTTTCGGCGGCAGGAGAGCGCGAACGGAGCCGCTAGGCTACGCCTAGCGGTCGCAGCGCAAGCTGCGAAGCACGTGCAGAATGGGAGGAGCGAGCATCTGATAGCCGAAGGCGGACGCGCCAGAAGCCGAATGGAAGCTAAAGACTTAGCCGCCAGAGCGCTAAATTCTGCAAGCGTATGCGGCATAAACAAGCCGATGGGCCGAATCGCTTCTGCAATCCAGCCCATCTCAGCACTTGGCTTGTAAAATTCGTCCGCAGGCTAGCGCTCCTCCTGAAGAGCGGCAAACAAGGCATCTGCCATGCGTCCCATCATCGAAAACGTGGCCGGATACGGTAGAATCTGGCGTTCAGGCATATCGGGCCGCCACTGATAGCGCGCGAGGCGCACCGTCGGCTGCTCGTGGCAGGTCAGAGCGACCTCCCAATAGCTGATCTGCTCGCCTTCGCGCAAGGGCGGATTGCTGCGCAGTTGCACATAGCCTTGCCCGGCATCAAGCTCCCAAACCGCGAGCGGCTCTTCCAAAAAGCTCAAGCCCTGTACCAAGGCTGCAGCACGTCGGCTCAGATAGGCGTGTTTGTCTACATCGCTCGGCACAGCTACATCGAGCGCCAGCCCTTCGAGAGTCGCGCTATAGCGGTCGAGGTCGCCCATATTCACGCGCAGAGGGCCAATCATAATCTCGATATCTTGGGTATCGGTTCCTTCAGCTACAAGTGCTCGCATGTGTTCGATCAGATCTTTTCCCATACCCATAGCTCGTTCCTTTTCTCCAGCCACTCACTACCGTATAGCACAGCACCAAGCAGCATCAATCCATCTTGCGTTCGCCAAAATCTTTTCCGTCGAAGGAAAGCAGCCGTCGCTTCTCGTCTACCACTGTTTCTAAATAGATCGGACGAGTCCAAATCTTATGAAGGTTGCGCATCGTTTCGCGCGCATAGTCCATCTTGAGCTCGACGCCTTCATAACGATGGCGTAAATACAACTCGCCCCGATTGTTGTAATTGCCATCTTCTACATAAATAAACGGTTGTCCGAAGTTTGTTAACCGAAATAGCAGCTTCTCTTTGATCTCTTTAAACTCACGAGAAGCGATCTCGTACATATCGCTATCTCGGTTATAGCGAAATGTGAAGAGCTTATTCTCAATCACAAACTCTGGAGTGAGAAACTCATCGATAAAGGTCACGTCGTTATACAGGCGACGGATCTCAAATAGCTTTTGACGCCCCAGACCCAACTGCTTGTCCCAATTGCGTTTGGCCGCCATATCTTCACACTCATCGTACTCTTTGCCGAACTTACCTTTGTTCCAACGGTCTTCGACGTCGCGCAGTAGCTCAAGCCCAAGTTTGTAGGGGTTCAAGCGCCCGCCGCCCGTCGCAACGATGCCCGAATGCAGCTCGGCGAAGCTCACCACCTCCGAGTCTTTGAGCGCCTTTTGGGTCATGATCGTCGAGTGCCAATAGGAAGCCCAGCCTTCGTTCAAGATCTTGGTCATACCCTGCGGAGCGAAGTAATACATCTCATCGCGGATAATCTCTAAGATCGTGTATTGCCAGCGTTCAAGCGGCGCATAGTTCAAGAGAAAGAGCAGTACATCCTTTTGGGGATGTTCGGGGAAACGGCGCTGTTTGGCCTGTTCCTCTTCTAGTTTTTTGCGCTGCTGCTCAAGGAACTCCGGCGGATTGATGTATTCGCGCATATAGCCGCGCTCGACCCGCAGACCTTCGATCTCTGGCTCTTGCATCTCGTCGATAATCGGCGCCGGTGTGACAGCATCGGGGCGCTTAATGTAGGGCGCGTGATAGTCGATCAGGTTCTCAAGCGAGAGACAGACATCGATGAAGTCTTCGATCTTATCTTGACCATAACGGTCGATCAGACGTTGAATGCGGGCGGCGTGGTTCGCCATTTCGTCTAACATTTTGCGATTGGTATGCGCGAACCACATATTGTTTTTAAAAAAGTCGACATGGCCCGTCACATGCGCCATCACCATCTTTTGGGTCACGATCTCGTTGCCCTCAAGCAGATAGGCATACGACGGGTTGTTATTGATCACCATCTCGTAAATGGTGCTCAAACCATAGGTATGGCCTTTGATCAGTTGATCGTACTCCATACCAAAGCGCCAGTGTGGGTAGCGTGTTGGAAAACCCTGCAAGGCTGCAGTCTCGTAGAGTGTTCGGTAATCCAACACTTCGTAGATGATGGGATAGAAATCGAGGCCATAGTCACGAGCATAGCCTTCGATCTCTTCCCAAGCCGCTTGAAGAATCGGGGGAAGGCGCGTATCTTTCATAGGTGAATCTCCGCTAGATGGCCTTTGGTTTCAGTGGCACGATCACTCTTACGAGAGGCGTTTATTTGCCTTTGCCGAGGAAATCTTTGATCGTATCGTAGATATCGTCGCGCTCAGCGATCTCGCTGATAATGACGCGATCATCGCCCCCTAAGAACTCTTCGAGATCGTGGGCGAAGCGCCCCGACCCATAGAGCGAACGTACTTGGCCATAACAGAACATATTCACGTTGGGCAACAAGTTGTTCCGCAAGATATCAACACACTCGCGTGTGTCGCCACCGCCCCAATTGTCGCCGTCGGAGAAATGGAAGGGATAGATATTCCATTCGCTGGCTGGATAGCGCTCTTCGATCACCTTACAACACAGCTTGTAGGCCGAAGAGATCTTGGTGCCACCGCCCTCGCGGATATGGTAGAAGGTTTCTTGATCGACCTCTTTGGCGGCCGCATCGTGAACGATATAGCGAATATCGATCGATTTATATTGTGAGCGCAGCCATGTCTCGATCCAGAAGGCCGTCATGCGTACGAGCTCTTTCTGTTCGCTGCCCATCGAACCAGAGACATCCATCATATAGATGATGACGGCATTGCTCTCGGGCGCGAGCACTTCTTTCCACGAGCGATAGCGCATGTCATCGCGAATGGGTACAATCGTGGGATTATCGGCGTCGTATTCACCCATCGAGATCTGACGGCGCAAGGCCTCGCGATAGGTGCGCTTAAAGTGGCGCAGCGAATCGGGGCCAACCCGCCGAATACCGCTATATTTGTCTTTCTGGGTGATGATGTTCTTTTTGCCGCGGGGTTCAATATTGGGAAGTTGAAGTTCTTCGCCCAGAATCGCAGCAAGCTCTTCAAGCGTAATATCGACTTCGAGGGCGTGCTGACCGGGTTCGCTCCCAGCTTCACCCGAACCCTGACCGGGCTGGCCATCGCCTTGCCCGATCGGGTCGCCGACCTCTCCATCGCCTTGACCCACGCCGCCGCCCTGTTTTGCGCCATATCGAAACTGGGGAATGTCGATCTGAGGCAGGGGGATGCTTACATAGTGTTTCCCTTGGCGACCGATCATTTCGCCGTGCGACATATATTTGCGCAGGTCTTTTTTGATCTTTCCGCGTACAATCTGACGAAAACGGCTCAGATCACGCTCAACACGTTGTATCGCCATACGTCTTTGCTCCGCACTATCTATACATACCTCCAGCAGCTTAGCGCGGGCTGTGGTATGGATATTTATTGGATAGGCTCAGGTTTGTCGCTCTGGACGCGCAATTCAAGCGCGCCGGCTTGTTTGAGCGCAGTACGTGCTTGCTCGATATCGGCGTTCTCTATAGAGAGGAGCCAGCGTCCTGCTTCAACCTGTTTTATTAAACCGACCGTACCTTCTCGCGTCATACCGAGACCACTCATTGAACCAAGCAAAATTCCTAGGGCGATACAGACAAGGGCTACCAAAATGAAGACACCGAATGTGCCTAAGTCGTGCAAAAAGGGTGGTAAGTTCACAAGGCCTGAACTGAGCACCGTGCCGAGCAAAATGCCCGCCACCAAGCCTATTAGGCCACCAGCCACCAGACCGTAATTCGATCGGGTGATCGCGTTATCGCTGACGTCGCCTGGTTCGTTCTTTTGATTTTCGGTATCGGCTATAACATGAAGTTGCGAGCTTTCAAAGCCCTTAGCTTCGAGATTACGCACCGCTTGACGTGCATGGACTTCGTCTGCAAAGACTCCAACGGTGATATAGTTATCGGTCGTTCCACTAGACATACAGGAACCCTCCTTCGCTTTCGTTGGTACCGTTGCTCTGAGAGGGGCAAGAACTATACCAAGTTTTGCGTATATCTAATAAAAAGCGACAGATCAAGCAAAACTCGTGCCACATTGTATGGCTAGCGCCGTTGCTAACCATACAATGGGCCGATCCGATTAGTTTTTGGTATCACCGCGAGCGAAGATCGAAGCCACGTAGTTCAAGACATCGGTGGCGCTCTCTTCGTTGTAGCCAAAATCGCGCATTAAGCGAGCTTTAACCACATCGATCTTCTCTTGGGTGTCCTTATCGATAACCCGCGATACCAACGAGGTGAGCTTGATGCTGTCCTTCTGGTCCTCAAACAGTTTGAGTTCCAGAGCGCGGTGCAGACGTTCATTGGTCTTGTAGTCGAAGGTCTTGCCCTCGATGGCCAAGGCGCCGATGTAGTTCATAATCTCGCGACGGAAGTCGTCTTTGCGGCTTTCGGGAATGTCGATCTTCTCTTCGATCGAGCGCATCAGACGCTCATCCGGCTCCTCGTACTGGCCTGTGTACTTGTTGCGCACACGCTCGCGCTGGGTGTAGGCTTTGATATTGTCGATGTAGTTACCACACAGGCGCTTGATCGCCTCTTCGTCGGCCGAGATGGCGCGCTGAACCTCGTTCTTGATGATCTCGGTGTATTCGTCGCGCACAACCGCCAAAAGATCGCGATAGCGCTTCTTATCTTCCTCCGACTTGATCAGCGAGTGGTTCTTCAAACCGCTATCGAGCTCGGTCAAGACCATAAAGGGGTTGATATAGCCATCCTCTTGATGCGACACAAGCGCATTGCTGATCTTGTCTTGGATATAGCGCGGGCTAATGCCGTCCATGCCTTCGCGCTGAGCCTCTTTGCGTAGCTCTTTGATGTTGTCTTCGGTGAAGCCGGGCAGGCTGCGACCGTTGTAGAGCTTCAACTTCTGCAAGAGGGTCAAATTAGCCTTCTTGGGCTCTTCAAGGCGAGTCAGCACGCCCCACATAGCGGCCACCTCAAGGGTGTGCGGCGCGATATGAACACGCACCTTCTTGCTGTTGAAGTCGCGCTCGTAGATGCGGATCTCGTCGCGCAGACGGGTGATGTAGGGGATATCGATGCGCACGGTGCGGTCTTTGAGCGCTTCCATGAATTCGTTGTTTTCGAGGCGGCGATACTCTGGCTCGTTGGTGTGGCCGATGATCACCTCGTCGATATCGGTCTGGGCGAACTTCTTCGACTTGATGCGGTGCTCTTGCGAAGCGCCCAACAAGTCGTAGAGGAAGGCCACATCGAGCTTGAGCATCTCAACGAATTCGATAATGCCACGGTTGGCGATATTAAACTCACCGTCGAAGTTGAAGGCGCGCGGATCGGAGTCTGAACCATAGATCGCGATCTTGCGGTAGTTGATATCGCCCGTCAGTTCGGTCGAGTCTTGGTTCTTCTCGTCTTTGGGCTGGAAGGTGCCGATACCGACGCGATCTTGCTCGCTGAAGAGCAGGCGTCGCACGCGCACATGGCGAATGACTTGGCTCCAGTCGCCATCGTAGCGCCGCATCAGTTCGCGGAAGTGGTAGCGGCAGACCGGGCAAAGGTCGCCTGCAATCGAGATATGCTCGTGATCTGGACGACCTTCGTTCAATTGCATCAAGAAGCGTTCACGTAGCTCGTTAGGAATAAGGTGGAGTGGCTCTTCGTGCATGGGGCACTTTTCCCACTCGCTGTCGGGAATCTGTCGGACATCTGCAGGAACTTCGTTGCCTAAATACCAATCGTAGGTATACAGCGCACCATCATCCGTTCGACTGTAATGCTCTAAGCCCTTCTTGAGACGGCGGACGATCGTCGATTTCGACGAACCAACCGGACCGTGCAACAGCAAAACGCGCTTCTCTGTACCGTAGCCCTGAGCTGCACCCTTAAAAAAGTCCACCAGTCGCATCAAGGGGCGTTCAAGCCCGAAGATGGCATCATCGCCGCCAAAGGTGCTATCTGTAAAGAAGTTGTAACGGATCAAGCGCTTTTTGGCATCGATAAACTCTTCGGTGCCATACGACATGATCATGTCGTAGATGCGCTTGAAGGCGTTGCGAGTCACTTTGGGATTTGTGGCGATGATGTCGAAGTAATCTTCAAGCGAGCCAACCCAATTGAGCTCTTGAAAGCGGCGCCGATCTTGAAGGTCGCGAACGAGCTGCAAGATCTCTGAACCACGTTGCGCAGTTATCTGTGCCATATGTATCTCCTCCTGAAGGGTGGAAGCCCTTTGTGATACCGTCGAAGAGACGGGTCAGAGACGCATAACCACCCCAACTTCGAACCAGAGCTGAGATCTGGTAAGTAAGGGGGTGGTTTGCTAAGGTGCAGAATTCAGGTATTGCTTAACTCTGAGACACGTACTAGAAACTTCGTTTTCAAGCGACAAGAGACGGCTCATTTGCCGCTTCTACGGGGCTACAGGTATACAGCTTTAGGCATCATGGAGTTCTTGAGAGGTGCGCCTTTAATTAGGCAAACTCATTATAACAATATAACAGAGCAGCGTCAAGAGTATTATGTCATGTCATGGCTTAGGGATTGAGTAGATATTCTGTAACAGCATAGTAGTGTTTTAATGCAACAGAAGCGACAAAACCTCTTTTCGCCTTCTTGATCTTGTTATCGATAACCTAGTCAAAGGTTCAGTATTTTACAGCTTTTGTTGTGTGAAGATGGCTCCAGCATAACCTAAGCAGCTTCTCTAGCGCTTGAACCTAAATTCATGAATACAAACAAGTGCTTACGAGTTTTTATTGGCCTATAGAGAGCGCGTTTTGTATCTACGAAGCACTGATAGATCCAGCCTACGTTGAGTATGGGCACGCTGTCAGAGTGAAAGAAGAAGGGTTCGATGAGCGGTGTTGTGTTCAATTAATGATTATGCATATCCCATGCCACGATTTTTGGAAAAAGGGGGATTTTTTGCAGTTCTGTATGAATAAATTGACATTCATACATTCCATAGACCGCAGCAGTTGATGTGAAGATACTCATAATTCAAGATGCATTTGTATGGTTTCTCTGGGGGCGATCTTAGCACACAGACAGATAGAAGTCGGTTTTAGTGAGCGAGATGTTGATAGCCGAAGGCGGACGCGCTAGGAGCCGAATGGGAGCGAAGGACGCCATCGCCAAGGCATAGAAGGGAACAAGCGGATCTGGCAGAAGGGAACGAGCAATGGAAAAAGGGCCATATGCAGATGCACATGGCCCTTACACAACTTAAGTTTGGAAGCTGAGCTTTAGACGATCTCGATGTTATCTTTGCCGCCGTAGAAGTTGAACCAGGGCTGAGCACCTTTGGCCAATACTTCGTTCAGCTTGGTGATGTTGGCGACACCCCGATCGAGCAACCACTCTTCGAGGGCCTGAGCGCCACCCTTGGCGAAGACCGGAATGCCCTCCTTCCAGGTTGCGCGTCCGCAAAGCACACCACTGAAGGGGGTGCCAGCTTCAGCGGCCAGCTCAAGGTTCTCGCGGAACACATCGTCGTCGACGCCAGCGCTGAGATAGATGAAGGGGCGTTTGGCGACGGCGGCTGCGCTGCGGAAGAGCTCGAGCGCCTGAGCGCGATCGTAGGCAGCTTCGCCGCCCTTAAAGGCGCGGCTGCCCTCGAGATACTCGATGTTAATCGGCACTTCGACCTTCAATACATCGACGCCGTAGCGATCTTCCGAAAAGACCTTCATGGCTTCGGTTACGTACTGAGGCTTCAGCTTGGCGAATTCGAGGCCCTTTTCGTCGTAGCGATCATCGTAAACGATCGGCTCAAGGAAGAAGGGGCGATCTAAGGCAGCACACTCAGCGCCAACGCGCTCGATGAAGGCATGCTTGATCGAGTTGATCTCTTCGCTATCGAAGGGGTTGTAGTAAAGCAGGATCTTGATCGCATCGGCTTCGTTCTCGACCAAACGACGTACGCTCCATTGATCGAGCAAGTCGGGCAGACGACCCTTCACGGTCGCATCGTAGCCGGTCTTCTCGTAGGCCAAGAGCACACCAGTTCCGGGCGCGCGCTCTTTCAAGGCCGGCAGACCGTACTCGGGGTCCATCAGAATAGCGCTGGCATGGCGGGTCAGCACTTTGGTGACAGCGGTTTTGAAGGCGGTCAATTCTTCATCAGTGATCGCAGCGCCGCGCAGCTTCTCGATCGACTTTCGTAGCGAACCGCGCTGATCCATCGCGGCGGCGGCGATGATACCGTTTTGATCGGCGCAAGCCTGAATGCCGTTGAACTTGCCTTTGCTAATACGTACCTTTGCCATGAACTTCTACCTCACTTATGATCTGAATCGTAACCAACAGTATTATACACGTCGTGTTCTGCCCCTTGAGCAAGCCACGTAAAGCTGTTAGACATAGATCGCAATCGAGATTTGAAAGATCCACCAGCAGTAGCGGTCGGATTGGCTAAGGCGTTGTATACAGCGATAAGGGAGATCGGCTTGCGTAATCTATCCGCTTCCAGACAAGCTACACACAAGCAGAGGTCTTCACCATCATCGTGATATCAAACTGGTAGAATCGCAGCGTGTATAAACGTTTGTCCGAATAGTAGGATAGGTCTACGAAATCAGCTGCACCATAGTATAGTCCAGAGGGCTATTAGCTGCAAATCATAACAAATCCGCTTAAAGACGTACATTCTTGCAACGCGAAACAACGATAAAGCCTTCCGCTCTACTGAAGGCCAGTAAGCGATAAGGTTATTGGGTTTGCGATCAGATCACTTGCATAGCACAAAGCTGTACAGCTCTTACAGGGCCAGACTGTTGAAAAAAAGGCTCAAAAAGAAAGGAATCTATACTGAAGCAGCTCGTTTTTCATGTATACTAGATTTATACGGGTAACCCAAAGTCTTTACGTCTAGGAAACGTTAACGTTCCGCACCAGCGCACTATCTGGTTCAGCACAACTAAAGTTCGCTGAATACAACCGCTCTCTCTCTCGTTCAGGTAAAGGTGGATCTAAGGAGAGCAGGCAGCCTAGCACCCGTATATAAAAACGAGCTGCTACAAGCAAGCTTGATCGCAGTAGAATGCGCTTTAGGTCGGTTGATACTAGCTGTTTATGGTTGACGGTTCGCACCGCTATAAGGTATGATGATGACTGTATTGTGCAGAATCGTATACGTTATGAATACAACAAGGGGACTACAATGGGTAAAATAGTCAGCGCGCTAGCCTTCATTGCGGGGTTAGCATTGGGTGTTGTTGGTGGCGCCGCCCTGTTAGCCTATGCGTATCAGGCCGCTGGCCTCTATCCGCCCGACGATGCAACGATTAAGTTCATCGCCCGCGAGCGCGGTTGGCTACGCGACGATGTCTAAACCCGTAGGGAATTGCTGATGAAGCAATAATACGGCTCCCAGACTTTAACAAATACCCATTATGTTTTGTAGGGGGGACTTCAGGGAAGTGATCCTGAGCCTCCCTTGATGTTCTTCTCAATCTTGTATGGCAAGGAGGCCATGATGGAGCAACCATGGGTTGCCTCATACGAACCCGGGGTTCCTGCGAAACTTACGTACCCGGATATGACGCTTGATGACCTGCTTACCAATGCAGCCACCAAGTACCCCGAAAAGATAGCGACTCGTTTTGTTTTGAAATATCTTTTGGGGGGGCGTTTTACAGTTGGCGGCACCTTAAACTATCGCAAACTCAACGAATTGGTGGATCGTTTCGCCGCATCGCTGTACCAACTAGGGGTGCGCAAAGGCGATCGGATCGGCCTTATGTTGCCAAATTCGCCCCAATTCGTCATAACCTTTTTCGCAGCTATGCGTTTAGGTGCGGTGATCGTCAACATCAACCCTACCTACACCAGCCGTGAACTCAAGCATCAAGTGAACGATGCAGGCGCCGAAACTATCGTCATTCTGAATCTATTCTGGCCGCGCCTCAACGAGATTCAAAAAGAAACGTCGATCAAACGAGTTATTGTTGCTCATATTTTTGACACCCTCTCTTTCCCTTCGAGCTTCTTGGTAAAAGCGAGTCAAAAGCGTGAAAAAGATTGGGTCGAGGTTCCCGACAACGTAGGCACCTTGTCATTCAACCAACTGATCAATCAAAGCTCACCCAAGCCACCAACGGCCAACATCACACGCGACGATGTAGCGCTGTTCCAATACACAGGCGGAACCACTGGCGTGCCCAAGGCGGCTATGTTGACCCACCGTAATCTGATCGCGAACGTTGTACAGATCAGTTACTGGCTCACCGATGCCAAAGAGGGTCAAGAGAAGTTTATGAGCGCGATTCCGTTCTTCCACGTCTATGGAATGACGGTATCGATGCTGTACTGCATGTACATCGCTAGCGAGATGGTGATCGTGCCCAACCCGCGCCCGATCGAAAACGTTATGAACGTTATTCAGAAAGAGCGCTGTACGATCTATCCCGGCGTGCCGGCCATGTACATCGGCATAGTCAACCACCCCAAGGTTAAAGAGTACGATCTGCGCAGTGTACGAGCCTGTATCAGCGGCTCAGCACCTCTTCCAATGGAGATTCAAGAGCGCTTCGGTGCCTTGACGGGCGGGCGCTTGGTCGAAGGGTATGGCCTGACCGAAGCCGCCCCTGTTACGCACTGTAACACCATCTATGGCAAGCGAAAAGCGGGTAGCATCGGCATACCCTTGCCCGATGTCGAAGCCAAAATCATCGATCTTGAAACGGGCGAATCACTGCCCTTTGGAACCGATGCTCAAGGCGAGCTATGTGTGCGCGCCCCGCAAGTGATGAAGGGCTACTGGAACAATCCTGAAGAGACGGCCCAAACGATCGACAGCGATGGCTGGCTGCACACCGGCGATATCTGCACCGTCGATGAAGAAGGCTTCTTCACAATCGTCGACCGCAAAAAAGATATGATCAACGCCAGTGGCTTTAAGGTGCTGCCGCGCGACGTTGAAGAGGTGCTCTACAGCCATCCTGCCGTGCTCGAAGCGGTGGTGGCGGGCATTCCGCACCCGACTCGCGGCGACGATACGGTCAAAGCCTACATCGTATTGAAGCCGAACGCCTCGGCTACAGCCGAAGAGATTCGCGAATTCTGCAAGCAGAACCTCGCACCCTACAAAGTGCCGCGTGCGATCGAGTTTCGCACAGAGCTGCCCAAGACGATTGTGGGCAAGGTCTTGCGGCGCGCTTTGGTCGAAGAAGAGATCAAAAAGCAGAAAGAGATGGCGGCCAACGCCTAATGCTCCTAGCAACAACAAAGGCTTCTGGATCATAAATGTCCAGAAGCCTTTCTTCTTCAGCTTAACTGCAATCTAGCGCAGCTGCTTGGCGAAGAGGTCGCTAGCCCCCATTCGATCCCTAGCGCGTCCGCCTACGGCTATCAACCTCCTATCCTCCCATTCCGTCTGTAGCCATCGCAGCAAAGCTGCGATCTGCTTGCTGCGCGCAGCAAGCAGCCTTGGCCAAGCCAAGCCGTACCCAGAACCAAGCCGTACCCTTCGACAAGCTCAGGGTACGGCTTTTTGGTGGAAGTGCCGAAGGGAGAGAGGCCTCTCAACACACTGCCCTCTCCCGTTTAGGTTCTGGGCTCCTGCAAGCCATTTCTCTCCCTCTCCTGCTTCGCGGGAGCTATGCATTACCCAAAAGTCGTGTCGGCAGCAAAAGGCGATCGTTCGCATACCATCGCGGGAGTATCCTTGAGAGCACAGAACGGGGAGAGCTTGTAATTCACCCCCTCGCCCGCAGTACGGGAGAGGGGGCCGGGGGTGAGGGCCGATAACGCTGACCGTATGTCGATTTGTGGCTAATGTACAGCTTCGCGGGAGAGGGGCGGGTGAGCGCCTCACTCCGGGCTAGCCCTGTTTAGTAGCCGTAGGCGGACGCGGTTAGGAACTGCTTTTGGGTAAAGAGCTTACCGCCAAAACGATCAACTGGACTTGCTAGCCTGTTCGACGCTTTTAGCAGATGAACTACTGGCCAAAGCCTCGAGCACTCGCCCGATCTCGCGCTCGGGGTCTTGGGCCCACGAGGCCGACCAAGCCCGATGGATGCGCCAGCCGAGCTGAGCCAGCACCTCCTCGCGCAGGCGCTCGCGGTCGCGCGTGCTGGCCGCCGTGCGGTAATCGCTGCCATCGCATTCGACGCCCAACAGATAGTGCCCGGGCTGATTGGGATCGCAGATCGCGATGTCGATGCGGAAATCGGAATGGCCAACTTGGCGCTGTAAGAGCAGACCCTGTTGGGCCAGAGCCGTAGCGAGATCGTCTTCGAACTGAGCGGCGATCACGGCGGGCGAACGTGGGCTGGGCGTGAGGCGAGCCGGATCGCCATCGGGCGAGATCACGCGGCCAGCCGGAGCGGGGCCACCTTGGCGGGCGTACTCTAAGTAGCTGCGCAGCAGACGCGGGCCGACTTGGCTGGTGCGACGCAGATCGATCTCTTCGGGCTGAATCGAGCTAACTACGATCATCTGCTCGCGCGCACGGGTGATGGCTACATTCAAGCGCCGCTCGCCGCCCGCGCGGTTGAGCGGGCCAAAATTCATTAAGAGTCGACCCTGCTTATCGCGCCCATAAGCCACACTCATAATGATGACTTGGCGCTCGTCGCCCTGCACATTTTCGAGATTTTTGACGAAGAACGGTTCGGGGCGCTCTTCATCGAAAAGAAGGGCGAGGCTTGGATCGCTGATATGGCGACGCTCAAGCTCGGTCAAGATCGCAAGCTGCTGGGCTTGACTAAAGGTCACCACACCCAAGGAGCGCTCGGGATTGGTGCGAATATGCTCGCAGACCAGATCGGCAACGTAGCGCGCCTCGACCTGGTTGGTGCGGCTGGCTTGGCGGTCGTAGAAGGCATCGGGCACATAATGGAACGAGATGCCCATATGCGATGGGTGCCGAGCCGCCGGGAAGGTTGCCAAGCGGTTGTGGTAGAAGTTGCTATTCGAGAAGGTGATCAACGATTCGTGTCGGCTACGATAGTGCCAGCGCAACATCTGAACCGGGAAGCCCGCCGCTACAGCCGCATCGAGCACGCTCTCATAACGCTCAAGCTGCTCAGCCTCGGGTGTCTCATCGTCGTCTTCCGGCTCGTCGTCACTAACTTGGAAGAAGCTGGTAGGAGGCAACTGCTTGTTATCGCCCACCACGATCAGGGTATTGCCGCGCATAATCGCGCCGACAGCCTCCTCGGTGCGGATCTGGGAAGCTTCGTCGAAGATCACTAGATCGAACGAGATCGCTTCGGGATCGAGGAACTGGCTCACCGAGAGCGGGCTCATCATCAAACAGGGTTTGAGCTGGCCCAACAGGTTGGGGATCTCGCGCAAGAGCTGGCGAATGGGTTTATGGCGGCGCTGTTTCTGCAACTCGCGCCGTAAAATGCCCAGCTCGCTGGTCGGAGTGCCGGTCTGACCGGGGGTCGGGCGACGGGCTTGCAAGCGGCTGCGCAGGCTGGCTTGCGCTTCGAGCAGTTGGTCTTTGTCGAGCTGGCGGAAGCGCTCGATCAAGCTTTCGTGCTGATCGTATTGGAAGCTGCGCAAAGCAGGGTGCTCGCGGCAGGCTGCATCGAGCCAGAGCTGACAAAAACGCTTGTGGAAGGCGCGGCGCGGAGCTTGGATGGCCTGACCAGCTGCAGCCACCAAACCATCGAGATAGGCTTCTAGGCCGACCGCTTGGGCGCTAGCGCGCAGGTCGCTCCATTCCCACCAATTGTCTAAACCCCCCATATGCTCCAGCAGATAGGCCGGATGGATCGAGGGCAGACTCCACAGCGTCTCGGGCGTCTCTTTGTTGCGTTTGCTGGCATCAAGCTCCCACAGATCGCTGCGCGTGCGCGGGTCGTCATCAGAGGGGAAGTAGCCCTTCAAGAAGGCGATCTCTTGATCGACAACGGCGAGCTGAGCATCGAGAGCATCGAAAGGAGCCAAGGCAGCCTTGCGCTCATCAAGGGGCAGAGCGGCGACCTTGAGCAGAGCCGTGGAGAGCGATTGCTCGCCAACAGTATTCTTCAAACGCTCGAACCAGTCGAGATGCTGCAAAAGCAGATCCCAATTGGTGACGCGCCCCGCGAAGAGCGGCCCGAAGCGATTGAGGATCGGCGCGCTCTCTTGCTGCCACGCTTGGCGCTCGCGCACCTGTTGGGCCAAGTTCAGATCGGCAGCGACCTGATCAAAACGCAGTTTCACGCCCGGCTGCAACAACGAGCGTAACAGCTTCATATCCTGATGGTACTGGGGCTGAAACCAGCTCCACCAACGGGCGGCGTGCTGAGCGAAACGCTGCTGCAAGCCATCGAGATCCTGCTGCAACAGCTCGGGGCGATAGCGGGTAAACAGCTGAGCTTCGGCCTCGATCAAACGTTGATACTGCTCACGCGCATCGTTGATCGCTTGTTGATGACCTTTGGCTGTCAGCCAAGCGTGGTCTTCCAACCAGTTCGAGGGCAGGGTATAGCTTTCACGCAGCACTTCTGCCAGCTTCGCCAAAGCTCGCGCCCCGCCAAGAGTTGTACCGACGGGCAGATCCAAGCTGGAAGCCGCCTGCTGCACCAAGGGGGTGAGGTCGCTCAAGGCGCTCTGTAAGCTGCGTAGGCGGCTGCGCACCCGTCCGCGCTCTTCAAACGAACCGACGGTGCTGGCCGCACCACGCCACGGATTTGCTGCCATAGCCGCCAACAGATCGCGCCGCAGATCGAGTTTAACCAAAATCGTATCGATCACACCCAAACGCTCGGAATCGCACTCCATCACTTCGATCAGAGGGCCTTCGTAGTCGGGCGCATCGGAAAGGGCAGCCATGCGCCCATACACCGTGTAGGGCGTCCAGCCGAGCGCGCCCAAGGGCGTATGCAGGGCTTTGGCATAGGCATCGAGCTGCTCGCGCACGCTGCGTAGCTCGCCATAGGGGAAGTGGCTGGGGTTAGGAGCCAGCGGCGCGTCGAGCACTGCAGCCAAGGAGTCAAGCACGGCCCGTTTGCTGGCTTTGTGACTGTGCAGTTCAAGACAAAATTCGCTCAGACCACATTCACGCAGCCGCTCGTAGACAACTTGAAGGGCCGCCATCTTTTCGCTCACAAAGAGCACCCGTTTGCCTTGGGCCAAGCACTCCACGATGATGTTGGTGATGGTTTGGCTTTTGCCGGTTCCGGGCGGGCCTTGTAAAACAAAGCTCAGGCCCTCGCGCGCGGCTGCGATCGCTTCGAGCTGGCTCGAATCGGCATCGAGCACCTGAAAGACCTCTTCTGGCGGGCGCTGAGCGTCTTGAACAAGCAGCGAATCGGGCAAAACATGCACGCTCTCGGCCTCGTCATCGCTCACGCCAACGTTCTGGGCGCTGTCTCGCGCAAAACGCTTGAGGATCGGGTGGGTCTCTGCCGTCGGTGTGATGCGCCGCAGATCGTTATACATCAACAGCTTCGAAAACGAGAAGAGGCCCAGGCAGACATCGGGCACAACGTCCCAATCGAACTGCTCCTTGACAATCGATGTGATTTGCTCAAATAATGTGTTAAGCTCTAAATCGTCACTATCTAAGGGCACATCTGGCAAACGGATATTGAAGTCTTGACGCAGCTTATGCACTAAAGTAGGGTTGAGCACAATCTCATCGTCAAGCATCCGCAGCGCAAACTCACTGCCTAACGAAGCACGTTGTATCTCGACCGGAACAAGCAATAACGGCGAGCGCCAGATCGTCTCTGGCTCCTGAGGAGTGTACCACTCTAAAAAGCCAAAGGCGACATAGAGCAAATTGATACCTTGATCGGTCAGGGCTTGCCGAGCTTTCAGACGCAAATTGTACAAACGACGCACTTGCACTTCCGGCGCAAGATCACTCACCAACCTCCCCGCTTGCACTTGAGGAGCCGCGATCTGCCCCAAACGTACCGTCGCCCCCGTAACAGGCTCTTGTGACCCGACAGCCGCCAAACGCTCTTCAAGCGGAAGAGGGTCGACAAATGGCAAACGCTTGCGCCGCCGCACAAGATCGTCAAATAGCTGTTGAGCCGAAGGATAGAGCAGATCGATCAGGCCGGGTTGGCCGATTCGCACATGCAAGAGCCGATTGCGTCGACTCAGATCGAGTAGCTGGGTCTTCCACAGTTCAATTTGTTCGCGTATTGATGGCATATATCAATTGAGGCCCACTCATAACAGTGGTGGCATATGAGCGAAGATAAGCGTTGCCAGCCCTGTTAAGTAAGACAAGATCAACAAGCAGAAACTCTCGTTGAGAGAAGCACAGGCTGAGCCTGACCGCTAATCGTATGGCTGGTGTTTCAATAACAGAAGCCTCTCATTGATCCTCTTTCTCTAAGGCTTCTCCTTACTATAAAACATATACTGTGGTTTGCAAGTGTTTTTCCAGCATATTTGAGCAAATACGCCTACAAAAGACACGATTGAAACCTCCGCTGACATCTATTCGTCTGCTCTGCGAGGCCCTCTATAGCCTAAACTAGTAATACATCCCCTTCAAGGCGACTCTTTAGGTCGTATAAGAAAGGAAGATTGCTTGAAGAATGCGTAACGAATAAGGTATAATACTTTTTGGGAACGTTCTACTGTTGGAGGTTACGTAGACCAACAGTACGAATGTCTGTGGAACTATCGTGCATCTTAACACCGTATTATCAGGAGAGCGGTGAGGAGCCGATACATGTTTCTAACGCTCAATGAACGTAGGACAATTCTGTGGGCAGACTAGATAATATATGAAGACATATCGCCTTTCGACGAGTGGTCGGCGCACTGCTCTGATACTTTTGATCGGCGCGCTAGCCATTTGGGGCTTTGCGCTCTGGACATTTCGAAACACCTTGGGCATCAGTTACAACCCCTTGTACTTTTGGGATACCCTACGTACGAGCATCGATCAAGGCATCGAAATGAGCAAGCTCGTCCCGGCACTACTGATGCTCATTCTGATTGTAGCAACCCCGTTTCTGGTCTGGAATATTCTTGAAGAATGGGCTGCAACATACACGTTTACAGATGAAGGCTTGCGCTTTGAGGCACTTGGGGTGGGTATAACCTATCCTTGGAATGCGATCCAGAGCATTCAACGTATCGAGGATGATAGTGATGAGCCATTGGATGAAGTCATTCTCAACGCCGACTTCACCAACCAAATCAAGAACCCCATCCTGCGTTTTCTCCATGCCCAAGCATATGGCCGCCAGAAACTCCCACTCTACGCTGGTCTTGAAAATCGCGATGAGCTGATTGCTGAAATCAGAGATCGTGCTGGACTATCAATCGCTGATGCCTAAAATGCTCTAGAGCTAGAGCGCAGGGCAGATAAGCTAGTAGGTCATTGAGGCGTAGGTGCTTCTAAGTGTATTCTAAGCAACCACCTACGCCCTTTTAATGCCTAACTGGCGCACTACACAGTCTAGCGTGTTTGACACTATAGCCTAGCTAGCTGCAGCACACTAGATATAATCGCTCGGATCAAGTACAAAGAGCAGCTAAATTAGCAGAGCAGTAACGTTTGTCTCTATATCTAGACGCTATATTCGAGAGAATTGCTAAAACGAGCTTGTTAGCGCTCCATTCGGAGCCGATAGATCAAACAGACGAGTTAAAAAACGAAACGTTTTGTATTGCCCATGTCGTTTGGTTCCGTCCGTTTACAGGTGTAACTTTTTGCACGAAGTGCAGAAACACGTTTCAACAAGGCCGCACAGCCTTGAAGCTAGACTACAACACGTAGAGATTTCTGGTGCTGATCGCGCTTTAAGCACCTAGAAGCATGCATTTTTCGGAAAAGCCTTGGTCATCAATAGGATGGCTTGTTTAGTGTCGCGTCTTAGCCAGCATTTCACGAGGCGCTCACTATGCTGTCAACCTACGATGAATCCAGCGGGAATTCCCGCATAGACAATGAAAGGAAGAAGTTTGCCCGTCGCGTCTACCCGCCGGGCTTGCTTCACATGTAATTATGGCAAAGAATAGAGTACGTGTAATCCCCCTTGGCGGCGCTGGTGAAGTCGGTCGCAACATGTGGGTACTTGAGCATGGGGACGAGATCCTCTTGCTTGATTGTGGTGTAATGTTCCCCGAAGCCGATATGCTCGGCGTTGATCTGGTGTTGCCCGACATCACCTATCTGCGAGATAAGACCGACAAAATCAAAGCGATTTTGCTCACCCACGGCCACGAAGATCACATCGGTGGTGTGCCCCATCTGATCGCCGATCTCGGCTTCCCACCGATCTACGGAACCCGCCTAACCTTGGGCATGGTGACCAACAAGCTCAAAGAGCACCGTCTGCTCGATCGCACCACCTTGGTGCCCTTCAAAGAGGGCGATACGATCAAGCTGGGGCACTTTACGATCGAACCCTTCCATATCGCCCACTCCATCCCCGATGCGGTCGGCTTCGGCATCACCACACCCTCGGGTCTGGTGGTCTATCTAACCGACTGGAAGCTCGACCACACACCCGTCGATGGCAAACCGACCGATATCACCAAGATCGCAGAGCTGGGCCGTCGCAAGCCCTTGCTGCTGATCACCGACTGTGTGCGCGTCGAGACCAAAGGTTATACACCCAGCGAAACCTCGGTTGGCGAAGCTTTCGATACGATCTTTGCAACCGCTCCGGGCCGCATCATCGTTGCGACCTTCGCCTCCAATATCAGCCGCGTCCAACAGGTGATCGAATCGGCAGAAGCCTACGGACGCAAGGTTGTGTTGGCTGGCCGCAGTATGGAGAACAACAGCAAGATCGCGCTCGAATTGGGCTATCTGCGAGCCTCGGAAGGGACGCTGATTCGCCCTCACGAGATGGCGGCCTATGCCGACGACCAAATCGCTGTGGTCTGTACGGGCAGCCAAGGCGAGCCGCTGGCCGCCCTGAACCGTATGGCGAACCGCGACTATCCCAATGTTAAGATCAAGCCCGGCGATACCGTAGTGGTCTCGGCTACCCCGATCCCCGGCAACGAAGTCTCGGTGAGCAAGGTGATCAACAACCTCTTCCGACTCGGTGCCGATGTGGTCTATGGTGCCAGCGCAGGCGTCCACGTTTCGGGACACGCCGCTCAAGAGGAACTCAAGATGATCCTCTCACTGCTGCGCCCCGAGTTTGTGGTGCCTTTCCATGGCGACTACCGCCACTTGATGCTGTATCGCAAGCTAGCGCTCGATATGGGCGGCATGTTCAACAACGAGCAAGTCTTGTTGGCCGAAGATGGCGCGATTATGGAATTCAGCCAGAACTTCGGCAAGATCGTCGGCAAAGCGCCGGTCGGCTATATCTATGTCGATGGAACCAGCGTCGGCGATGTAGGCAATGTGGTGGTGCGCGACCGCCAGATGCTTTCAAAAGACGGCATTTTGATGGTAGTAGTCAGCATCGACAGCACAACCGGCGAATTAGTGGCGGGCCCAGATGTGGTCAGCCGTGGCTTCGTCTATATGCGCCAAAGCAACAACCTGATCGAAGCGACCAAAGAGACGGTGCGCACCTCGTTGGCCAGTATGAACAGCACAAACGGCACGCCTACCCAAGTTGACACAAACTTCGTTAACCGTAAAATCAAAGATATCGTTAGCGAGTTCTTGTATCGCGAAACCCGCCGACGTCCCATGGTCATTCCTGTCGTGATGGAAGTCTAATTCGATCACGTCTTATTTCGTATGATGAAGAGCAACAATGGGGTTGCTCTTCATCGTTCGCACGAAGGTTGGTACGCATATGCTGCTCACGTTGGCCATGTTCGCTACGTTTGGCATCGCTGCCGCGCTCACTGCTTTATTGATTCCGCCCGTCACTCGCCTCTGCTTTCGCTACAATTGGTTAGCTCACCCCAACGCGCGTCGCATTCATAAAGTACCCATTCCCACGCTCGGCGGCATCGCTATGATCGCCGCGTTTGTGATCACAACAATCATCACCTTCTCGTACAGCCAGTTCACACCTTTGCTCGAACGCTCGAGCTTCGAGAGCTTGCGCCTGATGCTGATGTTGGTGGGCGCGCTGCTGGTTGCGGTTGTGAGTATGATCGACGATGTGCGCGAGCTGCCAGCCCTGCCGCGCTTGATGGTACACATCCTAGCGGCTCTGATCGCAGTCGGGCCTTACCTGTGGGATCACACTCTCTACACCGATATTCGCGGCGACCCAACCGAAGCCCAAGGCATTATTCTGACGGCCTTCAACTTCCCCTTTGTTCATCAAATTCACCTGCACAACATCTCGCCTTGGCTGGCGATTGGCGCGACGATCTTTTGGATCGTTGGCATGATGAATATGCTCAATTGGGTCGATGGCATGGATGGCCTAGCCACCGGCATCACCCTGATCGCCGCGCTTGTGTTGGCGATCCACACCTTTTTGCTGAAGCAATACACGGTGATGCTGCTGCCGCTGATTCTGGCGGGCGTCTGTGCAGGCTTTCTGCCTTTTAACTTTAATCCGGCCAAGATCTTTATGGGCGATGTGGGCGCAATGACGCTGGGCTACATTCTGGCGGTCAGCGCGATCATCGGCGGGGCCAAGCTGGCAACGGCCCTCTTGGTTTTAGCCGTGCCGATCATCGATATGGCTTGGCTGATTCTGCTGCGCACCCTGCGCGGCCGTTCGGCGGCCCAAGCCGGACGCGACCATCTGCACATCCGGCTACTCGATCTGGGCTTCAGCCAACGCCAGATCGTCTGCGCCTACTACCTGCTGAGCGCAGCCTTCGGCGTGCTGGCGCTCTCGCCGATCTCGGCGGGCGCCAAGCTGGCGGCTCTGATCGTTCTAGGTCTGATCGTGCTGGGCGTGCTGGTCTATGTGACCTTCGCCGAACCACAACAGAAAACCCAAAACGCCTCTCGTTAAGAAGCGATTCAACCATCGAAACAGGGCGCTGCTAACTGGCAGCGTCCTGTTTTTTTGCCTGCGCTCCCCCAGACTGCGTAGCTCATATCGTATCCGCTTGTTCACTTTATACCAAATCCGTTTAAAGACGTGCATGCTCTTCGCTCAGAAAAACGAAAAGCCAAAAAAGGAAAGAGTCACGTTCCGCTCTGCCAAAGGCCAAAGAGAACCTAATCAACCGGATTTGGTATCATACATTATGTTGGCGGAGGGGTCTCAACCTTCCATTCGGTCCTCAGCGCGTCCGCCTACGGCTACTAAACAGGGCTAGCCCGGAGAGAGGGCCCTCACCCCCCGACCCCCTCTCCCGAGAAGCTGTACATTAGCCACAAATCGACATACGGTCAGCGTTATCTGCCCTCACCCCCCGGCCCCCTCTCCCGCACTGCGGGCGAGGGGGTGAATGTTGAGCTTGTATGCGATTTCGCTACGCGAAATCGCATACAAGCTCTCTGTGTTCTGTGCTCTCATGGATAATCCCGAGATGGTATGCAAACTATCGCCTTTTGCTGCCGACGCGACTTTTGGGTAATGCATAGCCCGCGAAGCAGGAGAAGGGGAGAAATGGGAAGCTGAAGCGCAGAACCCCTCTTGTGTTTACAGGAGAGGTGCAGGGGAGAGGGCAGCGCTCTCCTCTGGGCACTTCCACCAAAAAGCGGCCGCCGAACCGTACCCTTCGACAGGTTCAGGGTACGGTTCGGCCAAGCTGCTTGCTGCGCGCAGCAAGCAGATCGCAGCTTCGCTGCGATGGCTACAGACCGAATGGAAGGAGCTGCAACTTGATAGCCGAAGGCGGACACGCTAGAAGCCGAATGGGAGCTAGCAGCCTAGCCGCCAGAATATGGAAGGCAGCGAGCTGCTGCAGCATCATGTTTGGGGGAGCTTGTAAGGGCAGAAGGCGGCGAAGGCGGGCGAACGTGCTCGATAGAAAACAGACAGCCAGATGAAGTACTCCTTCTGGCTGTCTGTATGAATTTTATGTCTACCAACTAGCTGAGTTTGGCCATAACCTCTTTGCTGAAGAGCTTGATGAACTCCTCTTGGTTGCGGCCCACATTGTGAACGTGAACTTCGTCGAAGCCCAGATCGAAGAAGGACTGAATGTGCTGGCGATGGGCCTCCCAATCGGGCGAGATCAGCACGCGGCCCTTGTAGTTTTCGGGGCGCACCAGTTTGGCGAAGGCTTCGAAATCTTCGGGCGAGCGCACATCGGCCTTGGGGAAGTTCATACCGCCGTTCGGCCACTCCTTCAAGGCGTTCTGCTCGGCCTCTTCGTAGGTGGGCGCCCACGAGATGTGTACCTGCAAGAGCTTGGGCAGGCTAGCGGGATCTTTGCCCGCTTCGCGCGCACCCTTCTCGAAGCGCTCAATCAGACCCTTGAGCTTTTCGGGGGCGGCAGCAGGGGTGATCAAGCCGTCAGCCTCGCGTCCGGCGAATTCGGCAGTCTGAGGACCGGAAGCCGCCACGTAGATCGGTGGCGGAGTGGTGGGCATAGTCCAGATCTGAGTCGTTTCGAGCTTGAAGTATTTGCCGGAATGGCGAACCTTTTTGCCGCTGAAGAGCTTTTTGATCAGTTCGACCGACTCGCGCAGACGAGCGAAACGTGTGCCCTGTTCCGGCCAGTATTCGCCCGTGATATGCTCGTTAAGGGCTTCGCCACTGCCGATACCCAACCAGAAGCGCCCCGGATACATCGCTTCGAGCGTGGCCGCAGCTTGGGCCAAAATCGCGGGGTGGTAGCGGAAGCCGGGCGCCGTCACACCCGAACCGAAGCGCAGCTTGGTCGCTTCGCCAAGCGCGCCCATCCACGACCAAACGAACGCGCTATGGCCTTGGCTCGGCACCCAAGGCTGGAAGTGGTCCGCGGCCATCACATTCACAAAGCCGTGCTCTTCCGCCAACTTCGAAAACCGAATCAAATCGGTCGGGTGAAACTGCTCAAGTGCAGCAGCATAGCCAATCTTTGGCATGATCTATTCTCCTTATTCAGATGTACAAACAAGACGCCCCAGCGGCTCAAAGAGCGTTTCGCGCAGCAGAGCTTGAGTCGTCTGAGCGCCGGACATTTCCGAAAGCAGACAAAGATCGTCGAAGGTGTCAATATCGAGGCCAAGCGTATGAGAACGATGAATGCGTAGGGCGAGATTGTTGTGGCGCGCTTGAGATTGATGAACCTGAAAGCTATGGAGACCGAACTGAAAGCGAAAGGGTACGTTCAGCTTAAGCGCTAGGGCGTTGGTTCCGCTGGCTTCGCGATCGGGCGCTAACACCAAGTCCGCACCTTGCTCGATCGCAGCGCTGAGGGCGGCTACATCGGCGGCGCTGATCAAGGGCACATCGGCTGGCACCACCAGCATTGCCGAAGCTCCTAGATCGTGCAGTTGCGTGCGGCCCGCTTCGAGCGATTCGTTCAGCTCGCTGCTTGGATCGTCTAAGAGCAAGGCGTTGTAGCGCCTCCCAAGCTCGCGCACAGCCTGATCGCGGCTCAGCAGGGCCACTCCCGCTAAGGCGGGCGCGCGCACAAGGGTCGCCAGCACATCTTCGGCCATGGCCAAGACCAAGGCACGCCGTTGAGCTGGCGAAAGCACTCCGGCCAGGCGCGTCTTGGCGCGATCAAGCATTTTGGTCGGCAACAAAGCCCAGATAGCAGCAGATTCTCGTATCATAATGGTGCTCTGCGGCTCCAAACAATCAAGCTAAGCCAAACTAAGCTTGCAAAGGTCGAGCAAGCCAACGGCCCTCCTCAAAACGCATGACCTCACGGCAGCCCAAGCTCAAGAGCAAACGCACGGCCTGATCGAAGCTGCCCGTAATTTGACTGGGACTGTGCGCATCGCTATTGATCTGCAAAGGTATGCCCTCTTCAACACAGCGTCGCAAAATCCACGGGCTTGGATAACACTCCTCGATCGGCCTGAGACCGTAGGCCGTATTGAGTTCGACGATCACATTGGCTTGCTTGAAGGCCGCCAAGGTCGTTTCAATCGCGTCAACATACCAAGCTTCGTCTTCACGGAAGTAGCGCTGGCCATCGTTCCACTTCTTAATGCGATCGAAATGGCCCATAATCGCCACGCCCGGCACACGACAGGCTTGGCGCACAAGTTCGTAGTAACGCTCGATCAGAGCGCGTACATCGCCCTCCCAGTAGTGTTCGACGCCGTAGGCGAAGTCTTCCGCCGTCGAATCGACCATCCAATCGTTGCCCTGCAAGTCTTTATCGACGAAGTGGACCGAGCCGATCATATAGTCGAGATCAAGGGGCGCGAAGTGCTCTTGGTAAAAAAGTTCATGCCCGGGAAGATAGTCGAGTTCTAAGCCGAGTACGACATCGATCTTGCCCGCGTACTTCTCACGAAGCTGGCGAACCTCGGCTACATAGGAGGGCAGCTTATCGAGCTTGATCGACCACCAGGTATCGAAGTCGAGCGATGAATGACTGCTGATTCCGATCGCCTCGAGACCGCTCTCGTAGGCCGCCTGCACCATCGCTTCGATCGAGCTATCGCCGTCGCAATAGCGGTTATGAGTGTGATAATTAGTCAGATTCGGCATATCGGCCTTTCTGAATAACTGAAAAAAGCGGAGCCAATCGTGTTACGGGTGTAACACAGCTTGGCCCACGCTCAACTTGGTGATCGCAGCTCAACACCAAGGCAATGTTGTAACTGATACCAAATCGGTTTGATCACTTCAGTACTCTGGCGGCTTGGTCACTTCCCCAAAGAGGGTCGCTAGCGCGTCCGCCTTCGGCTACCAACAGCTCGCCCGTAACCTCGCTGTTGTAGCTGTGTGCCGAAAGGCCGCCCAACATACCATGATTCAAGCGGATTTCAGATGATGAGTTGTTTGGCGCTCGGCTACCAGTATGATACTACAAAGCACGGGCCGCCGCTATTGTAGTCTGAGCCAAAGCCGCTTTTTCGGCCGGACCACGCATAATCGTATCGGTCACAACCGCACGAATGCCTAGCTCTTCGATCTGCGGAGCGAGCGCTGCATCAACGTTGTCGATCACCAAAGCGTCGATCAGACCTTGATAGTAACGCGCGATACCCAGCGCGCTGGCCTCGATCCCGCGCAGTTGCAACATCGCGACCGCTGGCCCTTTGATCGCCATGCCGCCCACGATCGGGCTGACCGCCACAATCGGCGCGCTAGTCGCATCGAGAGCGGCTCGTACACCTGGCACGCTCAAAATCGTCCCAACGCTCACAATCGGATTGCTAGGCGCGATCAAAACGATCTCGGCCTCGCCGATGGCTTCGAGCAGACCGGGAGTCGGCTGGGCCTGTTCCACTCCGACAAAACGGATATCGAGCAGTTCGAGCTGGGCGCGATGCTTGACGAAATACTCTTCAAAATGCATCTCGCCGAGGGGCGTCACGACGTGAGTCGGAACGGGCTGATTGCTCATGGGCAAGACGCGAATGCCAACGCCCAAGGCTTTCCGAAAGCGATCGGTGATCTCGGCCAAGCTGAGACCTTCGCGCAGCAGGGCCGTGCGTTGGATATGGAGCGCCAGATCTTTATCGCCAAGGTTGAACCAATTGGGCGCGCCCAACTTGGTCAGCCACTCCATACAGTTGTAGGTGTCGTCGACAATGCCCCAGCCCTGTTTGCGGTCGATCTGGTCGGCCAAGGTACAGATCACGATATCGAGATCGGGCGAGATGTAGAGGCCATGCATCACCATATCGTCGCCCGTGTTGACGATCGCAGTCACTTGAGACGGATCAACAACTTGCACCACTCCTTCTAGAAAACGAGCGGCGCCCACACCCCCAGCAAGGGTCACAATCATACAAACCTCCGCTCAAAAGCGTCATAACGATCAGCTGTTTGGTCTCAAAGGACGAATCGAGTGCTTCCACTCGCTCAAATTCCTCAACACTCGCTCTAGAAACGTGACATACAGATCGGAGGCTGGCTGGTTCGGAAGAGTGCATCGACGGCTGCGATCTGGCTCTCATCTGAGATCTCGGCCAAGCCATAAAGATGCAGCATAGTAAAAGGCACAACGCCCATAAAGAGCGATGAGAACTCAGCGATATCCAGCGAAACTTCGCAATCGTAGGCCGCATCGGAGCCGAGAACGCTCGGTTTGCCGTCGCTAAAGCGAACCGTTACCGGAACGGCATTCTCTGGCAGAAACGTATCGCGAATCGCAAACTTCACGGTCAGATTCTGATTGCCGAAGTTATGCTCGCTCAGCGCCTCAAAAGCTCCAGCCGTATCGATCACGCGGTACATCACCGCCACGCCAGCGCGGTTGCTCTGGTGAGCGATCGGACGCACCACCATATTGCCGCCGTCGCTGATATCGCTCAACAGGTGGTGAAAGTGGGGATCTTGGCTGTTGAAACGGATGCGTTTGATCTGATCGGCTTGGCTGTTGTAGAAGGCCAGCAGGGCCGCCAGAGCGTCGCGATCTTCGTAGACAAACTCATAGATCTCGAGATCGTTGGTGCGCGTCGCAGGATCGCTAAGGAACTGAAAAACGCTGAAGCCGCGCAGTTCACCATCGCGCTCGTAGCCCAGCACGCGGAAGGCGCTGTTCTCGAAGATACGGTTGAAGTCTTTAGCAACCTTGGCGAACAGACCATGGTTTTTGGCATAAGCGCGCATATAACATTCAGCGATCTGCTCTTTTTCGCTGCTCTGCAGCGGGCGCACTGCCTTGCGATTGCCCTTGCTCGGCAGGGCGGCGGGCAACAGATTGTACTGATTCATCTTGGTGCCGTAACCAAAGCCCATCTGCTTGTAAAAATCGGGGCGGAAGGGGTAAAGCGCGGCGAAGGGCACCTCACGCTCGCGGTAATAGCGCAGATAGAACTCGATCAGCTCCTTAGCGACTTTAGCTTTCTTGTGGTAGAAATCAACCGCCACCATACCGACGCCGCCCATGCCGACATCCGTGCCATCGTAGTTCATGGTGAAGTCGTAGAGCTGCATCAAGCCGTTGAGCTCGTTGTCGCGAAACAAGCCATAGATATGGATGTTCGGCTCTTCGTAGATCGTGTTGTAGAGACGCTTCTTATATGCTTCGTAATCGCTTGGGCTTGGGTTCGCGTTCATAAAATCGGGATAGGCGTTGCCCAGCACCCGAATATAGCCATCAAGATCTGCTTCGTTGAGCAGTCGTATCTCGCTCATCACAATCTTCCTTGATCAATCGAGGCGAATAACGAGTTCTTCGAGCGGTCGGCGCGCACGCCGCACCGGATCTTTCGCAGCATAGCCGAGCGGTATTAAAGCGTGTGGTATCAAGGTCTCGCTCAAACCTAACGCTGCCCGCACCGTGTCAGGACAAAAGAGTGGTGCACACATCCAACCTGTGTCCAGACCTAAACTAAAAGCCATCAACAGCATGTTTTGGATCGCACAGCCCAAACTTTGAATCGCCATGGTTGTTTCGGCAGCCTGGCGCTCTTCATCGGGGTAACGATCCAGATCTTCCAGATAGAGGCAGGGTAAAATGATCACGGGCGCTTCGATAATACGCTGATGCGACTTCGCCTGGCGCAGGTTGATGATCGCTTCATCTTGTCCGTCGAGCGCCAATTGGCGTCGCCAACGCTCGCCCATGGCCGACGCGAGTCGTTCACGAGTCTCGCGCTTGGTCAGCACCACAAAGCGCCATGGCTGGCGGCCATGGGGCGAAGGTGCCCAACGAGCCGCCTCCAAGATCTCGTCGAGCGCCTCTGTAGGAACAGGTTTGGGCAAAAAGGCCCGCACTGAGCGCCGCCCTTGAATGATCTCTTTCACCGAAACATATCCTTTGCAGGGTCGCGCAAGAGCTGTCGCGAGCTACCTTCTTCGGCGACCTCGTAGCGATAACCACGGATCAAAGCGACCGGAACTTGGTCGGTTTTATTCATCACTAGCTCACCGGCTGCCGCCAACTCATCGGCGATCGCGATGGCTGTCGCGTGCATCTCATAGCCATAGGCATCGGGCAGGCCGCGATAATCCATCACCGCGTTGATGCCCGAAACACCGATCGCAAAGTTGACCTGACCATGACGCCAAGGACGCCCAAAGGTATCGGTAATGATCACCGCCACCTCAACGCCCAAGCGCTCTTTGATGGCGCGACGAATCACACTTGCCGAATGGTCCGAGTCGACCGGCAACAGCGTTACCGTGCGTCCGCCTGCGACGTTCGACTCATCGACGCCAGCGTTCGCGCAGATCCAACCATGGTGTGTTTCCGTGATCAACACACCGCGATCCATGCGCACAATGCGGGCGCTCTCGCGCAAAACCACTTCGTAGTGGCGCGCATCGCGATGGCCTTGCTTAGCGATCGCTTCCGCAAAAGGCGACGGCTCGATCTCATCGACCTTGACCACCCGCCCTTCGGCCTTCGAGACGATCTTCTGAGTTACTACCAAAATATCGCCATCTTGCAAACGATCGCCCTGAGCATTCAAGGCGTCGACGATCAGACTGGCGAGATCGGTACCTTGTACGACCTCTCCGATACCTGTAACGGCTCGTATGCGTAACTCATTAACCATGAGCTGATTCCTCGATTTCTACACCAATATGCGCTATTTCGTTAGGTTTATGCCCAATGCATCACACATCGCCCGCTCGCGCACAGCGTCGGGCGCAGCCACAAAAAACCCGCCTTGAAAGATGCATCTAAGCTGCCCTTTGTTCACATCTATCTCATCAAAATTGAAGGGCTAGCACTCCGATTGTTTATGATGATCGAAACCTAATTGAAAGAGGATGGGTGCTTGAGGCATGTCTCGTGGTGGTATCGGCCTGTACACACTTTGACCAGATCGGCTGGGCCATCCTAGTCTCAACCAACAGGCGAAATCGCAGCGCGCTCCCATAACGAGGTCGTCTTCCTCGCCGACTGCCCTGTGTTCGACACATGGCGACAGTCGTAGGCGAGCGGATTGTAGTCAAAACAGCCTAAGACGATCAGTGGAGACTCGCAAAGAGCACGATCTCTCTTAGATCGCTCGTTTTAAGCTGATGAGGACAATCGCGATTCGGCTGAAGGCATTATAACAGAGCTGGCGCGAAGTACAAGATCAACAAAGGCGTATTCAAAAATACTATAAATAGTAGTAAACCTCGATGCAAAGCCTTACATCGAGGTTCGAAATAGTTATAACAGGTCGCAAAATGCTTCTAAGCAGACTGAGCAGAACTCTAGAAAGAGTCGTTGTTAGCTTCGCAAAATTCGCAGAATACGCTCTTCCTCAGGCGAGAGGTGGTTGGCCGCTTGAGTATGACCATTAGAAGCAGGCTGTACGCCAAGTGTCTGATCGCTTTGCAACGACGAAAAGATTCGGTCGAGCGGATCGGAATGAGAAGCAGTTTCGACCAATGGGCTATAGATGGGTGACTGTTTCGGCTTGGGCTTGCCCGGCTGCAGAGCAACTACGCCTTCGGCCTGCAAACGCACAGCGTATTCATACACGCTTAAACGATCGAGCGCCATATATTCGGCGATCTCTTCAAGCGTTCGTTCTCCATCGATAGCGGGAACGATTGAATAGTGAATAGCCTCGAAATCAAAGCCACTATTTTCAACCTTGCGCAAGAGTTGAAGCGTAATATGTTCATAAGGAGGAAGCTGTTTGCGCACTTCGCGCCAGCGCAAAGCAAGCTCTTCACAGCGCGACATCAGGCTATCGATATCGCCCCACAAGGTATCTTCTTCCGAGACAATATCTGCCTCAAAGGTAAAGCTCGCTTCCTGCAGCTCAAAAAGAGCAACCAAAGCATCTTCGCCAACAAGCTCGCCGTAGGTGCAATGATAGGCCTCACCATCTCGAAAGAAGATGCGGCCTACTTGCTGAGACGTTTGTAGCTGAAGCACGCCCAAGACCGAGCTATAGATGCTCATCTCTATGAGTTCGCGCAAGGAGAAAATGCCAAGGGTTCCTTCAAGTTTCACGAGTGATGACTCCAATGGCACGAGATAACTATTTATTCACTTTCATCCTACCATAGGAAGATTACCACCACAAGACGACCCTAGTACTCGCTGCTTATCCCCTATTTTCTTTTCACAGCCTATGCCTTTCGGTCTTGAATAATCACGCTTTACAGCTTGATCGGAGTATGTTTCAATACAGTGTGACGTTTTTTCAAACGTCGTAGCAACCCGTAACACGAACATATGTAGTATTTTTCATTTAAGGCTTGACCATAGCAAAACGCCGTGTTACAGTAAGCAAAAATGTAAGGGATATGTGCATGGCGACAGTTACAGTCCGCGCTGGGCGTGAACGCCCAATCCAACAACGACATCCTTGGATCTTTTCAGGCGCAATCGCCTCTGTACGGGGCTATGTTGGACGCGGCGATGTAGTAGATGTACAATCAGAGAGTGGTGAATGGTTAGCTCGCGGCCTATGGAGCCAAGATTCCCAGATCCGAGTACGCTTATATACTTGGAATCCAGATGAGGCGATCGATCGGGCCTTTCTGCGCCGCCGCCTCGAGCGAGCTATTCAAGCGCGACAATCCTATCTTGCAGCGAGCGGTGCAACCGATAGTTGTCGTTTAGTCTATGCGGAATCTGATGGCTTACCGGGTCTAATCGTTGACAAATTTGGCGATTACCTTAGCATTCAACTGCTGACCCAAGGTATGGCACGCCGCAGCGACGAGATCGTTCAACTTTTAGTCGAACTGCTTGAACCTAAGGGAATCTACGAACGGAGCGATGTCTCGGTTCTTGAAAAAGAGAACCTTGAGCCACGCGAAGGTTTGCTTTGGGGCCAACAACCACCTTCAAATCATACCAGTCGACACTTCGACTATCAGTTCTACGTTGATATTGCTGCTGGTCAGAAAACAGGCTTTTATCTCGACCAAGCAGAGAATCGACGGCGTGTGGCAGCCTACTGTGCCCAAGCAGAAGTTGCAAGTTTCTTCAGCTACACTGGAGCGTTTGAGGTCTGGGCAGCTGGAGCAGGCGCTGCCCATATCACCGCCGTCGATAGCAGCGCGCTCGCAATCGAAACGATGCGAGCCAACCTTCAACTAAATGGGGTGCAAACCCCGGTTGAAGCCATCGAGGGCGACGTATTCCGCATTTTGCGGCAGTACCGTCACGAGGGACGTACATTCGACGTTATCATTCTCGACCCGCCCAAGTTTGCACATAGTCAGGCGCAAGTCGAGCGTGCGACCCGAGGGTATAAAGATATCAACCTTATCGCTATGCAAATCTTGCGACCTGGCGGTATCTTAGCTACCTTTAGTTGTTCCGGTCTGGTGAGCGCCGATCTGTTCCAAAAGGTCATCTTCGGCGCGGCAGTCGATGCCCGCCGCGATGTACAGATTGTGGAGCGGCTCACGCAATCGCCCGACCATCCCGTGTTGCTCTCGTTTCCTGAAGGAGAATACCTGAAGGGATTGATCTGTCGAGTCAGTCAATGAGCTACACCATCTTCGAAGACGGCCATATATCTAGCCCAATGGGCTTCCGTTCAACAGGGGTAGCCGCTGGCCTCAAAGAGGCCAGACGTGCGAGAGACCTGGCTCTTATCTATTCGCAATACCCCTGCAAAGCGGCTGCGCTCTTCACAACCAACATCATGCGCGCCGCCCCGGTTTATTTCGATCAGGCGATTTTAGGCCGTAATCGAGAAAATATTCGTGCCGTGCTCATCAACGCAGGTCAGGCTAACGCAGGAACAGGTCAACCTGGCCTCGCTGATGCTGTTGAATGCGCCAAAATCACCGCCGATGAGTTGGAGATTCCACGCGATGGCGTGTTGCTGATGTCAACCGGTATCGTGGGCGTACCCCTACCAATGAATCGTATGCGGTTGGGTATTCGACGCGCTGCTTCGGAACTCGATAGCGGCGGTGGCCGTAGGGCAGCACTCGCGATTATGACCACCGATACGCGCCCGAAAGAGCGAGCGTTTCACGTTCAGCTCCGCGAAGGACGTCGCATCACCTTGGCAGGTATGGCAAAGGGCACACGCCAGATCCACCCCAAGCTCGCGACCCTGTTGTGTGTGATCACAACCGATCTCTCGATGGATGTGCGCTTGTTGCAACGTTCGCTGCAACAAAGCGTGTCGAAATCCTTCGCGCGCCTCAATATCGATGGCGACAGTAGCACCAACGACACCATTTTGCTTTTGGCAAACGGTGCAGCCGAGGGCATGCCGATCACCGATTCGACCTCGCGCGAATTTGGCGCTTGGCAGGAAGCGCTCGATGCGCTTACAGCCGACCTTGCGCAACAGATTATTCGCGATGCCACAGGCACCGGCAAGATGATCCAGATCCAGGTGCGTGGCGCAGCAGATGAAGCGCAGGCGGCCAAAGTGGCCGATAAGATCGCAGGCTCTGCCGGTGTTCGCCGAGCTTGTGTACAAGGCGAGGCCGACTGGGGAGCATTACTCACTGCGGTTGGCAGCAGCGAGACCGAGCTGCGGCCCGATCTGCTCGAACTTCGTATCGGCAATATTCCGGTCTTGCTAGAAGGTGCGGCAGTAGAATTTGATGCGGCCCAAGTAGCTAAGCATATGAGTGGCCCCGAGATCGAATTTACTGTCGATATGCATATGGGCATCGGATCAACGGTCGTTTGGACATGCACTTGGAGTGGTGAAGGGGTTTAACTATGCACAAGCTGCCACTCTTCCCATTAAACACTGTGCTCTTTCCGGGGGCAGAACTCCCGCTCTATATCTTTGAAGAGCGCTACCAGATTATGATCAACGACTGCCTGAATACAGGCTCGCCCTTCGGCGTCGTTTTGATTCAAACTGGTTCGGAAGTGGGCGGCACTGCAACCTTTCATCCGATCGGCACCACTGCCGAAATCTTAACTACCGAACGCTTAAACGAAGGGCGTTTGTTGCTTCATACTCGGGGGCGTATGCGCTTTCGTGTTGAAGGCTACGAACAGCAAACGCCCTACATTATGGCTTATGTCAGCCCGCTTATCGACCAAGTTGACACGAAAACGGTTGCGCTTGAACAGAGCATCCAAGCGCTCTATCGGCACTATTGGGAAAGTGTCTCTTACGTGACCGACCAAGAGTACACGATCGAGCAACTTGCCTCTGATCCGGTCGAAATGTCGTTTCAGCTCTGTCACCGACTGCAAGTTGATAACCTCACCAAACAACACTGGCTCAGCTCAGATGTGGCGACACGTCTGCGCGGAATAAGCAGCGTTCTTCGGCGCGAGCTTGCACTCTTGCCGAACCTGCCACCTCGACGCAAACAAGACCGGCGTTCGAGTAATGGATTGTTCAATTAGCGGCAAGCGACCCTTCCTCTCTACTATGTAGCACGCCTCCGGGCGTCTACCGCGCACAGCGCATCGCACAGCATGTTTATCGGAACTTGTCTGATCACCCTACACATCCCATTTGCAGGCACACTCAAAGAAAAACGCAGTATTGTGAAGTCAATCATCGCTCGGGTTCGCAACGAGTTCAATGTCTCGGTTGCCGAAGTCGACATGCACGATATCTACAGCCAAACCGTGATCGGTGTGGCGAGTGTAAGCACATCCCAAAACTATATCCACGGCCAATTAGAAAAAGTCGTACAGTTTATCGAAAAGATCCGGCCTGACACACCCATCGTCGACTATCAGATCGAGATACTCTAAACCTTTCGCGCTTATCAGCGGCGATGAGTCTGTTTCATCGCCGCTCCTATTTGGTCTTTATGGACGAAATTTTGCCCTACCCACTCCTTGCTATCGTCGGCCAAACTGAACTCAAAGTCGCTCTGCTGCTGGGTTTGATCAATCCACAAATCGGCGGTGTACTGCTGAGCGGGCCCTACGGCGTAGGCAAAACCACAGCGGTGCGCTCCTTAGTCGATATAATGCCCGGCATCCCCGGCGAAGGGCGCAACGAACGAGGTGAAGTTATTCCCATTCGCCCGCCTATGCGACTAGTCGAGCTGCCGCTCAACGCCCAGATGTCTGATGTTGTGGGCGGTATCAACGAGCGCGTCGCGATCGAACAGCAACACGTTATGTTGGAAGAGGGCATTTTGGCGCGCGCTCATCGCAACCTGCTCTATGTCGATGAGATCAATCTGCTGCACGAATCGATCGTCGATGTTATTCTCGATGCAGCCGCCCAAGGGCGCACTTTGGTGCGACGCGGAGCTATGACTCGCCTCTACCCCTCGCAGTTTATCTTGGTCGGCTCGATGAACCCCGAAGAGGGCACCTTGCGCCCTCAGATTATGGACCGCTTTGGATTGCGGGTTTGGGTCTCGCCGCTCAGCGACGCCAAACAGCGTCTCGAAGTCTATCGACGTGCCCGCGCCTTCCGCAACGACCCCGAAGGCTTCCGAGCAGGCTACGCTGAACAAACCGCCGCCCTGCGCGAAGAGATCGAAGTCGCCCGCGAGATTCTGCCCCATGTCGAGATTCCGCATCACGTCGAAGAGTTGGCGATCTCGTGCATTCAGGAGCTCAAGATCCCTTCGCATCGCGCCGAAATCACCCTGCTTGAGGCTGCGCGCGCCCGCGCCGCCGCAGATTTTCGCACCGAAGTCATCGTCGAAGATGTTTTGAAGATCGCCCCAGTCGCGTTGCGCCAACGCCAAAGCGCCAAGATCGAAGCCTATAGCAACGAACTGCAGCAGGGCGATAAGGTGATTCACGAGGTGTTAGACAAACTGGGCAATAGCAAAACAACAACAAGTTCCTCAAAACGCCGTCGCAGCAAAGTGCGCGAGATCGAAGAGGGCTAAAACTTAGCCGTACGCATCGCGCATGAGTTTTTATTTATGCAAGACTGACAAAAATACCGTTTTAAAAGTATCATTTAATCACAATTATTAACAAACGTCTACAAATCATATAGAATATACAACTCTTGCCGGATTAGCAAAAATCATCAAAAAGGATATCTATACAAAAGGCAAAAGATAATCTTTATAATCTGAGAGCAACTTTTTCAGCCACTCAAACGGTTTCAATAATAATAAGCTCATAACCAATAGTTCACAGCTTCATAGCAAACACATCATAAAAATGAGGTAAAATCCCTCTAGCATGAGTAGTTCTCATGGTGTATAATTGTCTATTAATGAAACGACTGTCATATTGACACATTAACAGCAAGCAACGGGTACCCTTCTCACTTATCGGTTTTACCGATGAACGGCTCCTCCCAAGTAGCAGGAGCGTTTCTACTATCTAGACTTACGCTTTTCCTGCAAAGCAGTACTCTGAGCCTATGCGGAGTCAATGTAGACTTCAAGAGGAGGATGATCATGGTTGATTCGACGATTCAGAAGCTCCTAGAGCAAACCATCGACACATCGTGCAAATTGCATCTTTTATTGCTCTTTCACGATAACCCACAATTGAAAACAACCTCGCGCCAACTTGCCGAGCGAAGCTGCCGAGACATTTGGAGCGTTGAGCAGGCGCTTCAGGAACTGGTCGAAAGTGAAGTATTAAGCACCGACACAGGTGTCGATGATACGCTTTATTATCGTTATACTCCTTCGGCCGAGAAGCTCGAAGCCATTCGCAAGCTTGTGCTTGGCTACGACGATCCTTTCCAGCGCGATTGGATCCAATCGTCAGTTCGTGAACTTGAGCTCTATGCCTATTACAATCGAAACTACAATCTCCAACAACCTGTTTATGTCTACTAATTAGCCCACTCTTTCGCTAGGTTAGGAGCTGAAGCTTCTCCTATCCTAGCCTGTCTGGGCTCTATCTAAACCATCACATTCTCAACCCCTAGCCTAACATCACAATCTCATAGGTATATCTGAACTCATAGCGAGCTTCTGATAATGCGTCTGAGCGAATGCACAATTTGACAGTCTTCGGCAGAGCAAGAACGCTTCTGTTATGTGTCGTTTTCGTCTCGTGATTTAGCCAGTTTCATCCCTACAATTACACGATCTTTGCAAACACATGGCGGTACACAAGCCTATATGAGCTTGCGCCCTTGGCGGTCTCGTCTCTTTCCCAAAGAAGGCGGCTAGCGCGTCCGCCTTCGGCTATCAACAGCTTGCCCGTAACCATGCTGTTATAGTTGTGTGCCGAGAGACCGTCCCAAAATACGATGTTTCTAGCGTACTTCGTATAAAGCGAGAAAACGAACGATTGGGCGAAAAAGAGAGAAGGATTTTGCGCGACAACGCAAAATCCTTCTCTTCAAAGATCGCCATGTTTGGCGCTGCCGAAGGCCAACTAGTCGCCTCTTTTTAGGGGCGGGATGTTGGTAGCCGTAGGCGGACGCGCCAAAGAACGAATGGACGGTCGAAAGCCCGCCGCCAGAAGGCTGAAGTGAGCAGACGGATTCGGTTTAGTAAGGCACCGATCACGAAGCTACAGCTTAGCTAGGCTGTGATATCTTTGCGCGATAAAACATAGGCGATGCCGCTCTCGAGGTCGGCGTAAGTGCGCAAGGATGAAAAATCGATGCCGATGCTGACGATAACTTGAGCGATCTCGGGGCGAATACCCACGAGCAGAGTTTCTGTGCCCAATAGGCGCGCCGCGCTTGCTGCGGTGAGCAACACGCGAGCAGTCTCGGTGTCGATGATCGGCACACCTGTGATATCAAGAATCGCGATTCTGGCCTGGTGCTTCTGGATCTCGTTAAGCAACTCGGAAACGATAAGAGTGGCGCGTTCGCTATCGATCACACCGATCAAAGGCATCACCACAAGGCCTTTTAAGACCGGCAAGACCGGGCTCGACAACTTACGGATCGTTCGCTGAAGCGACTCTTGGGTTTTAAAGGCTTCTTGGAGCTCGCGCAAGGTTTTGTCGCGTTCGCCGAGCGCATCTTGAAGGGCTGCGGTCCGTTCGATCACGCGCTCTTCTAGGTGGGTTACGTTTTGCTGAAGCTGGGCCGTCATAATATTGAAGGCCGTCGATAGCTCGCCGATCTCGTTCGAGGCCTTCACATGCACGCGACGGTCGAGATCACCTTGGGTGATGGCAGCGGCGGTGCGGGTCAGTTCGACGATCGGCCTTGAGATGCGCGAAGCGACCCACAGGCCCAAAAAGAGCGCCACAACACAGAAGATGAGCGAGAGCAATGCGCTAAAGAATTTAGCGTTTCGTGCCCCAGCGAGAGCTTCTTTGTCACTTAACTCGGCCAGCAAACCCGCCTGCAGCTCTGGAATCCAGCGGTAGACCCCCAAGACCGTGCTGTCTTCAGAGCGATAACTTTGATAGATCCCCGAACCCTCGTTACCAGCAAGGGCTTGATCGATGCCGTAACTCGAATAGGCTTGAGTCATCGGGTAGCCGCTAAACCGGCTCGGCGTAATTAAATAGCGGCTATCTTTGCTCACCAAATAGGTTTCGCCGGTGGAGCCCAAACCGCTGTGCGAAAGCATAATCGCGTGTAAGATCGAAAGATCAAGCTCGCCCCCCATCACGGCAACAAAACGTCCATCTTGATCAAACAGACGCTGGGTGACAATCATCACGAGCTCCGTGGAGCTCGGTGTGTAGAAGGGCGCCTGGATATAATCATCTCGCAGACTAGCTTGAAAATAGGGCTGTTGCAACAAAATGCGATCGACAAGCGCTTGATCGGAAGCCGCGATCACACGTCCATCAAGACGATAGAGGAAGAGCGATTTAAAGATCGGTCGGGAGGATTGCGCATCGGCGATCGTGCTCTGCAAAACCTGACCAACTGCATCTTGGGTGGCCGAATCGATCTCGGGTTGTCTGCTAAACTCAACTAAGACTTCTCTCATTGGCCCCGAGAGCAAGAAGCGCATGACTGCATTGCTATCAGCTAACCAATTCTCTATCTGATCGCGTTTGATGTCAGCAATCGAAACGAGCTGGGCCGAGACATAATTTTCGAGATCGTTTTTATGCCAAGTGCTAATAAAGTTTGCGATCAGAAAAACCGGAACAATCGTGAGCAGGATATAGGAAAAGATCAGGTGCCAACGTATCTGCCGCCAAAACGGTATATCAGGAGAGACAACTAGCGCAGCAAGGCGAGAGCGTAATTGCTGAGTACTCATATCGAACTTCTCTAGTATGAAGAATTATCGGCGTCTAGAAATTGATTTGTGTACGAAGTCACAGCAACTTTGGACGAAACATCGACACCTTGCGCTCGCAATTTATCTACCGTTTGCATCCAGATATCGTAGTCGATATAGCCAAGTTCAACATTTGGCTGTTTGAGAATGGGCAGCAGCGCATGTACACGCCGATACTCAGATTGGTAATCGAGACCATCGCCATATTCAATAACGTATGAGACGGCTTGGCTCGGGTTGTCGATCACATCTTGAATTCCGGCAAGCGTCGCTGTTACAAAGCGCTTGACGAGATCGGGCTTGTTCTCGATCAGCTCTTCGGTTGTAAAGAGCACCGTCTCGTATTCATAGATCCCGTAATCGCTCAATAACATGGTGTTATACTCAACACCAGCCTCTTCCAACATAACGCCTTCGTTAATTACCCAAGCCAGCATCGCGTCGGCTTCACCATTGATCAGTTGCGCGACATCATAGCCTTTTCGCTGCACAGACTTAAGCGTTGAAGGATCGAGATCGTGCAGCTTGAGCATTTTCTCAAGCGAATTGGTCGAGCTGTTAATCACCACGCTCCGCCCAATAAGGTCTTTGGGACGTACGATATTGCTCGTTTTAAGCGAAAGAATAGCCGCCGGATTACGCTGAAAGATAGCTGCAACGGCAACTAAGGGTTTGCCTTGGGCGCGGGCCTCGATAACAGAGTAGGCATTAGCAAGCCCGAAATCGGCCTTGCCATCGGCTACTTCGTCGATCGCATCGATATAACCACTCTCATTGAAACCACCCTCAACAAGCTCAACAGAGAGCTTCTGAGCGGCATAATGGTTATTTTTCTCGGCAGTATAAAAATACGCAGTGGAATAGCTATGGATCCAACCTAGTTGCACGCTTACGCTTGCGGCTTCCAAGTCGGCAGGAGGGGTAACGCCTGTTTGAGCAGATGGGGTTGATACCTGCCGTGAACATGCGCTTAAGAGAACGATAAACAGAACAACTACCAGTCGACCACAAACTTGCCTAGAGCTGAGATGAAGAATGCGACGCATAGTGTTGAGATTGTCCCTTATTCAGACAAGGCATAACATACGTTATGTAGCTCTCACCCATTAACAGCCAGACATGGCCTAACTCCTAAACGCACCAAAACGACGTCATCGCAATACGACGACATCTGTAACACAAACAGAGTGTTCAGTATCCCTTTTTTAAAGCGGAAAGATACTATTGAAATAAGTCGACAAACAATAACTCTAATAAGAGAGTGTTTCTCTTGTAACCTATAATAGTTCGTTTTATCGAAAATAGCAATAGGAGTTTATACAATTTAACAATTCTCGACTTTTTAACTATATGTTTGGAGCTTAAACTATATATCCTAGTACGTATAACAAAAGTTATTACTCATATCTCTTCGTCTATTTGAAAGGTTATTGTGCTGTTTTTTAATCTTTTAGCGCAAAAAAAGTCGATATCGCAACAAAATTATTTGATTATCACAATATATTTATATCAAGTTAAGAAGCCTAAGTAGTATAGAAACTCATATACATTTCCAACAGTCAAACCTTGACACGAAGAGACTCAAGTTTTACACTAAAATTAGTTTCGCAACAAACGTTCCAATTAAGGAGCATTGTTTGGTATGAATTATAAAGACTACTATAAGATTTTAGGGGTTGAGCGGAACGCCAGCGAGAGCGATATTAAAAAAGCCTATCGCAAGCTTGCCCGCAAATACCATCCTGACATTAATCCGGGTAACAAAAGTGCTGAAGCCCGTTTTAAAGAGATAAACGAAGCCTACGAAGTCCTCTCGGATAAAGAGAAGCGCGAAAAGTACGATCGCTTTGGAAGCGACTGGCAGCGCTACCAACAGGCAGGCGGCGGAGCTGGCGGCGTTGATTGGGGCGCATATGGTGCTCCGGGTGGCTTTGGCGACTTGAACGACTTCTTTGAAAGCCTGTTTGGCAGCGGCGCGCGCAGCAGCCGTGGCTCGGCAGGCTTCGGCATGCGCATGGATGGTCAAGATATCGAGCATCCGATCGACATTACGCTTGACGAAGCCTTTAATGGAACACAGCGATCGATTCAGTTCGCCAACCCGGGCGGCGGTGCGCCTCGCACCATCAAGTGTCAAGATCCCGGCCGGTGTCGACACCGGCTCGAAGATTCGCGTCACTGGCGAGGGCGGGCAAGGCATGAACGGCGGACGCAGAGGCGACCTGATCTTAGTGGTGAATGTGCACGAGCACCCGCGTTTCAAACGTGAAGGCGACGACCTGCACCTGAACCTGCCTGTCGATGTCTACACGCTGATGTTGGGCGGCCAAGTGCGCGTCAGCACCATCGACGGAAAAACCTTATCGTTGAACGTGCCTGTCAATACGGCCAACGGCAAGACGTTCCGCTTGAGCAATCAGGGCATGCCTCGTTTACGTCAGCCAAATCAACGCGGCGATCTGTACGTACGTTTGGAAGCGCTCTTACCGAGCAGCTTGACAGAGCGCGAACGCAGTTTAGTCGAAGAGCTTCGCAGCTTACGGAGCGCATCCTAAAGCGCCCTATTTCGGCAAACCATAGGCTTAGTCATGAAGAACGTCTATACGATCAAAACCGCTGCCAGTTTATGCGGTCTGCATGAGCAAAGTTTACGTAGCTACGAGCGGCGCGGTCTGATTGCGCCGCAACGTAGCCAAGGCAATATACGGTTATTTACCCAAGAAGATATCGAACAAATTCGTTTTATTAAACGTCTTACCGAAGACCTCGGTGTAAATTTGGCAGGAGTCGAGGTTATCTTACATTTACGTCAGCAACTCCTCCAAGTGCAAGATGAACTCAACACACTTAAGCAACAAATCTTGTAATTGGTCAACTCTCAGACTCTTGCATGAATCTTATAATTCAGAGCCGCTTTAATTAAGGCTGGTGTGCTATACTACACTCAGCGTTATGATTGAGGCCATAGAATCGATCCTCACACTGTTTTGTCCCAACAGTGCTATCACCGACGCTAGACCACTGAACTATTGGGACATACAGTGATGGACGCAATCGATTGGGGAAGTACGATGCGATTAGATCGTTTTACAGAAAAAGCTCATGAGGCTATTCAAGAAGCTCAAGAAATTATGCAAGAGCAACACCACACACAGTTGGATGTTGAGCATATCTTTCTTGCGATGCTGCGCCAACGTGATGGTCTCACGTCGCGCGCGCTTGAGCGCCTTGGTGTTGAGCCCGAGAGTGTAGCCCAACGTGTTGAGCGAGAACTAGAAAAATCGCCCAAAGTATATGGTCAGTATGGCTATGGCAACCAAGTCTATGTCACTCCGCGGACACAGCGCTTGGTAAAACGCGCCGAAGAAGAAGCTGCGCGTCTCAATGACCAATATGTAGGGACTGAGCACTTGCTGGTAGCGATTACCGGCGAGCGCGAAGGTGCATCTAGCCGTATTCTCCGTTCGTTTAACATCGATCAAGAGCGCATTTACCAGGCCCTTATGGAGATCCGTGGCAACCAGCGCGCGGATGATCCGGGCGCTGAAGCGCGCTACGAGATTTTAGATAAATATAGTACCGACCTCACCCAGCTAGCTCGCGACGGCTCGCTCGATCCACTGATCGGGCGCGAAGCCGAGCTGATGCGTGTGATTCGCATTCTGTCGCGCCGCACCAAACACAACCCGGTGCTGGTTGGCGAGACGGGTGTTGGTAAAACTGCGATTGTAGAAGGCTTGGCCCAGCGAATCGTCTCGGGCGATGTGCCTCCGACCCTGCGCGACCGCCGTCTGTTGGCGCTCGATCTCGCATCGATGGTCGCTGGCTCGAAGTTCCGGGGCGAATTCGAAGAGCGCCTGAAAGCCGTCATGGAAGAAGTGCGCGCCTCTAAAGGCAAGATCATTCTCTTCATCGACGAGTTGCACACCGTGGTCGGGGCTGGTGCCGCCGCTGGCAGCATCGACGCCAGCAACATGCTCAAGCCCGCCTTGAGCCGCAGCGAGATCCAGATCATTGGTGCGACCACTATCGACGAATACCGCAAACACATCGAAAAAGATGCAGCTTTAGAGCGCCGCTTCAGCCCGGTCTTCGTCGAAGAGCCGGATATCCCGACCACCATCGAGATGCTGCGTGGCCTGCGCAAGCGCTACGAAGAGCATCACGAGCTGACGATCAGCGATACGGCCTTGGAAGCTGCTGCCAATTTGAGCAGTCGCTACATCTCGGATCGCTTCTTGCCCGACAAGGCGATCGACCTGATCGACGAAGCCTCGGCCAAACTGCGCATCGACATCTTCTCGATGCCACGCAGCCTGCGCGAAAAAGAGAACGAGCTGCGTCGCTTGGAGCGCGAAGAGGAAGAGGCAGGCGCCAAACGCGACTACGAGCGTGCCGCCATTCTGCGCTCGCGCCAACTGGCCTTGCAGCAAGAGTTCGAACGCGAACGCGGCGATTGGATGATCATCAGCAATCTCGACGAGATCGTTGATGAAGAGGATGTCGCTCAGATCGTGTCAAGCTGGACGGGCATTCCGGTCGCACGTATGCTCGAAACCGAACGCACCAAGCTGATCGAAATGGAGAACCGCCTGCACGAGCGGGTGATCGGCCAGCACGAAGCGGTTGTCGCCCTTTCCGATGCGATCCGACGCGCTCGCAGCGGCCTGCGCGACCCGCGCCGCCCGATCGGCTCGTTTATCTTCGTTGGCCCGACCGGTGTTGGTAAAACCGAGCTCGCCAAGGCTTTGGCCGCCTTCCTGTTCGACAGCGAAGACGCGATCACACGGGTCGATATGAGCGAGTTCCAAGAGCGCCATACCGTCAGCCGCCTGATCGGAGCACCTCCCGGCTACGTCGGTTACGACGAAGGCGGTCAGCTCACCGAGAGTGTGCGCCGTCGCCCGTACCAAGTGGTGCTGTTCGACGAGATCGAAAAAGCCCACCACGATGTCTTCAACGCGCTCTTGCAACTGCTCGACGATGGTCGCTTGACCGATGGCCAAGGCCGCACGGTTGACTTCCGCAATACGGTCATTATTATGACAAGTAATGCCGGAACCGAGTATCTGCAAGGCACGCCGATCGGCTTTGGAACGCGCCGCGAGGGTCAGCTCGATATGCGCGACGCCCGCAAGAAGGTGGACGACGCCCTCAAGCAGGCTTTCCGCCCCGAGTTCCTGAACCGTATCGACGAGATCGTGCTCTTCCACCAGTTGACCATGGAAGATCTGTCGCGCATCATCGATCTGCAGGTGAACGAACTGGAAGAGCGCCTGCGCGAGCAGAACATCAGCATGGTGCTGACCGACGCCGCCAAAGAGCTGCTGGTCAAAGATGGTTACAACCCGCAATACGGTGCCCGACCGCTGCGCCGCACCATTCAGCGTATGATCGAGACACCGCTCAGCCGATCGCTGCTGAAAGGCGAGTTCAACGCTGGCGATACAATCGAGGTCGACGCCGAAAACGGCAATTTGGTCTTCCACAAGCGCGAGATCTTAGAGATCGATACGCTTCAACCCGCCGAAGCGGAGCAATAGCGTTCGTTCAACACACCAACAGCGGGGAACTTCGGTTCTCCGCTGTTTTTTCTTGCCTTTCAATAGGCGGCAAAGTCGCTCGCTCCCATTCAATCCCTAGCGCGTCCGCCTACGGCTACCAAAGCGGCCGTCCATCCATTCAAGGGCTAGCTATCGGCGCCGCATTGCACTCAGCGCTAAGCATAGCCCTCAGCGGCCCTCGCTGAAGCACTGTTTTTTATTCACCACACAAGACACTGTTTTTCTATTCACCACGCGAGACACAGAGATACTGAGTCTTTGTAGAGAGCTGTTTGAGATATTTGGGTAATCGGGTCAGTGCCAAAGTAGCGATCGAGGCGTACTCTGAGCCTGTCGAAGGGGACGGCTGTGCGGGCAGGATCGGGCTGTGTGGGCAGGATACGCTGTGGGCAGGTACGGCTTTTTTGGTGAAACGCAACTCATTTCCCCCTCTCCTGCTTCGCGGGCTATACATTACCCAAAAGTCGTGTCGGCAACAAAAGGCGATCGTTCGCATACAACATCAACATTCACCCCCTCGCCCGCAGTGCGGGAGAGGGGGCAGGGGGGTGAGGGCCGACCGCCCGAATGTTTGGAAAGGATGTTGATAGCCGTAGGCGGACGCGCTGAGGACCGAATAGGAGCGAGAGACCTCTCCGCCAACATAAAGAGTACGAGCTATAAGCGCTGCCGAAAGATGAGCTTAGGGTTGAGCGCTCAGCCAGACCTGCCACTCGGCGTCGAGCTGATCGAGTGTTTTGCCATAGACCCCAAAGTAATCGGCGGAGCCAGCATCACGGCTGCGCGATGAGCGGTAGAGCGCATCGAAGGACTCGCGCCCATACTCAGCGAGCAGAAATTCCACAAACGAAGCCCACTGATTGTAGATGTTGACGCGGGTGGTGGTGCGGCAGTCGGCCTCAAGGTTGGTGGTCAGCGGCAACAATTCGTCCGCCGCTTGAGCGCGCTTAACCTCGGCGTGATAGGCCGGCACACCCGCTTCATTCAGCGTGTAGGAACGGCTGCCCCAAGTCGCCATGCCTTCTAGCAGCATATTGTCAGCTTTGCGATGGTCGCGCTCGCCGTAGTAGTCGTGCTGCAACTGATGGAAAAGCTCGTGCGCCAGAATGCGCACAATGCTATTGGGGTTCGATCCGGGGGCATAGAAGAGCCGAATGGTGCGCTGATTGGAGAGGGTCAGACCGCGAATAGCACAGGAACCGCTCTGAGGCGGCTCGAAGCGAATCGAGACTCTCCCCGTTAAACCGCTGCCCATTTCGGCGCTGCCGACCGCGATGCTGGCTTCGACATCCATGGCCATAGCGCGAATGGTATCGGCCTCGAGACCGCCCGCCAGCCGATAAAAGTCGAGGCTGTAGGTGCGCATGGGCATTTCGCCGCGCAAAACCGGGGCAGGCTCGCCCGGCAATAGGGGCGGCTCGTTCACAGGATAGGCTTGCGATAGAGGGGCATTGCGCGGCAAGAGCATGCTGATCAGCAGCAGAGCCGCCCAAACAAGGCGTAGCATAGGCGCTCCCTTAACAATTAAATGCTGCCGTTAGAGTTGAGCTCTAACGGCAGCATGATCGCTTTAGAAGCTAGTTACCAGGCCCGGATGCACTGGCTGCATCAGTTCAACGGTGCGGCCATCGGGGTGTTGGATCACTACGGTGTAGGTGCCCGGCTCAAGCTCGACCGAACCGAACCAGCCATCGTAGGAGATGCTTATGTCTTTGACCCACTCCCCGTCGCGAATCAAGGTGACGCGGCCAGCGCGCAGCACTTCGCCATCGATGGTAGCGATACCTTGAATCATACCGGTGGTGGGGTTGGCGATCCAGGGCCAATTGGGCGCTTGAGCAGGCTGCGCGAAGATAGTCGAACCGAGCTGATCCATAAAGGCTCTGCGACGCGCGCTATTGCTGCCCGCGATCGGCTCGCTATAGGCGAAGAAAGCCACACCCGCAAGCGCACGGCCCTGCTCGTCGGGTTGAATGGCGCGCTGAATCTGCGCGATATTGCCTTCGGCACTATTCAGCCACGAGCCGATACCCGAAACGATCGCACGTTTGCCAACGTTGTCGCGATCCCAACGCATCCAGCTGTCGTACCAACTGCGGTGGCGCGCATTGCTCTCGCTGAAGTAGTGCATGGGCACTGCAAAGTCGATAATGCCCTCTTGCAGCCAAGCCTTCCAGTCTTGGAAGACGGTGTTGTAGGCCGACGAATTGGGCCAATCATCGGGGGTATAGCTGCCCAGACCACCCCAGGTGATCGTAGCCGCGCTCACCTCCATCTGCGGATCAAGAGATTTGATGCGAATGTAGAGACGGCGCACAAGTTCGGTCATACGGTCACGACGCCACTGCTTCCAAGTCTCTTCGCCGGGAGGCGGGCGGTAACCAGCGGGCTTGCCATAGGCTTGGTTGTAGCGATCGACGCTGACTTGGTTATAGCCGTAGCTCTCGCCAGCATAACGAATAAAGTCATAGTGAATGCCGTCGAGGGCTGGATAGTTTTGGATGAGGGTTGTAACAACATTCTCGATATGGTTGATGGCCGATGGGTGGCCCATATCGAGATCGCCCACTTGGGTGCCGCCATAGGTCGCGGTCGTCCAGCGCTCAGCTCCACGCACGGTTGGACCATGGCTGGTGCAGATATGATCGGGGTGGCCCCAAAGGCGATCGCTGCTGCGGCAAGTCACGCTGATCACCAACCAAGCGTGAACTTTGATGCCGTGCAGATGGGCTTTTTCTAGAATGTAAGCGAGCGGGTCGAACTCTTCGGCGGGGGCCAAACCTGGCTCAATGGCGCGCGGCTCGATCCCGTTGTTGTACCAAGCATTGCCATGGCGACGCATTTGCACAAAGAGCGTATTGGCCTTAGCGCGCAACATGTTGTCGATCAACTCATCAACTTGGGGATGGTTATGGAAGCCCGGACTCAATGAGTCGACCCAAAAGGCACGCATCTGCTCGATCGGCGCTTCTTGCGCCTGAACAGCTGGAGCAGGAGGTAAGACAAGGCTTAAAGCAAGAGTGATGAGCAGCAAGGTAGTAAGCACACGACCACGCGCCCACAAACAGGTAGATAGATTCATGTATCCTCCTCGGATCAGCTTAAACCAGACACACTCTTCTTAGCTTGAAACGCAAACAATGAAGTGGTTTCGCTATTGGCATTAAAGCAAAGTTGTTGATACTGCATCAAACCATAGATTTGCGATTCTTGCAAATCGAATCTTCGTTGCTGAAGATGACTTTTCTCGCATGCACCAATACGCGCTTCAATCGCTTGAAACAGATTTGCTCGTGAGAGAAGCACAAACTATTACAAGTTTCTCCCATAAGAAATTAAAAAAGGCAGCTTCAGAAGCGTTTTTCCATACTACTTATTCTCCGCATACTGAATAACAATCAGCCTATCGGGAGTATCATACAGGAATATAGCCCGTAATCGAAGAAAGATAAGGAAAGTGTATGAGCTTTAGCACGTGGCCTTGGTGGGCTTTCGCCCTTTTGTCGGCATTTTTCGCTGCGCTCACAACCATTTTGGCAAAGATCGGCATTCAAGGAGTTAATTCCAATCTCGCCACCGCCATTCGCACAGTCGTGATCTTGGTGATCGCTTGGGGAATCGTCTTGGGCACGGGCGAGGTCAGCGATATTCACGCTATGTCGACCCGCACTTGGGTGATGCTGATTCTGTCGGGTGTGGCGACCGGTCTATCGTGGCTGTTTTACTTCCGTGCCCTACAGATCGGCCAAGCCTCATATGTTTCGCCGATCGATAAAAGTAGCACAGCCATGGTGCTGATCCTCTCGGTGCTGATTTTGGGCGAGCAACTAACTTGGCAATCGCTGCTTGGCACGCTCTTGATCGTCGCTGGCACCTTGGTCTTCTTGCTGTGATACCAAATTCGGTTGATTACTTTCTATTTGGCCTTCGGCAGAGTGGAACGTGTCTTTTCCCGTTTTTGCGTCACAAGAGCGCAAATCTTTAAACGGATTTGGTATGATCCAATAGCCATGCGGATCGGTAGGGTTTTGGGGAGTCGCTTCCACAGGCAAACGACTGTCGGGTGGCGGGCAGGATGTTGGTAGCCGTAGGCGGACGCGCTTGGGAGGTCTTTGGGGAAGCGATGTCTCCGCCAAAGCGCTGAAGATACCATGCGGGTTTGTTCAAGGTTCAGCATACAAAAAGGGGAAGAGCTTGAGGCTCCTCCCCTTTTTGGCTATTTTGCACTCGTCTAGGACTGGCTAGCAACTGCTGCGTTCGGCACACCCAACGAGAAGTGAGCGTGAACCATTTTCCACTCGCCCTCGATGCGCTGGAAGATCGCGGTCAAACGGAAGGCGCGGCCCGGGCGGCCCGGACGCTGCCAGGTTGGGTGGTCGACCACCCAGCCAATGTCGCCAGAAACATAAGCCTTGGGATCATAGTTGACGATCGGGCTGCTGCCACGGCGACGCCAAGCGCTGGTCCAGATTTCGGCGGCCGAAGCGCCATCGGGCCACCACTCTTCATCATCGGTGCCGATGATTAGCGCCTCAGGGACACGAGCGATCAATTGATCAAGAAACTCCACGTCGGTATTGGTGGAAGCTTCGTAATAGCGGATCATAAGGTCGCGCAGTTCGGTTGATTCTTGCATGCTGGTCTGACTCCTCAAAATGTCGTTTCGTAGCGATGAGGCGCTATGGTGTTTGCGCAAGTGTAGCTGGGCGCTGGCCCGACAAACGTTCGAGCGCAATAATCAATACGGCGATATCCGCCGGATTGATGCCTGCCAAACGAGCTGCCTGCCCCAAAGTTGCAGGGCGGAAGCGCGTCAGCACCTGTTTCGCTTCATTACGTAGGCCTCGTATACTACTATAATCGAAATTTTCAGGAAGCTTGCGGTTCTCCATTTTGCGCAAACGCTCGACTTCGCGTTTCTGACGCTCGATATAGCCCCCATATTTGGCTTCGATTTCAACCTGCTCGGCGATATATTCGGGCACAGCGGGCAGATCGAAGGCGGCTTGCAACTGAGCGTAGCGCACGGTAGGGCGTCGCAAGAGGGTAACAACCGTGGTCTCTTCGCTCATAGGATCGACACCAACCGCTTCAAGCGCACGATTGGAAGCGATATTGGGGAAGAGGCGATGAGCCGTCAACTGCTTCAGCAAGCTCTCGCTGCGTTCGGCCTTGTAAGCCACCGCCGCGTAACGCTCGTTATCGATCAGGCCGAGCGAGTGGGCTAAGGGCGAGAGGCGCAGGTCGGCATTGTCGCCGCGCAAGAGCAAGCGGTGCTCGGCCCGGCTAGTGAACATACGGTAGGGCTCGTGGATCTCTTTGGTGACCAGATCGTCGATCAAAACACCAATGTAAGCTTCGTCGCGCCGTAAAATTACTGGCTCTTGTTTGCTCACAAAGCGGGCCGCGTTGATGCCCGCCATAATGCCTTGGGCGGCCGCCTCTTCGTAGCCGGTGGTGCCGTTGATCTGGCCCGCCATAAAGAGGCCAGCTTGGCGCTTGGCTTCTAAAGCGGCTGTGATCTCGCCCGTGGCGACTGCATCGTACTCGATCGCGTAGCCGATACGCATCAGCTCGACGTTGCGCAAAGCGGGAATGCTACGCAGCATGGCCCACTGCACATCTTCTGGCAATGAGGTATTGCAGCCCTGCACATAGATCTCGGTGCTGCTCCAGCCCTCCGGCTCTAAAAACATGCCATGGCGCTCTTTATCGGCGAAGCGCACGATCTTGTCTTCGATACTGGGGCAATAGCGCGGCCCAACGCCTTCGATCACGCCCGAGAAGAGCGGGGCGCGGTCGAGGTTTTGGCGCACGATCTCGTGAAATTCGGGTGTAGTATGCACCAAGTAACAGGGCAGTTGCGGCCGCCAGCTATCGAGCATGGGCGAGGGAAAGAAGCGCGACGGCGGCTCAGCGAAGCGCGACGGAGGTGGGCCATCGCCGATATAGGCTTCGCCGGTTTGGCCGTTGGCGTCGATCGTATGGTAGTAGTGCCCAAACCAGAGCGGAGTCGAGCTGCCCAACTGCAGATCGGTCTGGCTAAAATCGACTGTACGAGCGTCGATGCGCGGCGGTGTTCCGGTCTTCAGGCGCACCAAAGGGAAGCCCAACGAGGCCAGATCTTCGCCCAACGAGACGGCAGGAGCCTCTCCGGCTCGCCCGGCGCCCCAGGTCGCTTGGCCAGTAATGGCTCGCCCGCGCAGGAAGGTGCCGGTCGTCAAGACCAAAGCACGAGCATAATAGATCCAGCCCGTGTGGGTCTGCACAGCGAACAAATGCTTGGGATCGTCGGGCTGGCTGCCCGCGGGCGGCGGCATAATCCGCTCGACCATGGCTTGGCGCAGATGCAGGTTGGGTGTCGCTTCGAGCGCCTCTTTCATCAAACGGGCATACAGACGCTTGTCGGCTTGGGCGCGCAAGGCCTGCACCGCCGGGCCCTTGCTCTCGTTCAGCAAGCGCATCTGCAAAAAGCTGGCGTCGGTGATGCGCCCCATCAAACCGCCCAAGGCATCGATCTCGCGCACCAAATGGCCTTTGGCCGGACCGCCGATGCTCGGATTGCACGACATATGGGCCACTTTATCGAGGTCGATCGTCAGCAAGAGGGTTCGACAACCCATACGTGCGGCAGCGTGGGCGGCTTCGCAACCCGCATGGCCTGCGCCGATCACAATCACATCGTATTGTGTAGCAAAAGAAGAATCTATCATATTTTTGGTGTATGGCAGAGCGGGAGGGTGTTACTTGAAATAAGGCTTTACAAGACGCTATTTCGCACTCTGTCTATCTTGAACATCGATCGTTCACACGTTATCATCGTATCGCAAAAGCATGGTACCATATCACATCGATTTATGCGCAAAATCCAGAAGCGATTCGAAATGCTTCGCCATGTTATAATGCATGAGATCTTGCGACGAATGTAAACAGTACTGGCTATGATTTCATACAGAAAGGCAGAGCTTTGACGCAAGCCACGCTGCTGCTTATAGATGATGATGCCGCCGTGTTAGCACGGCTCAACGATCTGCTTGTTGAAGCGGGTTACCGTGTGCTTAAAGCGAGCGACCATGCGTATGGCGAGACCTTGCTCAACGAAGAGTCGCCCGATTTGGTCTTACTCGAAGTCGCCATCGAACGCAATGCCGGATGGGCCTTGCTTCAGCGCATCGCCTCTAAAGCACATGTCATTATTTTGAGCCAGCATGGTCTGGAAGAAGACGTCGTTCGCGGCCTCGACGCAGGCGCGATCGACTATATCACCAAACCATTCCGCTCCGAAGAGTTGCTCGCACGGGTGCGCTTGCACCTGCGCCAGAAGGCTAGGCTCGCTGCTTCAAACGATGCCGCCGATGCCACCGAGACTACTCCAGGAACACCAGCGGGGCGTTTGGCAGATCTGCCGATCAAAGTAAAACTGCACAGCGAGCTGGTCGAAACCAAGCTTACAACCAATACGCCGCGCGAACGCCAAGCGGCCGCAGCGGTCAACGAAACCGTCGTCATGCCCTATGACGATGAATATATGCTCAAAGAGGCGCGAGAGATTCAAGACTCGCCGTCTATACCCGAGGTCACCGCCGACATGCCGCTTGGCAAACGGCTCTACACCATCCGTCAACAGCGACGTATCAGCTTGGTACAGGCCGAAAACGATCTCAACATTCGCATGTACTACCTGCAAGCGATCGAGGAAGAGAAGTTTACCCTGCTGCCGGGCCCGATGTTGACCGAGAACTTTGTCAGCCGTTATGCAGCCTATCTCGGCCAAGACTCCAAGCAAGCTGTCGACGAATATCGCCGTCTGCACTATACCGAACACAACCAGCCCTTAAAAGACTTGGGCGGCGTAGCTCCCCCCAAAACCATTCCGGCTTGGGTGATCCGTGTTATCGCTGCTGTCTTAGCGATTGTGGTCTGTATCAGTCTGCTGATCTTCTTTGGCGATCCTTTGAATGTATCAGAAATCTTTACACAGCTTCAGCACATGTTAGGGCTGTAAAACTTAAGGAATGTGGACATGACCGTTGATATTGGGGCATTAGAGGCTTGGCTCGATCAACGCCTCGATGCCTATCTCGAAGAACTGCTGAAGCTCTGTTCGATCGACTGCCCGACCAATTACAAACCCGGTGTCGATGAAGTCGGCCAGATCGCGCGCGCATGGTGTCGCGCCCGCGGCTGGCAGATCGAGGAGTGGCCCGATGAGCTGGTAGGCGATAGTTTTGTGGCGACTGTGCGCGGCAAAGGCAAAGGCCGCATTATGCTGGTCGCCCACCTCGACACGGTCTATCCAGTCGGCGTGGTGGCCGAACGACCCTTCCGTCAAGAGGGCGACAAACTGGTAGGCCCAGCCTGCGCCGACAACAAGAGCGGTCTGCTCTCGGGCTTCTATGCCGCCGCCGCTCTCGAAGAGCTGGGCTGGCTGCCCTTCGAGAAGATCAGTATCGTTTGTGGCGGCGACGAAGAGACCGATGCCCGCTCGTCGGGCGCGCTGCTGCGCAAGCTTGCCGCCGACCACGACATCGCCTTGGTGCTCGAAGCGGGCCGCGAAAACGGCGATATCGTCAGCGCGCGCAAAGGCAGCGCCAACTTCGGCCTGTCGGTTCAAGGCCGCTCGGCCCACGCAGGTGTCGAACCCGAAAAAGGCATTCACGCCATTTTAGCGCTGGCTCACCAAACCGTTGCGCTTCAAGCCCTCAACGGTACCCGTCCGGGCCTGACCGTTAATGTGGGCGTGGTCAAAGGCGGCACCGTCTCCAACGCCGTTCCCGATTCAGCTTATGCGCAGGTCGATGTGCGCATCACTCGTCCCGAAGATATGCAGCCTGTGGAAGCAGCCATTCGGTCCATTGCAGCCACTCCCTACGTGCCCGGCGCAGTCACCACCGTCAGCGGCGGCTGGAACTACCCGCCTATGGCTCGCACACCAGCCATCGAAACGCTGGTCACGCTTGCCAAAAGCTGCGCCAACGAACTCGGCTTCTCGATCAACGATGCGGCCACTGGCGGCGTCTCTTACGCCAATCTTTTGGCCGGAGCCGGCCTGCCCGTGCTCGATGGCCTCGGCCCGGTCGGTGGCCTCGACCACAGCCCACGCGAATTTATCGATCTGGCCAGTATCGTGCCTCGCACCGCCCTGCTCGCGCTCTTGATCGGGCGTTGGGCGGAACAGCAGGCCTAGCCGATGCAAGAGAGCCGTTCTCAGCCAACAACAGCGCCCGCTCTCGCAATCGCAGCGATCGTCAAGCGCTGGTCTCTACCGCGCTCGTGGATACTGATCGGCTTCGCGCCCTTAACCGCGCTGGTGCTCTGGAGCGACTCGCTCTGGTTGCGTCAGATCGGCATGCCGAGCCAGTGGCTGAGCAATCTGCTAGCTCCGCTCTTTTTACTGGCGCTTCTGCCACACCTCAATGCCGAACAGCGCCGCAGCACCTTGATTTTTGTGCCCTTCTCTGCCATCGGCGAAGCGATCTTCAGCCTCCTTTTCGGGCTCTACAGCTACGCCGATGGTGGCATCCCGCTCTATGTACCCTTCGGACACGCCATCCTCTTTGCTGTTGGAATGATTATCTGCGATCTGCCCAAGGTGATCGCCCGCACCAATCTGCTTCGTTGGGCTTTGCTAGCCTTCCACCTCGCTCTGATCGGCGGCGCGTGGCTAGCGCTCGGCGACTCGCTCAGCGCCCTGTTCGCCATGCTCTTCGGCTTGGTGATGTGGCGTAAACGCGGCAAGCTCTTTTACTTGGTCATGGGCGTCTTGGTGCTCTATATCGAGCTGCTCGGCACCGCCTTCGGCTGCTGGTACTGGTGGCCCAACCCTTGGGGCCTGCTGCACACCCTCAATCCACCGGTCGGGGCCTTCGCCTGCTACCTGATCGCCGACGTGATCGTGATCCGCTTGGGCCGTCTCGCTGCTCGTCTGCGCGCAAAAGTCTCCCCAGCCCACTAATTCGCATCAAGTCCCAATCCATTAGAATCATCCCATAATCTCACCAAAAACCCACCTCTATAGGCACTTTCTCTGCTGCTTTCTGCCAGTGTTTGGCAGCTTGTGCCGCCTCCAGTTGCAGACTTCCAAGCGCTAGCGGCGTGGTCCCTCGCTTCCATTCGGTCCTTGGCGCGTCCGCCTACGGCTATCAACATGCCGCCCACCAAAAGGGGCTTCTAGCTACCCGTAACGAAGCGCCCCCCAAAAATGAAACGAACGGAATGCGTTGAGATACAGCAAATATAAGCAGAATAAAATCTTTCTTGACAAAATAAAGCAAAAATCATACTATACTTAACAAGTAAGTTGATTAACTTTTTAATTTACAGGCCGTCAGGAGAGGGGAAGAAGGATGAAATTGCACCGTGCTTCTCGTTCCGTGGGTGTTGTAGCGCTACTCGCACTGCTTATCATTATGCTAAGCAGTTGCGGCTCAAATAGTGCCCAATCAAGCAACGAGCCGATTGTAATCGGCGTCTCCGGCCCGTTAACTGGTACAAATGCTCAATACGGCGAACAGTGGAAAAAAGGCTTTGACCTCGCGCTCGACGAGATCAATAGCAAAGGTATCAACGGCCGCAAGCTCGAGTATATCTTTGAAGATACCCAAGCCGACCCCAAACAGGCAGTGGTGGTCGCCAACAAGTTTGTCGCCAACGAAAAGATCATTGTTGAGCTAGGCGACTTCGCAAGCCCAGCCTCAATGGCTGCCTCACCGATCTACCAGCGCGCTGGCTTGGTTCAGTTCGGCTTCACCAACTCGCACCCCGACTTCACCAAAGGCGGCGACTATATGTGGAGCAACTCGCTGACCCAAGACGATTCGGCCCCGTTGCACGCCGATTATGTCCACGCGCTCGGCCTCAAAAAGATCGGCGTCTTCCGACTCAACACTGACTGGGGCAAAACCACCTATGATCTCTTCGCCCAACGTGCCCAAGAGCTAGGTATCGAAATCAGCGCTGTGGAAGCCTATCTCCCTGAAGAAAAAGACTTCCGCTCGGCCATCACCAACATCAAAAACTCCAACCCCGACGGCATCGTTTTCATCTCCTACTACGGCGATGGCGCACTCTTAGCCCAACAGATCCGTGCCCAAGATATCCATCTGCCGATCGTGGCTAATGGCTCAAACTACTCGCCCAAGTTCATCGAACTAGGCGGCGATGCAGTTGAGGGCGTCTACCTCTCTTCCAACTTTGCACCCACTGATCCACGCCCCGAGGTTCAGGAATACCTTAAAAAGTTCCGTGAGAAATACAACGAAGAGTCCGACTACTTCGCCGCTCACGCCTACGACACCATGATTTTGATCGCCGCAGCGATCGAAAAAGGTGGCGCTACCCGCGAAGGCGTCAAGAAGGGCCTAGAAACCGTTAAGGACGTGCCGAGCGTGGTGTATGGTAAAGTCACCTTCAACACCGAAACACGCCGCGTCCAAGAGCCGGTCGATGTACGCTTGGTCATTCACAACGGCAACTTTGAAGTCTGGGATGGCAGCCTGCCCGCTTCGAGCGCTTCAAACTAAGCCGTTTTAGTCCACAGCTAGGGTTTCTCTTGTGCTCTCCTGCAACGCAAACGCTTGCAGGAGAGTCGCCTGTCTAGCAGACTGTAAACTACGCTCTCCATTCTCCTCGCTTCGGTCTGCTTCTAGTCGCTCGATTTGTCAGACCATACAGAGAATCGCATGAATATCTTTTTTGATCAAACGATCAACGGTCTGGTCATTGGTAATATCTATGCCCTTATGGCGGTTGGCTTGGCGCTGATCTTCGGCACAGCCAACCTGATCAACTTCGCCCATGGCTCAGTCTATATGGCGGGCGCCTATGTCGGTTGGACCTGCGTGACCTATTTCGGCTTCCCGCTCTTTTTGACCTTTCTGGTCGTAATGCTCTTCTGCGCCCTCTTGGGCATGCTGATCGAGCGAGTCGGTCTGCGCCCGTTACAAAACAGCGCCCGCATCGCGCCCTTGCTGGCTACGATCGGCATCAGCTTCATCCTCGACCAACTGGCCCAAATCATCTTCTCGCCCCAGCCGCTGGCTTTGCCGCCCTTGATCAGCACCAAACGCTTCTCGCTGGGCGCGACCAGCATCGGCGTGCTCGATATTTTGATCGCCTCGGTCAGCTTGATCAGCGGAGCGCTGCTCTACGTCTTTCTGCGCTACACACGCATGGGCTGGGCCATACGCGCCACCGCTCAAGACCGCGATGCCGCCCAACAGATGGGCGTCGATGTTAATCGGGTCAACCAAGTCACCTTCGCGATCGCCTCAGCCCTAGGCGGTCTAAGCGGCATGTTGGTGGCGATGTACTTCAACGTGCTCACACCAACTATGGGCTTCCAAGCGGGTCTGAAGGGCTTTGCGGCAGGCTTGATCGGCGGCTTGGGCAATGTGCCCGGCGCAATTATCGGCAGCCTGCTGTTGGGCCTGATCGAGAGCTACGGCGTGGCGCTTTTGGGCAGCAGCTACCGCAACCTGTTCGCCTTTGTGATCCTCTTAGTGGTCTTGGTGCTCAAACCGAACGGCATCTTTAGCAAAGGCCGCCAACTGCCGCCCGAGCCGATGACCGGGACTTTCATCGCCAGCAGCAAACCAGTTCAGATCCCGCGCTCCGTTCTGATCGGCGTAAGCGTCTTGGCATTCCTGCTGCCCATAATATCCAACAACTATTGGCTCAGCGTCTTTACCACTGCGCTGCTCTACGGTATTCTGGCCCTCAGCCTGACGCTGGTGGCTGGCACGGCTGGTCTGATGTCGATCGGGCACGCTGGTCTGTTAGCAATCGGCGGCTACACCTCGGCCTTGCTCAGCCTGCGCCTCGGCCTGCCTTTCGCGCTTGCGCTGCTACTAGCGGCTTGTGTCACGGCCATCTTGGGCATGCTGCTGGTCATGCCTGCCTTCCGGCTGCGCGGCCACTATGTTTCGATCGCCACCATCGGCATCGGCGAGATCGTCAGCCTCACGATTTTGAACTGGGAGAGTCTCACCGGCGGCCCGGTCGGTCTGATGAATATTCCGCCGCCCAGTCTGTTCGGCTTCGAGTTCTATAGCAATCGCTCGCTCTACTGGCTCTCGCTAGTCTTGCTGCTCGGCCTAGCGCTCTTGCAATGGCAACTGGTGCGCTCGCATATCGGTCGCACCCTGCGCGCCATCCGCGAAGACGAGGTGGCTGCACAAGCGTATGGCATCAACCTCAACCGCTACAAAGGCATCGCCTTCGCTGCCAGCGGCTTTATCGCGGGCATCGCCGGAGTGATTCTGACCCACAGTTATACCTACATCAACAACGAAACCTTTAACAACACCATCTCGGTTTTGGCGCTCACAATGGTGATTCTGGGCGGGCGTGGCAATATTATCGGCTCGATCCTCGGAGCGGGCCTGCTGATCGTCATCCCTGAGCTATTGCGCGACGTTTTGGGCGAAAGTTTTATCGTCTACCGAATGTTGCTCTATGGCCTGCTGCTCGTTCTATTTGTGCGTTGGCGGCCCCAAGGGTTGTTAGGCACAGTCTAGGGGGTCAACATGTCGCTGCTTGAAGTCAAAAATCTCACTCGCTCGTTTGGCGGCTTAACCGCCGTAAACGATGTTTCGTTCTCGCTTGAAGAAGGAGAGCTGATCAGTGTGATCGGCCCTAACGGCGCGGGCAAAACCACCCTCTTCAATTTGATCACTCGCTTCGATCAGGTCGACAGCGGCCAGATCATCTTCAATGGGGAAGATATCACCAATCTCGGCCCTGAGCTGCTGGTTGGGCGCGGTATGGCCCGCACCTTCCAACACGGGCGCGTGTTCGGCAACCTCAGCGTGCTCGATAATGTGCTGGTGGGTGCCCACAGCCGCCTAAGCGCCGTACGACCCCGCATCCCCTTCCCCTTGCTTGGCGCCCTGGGCGAAACCCTGCTTGCCCTGCTGCGGCCCAAACGCGTTCAAGAGGAGGAGGAAGCTCTGCGCGCCGAAGCCTTCGAGATCCTCGCGCTCTTTAACGATCGCCTGATCCCGCGCGCCGATCAGCCAACCTACAGCCTCTCTTACGCCAACCGCCGCCGCACCGAGATCGCCCGCGCGCTCGCTTCGCGCCCTAAGCTGCTGCTCTTAGACGAGCCAACCGCAGGCATGAACCCGACCGAGACCGCCGAGATGCTCGAACTGATCAGGCTGCTAAAAAACCAAGGTATCACCATTCTGCTGATCGAGCATAAGCTCTCGTTGGTGATGCAACTCTCGGATCGCGTGATTGTGATGGACGAAGGCCATGTGATCGCCCACGGCCTGCCCGAAGATGTGCGCCACGACCCGCGCGTGATCGAAGCCTACCTTGGGCATAGCAGCCAAACGAGTCGGCCCGAATCAGAGCTTGAAGAAGATCTGCAAGTGCGCGTCTAGCCAGCCCGTTGTGGCACGCGCTAACAATAGCTATGTTACGACTACAAAACATCGACACCTTTTATGGGCCAGCCCAAGTTCACTTCGGAATCAATCTCTACGTCAATCCGGGCGAGATCGTCTGTCTGTTGGGCGGCAATGCAAGCGGCAAATCGACCACGATGAAGGTCATTTTAGGCTTGGTCAAGCCCAAAGCTGGCCATGTCTTCTTCAACGATAGCGAGATCACCGGCCTGCCGACCCATCAGATCATCAAACGGGGCGTCGGCTCGGTGCCCGAAGCCCGCCGCATCTTTCCGGGTATGACGGTTCAAGAGAATATCTTGATGGGCGCCTACAGTCGCTCCGATCACAAAAACGTGGCCGAAGATTTCGAGCGCGTTCTGAGCTTCTTCCCGCGTCTGCGCGAACGCCTCAACCAAAAGGGCGGTACGCTCTCGGGCGGCGAACAGCAGATGCTGGCGATGGCGCGCGCCCTGATGGTGCGGCCCAAGCTGATCTGTATGGACGAGCCGACCATGGGCCTCTCGCCGCTCTGGGTCGATCGTGTGCTCGAACTGATTCACACCATCAACAAAAGCGAAGGCATCACAATCTTTATGGTCGAGCAGAGCGCCAATCAGGCCCTGCAGATCGCTCATCGCGGCTATGTCATTCAAAACGGCCACATCGTGATCGAGGGCACGGCCAGCGATCTGCTCAACAGCCCGCGCATCCAAGAGGCCTACTTGGGTGCAACGATTTAGCTTGCTGCCCACGCCCGTGATGGCACTGCTTTTTGGCCTTCGGCAGAGTGGAACCTCACTATTTTTGTTGTATGAACTTTCGCGCTGTCGTGCGAAAGTTCATACAACTCTTTCCCTGAATTCCTTTTGTTTTTGGCCTTCGGCAGAGTAGAACTTCACTCTTTTTGTTGAGAGAGATTGGGCGCGATTGAAGGAAATCTCTCACTACACTTTCCCCAATTTTAGGCGGATGCGCCTCACATGCTGCTAGCCCACTCTTGTGGCGGGCGGGATGTTGGTAGCCGCAGGCGGACGCGCCAAGCAACGAATGGAAGCGAGAGACTTCGCCGCCAGTGCGCTGAAGTGATTAAGCAGATTGCCCTGAAGTTGAGAGTCTAAGAGTTTTGTTAATATCGCCCAAAAAAGCGCTGAATGAGGCTATAATCGCTTCTCTGAGATTTGACGCAGGGCTTAGTCTGGGCTACAATGAATAAGATATAGTATTGGCATCATCGGTATAGGATATAGGCACTAAATCAATGTTTGAAAGCCTTTCTGACAGGCTCCAGAACGTCTTCCAAAAACTTGGTAGCAAAGGTCTTTTGACAGAAGACGACGTTCGCGAGGCGATGAAGCAAGTTCGTCTTGCGCTTTTGGAAGCTGATGTTAACTTCAAAGTTGTCAAAGATTTTGTTGCCCGCGTAACCGAAAAAGCCGTCGGCGAAGAGGTTATGAAAAGCCTCACGCCCGACCAGCAAGTTGTCAAGATCGTTCACCAAGAACTGATCGAGCTGCTCGGTGCCACCAACGAACCGCTCAAGGATGCCAAGCCCGGCCCTACCATTATTATGCTGCTCGGCCTCCAAGGTGCTGGTAAAACCACTGTCGCAGCAAAACTTGCTCTGCACCTGCGCAAAAAGGGCAAGCGCCCTATGCTGGTAGCAGGCGACATCTATCGCCCCGCTGCTATTACCCAGCTGCAAACGCTCGGTAAGCAGATCAATATTCCGGTCTATAGCGAAGGCAATACCGTCGCACCGCCCGAGATCGTGCGCAACGCTCTTGAGCGCGCCAAAGCTGAAAATATTCAGGTCGTGATCATCGACACCGCAGGTCGTCTGCAGATCGATGAGCCGCTGATGCAAGAGCTTGAACAGATTCAAGCGGTTGCCCAGCCGACCGAAAAGCTCTTGGTTGTCGATGCAATGATCGGTCAAGAAGCGGTCAACGTGGCTGACACCTTCAACAAGCGTATCGGCGTCACCGGTCTGATTATGACCAAGATGGACGGCGACGCGCGTGGTGGTGCTGCCCTCTCGGTACGCTCTGTGACCGGCGTTCCTATTAAGTTTATCGGTACCGGCGAAAAGGTAGACGGCGACTCGCTCGAACCCTTCCACCCCGACCGATTGGCCTCTCGTATCCTTGGCATGGGCGACGTACTCTCGCTGATCGAACGCGCAGAGCAGATGTACGACGCCGAACAGGCCAAGGCCATGCAGAAGAAACTGCGCAAAGGCAACTTCGACTTCGAGGACTTCCTCAATTCGATGCAGCAAATGCGCAAACTCGGCCCACTCCAGCAGATCTTGTCGATGATCCCCGGTATGAGCCAATTGGCGCGTAACGAAGAGCTGATCAACGAAAAAGAGCTGAAGCGTGTCGAAGCGATTATCTCGTCTATGACCATTCAAGAACGGCGCAACCCCGATCTGATCAAAGGTCGTCGACGCGAGCGTATCGCCAAGGGCAGCGGCACCTCGATTGTTGAGGTCAACGCCCTTATCAAACAGTTCCAACAGATGCAGCGCCAGATGAAACAGATCGCTAAATTGACTGGAAAAAATGGCGGGCAGTTGGATCCGCGTGACATTATGAAAATGTTGCGCTAGAATCACAAATCTGTGGTACACTAGAGGCCCGGCGTCGGGAACGCCTGCCGCCGGGCTTGCGTGTGTTATAAATCCTTGGTGTCCCAACTACGCAACAACCAAGGACAAGATGTTCAACTGGGACGGGCACGGTCGGAGGGCGATTGTTTCCAACATACGGCCAAACGCGCGTCCTGCGACATCGATTCTGGTGTCGAAGGTTCGTTAGCGAACCCGCAATATATGAGGATAACGTTTTAAACGTTTGGTATCAATTTTTTGAGGAGGCGTCATAGGTATGGTTCGTATTCGTTTGCGACGGATGGGCAAGACCAAGCAGCCTAGCTACCGCGTTGTGGTGGCCGATCAGCGATCACCCCGTGATGGCAAGTTCATTGAAGTTATCGGCCATTACAATCCCGTTCAGCAGCCCAAGGTTTTGGAGATCAAGGGCGACCGCGCGCGCTATTGGCTGAGTGTCGGTGCACAGCCGACCGACACCGTTGTGCGATTGCTCAAGTCGGTCAATGTTCTGGACGCCGAGGGCAAGGTTATCGCTGAATCTTCCGAAACTGTTGCGAGCTAAATGATCTTGGAGGAGCGGCGGCAATGTTTTGCACTTGCACGCCGCTACCACTCTAGGAAGGCGTAGGTATTACGATGAAGGATTTGCTAGAATATATCGCCAAAAACCTTGTAGACAATCCAGAGGCGGTACATATACGCGAGCGCGTTGGTCGTTTCACCGTAACCTACGAACTCTCCGTTCACCCGGACGAAACAGGTAAGGTGATCGGGCGCAGCGGGCGGGTCGCCAAAGCGATTCGCGATGTGATGAGCGTCGCCGCTGCACGCCAGAACAAACGCGTGCACATCGATATCGAATAAGTACAGCTTTCAACACGCAAGCTATTCAAGTCAACACAGGATTATGTCAAACGTTACCGCTGAAGAACTGTTATTAATCGGCCAAATCGTCGGAGTTTTTGGCGTGCAAGGCCAAGTCAAGTTGAAAGCAGTCACTGACCGGCCCGACCATATCCGCCGCCATATCCGCACGGTCTTCCTCGGGCCGAAATTTCAGCCATATCAACTCGGCAAGGTAACGCTACATAAACCCGGCATGCTGATCCTCTCCTTTAAGGAGGTCACCACGCGCGACGCAGCCCAAGATCTGATTAACCAAGAAGTCTATATCCGCGAGGCCGAAGCCGCCCCGCTGGAGCCAGACGAATATTATTTACATCAGCTCTATGGCTTAACCGTGGTCGACGATCAAGGGACTGTTATCGGGGAAGTGCGCGAAGTATTCGAGACAGGCTCAAACGAGGTGTTGGTTGTCACACGGCGCGGCCAAAATGATGCGCTTATCCCAATGATCCGCGATGTTATCAGTAAGATCGACATTGAAGGAAAGCAAATCATTATCACCCCGCTCGAGGGCTTGCTTTAGAGAAACATTTTCGCTAAAAACGACAAAAACGAGGGTTCATCCCTCGTTTTTTGCTTCCCTTTACCAGCACCAAACTTTATCCAATAGCCTAAATGCTCTAGCGGTCTAGTCTTCACCATCCAGACGATCCCTAGCGCGTCCGCCTGCGGCTATCAACATCCCCCTCAACCATTCGGATCTTCAAGGGTTTCGCTGCATTCATTACCTTCACTGCGAACTGTCAAGCACAAGCGCAGTTTCGTCGCATTTCGCCGCCTTCATTACCTTCACTGTCTTCGCTGCAAGCTCCCCGCAGCTTCGCAGCGAGAAGGTTCTATTCGCAAGCAGGAGAGGGGGAGAAAAAAGGCGTATCCTGAGCCTGTCGAAGGGTATGAAAACTCCTTGTAAAAGACTCCCTGTCTCGGTGCCTCGTGTGGTGAACAAGGCCCTCTCCCCCCGGCCCCCTCTCCCGCACTGCGGGCGAGGGGGTGAATGGTGCTGTTGTATGCGATTTCGCGTAGCGAAATCGCATACAAGCTCTCCGCGTTCTGTACTCTCAAGGATACTTCCGCGATGCTATGCGAACGATCGCCTGTTGCTGCCGACACGACTTTTGGGTAATGCATAGCCCGCAGAGCAGGAGAGGGGAGAAAAAAGGCGTATCCTGAGCCTGTCGAAGGGTATGAAAACTCCTTGTAAAAGACTCCTGTCTCGGTGCCTCGTGTGGTGAACAAAAAAAGTGTCTCGCGTGGTGAATAAAAAACCTGCTATTCGATGGCAGGCAAGCGCAAGCGCAAGAGTGTACCGACTCCGGGGGTGCTGCTGGCGCTCAATTCGCCGCCGTGCTGCTGAACGATATGGTAGCTGGTCGAAAGGCTTAAGCCGCCGCTCGACTTGGTGGTATAGAACGGCTCAAAGATTTTGTGCAGATCTTCAGGAGGAATACCGTCGCCCGTATCTTGGAACTCGACCACTTGCGAACCAAGGTCCTCGGAAGATCCCGGCAGGCCGTTATGCTCGCTCGGCCGCTCTTGATACATACGCACCGTCAATGTCCCGCCGCGCGGCATGGCATCGACCGCATTGCTGATCAAATTCTGGCAAACCTGCTTAATATGGCTATGGATAGCCAATACGCGCGACTGCGGAGAGTGCCAATCGCGCACCAGTTTGATCTTATGTTGAGCAAGCCATTCGCTATTGCTATCGAGCATGCTATCGAGCAGCTCAGAGAGCTGTAGCGGGCGCATGCCCTCGCGCGATGAGCGGTTTAGATCGATCAAACGCTTCACAATATCGATCAGATGCTCGGCCTCAGCATAGGTCAATTCTAAATAGCGCTGGCGCTTTTCGGCTGGCATCTGCTCGTTTTTACGCAGCAGATCGAGCGAATTATAGATCGCTTGCAGCGGGTTATTGACCTCGTGGGCGATTGAAGAGGCCAAACGCCCAATCGCAGCCAGCTTTTCAGCTTGCACCAGTTGGTTCGCCATACGCTGCTGATGGCTGATATCGCGAATTATCAGCAAGACTAGATTGCCCTTCTCGTAAGGCACCGAGCTGATGCCGATCGAGACAGGTGTGGTCTGCTTATCTTTGCCAAACAACACTGTATCGAAGGGCTGAGTTAGGCCAAGCTGATGGAGCGAAAGGGTTAGATGGTTCTGCCAAGCCTCGCCAAACAGCTTGCTCGGCGGGATACGCCGCAGAGCAGCGCGCGAATAGCCCGACAACTGCTCCATAGCCCGATTCGCATCAAGAATGCGCAAGCCTTTGGAATCGAGCAGCACAATGCCATCGCTGGCCGCCTCCAAGAGCGCGCGGTTAAGCGCCTCGGAAGCGATCGTATCGGCGCGCTGGCGGGCTTGTTCGATCGCATAGGCCAGCGGACGCGCCAGAGCCACCATAAACTGGATCTCGGCCTCGCCGAAACTATAGCCTTGCTTGGAAATCAGCTCAATCGCGCCACAAGGCGTCTGATTCGAGCGCAGCGCGATACAGAAGACTTCTTGTCGCGAGTGCTCTTTCGAGGGCTTGTGAGCCGTCTGGCGTCTGCCAGAAGCCTGTTTACGCGGCTCGATGCGAGGTGTGCCATCGGCCAGCACGCGCGCAACTAAGCTCATGGGTTGGGGCAGTTGAGCGACCTCAAAACCGCTGATTCGCTCGGGGGTCCAGGAACGACGCTGGACTTGGTGTTGGTTCAATAGCAAAAGGTCAATCTGTTCGACCGAAAAGAGCGTGCCAAGCTGCTGCAGCAAGGTCTGGGTGATGCTCTCAAGGTCGCTGGCGCTTGTGATCGCCATATTGAGCGCATACAGCTTCTCGATCCATTCGACGCGCTTTTCCGCCTGCTGATAGAGCTCGCCCTGTTCCAGCAGAACCGTCACGTGATGGGCAAGAAACTCCAACAGATCTTGGTCTTCTTGATCGAAGGCGAGCACGCTGGTAGAGCGCACCACTTGAAGCACGCCTACAATGCGATCGTCACTAAACAATGGAACGGTCAACAGCGATTCGTCAAATGGACTGCTCTGCTGGCTCGCTGGTTCAGGAAGACAATCGTCCAAGCTTGAGCGCTGCGATACACCGCTGCGCGCCACCTCTTGGGCAAGATGTTCGGCATACAGCAGGTGCTGTCCCACATGCATTTGGACAGGCTCTCCGACCCGCGCCATCAAACGCAACTCATCTTTTTGCCAAAGCAAAAGGGCTGCACTATCAGCCGAAAGAGCAGCACGAACCATCTCCGTCAACGATTCATACAACCGTCGCGGATCGCGCTTGCTTTGTAAATGACGATGAATGTGGAGCAGCACATGTCTGCCGGTGTCGTTCATATGAACTGATGCCTACTAATGTCGGCGCCGCTGTAATTCAGCCCAAATCGCATCTAAAGGAAGTTTTTGATCCTCGAGCAACAAAAGCGAATGGTAGACGAGGTCGGCAAGTTCGTAGGTAAGTTCATCGGCCGAACGGTTCTTAGCTGCGATAATGACCTCAGCTGCCTCTTCACCGATCTTCTTGCCAATGCGGTCAACCCCGCCCTTCAGCAGCTTAACCGTATACGAACCTTCAGGTTGCTCTTCGGCGCGCTGGCGAATCAAGTCACCTAACTGAGTCAGCACAGCGCTCGCAGGCGCAGACTTCGAGACCTGCTCGCCATCAAGCGTTCGCGAAAAACAGCTGGTCTCGCCAGTATGACAGGTTGGGCCTTCCGGCTCAGCCAAAATCAACAGGGCATCGCTATCGCAGTCTTGGCGTATCTCAACCAGATTCAACCAATTGCCGCTAGTTTCGCCCTTTGTCCATAGAGTTTGGCGCGAACGGCTCCAGAAGGTTACACGACCTGTATCACGCGTCGCCTGCAAAGCGGCCTCATTCATATAACCCAACATCAATACTTCACCACTACGGGCGTGTTGAATAATTGCAGGAATGAGGCCACGGTCATCATAACTTAACATGTTTTTTCCATCACTTTGTAAAGGGAAGACGTAAGCCACAAAGAGGCTGCCGATACACGCACCTACGGCCTCATGCATCGGCAGCTTTCCATTCTAATGGCGGAAATGTCGTCGTCCCGTAAATACCATTGCAGCACCTGCGCGATCAGCAGCTTCGATCACTTCCTTATCGCGCACCGAGCCGCCCGGCTGAATAATCGCTGTGGCACCTGCGGCGATCGCTGCTTCGACGCCATCAGGGAAGGGGAAGAGAGCATCGCTAGCGATCACACTGCCCTGCAACGAAAGGCCAGCGTTCTGAGCCTTCCAAACCGCTAGGCGCGAGCTGTCGACGCGGCTCATCTGGCCTGCGCCGATGCCCAAGGTACGGTCTGGACCGCTGTAGACGATCGCATTCGACTTAACGTGCTTTACCACACGCCAGCCGAAGCGCAGTGCCCGTTCTTCTTCGGGCGTGGGAGCGCGTTTCGTAACAACTTCCCAAGTCTCTTCAGCTAGAGGCGCGCGGTCGAATTCTTGCACCAAAATACCGCCCGGAACGCTGTGAAGCTGAGCCACACGTTCGCTCGAAACGGGTTTGAGTGAACGCATCAGACGGCGATTCTTCTTTTTGCGCAGCAGCGCTAAAGCGTCTTCGCTAAAGTCTGGCGCGATCAAGATCTCGGTGAAGAGTTCGTCGATCGCTTTGGCCAAAGCCAAATCCATGGTTTGGTTAATAGCGATAATACCGCCAAACGGTGCATCGCGGTCGGTTGCAAAGGCACGTTCCCAAGCCTCAAGCGGCGTAGGGCCTAAGCCGACACCACAGGGGTTGGTATGTTTGACGATCGTGAGCGCACAGCCCTCACTCGGGTCAAACTCCTCGATCAGCTCCTGAGCGGCTGCAATGTCGAGGATATTGATATACGACAGCTCCTTACCATGCAGTTGCTCAAAGTAATCGTGGAAGTTACCGTAGAGCGCTGCAGGCTGGTGCGGATTTTCGCCATAGCGCAAGGTCTGAGCACGCTCCCAAGCGCGCGGCAGACTTTGAGGGAAGCTCTCGCTCGAAAGGTAGTTCGCGATCGCTGCATCGTAGGCTGCCGTATGCGCAAAAGCCTTCGCCGCAAGTTGACGGCGAAGTTCAGGCGTCACAGCGTTTTCGCGCAGGGCAGTGATAACGGTTGCGTAATCAGCGGGATCTACAACGACAAGAACCGAGGGGTGGTTTTTGGCGGCGGCACGCAGCATAGCCGGGCCGCCAATATCAATCTGTTCCAGAGCCGCCTCAAGGGTGACATCTGGGCGGGAGATCGTCTCTGCAAATGGATAGAGGTTTACCACAACAATGTCGATCAGGCCGATGTTGTGTTCATTCAACTGTTGAACATGTTCTGGCAGATCGCGTCGTGCCAGAAGGCCACCGTGGATAGCAGGATGGAGTGTTTTGACACGTCCATCGAGGATCTCGGGGAAACCAGTGATCTCGCTCACTGCACGGGCAGGGATACCAGCTTCCACTAGGGCCTGCTTCGTCCGTCCAGTTGAAATGATCTCGACTCCCAGAGCAGCGATCTCTTGAGCGAAGGCGATCACGCCGTCCTTCGCCGAAACACTTATCAATGCGCGCACAGGTCGCATACCTCTCTGTAATAGCTCATACCCTAAGAAACACGAACCCCACCTTGCGACAGGCAGGGTCGCGTCAAGGAAGCTATTGTACCACACGATAAACGGCGCGTGTCGCAGGAGCTTACTAGACGATTTGTTGGGTTCGATTCCGCATTTCGGTAGCAAGCTGTCGCGCACGGGCGGGCCCGATCAGCAAAGTCACCGAGTCTTCAAACTCGCTGATAGCCGCAAGCGCCTGTTCGCCAGTCGCCGTTTCAAGCTCTTCAATACCAGCACGCTTATAGGCCTCTTGGAAGAGGGTACGCGCGGTATTGCCGATCGCGGTGGTTGCCATTCGTTCCAACTCAGGGAACAGCATTTCGGCTAGGTTGGTTTCGCGTTTTTCGATCAAACCGTTGGCAAGCAACTGAGCAATGATTTCGCAGGTACGAAACTCACCCAAGCCACTCCTCCGCGCGATACGCTCGATCGTATTTTTGCCATCGACCATCGTCAGAACGCGCCACTCCTCAGCTTCAAGGTTGATCTCACTCATACCCGAAGCAGGGTTCGGCACGAGACGTGGCACCATAGACAAGGAAGGGACTCGCTCTTGAATCGATGCCCAGCGATCCTGGCGCATCACGCCTTCCATGATGATAACTTCATTGCTGACCATAATGGTCTGCGGTGGAAGCTCAATATCGGTACGAAATTTAAAAGGGCCTGCTGTAAAAGTAAAGAAAGTGTAGGCTGCTTCCAAAGGTGCAAGCCCAGCCATCTCCGCACCGATTATTTTGCCGTCCCGAAAATACAGACGACCATTTAATGTCTGCGTCCCCCGCTGACCCTGTAATTCGACAGTTCCAGTCTTTTTACTAAGGTCAATAAGCTGTATGATATCAGTAAGCGGAAATTCGCTTAGGTCGCCTTCGAGAAAAGCCATTTTGGAACCACCTTTACCAGCGTCATACGCCGGCGCAGTCGATGCGATCGCTGATCTAGGTAAGCACCTTAGTGATCAGCTTCCAAACTAGAGCTTACTAATCACTAACTTGCTAATGGCACGTAAGGTTTCAAACACTCCGTCGCCGCGCATTGCTACGGCTTCAAAGCGCTGCCATTGCATTTTCGGGTTAATGTACTTATCCAGCACAGCTACCGGTAGTGCGCCAGCAACTTGACGTCGTCGCCGTGTGCCATCGGGAAGGACCTGCTCTTCGTAAACTGGCTGTATATCACGCTTGTTATACTGCAACACTACTGGGAAATCTTGGAATTTTTTATTCTGACGAGTGATATTCATCGCCAGCTCTTTCAAGCTCGCCAAGTTTTCTTGCAGTTTTTGTACTTGCGAGTCTGCCACGAAGACAACACCATCGGCGCCGTTTAGCACCGCGACACGGGTTCGATCATATAGACCTTGGCCCGGCACAGTATATAGATGGAAGTGCGTGTCAAAGCCGCGCACTTTTCCCAAATCCAACGGAAGAAAGTCAAAGAAGAGGGTACGCTCGGTCTCCGTTTCGATGGAGAGGAGCTTACCTTTCTTTGTACCATCGGGCGCACGGTTATGGATGTGCTGTAAGTTTGATGTCTTACCGCCCATACCGGGCCCATAATAAACTACCTTGCAGTGAATTTCACGTGCAGCAACGTTGATCAGAGCCATAGGTCCTCTCGCGTACCTGCAAAGGAAGAACGACGTAGGTACCTAGTCGCGGAAGAGCAAATCAATCGTATCCTCCATCGAGGTGCGGAATGATGAGCCGAGAACCTCGTCTCGTTGTTTATGCTGATGGCGCACCCGATCCAAAACCGATGCTAATTCATCGGTCGCCTTTTTCGTTAAAACCTTGACTAGGCCGATATGTGTACCCTTGTTGAAGATGATACACAAAATCCACTGTTCTTCGATCAAGGCGATGAAGATATTCTCGCGTACACCTTGCTGGAATAGCATGCGGAAATCTTTTTCACGCAGCAGTTTTGCAACTTCGCGAGATGATGCAAACGTTCCCGCGATCAAGGCACCCAATGCAGTGATATCCTGATTGCCATCACCTTGAGATGTAATCACCTGGCCACTTTTATCCAGCAGCAAGGCGTGACTGCCGCCGGTGTCTTCGACGAGGTGCATCAGACACTCTTCGATCTGCATCACCTCTTCAGTGGGGACAATCAAGCTTGTCAGCTGTGGATCCATGCTTACCCCCTAGGAGCGGCGTATTGAGGCTGCGCCGCAAACATGAAACCGATACGCCTCGCTACGAGGACAATCGAATTATAGCATAACGCGACTTAAATCGCATTGAGGGCAGCTAAGAAGTCGTCACGATGTTTTGCAACGACAAAGCGCACCTGCCCGAGGTGAGCGCGAGCGCTAGCCACCAATAATAACATTGCGTCTTCACTAATTGGTTCTAAAATAACCAATCCATCCTCGTATTCCAACAATGTCTGTACAGAGCCACCTTTGCGTATCTCGCGGCCCAATGCGTCTGCCATCGCAAGACCATTGGATGCAACCGCACAGATCGCATCGACATCTACGCCGTTGCGCGCTGTTCCTTCGATTAACAAACCATCGTGAGCGACAACGGCAGCCAGTTCCACACTGTCGATTGCCCTCAGGCGGTTCAGCAGATTTTTCAGATTGCTCATGGGCTGATGATCTCCTCAGGAGCGGCGCGGCGACACCCGACACCCCTACGATGGGTTAAACGTAGATATTATATACTATATGCATTATCCGTGGCGAGTCAACTTGACCACATGCGTGCAAATAGGATACGTTTTATGGTTCACTTCCGTTTAGACGGTCACGTTCCTTTGGCGGACGCCCGGTGCGTATATTGCGCAGCGAGTGAATGGTGGCAGCAATCGCGCGATCAGCCCACCCATAAATGGTAGGACGGCTTTTTTGCAACTCGTCGGCAATCTGCGTAACATTAGTACGATACTCCGGATCAAACGTTGCTAGATTGATACGGGCTGATGCGACGATCTGTTGAATCTCTTCTTCAGATAAGCCGTGTTCACGAATGAGCTTCTTCGCCCGCTTGCTGGTCAATTCAAGTTGCATCACCTACTCCTTGCCGACACAGAGCTGGGCAACCCTACTGGCTGTCGGGGGCAGCAACAGTACAGAGTGTAATTCTTTATTATCATATCATGCCCTTAGGCCATCTGTCGAGTCTTACGTGTAAATAGTAATTCAGATAGTACTCTAGTAAGGGTCAGAACTATGACATTGCCGCTTGAATAGAAGCGATTAGAACCGTACCCTAGGGCGCGCTCGTTGTCAGAATGAGTATATTTTTGCGACGTAAGTCTTAACAGCTTATCGGCCAAAATCTTCCCAATAGTGTAAGACCTTAGTTAAGAAAGGCTCCTTTCATGAGTCGGATTAGCGCAACCTTCGATCGGCTCAAACAGCAGGGACGATCAGCCCTTATGCCCTATTTGATGATCGGGTATCCAGAACGTGACAGTGTGCGTTCGCTTGCTCCGGCCTTAGTTGAGGCAGGAGCCGATTTATTCGAGCTAGGAGTGCCCTTTAGCGACCCGTTAGCTGATGGTGCTACAGTACAACGCGCGGGCGAACGAGCACTGCATAATGGCATTATGCTAAGTGACTGTATCTCAAGCGTTACCGAACTTCGAAGTTTAGGGCTCGAGACGCCACTTATCTTAATGAGTTATTTTAACCCTATCTTGCAATACGGCGTTGAAAAGGCATGTGCCGAGCTGGCAGCCGCCGGCGGTGACGGCTGGATTGTGCCAGATTTACCGCCCGAAGAAGCGCAAGAGATGCGGGATGCCTGTAACAAACATGGTCTCGATTTGATTATGTTTATCGCACCAACCACAACCGATGAGCGAATCGCAGAGATCGTGCAGTTAGCGAGCGGTTTTATTTATTGTGTCTCTCTGACAGGCACAACCGGTGCGCGCAAAGAGCTCTGGTCGGGGCTAGAAGACTTTTTGGCGCGGGTGCGACGCCAGACCGATATTCCGCTAGTGGTAGGTTTTGGAATCAGCACGCCCGCCCATGTCGAGCGCGTCAGCAAAATCGCCGATGGAGCGATTGTGGCGAGCGCGCTGCTCAACCATATCGATGGGCTGCCAAAAGAGCAGGTTGTGCCCGAGGCAAGCGCTTTTGTGCGTGCTATGAGCGCCGCTCGCGAGCCAAAATAGTCAAGAAAGGCGCTTTTGGCGTTGAGATCGTATGAAGCCTATGCTATCATATAGGGGCAGGCACGCAGAACAAAAAAGATCAGGTGATTGTGCGAACCAAGCCTTGGGTGGTGTCATTTCGATAGACCTCGTGTAACGTTTTGGATACAACGCTACAGAGGGGTGCGGTTTTAGTTTGCTGTCGCTGCAACTTCATCTGGAGAGGCCTAAGAATGCAAAGACAAGCCTATAACCTGATCGTCTATGCGCGCCAAAGCCGATCTATACGTTCGTTTCGCTCTGGCTCCAGCGCTATTCAGACCGCTTTGACTGCGCCTCTGAGCACATGCAGCGCCCTACGCGAGACCGAAACACAGCTCGACACAAACCTAACACACACTATGCGCCTGACTAAGCTCAGCGAACGCACTATACTATCCTGATACTAAGCAATGTGAGGATGGTGTTTAATGGCACCGTCCTCTTTTTCATACAATTGAATTCCTAACACTGGGATGTGTATGTCTATGGCACAAGGAGTGTTGCTATTATGAGTGAGAAACCAGCATCGCCCGCCAGCAAGGGCCTCGAAGGTATTGTTGCCGCAGAGACGGCTATTAGTTATATCGATGGTCTGAATGGCCGCCTGTTATACCGTGGTATCGAGATCAACGAACTGGCCGATAACTCAACCTTCGAAGAGACCACTAGCTTGCTGTGGTACGGCAACTTGCCCACCAAGTCGCAACTCGCAAGCTTCGACCGCAAATTCAAGAGCAACCGTCAGATTCCCAACGAAGTGCTGGCTATGATGATGGCGCTGCCCAAGAAAACAGCGCCCATGGAAGTGCTGCGCACAGCGGTCTCGCACCTTTCGGCCTATGACCCCGAAGATCTTGACAATTCTCTGCAAGCCAATGTCAATAAGTCGCTGCGCTTGACCGCTGCAATGCCCACCATCGTGGCTTCGTGGGATCGCATTCGCAACGGCTTGTGGCCGATTCCGCCCAGCACAGAGCTGAGCCATGCGGCCAACTTCCTCTATATGCTGACGGGCAAAGAGCCAGATGAGCGTGCGGCCAAGGTGCTCGACACCTGTCTGATTCTGCATGCCGACCATGGTCTGAACGCCTCGACCTTCTCGGCGCGCATCACCGCCTCGACGCTCTCTGACCTGCACTCGGCGATCACCTCGGCGATCGGCACACTCAAAGGCCCGCTGCACGGTGGTGCCAACGAGCAAGTGATGCGCATGCTGTTGGAGATCGGCGAAGTCAGCAAGGCCGACGACTACATCAAAAACGCTTTTGCCAACAAGCAGAAGATTATGGGCTTCGGCCACCGCGTCTACAAGGCCGACGATCCGCGCGCTACCTGGCTGCGCAAGCTGGCCAAAGAGCTCAGCGAGAGCAGCGGCAACACCAAGTGGTACGAGATCTCGGAGCGGGTGCGCGAACTGGTGCAGGCTGCCAAGCCGCTGCCGGTCAACGTCGACTTCTATTCGGCCTCGGTCTACTACACCTTGGGCATTCCGGTCGATCTGTTTACGCCGATCTTCGCGATCAGCCGCGTCAGCGGTTGGACAGCTCACGTTTACGAGCAGTACAACAACAACCGCCTGATTCGCCCCGAGTCGGAGTACGTCGGTCCCACGAACGTCTCCTATGTTCCGATCGAACAGCGCGGCTAGTCGTTCGTTTGGTACAGTCTGATGCTATGTTGACAGGCTGATCCAGCTCTGTTCATACCAGAGCGGAAGCGTCTTTTTTGTTCTATGGAATTTCGTGCTCGGGCACGAAATTCCATAGAACCTCGCCCCTCATTTGGCTTAAACGCAGACTTTTTGAGCTCGACAGACATAACTGCTTTCCTCGATGTTGTATGTTCCCGCCTTACAAGAGTGCTTGACTTTCAAGGCTATTGAGCATTGGAAGGCAGCGTTTGAGCCTGCTTGCTGCTGGCAGCAAGCAGGTCGCAGCGCAAGCTGCGAGATACAGCCCTATTGAGAGGGTTAGGCGACTTGGTAGCCGTAGGCGGACGCGCTAGGGATCTTTTTTGAGGGCAGAGAGCACACCGCCAGCTTGATACAGGAAGAAGGAGTCTCTAAAACGAAGCGGCCCTTGTCATACGACAAGGGCCTTTGTATATCGATCACTCACACACATATGCGCCATTGAATATGCATGTGACGTTGATCCAAAGTTAGGTTAGGAGTTGGCTCGCAGACGCATACGCCAAGCAGAGAAGAAGAAAAATGTGGCGATTACAAGCGTCAATCCACCGTAGATATTTAAAGCGAGGTCAGCTTGAAGTAGGGCGTTGTAGACCAGTACATCGAAACCTACAAACATCCAAACGATCCACGCTAATACAGCAAAAGCATGTTTTTGAATAAAGGTGATGCGAGCGGTACGTAGGATAAGAAGAGTCGTTGCTGCCCAACCAACCAGTGCGATCCAAGGGCCAGCCCATTGCCAGAGAAGTTCCATCTCTACTCTTTCCACGAAATATGTCAGGTAGCACCTTCGCTACACCCTTATCATAGCATGGACTTGGCTATTTTCAATAAGTATTTCCCCTTATTTCTTGTGCAAAATATACAAAGATCCCCTAGATGTTGTGGAGCCTGCTTTCTGTTGCGAAAGCGCAACCTAAGTTCGAGCTTGTTATCGTGCTTTTTATCACAAATATGGTACTCTGAATTAAGAAGATGTGTGCGCAAGGGAGGAGAACGATCATGGCACGACCTAAAAAACGCAGCCCTGCACGAGAAAAAGCTCTGGCTGCGGCAAGAAGCTATCTGAACCAACACATGCCAGAGATGAAAGATGCTCCTCTTATGCTCAATGCTCTCGATGCACCAGAAGGAGCGCCCTGTTTCGCAATAAGTGCGACCCGCTGTGCCTATGAGCTATGCCCACACCATATCTCGCCGCGCCTAGCAGCGGCAGGCAAGTGCCCTGTGCTCTCCTGCCCTTTACGTAAATCGGTACGTTTGCTGCTCAACGCCGAAAACGAGATTGTTCAGGCAACTCGTGGCCCAGTTCGCTGGCGATAAACAGATACGGGACGCTGGAGCTCTCCAGCGTCCCTTTTTTACATACAACAAAGCTTCGCTTCTTTCCAAGCTTTAGCGGCTTGGTCTCTTCCTCAAAGTAGGCTTCTAGCGCGTCTGCCTTCGGCTACAAGATCGTCGCCCCAAAACAGCGAGAGCGATTTCGCACTGCGAAATCGCTCTCGCTTTGTGACGTCCCTCGCTGTGGGCCTTATGTCACGCTAGCGCAAAAGGCACAAGGTCAACTTGGTGACTAGTCTTGGTATAAGAACTCGTCAACGCTCTTGATCGAGCGAACAAAAGCAGCGATCAGGCGCGCGGCGTTCTCGACATCGGCCAGATCGATCATTTCGTTGGGCGAGTGCATGTAGCGATTGGGAATGCTGATAACTGAAGTCGCCACACCCGAACGGATCATGTGGATGGCATCTGCATCGGTACCGGTATAGCGCGGAGTGATCTGCAAGGTGTAGGGGATCTTTTCGCGCTCGGCGATCTCGAGCATGCGCTCGTAGACCAGAGGCGAGTTAGCCGCACCGCGTGAGAGCACCGGGCCGCCGCCCAACTTTACATCGCCCCACTGGTTTTTGTTCGAGCTGGGGTGGTCCGAGGCGAAGGTCACGTCGACGGCGATCGCGATATGAGGATCGAAGTCGTAGGCCGAGGTGGTCGCGCCCGCGAAGCTGGTCTCTTCTTGGGTGGTGGCAACCGCTGCGACCGTCACGCTGGGGCGATCTTGGGCCAGCAAACGCAGCGCTTCGAGCACGGTGAAAGCGCCGATGCGATTGTCGATACTGCGACTGACAATGCGACCGTTGGGCATGTCGTAGATCGGCGCGTCGATCACACCGACTGTGCCGACCCGTACCAACTCCTCTGCAGCTTCACGGCTCGTCACACCGATATCGATCCACAGATCTTCGATTTTGCTGGCTTTATCACGGTCTTCGCGCATGAGGTGGATCGGCTTCTTGCCGATAACGCCGATCAGTTCGCCCTGCTTACCGAGCAAGCGAATGCGCTGGCCGACAAATACTTGCGGATCCCAGCCACCTACGCCACTAAAATAGAGGAAACCGTCGTTATCGATGTAGCTCACCATCACACCGATCTCGTCGATGTGACCGGCCAACATCACGCGGGTTTCACTTCCTTGCAAAATGGCATAACTATTGTTGCGCACATCAGACCGAACGGTATCGGCAAATGTACGTGCTTCGTTGCGCCAAACGCGCGCAGGAAGTGCTTCGTCACCAGACGGTCCCGGGGAAGAGAGCAACTGCTTTAAAAAGGCCGTATTCAAACTCGTTGTTGACATATACCCTCATTTCTATGCGACGAAGACGTTTTTACCATTCGTGATCTCTTTGCAAAAGTAGGCACATTATACCAGAGCTTATGCGCTGTTTTATGAAATAGCAAACGTGCTCGCTCAGATTGGGCCGTTCTTAAGGCTTTTGGGAAGCGTAGGCCTTCGACAGAGCTATTTCTTTCCGTTTGGAGAATGTGCGCGGCATCTAGGCCATTTTCTAAGGCCCATCAAGCCTATGGAGCTCACAACGTTAGCGGCAACAGCCCGCCCTCCAAAATAGGCATCTAGCGCGTCCGCCTTCGGCTACCAACGGCTTGTCCGCCAGCCCATGGACGCGTCAGCCCTCTGGGTGATAGCACATCCGATCACTTTGCTTTTTAGCCTTCGGCAGAGCGGAACTTGGCTCTTTTCCCAGCTTGTCGTTGTATTGCGTTGAGTTAATGCACGTTTTTAAGAAAACTCGAAACACCCTTTGTTCGCGAGGAAAAGCCGTCTGCGAGCTACCATCTCGTATGAGTTGCATAACTGTAGCTAAAGCGTTTTTATGGTATGCTGAACCAGCGTAATCCTTGGAGTGATGATCGGCTTTGTCTTCTTTAGAACAGGTATGGGCTTGATCGCGCAGAGATAAGCGTATTAGAATCAAGCTTCTTAGCTGATGTTTCGTCTAGCTCCCAAAGTAGGAGGGTTTGGCATGTCAATGCAGCGGATCGGGGTGATCTATAACCCCTTATCAGAAGGATCCGTGCGTGTATCAAAGGAGTTAGCAACCTGGTTGCAAAGCCGCAACCTTGAGGTCTGGCGCGGCGTCTCGGCAGAAGGACGCGCAGACCCTGCAGTGATGCAGAATCTTGATCTTCTCGTGGCTTTGGGCGGCGATGGCACCGTGCTTCGCGCAGCCCGTCTCGCCATTCCTTACAATATTCCGGTGTTGGCTGTGGCGCTTGGGCATCTAAACTTTATGGCCGAGCTCAGTCCAGCCGAGATGATGAGCGGTATTCAGACCTTGCTCGATGGTGGAGGCTGGCGCGATGAACGAGCCCTGATCGAAGCCAGCTTAGAACGCGACGGCAAGCGCCTGCATACCTTTACGGCGGTGAATGAGGTCTTGGTAGCCAGCGGACCGATGAACCGCGTGGTGGTCGCCGATGTCTTGATCAACGGAGCTTTATTGACCACCTACCACGCCGATGGGGTAATGGTGGCGACAGCGACGGGATCAACCGCCTATGCTTTAGCTGCTGGCGGTCCGATCGTTGATCCCCGTTCACAAGCGCTGATCCTCGTTTCTGTAGCAGCCCATTTAACCAATGTTCCCTCGATGGTGTTGCACGAAAACAGCGAGATCTCGATCGTGTTACAAGGGCGCTATAACGCGGAGTTGGTGGTTGATGGGCGCGACAATATTACACTGCAAGAACACGACATTGTACGTGTACGTCGCAGCGAACGGGTTTGCATCTTTGCGCGGGTTCATTCACCGAACCATTTTTATGCGGGATTAAGTCGACGTCTCAGACGAGAATAAGCGCTACGCTTGTTGAACGGCTCGCATCAGAGCCAAGTGAGGAACATCTTCCCAAGCAACCGAGCCACTCCCCGTCTCAAGCTGATCTGGAATGACCGTTCGAACACGGGCGATATAGGCGCGCAAGGCTGTTACATCAAAGCCTTCATAAAACGGCTCGTACGCTGCCAGCAGTTCTTCGGCGCTTGCGAGTGCAAGGCGCGGTGCTGTCACCAAACCCAATTCAAGCTGCATTAAGGCGTTACTCAAGCGAATGAGGGCTTTCCAGAAGTCGTTACGCTCCGTAAACCAACGCTCCTCGAAGGCGAGTAGGGCGTCGCGATAGGCTCGATTGTTAAAAGCCTCCAGAGCACGAGTCACCGAATCGCTCATTTCCTCTTCCTTCTCCAACAACGATAAAGGAGCGGCTAACAGATCGCTGTTGGCCGCTCCTTTATGATACACCCTTTTTTTCGAAACGATAGGTTTAGTTTGTGATAATTTCGACGCGCACGCTCATGCCGTCGCGCAGATTGCTCTGATCGTCGAGCTCGATACGTACCACATAGGTGCGAATATTGCCCGTTACAGTGGCGGTCGGGGCGATATAGGTCACCTTACCGGTGAAGACTTTCTCGGGCAGCGCATCGACATAGACTTCCACCTTCTGGCCGACCTGAACCTTCGCGATATCGATATCGCTGATGTTGGCATCGACCTTGAGCTTGCTCATGTCGACGATCTGAATAGCAGGGCCACCGACGCTGCTCGGATCGCCCGGATCGATGTTCACCGCTGCGATGACACCATCGTAGGGAGCGACGAGTTCGGCGCGCTCACGATTGATGCGTGCGCCCTCGAGAGCGGCTTCAGCTTGAGCGATGCCCGCAGCCACTTGCGCACGCTGCGAGTTGGTCGGGTCGGGGTTGAGACGCTGGCGAGCGGCCTCGGCAGCGACGACGTTCGACTGAGCAAGAGCGATGCGATCTTGATCGGCTGGCGCCATCAACTTATCGAGGGTAGCCTGCGCTTGAACAACCTGCTGCTCAGCAACTTGAATGCCGGTTACTTCGCTCTGGCGAGCTGCCTCATAGGCCTTAACCGCCATTTCGACCTGTTTTTCCAGCTGACGCATGGTCGCTTCAGCTTGAACATAGGCGGTATAGTACATTTCGCGTGAGCTATCGCTTAGCTTGTTATCGATAGCCTTGCCTTGAGCGTTGGTTGTGGTCGGGTTAGAAGGATTGTTACCAGTGCTCTGCACATACTCCCAATCGCTCTTGGCCTTAGCATAGTTGGCTTGAGCAGTAGTCAGTGCATCGGTCAGCTGGTTCATCTGCGACTCGGCCTGAGTCTTGGCGATCGAAAGCTGATTTCTCACCGACTCCAAGTTCAACTGTGCAACATTGAGCGCCGCACGAGCAGTTTCAACATCCTCTTCTTTGGGACCAGCTTGAAGCTGGGCCAAAGCGGCCTGGGCAGCGGCCAGCGAAGCCTGAGCAGCGCGAACCTCATAGGCTTTGGGCGGCTCGGTCAGAGCAGCCTCTTGTGCTTTGGCGCTTGCAAGGGCGGCTTCAGCCTGCTGAACCTGTTGGTCGAAGGTGCGCATGTCGAGGCGAGCCAAGACCTGGCCTTTGGTAACAACGTCACCTTCTTCAACAAGCACCTCGCTAACGGTGCCATTTACCTGGAAGACCAGATCCGACGACTGATTAGCCAATACAACGCCGGTGCCACTCACACCCAGCGAAAGTGGAATATTCGACGAAGTTGTGAGCGGTGAAGTTGGTTGAACAACGGGCGCCTGGGTAGGGGCCGTTTGTGCAACAACCGAAGTTGCCTGAGGTGCTGGTTGGGCTACAGGATCGCCACAAGCGGTTAAGCTCAAGGCGACTAATCCAGCTAAACCGCCGAAGGCAATTCGCTTAGGATTCATAAAACGTCTTCTCCTATATCTGGACAGGCTGGATCGTATTACCTTTTCGTCCCCTGTGCCGTATGCTAAAAAGTTGTCTCTTAAAACGAACAAAAGTGAATACTCAATCGGCTACTGAAGCCGTTGTTTCGAATGAGTTTCGTGCTGATCGGCTGCTTCAGTTTGCGACTGCTGCTCAATCTCAGCACCATTCAGCTGATGCGCTATAGTGCCCTCCGATTCGCTCAGCGGCTGAGCGACAATGCCACTCGCCGCAGCAGAAGGCTGCTGAACTGATGAAGCCGCGTTACGCCTCCATAAGCGTTTAAAGCCTGTTGTAAACGAGTCGAGCAAGCTGTAGGCACTTGGCACCACTAGCAAGGTTAAAAACATCGATGTTAACAAACCGCCGATCACCACCACCGATAAGGCTCGTCGCAACTCAGCACCCTCTCCAAGGCCGATCGCCGCTGGAAGGCTACCTGCGATCAAGGCACAGGTGGTCATCAAGATCGGACGCAAACGAATGGCGGCAGCTCGTTGAATAGCGAAATGCTTTTCTAGGCCTGCACGACGCAATCTATTGGTAAAGTCTACCATTAGGATCGAGTTTTTAACAACCAAACCGAGCAACATAATCAGACCGATCATGCCGAAAATGCTCAGTTCGATATTGGTCAAACGCAATGCCAAAAAAGCTCCGATGAAGCTAAAGGGCATTGCCAGCATAATGACAAAGGGTTGCAAAAACGAGCCAAACTGGGAAGCTAGCACCATATACACAAAAATGACTGAAAGGCCCATGGCGATATAGAGCGTTGTAAAACCTTCGGCCTGCATCTCAGCCGTACCGCCAAAGCTTACCGTTACGCCTGCAGGTTTCTGCATTTGTTCGATAGCTGCCGCTAGCTCCATTTGAACTTCTGTTACATTCCTCCCTTCGACATTCGCTCCAATCAATACCTCATTCATGCGATCATAACGACGAATAAGCGTCGAGCTACTGCGTAATTCTACATCAGCGATAGCACTCAAAGGTAAATTACCGTTCGGTGTTGGCACGCTAATACTGCGAATAGCTGCGATTCCAACGCGATCTGATGGCTCTAAACGCACAACGACATCATATTCATCGCCGCCTTGGCGGAATTTCGTAGCCGTCTCGCCGTTGATCAGAGCGCGCACCGAACTGGCAATATCATCGTTTGTGAAGCCAAGATCGCCCAATTTGGCGGGATCGAGTCTGAAGGCGACCTCGGGCCGACCCGGCTTATAGCTGGAGTCAATATCGGTCAAGTAGCTGTATTGTTGCGCTCCAGCCTGCAACTGAGCAAGAAATGGTTCGATCGTCGGAATCGGATCGACACTCAAGACGCGGATCTGAATATCGCGCCCATCCAAACTTGCCGAAGCGCCGCCCTCGATGGTTGGCTTACCAAAAGCGAGGTTTGGCACAAAGGCAAGCTCTTGACGCAAGCGCGCCATCACCGGCTCTAAGCGAGCACCCTCGTGAAGTTTAACTGAGAAGGAAGCTTGCTCGGCGGTTCCGCTACCTCCAACCGATGCCAAAATACTTTCAACATCGGGATCAGCTAAGACCCGACTTTCGAGTTCAAGCGCGATCTCGTTCGTTCTTTCAAGCGGTGTGCCAGGCGGAAGCTCAAAGGCTAGCGCGAATTCCGGCTCTTCCGACGATGGGAAGAATGCAAATTTCAAACCACCAGCAGCGATAATGCTCAAAATGAAAACCCCAATCGCCACCAACATCACAAGCCAGCGGCGTTTTAAGGTCCAAGCCAGAACCGCTTCGTAACTGCGTGCCAAACCGCCCAGCGGCTCGTTAGCTTCTTCGATCACATCTTCTTCAGGCGTCAGCTCGCGATCATGTTCCGGTCTGATAGCGTCCTGCTTGCGCTTAAACCAGTGTGCCGACAACATTGGTCCCAAGGTCAGAGCTTCAACCAACGAGATCGCCATGGCGCTGGCAACTGTAATGCCGAAGGCTTTAAAGAAGATGCCCGTAATACCCCCCGAAAAGGCGACTGGCAAGAAGACCGCAATCACGGTCAACGACATAGCCAAAACCGAAAGCGAAACTTGAGCCGTTCCGCGGCTAGCCGCAAGCCTTGGCGAGATGCCGCGCTGCATCTGGCGGAAAATATTTTCACGAACGACAATCGCGTCGTCGATTACCAAACCGACCGAGACCGAGAGCGCTAGCAGTGAGAGCAAGTTAATCGAAATGTTAAAGAAGGCTAGAGCCGCAAAGGTCGCGATCATAATGACCGGCAAGCCGAGAATGGTAACAAGCGTGTTGCGCAGATCGCGAAAGAACAAAAACACAACTAACATAGCGGCCACGCCAGCCACCAACAGCTCTTCGATCGCCGAGCGAACCGAAACGCGTACATCTTCCGATTGATCTTCGGGAACGGTATATTGCAGATCAGGATTGTCACGAAAGATCTGATCGAGCTGAGCATAAATGCCGTCGGCAACTTCAACAATGTTGGTGCCAGACTGACGCACAACACCAAGCACAATCGCATCTTTGCCATCAAGGCGCGAATACTGTTCCACCTCGGCAATACTATCTTCTATGCGAGCGACATCGCCGATTCGATAGTTTGTGCCGGTGATCTGAATACGTGCGATATCTTCGGGAGTCAGCAACATGCTGGGCGCATGCAGACTCACATCTTGGCCGTCGATCGTAATGGTGCCTAAACCGCGATCAGCATTCGCCGACTGAATGGCACGGGTGATTTGAACAGGCAAAATACTATAGGATTTGAGCTTTTCCAGATCCATCAAAACGTTGATCTGGCGCAAACTGCCACCCGAAACCGAGATGGAACCAACGCCAGGCGCCTGTTGCAAACGCGGAACAACCTCCTCATCGACGATCTTACGCAACTCAAGCGGAGAGCGTTCGGTCGAACTCGAAATCACCAACTGCATAATTGGTGTCTGGTTCGGGTCAAACTTCAAAAAGACCGGATCAAGGACGTCTCGAGGCAGACTCGGCACAACCGCATTCACTTTATCGCGTACATCGGCCATGGCTTGGTCGACCGAAGTGTCGAAGTCGTATTCGACGATAAACAGCGAAAAGCTATCACGCGAGATCGACGACACATGTTGCACACCACTCAGAGTGATCAACTGGTCTTCGATCGGTTTAGCAACCTGTTCCGCCATCGTCTCTGGCCCCACACCCGGATAGGTAATAGTCACAGCGACGACAGGTATCTCAAAATCGGGCAACAGGTTAACCGGCAGGGTCGAATAGGCCAATCCACCGACCACAATCGCTAGCAACATCAACATTGTGATGAAGACAGGCTGCTTGATCGATGTATCAGAGATAATCATCCCCTTAAGTTCTGGCTCTCTCTCGGCGTGTTCCATCTCTCCCTCTCTATCGCTGTGTTCATAGTTGGGCACACAAGCACCCAGACTAGAATGTTGATCAGCAGAGACGCGGGTCGTGGCAACGAACGTTCACAGCACAAATCGCTTAGTACTTCAAAGAGTTACAAACGCAATCAGGCACGAGAAGCCTTGGCCTTAATATACACAATGCACGCGTTCGAAAACGTGTGATATTCAGTTGTTAAATTGCAACGCGAGCTATGCTTGACAGCCCTTTTACTATACAGTAAGTTATACTTACTGACAAGTAGTTTGTTTAACTACCTCGTTCAATTACTCAGAATAGGTAGCCGCACATGACACAATCTCTTCGCGAACGTCAACGCATGCTGGTGCGAGAAGAGATCCTCCAAACAGCTCATACACTGCTTGGGCAGAAGGGTTTTGCTGTTTCGATGGATGAGCTCGCTAGTTGCGTTGGCGTGTCTAAACCGACACTCTACAGCTATTTTCCGACCAAAGAAGATCTTTTGGTAGAAGCGATATTGCACGAGCTACGGCCCCTTTTACACCTTTTTGAAGCTGAACTAGCGGCCGAACAGAGCGCTTTAGCAAGCTTAGTGTTGTTATTGCAAACGGTTATCAGCTTCAAAAGCGATACGCAAACCGTTTTATTACGTAGCCCAAACCCTGAGCTTACACGCTTAGTCAAGAACAACCAGCAGATTATCGAGAGCTTCCAACGCATGCATCAGATCGTGCAAGAGCTGGTGCAGCGTGCTATCGACCAAGCAGAGATCGATCCTTCGCTCGATCTTCAAGCGATCGTAGCGCTCTTTTTCTCACTCGCTCTGTCGGTTCATCCACCAACAAACGCTGCACAAGCTGATCCCCACGCTGGGTTGGCAGCAGATACAGCTTCGATTGTGCAGCTTTTTCAACGAGCAGTTCAGCAATCACATTAAATATGACGACAGAGTTTTATGCTTGGTTACCAAATTTCGATCGATTTAAGCAAGAAACGACAGAATCCGTAGTGAATATACGGCTGATGAAGAGGTGATCGGATCGTAAAGCGATCAATCACCTCTTATACCGTTTAGAGGCTGTATCCAAGTAGCGAAAACGAGAATAATGCTCGATTACATTACCTGAACAAGGGCCCCAACTTGAGGAATAGGATAGTTACGCGGATAGATCAGATAGATCGTGCCATGTGGACGCAACCAACAGGCTTCCAGCTCTTTGCGCTTGTAAGTGCGACGAACTTGATCGAGCTGTTTGGCTGCAGGGTCGGCCACAATCACATCGCCACTCTCATCGATTCCGATCGCCACAATTAGGTGCCCGTTGCTCTTAGGAATTGGCGCTCCCGTAAGTTGGCCTTCCTTCCAAGCGATGCTCATGACCACAGGAATACCCAAGGCGAGCCACTCGTCAAGCTGATCGATGCTGTCTAGGCGCGTCACAAAGCTCTCTAAACCTAGACTAGCAGCATAGGCTACATTAAAAGACCAGTTGCCATAGCCCTCATACGTTGCATCGTAGACCGCCGGGGCTACCAAACGCGGCACCGATTGCGGATCGATAAAGGGTGCGAGAACTGGATCTCCAGTTCGCTTATACCAATAGCCCAGCACCATAGCTAAAGAGGTCGGACTACACCAACCATCTTGTTCATCGTAGCTAAACTGCGAAAAATAGGGCGGCTCGAGGCTACAGACAGGGTGAGCCGCTTTAGCATCGGGCTGAACCACATCGCCGCTACAACTCAGCGACAAGCCCTTCAGTTGGGGCAGTGCGCCATCAGGAGCGCTGAAAAGCGCTACAGCAACCTGTACCGCCTCCGCTGGACGGCGCAACACCAGGGTATCAGTTGCCACATAGGCGTCGTCGTCGCTCTGAGAGGCAAAGCTGGTGCGGCGCGAACCTTGGCCAGCGCTGTCCCAAAGAGCTATACGATACCAATTGCTCTCGTGATCGGCATACTTCACACGCAGGCGGATCTCTATCGCACTATCTTTCGGAGTAGAAGCCTCCCAAGAAGGGATGATCTCAGTACAATCGCTTGGAATGGCAATCAGGGGGCTGAGCAAAACCGCTGTCGCGTACGGCTCGCTGGCAGTGCTCCAAGTTTGGAACGATGCAACTGAATCCCACCGCAGAGTTGTTGATGTCATAGGTTGTGTAACACCATTATTTCATACTGAATACATTCAGATAATCGTTAAGCATACCATAAAAAGCTATTTCTCACTCGTAGCTGTTTTAAAGCTATTTCGTCTTTGTAGAGACAATCTGTCGGCACAAACAGTGCAAAACAGGCCTATCACATAGTTTAGATTCCTCAGATTGAAAAAAGTCGTCACTCTCTCAAAAGCTCCTTGTATCTAGAACAATAACTCTGTTGATGTTCAATGTCTCAACGAGAAAAAATCACGGTCTAAAGAAAGTTTAAGGGACATGGTATACTGAAAAGAGTGGAACGCTTTTTATATCTGGAAAACTGTTATGAGTGAACATAGGTATGGTTTCGCAACCAAAGCAATTCATGTAGGACAGGAACCTGATAGTGCAACCGGTGCGGTTATCGTTCCCATTTATCAAACAAGCACCTTTGCTCAAGAAGCAGTTGGCGTCACCAAAGGCTACGACTATTCGCGCAGCGGCAACCCCACCCGCAGCGCTCTCGAAAAAGCATTAGCCGCGCTCGAAGGAGCCAAATACGGCTTAGCCTTCGCAAGCGGTCTCGCAGCTGAAACAACCATTCTGCTCAGCCTGCTCAAAACAGGCGACCACGTGATCTGTGGCAACGATGTCTATGGAGGCACCTATCGCCTCTTGGTGCGCGTCTTCGAGGATAAAGGCATTAGTGCCGACTTTGTAGAGAGCAGCGATCCGGCTGCGGTAGAGGCGGCCATTCGCCCCAATACTCGCTTGATCTGGCTCGAAACGCCGACCAACCCCTGGCTGAAACTGGCCGATATCAGCGCCATCAGCGCGATCGCCCACAAACACGGCGCGCTAACCGTGGTCGATAATACCTTCGCCTCGCCCGCCTGCCAACTGCCGCTCGAACTGGGTGCCGACATTGTGCTACACAGCACTACCAAGTATCTCGGCGGCCACAGCGATGTAGTAGGCGGCGCAGTGCTGCTCAACGATCAGCAGCTCTACGAGCGGCTCAAGTTTGTGCAGAACGCCGCTGGCGGCACACCCGGCCCCTTCGACTGCTGGCTGGTGTTGCGCGGTATTAAAACCTTGGCGCTCCGCATGCGCCAACACGGCGAAAACGCTCTCGCAGTCGCCAAATTCCTCTCAGAACACCCGAAGGTCAGCCAAGTGATGTATCCTGGGCTCGAGAGCCACCCCCAACACGAACTAGCCCGTCGCCAAATGGCAGGCGGCTTTAGCGGTATGGTCTCGTTTATCGCCAAAGATGGAGAGGCCGCTGCCCGTCAGATCGTGGCTAAAACCAAGCTCTTTACGCTTGCAGAGAGTCTAGGTGGTGTCGAGAGCCTGATCGAGCTACCAGCCGCTATGACCCATGCTAGCGTCGCCGGATCAACGCTTGAGGTTCCGGGCGGTCTTGTTAGGCTGAGCGTCGGAATCGAAGACAAGCAAGATCTGATCGACGACTTGCAACAAGCACTTGATAGCTTAGGCTAGTCTCTCCTCCATCCATCGAAACCTGTCTATCGAAGTGTCGAAGTGCTGCATCTCAGCCCTACGGCACTTCGATAGCAGCCAATAGCACACGAGTCGCCAGCACGAGCAGCTTACTACTCGTATTTCAAGCAAGCTCCAGATTCCCATGACGCTAACCACAACCCAAATAACAGCACTTATAGAAAAGCAAAATCTTGGAAGCGTCCATTCGTGGTATCGCATTCCAGCTGATGATGACAACCAAATTTATGTTGTTAATAATGAAATCATTCTGCGCCTCAATGCACTGGAACCAACCAACTATAAGTTCCGCAAAGAGGCTCTGATCTACCAGCGCTTGCGCACCACAGACCTGCCCGTCCCACAGGTCTTAGGGCTCGACACATCGCACCATATCGTGCCCTACGACGTAATTCTGCTCGAGCGCCTGACTGGCGAGCGCGGACTACATGTTTGGCCCTTAATCGATGCCGAAACACGTAATCAGCTTTCATACTCCCTCGGTGTAGCCCTAGCTACTGTCCATAATCAACGCTTTTTACATTACGGAGGCTATACCGAAGAGAGCAAAAAGCTCGGCAATCACGATAACTGGCGCAGCTATCTGCTCGACAAAGCTGCAGAGAGTCTGATCACGCTATGGCAATGCGAAGGGCTGCCCGCCATGATGTTGTACGGCGTCGAAGACTTTCTGATGCGCGCAACTGTGCCCGCTAGGCCAACGCCTTCGTTGGTACACGGCGATTTCGGCTTGCATAATGCGCTCTTCGCTCGTGGCAAAAAAGGTTGGTATCTTAGTGGCCTGCTCGACTTCGAGTGGGCGCTGATCGGAGACGCTGAATACGAATTCGCTACCGGTCTGCTGATCGAGCCAGACGAAGTCAATCCGATAGCGGGTCCTTTTTTGCAAGGCTATCGCACAGTCCGCAATCTCCCTGCTGGTTGGGAACAGCGAACCTTGATCTATCGTCTGATCTATCATCTTACACTCTGCGCAGTCGTCTGGAAACAGTATGGGGGCGATCAAGCCATGCTGCGCTATCATCGAGGGGTGATCGCTGACATTCTCAAAACTGTCAAATAAGATTCAAGGAGTGCCTATGCGACGATTACTGATCGTCTTGCTTGTATTGCTCCTCCAGGTTCATCCGCTCTTGGCCCAGAGCGGCGATTTTATCTTTGTCGATGAAATCGGCGACCTCAACCGCAATCAGATCGAACGAGCCGCACAGCCCCTGATTCGGCGCGGTGCTAGCGTAGCGATCTTTCGGGTAGAAGGTGGGGGCGCCGATGATTTTGTCGCTCGTCTACGAGCCACTGGCCTAGCACGCAGCAGCACCCAAGTCGACCCAGATATGATCGCCGTCTATGTGAGCACCGATCCCAACTATAGCGAGATCTGGGGTGGCGATAGCTGGAATGCCGCTTTAGGTGTAAACGATAATGCTGAGACGCTGCGGACAACCGTTCTCAACCCAAAATTGGCTAGCGGCGATATGAGCGGCGCTTTCATTGAAACCCTAGGGGCAATCGAAAATGCTATCGTCAATCCCCCCAAAGCGGGCGGCGGCAATATCTTCAATATCAACTTTATCCCGCTGATCATCGGCGGTTTTAGCTTCCTCTTCCTGCTCTTGGGCGGCGGGGCTTTTATGCGCTGGAACAACAGTCGCAAAATCCTGCGCCAAGCCAGCAATCAACACAATCGCCAAAAAGAAGCGGCGGGCGTTGCTATCGCCGATCTAGCTCAAGCTCTCGATAAAGCGCGAGAAAAGGCACGTTTCGACAGCATCTCCTATGCCGACGCCGATGTGCAACAGCTCAGCCAAGCGCAGCAACAAGTTGAACAGCAATTCCAACAATTGCAATTACGCTTTAGCGAGATCGAAGACGAGTTCAACCGCCATCGCAAACCCAACGTAGCCGAATACACCACAGCGGCCAGCGCCTATGAGCAAGTCGCAACAGAGATCGCGCAAGTGCGCAGCCAGTTGGCCGAAATCGAGAATAAACGACTTGAACTCGATCGGCTGGCCCAACAAGCGCCGCAGGAGATCGACCAATCAAAAAAAGTCTGACCGACGCCGCCACGGTCTGGAGTGAGCTTCAGGGCGAAATGCCTAATCAAGCTGGCGTATTATCACCGGCCCAAAAGCTCCTCGAACAAGCCGAAGCGCAGTTCGATGCACGCGAAGCAAGTGCAGCGATCACAACTGCCCAGGCGGCGTCGGAACAAGCTAAGCTGCTGCGCGAACGACTACAGCGCTATATCGCGCTGCGAGCCGCGATTGTACAAGGCCGCAAAGATGCCGAAGCAACCCGCGCCGACGGCTACAAGGTCGAGGCCAGCCACACTGCGCTCGACAAAGCGCGCGAGCTTTTATCGCAAGCGGCACAGATTCTGCAACAAGGAGGCGATCCACAACAGAGCTTCGAGCAGGTTCAAGTGGCGCTCGACGAAGCCCACACCTATGGCCCAGGTCTAGTCAGCATCCGCCAATCGAACGACGAGCGTATCGCAGCCCTCGAGAAGCGTGGCGAGCAGGTCGCCGAGCTAATTGTGCTGGGCCGCGAGCAGTTCGATATCGTCGACGAGTTCGCCGAAAGCACCTGGAGCGATATTCGCGGCAACGGCACCGAGGCCCAAAACGCCGCCGATTTAGCCCAAACCTATTGGAATCAAGCCAAAGAGCTAAATACGATGCAGACCCAGGGCTTTATCGAGGCACGCGACAGACTCAACCAAGCCGACAGCCTGCTCGACAAAGCGACCGCTCTGATCGACGCGATCATCAAGCGTCTCAGCGATCTACAAGCGGCTCGCAACGCCGCCCAAGAGGAGATGAACGCGGCACAGACCGATATCGAGCTGGCCGAACAGTACATCCGCAGCAACGATCCAGAGATCTCGCAAGAGCCCGATCAGCGTCTGGCCCAAGCGCGAGCTTATCTGCAACAAGCCCAAAACGAGGCCCAGAAGCCCAAACCCGATTGGCTGGAACTGGTGCGCCTAGCACAGGCCGCCAACAACGAAGCTGATATCGCCCTACACAACGCCCGTAGCGAGGTCGAAGCTATTCGCAAGCTCTTAGAGCAGATCGAGCGGGCGCGCGGCGTGGCCCAAAGCGAAGTCGAAAAGATCGAGCAGTTCGTGCGCATTCACAGCGGCGACTTCACCGCCAGCCAGCTACAAAAGATCGATCAGCTCCATCGTCAAGCCCAGATCGCTCAGGCGGGCCTACAGCAATCGCAGCAGGTCGAAGACTTGGCGCGCCGCAAAAAGTTGGAAGAGAGTTTTCAGGCTTACACTGAGCTGCAAAACCAAACCCAACAGGTCTATCAAGAGCTTTACAGCCACTTCCAACATATCGATTCGTGGCGCAAACAGCTCAACCAAAAGCGCGACGAAGCCGAGCTCATCCTCAATCGCGCGAATGCGCTGCTCCCAAACCAGAGCGTTCGCGTGACCTATGACGAGCCGACAAAGCTGATCAATGAGGCCCGCCAGCTGCTTAAGAGTGTGGCGCGCGGAGCAAACAGCGAAGCCGAGATCAAAAAGCAGATCGAGGTCGCGCACCAAGCCAAGGTGAAGGCCGAGCGCGCGCTGCAACTGCTACGAACAGCGTCGCGCAACTACTCACAAGGCCCAATCAGCCCGGGGCCGATCATCATCTCGGGCGGCGGCTGGGGCGAACGGCGCAACCCTTGGCCCAGCGGCGGAAGCAGCCGACCCTCTAGCGGAAGCAGCCGTCCTCGCAGTAGCGGCGGCAGTCAGCGCACCTGGGGCGCGGGCAGTCGAGCGGGCGGCAGTTTCGGCGGCGGCAGCCGTTCAGGTGGCGGCTTCGGCGGCGGCAAACGCTCGGGCGGAGGCTGGTAGCTTAGCCGTTCAAAAGTTGACAAATCGCCCCGCTTCATCTACAATAGTGGGGCGTGCGGGAGTAACTCAGTTGGTAGAGTGTCTGCCTTCCAAGCAGATTGTCGCGGGTTCGAGTCCCGTCTCCCGCTCCACACCAGAAAGCCCTCCATCGATTGTGATGGAGGGTTTTTCGTTTGCCCAAGCTCCAACGGGAGCAATTTAGGGACCAGTTTTAAGGGCGGAAGGTTCCCTAGCCTCCATTCGATCTTTAGCGCGTCCGCCTACGGCTACCAAAACGCCGCCCATCCATGCAAGCTATCAAGCGCCTCGCAGCTTGCGCTGCCAAAGAGCTTATTCACCACACGAGCCACCAAGACTCTGTGTCTTTTTAGAGGGTTGTTTAAGATATTTGGGTGATTGCTTCAGGGCTGTAGAATGCTACAGTTGCGATCAAGCAGCACCCTTCGACAGGCGGTTCCTGTGGTTCAGCAAGCGGTTCCTGAGCCTGCCGAAGGGCAGGGTACGAGTTCATTGGTAGGGCTGTGCTCCCCTCTCCTGCTTGCTATGCATTAGCCAAAAGTCGTGTCGGCAGCAACAGGCGATCGTTCGCATAGCATCACAGAATTATCCTTGAGAGCACAGAACTCAGAGAGCTTGTCTGCGATTTCGCTACGCGAAATCGCAGACAACATCACCATTCAGCCCCTCGCCCGCAGTGCGGGAGAGGGGGTCGGGGGGTGAGGGCTGACCGCCCGGATGGGAGGATAAGCCTCTGATAGCCGAAGGCGGACGCGCCAGGGATGGAATGGGAGCTATAAGCCTTTTACGTCTGAGGAGATAGAAAACGCACTCTGACTTGAGATCACGCCAGCCGATCAACCAGATGATGGAGCGAGATCAGTCTGCTCTTGGCCTCAAGCGCACTATACGCGCTCTCAGAAAACTTATCTTCTACCTGGGCTTGCAGTTCGCCTGCCTGCTGCTGAATGGGGCGAGCGCTGGAGGGGTGCCCGCGCAGAACCAAACAGAAGAGCAGGGCATCTTCATAGGCTCGGCGCTTGACACAACAGTGCGCCAAACCCAACAGCGCCTCGAAAGCGTTGGGAAGCACTTGGCGCTCGACCGCGACTCGATAGGCCTCGCGATAGGCGGTCAGAGCTTGATCGAACTGATTCAAACGAAAACGCAGATTGGCGTAAGTGTTGAGGGCTTGAGTCAGTTCCCAATCGACCCCAAGCTTACGCATCAGAGCGATACTCTCGTGCAGCAGGTACAGAGCTTCCTCATAGGCCTGATCTACGAGCGCAACTTGGCTCAGATAGAGCATTGTGATAGCGATGCCATAGGTGTAGTTGGCATTGCTGGCGATCATCAGACATTCGCGCAGCAGAGTTCGCGCCTCGTCGTATGCTCCCGATGCAATCAAGACCGGGCTACAAAAGCTGACACAAAAGACCATTCCGCAGGGTGCATCAAGCTTGCGATAACAGGACAACGCGCTGCGAAAGGCCTGCTCTGCCTCGCTGGTGCGCATCTGGGAATGGTAGTACATGCTCAACCACGTGTGGCATAAGGCCTGACTCCAGAGATCGTGCGGGCTGAAATAGCTTGTGGCTCGATGCAAGGAGCGATCGGCCTGCTCATACAGACCCAATTGAAAGGCGATCCAGCCCAAAGTGATCTCTACTTGACAACGCAAGGTTTGATTGGAGCCTTCAGCCAGAAGCGCGCTGCTCTCGCAGGCCGCATCATAGGCCTGCTCGAAATTGCCCAAGCGCGAAGCGATATGACTGTAGTGCCACAAAAGCTGAGCAAGCGTTTCGTGCACTGTCTGATCGTTATGGGCTTCAAGCAGCCTCTGCAGCACCTCGATGGCTTCGCAAAACCAGCGCTCACCCTCTTGCAGATGGATATGGAATTCGCAATACCACTGCAAAGCCTCGCCCGCAGCGCGAAAATAAGCGTGTTCACGCTGGGCAAGCGCCCAATCCCACATGGCACGAATATTATCGAGTTCGCGCGAGATCTCGTCACGAACCGCAAACTGCTGTTTCTGTTTCAGCGGCTCAGCGCGCTCTTTCAGCCAGTGGGCATAATAGGCTGCATGGCGTTGATAAGCGCTGCTCTGCTGTGTGGGCTGCTCGGCCAGACGGGCCGCCGCATACTGGCGGATCACTTCGTGCAGCTCGTAGCGTCCATTCTGTTGACGCCGCACTAAGGATTTGTCGATCAGTTGAACCAAAATCGTTAGGTTGGCTTGGGCGACATACTCAGCGGCGGCCCGTTCGAAGCCACCTCGAAAAACCGCGAGCTGGCTCAGGGCCTGACGCTCGGCCTCGGACAGCAGTTGCCAAGAATAGTCGACCACATCGTGCAACGAGCGGTGGCGCTCGGGCAGTGTGCAGCCCGAAAGATGCTGGTTGTGCAGACTACGCAGCAGCTCTTGCGCGATCTCTTCGAGCGAGAGAATACGCACCCAACCGGCAGCAAGCTCGATCCCTAGCGGCATGCCATCGACCAGACGACAGATCGTCGCCACAAGCTCTTGGTTTGTATGGTTTAGTTGAAAGCCCTGTTCGATGCGTTGGGCGTGCTCGCTAAACAGAGTCAACGCCGACGAATGCTGTCCCAATTCGTTTCGTTCAGCTTGGGGAAGATCTAAACCACCGATCTCCATCACCCAAGCGCTAGCAAGCTGCAAGCGTTGGCGCGAAGTGACGATCATCTTGAGGCGGGGCGCTTCGCTCAGCATGCGCTGGATCAAGCTGAGCGTTTCGTTGTCGGAGAGCAGCAGATGTTCGATATTGTCGAGCACCAGCAGCATCGAACGCTCGCGCAGATAGGCCAGTAGCTGATCGGTCGGGCCCGACGAGACAGCCACCGGGATTCCGAGCAGATTGGTGATTGTGCCAGCGATAAAACTGGGCACTCGGGTAGCGGCCAACGAGATAAAGGCGACGCCATCGGGGAAGCTGGTTAGCTCTTTGGCGACTTCGACTGCGAGGCGGGTTTTGCCGATGCCGCCCGGGCCGAGCAAGCAGATCAAACGGCAGTCATCGGCTTGAATCAAACGCAACAGGTCGTGGCGTTCGCGCTCACGTCCGATAAAGGGCATCAAATAGGTCGGGAAGCCGAGCGGCTCGGAGATGGTCTCGACCAAAGCGTTTGGCTCCGCTTCGGGGGCTGGGATCTCGCGCGCTACTTGCATCCAACGTTCATAGTCTTGCGGAGCGATGTGCAACACTTGGGCGAGACGTTCTGCCATATGAAACGATGGACGTCGCTGGCCGCCCTCGATCTTGCGTATCGTTTGCGTTGCACAACCTGTCAGCTCTGCGAGTCGGTCTTGGGTGAGGCCCTGTTTCTGGCGTATCCGCTTTAACCAAGCTCCAAAAGAAAGGTGCTCACTCATACCTGTCCATCCCTCACTCCTCCTGTAATGGTGCAAGGTCGTTCGCTCAGCACACAATCACAACGATTATTTTGGTTTGCAAGACAGACGCAATTTATACTTGATGAGAGGCCATTATACCGTTTGCACCCACCCTTCCACTATCCATCATACGTTGTAGATTGCTTCAACCATAAGTCGTGTATCGGTCGACAGCGGCTCTGTATCTGTGTATAGCAAATCCGTTTAAATCCTTGAGCTCGTGTAAGGCAGAAAACAAAAACCGGGAAAGAGTAAGTTCCACTCTGCCGAAGGCCAAATAGAAAGTCATCAATCGGATTTGGTATTACACAAGCAAGGCGCACTTTTTGTATCTGCAATGTATCTCTCCTGTAGCTTCAGATCTGCGGCCCAGCGTGATGTAATAAACGCGTTGATAGCGTCTGACCTCGAAAACAAAAGCTATAAGGAGTTACGACTGCGATGATTATGCAGCCTAGCCAATCAGAAGCCATTTTAGATACAGCCCTCGTAGAAGCACTACGCGCCAGCGTTGAAGGAGAAGTGTTAGAGCCAGGCCAGCCCGCTTACGACGAGGCGCGCAAATTAGCCAATGCCCGTTTCGATCGCCACCCAGCCTTGATTGTACGCTGCCAAACGACCCAAGATGTTGTTACAGCCGTTCGTTTCGCTCGCGCCCACGAGCTGCCGATCGCCGTACGTAGTGGCGGTCACAGCCTGTCTGGTTTGAGTGCCTACGACGGTGCGCTTATGGTCGATCTTCAGCCTATGAACAAGATCGATCTCGATGCAGTCTCGGGCGTGGCGCGCGTTCAGATGGGTGTCACCAACGGCATGCTGGTGCAGGGTTTGGGCGCCCGAGGCTTCGCCACCACCACCGGCACCTGTGCAAGCGTCGGTATGGGCGGCTCCACCCTAGGAGGCGGTATCGGTTGGCTGATGGGCCGCTTCGGCATGACGATCGATAACGTGCTGGCCTTCGAACTTGTGACCGCTGAAGGCGAAGTGATCGTTGCCAACGACGAAGAAAACCCCGATCTCTTCTGGGCTTTACGCGGCGGCGGCGGTAACTTCGGTATCGTTACCAGCATCGTCTACAAAGTGTATCAGCTCAGCCAGGTCTATGCCGGTCTGTTGATCTATCCGCTGGCGCACGGCCAAGCTGTGCTGCGTAGCTATCGCGATATTGTGATGAACGCGCCCGATGAGCTGATCGCTCACTCTACCATCACAACTATCCCCGATATGGGCGAGATTATTTTGGTTGCAGCCTGTTACTCTGGCGACGATTTCCAAGCGGCCGAACGCCTGTTGGCACCGCTGCGCCAAGCTGCACCACCCATAGTCGATCTGCTCGGGCCACGCAGCTATACCGAATTCTATATGATGGCTTCTCCGGTGTTGCCAGCCAACTGGAAATCGTTCGATACCGCTTATTCGCTGAGCCAACCGAGCGACGCCGCCCTCGACGAGATCTTTGCCATCAGCCAGCAGCGCTCGCCTAGCGACTGCATCATCATCCACTTGATTCAAGGCGCGGCCACCCGCGTCGAGCCTAGCGCTACCGCCTTTGCGTTACGCGAAGCGCATCTCTCGATCGCTAACGTCGGCCTGTGGGTCGAAGGCGATGGTGCTGCCAACATCGCTTGGGCGCGCGCAGCCTACGAACGCATGCTGCCCTTTGCCGACAAGGGTGTTTATGTCAACTTCCAAGGCGACGATGCTGACGAAGAGAGCCTGCGCGCTGCCTACCGCGCCAACTACCAGCGTCTCGCCGAGATCAAAGCCCGCTACGATCGTTACAATATCTTCCAGCTCAACCGCAATATTCCCCCAACGAGTCACAAATAACTACAAGGCCCACTGAAGAGGCTAAGAACTCTTCAGTGGGCCTTTCAATCCAAGCGTGCTCTTTTCGCAGTAATGTTATGGTTTCCCGCTAAGCAACATTGGTTTTCTTCTGCTTATCAAAACCGCTCAATGCTTATGTGTTATGTGTGAGATTGAGCCTATAGACTTCAAATCTCACACAAACTAGGTTGAGTTTTCGCAAATCGTTGGTTCGGACTGTCAGTACATCGCCAAAAGAGCTTGGTAAATACAGCATAATCGCAAAAGACGATGCCATTTAGGCAAACGCTGTTTCTACTACGATGCAATGCCACTCTTGAATCTCAGAGGACTCGCGCACAAGTTGTTGCGCCGCTTTCAATAAGGTCCGTATACGCGAAGGATGTAGCTTGAGCCTCTCCCCGATCTCCTCTATGCTGCGGTCATGCACATAATGGAGGTCAAAGATCGAAAAAAGGCGCTTATCCTTGTGTGTATACAGTATCTCCATAATCAGCCTTTGCAACTCCCATAGGTCAACCATATGTGTGGGCTGCTCGGATCTCGGCGCAGGGATTTGAACAGCGCGGTGATGCAATTCCTCCGATCGATCGAGGGAATCCGGCCGAATAGATCGCTTGATAGCTTTGCTATCGCGCATCGTTCGACGCACACTGTCGATAATCACCTTATAAGCCCAAGTCGAAAAGTGGCAAGCGTAACGGAAGTTCTGTAATGAGCGCACAATCTCTAGTAATGCGACCTGAATCAGATCCTCAAATTCATGCTGGCCGTCGCTGATCCAATGAAGCTGGCGCGACACTAACACTTGGCGGACACGCTGTTCAAGTTTTAACCATGCATCATCATGACAGACATGGTTGCGATCTCGAAGGGCATCAACGAGAACATGATCGTCGTGGTAATTCCCAATAGCCCGTCTGAGTTGATCTTCTGGGTAATCATCCGCAATCAACTCCGCTAAGGTCGTTGCATAGTTGTACTGTTCCTCTTCGCTTAGGCACCATCCACGTTCCCAGTTCAATTGGTGAATTGTGTGTAAACAACGCGAGAAAGTATTCCTGATCATGCTGTATTGCTCCACCAGCGTTACGATATCGACAGTAGCCGCTTGGATGCCCTTTGACATGCATTCCTGGGAGTTGGATCGAAAGGTTGTTTACCCTGTAACTTACATGTTGTTTCGCACTTGAGTAAAGACCTTACTTTAAAGAGTGGCACGAAAAGAATGCACGCTTCATAACCGAAACTATTTCGAATACAAGAGAACAGTTAGTAGTCCACCTTTGTTAAGGATATCATACATGCTTTTTATATTGCAATAAACAAAACCACAATTTATTAAAATTTAACCAATTACAATCAAGATTCAACAATTCACATCGTTCTTTGCAGCTTCACTCGAATAAATATACTAAATCTGCTCTATCTGAGTAAGTCTTCGTTGCTCCAAAAAACATTTATATATCGTTAAAAGTTAACAAATGGCAAAAACGATCTTCTCTTCTCCGCTAGTTCATTTCTTTCAGAAGAACGCTTTAAATGCTTAGATGTACTCAATATCTTTCGATCTTAGAACTTATATATGCCTTCTGCGAGTTTAAGGTCAATACCAATAGTTATGACCCCTTAACAGTAGATCTTTTCTCCTCATTCTATTAGCAACAGGCTCGCTATACTCTAGGTAAGCTCCTCCAAAGCTAAAAGGGGTGAACATTAAACGATCGGCTTGCCGCTGGCGAGATATAACGATGCACGCTCCAAACACAAGCATGCTCTTCAAGCTAAGCGGCTTGCAGAATCGAGCGCCACACAACATCCCGCTTTCTAGACGGGTTTGAGAGCGATAAACTCCTATCCGTCACGCTCAAATACTAACGGCTCAACACTATTTGTTAGCTCAATCTATTTCTTGATGGAGTGTGGTATGATACTGAAATAGAGATGTGACATTCTCACTTTATCAAACGGCTGTTACCAAAATGTTTTTGTTTTCATAGAATAAAAACATTTCTCCTGAGGTGCAGGCCAAGCCAGTTACAAGCCGTAAGGACTATAAGCAACTCTTTTTCGCATGTGTGCCATAAGTTTTATTGATACCTGAGTTAAGCATCGCTTGTATTTTCGCCTGAGCGATGCTTTTTCGATTCGTTGTGCTCTCGGCTCGAGGACTCATCCATTCCACATAACTCAACACGCTCCAAGTTCTCTACCAATCAGAAATGCACAAAACGCAGCTATTTTGGAAAAGTGATCGGGGATTTGCCCGCTTGAGGCTTGTGTTACAAGGCTGAATCGTAAGCGTTGAGAAGAGAAGTGATCAGTAACAGAGTGGGCAAACAGATCCGTTCGATACACTTGCTATCTATCAAAAGAAGTTCAGCACGCTTGCAGATAGCACAGCGCACGCTCGGTGTTTACCTGTTGGCTTGCTAAAGCGAGCCAAGCGCCTTTTAACAGAGCGCTTCTGCTAGAAAGCAGCGCGACAGATAAGCTGATCGTACACAGAGGAAGTATGGAGAAACGTAGCGAACTATTCGGCCGACATCTCAAAGCAGGTATGGCAAGTATCGCCTATCTGGAAGGTAAGACCCAACAGATAGTCGAAGAAGAACTTGGCGCTCCTCTACACATCGCTGGAGTGACACTCCAACGCTACAAAGCTGGCTATCTGCCATCTGACCCAGCCAGCATCGAACTTTTAGCAGAAGCCTGCGTCCGTCGCGGGCTGCTCGGCCGAATCTGGCTTGAGCGCTTTCTCGACGCGGCCCGTCTACCTGATTCGACAAAGCGCGATCTCATCGCCCGCCTGCTGCCTGAACAGCCTCCAAGCCATGCTGCCCTTTCGCAATCCAATCTTCCTCCTCCTTCCTATCGCCACTTTGTCATGCGCAGCTCGGCTTATCGCGCTGTTGTAAAGAGCTTGCAAAGCGAACATAGCACCAGCCAACTTGTAAGCCTGAGCGGCATGGGCAAAACCACCTTAGCCCACTATATCGCCAGCGAACAGCAATATGGTCAACAGGTTCCCAAGCTCTTCAGCGCTAGCGTCTGGATCAGCGACAATAACCGACCCAATTCGATCAGTTTACGTTCGCTAGTCGAGCGCATCGCACAGGTCTTAGATTATCCCGGGATCGCACTACTGCCCTTGGAAGAAGCCCTAAGCAAAAGCGAAGAGCTGCTGCGCCGTCACGCAGTGCTGATCGTGATCGACAACGCAGAAACCATTGGCGACAACGCGCTTTTACACTGGCTCGATCGCTTGCCGAAGCCGAGCCATGCCCTGCTGATCAGCCGCTTTAGGTTGCCAAACCTAAGCAATAGCGCCGTCATCGAACTTGGACCCATGAACACCAGCGAAATTCAGAGTCTGTTGAGCGACCGACTAGCGCGCAACAAGGATCATTATTTGTACGGCAAGCCCGCCGAAATAGATCGCTTGGCACAGCGTATCGGCGGCAATGCCAAAGCACTCGAATTAGCCTTTGGGCTGCTTTACTACCAGAATAGCGCTCTGCTTGAGGCCGAGCTGCCGAGCAGTCAGGTCGATCTGTTCAAAGAGTTGTTGGGCCGCAGTTGGCGCCTGCTCGACACACCCGCTCGCATGCTGCTCTACGCCCTAACCTTCTTCCCCGTCAGCGCTTCCAAAGAGGCCCTTGCCTATTGCGCCGATCTCTCGTTGGCGGGCTGCGAATGCCACTGCCAACGCTTGGTAGAGCTGGCCCTCTTCGAACAGGAACAAAGCGAAGGCCAGCAGACACGCTATCGTCTTCACCCCTTGGTGCGCGCATTTGCTACCAGCCAGTTCGCCTGTCTGCCCGATTATCAGCAAGAGCAGTTGCACATGCGCTGGCTCACGTGGTGCCTAGAGCTCAGCAACTCGAGCCCCCAGTATGGAGCGACGCCCGAGCAGCTTGCAGCCTTAGAGCAAGAATATGAAACCATTCAGAGCGCGATCATCTGGGCCGAAGACCATCGCAACGACCGAATCTTGATCAAGCTGATTGAAGGCTTGCGCCCGCTCTATACCCTACGCGGCTTGTGGGCCAGCAAGGTGCTCGAAAATCTGCGTCGACAGCGCGATGCTGCCCAACGTTTGGGCGACCAGAATGGGGTAGTTGTTGCGCTGGCCCAGAGCGTTCAGATCTTGAGCAAGCACAAACAACTTGAACAAGCGGCCTGCCCACTCGCCGAACTCCAACAGTTTGTTCAATCAAGCCAAGGCGCTTTGCAGCCCGATAGCATATTCGAGTATCAAGTAGCCTTAGCGCTCTACGCTACGGCACAGGGCGAACATCAGCGAGCGGAAGGACTTTGGCACGAGCTACTAGCGCCCGCCCAAGCGCGCAGCAGGTGGCACGCGCTCCAAGTGCGACGCTGGCTCGCCAACAGTCTGTTGGCTCAAGCGCAGTTTGAAGCGGCCCGAGCACTCTTCCAAGAGCTACGGGTCGATGCCGAAGCTATCAACGACATCGCCGCGCAGGTCGAAGGCGCGCTGCGGTTAGCTCAGATCGCGCTCGAAGAACGGGTCTTTGATAGCGCCGCTGCTGCGCTCGAAAGCTGCCGCAACCTGATCGATCACGATCCCGAACGGGTACATCGGGCCGAGTTCGCTTGGATCAACGGCCAATATCAGCGCAGTATGCTCGAGTACAGCGCCGCCTATAAAGCTTTTGAAGAGAGCGTAGAGTTGTTTGAACGCCTAGGGATGGAACACGAGGCCGAGCGCGCCCTAGACGATCTGCACAACCTAGAGCATGAACAGATTTTGCTTAACTAGTGCTGCTTCAGGAGCAATACAAGGAAGGCATAACTCAAGCTGTTGCATTGTTGGCTTTGGGGGCGGCTTCTGCACACAGAAGGACGTCGGGTTGTGGGCGGGATGTTGGTAGCCGGAGGCGGACGCGGTTAGAGCCTACTTGGGAGTGAGCCTTTAACGCCAGAAGAGCTGCAAAGTGATCAGCAAGATTTTGCATCAGCAAAACGTAATAGAAGACGAGCAGCCGCGTTGCTGCTCGTTTTGTATGCTAAAAGCAGAAAAGAGCAAGCTCTAGATCGCGTGTTGGTTGTCGCGGGTGGTGGCAAGCTGACCCAAGTGGCAGGCCTCGCTGAGACTGACCAGATAGGGCAGGTGCTCGCCATATTCGATCACGCTGATGCTGGCATTGGTCACCCAAATTCGGTTGATACGATCCATATTCATACCGAGCGCGTCAGCTACCAAGATCTTCACAACCACATCGTGCGTGCTGACCAGCACGGTTTTATCGGCATAGTTCTTACAGAGAGAATCTTTGAAATCAAGCACACGCTTGAGGATATTGCTAAAACTCTCGCCGCCCGGCATTTGCGCCCGGGTGGGATGCTCGCGCCATTCGCGCAAACCGTCGCCATACTCGGCTACGATTTCGTGGTAATATTTGCCCTCCCACAAGCCATGGTTGATCTCCATAATGGCGGGTTCGGCGTAGAATGGCACATCGGGGTGATAGGCGTGGATCGCTTCGGCAGTGTGTCGGGCGCGCTGCAAGGGGCTTGCAAAAATCGCGTCAAACTTCTCGTTGCGCAACCGCTGAGCAAGAGCTTCCGCCTGACGCTTGCCAAGGTCAGAAAGAGCGACATCTGCTTGACCCTGATAGCGATTGATGCGGTTCCATTCGCTCTCGCCGTGGCGCACAATAATCATTCGCATCGTGTATAACTCCTCACTGGTGTTCCAGTTGTGTATTGTCGGCTAGGAGAATAGTAAAGGCGCTATTCCGAGGCTATTATACTTGAAACTCTGCAGAGATTGTGAAGGACAACACAGAAGCAGCACGATCCAGCTCATAGCAAATCTGCTTGCTTTCTTCAGATTGCTGCGGCGAGGTCTTTCCCTTTCATTCGTTGCTTGGCGCGTCCGCCTACGGCTATTACCATCCCGCCCAACAAACGAGGCTGGTAGCAGTGTGCCGAAAGCGCTCCCAAAGCCGACAATTCAAACGAATTTCGTATCATTACAAACCGATCTCGCAACAGATTTGCCCTGCATGCAACTAGTCATCAGCGGTACACTGTAAAAAGTTGGTAGTCCTTTGGCATAAGTTGGTAGTACACTGTTAAAATTCAGCGGTACAGGCATTTCTTCCACTGTACACCACATTTCTCAGTCAGAACAACGAACAAAAAGAGAGGGAGCGCTTGAATAGCGGCACTCCCTCTCTTTCATTGTCAGCGCCCGATCGTTTATCTGCTCGTTCTCAAGGCACAGCGCCGAGCTAAGACGGCTTAAAAGTGCTTGCCAACGTAGTCGCTGTAGGTGGTGCCGATCGTCAGGCGGGTCGGTGTGCCCGTTTCATCTAGCTCAAAGACCGCCAGCTCGGCATTGGTGGCGTAGCCATCGTCGCTATCGGTCAGGAAGGTGTGCTCGCCAACCTTGGTCAGCGTCATAACGGTAGAGAGCGGATCGAGAGCGTTGGGCGCGAAGAGCACCAGCCCGCTCGGCCGAAGCGCGACTTGCAGATCGCCCCACGAGCTGCGATAGAGGCCGACATAACGCTCCAGACCTTCAAGCGATACGGGCGAAGGCGGAGGCGTAGTGGCCTTCACAATCGCCGGGGCGAGGATCTTCCAAGCCTGTTCGACATAGAGATCGGGCATGCCATCGTTGGCGTTGGTCATCACCACAATCGTGATCTTCTCTTTGAGGCTGAAGGAGAGCTGGGTGCGGTAGCCCGTCAACGAGCCGCCGTGACCGTGGCGGGTGCGCCCATCAACCCGCGTAATGGAAAAACCGAGGCCCCAACCGTGGGTCCAGTTGTCGGCCAGCCACTGAACGCGGTGCATCTCACGCAGGCTCGAGCCCGACAAGATCTGCTGAGCGTTATCGGCGGGAGCATTGCGGTACTGCAGAGCGGCAAAACGCACCAGATCTTCGACGGTGGAAGCCATATTGGCGGCCGGGGTGATACCTGCGGATTCAGTGAAGGGCACAACGCTGCGCGGCTGACCCGGAAGACGGCGACTATAGCCCGTAGCCAAACGCTGCATATGCTCTTCGCTCAGATGGACGCTGGTCGAGGTCATGCCCAGCGGATCGAGGATATGCTCTTGGATATAGTCATCGTAGGACTGGCCGCTGACCGCCTCGACGATATAGCCCGCCAGCGCCAAACCGAGATTGGAATACTTCCAGCGGGTATAGGGCGGATAACAGAAGCGCTGGTCTGGCAGGGCTGCCATAATCTCTTCTTTTGTTGGGAACTCGAGCGTCGACCAGTAGGGGAAATTCGCCTCGCGCGGCAGACCAGCGGTATGAGTCAAGAGGTTGCGAATGGTGACAGGCGCTTCATGCTCATAGGAAGATTGAACCTTAAACCAAGGCAGATGCTTCTCGACCGGATCATCGAGCTGGAGCTTACCCGCGTCGCGCAGTTGTACAATCGCGGTGCTGGTGAACAGTTTGGTGATCGAAGCGATTCGGTAGATGGTCTGCGGGGTAGCCGGAATCTGCTTTTCGACATCGGCATAGCCAAAACCCTCGGCCCAGATCAGGTCTTGGTCGTAAGCGACGGCGATCGAGATGCCCGGCTGTTCGCGAATAGCCATTTGGGCCTGCACCCATTGCCTAAAGAAGTCTATCGCCAAAGCGACATCGGTCTGTTGTGCCAAAGACTGGTTCGACATGGAAGGCATTTCCTTTCAAATCTCATTGAAGCGAATACCCCAGCTTAGCGAAAGTTAGTCCTCGCATTATACGAGTCTTCAGAGCATTGCTGGCAGTGTTTTTAGCCCAGTTTTGCAGTTTCGTAGCGGGAATTTGCCTTCGCAGGGCGCTGAAAAAGCGAGGGCTAGCAAATAACAGAAAGTGGCTTAGCCTTGCGGCTAAACCACTTCAAACCATCAAGCTTGAGGCTGTAACGTGCAAGCCACGAAGCGCTTTCAGCCTAGCGAGCCTGAGCTAGCGTCGAACAGGCCCGATCTGCGGGCGCGCCTATTCGGGCGAAAGGAAGCGTAAGCCAGCCACACCGGCGATAATCAAGGCGATACAGGCTAGACGCATCGGCTCGACCGGCTCTTTGAAGAGATAGATGCCCAAGACCACGGTGCCAGCCGTACCGATACCCGTCCAAATGGCATAGGCTGTGCCCAAGGGCAGGGTGCGCAACGAAAGGCCCAAAAAATAAAAACTTGCGATCATCATCGCAACGGTTGCTACGCTCGGGCCAAGTTTCGAGAAGCTCTCGCTATATTTCAAACCAATCGCCCAGCCTACTTCGAGTAAACCAGCGATAAAAAGCGTGATCCAAGCCACGATCTTCACTCCTCTGATTATGAAACGACGAACACCACTAGAGTATAGTACGTTTTGCGTCACAGTTTTGACTGATTGCGTCATTTTTTGGCGGGCATTTGTTCGATTTTCGTCGTACACTGAGTAGAAGCATTCTTCGTGAACCTAGGAGCCTGAGATGACACAGACCAACAAACAGCTCGACGAGCTCGACCGAGCGATTTTGGCGCTGTTACAAGAAGATGCGCGTTTGACCAACCGTGCGATCGCGGCGCGCGTGCATAGCAGCGAAGCGACAGTGCGCCGCCGCATCGATCGCTTGCTCGATCTAGGCCTGATGCGAGTCGTCGCGGTCGTCTCGCCCTTCGTATTGGGCTATCACAGTGTAGCCCTGGTGGGCGTGCAGATCGACCGCAGCCAACAACGTTCGATCGAAGCGGCCTTGCAAGCCATGCCAGAGGTACGCTTTATCGGTTTGACCATTGGCAGCTACGATATGATGATCGAAGTTTGGATGCCCGACCCAGAAGAGCTCTTGAACTTCTTAAACGACTGTCTAAGCAGACTCGAAGGCGTGCGCAAAGTCGAAGCATGGCAGATCTTAAAATTGAGCAAGTATAGTTACGATTGGGGCGAACAACCCTCGGCGCGCGTCTTACTCACTTAAGCAGACACGATACGCAAAGGAGCGTTGCATGAGCGCACAGATTCACAACAAAGAGCGTTTATTGGCGAGCTTGCCACCCATCTGGCAGGGCGAGCTAACAGCACAGAAAGCAGCACTATTGGCCGATCTCGATCAAAGCTTAGTGGTGCTCGATGATGACCCAACGGGCACCCAAACGGTACACTCTGTAGTAGTCTTGACAGACTGGAGCGTCGAGCGCCTAGCGGAAGAGTTCGCTCGTCGTCCGGCCGTCTTTTACATCCTGACCAATTCGCGCAGCCTCGTCCCCGAACAGGCCGAGGCCCTGACGCGAGAGATCGGCACAAACTTGCGAGAAGCGGCCCGCAAAGCAGGCAGAAGCTATCGCGTCGTGAGCCGCAGCGACTCGACGTTGCGCGGCCACTTCCCGCTCGAACTAGGTGCGCTCGAGCCGACCTTAGAGCAATCTGTCGATGCTTGGCTGCTGATACCCTTTTTCGCCGAGGGTGGGCGTTTAACCATCAACCAGATCCACTACGTGACGCAGGGCGAGCGTCTGGTGCCTGCTGGCGAGACCGAATTCGCGCGCGACGCGGCCTTTGGCTACCGCTCCTCGAACCTGCGCGAGTGGGTCGAAGAGAAGAGCGGCGGGGAGATCAAAGCCAGCGAGGTGCAGGTGATCGGCCTAGAGCTGATCCGGCGCGGCGGCCCCGAGGCGGTGGCGGCGGCCCTCGACAGCCTGCCACAGGGCAGCGTCTGCGTGGTCGAGTCGGCCTGCAACGAGGATCTGGCCTGTTTCAGCGTCGGTCTGTTGCTGAGCGAACGGCGTGGGCGGCGCTACCTCTACCGCACGGCGGCCTCCTTTGTGGCGCAGCGGGCCGGAATCGCGCCGCGCCCCTTGCTGACTCGCGAGGAGCTCGTCGCGGAGAGCGAGCGCGGCGGTCTGTTTGTGGTTGGCTCCTATGTGCCGACCACCACCAAGCAGGTCGAAGAGCTGCGCCGCCGCGTCGAGCTCGATTGCCTAGAGCTGCCTGTGCAGGAGCTGCTCTCCGAGCGGCGTGACGAACTGATCGCGCGCTGTCGCGCACAGCTGGAAGCCGGACTGCTGGCGGGGCGCGATCAGTTGGTGATGACGAGTCGCGAGTTGCTGCGCGGCGAAGACGCCAAGCAGAGCTTAGCGATCGGTGCGACGGTATCGGAGAGCCTGTGCGACTTGGTGCGAGGGCTGAAGGTGCGCCCGCGCTGGATGGTCGCCAAGGGCGGCATTACATCGAGCGATCTGGCGACGCGCGGCCTGGGCGTAAAGCGCGCCACGGTTCTGGGGCAGGTGCTGCCCGGCGTTCCGGTCTGGCGGCTGGGCGAAGAGAGCGCCTTCCCGGGCCTGAGTTATGTGGTCTTCCCCGGTAATGTGGGCGGCAGCGACGCCTTAGTGCAGTTGGCGGAGCGCGTCTCGCTTGAAGGAGGATAACGATGCTAGAATCGACCAAGAAGCTCTTGGAGCGTGCCCAAAGCGAGGGCTACGCCTTGGGGGCCTACAACGTATACAACCTTGAAGGAGCGCGAGCGGTGATCGCGGCGGCGGAGACAGAGCGCAGCCCGGCCATCCTGCAGGTGCATCCTCCGGCCTTGGCCTTCGGCGGCAGGGCTCTGCTGGCGCTCTGCGTAGAGGTGGCGCGCAACGCCAAAGTTCCGATCGGCCTGCAGCTCGACCATAGTACGCGCCTCAGCGAGATCGAGCTCGCCCTGAGCGCCGGTTTTTCGGCGGTGATGGCCGATGGATCGCAGCGCAACTACGAGGAGAATGTGAGCTTCAGCAGTATGGCTGTGTCGCGCGCCCACCGCATAGGGGCCTCGGTCGAAGCCGAGCTAGGCCGTTTGAGCGGCAAAGAGGACCGCCAGCAGGTCGCCGAATACGAGGGCCGCCTGACCGATCCCGAGCAGGCCGCCGCCTTTGTCGAAGCCACCAAAGTCGATGCCTTGGCGGTCTGCATCGGCAATGCGCACGGGCCATACCAGCAGCCGCCCGAGCTGGATTACGAGCGTTTAGCGGCCATTCGCCAGCGCGTCAAGCAGCCCTTGGTGCTGCACGGTGCCTCGGGCCTGAGCGCCGAACAGATTCAGCGCTGCATCGAGCTAGGCGTGGTCAAGTTCAACGTCAATACCGAGCTGCGCAACGCCTATCTGGACGGACTGCGCTCTTCGCTTCAGATCGCGGGCTTCGACCTTTTGGACGTGATGCTGGCGGCCAGCGCCGAGCTGGGCGCGGTGGTGATCGACAAACAGCGCCTCTTCGGTGCCAGCGGGCGCGCCGCCTAGGCAAGCGTTAGCGCCTCTGCCCGTTCGTTTCAATCATTTGGCGGAGAAGTCTTAACCTTCCATTCGGCTTCTAGCGCGTCCGCCTTCGGCTATCAACATCCTTTCCAAACATNCGGCGTCTCTCGCTGCGCCGAAGCCGCCCCCTACAAACACGATAACAAACGAATTCCATAGCTCTCAGATTGCAGGCCACTTGGGCAGATCGTTGCATCTGCCCAAGTGGGCGCTAAGCTACTCAGGTTGCAAGCGGATCAGCGTGATCGAATAGGCCGGAAAGCTGAAGGGCAGCGGGTTGCTGGGCGCCTCAATGGCTTTGCTCGGCGCATCCGAGAGGTCGTCGGCTGGCTCGCTGCTGCCGTTGAAGCTGACCTCGCGAGCATCGAGGGCGCTGCTGCTGAGCTGATCGAAGCTGGCCGATGCAAAACCGTCGACCCCAGCGAAGCGGATCGCGCTCTGAATGGGCGAGCCGGTTTTGTTGATCACCAGCAGGCTGAGAGTGCCGTCGGCGCTGCGTCCGGCGTAGGCGCTGAGCGTCGTGGCCGGATCGAAGCTGTTCTGCAGCGGCAACCACTGATCACCAAAGCGCTCCCAGAGCGGCATAACGTAGTACTGCGGGCTGCGAGCGAAGCTATCCGCATCGAGCATGCCGTAGTCGGTTCCGTTGTTGGCGCGCCCGTTGGCCAGGTCGTACTGATTAGCGATCGCGATGCCGTTTTGGGCCATCTGACCGATGCTATCGGCCAGAAAGAGCGCGTTGACCGCCTGTGTCATCAGTTGGTGCTCGTCGAGATCTTGAAAAGCGAATAGGTTGTATTCGGTCACCGCGATCGGCACGCGCCGCCCTTGGGCATGCTGGTCGAAGGCGGCCTGCACGTCGTTGACGATCTCGGCCCAGATCTGCTGCGGCTTGGCGAGCAATTCGGCGTAGTCGTCGCTGGTCTGCCAGTAGGCGTAGTGGTGCACCACATAAAAATCCATCGTCTGGCCTGCGGCGGCGATTACGTCGTTGCCCCAGTTATCCCAGTCGCTCTGTTTGGCAAGACCGACCGCGCCCACCAAAATCGAAGGATCGACGGCTCGCATGGCTTCGCGAAAAGCCAAATAGCCGTCGTGCTCGCTATCGCCATAGACATACTCGCTGCCGTCGCAGCTCCACACGTCCTCCCAACCGTACTGGCTACACTTGTTGCCCTCTTTGCCCCCATAGATCTCGTTGCCCACTTCCCACAGCAAAATCGGGAAGGGTTCGGGCTGGCCCGCCTCGCTACGCAGTCTGGCCCAATCGCCCACCGTGCGCCAATCGACGCCGTTGCGGTCGACGCCGATTAGGCGCTGATCGTCGACGCTGCCGTTGAAGAAGGCCACCAAAGCCGCCGCCTCTTGTGCGGTTCCATTGAGCGAAACGGTCCACATGGCCTGTTTGCCCGTGGCGCGCACAAAGCTCAGAAAATCGCTCGGCTTAGCGGCCCACTCCCAATAACACTCCATACTGCCGCGCTGAACATTGCCGGTTTGGCAGGCCAGCCAGTCATAGGCATTGCTCCAGCTCCCACCAGGCAGGCGTATCACGCTCAGACCCGAGGCGGCCGTACGCGCCTGAAAGACCGGATCGCTCAGGCGCTCTGGCCCGAGCCAAGCGGGCAGATTGCTGCCCAGCAAGCGCTTGTCGAAAGCTCTGCCTTCATTGCTGGCATCGACCACAATAGCAGCCTCAAGCTGCGCGTCCGGCGACGGGCTGTTGCTGTTAGGCTCTGGTGGGCTGGTCTCGTGAGCGGGCAGGGTCCCTGATGGCTCGCTCGCGCTCGGCTCTTGCGAGGCCGCAGCCCCACTGCAAGCGCCAAGCACACAAAACAGCAGAAGCAGGCTGAGCCTTGCGGGCCAAGCTATTGCACATCGTCGTTTCAAAATCACCTCTCCTCCCTTTGAAAACGCCACCCAGAATGGCTAACGGAAATCGAGAGATCTCACCAAGGGCGTTCTAGCGATTTTTATGCCGAGATCTGCTTCAATAACCGATTCTCAACATTTTACGCTTAGATGTAAGCCTGAATCTAGCAATATTTTCATTTTTCAGTTCGAAAGCGATATTTAAACATTCAATAACGTTCTTTTCATGGAGACATCAACAAAAGCTTAAAGCATATAGTAACGTTTGTCATCAGATTTTCACACTAGTAAATTTTTGGTTACAAACCAGAAGGGAATCAGATTAGATGATTAGAAAGGCATTCTAGCTCAATGAGACATCATCGTAGTGCTTAATAAATTGCAACGTATTTAATTCTATCTAGAAAAGGTATATATAGCGAGATCGGCTATTCTACCAATGCTTGGCGTATTTATTGCATTGAATTACAAGCGTATTGACCAGGTTGCGAAAGAATAATCTATGCTTCGTTTGATCCTGTTCCGCCTGCTCGAGAGTTTTTTTCGGCACCCACTTCTCTACTGTGCCATCCCAGTAATTATGGCGATGATCGCCGCAGTCTATCTCTTTATCGTTCCGCCCGAATACGAGGCGAGCGGTAAGTTTTATGTTGTCTCGAACACCCTCATCGCCTCGTTGACAAACCGAAACGAGAGCGGCAGCGCCTGGGGTGCTCCTCCCGCCCAAACAACCGCAAAAGATCTACAAGAATTGCTGCAAACACGCGCATTTGTAACGGAAGTGATCAATCGCACTCCGCTAAAAGCCCGTTTGGCGCAAAGCGAACGCATGGCGGAAGAGACCTACGACGAGTTCGATAAAGCCATCTCGGTGCAGTATCTCGGCGATAACCTTGTTGAGGTGAGCGCCAGCCACAAAAATCGCCAGCTTTCACGCCTCTTAGTCGATTCGGTTATGACGACCTATATCGACTGGAAGAAGACCAGCGAACGTAAAGAGAACGAAGCTGCACTCGTTATGTTGGAAGAGTTGCTCAGAGATTATGAGCAAGAGCGTAGCAAAGCTGAAAGCGATCTGAACACCTTTGTAACCACCCATCGCGAACCGGTGGTGGGCAATCGCGATCCGAAAGAACAAAACGAGCTCGACTCGCTGAAGCGGGCGCTCACCAATGTCGAAGAGCGCATCGAAGAGGTGAAAAAGAATCTAGTCGATACCAAGCTCAACCTTACACGCGCCGCCAGTATCGTCGATCAGACCTACAACCGCATCGATGATCCTGTCGATCCGCCGCCTGCACGTATCAGCCTACGCAACGTCGCCAAAATTGGCGGCCTGTTCGTCGCTGTCGGGATTATGTTAAGCGTCATTGGGATTGTGCTTGGTGCATTACTCGATCAAAGCCTGCGCTTCCCGATCGATGTGCAACAGCAGTTAGGCTTGCCAGTGCTCGCTATGTTGCCCAGCGTCGACTCACGCGAATGGAGCGCCCTGCTCGATCCAAAGCAGGCGGCCCGTGAAGCAAAAGAGCGAAGTTCACATGATCAGATTCAGGCGCCTAGCTCGCCATCGGCTCCAAACGATATGCCAACTAGTTAAGAGGAAGAGCTGTGAGCAGTAGCACCAAAACGATGGCGAAGAACTTTAGCGTGATGTTCGTGTCGCAGGTTGTGACATGGGGCCTAGCCTTTGTGCAAACTTCCTATATGACGCGCGCCCTCGGGCCGAACGTCTCGGGCACGATCTTTTTTGCTAGTTCGGTCTGGCTCTTGGCGATCACCATCGCAACCTTTGGCATGGACATCTTCCTGAATAAACAGGTCGCCCTACACCCCGAACAGGTTTCGAGCTTGCTCGGCACAAGCCTGCTGCTACGCAGTCTGCTCTATCTGCTGGGCAGTCTCGGTATGGCGCTCTACCTTTGGTTTCTGCCCGACGGCCGCGAGATCGCTTTGGTAGTCGCTCTGATTGGGATCGCGAACTACATTATTTTGCAGAGCAACGCCTTAACCGCCGTGCTACAAGGCCTCGAGCTGATGGAATTTGTCTCGATCGCCTCGGTGGTGAGCAAGTTGGTGGGCGCACTGCTGACGATCGGTTTGTTGTGGCTGGGCTACGGCATGTACATGGTCGCAAATATGGCGATCGTCTCGGCCTTGGTCGGCTTTGTAATTCAGCTCGACGCGATTAAAAAGCGCTTTCCAATCAGTTGGAACTGGAATGGAACCATCGCCAAACAGCTGATAGTGGGCGGCGCGGCCTATTTCGTAATGGCCTTTGCCGTTGTAGTCTATCAGCAGATCGACGCAGTGAGCTTGAAGCACTTCGTCAGCCGCGATGTGATCGGCTGGTACGGTGCGGCCAACACTTACTTCAGCACTCTGATGTTTCTGCCGGTTGTGTTTGGCAGCGTGGTCTTTCCCTCACTGGTGCGCACCTACGAACGCGACCCCGAACACTTCGGGCCTGCCGCCGCCAAGAGCTTCGACCTGATGATCATAGCTGGTATTCCAATCGGTTTCGGCCTGAGCGTCATAGCCCAAGCCATCATTTCGCTGGTCAATGGGCCTGCCTACCAACCTGCTGTAACCATCCTCGCCCTATTGGGCTTGGTGCTGATCTACACCTATCTCAGCACCTTTTTCGCCTACCTCGCGATCATCAGCAAACGCTCGCACGTGTGGGCTTGGATCATGGTCATAAGCGTTGTGCTCAAGATCGCGCTCAATATCGTGCTGATACCTTGGTGCCAAGCGCGTTATGGCAACGGCGGTATCGGCAGCGCCTTGAGCTATCTAGTGACTGAAGGAGGAATGGTCGCAGCAGGCATTTTGATGCTGCCGAAACGAACCTTCACTTGGGATAATCTGCGTAAGTTGGTGCTGACTGTGTTGAGCGGCTGTCTGATGTATCTGGTCTGTTGGCTGCTGAGCGACATGCTGATTGTGGTGCCGATTATCGCTGGCGCTGTAGTCTATCTCGGATCAATCTTGTTGTTGCGGGTGGTGCCCGAACAAGATCTGCAACTTGTTCGAGCGGGGATCACACGGATCATCGCTCGTGTGCGCGGCTACAAACCCGAATTATCCAACCTACAAGGGGAATAACAATCGTGCGCTGGAAACGAGCAAGCAAACAGCCAAACAACATTATGCCCTTAACGCTGCGTTCACGCTCTGGAGAGCTCTGGTATCTCTTGCCCGGTTCGATGGTGCGTAACCTGCGCTATATGCTGACTCGGCTGACCGCCACTCAAGAGCTGCCTCAGCGAGTCGCACTGACCTCGGCCCTGAGCGGCGAAGGGGTGACCACGCTGGCGCTGGCGCTAGCAGCCACCCTTGCCAACGATACAGGCGCGCGGGTAGCGCTGGTCGAACTGAACTGGTGGTCACCCGGTTTGCTGCGCATCTTATCGCAAGCCAAACAGATCGAAGACTCACCTAAGCGCAAGGGTGCCCTGCCCAAAGAGCCTGCGCTGTTAGAGAGTTTCAGGCAGCAGTACGGCTTGGCCGACTACCTCGAAGGACGGGCCAGCCTCGACGAAGTGCTGTTGGAGAGCGATATGCCCAATCTCTGTTTGGTGCCAGCGGGCGAGCTAACGGTGCGTCAACAGCCGATTATGGCCCGCAGCCAAGCCTTACAAGCGGCCATCAACGAGCTTGGCGAACGCTTCGACTATCTGATTCTCGATCTGCCCGCCGTTTTGAGCAGCAGCGATGCGATCGTTTTAGGCTCGCTGGCCAACGCCTGCTGCTTTGTGGTTCAACAGGGCGTAACCTCGCGGGCCCAAGTTCAGAACGCGCTCGACGATATCAAACATCTGCCCGTCTTGGGGGTGTTGCTGAACCAAAGTCAGATCAAGACGCCCCAATGGTTACAAGCGCTTATGCCACAGGAATAGAGCGATGACCTTCTTTATCGCCTTTTTGATGCTCTGTTTCACAATCGGAATTTTTGGGACTCGTATCCCTTTCAAATATCTGAGCTGGTTTCTGGGTCTGATCTGTGTAGGCATGTGTATCGGCTACTACTTTTTTGACCGTATCTAAATTAGCACTCTCGAATTTGCGAAACGATCTATGCTCTATCCGACACCAATCCAACCGATTACACATGTTCAGGCCCAGCGCAAGCGGCTGCGTCGCAGTTACCTGCTCTGCGCGGCTGGCTTGCTCGGTCTCACGCTGCTGACAGGCCTGCTGATGCTGGAAGGGCCGCTCGACGGGCGCGAGTTCGGCTGGCTGATCTATATCGCTGGCTTGATCGCGATCATCTATCGCCCCGTCAACGGGATCTTCTTGATAACGGGCTTCACCCTAGTGAGCGACCAATTTCTGCTCTATTGGTATCCCTTTGTCAAAAACATGTCGAGCCAGGAATCGATCTTTTATCTGCATTCAGCGGTTTTTATCAGCCCATTCGAGGTCTATTTGGGGCTGACCCTGCTCTCGTGGCTGTCGCGCATGGCAGCCAAAGGCAAATACGAGATCTACACTGGCCCGCTATTCTGGCCCGCTCTGGCCTTCTTCAGCTGTGTGATGTACGCGATCATCTATGGTGTCTTGCGGGGCGGCGACAAGGTGATTGTGCTGTGGGAAGTGCGTCCCTTCTTCTATCTCTTTACGATGTTTCTGCTGGCGAGCAACTTAATACGCAAACCTCAACAGGTCAACCTCTTGCTCTGGATCATCGCAATCGCGCTCTTCATTAAGGCGCTGTTTGGCAATTGGTACGTCTACGATGTTTTGAATTTCAAGCTGGGCAGCGTCGAGCGTATCGGCGAACACGCTATGTCGATCCACTTCAACTCGCTCTATCTGATGCTGGTCGCAGCTTGGATCTACCGCGACTCGCTTAAGCGACGACTGTTTTTAATGGGCATTATGCCCTTTGTGTTGCTCAGCTACTTCGCCAACCATCGGCGAGCTGGCTTTTTAGTCTTGGCGATCGCCTTGGCGCTCTTCGCCATCGTGCTGTTTCAAAAGTTTCGCAAGCTCTTTTGGATCTTGGTGCCACTGGCGGCTGTCTTTGCAGTCATCTACCTAGCCATCTTCTGGAACAGTAGCGGCACTTTGGGCATGCCAGCTAACGCGATCAAGTCGGTGATCGGGCAGCCAAATGAACGCGACCAATCTTCAAACGAGTATCGCGATATCGAAAACTGGAATATCACCTATACGATCCGTCAAGTGCCACTGACTGGCCTCGGTTTCGGCAATAAGTTTTATATCAATATCCCTTTGCCCGATATCAGCTTCTTTGACCGTTGGGAATATGTCACCCATAACTCGATTATGTGGGTTTGGATGCAAGGCGGCGTCCTAACCTTTTACTCTATGCTGCTGTTCATCGGCAACGCGGTGATGTTGGGCGCACGCCGCATTATGGAGCAGTCGAACACCATCTTGAGCGTGGCAGCCGTAACGGCTACTAGCTCGGTATTGATGCACGCCGCCTATACCTACGTCGATATGGGTTGGGACGGGCCGAGCATGATCTATATGGGCATGTGGATCGGCATGATCAATGGGCTGCAGCTCATCGCGGCGCATCGCGATCCAGAGAAACCCCTACGCTGGCCTTGGCAGGCCCAAGCGCCTCGCAATGGCATTAGCAACCCGTGGAGGTTCATGTGAGCGCCCGCTACTCTTCTGCTTGGTGGCTGCGTTTCGCTCTGATCGACGGCGCGTTGCGCTTGTTGCCGCCCTTTGTGGGCAGCCGACTGCGAGTGAGCTGTTTACGTCGTTTGGGCTTTGAGATCGGGCATGGCAGCACGATTTGGGGTCAGCCTTCGATCATTGTTGGCAAGCATTCGAGCGCACAATTACGAATCGGACGCGAGGTAGATGCGAATCGTGGCATTGTCTTCGAGCTAGAACAAGATATCAGCATAGGCGATCGGGTCTCGATCGGGCACGAAGTGCTGTTTCTGACGGGAGCACAAGCCTGCCGCTTCTCAGCACAGGCCGAAAGCTACCCTGCCGGGCCGATTGTGGTGGAGGATGGCGTTTGGCTGGGCGCACGCTGCATTGTGATGCCAGGCGTGCGAATTGGCCAAGGTAGCTTGGTTGGGGCAGGCAGCCTCGTCACCCACGATCTGCCAGCCAACAGCTTCTTCGCTGGCACAGAGTTACGCCGCCGCTTAGAAGCCTAAGAAATGCCTTATAAGCTGGCCCAAGCCAGGGCCAAAAACTTAAATGTTCGTCTGACACTGACAGAAAAACGTTTATGTATTGTCAAAAATGTATGCAAACCAGATCAAAACTTTCGATATCCGTTACATTGATATGTTTTAAGGAGAAATCGACACACAGACAGATACGACCTCCTTTGATGGCGGGATGTTAGTAGCCGTAGGCGGACGCGGTTGAAATCGAATGGAAGGTGAAGAATAGACCGCCAAGGTATTGAAATAATCGAACAAATTCAGAATAAACGCTGAAGGGTAGAAAGCATGAACATGGAGTGGTCTTCAAGCGATCTTTGGAGAAAACGCAGCGCGCTCTCGCAGAAGCTAAGTCGGGTGCTACGCGAGGAACTGGTCGGACTGCATATGCGCCTTCGGATCGCCCAACTCGCTCTCGCGCTTTTGCCGCCCAAAGCTGGAGCCGGTTTACGCGCAGCGGTCTTACGTCGCGTCGGCTTCGATATCGCCCCAAGTTGCCATTTCGCTGGTATGCCAACCCTTACCGGAAGCGGTGATATCTATAAACGGCTGCGGATCGGGGCAGATTCGCAGATCGGAATCGGCTGCGCCTTTGATCTGGAAGGCCAGATCTGGCTAGGCGAGCGGGTTACGCTGGGGCATCAAGTGCTCTTGCTCACCTGCACACACGAGGTCGGCCCGGCCCAGCGACGGGCTGGCGAACTGGTTTACAAGGATATTCAGATAGGAAACGATGTTTGGATCGGCGCGCGCAGCATTCTTCTGCCCGGCCTGACGATCGGAGACGGAGCCGTGATCGCAGTAGGCACCTTGGTCAACCGCTCGGTGCCGCGCGGCGCTTATGTAGCAGGTGCGCCTGCACGCATCGTCGAGACGCGTTCGACTATCTAGGAGCGCTTTCAACAGTTAGAGGATCTTATGCTCCAAATAAGTATTGTGCTTCCAACCTATAACCGTTTAACACGACTACAACATGTCATTGCAGCACTTGAAGCACAGAGCTTTCCCCGCGAGCAGTTCGAAGTGATTGTGGTATCTGACGGCTCGACCGATGGAACCAACGACTATTTACAAAACCTGAAGACTGGCCTTGATCTCAAAGTGTATGTTCAGGAGAACCGTGGCGTTGCAGCCGCTCGCAACCTCGGAATTGCGCATAGCAAAGCCGACATCATTCTGTTCATCGACGACGATGTAGTTCCTACACCCCAACTGCTGAGCGAGCACTGGCGACTGCACCAGCAGGGGCAAGCTCAAGCGGTGCTAGGGCCGATGTTAACGCCCGAAGACTTCGCGATGCAGCCGTGGGTGCGCTGGGAACAGGCCATGTTGGAAAAGCAGTACAAAGCTATGCTGCGCGGCGATTGGGAAGCGACAGCCCGCCAATTTTACACCGGAAACTGCTCGTTGCCGCGCCGCTATCTCGAACTGGCTGGCGGCTTCGACGAATCGTTCCGGCGCGCAGAGGATGTCGAATTGGCCTACAGACTGGCCGATCTAGGCTTGAAGTTCACCTTCAACCCGGCAGCTATCGGCTATCACTACGCAGAGCGCAGCTTCGAATCGTGGCTAGCGATCGCCTATAGCTACGGACGCAACGATGTGATCTTCGCACGCGACAAACAGCAGGGCTGGCTATGGGCATCGATCGGATACGAGTACGAGCAGCGCAATCGCTTAACCAAAGAGCTGGTCAAGCTCTGCCTAGACCGAAGCGGCCTGAGCTATAGCCAGTTGGCCTTCTCGAAGCTGGCCGCCTATTGGGCCGAGCGGCTCGGCTTGCAAGGGCTCGCCAGTCGGGTCTATAGCTCGATCTTCAACCTGCGCTACTACCAAGGCGCAAGCGATGAGTTAGGCGGGCGTGCAGCGTTGTTCGCCCTAGTCAAAGGCAATCAAGTCCCGAACTTCGAGCAGCAGGTTATGAGCGAGGAGTAGCTATGCCACACGCATCAACCTTTATTCATCCTTCAGCCGAGGTTTCGCCCGAAGCCGAGATCGGCGCTGGTTGCAAAATCTGGGCCTTCGCACACATTCGCGAGCGCGCGCGGCTCGGTCAAAACTGCATTGTAGGCCGCAACGTCTACATCGAATGCGATGTCGTGATCGGTAACAACGTCAAGATTCAAAACAACGCCTCGCTCTATAGCGGCATTCAGCTCGAAGATGGTGTCTTTGTCGGGCCGCATGTAATCTTCACCAACGATCGTTTACCGCGCGCGATTCGGCCCGACGGTGGCTTAAAAGGCCCGAGCGATTGGCAGATCACGCCAAGCTTGGTGCGCTACGGAGCAGCATTGGGGGCTGGCTGCATTGTAATCGCCGGGGTGAGCATCGGCCGCTGGGCCATGGTCGGCTCCGGCAGCGTTATCACGCGCGATCTACCTGATTTCGCCTTAGCAGTGGGTAATCCAGCTCGCGTGATCGGCTATGTCAGCGCAGGCGGCGTGCGCTGCAAAGATCAAGCCGAGGCACAAGCACGTACAGAAACAGAACGTTTCAAAGAGCAATAGCACTACACAGCGCAAGGAGGCTCGCATGCTTTCGATTGGAGTAATTGGTTACGGCTATTGGGGGCCGAATCTGGTTCGCAACTTTATGCAAACGCCCGGTGCCCGTGTCTCGGCCGTCTGCGATCCGCGCCCCGATGCGCGAAGCAGAGTAAGCCAAATCTACCCCTCGGTGACGACCTACGCTGATATGGGCGAAATGTTACAGAAGGCCGAGCTTGATGCGGTTGTTATCGCCACACCGGTATCAAGCCATTATGCCTTAGCCGAACAAGCGTTGCGCGCTGGCAAACATATTTTTGTTGAGAAACCTTTTACTGCTACCAGCGAAGAGGGCGAGCGACTACTCAATTTAGCCGAGCGCTACCAGCGGGTTGTGATGGTCGACCACACCTTTATCTACACCAGCGCGGTGCGCAAAATCAAAGAGCTGCTCCAAACGGGCGCTCTGGGCAAGATCTACTACTACGACTCGGTGCGGGTTAACTTGGGCCTCTTTCAGCGCGATGTCAATGTGCTCTGGGATCTGGCCGTACACGATCTTTCGATTATGGACTTTCTGTTTGAGCGCACACCGCGCCTCGTGACGGCGACGGGCATGACCCACATCCCGGGTCAACCCGAAAATTTAGCGTATCTGAACTGTATTTTTGATGATCAACTGATGGCGCACTTCCATGTGAACTGGCTGGCGCCCGTTAAGATCCGCCGCACTCTGATCGGCGGCTCCGAAAAGATGGTGGTCTACGATGACATCGAGATGAGCGAGAAGGTCAAGGTCTACGACAAGGGCATCACCGTCAATAACAATCCCGAAGACACCTATCAACTGAAAGTTGGCTATCGAGCGGGCGATATGTGGGCGCCGCGTTTAGAGAACGTCGAAGCCCTCAAGATCGAAGCGGAACATTTCGTCGATTGCATTACAAACAACCGTCGCCCTCAGTCTGACGGGCACGCCGGATTACGCCTGGTGCGCATTCTTGAAGCGGCCTCGCAGTCTATGAAGCTGCACGGTCAGCCGGTCGAGCTTATCTAAACAACCTAACAAAAGAATGAGGCAGAAATGATCCCATTTGTTGATCTGAAAACGCAATACCAACGTATCAAACCCGAGATTCATGCTGCCATCGAGCAGGCGCTCGAACAGGCCCACTTTGTGTTGGGCCCAGAGGTCGAAGCATTTGAACGGCAATTTGCTCAATATACCCACACCAAACATGCCATTGCTGTCAACTCCGGCACCAGCGCCTTGCACCTCGCTCTACTAGCCATCGGAGTCGAAGCCGGCGACGAAGTGATTACAACGCCTTTTACCTTTGTCGCGACCGCCTCGGCGATCGACTATACCGGTGCGAAACCCGTTTTTGTTGATATTGAGCCTCTGACCTACACCATCGACCCGAATCTGATCGAAGCAGCGATCACGCCGCGTACCAAAGCGATCATCCCCGTTCATATCTTCGGACAGCCCGCCAATATGGACGAGATCATGCAGATCGCACGGCGCCACAACCTGCGAGTGATCGAAGACGCCGCCCAAGCCCACGGGGCCGAATACCGAGGCCAACGCATCGGCGGAATCGGCGATGTGGGCTGTTTTAGCTTCTATCCGGGCAAAAACCTCGGTGCCTACGGCGAAGGCGGCGCAGTTACAACCAACGATCCCGAGATCGCGCGCAGAATCCGTATGCTGCGCGACTGGGGCGCAGAGCAGAAGTACCACCATGTGCTGAAGGGCTACAACTACCGCATGGATGGAGTACAAGGCGCGGTTTTGGGCGTCAAGATGAACTATATTGAAGGCTGGACCGAACAACGCCGCCAGCACGCCGCCCGCTACAACGCATTGCTCGGCGACAGCTTCGTGGTGCCACAGGAGGCCAGCGACCGCCGCCACGTCTATCACGTCTACGCCATCCGCCACCCGCAACGCGATCAGTTGCAACGCTTTTTGGCCGAACGCGACATTCAGACCGGCATTCACTACCCGATTCCCGTCCATCTGCAATCCTGCTTCAGCGGGCTGGGCTACAAAGCGGGCGATTTCCCACTAGCCGAACAGGTCGCCAACGAGGTGCTCTCGCTACCGCTCTTCCCCGAAATGACGGTCGAGCAGCAAGATCAAGTCGTCGCGGCCTTGATGGAGTGGCACAGCCTTGAACAAAACGCTCTGCCCGAGAAAAGCCTGGCGTACTAATGGTTTAGCTCAGAATCGAAGGCCTTCATACCAAATCCGCTTGATGAGCAAAGCGCTTTAGCGGCGAGGTCTCGACCGTCCATTCGGTCCTTGGCGCGTCCGCCTACGGCTACAAACAGCTTATCCACCACAAGACGGTGTTCGCTGTCTGTTCCAAGGGCTGCCCAAAACACTAGCGGATTTGGTATCACTCAAATCAGACAAAAGGAAGTTGCATGAAAGCGAAACGAGTTGTTGTGACAGGCGGGGCTGGCTTAATCGGCTCGCACATCGTTGATCTGTTGGTGCAAGGGCAAAAACAAGGTCACTACGGCGAGATCGTGGTCTTAGACAACTTTGTGCGCGGTCGAATCGACAACTTGGCTGCGGCCCGTGCAGAGGGTGAGGTGACGATCGTACAGGGCGACATTCGCGATCGCGAGCTGCTCGACCAAGTTATGCAAAACAGCGACCTGGTCTTTCATCAGGCCGCTATCCGCATCACCCAGTGCGCCGAAGAGCCACGCCTAGCCTTCGATGTTTTGGGCGAAGGCAGCTTCAACGTGTTCGAGGCGGCGGTCAAGGCGGGCGTAAAGAAGGTGGTAGCGGCTTCGAGCGCTTCGGTCTTGGGTCTTGCAGAGCAGTTCCCGACCGACGAATCGCACCACCCCTACAACAATCGAACCCTCTACGGTGCGCTCAAAGCCTTTAACGAAGGCTTGTTGCGCAGCTTCAACGATATGTACGGCCTAAACTATGTGGCTCTGCGCTACTTCAACGTTTATGGGCCGCGTATGGATATCTACGGCGCCTACACCGAGGTTCTGATCCGCTGGATGGATCGCATCATCGAGGGCAAACCGCCCTTGATCTTTGGCGATGGCAAGCAGACCATGGACTTTGTGTTTGTGGAAGACATCGCTCGCGCCAACCTGCTGGCCGCCGAATCCGATGTCTCTGACGAGGTCTTCAATGTCGCTTCGGGGGTCGAAACCAGCCTCAACGATCTGGCCTATGCTTTGATGCGCGTGATGGGCTGCGAGGGCATGCAGCCCGAATACGGTCCAGAACGCAAGGTGAATCCTGTATCACGCCGCCTAGCCGACACCCGCAAAGCCAAGCAGATGCTCGGTTTCGAAGCTCAAGTCGATTTAGAAGAAGGCTTGCGCCGCTTGGTGCAGTGGTGGCAAGCCCAGAAACAGGGGGCCACTGTATGAGCAGCCAAGCCAAACGCCAGATTCCCTTAACCCGCCCACTGATCGGTGAGGCCGAAGCGGCAGCCGCAGGCCGCCCTGTACTCTCGGGCTGGCTAACCCAAGGCCCAGAAGTGGCCGCCTTCGAGCAGGAGTTCGCAGCCTATAGCGGAGCCAAATACGCCTGCGCCGTCTCGAACTGCACCACCGCCCTCCATCTAGCATTGCTAGCTGTGGGCGTGCAGCCCGGCGACGAGGTGATCACGGTCAGCCACTCCTACATTGCGACCGCCAACGCCATTCACTACTGCGGCGCAAACCCGGTCTTCGTCGATATCGAGGCCGGAGGCTGCAATATCGATCCGCAGTTGGTAGAGGCAGCGATTACATCGCGCACCAAAGCCATTCTCTGCGTTCACCAAATGGGCATGCCCTGCGATCTGGCCGCCCTAGTCGCCATCAGCGAGCGCCATGGCTTGCCACTGATCGAAGATGCGGCTTGCGCGAGCGGCAGCCAGATCTGCTGGCAGGGCGAGTGGGAAAACATCGGCAGAACACGCGGTGCGATCGCCTGCTTCTCGTTCCACCCGCGCAAGGTGATCACCACGGGCGATGGCGGCATGCTGACCTGCAACAATCCCGAATACGACGCCCAATTCCGTCTCTTGCGCCAGCACGGCATGAGCATCAACGACCGCGTGCGCCACAGCGCCAACCAAGTGCTCTTCGAAGAGCATAGCGTGATCGGCTTTAACTACCGCATGACCGATATTCAAGCCGCCGTCGGGCGCGAACAACTGAAGCGATTGCCCGAGATCGTGGCAGCACGACGCCAAAAAGCCGAGCGTTATGCTGAGCTACTGAGCGATATTCCAGGCCTACGCCTGCCAAACGAGCCAAGCTGGGCACGCAGTAACTGGCAGAGCTACTGGGTTGGCTTGCCCGAAGGCTGCGACCAACGCAGCGTCATGCAGAGCCTGCTCGATCAAGGGGTCGCCAGCCGACGCGGGATCATGTGCGCTCATCGCGAAGCCCCCTATCGCAACCGAGCGAACTATCACTTGCCCAACTCCGAGGCGGCCCAAGATCGTTCGATCATTCTGCCGCTCTACCCGCAAATGAGCGACGACGATCAGGCTTATGTTGCTGAAGCGCTGCGCATCGCCTGTCGTTTACCAGCTTTGGTGCACTAATCTGGAGGTCTTATGACAGAGACACTGCCGGCGCAAGCCAGCCAAACTCTCAAGCAGAACGAAGATCGTCGTCTGCGGGTCGCTCTGTTCAGCAATAGCGTTTTTCAAGGTGGTCTCGAAACCCATGTCGAGCTGATCGCCCAATACCTTGATCGCAGCCGCTTCGAAGTCTTCGCCATCACACCACGCTGGCAGACAACGCAGGCCTTTTCTCGCAAGCTGGCGCAACTAGCTGATCACCATGCCCACGTCACCCCCGATCGTCGCCATGGCCTGCTCGCACAGCTCATCGAGACTTGGAAGCTCTACAAGCAGTTGAAGGATTGGCAGATCGATGTGTTGCATGCCCACTCGACGGGGTATCTCGGCCAAGTATTCGCGATCTACGCCGCGCGGCTGGCAGGCGTAAAGGCGATCTATCGAACCGAACATCTGGCGCCCGACAATAAGTTGTCGCTCAAGGAGCGGATCACCCATATGCTGCTGAAACGCGCGCTCGACGGGGTGATCTGTGTCTCGCAGAAAAACTATCAAGCCCGCAAAACCTATATCGATCCATCGGCCAGCAAGATGATGGTGGTCAACAACGGCGTTGACATGAACAGTTTCCCACCGATCGGCCCTGAACTCATTCAGCAGATTCGCGAACACTACGCCATTCCCGCCGGAGCAGCGCTGATCGGCTGCGTGGTTCGTTTCGAGCCAGAGAAGGGGTTGGAGTACCTGATCGACGCGATGCCCAAGATCCGAGCCGCCTGCCCCAACACCGTCTTGTTAATGGTGGGCGACGGCTCGCTACGGGCACAGCTCGAAGCCCAAGTTGCTGAGCTTGGTCTACAAGAATGGGTTCGCTTTACAGGCTTCCAAAGCGATCCACGTCCATTTATCGCTACGATGGATGTTTTTGTCTTGCCGGTTCCCGTCGGCTCGATGTCGATCGGCTTACTAGAGGCCATGGCCATGGAGCGAGCGGTTGTGATGAGCTTCGGCGGCGAAGGCGAGGCCGTAATCCACGCCGAGACCGGTTTCTGTGCCGAACCGCGCGATTCCGATTCGATCGCAACCTACGTGATCGAGCTGCTCAAGCAACCTGAACTACGCCAGCGTTTCGGCAAGGCAGCTCGCCAACGGGTCGCAGACGAGTTCTCGGCCCAGCGCGTAGCCAAAACGCTCGCAGAAGTGTACGAATCGGGCATACCTGCGAGCTAAACACAAGGATCATACCAAATCCGCTTGATCAGTTCAGATGGTACACAGCATTGGCGGCGCGGTCTCAACCTTCCATTCATTCCCAACCGCGTCCGCCTACGGCTACCAGCATCTCGCCCGCCAATACGGCGTCGCGTCTGTGCCGAGGCACCACCTGAAAACCCAAGCATTCAAGCGGATTTGGTTTCAATCAGCCATACACTAAAGAAAAAACCAAGTTTAGAATGCGTTCACTAGCAACCAGAACAACGAACATCCTAGGTAAAGAGTAAAAAGAGTCAAGTTCCACTCTGTCACAGGCCAAATAGAAAGTAATCAAGCATATTCCATATAACACCCTATCGCCCGCTTTCGAGTTAGGCCCTAGGAACAACATTGGAGAAAGGAATAGCGAAGTTCCCTTTAGAGTTGTTGATGCGGATCTTTTTAAAGATCCACACCAGAAGTTCTGTCTGCATACGCATCACGCTGCAAGCTGACGCGGTATATCATACAAAATCCGTTTGAATTGTCGGCTTTGAGGAGGTCTGTCGGCACACGCAAATACCAGCCTCATTTGTTGGGCGGGATGTTGGTAGCCGTAGGCGGACGCGCCAAGCAACGAATGGAAGGGACAGACCTCGCCGCAACAATCGCAAGAAAGCAAGCGGATTTGCTATCACTAGCAGAACACAGTCTTCTACTCCTCGCTTTTCAAACAGAACTGATGCTTTCGAGCGCTCCAACAATCTGGTTTTCGGTACTCTGCAAACGCCATGTAACGTTGTCAAACAGGAGGAGAGCTTTGCTACAACGTTTTTATCAAGATGCTTGTCGCTGGATCGTTCCCGGTCAAGTCGCTGATCCTTCCGAACTCTCCTTGGGCGTGCTAGCCCTCTTGCTCTATCGCTACTTAGCCCTGCGAGCTATGGCTTGGTTTCGTTTTGGGGCCTGGTGTCACCAACGCGGCATTCCGCTGCTGCCGGGCCTTATTCAACGCTATATCTTTCGCAACTATGGTCTCGAGATTCAGATCGGGGCCGACATCGAAGGAGGATTGTACATTCCGCATCCCGTTGGAACCGTGGTCGCGCCAGCGCACATCGGGCGCAACTGTAGCATCATCGCGGCGGTCACGATCGGTCTGCGCAAAGAGTGGGCCTTTCCCACTATCGGCAACGATGTGATGATCGGGGCGGGAGCGCGCGTGCTAGGCGGCATTACGATCGGAGATGGAGCGGTTATCGGGGCTAACGCCGTTGTGATCGACGATGTTCCCCCCGGCACGACCGTTGTTGGCATACCAGCACGCCCTCGTAAGTCGAGCCTTACAGTACAGCAAGCAGAGGATAAATAATGAGCTTAGCACAAACATTACGTCAAGCTCGCAATATGAGTTGGCGCGATCTGTGGTGGAACGTTCGAGCAGTCTTGGGCGCTCGCTGGTTTTTACGCACGGCCGATTCGGTGGGCCAACGCGTGCGCCTCATCGGCCGACCCAGCATCTCTAACTCCGGCCGCCTGGTGATCGGCGATCGTGTCCGCATGGTCTCGACCATCGTCCCGATCGAGCTGGCGGTCGAAGAGCACGCCACGCTTGAAATCGGCTCCCAAACCTTCATCAACTATGGCACCTCGATTGCAGCCACCAAATATGTGCGTATCGGGCGGCGCTGCAATATCGGCACCTATGTGATTATGATGGACAACGATTTTCACTGTATCGAGCCAGAGCGGCGCGAACAGATGCCCCCTTCAGCACCGATCATCCTAGAAGACAATGTCTGGCTTGGAGCGCGCGTTGTGGTGCTGCGCGGCGTCACAATCGGCGAGGGCAGCGTGATTGGCGCTGGTAGCGTGGTTGTGCGCGATATCCCGCCCCGTTGTGTTGCCGCTGGCGTTCCGGCCCGTGTGATTCGAAACATTCCCTAGTATGCCTACCTTGAAGCCCATCTTTGCAACCTGCTGGCTCCTGTTTGTTGCGCTCGTGTTAGGAGCATGTAGCAATCCCTTCGCAGCGCCAATCTCGCAAACTCCTTATGCGTCGCCAACTTCTGCTCCGCTCTTCGCAATGGCGACGCAGACTCCGACTCTTCCCGCCGCAACACTCGAACCCACGCCCAATCCCTTCGATATCCCGGGCTTTAACAACACACCTACACCTGCAGATAGCTTCGAAAACCTCACCAAAACGATCTCGATCTATGACGATAGCCTGGCGAGCGAGTGGGAGCTAATATCGGAAGATGGCATGGTGGCAGACCTTGCCAGCACGGTAAAGGTTCATAGCGGCAATCGCTCGATCGCGCTGGTTCCCGGCCCACGCGAAAGCAGCGTCACATTTGCGCTCAAAACACCGCCTGCCGACGGTTATCGACGCGACCAAGTCGTGGGAATCGAGTTCTGGGTTAGTGGGGGGTCTAGTCCGTTAAGCAACCGGGCTCTGGCTGTAGCGATGCGCGGCAGCAATCGCTATCGGCATTGGGAAGCCAACGATAACTCAGTTCGCCATCAGGGGCGCGTCGAAGGGAACTATCCGCTCTTCTCCGAAACACGCCTCGAATTTCTCAAAATCAATCAGGCCATTCCCGCTGGAGAATGGGCCAACGTCCATCTCATCCTCGATGAGCTGCTCTACGATCCCGAATACATCTACGTCACTGGTTTCCAGATCCGCAACGACGTCTCGTTGCGCACTACCGTCTATATCGACGATATCCGTTTGATCGTTTTGCGTTAAAACCTTCCAACGCGCCCAAACCTACTCGGCGTTAGTAAGCTCACCATTGACGGCCGCCACCAACTCTTCGGCCGTCACTGGTTTCGTCAAAAAGCCCTGAATACCAAGCTGCTTAGAGAGGTCATAGTCGGCAGGATCGCTGCTCGCAGTCAGCATAATGACGGGGACATGGCAGGTATGTGCTTGCGAACGAAGCTGGCGCACAAAACTGATACCATCCATCACAGGCATCGAAATATCGCTGATAATCAGATCGAAGCTCGACTTCTCTAACAAACAGAGGGCATCTCTTCCATTGGTAGCTGTACTCACCTCGAAGCCGTTCTCTTCGAGCATGGATCGAATCGCCCCTAAGTTAGGCACATAGTCATCAACTAAAAGAATTGTTGCCATTCGCACATACCTTATCGCATTTCAAGACGTTAGAGGAATTTGACAATCTGCCACTCGTTATAACCGCCCTTATGGGTGTACTCGACCTGATCCATAAGGCTTCGCACGAGAAACAGGCCATAACCGTGAACCTGAGCCTGCTCTAGATCTGGCTCGGCTACTTCGGTAATATCGAATTGTCGCCCTCTATCACGTAAATTGACTCGAAACCTACGAGCCTTACGATCAAGACAGAACTGTATTTCGATCCGTTCGCTACCAGTTGATGCTTGATAGGCATGCTGAATGATGTTTGTACAGAGTTCATGGGTGGCAAGTTGAATGTTGTAGAGCGTTGTCTCGGGGTCGATCAGGCCATCGAGCGAATGCAACATCTTAGCGATACAATCGCCAAGTAACGGCAAATAGATCAACCTCGCAGGTAAATCAAACTGGACTCGTTCTTGTGATTCTTCAAGCATAAGCTACGCCTCGGGGAACCTCTTGAAGCCTTTGCACTTAAACCGCATGACTTGTTAAGCAGCTACTTTGCGATTAGGAGATTGGAGCAAGGCGACAAAATATCAGATAACAAAGGCTCAAACCCTCTTGGAAGGTCCGACTTCCTCGGCGTTCGGAATACAATGATCCCAATAGCTCCATTCCTAAACGGCCGTCCTTGTATCAACTCGTTGAACTATTGTACTATCCCAGGAAAGTGCATGCGTTACAGTTTGGGTCGTACCAGCTCGACCGTCGCTCGTTTGAAGATTGTGAGTTGATCCAAATATCCGCTTAAGTTCTTCAAATTGTATATCATAAAGGGATAAACGAATAGTTAGGCGCTTACACCATATCCACTTAATGGCTTCAACGTTTTAGCGGCGAAGTCTCTCTCCCAAGAAGGCTCTAACCGCGTCCGCCTACGGCTACCAACAACCTACCCGTCACCCCAAGGTCGTATCGGTCTGTGCCGAAAGAGCCCCACTCTGCAACGATACAAAGCTACTTCGAATGTATTTCTTGCAGAACTGCTACTGCGCTTCCTGCGGTTCTCGTTGTCTCATACCAAATCCGGTTGATTAGGTTCTCTTTGGCCTTCGGCAGAGCGGAACGTGACCAGATCTTTCCCGACTTTTCGTTTTTCTGAGCGAAGAGCATGCACATCTTTAAACGGATTTGGTATCAGAGAGCATCTATCAAGGATTAAGGCTTCGTTTCTAAAAGCGAAACAGGTCTAAGCGATTTTGCTATTACAGGCCATACAGCGATACTACCAACGGCCCACGTATTCGATCGGAGGGACATGCAAAAAGCATGCGAACAAGCAGAAGAAAAAACTGAGGCTATAAGAACAGGTAACTATAGCACAAGGGTCGAGATCAATGCTGATCGACCCTTGTGCTCTCTGAAGCAACTAGATAGCTAGGCTTTGAAGGGCATGGCGCTCATCGACAAAGATCGAAAACGCCTGGTCCAAACGGGTCAATTCAAAAATCATCAATATCGGGCGCTGCACATTACAAAGCACCAGTTCGCCACCCACTTGTTGACAACGACGCAAAGCATGAACCAAGGTCGCTAATCCCGTTGAATCGACGAAACTAGTAGCAGCCATATTCACGATAACTCGTACATTAGGAATACTGCTCAACGAGTTCAATTGACTAGCAACCTCTTCTGCTGAGCTGCTATCGAAACGTCCGATAATATCGAGAACATGGGCATCTTGAATTGTACGAGTTTGTGTCTGTATCATACCATCTCCGCTCACTTATAAACGTTTCAAACAGAAAAAGTGCCTTCATAATTAAGGCGTATGAAACCGTTCGACTTCTTCGATAGCTGTATATTCGCTTTCGTGTGCAACCTGTTGAGCCTGATCCGAATCCGCTTCTGAAGCGTCATCACGCGAACGTCGCACCTGTCGCCACCAATGAGCTACACTTTGAGCCATAATCGAAAGATCACCTCGCCAAGTACGGGTCGTAGCGTAGTAAACATCAGCGACAAGCTCGGCCTCTAAATCGGGAGCGATCGCCTGCTGGAGATACCAGAGGCCAGTAAAGCCGGCGGGTACCGTATGGCGCTGCTCTTGCCAAGGCTCCTTCAGCTCTGCCAGCTGAGCGGTGGTCAAGGGCCGCACCCCAACCAAAGCCATCTCGCCGCGCAGCACATTGAAAAGCTCGGGCAACCGCTCAAATTGCCAACGCCGCAAAAACCGGCCCAAACGGCTCGGCTGGCCGCGTGCATTGGTCGTCCGAAAGCGCATCAGATTAAAGTGCTGAAACTGCTGTGAGCCGTCCTCTTGTTGACGATAAGGGCCAACCACCAACTGCTTGACGATCGCTCTGCCACCGATGCTGTTCAGCAACCACACCAGCAGCAACAACGGACTAAGCACAGCGATCGCAGCAGCCGCGATACAGCGCTGCACAAAGAAGAAGAAGCCGCGGCTTTCAAGCATCTCACCTGATAGGCGACTGAGCAAAAACGGATCGGTGATCTGCGTACTGCTAGCGCTCTCTGGGTCGACTATCAAGTCTGCTTTGACCAAACGCCCTTTGACATTGACCAGTCGCCCGACATAGCTTTCACTCAAAATTGTGCTCGCCTCGATGCTGGCCTCATCATCGATCACCACATTCGAGCAGATCACGCTAGCCGGGCCAAGTTCGACCTCGCGTCCGATCCAACAGTTCTCGCCAATATAAATCGGCGGTGCGAGCTTAGCGCTCGGGTGGATCGAGCTATTACGGCCAACCCAAATTCCTGTCGCGATCTGGCGTGTCTCAAACTGATAGCCCAAGCGATCACCTTCAAGCGGTTTAGACGCCAAGGTCAAAACATCGGCTTGAGCGTTGTAATAGTCTTGAAGCGTTTTCAGCGGATTAAAGTAGTGCGGCGAATTGAAATCCTGCAGAACATAGCCCTGTTCAACAAGTTTCGGCACTAAATCGACTTCTATATCGCAATAGCTACGAGCAGGAATCAAGGCCTGTACTTCCGGCTCAATCAAGTAGGCTCCCGTGACTTGACCGTTGGCCAGCACACGGGTCAAAGCAGCTTTGGCCTGGCGATGGGCGGCGAGCGCAGCCTCGAAGTCGAGCACAAGCAAGCGATCGCCCGGTATCAGCAAGACCGTCTCTTGAAACAGACCTGCCGCCCACTTCAACGAGCCAGCGTCGCCCCAAGCCGCGCGCTGTACAACATAGGTCAGCTCAAGGCCCCAATAGCGCCCGTCTCCAAAGCTGCTGGCGATCGCCCCACCTTCTCGGAAGAGTGCTACATGCAGCTGTTTTAGGCCAGCCCGTGCGAACTGTTCCAAGGTATAGGTCATCACTGCGCGATCAACCACGTTGAGCAGTGGACGTGCCGTCTCCTCACCTACAAACTCCAGCCGTGGTCTTTCATCTGTCGCAAGAATCAGTGTATGCATACCAAACTATGTGTACTGCCTCTCAAACAGGCTTGAAAGTTGTTTATAGCAAATCCGGTTGATCAGCTCGTGTATTGTTTAGGCTCTAGCAGAGCAAAAACCTTTGCCGTGTGAATTACAGTCTATTTGGCCGAACTAAAGCTCATCTTACTGAACTCAGCCTCCGTTTCACTGACATCTTGCGGAGTCAGAGCGCTCTCTAAATCGCTATAGAGTGCAAGGAATTTGTCGAATTTCACGAGCTCTAGGGTGCGCCGAATCTCTGGGCTTACATTCGCGATGCGTAGCGCGCCACCGCTCTCCTTGGCCAGCCGATGAACCTTAACTAGGCAGGCCATGCCAGCACTCGCCAACAAGATCGTAGCCTGCATATCCCAAATCAGGTAGGGTGTACGTTTAAGGGCCGCTTCCGAACGCTGCAACAGCTCATCAGTCATATCGACATCGACAATGCGAGGTAAATCGATGATCTGCCAACCGCGAAGCTTGCGCGGCTCAAAGCTAGCGCTTTGCAAACTGCTTAGATGGGCTTGAAACTCCTCGCGCCCCTCATAGATCTCGAAGAACTGATCGAGACGGGTCAGCCGCAACAAAGAGCGAATACGTTCGGGCAGGGCCACCAAACAGATATCGCCGCCCTTGTTGCGCGCATAGTTCGCTAGGCCAACCAGCGCTCCTAGAGCTGAGCTATCGATAAAGCTAACCCGCGAGCAGTCGAGCATAAGATAAGGCGATTTTTCGAGCAGACGCCGTGCCTCAGCCACAAGCTCTTGGTTAGTATGGATATCGATATTGCCCACACATTCCAATACCGCGATCTCGGGTGCGCTCTGCTGGGTGGTATCGAGCACTGCGCTGGGCGGCATATCGGCGGCTTCAGAAGCGAGTGGCAGCTGCGGCTCAGACGGCTCGTTCGGCACAAGCAACTCTAGGCGATTGGGCACGATCGTATGAGCGGTGCCACGCCGCATAGCCCACCATTGTCGCGCCAGAAAGATTCCGAAATAGCGAAAATCGTGCAGATAACGCCGCACCAGCCGACCCGGTTCTTGGATCATGCGGAAAGCCCACTCTAGGCCAATCTGCTGCATCCAACGCGGGGCACGCTTGGTGATACCAACCAGCATATCGAGCGAGCCGCCGATCCCCATCGCGATCGGAACCTGTAGCTGGTTGGCATACATATGAATCCACTTCTCTTGTTTGGGATTACCAAAAGCCACAAACAAAATATCTGGTTTCGCCGCCCGAATAGTTTCCAAAATGCTCTGATCCATCTCCAGCAGAGGTTGGACCGGCGGCGAAAGCACACCAGCGACCTTAAGACCTGGATAGCGCTCTTGCAGCAGTTGGGCTGCCTTAGCAGCTACACCCGGGCGGGCGCCTAAAAAGAAGAGCGAATAGCCCTTTTGAGCGGCCCGTTCCGCCAAGGCTGGCACTAGATCGGCACCGGTGACGCGCCCAGGAATAGGGCCGCCTAACAAACGAGAGGCCCATACCAACGGCATGCCATCGGCGGTTGCCATAGAAGCTTCTTGCAAAATGCGACGCAATTCTGGATCGTTGAGCGAATTGACCACAAAATCAGCGTTTACTGTCGCGATCTGATGGGTACGCCCGCTAAGACGCGCATCGGCAATAAACGCATCACAGCGTTCGAGAGCCTCTTCCATCGTCAAATTATCAATTGGCACCCCTAAAACGACCAGTAACTTACGCATAGGCTACCCCAATTGCCAGACAGAGCGCATACAAACTTGTTTCGCGTACGGTTGCCAATTCGATAGACTTAGTAGGCGCCCTTGCTAAAAAGCACCGCCGGAATAGTCTTGAATAAGATCACAATGTCGGTCCAAATGCTCTGTTCAGCGATATATTGCAGATCAAGTTCAACCCAACGTTTAAAGTCGATATCGCTACGTCCTGAAACCTGCTGCAAACCAGTGATACCCGGTATTGCATGTAGGCGACGCAGTTGCTCGTAAGTATATTGAGCTACTTCGCTCGGTAAGGCTGGTCGTGGCCCAACAAGGCTCATATCACCTCGCAGCACATTAATGAGCTGAGGCAGTTCATCAATACTCAATTTCCGAATGATGCGGCCAACTTTGGTCACGCGGGGATCACGTTTCATCTTAAAAACCGGGCCATCAGCTTCGTTTTGGCTAGCCAGTTCTCTGAGACGCGCCTCGGCATCAACATACATCGAACGGAATTTGAGGCAGGAGAAGGGCTCGCCATTTTTTCCGACTCGAATCTGCTTAAACAGAACAGGTCCAGGCGATTCGAGCTTGATAGCAAGCGCTGTTAAAGCCATCAGTGGGCTAGCCGCCACCAACGCGACGCTTGCAACCGAAACATCGAGCACACGTTTCAGTTGGTTCAGCAACTTAGTACGCAGCGACCAAACAAGAAGCTTAAAACGCAGCTTCCTATTTGCACGCGTACTTGTAAAACGTCGATACTCAAAAATCTCCAACATCCTGCGTGCTTTTGGGTCGAGATCGTTTAGTGAAGTTTGCCTCCTCATACATGCTCGATCCTTGTAGTTATTGATTTAGGAACATTTCTCAAGTTATATTCTATATCAAGGAACGTTCTAACAGTCTTAAATTATTCGTCCCTTTCTTGACGATATTGTCATTGATTCGTATAGAAATCATAAAACAACCGAGTATTTTCTTAAAAGGTAAACATATCATTAAATTAAGCTGATAATCGCTAAATAAATCCGCAAAACCAGCTATTCGATAACAACTAGTTCTCCTTCTTGTAATCCTCGCAAAATTTCGACTTGAGTTTGTGTCACGATACCAACGTGCACGTCCTTTGGAACCGGCTGTGTACCGTTTAACACAAACACAACCACCCGGTCAGAGCCGAAACGCACCGCTTCGCGCGGCAACCAGAGCGTATTCTCCCTTGTGCCTAAATCGATCCTAATCCGAGCGCTATCGCCCCCCCGATAGAGCCGCCCATCGTTTGGAAAAGCGATAATCAGATCGCTCGAACCGCCAATAAGCTCGCTGCCAGGCAGAAGCTGCTGTTGGGGCAAGCGAATGATGGTGCCCGTAATGCTCTGATCGGGAAAGCGTTGAAAGGAGATCTGAACCTCTTGGCCGAGTTGCAAGCGCTGAAGGGCAGTAAGGCCTTGGTTGAGCGCCTCGTTGGTATCGGCCACTAACTGCAGCTGTTCAGAATCGATTAAGGTGATGATCGGGTCGTTGGCGCGCGTAATCTCGCCTTCAAGCTTATGCAGCGAAAGCACTTCGCCTGCCACCGTCGAGTAAAGGCGGCGTTCCTCGATCTGCTCTTGAAGGCTTCTGATCAGTTGTTGATTCGCTTGAAGATCACGCTGCAAGCGCGGGTCGACTTGAGCTAGACGGCGCACATCCTGCAGATTAAGCTCGGCGTTGCGTACCGCGCGTTCTTGCTCGGCGATCTGATAGGCGGTTGGCCCTCTCAGAAGCGTTTCAAGCTCGACCCGGGCGGCCTCAAGAGCCGCTTCGGCCTGTTGCACAGCAGCGACTTCGTTGTTGCGAGCGGTATCAAAATCGATCACCGCCTTGCCGAGCCGCGTCTCTGCCGCCCGTATCTCGCGCTCGAGCGCACGCATCTCATCGGCCACTTCGTCAGCGGTTTTCTCTGCCTGAGCCAGCTTCTTAGCATCTCTCGACAGCTCTTCCAACTCGGCATACTCTTGCCTGAGCTCGTGGAGAGCCGCTTCAGCATCGATCATCTCAGCATGTGCAAGGTTTTTGGCCTGCGATGCATTATTTTTAGTTGTCTGGAGAGTAGTTTCTGCTTGTCGAACCTTGGTTTCAGCTTGACTAATCTCGAGAGCAGTTGGCGGCGATTTCAACTCAGCCAGCTTGGCCCGTTCGCTTTCGAGCACAAGTTGCGCCTTTTGAATCTGAATCTGAGCGGCTTGGTTGGCTTGGGCGATACTCTGCTGATACTCCTTAACATTAAGCTCAGCTTGGGCTAACTGATTGAGCAGATCTTGGCTATCGAGTTCAGCAACAAGATCGCCCACCTTCACCTCTTGGCCGACCTGAACCAAAATGCGTTTGATGGCGCCATCTTGTTGGAAACTAAGCGAGCTCTGCAGTGGAACAGCTTCGCCGCTGAGCTCGAGCGTGTCATTGATAGTGCCCCGCTCGACAGTGAACGACGCGCTGTACAGCGGAACCTCGGTTGGGACGACTGCAGTAGCAGTAGGCTGCACGGGCGTCTCGGTCGGCAAGGCTACTTCAAACTCAGCGATATCATCTTCGGGCGAAGCACAGGATGTAAGAAGAAGACAACAAAAAAATACTACAAGCAATGACAATTTCGTCAAATTTTGCGCTATTCGCTGCATCGTCCGAACCCCCAATCGATGAATAATGAGCAACTCAAGCCACATAGGCTCGAGTTGCTATAGGCATCAGGCCTATGGGCACAGTTGCGTAGGCTCTGCATGAGTTCGAGCACACCTACCGTTCCTGCTGGTTCCGGGCCGTGCGTATCCAATGACGAGGTTGCATACCGAGCAACAAGCGCAGATAGATCCACAGCTTCCAGAGGATAAAAAATGGTGCAAACAGCAGCGAACGGTAGACCGATGCAGGAGCCTTTACAAGCAAAAGGCCGCTCAAGGTATAGAAACATTGACCGATCAGGTTAAAACTGGCAAGAATGATTCCAAGACGTGAGCGCAACAAGACGGCAAGCCCCGCACATGCGACACTCAAGCCAGCCAAAATCGAAAAAGGTGGGATCAACTGTTCGATAGCTGCATCTACAAGTCGAACATCACGTCGCTTAATAGCATTCGACAAGAGGCGTGGCACATACTGTTTAATCATCTCCATACGCCCGCGCTCCCAACGCTCGTTTTGACTTTGGGCGTTCTCCAGTCGATCGGGCATCTCGGCCCAGAGGACTGCATCGGGCGCGAAGGTCACACGCTCGCCATCGAGCAGCAGTTGCATATGAAACTCGATATCTTCGGTTAAGCTGTTCGACCAGCGATAACGCGCGGCGACCTCGCGGCAAAAGACCATGCCGTTGCCCTTGAGGCCAGCAGAGCCGCCCAAGAGCATACGGGCTTGCGGGCGCAGGTAGTGGATAACGCTAAAGGCCGCACTACGCAGCCCAACACTCCACGACTGATTGTTGAGCAAAACAGCGTAATAGCCCTGAATAACCCGCTCGCCGCGCGCAATACGGGCATCCATAATGCTCAAAAAGTCTGGTGAAACTTGAGTATCGGCATCGAGGATCAGCAGAGCATCGTACTCGATCGACTGCTGCTGAATACGCTCTAGCGCCCAGTTCAGGGCATGACCTTTGCCGCGCCGTTCCAGATCGAAGCGTTCGTGCGCGATTGCGCCATAGGCGCGGGCGACATCGGCGCTTGTATCGTTGCAGTTGTCGGCAACAACGTGGACTTCAAAGAGTTCTTGGGGATAAGCGAGCTTTTGCAGGCTGGCGAGCGTATGTGGCAAAAGCAACTCTTCGTTATGGGCGGGGATCAGCACTAGAAAGCGCGTACTCGGCGCAGAGAAGCGCATCGCCGTTTGTTTTGGGGTACGCCAAGCAGCAGCAGTCAAGCCTAATAGATAGGCAACCAGTGCAGCTAGCACCGCTTCAGCAGAAAGGATACAGACGCGTAGCAGCACTCTCATACCTGCAACTCCTCAAGATATCGGCGATTGAAGAAAGCGAGGTTTTAACTTTTTTGCTCATCTAAAAGATCGTATACAAAGTCTCGCAAACGGCTCGCATACGCATCGATATTCATCTCTCGCTCGATCAGATGACGTCCATTACGCCCCATACGCTCTTGGGCTTGGGGATCGTTCAATAAACGTACAATAGCCTCACGCAGGGCCTTAGGATCTTTGGGAGGCACGTAGTGACCATTTTCGCCTTCAGTGATCACATCGGTTTGGCCGGGAACACGCGAACAGATCGCTGTCTTCCCCATGGCAAAGGCTTCTAGCAGCGAAGTAACGCCAGCTTGGAAGTTAACATCTTCGAGCGGCAGTACCATAAAAGCGCTTTCAGCATAGAGCGTTCGCAATCCGGCAAAGCTGAAGCGCTTGAATTGGACGTTGGACGGAACTGGGCGGTCAGCCGTCGAGACGCTACGCTTCGACCACAACGATGAAGCGGAGATCACCACATCGACATCGAGGCCATCGACCGCCTCCAACAAGGTTAGGTAGTCGCGCCGTTCGCGTCCAACCGAGCAGATTTGACGCTTCACTGGCGTCTGCGCTTCCGGCTGGAAGAAGTGATGATCGACCATAAATGGCGTCCACAAGACTCGTTTACACGGTATATGCCAGCGCTCTTGAATAAACTGTTTTTGCCAACTGCTGTAGACGATAAAGCGGTCGATCTGCCTCTCAAGCTTCAAAAGGGTGAGCAACGTAACTTTTTTGCCCACCGAGAGATCGTGAGCAATCATTAGATGGGCCGGACGCTTGTCAAATGAAGCTTTCAACAGCAAGGCCAAAGGTAAGCCAACCTGCTCTCCATCGGTGAAAATCGCTCTATAACGCTTGCGCAACTTCCAACAGGCCAGCGCCAGCATCACATTTGGGCCAGCGATCCGCTCGACAAGCGAGCCGATCGGGCCAAGCTCGTCTCGGGCCGCTTTGTAATCGATCAAATCAGCTTGGCAGACTCGCGCTATCTCTAGGAAATCGACACGGGGACGGTCTCCCTGCGTGATCTCTGCTTGGATATCAGGCGCGATCGTGCCCGAAACGGTAAGAAGTAAAGGTTTTTTCATGACACAAGTTGGGTTTTAGCGCGCGATAGATCAACTTCGCTTTTGATCAGATCGAGCAAACGCCCAGAGTTTTTCGCCGAGTCATACTCCAGCTCAACGTGTTTATAGAGCGCATCTCCAAGGCGCAAACGCAGCTCTGGCTGCTCGACCAACAAACGTAGCGCGCTGTAGAGGGCGTTCGCGTCGCCGGGGGGTACTAACAAACCGGTCTTTTCGTGATGGATGATCTCTGGAATAGCCGCCACATCGGTTGAGACGACCGCCATTTCAGCCGCGCCCGCCTCGGAAAGCACCATAGGCAAACAGTCACCAAATGTCGGCAGCGCAAAAATATCGCAACTATGGTAGAGCGCTTTCAATCGTGGGTTATTGGCGTTTAGATCGTGGTAAACGGTTAAGCCTGGCTCACGTTCGTGATGGGTCTTTGTAACAAGATGAAGCTCGACAGGAAATTGCATGCGCAAACGGCGGAAGGCTTCTATCAGCAAATAACCGCCTTTACGCTCGAGATCACCCCCCACGAACAAGATCTTAACCGGATCAGTATGGAGGCGGCGCACTTTAGGGCGCTTCCAATCTTTAACAAAGACCCCTGGGGGGATAACGGTTACCTTATCGCTCGGTACTTCATAGTCGTTTTCTAAGCTCTTTTTGGCCCACTGGCTCCAGGTAACCAAGTGGCTGGCAGATCGATAACAAGAGCGATTCAGCTTCCACTTGAGCTTTTCCGCCAAAGCTGAGGAGCGAGCATGGTGATAATATTTGCCAAGTTCATCGAATTGAAGCGGCGTAGCATCGAGCGAAACAATAGAAGGGATATAGTGCATCCAATCTTGAGCTAAAATTGCAGGTACTTGAGTATGGAATAAAAGCGCGTCTAATCGACATGCCTGCTGCATACCTGCAATCAAACGGCGGGCTTGCAGGCCTGAACGCACTGTCCAGTTGCTTTTATACACAGGCACCAGCTTACCAAACCCATGCGGCTCAAACTCAACTTCCCCCCACATGGGTCGCACTTCTTGATCACTCTTCACATATTTCTGAAGGTTTTTGGAATGAGTCACATGACCTAGAGACTGTTCCATAATAAAGCCAATTGTGTACATACCTTCTCACCTAGTTGTTTGTGCCTACGTGTGTAGGTCAATGCGTAAATCTGAGTGCCTGAAACATAATGAAGCTCGAAATATCTGTTCTAAATAGGCCTTCAACAAAGCTCGAACCCGCTCCAATAACTAACAAGCATCATAAACAGTGTCACTCGACCAATCGAAGAGAGCCCTGATTAGAGGTGATGTAAAATATCAAATTCAAAGTAGCTATACTCTATAACGCACACACCAACAAAAAATTACTCCCTAGGGCTGAAGTAATTACAATGTTGTAAGCAAAGCGTAGGCAAAGTCTAGGCGCGGGTGTTTCGATCCTGTTCTGATGGACCAGATCTATTTCGGGTATACTTAGAGCAGCAAGTAGGAGGATCATGTGAAGCAGTAAGGTCGAGTGTCGGCTTGGATGCTTGCAGATGAGAATGGCTTTTAAGGCGTAGCAAAGATGAATATTCTATCTGTTGAAGATATTAGTAAGAACTTTGGCGACAAACAGCTCTTCGAAGGGTTGACCTTTGGGATCGAGACGGGCGAGCGTGTCGGTGTGATCGGCGTGAACGGCAGCGGAAAAACCACCCTGCTGCGCCTCTTGAGCGGGCAAGAGCCGCCCGACAGCGGTCGAATCGTGTTCGCAAACAGCGCACGGGTCGCCTATCTGCCCCAAAACCCGGACCTCGACGAAAATCTGACGGTCTTGGAGCAGCTCTTCCGAGGCGAAGGCGATGTGGTCAAGCTCTTACGCGATTACGAAACGTTGACGGCTCAGCTTGAGGCGGAACCCAATAACACAGCGCTGCTCGACCGCTTAGCCGTGCTGTCACAAAAGATGGATCACGCCGATGCCTGGGAGCTAGAGCGTCGAGCGCGCGCCGTGCTGACGCGCCTTGGAATCAGCGATGTGCAAGCCCGCATCGCGACCTTGAGCGGAGGCCAGCGCCGACGTGTCGCGCTGGCGGGTGCACTGCTCAACCCGAGCGACCTGCTCATTCTTGACGAGCCGACCAACCATCTCGATACCGATCTGATCGCTTGGCTGGAAGAAGAGCTACGCCGTTACAGCGGCGCGATTCTGCTGGTAACCCACGACCGCTACTTCCTCGACCGAATCGTGACACGCATGCTCGAGCTGGATCGCGGGCGCGTAACGGTCTACACCGGAAATTATTCAAGCTACCTCGAACAACGAGCGGCGCGACTGATGCAAGAGGCCGCCGCCGAAGAAGCGCGCCAAAATCTGCTGCGCAAAGAGCTGGCCTGGCTGCGGCGGGGCGCTCAGGCGCGTACCACCAAACAAAAGGCCCATGTCGAGCGGGTCTACGACCTGATGAACAGCAAAGGCCCCGAGCGCCCCGCCGAGATGGACGAGATCTCGGTCGCGTCGCGCCGCATCGGCAAGCGCGTTTTCGAGATCAAAAACATCAACAAGAGCTATGACGGCCGCCACCTGGTGCGCGACTTCAGCTACACGATCGAGCCGGGCGAGAAGTTGGGCATCATTGGCCCGAACGGAAGCGGCAAGAGTACCTTGCTCAATCTGATCGCCGAGCGAATTCAGCCTGATAGCGGCACGATCGTCAGAGGCGAGACCGTACACCTAGCCTATTACGACCAAGAGAGCGAAGGGCTTGACCCATCGCAGCGCGTGATCGACTATGTGCGCGAGGCCGCTGAATTGGCTAAGACGGGCGAAGGCGCGCTGTTAACAGCGACCCAAATGCTCGAGCGTTTCCTCTTCCCGTCGGCGGCCCAATACGCCTACATCAGCACCCTGAGCGGCGGCGAGCGTCGTCGGCTCTATCTGCTGCGTCAGCTCTTGTTGGCACCCAACGTGCTGCTGCTAGACGAGCCGACCAACGACCTCGACATTCAAACCCTAAACGTGCTCGAAGACTTTCTAGATAGCTTCAAGGGCACCTTGATCACCGTATCGCACGACCGCTACTTCCTCGATCGCACTGTCGAGCGCCTGCTCGTATTCGATGGGCAGGGCCGCATCCGGCTCTTCCCGGGCGGCTACAGCATGTACCGCGAGCTCTACGAGCGCGAACAAGCAGAGCGCGAACAAGCCGCCGTCAAAAAAGCCGCTGCCCCAGCCAAACAACAGCAAGCGGCCCCTCAGCAGAGCGCCGCGCCACAAGGCAAACGCAAAGCCAGCTACAAAGAGCGCCGCGAGTTGGCGGCCCTCGAAGAACGCATCGCAGCGCTTGAAAGCGAAATTGCGACCGTACAAGAACAGTTGGCTCAGCCAGATCAGCCCTACACCAAGTATCAAGAGTTGGGCGAGCGCATGGCAGCGCTCTCGAGCGAACTCGAGACGAGCTTCGAGCGCTGGACCGAACTGGCAGAGTTGGTAGGAGAATAGAAAGACCATGGCCCCTTCACCCAATCGGCGCGTCAGCGCGCTGATACCCTATACCTGGCAAGCTCAAACCGGCTTCATTCTGGTCTCGAACACGCCCAAGGGCGACATTTGGAGCTTGCCCGGAGCCGCACCCGATGGGCGCGAAAGCGAGCTGCAAGCCCTGATACGCGGCGTACACGACGAGACCAATATGCAGGCCGTCGGCATTCTGACGCTCTTTGTGCATCCGCCGCGCAGCGAACACCGCATCTATCTGGTGCGCGCCAGCGGCTCGCCCGTCATTCGTGGCTCGGCGATCAAAGCGCTAGGCTTGCTGCTGCCCGATATGAGCATCGCTCAGATCGCCCTGCGCCAGCGCTATAGCTGGCCGACCAGTCTTCCAGCTAATATCAAAAAGATCGCAGAACGCTACAACGAATTGCGCGATCAAGAGTCTTCGTTCTTCGAAGGCTTCGAGCGTTATGCCTACGAAGAAGGCGACGATAGTTGTAGCTTTGATTACTAACAATCGTTGGGGAAGAGCATCAAACAGTTTGGAGCTCTTCCCCTTTGTAGGCTGATGCTCAGGCATCTCGGTAGCGCTTATCATCGCCGATAAAGCATTTGGAACAACGCTGTCCTCTATCTGCACGCTGTGTGGCGCGAAGCGCGCATAGAAATCCGTTTGAAGTATTCTCCGTTCGGCAAGGTAGCCTCGATCGACGCCTCGTGAGACAGCGAAAAGCGAGGAAAGATCACCGCCAGGTAGGAGCCTATTTGAAAGAGGGAATGTTGATAGCCGTAGGCGGACGCGGTAAAGACCGAATGGAAGGGACAAACATCGCCGCCAGAACTGTAAAACGAGCAAACGGATGGAGTGGCAATAGCGCGCTTTGAACGCCGATAGTCAAATCGCCAAGCATCGTCGACGTGTCGTTGAACGCTTCGGCACGAGACGAAACGATCACAACAATCAATTTGAGGACAGAATGCAAGATATCATTCGACTGCTTGAAAATAACAAAGCCTGGGCGGAGCAAATGAACGCCGAGCAGCCAGGCTTCTTTCAGAGCCTCGCCGCGCAACAAGCGCCCGAATATCTCTGGATCGGCTGCTCGGACAGCCGCGTGCCTTCGACCCAACTGGTCGGCATGCTGCCGGGCGAAATGTTTGTGCATCGCAATGTCGCCAACGTTGTGGTGCATTCAGATCTGAACTGCTTGGCGGTTTTGCAATATGCAGTCGAGGTTTTGAAGGTCAAACATATCATTGTGTGCGGCCACTACGGCTGCGGCGGCGTCGAGGCGGCGCTGCACAACCGCACCTTCGGCCTGATCGACAACTGGCTGCGCCATGTGCAGACGATTCGCAACAAGCACGAAGCCCTGCTGGCCGAATGCCCCGACGATAATGCTCGTCTGCGCCGCCTTTGCGAGCTGAATGTGATCGAGCAAGTCGTGAATGTCTCGCAAACTACGATCGTGCAAGACGCTTGGAAGCGCGGCCAAAAACTGAGCGTGCATGGCTGGATCTACGGCGTCGCCGATGGGCTACTACGCGATATGGGCCTAGTGGTGACCGGCTCGGAGGATATCGCGAGCCAATACCAAGCCGCGCTAGAACGCATCAAGTAGGCGCTTCCGAACAAAAGAATCGAGGCCACGCCCTGAACAGTGGGTGTGGCCTTTTTATGTGGTAAGCCAATCGAAATAATTTATTTGTAAAACGAAATTATCGTTAGGCTACCACGTCTTCGCCGCCCAAAACTATACCTCAAAAACGCTTTTGCGCTTGACAGTAGCTCAAGCCTCAGCAGAGCGAGACCACAGCCATACGCTCAAGCGAGCTATACAAACTTAGGCTTCGCCCGATCGGTTTTGCACACGACCTACAGAGGAATCGCTATGAACCATACCTCAGTTCAGCTGCCTCATAGCCAACCCGTGGCTGAATTCCGGGCTAATCGAACCGTTAACCTGCTTCCTGCCATCTGTCTGTTCCTCTTCTTTGGTCTCCTTACAGCCTGGGGCTACCCTACATATCTTCAAAACGACCCTCTACGTCTCGGTATATCGATTCTGATCAGCGTAACTTTATTGGGCATGGTAATCGCAGCCCATCTTCGCATGGTCTATCGAATGGTCTTTTACCCTGAGGGCATTCATATCCAATCGGCCCAACACAATCTGTTTCTGGCTTGGAAAGAGATCACTGCCACCGAAGCGAAGATCAGATACAACCAGGGATTCGCTTTGCTGTTCAACTCCATCTACTGGGGCGAAGGCAAAAAGATTCAGATCGGCCCTTGGGATCGCAACGATAAGTGGTTTAAACTGCCTCCTAGCCCGATCGAGCAGATCGACCTTGCAACAGCGATCGATTTTATCCAACAAGCTTCGTTTGAGGCGCGCTATAAGCACGCTCTGTCGCGCATAGAGCAGGGCGTTTGGCTGAACTTCAAGCACTTTGCGCTGAGCAAGAGCGGGATTCGCCACAAACAGCGCGTCCTCGAGTGACAGCAGGTCAGCGACATCGATGCAGCCGATGACCGTATTTTGGTACGGGCCACAGGCCAAAGCAAACCTTGGGCCATGTTGAAATACGGTGTGGTGCCTAACCAAGATCTGCTGCCCGCCCTGATCGCGCATTATGGCGGCGAACAGCTCAGCATCTTCCAGAAAGACGAGATCGATCCCCTGCTGTTCAAAGACCTCAAGAGACGAGCGAAGATCGGCAATCTGGTGGCTTGGGCACCTTGGATCCTCATCGGGCTGCTGGTTCTGATCATATGTGGCGGTGCGATCTACAGCGACATCCAGCGACAACAAGACGAGGCCTTATGGGAGAAGGGAGTGCAAGCCATCGCCCAACAAGATGGCGAGACCGCCCTTGAGATTTTCGATCGATTCGTGAAAAATAACCCCCAAAGCGCCAAGGCCCATCTCAATCGGGCCATCTCCTACCTCATCCTAGAAGAGTACGATCTGGCACTTCAGGATCTGCAGCGAGCCAACTTTCTGCGCCCCAACGACGGCCAGACCATCTTTCATCTGGGGCTCTTGTACCACATGCAAGGTCAGTGGAAGCAGGCGCTGGCCTATTACAACGTTTCGGCGCGTCTCTACGAAAGCCAGCAAGGCACTCAACAGACAGATTACGCTTGGATCTGCTATCGCCAAGCCCAAGTCTATCGCGAGCTAGCAGACTACGACGAAGCGCTTCGTCATCTCAGGGCGGGCCTGAAGGTGCCGCAGGTCGACGACGATCTGCGCACTCAGATGAGGCGCGAGCTCGAAGAGCTACAAGCCTTGAAGCGCTGAAGGACTCGGCCCCTCGCGTTTCACGCTCTGGCGGCTTGGCTTCCAGCTCCCATTCGGCTTCTAGCGCGTCCGCCTTCGGCTATCAACGTCCTTTCCAACAAGCGAGGTCGCTTTTGTGTGCGGAAAGGCCGCGCCAAAAAGCCAAGCTAGCCGGCTTCCCAGCGGCGCATAAAAGAGAGGTTTCGCACTGTGATGCGAAACCTCTCCGAGTTGAGCCCTAGCTCGAGCCTAGCTTAGCGCTGAACCAAGGGCAAGAAGACTTGATAGCCTGCGTTGGGCTGCTTGGGCAGTGTCGCAGGTCCATAGAAGTGCGAGCTGCCATCAAGCTCAAGCTCCTCGAGCCAGTAGCTGTAGTGAGCGCCTTGCTCGGCCCCGCTGTCGAGCCAGCTATAACTCGAGTTCGCGCCCTGGGCCACGATCAGCTCGCTCGTCAGGCGCACGGCGTTCTCGCGCGTGCCGTCGGCGCTGCGCCAGATCGCGAAGCCCAAGCTGTTCTGCTCGCTAGCAGTCTTCCACTCGATCAGTACACCACCCTCGCTCTGAGCCGCGCTGAACGATAGCAGTTGCACCGCGGTCGGCGTATTGGAGATAAGGCCAGCGTCGAGGGTCGGGTTATGCTCGCCCGGCGCCAAGGTCACCACATGAGTGCGGCCCGTGTTCGGGTCAGCGTCGCTGTCGCTGGCATCGTCGCCCACATTCGCCGAAGTGAAGCGCGGATACTCGGGCGGCAGGTTGCTAAAGCCGACGCTATAGGAGCCCGGGATCAGATTGTCGAAGATGTAGTAGCCATTGAGATCGGTCGTCGTGGTCGCGATCGGGTTGCCCGCAGCGTCATAGAGCGTGACGGTCACACCAGCCACTGGTTTTTCGTCGCGATCTTGCTGGCCGTTCTCGTTGGCGTCGTACCAGACATAGTCGCCCAAGCTGGCCGGACGATAGAGACCGAAGTCGACCGTCAGGTTGCTGTTGGCATCGTTGTCGCCGTCGTTGATCGGCTCTGCGCCCGACGAGAGCGTCACCGTTCCGCTGCGAATCACGCTGCCCACCAAGCTGCCGTTGTCATCGTTGTCGATATCGTTGTTCGGGCTTGGCGCAGGCTCGTAGGGGCCGGTCAGGCTATTGTTGCGGCCCGTGCTGGTCTTGTAGCCGTTCGGCGGCACGATCTCGACGATATAGCTGCCAGCCAGCAAGTCTTTAAAGAGGTAGTTGCCGTTGGCATCGGTCGTTTGAACCGCAAGTGGCACACTGCTATCCGGCACACCATCACCGTTGGCATCGGCATACAAGCGCACCGTCACATCCGAAATACCGCGCTCGTCCGGATCGAGCAAGCCATTGTTGTTCTGATCTTCCCAAACCAGATTGCCCAAGCTAAAGAGCTCGACAAAGCCGAAGTCGAAGTTATGGTTATTCTGGCCGGGGCCGCCCGTGGTCAAATTGACCGCGACCGCATTGAGATACAAGCTCGCATCGCCATCCGAGTCGCGCAGATCGGCATTGTTAGCGTTAGCACCGACCTTCAAGCGCGCCGGACGATAGCTGTTCAACACGCTTTGGCTGCGATCGATCCGCACGCTGTAATCGGTGTTCGGCCGCAAACCGCCCGGCACATTGCTGTCGTTAAACAGGTAGTGGCCGTTGGCATCGGTCACGGTCTGAGCGATTTGCGCACCCGTAGCATCGTGCAAGGTCACAACCACACCCGCCAAGGGCGGCTCGCCCGGATCTTGCACGCCGTTGTCGTTGTTATCGGCCCAGACGCGGTTGCCGATCTCGAGCGGCGCAGGATCGAAGAGCAACTCGATATCGCCCAAGGCGTTGCCCTTGCCATAGTGGTAGAGTGCCGGTCCGTCATCTAAACTATCGATCTGCCAACCGCGCTTCAAAGCGCCGGTCGTCTCGTCAAGGAAGATCAAACCTTGGCCGAACAGACCCAGATAGGCCTCGGGCGTGCTGGGGTCGAAGGCCGTCGAGATCACCTCGTTACGAGCTGGCTGCAGGGCCACCGCGCCGTTGGCGATCTCAAGGTGGATCGTGGTCACACCCGTAGTCGGATGAGTATTGATGTAGGCCTCGCCCCAGTAGTACTCGCCGTTGTTGCCAAATCCGTCAGTAGCCAAGCCCATAGTGCCCGTATCCTGAACGGGGCACAAGGGCGAACCTTCAAGCACATAGCTTCCGTTCACCAAACAGGCGTGCAGAATATCGCCAGCGTTGTTGATGGTATATTGGGCGGTGCTGCCCGAGACAGGAACATACTGGTTATAGCCGGACTGCTCGGCCAAGCGGTTCGAGAAGCCGAGCACCATCGCGCCGTTAGCGTCGAACTCGATAGCCGATAGGATGGGCTGAGCGTAGCTGATGCGCGACGAAGTTGTGGTCGTCACCTGATCCCAAGTGAAGGCCCAGGGCTTCCAACGCGCATCTTCACGAACCGGAATGCTGCCGGGGCTTAACTGAATGTGTTCCGCAGCCTCGCGCGAATAGTTCAGCGGGATCTCTAAGGTCATGCTGAAGCCAACGCTCGGATCGTTCGGATCGAACGAGAGCACATAGGCGCGCAGATCCGCCGCGTTCTGCGAGATGCCCGCATCGCACACCACGCCCAGATAGCCGCGCTCGCGGTAGAACTTGAGCGCCCAAGGACGCAGATCGCCGCCGTTACAGACGGGCACGCCCGGCAGGTTAAGGATAGGATACTGACGAGCGGTCGAAGGGATATCGGCTAAAGGCAGGCGCGCATCGACACTGATCAAAGCGCGCTGGTGCAGGTTGACCAACCAGAGCAGGCCGTTCTGATCGATCTCGATATCGCCATAGGCCACCGTGCCGACCTTGGCAAACGCATCGAGGTCGCGCATACGCTGGTACGGGTTAGAGGTCAGTTGGTTGTCGCCAGCCGCGCCCGCGCTGATCATGCCCGTTACATTGCTGCGCGTCACCGAGCCGAGGTCGATCGCAGGGCCACCGTTTTGCGGCAGCACACCCTGCAGGCTGAACTCGCCAACATAAGTCGCCGTAATCGGGTCGGTGTAGTCGAGCACATAGACGCCGCCCACGCCGCTCGTGCCGAAGCCCGAATAGCGCTTGAGCTCGGCGGCTGCAAAGAGCTGCTTGCTGCTGCGATCGTAGGCAAGACCCCAAACCGCTCCCGTGCGCATCAAACTAAGATCCAAACGCTCTTCCTCTGTCACAACCGCTGAATCATACAATTGCGAAACAATACCAAAGCGGTTGACAACAAGGTGGTTTCCGGTCTGATTGAGCGGAACAACGATTCGGGGATTGTCTTGGCTGTAATCTTCGGGGTGATTGATTCCCAGATCGATATTGGAGCTGGCACCATCCTCAACGAAACGAACCGTGCTCAGCGAGCTATGGGCCTGCATGCTCGGGAAATAGCCCTCAGGCAGATCCGTGAACTCGATGCGATAAGGGCCCGTACCGTCTACGATCAAGCTATAGCTCCCATCGGGACCTGTGGTGGTGCTGCCCTGAAGATCTCCGTTAGCATCGTAGGCGCTTACTCTCACGCCTGCGACACCCATTTCGCTGGCGATCTCGCGCTGGCTATTGCCATTGAAGTCGCGAAAGACCGTGCCTTGGATCGTTCCGGCAGCTTCTACAGATACGAGCGGTAAAAAACCGATCAATAAAAGAGCAACTAAACTAAAGCTAATTAGACAAGATTGTTTGTACGATGAACGAGAACGTGACATGGTTGACCTCTAAAATGTGTCTTGAATGAGTAAATTGCTTAGTATGGTTTCAGCACAGCAGCTTAAACAACGCTTTTAACCTCCTTCGCTCTACTCCTGTTTCTTAGCGATCTACCCCCATCAATGGCTGAAAATTCCTTCTTCAAAATCTGGTCTATTTCAGTTAATACAAAACAATCCAATCTAACAACCTTTCTTTAAATAAACCCTTTAACCATTTGAATAATTCAAATAAACAAATAAATCACCAAAACTTAGTATTCTAGTCAATATCTCAAGATTTAGGATACTTAATTAGTTATTAAACTTATTTTTAATGATTTAGATATATTCACACTAAATATAGATTATACTACTAAATTCCAGCAATTTTCTGTTTTAACCATTATTTACCTTTATAGAAGCTCTTATTTATACTCTACAGCACTCTCTATGCCAAGATCAAAATTTAACACTTTTTACAGCTTTATTATGATCTAAATCGTATTCCAAGAATCATAATACTATTCACGATAATTATTCTGATGAACAATCGATAAGCTGTCATCGTTCTTTAATCTACTCATAACAGCGGAGATAACCGTTTTTTAACATCTTAAGTACGCATCAGTCTGATTATGTTGAAGACGACATTCGCTTTTATGGCAGATCTGACCTTTAGGAAAGCGGAACCTGCCACACTCTCTGTTTTGTGCTTGGCTATAGATGGCGCTGTTACAAAAACCTTTTTAAAATTCGGGGTAGTACAAGCAATGTTGTGCGAGAAGGGAATGATCGTCACAATACCAAAAGAGGGAGAAGCTGGGTAGAAGTATTTTCTAAGCTTGTAGAGGTGAAAAAGAGGCTTCGACAAGGTGCAAACGCCGCTAGATCAGTGGCCCAACCGATGTTATAGGGCGATAACTTCATCTAACGATCGAAGCCTTGCTAAAAGCGAACTTTCCTTTGCATTATGGCGGCGAGGTCTCTAGCCTCCATTCGGTCCTCAGCGCGTCCGCCTCCGGCTATCAGGCTCCCTCCCAACAAATAAAGGCTGTCTGCCCTCGCCGTGAATCAGCGCGAAAACATCACAAACCTCTGACATAAAATCGGCGTGAATCGTTGTATGTTGGAGCGCTCTCTCGGCACACAGCTACAACACCTTGGTTACAGGCAAGCTGTTGGTAGCCGTAGGCGGACGCGCTAGCCGCCTTCTTGGAGGAAGGGACTAAGCCGCCAGAGTGCTGAAGTAATCACAGGGATTTGGTATTACTCTACATGAACGCCTAAAGACAAAACAAAGAGCGCTGCTCTAGCTTTAACTAAAACAGCGCTCTTTCTGCCGAAGACTAAAAAAAGTGATCAGCCAGATTCGATATTAAGCGTGCTCTTGGGCTGGCACTAATGTCGAAGCTAAACGATACAAGAGCCCGGGCTGTTGAGGAGTACCGAGCACCGTATTACGAATGGTTTCGGCTAACGCCTTATCAACAAAGTCGGTATGGGCTACTTTATTGCGCGATTTACGCAATCTTTCTATGGCTTGAAAGAGAGTAGCGACCTGATTCTCTTCCAAGCTATTGGGCTCAGCAATATATCTCAAAATGATCTGCCAATTAGCATCACGCTTTCTCTCAATCGCGCCCACCGAACCATAGGTAAATTGGTGATCTTCCATGATCTTGCCGTAGTGACGCAGTCTACCCTTACAAGGATAGTAGATGCGGCGTTTCATCTCGAACTCAAGCGCACGAATAAATTGCACAGCGCAAGCAGCCCACTCTTTAAGCTCGCTATCTTCAACCTCCAGCCAAATATATTCGCCAGCCATCAACATATGGCGCGACTGCTCGTGCAAGGCTTTAGGCACACCCTGCCAAACCTCGGGCAAGACCCAACCCGAAAACTTATCTTCGATCTGTCGAAGGTTGGGCTGAAGATATTTCATGAAGCTCGTGGTCTGTTCGCCGATCGCCTCTAGAACCTGTTTGCGTAGCTGTTCGGCCCGTTCACTGTCGTCATCCTCGTGAATCGTCTTGCGCAACCACGAACGCAGCTGCTCAATATTGTTATGCAGCTCTTGTTCCGTTAATACGCGCTCGACGCGAGGCGGAAGGCCGACTGTTTGTAGATCGATGATATGGCAAAGACGGCGATTGCTGAGGCAATCGCACTTGGGGCAAACCAGATCAACCTTTGTGCGGCTGATATGTGGCTTCGGGCAGAAGGCCATGACGCTCTGGCAGCGCGGACACCGCGGCACCGCTCGGGCGTGGGGGTTAATCGAGTCGACATCGGCGATGGTGCCGTGACACTCGAGAGCGACGCGCTGCTGCAAAGCTTGATGGAGCTGATCGAGCAGGCCGCGCAGAGCCTGTTGCAGGCTAGGATCCTGTGTTGCAACAGCGTTCTCCTCAGCAGCGAGGGGAGCAAGCTGACGCAGCTCGATCTGGAGCGCGCCGTCGCGGTCGCTGAAGCGTGTTTGCTGCGAAGAGGGCTGTGTAAGCTGAGCATCGCTCTGCGGCACAAAGGGCAGCAACACAATCGCGCGTTGTTCGCCGCTTAAATGCAGTTCACCGATCAAACGTTTGCGAGCCTGATCGAGTAGTTGTTCAGGGCCGCCCGCCCGCTGATAGACCGCATCGAGCAGATAGCCCGGCTCGTGCCAGATCACTTGATCGCCGTCGCGCAATTCTTGACGGTCGCAGCGTCGCAGTAAAAAGGTCGGCTGAGCCTGTAGATCGCCCTGCCATTGGCTGGGAATGCGAGCGTTAAACAGCAATTCGTACTCACAGCGGCTTTCAGGCTCGCCCCAACGAAAACGCAGCAAGCTGCTTTGATCTTCGGCCTGATTGTCCGTTCGTTCGATCAAGCTTCCTTCAAGGCTCAAGAACTCGAGCAGCTCATACAAGACCCACAGCTGATAGATGCGCGATCCCTGTTCGAGGTCAAGGGCGAGCGTTAGATCGTGACCGAAGCTATAGAGCTGACCAATCTTAAGCGTGCGCAGCTTCTCGCGCCAAAGCACAAGCTCGTGGTAGGCGTTGTTTGCGCCCGGCAGCAGATGCTCGCTAACCGTTAGCTCAAGCCGTTCGATCAGCTCGGGATCTTGATATTGATCGAGCATCGCTTGAGCCTGTTCGCGCAGTCCTGCAAACTGCGGGAAGCTTAATTCACGCTCGCACTGCTCGACGATTGTCATAAGCTGGCTGCGTAGCTGTTGAGCCTGCAACAAGGGATCATCGGAGCGCAGCAGACGCTCAATCGTCGCTTTGTATTCAAGCACCGTCACCACTGTCAGCAGATTCTCGGGCGTTGCGAAATTGCGACGGTTCTGACGAGTATGCAACTGCAAGGGCGGTTGGTTGGGCAGGCTCTCCCACGAAGCGGACAAGGTGCGCTCCCAATCGATCTGACCCGTAACAGGGTGCTCTTCAAGCTCGCTACTGCGCGGCGCATCGAAACTCAGCCTGCGCACGATCTGCGGCACGATATACTCGAACAGCTCGTCGCGCAAGCGCAGCAAAACCGCCAGATCGCGATAGCGCTGAAGCTCAGGTCGAGCGCTGGCAAGCCCTTTGCGCTCATTAAAGTAATTATCGAAGAGGGCCTGATCATGACGCAAGAGCAGATCAAGCAAACGGCTCTGCATCCAAGCTGCTGTACGATCTTCTCGCTCAATCAGTTGCTTTAGCATAACAATCACAACCCATGTTCATTCACAAAGGCGTACAAGCGTCCGGCAAAGAGGCCATCGGGTTTAATCAGCAGCTCTTTTGTAAGATCAAAGCGCTCGCTCAAGCTCTCGGGGTTGATGTTATCGCTTGGAAGGCGCAGCGCCGCCTCGTGCGCATGCCGCGCAGGAACATGCAGCTTGCTCAGGATCTCGCTCAGCTCTTCGTAGAAGCGCTTGGGATTGTTGGCATGCCTGATGTAGGCCAGCAGAGCGCGCAAGCGGTCGCGCGATAAGACTTGCAGTTGATCGGCTAGCGTATCGGCCAGTGCAGCATCGAGCGCATCGGGCCAATCCATACTTACCAAGTGGCCCGTGATTAACGCCATACATACCGACTTAGCTTGGGCCATACCGAGCTGTCGATAGTTGCGGATAGCGCTGAAGATCCGCCACAAACAGTTAAAAGCCTCTTCCAATTGCTGATCGAAGAACTCTACCGTGAACGGCTCAGTGCCTTGCAGTACCTGCTCAGGCGAATGACGTTTGATGTGTACAAACGCATCGATCGTCAGCACCCCTTCACTCTCTTGCTCTTCGATCACGCCGTTTGCGCTCAGCTCGCTCAGCGATTTATAGAGCACCATATTACGCTCTTGCTCTGCATAAGCTCTGCCGGGCGGCAAGATATCGATAAAGACGAAACGACGCTTCATAGCCTCGCTGATTTGGTTCAGGAAGTGACGATCAAAGCTATTGAGCGTGCCGATAATGCGAAAGTCGTGCGGCATAGGCACTGCATAGTCGCCATTATCGGTCGGCACCATCAATGCGTTACCTTTGCTGCCCAACGTAGTCAACAGCCCGCCGAAAGCAGCATCGATCGGGGCGCGAGTAAATTCATCGATCACCAACCAACGCCCACGGTAGATCTTGCCTTCCGCATCGACATAGGGTTGACGAACAAAGTCGTGCGGAACCTTATCGTCGCGATAATTGGCGTAGTTGCTCAAGACTGCACGCGTAAGATAGCCGTGACGCACTTTATAGGTGAGCTGTGTTGTATCGTTCTGCCTCTCTAATTGCGGAACAATGCCGCCGATCACATGGCGCACGCCCCAATCTTCGGTAGCCGTTACTAGATCGACAGAATAGCCGTAACGGACCGATTCGACTTTGCTCGATCGCTCAAGCGGCGAACGCATCGGGTCGGCAGGCAGGCTCAGCGAATGAACAGTCTCGCTCCACAACAGTTCGGGCAGCAACTTAGCAAGATGGGTCTTGCCGGTGCCGGGAGGGCCGCTCAAAATCACATGTTGGCCCGCGATCAAAGCGCCATAGATGCGCTTGATCGTATTGCGCTCGATCAACAGCTCGCGTTGCAGCAGCGCGATCTTCTCTTCAAGCTCTTGCTCATCGATCAGCGGCAAACGGCCCGTTAAAGGAGTATGATCTTGGGCTGTCGCCACATGCACCTCTTTCACATACTCCACAAAGGTATTGATCGCACCAGCGATAGGCGTCTGTTTGGGCAACGGCTCAAAGGCTGTGGGCGAAACAGTCCAACTGCCATCCTCTGCTTGCATAACCAAACCCGTCTCTTTGTACCATTCGAGCAAACGCAGCGGGAAGCGGAACTCCGAGAGCGGATGGGGCTGTTGATCGAAGGGCAGGGCCAGAATAGGCAAGAGATAGTCGTTGCCGCGTCGCACAAGCAAGGTCAGCGCAACGTAACGGCGCAGATCGTCAGGGTCGAGATCGGAGAGATGGGGCCAAACGCGGTAGTAGCCGTTATCGCGCAGCTCTAACAGACGCAACTGCATCAGATCGTCGATGAACTGATCGGAGCTGGCAAGCGTATCGGGGCGCTGTACCGTCTTTTGAGCCTCTTCAAAGGCCTCCAGCAGTCGAGCACGACTAAACTCGCGCGAACCTAGCGCGATCACAAAATTGATATAACCATTCAGATCGGTCCCCAAGGAATCGGGCAGGCTCCAAGCATCGCTGGTCGCGCTATTTTTCTGAACAGGCTGGGTGAAATCGATCTCGCGGTCGTTGCGTTTGCGATAGTTCTGGCGGATCTCTAGCAGTTTGCGATCGACATCGGCATCTTCGGGCGTGGTATCGTTCAAATACTCGGCATAAGTTTTGGTCAGGCTGACCTTATAGTCATGCGAGATAATGCCCTCGAAGGTGATAGGATGCACAATGTGCAAGAGTGCCTCACGCTGCGAATGGGCACCAAACACATTCACCCCCATCAGCATATCTTTGAAAGCCCAAGCATCTTTGAGAAGTTTCTCTTGCTCACTCGAGGGGAGCTGCTTCCAAGCGATCACAAAGTTGATGATAAAGGCGATCATAAAGGGCCGAAAGGTATGAAAGGCCGTGCCAGTCTTTGCGATACCTTGACTTAAAGCCTCGTCAAGCTCTTTGGGGATGCTGACGGGCGTCGGCGACCAGTTGAGAACGGTTGTAATCAACTTGCGCTTAGAAGCAGCGCTTAAACTGCTTTGATCAGCGATCAGCGTATGCACAAAAATAGCCTCAGCGGCCAACTGATAGACCTCGGGGCTGGTGTTTTCGAGCTGGCGCTTAAATTTGTTGATAAAGGTATCGTTTGATGTATCGGGCTGGCTGATAAATTGTTCGTGTAAGCTCTGCAAATTAGGGAGCGTCCAGAGCGCAACGCCGGGAGTGAAGAGCGAGTCGTCTTTGCGCAGGACATTATCTACAAAACGTTCGGCGGCATCATAAAAGGCTTGGTGTTTTTCCAAAGAAAAATACGGCATACTACTCCCTCGTTAAGCAATCTGGCCCTAGTCTATACCATAGGTATAAAGAATTGCCTGTGTCTACAAATGTGCGCTTGGTATGATGTCGAAAACTGGCTCTATACTATTAGTACCAAGCGCACAGCAAATCGCTTGTGTTTTATAAGCAGGAAAGTTTATGAGGGGTATCAACATGCTAGGGGCGCAAGGGAGAGGTTCGATCTCTACGAGTTGAGAGAGGTTTATGTCCTTTACGGCAAGCGCTGTTCCATTCTCGCAGGCCTGCAGATAAGCATTATAAGAGCAGCTTGATACTTCTTAGAGGTTTCGATATGCTTCATACATGTCGCTATGTAGTTCATACAGGTTGCTATTTCTTTCATGCAAGCCTCTAATTGCTTCATACGAGCCGCTACTTCTTTCATGCAGCCCGCTGTTTCCTTCACACAAGCCGCTGTCTCTTAGACATAAACCCGTGTTTCTTTCACACAGGTCGCTGTTTCGTTTGCACAAGCCTGTGTTTCTTTTATACAGCCCACTGTCTCTTTCACACAAGCCGCTGTCTCTTAGACATAAGCCTGTGTTTCGTTCCCACAGCACAAGTTGATAAGCGCTTCGCAGGTTTGTTTCTAAACAAGTCTAAGCGAATCGTGCTTAGTCGGCTTCAAAGAGTGTATTCCAAGCTTGCAGAACCAAACGGCGGGTGCGATATTCGCCATAGAGGCGTAGCTCTTTCTCTTTGAGCACACGGAATGTCTCGCTAGGATAGTTTGGGCCATAGAGATCGTGAGGATCAAGGATATAACGCAGATCATCGCGGCTCAGCCCATAGAGATGAGCGATGTAAGCATCGAGTTCGGCGCGCAGCAGGGCGCGGCGCTCTTCGTGCCAGATAAAGGGCGGCGGCGCTTGTCGCTGAGAGGGGTCGAGAGCAGCGACTTGCTCTGTAATCTCTGCGCTGGCGTGCTGGGCGGTAGCGTTATGGTTAGCGCGACGCTGTGCGATCAGCACTTGGCGCATATAAGGATCCGCTTCATTCCAAAGATCTTGGGCAAAGCCTTGCAGATCATAGGCGCTATAGACCAATTCAAAAACACGCGGCACAATAAAAAGCAGATCGTTAGAGTCAAATGTTTCTGGTGGAAGCACTGGAAGTTGTTTCAAAATAAAGTAGGTGAGATTAGTTCCCCCAACCTTTTGCCTTGCTATAAAATCAAAAGCCAGACTGTTAACAGTAGCTAAAAAGGCGGAAACCCTGTGTATTGAGCCTCTAGCTAAAAAGATCAAAGGAGCTTTATGTCCCGCAGCAATACGCGGCAATAGACTAAAGATCGCGGTTCGTTCATTGGTAGCATTGGTAATATCGCGGAATGCCAATAACCATTGGTTATGCCAGCCTCGCTCTATTAAGCGGCGTTCAATCTGCTCTTTGAGCAGCCAATAACGAGGGGTAACGCTGCAATAAGGATCTTCTAGCTCCGCTAGGGAGAGATCTTCTACCGTCTTGCCTCTATAGCTGGCCCAGCGATGGCTATACTGATGAAGCATTTTCGCTTCATAGAGCGGCAGCGCATCCGCTTGGGGCTGATCTAAGAAGAGGTGGCTATCGTTAGACATATCGAACATGCGCATAAATGATACGCCCCAAGGATTAATCTCGGGCTGGCCAGCAGCAGCTTCGCGTAACAAAACCGGCACCTTACGATAGATCTTTTTGGTTAATTCTGCATCGGCTCGGCTTCGGAAGACGGGCGCAGTACGGGTATTGGGGTTGATCAGCGCGATCTCCTCTGCGCTTAAGCTAAAGCGCCGCTCTGGATTGTGAAGTTGATGTGTCTCTTGCGCAAAGAAAATAAATTCGCTTGGCTGTTGCGTATTCCCAAGGATTAGCAGACAGAATTTGTAACTACGATGCACATCTGGAAAGAGTGGTTTCGCATTCACAAAGTCATACAGAGCAATTAGCTGCTGTTTTCGGTTGAAATCAGCGAATAGAGCCTTGGTTGAATCATCGGTGGCGATGCCGGTAGGCACAATAATGCCTACACGACCATTAGGAGCCAGTAGATCGCGTACAAGCTCGGCAAATAAAGCGTAGGTATTGACATCGCCGACCGCGCTCAGCGGAAAACGGCGCGATACACGCACAAAACGGCTCTCGCTCTCGGCCAACTGCTTCGCACGCTCAAACTGTGCGATTCTAGCGCGCTGCTGAGGCGTTCCCTGGCGCCAAGCTGCGATCATGCGATCGCGTTCGGCCTTATTGCTGGCGCGAGCGATCTCTGGCACATCGATAAAGTGCTCTTGTTCTTGCAGCTTAATTCGTTCCCAAGGCGGATTCGCCAAAATCAGGTCGAAGCCATGCTTTCGCTCGCCATCGCGCTCAAAAACCTGAGGGAATTCTAGCTCCCAATGGAAGAAAGCGAGCTGATCGGCCAGCAGCTTGGCAAACACCTGCTTGTATGTAAGTTCGGGCCTCTCTAGCTCTTGATTGAGATCGCTGCTAATTGGAACAGCATCGATGGTCTCTCGATCGAAGCTCAAAAAGAAGGCCGCTGTCCAGAGATTGAAACGATTGAAATCGGGCGAAAGCTTTAGGCGCAGCTTATTATAAGCTTGGCTCTTTTGAAGCACACCTGTGACCGTGCTGGTATCGATCCGCTCAAAGTCTTCCAAGGCTTGGCGCAGAGCTTTTTGCTCCGAAGTAACGCTACTGGTTCCAATCCCTAATTGAATCAAGCCCTGCTTCTGCCAAAGTTCGCGAGCTTGCTTATTTTGCTTGCGCAAGCTGGTCGCAACCGTTTTATCGTCGCCTGTAAGCGGCTTATAGGCCTCATCGGGAATGCCTGCTTCAATCAGATCGGCCCACGCACCAACCAAGGAGTTGCCTCGTTTGATATTAGCATCGAGAAAGTCGAGCGGCATGCCTTTGGCATGGCCTTCGATCCAGAGCGCGAGCTTACATAGATCGACTGACAGTGGATTGATATCGACTCCGAAGATGCACTTTTGAATAACATCGCGCACAGCACGCCGATAGAGCTCGGGCGTGGGCAGATCGCCAGCATTGCGCACCTTGGCCAGCTCGTGGGCGATTCGACGCGCGGCTGCTAAAAGCAAGTGGCCGCTGCCACAAGCCGGATCGAGCACGCGTAAGTTTAAAAGAACCTGTTCTTGTTCCTTAAAGCTCAGCGGACGACCATTGGGGGCCAGGCGCTCGGCGATCAAGGGGTCGAGCGCACTCTTAATCAGCTCCTTCACCAGCTCAGGGCTGGTGTAGTACGAGCCAGTGCTCTTGCGATCGGTTCCATAGACTAAGCAAAACTGGGCTTGGCCCGATGCAAACATATCGACCAGCGGGCGATAATCGAGCAGGCTCTCGTAGATACTGCCAAGCTCCTCGACATCGATGGCCGCATAGTTGACCCGGCGTTGGCTCTCGCTTTGAGGATCATAGTAGTAGGATAGAGCGCGAATAGCGGCCAACAGATGGCGATTGTTGATCTGAGCATTTTCAAGATCTTTGATCGCTTCGTCGTTGAACAGCTCACCGTTCAGAGGCGCAAGCCCTAAAGAGGTCTCTAAGTCGTTGCCGAGCTTAAATTGGGCAAAGCTATTCAACAAACCACGCCAAAGATCGTAATACGTTTCGCGCACAAGGCTGGGTCGCTCCGCCAAGAAGCGCAAACGTCGCATCGAATAGTATTCGTAATAGATCTTGAGGCGTTCGTTAGCGGGAGGTAAGCGATATGAGAGCAAAACTCGATCGAAATCGGGGTCGTTACGATCAAACTCTTGGGCGACAATCGCATTGCGCTCTTCGGCGACCATTAAAAAGAGCAGGCGATAGATCAGTTTTAACAGTTGACGATAAAAGTCGTGGGCACTAAGTCGTTGCTCGGTCAGTTTGCGATAAAGTTCTGACTTGTGAAGATGGGCGTCCTTTACAAAACCGTTGCCCAGCTCCAACAAAGCTTGTTCAACACCTTGACGCAAACGCTCGCGCACCCGCCCGCCCTGCTCAATCGCATGGCGATGGTAGTATTCCAGCCAACAATCTTGAGCATCCTCAATAGTTTTTGGCAGACGCGAACGGTGCAGATGGCGAAAGAGCAGAATAAACTCGCTAAACTTCTGCTCTTCAAACATCGAGCGCAGATTAAATTCAAGATAAGTAGGACGCGAAAAGCGTGACGAGTCGCGTAAAAGGCGCAAGCGCTCGCCATTGGTGACAATGCCCCACACATGCTCGCTGTTATTAAGATATTCCTGCACAATGGCATGCGGCGAGCCGTAGGACTGCTTCGAGCTTCTAGAGCGACCATCGAGATCGACTCCGTAGGCTTCGATATGAATAGGCGGGGCATCGTGATGAGGATCAGCCCGATGCGAGATCGGAAAGCGCCGTCCATTGATGATTTGATCGCGCGGCTGTTGAGGTCTGATGTTGTAGCCGAAGAGGGTAAAGAGCTTCTCAAGCCAAGCTGAACGGCTAGAAGTTTGTGTTGATAGAGAGCGATTCGCTTGAGGGCTGGAGGAATCATGTAGTGAGCGCCAATCGCGATAGACTTCTTGCCACAACGATGCAGCATAGTCGGTGACAGAAAGCGTTTGGCTTAGAGCAAAGTCTTGAGGACGCTGGCCGGGAAGCTCTTGGTGAGCGATCGCATCAATAAGATCAAGCGGAATCAGGTCGCCTTCGCTGACAATCGTTGTGTACGCCATAGTACAAGCCGCCTTCTCTCTCGCACAAAGGCCGATCAGCTCATCATCGGCAAGACAGACACGTTCTGAAAACAAATTTTCATTTATGTAATACTATGATTCGTAGCAATTTTATACACATTGATTTTAATGTCAAATTAACATCCTTACCAAACTCACAAACACGAAGAGTACAGCGCTCCACCTACAAGGTGCAAGCACAACAAGAAGCCATTTGCATAACAAGCATAGTTATGGTAGAATAACGGGCGTTGTAGACGGAGATCTGGCGGCGTAGCCAAGTGGTAAGGCAGAGGTCTGCAAAATCTCCATTCACCGGTTCGAATCCGGTCGCCGCCTCCACAAACAAAAACGCTCTTGGAATACTTCCAAGAGCGCTTTTATTTTGTTTGCAAAGCTTAGACTTTAAAGCGCTTGTGTATAGTATAGATGCGAATGAGCGTACAAGCGCTTAGCTACAAGTTTATCGAAGTCAGAGAGAGCAATCCTACCCTTCGACAAGCTCAGGGTACGGAGTGCCTTGTCAAGGAAATACAGCGTTTGAACCTGCAAGCTGCTTGCAGCTGGCAGGTTTCAGCGAAGGCAGCGAAAGCAGCGAAAACAGGGCGCGCATACTTCCGAGTTTACACATTCAAGCTTTGACGGCGAAGCTCTTGGCATCCATTCGGCCCTTAGCGCGTCCGCCTACGGCTATCAAATGGGCTAGCTGCCCTCATCCCCGACCCTTCTCCCGCAATGCGGGAGAAGGGCGTATGCTCCCCCTCATTCCCGATGTTCTGATATGAAAATTCCAGTTACAGGAAGCGGTCAGCATTCACGCGACACATATAATGCCGCCCACTGAGGATTTTCACTAGTTGTTCTCAGCGCCCCGCGCTGGTGGTTAACTCATACCAAATTCGCTTGCTTTATTCTATTTGGCCTTCGGCAGAGTGGAACTTGTCTCTTTTCTTTCCCGGTTTTGTTTTCTTACACTCCAAGTGGGCAAGTTTTTAAACGAATTTGGTATAACTGCTATCCTTACCACGAACCTTCCAGCAGCTTCGCAGCTGGAAGGTTCAAAGTGGCTTAACATCGCTAAATAGCGCTGCAACTTGCCTGGTGCAAGCTGCAAGCAGGTTTACACAGCGTGTTTCGATGCCTTTGCTTAGGAAGGCAATCGGTAAGCAGCAGATAGATCAAACGAACACACCAAGGTTTTCTATCAAAGTACTTGATTGGCTAACAGAGCCATATATTAAGAGGCTGATTCGAGCAGTTCGCTAAAAATATGCTCGGGCAGTTGATCGAGGCGATCGACAACTACTTCGGCAGCTAGCTCGCCGTGCGAAGAGCGCACGCCGATGGCGCGCATGCCCGCGCGATGGGCGCCTTCAACCCCGGCAGGAGCATCTTCGACCACAATACAACGATTGTAGGGCACGCCCAAACGATCGGCAGCCATTTGGAAGACTTGGGGATCGGGCTTGCCGCGCTGCACATCTTCCGAGGCCACGATCGCATCGAAGCACCACGAGATCTGCAGAACGCGCAAAATGGTTTCGATGTTGGCGCGCGGCGCAGAGGAGGCGACCGCCTGTCGCCAGCCTTCGCGATTGAGGCGCATCAGCCATTCTTGAACACCGGGCAAGAGCGAGATACCTTCGCGCTGAACGATCATTCGATAGGCGTGCTCTTTGGCGTCTGCAATGCGTGCGATCTCTTCGGGAGTGATGTCGGGGCTGATCAAGTCGCGCAAAATGGTGTCGTTGCGCTGGCCGAACGTGGCGCGAAACTGCTCATACGTAAAAGGGATGCCCTCTTTTTGCATCGTTTCGTCCCAAGAACGCCAATGGTACTCGCCAGAATCGATCAAAGTGCCATCCATATCCCAAAGTACGGCGCGTACTGGCGAACTATTTTGTGTCTCCATACATCTATTTCCTTCATTATCAGGCACGAAACAAGCGATCTGTATGTAAGCAAGCTGATAGAGTAGCGTGCGGGCTCTCTCAAACGCTAGTGTAGCATAGCAAAAGGAGTTACAGAGCACAACTATGCTCAGTCGAGATTGTTGGGTTTTCAGGCGGGCGTATGGCACAGGGCGATACGACCTCGTTTGATAGTTGATACCAAATCCGGTTGATTGCTTTCTATTTGGCCTTCGGCAGAGTGGAACGTGACCATTTTTTTCCCGTTTTTGCGTTACAAGAACGCAACTCTGTAAGCGAATTTGATATAACTTGTAAGATCGCGAAGATGAGGTTTTTGGAATGGCCTTTCCACACTGCTACACCACCTTTGCGGCGGATAAGCTGTTGCTAGCCGTAGGCGGACGCGCCAGAAGCCTGCTGAGAGCCAAAAGCCTTATCGCCAGAGCGCTGAATATATCAAACAGAAGTGATACAGGCCCGCACTGTGATGCAAGAACAAATCAAAGGGATCTGACAAGCGGTTTGTCAGATCCCTGCGAGTGTAAGCCTTGGTTTGCAATACAGAGGCAAGCAGGCTTATTCGGCGGCCTCGCTGAGCTCTTCGTCCTCTTCTTCGTGCTCTTCGTACCAGCGAGCCATAGACTGCAAGGTCATTTGCACCAAGAAGGGCGATACTTCGTTGCCGAGCGAGGTGCGGAAGGCGTTGTAGTCGACACACACGGCGTCGCGATAACGCTCTGCATTGATGAGGACGGGCAAGAAGCGACGCAGTTGGCTGGCGAGTGATGCACGGAAGCGCGATGTGGCAACACTTAAAACGGCGCGCTGCAAATAGGAAGAGAAGGCCGGATCGTCTTGGCTCTCGACGATCGGTGGCTCTCCTACCGCCTCAATCATTTGCTCAACAACCCAATCTTCAAAGTGCAAAGGCTTAAAGAGTTCATCACGGAAGAGCTCAAGACTATAGAGGTTTGCAGCAGTTACATCTCGCTTAAATTCATTAATAATTGGCAGATGCTTTTGAATCAGAAGATGCGTCGCAGCAACGATTTGGCGCTGCTCTTCCATTTCGGGGCGCTTCTCGAGCCACGTGCCTTCGCAAGTTGTGAGGGATGCTACATATTCTGCCTGCTCGCGTCGCGCACGCTTGAGTTGTGCCTGTCGGCCCATAGAGCTATTCTCCTTTGACATTGTCTCGGCAGGCGCACTGCGTGTGGCCATTCCGGTTTGTAAAATCTTCTGTTGGAGGGAAGTGGCTTGCATTATACCATGTTCGCCGTCGAGAGCTGCAAAGGATTTGAAAAAGCGCTGTCGATATAATGGTATAGTTAGCCCACAAGCGTAAAGCTGACTGTTTGGGTATAGGCTAGGAGGATGATCTCTACAATTATGTCTACAAAGCTTTCTCTCTCGGCGATCGATAGCCTTGTGGAAGAGGCGATCGATAAACGGGTCTGGCCCGGCGCGGTTGTGCTGGCGAGCAAAGCTGGGCAACTGCTGCATGCAGCGGCTTACGGCAGCACCATGTACGCTGACCCCGGCTCCCAAGCTGTTCAGCTCGATACAATCTACGACATCGCCTCGCTCACCAAGGTGTTTAGCGCCACCGCCCTCTTGCAACTGATCGAGGAAGGAATGGTGCAGCTCGATGCGCCGGTTGCGCGCTATCTGGCGGGCTTTCGCGAGAGCAGCGTAACGGTACGCCACCTCTTAACCCATACCTCGGGCCTCGATCTACGCCTTTCGGCCTTGCGCAGCCACGAACGCGCCAAGATTTTAGAGCTGATCTATCAAGCGCCTTTAAAAGTACCCGCCGGAAGCGATGTAGCCTATACCAATATCAATAGCCTATTGGTGGGCGAGATCGTCGCACAGCTGCGCCAGCTTCCGCTCGAACAGGCGATCCAAGAATATATCCTCGATCCGCTCGGGCTGCGCGAAACGATGTTTAACCCAAGCGCCGCATGGCATGCGCGCATCGCCCCCAGCGAAATCGATGAAGCGTGGCGAGGCGGCCTTGTGCATGGCAAGGTTCACGACGAGAGCTGTTATGCTTTGGGCGGAGTTGCGGGGCACGCCGGGCTGTTTAGCACAGCTTATGATCTGCTGCGCTTCTGTGAAGCGTGGCTGGCATATCAACCACCGCTGATCTCGGAAGGTTTGGCGCGCGATGCGGTCACTAACCAAACGCCCAAATTACGCCTAGCCTGCGGCTACGGCTGGATGCTCGACCGCGTTTCGTTTATGGGCCAGCACGCAGCGAGCGGCTTCGGGCACACTGGCTTCACCGGGCCAGCCATTATCGCTTTGCAAGACTACAACTGCTGCGTTGTGGTGTTGTGTAACCGTACCTACCCGCGTCGAGCGGCGGCGCTGCATCACGGCTATATCGCACAGATCGTCGATGCAGTTGTGGCCGAACTCATGCAATAGTCCGGGCACAGATCGAACCTATTCCTCTGATAAAGCGGAAAGTGTAAGCTGTTATAGCCCTAGCGAGTCGGCCTGCAATACGTTTCTTGGCGCTCTTTTTTATGGTATTATAGTTAACGGTGTTCGAATTGTATAAAGATCTAGTCGCGGCCCGCCCAGTGACTGCGCGGCACCGGCGTTGAGGGAAAGCCATGGCCGCTACCCGTATTCTGATTGCTGAAGATAATGATCTCGTTTCGCTAACCCTTGAGGAGCAGCTCAAAGGGCTTGGCTACGATGTTATCGGAATCGCTCGTACTGGAACCGAAGCGATCGACCTCGCTCTGCGCCTTGTTCCCGATGTCATTTTAATGGATATCCGTATGCCAGAGATCGATGGGACCGAAGCTGCACTACGCATCAACCAGCAACGCAGCATGCCGATCATTATGCTTACGGCCTACACCGACAAAGAGACGGTGCGTAGAGCAGAAGCCGCCGGAGTATTAGGCTATTTGGTTAAACCGATCAGCGAAAACGATCTTCCCCCCGCGATCAATATCGCACTAGCACGCTTCCGGGAGATTCAAAGCCTACGCACGGAAGTTCACAGCCTGCAAGACTCGCTCGAAGCACGCAAATTGATCGAACGCGCCAAAGGTATCTTAATGCAGCGGCTCGGAATCCCAGAACGCGAAGCCTATGAGCGTCTACGTCAGCGCGCACGCGATAAACGAGCCAAGATGAAAGATATCGCTCGGGCGATCATCGAGGCCGAAGAGCTGCTAGGCAACGATTAAGCTCTCAGACAGTCACAAAGCGCTGTGCAGCGCGATCGAGAACTTCTACTTGACGAAGTATTTGAGCTGTGTTATAGTCGTGCCAGCAATTAGTACATCTAAGGAATTATTCAACCTATGATCGCAAGCAACCACAAGTTTGGCTTTTATTTTTACTTTTATCCCGCCAGTAAAATAGGGGCCGGGTTGCTTCGCGTTGAATAAGTTCTCGATCATAAAGAACGAAAAGGTGTGAGGCGACACGGGCCCCACACCTTTTTCTTTTCCTTAGAACTATGAGCATAGCAGGCAAAAACAACGTCGTCGTATTGGCGTGACCAGCCATCTTGATAGATACTCTACTTTAAGTAGCATAACGCTATGCGAAGTGTTCAAGCCTTTAGTTTAGTCTGTGAGACGCTCTTTCGATAAAGAGCAAAGGAGACGACAATGCCACTATGCTGCCGAGGTTTACGTGGGGCCACAACCGTAACGGAAAATACCCGCGAAGCGATCTTCGAAGCGACCAAAGAGCTGCTCGAAGAGATGATCAAAGCGAACAACATTCAGGTCGAAGATATCGCCAGCGCGATCTTCACCACAACAACTGATCTCGACGCAGATTTTCCGGCGGTGGCGGCTCGCGCCCTTGGTTGGACCGATACGGCCTTGATGTGCGGCCACGAAATGAATGTACCGGGCAGTTTACGCAAGTGCATTCGTGTATTGGTACATTGGAACACAGAACGAACTAACAAAGAACTTGTGCATGTCTATCTGCGAGGTGCCGCAGCGTTACGACCCGATCGTGCCAAGCGCCCTGTTGTAAACCAGAACTAGGAGGCTGTCTTCTATACCCGAGTTGTTTTGCGAGCTTCAGTCTGCTCTGCGATCTAGCCGCAATTGGTGCGGCAGATCCGCAAGTCGGGCTGACGCACAATCCATTCGATGCACCACAGGTGCTTATACACAATTGTTGGCTAGGAAAGTAGGACATGAGCATAGTGAATACTTGGCAGCAGACTCAGCGCATGACGCTGGTTGTGCCATCTCAAAAAACAACAGAAGGAGTTAACGCGATGATCGTCATTATGGGTTCAAGTGCAACAGAGCAGAACATTCAAAATGTGCTCGATCGGTTGGCCCAACACAACTTGCAAGGCCGTTTGATCCGAGGTGAAGAGCGCACCATTATCGGCGTGGTAGGCGCATCGATTCCGCCCACTCTGCGCGACGAAATGGAGCTCATGGAAGGCGTGCAAGAGACCGCTCGCGTTACCAAGCCCTACAAACAAGCCGCCCGCGAATTCCATCCCCACGATACCGTAGTCGATGTGCGCGGCATTAAGGTCGGCGACGGCAGTTGTGTCGTTATCGCAGGCCCCTGCGCCGTTGAAAGTGAAGAGCAGATCATTCAGACCGCCCGTTTAGTCAAAGAAGCGGGCGCTTCTATGTTGCGAGGCGGTGCATTCAAGCCCCGTTCGTCGCCCTACACCTTCCGTGGTATGGGAGAGCAGGCGCTCAAATACATGGCGACGGCGCGCGAAGAGACCGGTCTGCCGATCGTAACCGAAGTCATGACACCTAGCGATGTTGAGTTGGTCGCTCGCTATGCAGATGTCTTGCAGATCGGCGCGCGCAATATGCAAAACTACCAACTGCTCGAAGAGGTCGGTCGCTCGGGCGCACCCGTCATGCTGAAGCGTGGCCTTTCGGCGACCATCGAAGAGTGGCTGCTCTCGGCCGAATACATCATCGCCCAAGGCAACCCCAATGTGATCCTGTGCGAGCGCGGTATCCGCACCTTCGAGACCGCAACCCGCAACACCATGGACCTCAACGCGGTGGCGGTCGCCAAGCGCAACTCGCACCTGCCTGTTATCGTTGACCCCAGCCACGGTACAGGCAAATGGTACTTGGTGCAGCCTTTGGCACTGGCCGGTGTGGCCGTAGGCGCCGACGGCCTGATCATCGAGGTTCACCCCGACCCCGACCGGGCCCTCTCCGATGGCGGCCAGTCTTTGACTCCCGCCAACTTCGCCGCGCTAATGCCGCGTGTGGCAGCCGTGGCGAGCGCTATGGGCCGCACAATGGCTCGCGAGGCCGAGCTTCAGGTTTCCTAGTGCGCTAGACTGCTAACAACTAGGGCTGATTGGGAGTGTAGACAGCAACATACATTCTCAATCAGCTTTTTTTATGGCTCGCTGGCGCAGCAATATGCCAGATCGACGCTTGTCTACGTTCTTGCCTACAAACAATCCAAAGCGAGCGGTCACGATCTAGCCGAGCAGCATCTTGGCTTAATCTCTCGGCTATCTCTTGGTTCGCTATCCACTTAATCTGTTTAGCGCTCTAGCGGCTAGGTCCCTTCCCCAAGAAGGCTTCTAGCGCGTCCGCCTACGGCTAGCAACAGCTTATCCGCCCAAAGGTGGTGTAGCAGTGTGGAAAGACCATTCCAAAAATCCTCATCTTCGCAATGTTACAAGCTAGTACTTCTCTCCTAGTTTGGCGACCAAAGCTGATATTTCTTCTCCACGAGAGAGAAAATCGCGGGTATACTGGTAACAAACGTTCTCGATGCAACCTAGATCGAAGCCTGTGACAGGCCAATATTCCGACGTAAAAGATTTGATTTCTTTAGGAATACGAGCCGCTCTATTGCGGAATAGCCTGGAGCTTATGCTATAATCTGATCAGCCTGGGCAATGCTGTAATTTGAGGAGGATATACGCCTGTGATTTCACGACGTACACATATATTCCATAGTGTGGTTGCCGCGCTTCTCGTTGCCCTCCTTGCAAGCGTGGGATTACAAGCAAGCCCTGAGGCTGTTCAAGCACGTCCCTTACAGCAACCGGCAGTTCTTGATGCCAACCCAAAAAATGGCGTCCAAGGCCAACAGGTTACTTTTACCATCACTATTCCTAACAATACCGGAGTAGAGGACACCTTTACACCTTCGGTTGTAACTACTCCTAATGGTTTTAATCCGCCTTCATTTTCGCCTTCTTCGATCACACTTCAACCGAACGTAAGCGGGCAATTTCAAATGACGGTTGATGTGCCCGCCTCTCAAGCTACGGGCCAATATACTTTTGTAGTTGCTATAACCTACACAGGGGGAAGCGTACAAGTACAACCCTCCATCAATGTAGTTGCGCCCACTAACACTATTCCGCCTACCCCTGCGAACAACGCAACCATTGACGTTACCTCGGCCGCTAGTGTTTACGCCGATCTGGAAAGCATTATTACCTACAATTTCTCGCTTCGGAATACCTCTGGGGAAAATCGCACCTATACCTTCCAGCTCCAAAACACTTCTGGCGCGGTAGCTCAATATCTCTTTGATCCTACCTCGGTCAGTGTTCTTCCGGGCGACTCTCAAACTTTTATGCTGCGTGTGGTCGTCACCAATAACCGCAGCTACTTGGGCCAAGTTGTTACGCTGAATGTGCAAGCGGTAGAAGGCGGCGGTGTGCGTGCAAGCACCTTTGTGCAGTTTACAGTCACCGAAAACAACCAGACGCCTACGCGCACGCTCACTCCGTCGATCACACCGACCAATACGCCGACCACTGGGCCTTCGATCACCTCTACGCCGCCTATCTGTGAAGACGCCTATGAGCCAGACAACGATATGCGCAATGCGAAGCTGATCGAGGTCAATCTGCCCCAGCCTTCGACCGATGTATCGCCGCATGTGCCGACCCACACCATCTGTCCGGCCGGCGATGAAGACTGGCTCTACTTCGGCGCGCTGGCTGGCAAGGTTTATACGATCGATATCACCGAGATGTCGCTGGGCCTCGACCTCTCGCTGGCGCTCTACGACTCGGAAGGTCGTATGCTGGCCTTTAACGACGACTACTACAACCGCCCTGCGCCCACGCCCGATGCGCGCAACAACCCCCAAGGCACCGATTACACCAATCTGCGCCCGCGCATTCAGTCGTGGACCGCGCCCTACAACGGTATCTTCTACATTCAGGTGCGTGACGCCGCAGGCAAAGGCCGCGAACGAGGCTGGTACTCGATCGTGCTGCAGAGCGAAAGCTACGGCCCGACCCCGACGATGATCAACGAGCTCTGTCTCGACATGTTCGAGCCAGACGGCCTGCCCGAACAGGCGCGCCTGATCACCTCCAACGAGGTGCAGATCGCTCACACGCTCTGTCCGTCGGGCGATGCCGACTGGAGCTACTTCTTCGCCAAGGCGGGCAAGACCTATATGATCTTCACCGATACGCGGCCCTACGCCTCGCAACACCCGCGCGGTGGCACGGTCAACAAAGATACCGAGGCGGGCGCCGATACGATTATGTTCTTGGTTGACCGCGACGGCGTGAGTCTGCTCGACTTTAACGACGATATTCCGGGCGGCAATTCGCTCGACTCGCAGATCGAATTCACGCCTTCGGTAGACGGTTTCTACTTCATACAGGTGAAGAATATCGGCGATATCGGCAATCAGTTTATTCGCTACGACCTAACGCTCCAGCTCTGTTTGCCGGGTCAAACCGACTGTGGCCGCCCGCAGGCACTGCCAGCGACGCCGACCTTGCCGCCGGTATCGAACGGCTCGCCTTCGGAGACTCCGGCAGACTTTAACCTCGACGATACGGTCACACCAACCATGACCGATACCCAAGAGGTTTTACAGCAACAGAAGATCGATCAGGTTGTGATCGGCGAATATCAGCCGCCCATCCTGCGCTTCTGGAACTATATCTCATCGATGTTGTGGAATCGAGCCGGGCTACTCGCCAACAGCTAAACAGCGCATTCCGCAAGCTCGATCGACTCGTCGCCAACAAGATACTTGTCAAACGACACTAGCGACAGGAGGTCACCAGCACATCGCGATAGATGTCGCGCACTGGTGGCCTCCTGTTTCTCTATCTGGCGCATAGAGATACCAAATCCGTTTCAAAGACTGCGCACGCGAAAACGCAAGACCGGGAAAAGGTTGTGTGAAATTTCCCACAACAAAGATAGTCAAGTTCCACTCTGCCGAAGGCCAAAAATGATCAAGCGGATTTGGTATGAACAAGGAGCGTAACATGAGTATCTATGACCCGAGTGACCCCAACTTCGCCTTCACGATCGGCATCGAAGAAGAGTACCAAGTCATCGACCCCCAAACGCGAGAATTGCGCTCCTACATTACCCAGATCCTCGATGAAGGCAAGCAGATTCTGCGCGAACAGATCAAGCCCGAACTGCATCAAAGCATTATCGAAGTTGGCACCGAGCCTTGCCGCACCATCAGCGACGCGCGCCGCGAAGTGGTACATCTGCGAGGCACCATCGCGGGGCTAGCCGCCAAGCAAGGCTTGCGCATCGCGGCGGCGGGCAGCCACCCGATCTCGTCGTGGCTGCAGCAAGAGATCACCCCCTTCGAGCGCTACAAAGGCGTGATCGAAGAGATGCAAGATGTGGCGCGCCAACTGCTGATCTTTGGCATGCACTGCCATGTCGGCATGCCCAACCGCGAGGTCGCTATCGAGTTGATGAATGTGGCGCGTTATGTGCTACCCCACCTGCTGGCGCTCTCGACCTCATCGCCCTTCTGGATGGGGCGCAACACCGGCTTTAAGTCTTATCGCAGCGTGGTCTTCTCGGGCTTCCCGCGCACGGGCATTCCGCCCAGCTTCACATCGGCCGCCGAGTTCGAAAACTACGTCAACCTGCTGATCTCGACCGGCTCGATCGATAACGGCAAAAAGCTCTGGTGGGATATGCGCCCGCACCCCTTCTTCAACACGCTCGAATTCCGCATCTGCGATATCGCCACCAAAGTCGAAGAGTGTCTGGCTCTGGCAGCTATGATGCAGGCCATCATCGTCAAGTTCTACACCCTGTTCGAAAACAACATGACCTTCCGGGTCTATCGCCGCGCCCTGATTATGGAAAACAAGTGGCGTGCTCAGCGCTGGGGTTTGGCCAGCAAACTGATCGACTTCGGCAAACGCAGCGAAGTCGAGGCGGTCGCCCTAGTGCACGAGATGGTCGAACTAGTCGATGATGTGGTCGATATGTTGGGCAGCCGCAAAGAAGTCGAATATCTGCTGCACATCGCCGAGCATGGCACCAGCGCCGACCGCCAGTTGCGCGTCTACGAAGAGACCGGCAGCCTCGAGGCCGTCGTCGACCATTTGATGGCCGAGACTATGGAGGGCGTGCCTGTCATCAGTAACTAATCTTCTGCTCTAGCACCCACATAGCGACCAGCCTTGCCGAGCAGCAGGGCTGGTCTTTTTAATACGAAATTCGTTCGATTATTTTGTATTTGGCCTTCGGCTGAGCGCAAATTGACTATTTTTGTTATCCCGCGTTGAGAGAATAGTCTTCCCACCTTGCGAGAATAGCAACCTTCACACCAATGGGGCGTCAGCGTTGCGAATACAGAGCGCACGCTATGCTTGGTTTTTGGGGAGCGCTCGGCGCGCAACGATACGACCTTGGGCTTGCGGGCAGGATGTTGGTAGCCGTAGGCGGACGCGCCAAAAGCTCGCTTTGGGGGAAGAGACCTGGCCGCCACAACTCTGCACTTATCAGGCGGGTTTAATTGCCGTTTCATGGCGTAACTCTTGCAATAGAGGCTTCTAACAAATCGAGCTCGGCTCTGCTGTAAACACCAAACGATCGCAAAAAAACATAAAACTTCTACTAGACGCTCAATTCATCTAGGAACCACCTTATGTCGCGGCATCACATCCTCACAGTCCTATTTGTGCTAAGCCTCTTTCCGCTGGCCTTCTACACAGGGCGAAGCAGCCAGGCCGCTAGTGGAGCGATCTCTGGAACGGTCTTTCACGACTACAACGGCGATGGCCGCTACGACGCCAACGACAGCGCCGTGGCCAATGTGCGGGTACGTATCTTCGACGCAAGCGGCAAGCTACAGGGCAGCGCCTATAGCGCGAGCGACGGTAGCTACAGCTTTAGCCCGAGCGGAAGCGGCCCCTATCGAGTCGAGTTCTCGGCTTGGCCAAGCCATCTGTACCCCAGCGCGCTCGGCCCCGATAACGCCAGCAGTGTGCAGTTTGTTGAAGCAGGCGTGAGCGACATCAACTTTGGCCTGATCGACCCCGCCAAGTATAGCCAAACCAACCCGCTGGTGAGCATCAGCTACTTCCACCCCGGCTCGGGCAAGTCCAGCTTCGCGGCCAACAACAGCACGGCCGCTATTCGAGTCTTCCCCTACTACCAGAGCGGCAAAAATGGCGATTCAGACTACAGCGCCCCGCTTATGAGCGTGCCCGTCTCGCAGATCGGCAGCGTGTGGGGCATGAGCTATCAGCGCAACACCAAGCAACTGTTTGTTAGCAGCGCCCTGCGACGCCACGCCGGTTTCGCCCACGGCCCGAGTTACCTCTATCTGCTCGACTACCGCGACGGGCCGAGCGATACGCCGCTGGTCAAGCTCAGCCTCGAAGGCCTACAGCCCAGCAACGACGGCCCACCGATCGAGCTGGGCAGCGTCTGTCGCGCCGATAGCAGCGGCGGCCCGAGCAACCCAAGCTGCGTCGAAACCAGCCAAGGTGGCACAGGCGTCAGCCAAGACTACAGCCTTCCCGATGACCCGAGCGAGCCAAGCATCGACCTCGACGCCTTTGGCAAAGTCGGCCTGATCGGCTTCGGCGGCAGCGCCATCGGCCCAGACGAAAACAGCCTCTGGTTGGTCAACCTCTATCAGCGCGCCCTGATCAAACTCGATATCAGCGCAGTCGATGCCAGCAGCGATAGCAGCTTCGCAAACAGCATCGGCTCGATCGAACAGTACCTGCTCACCGATCTGAGCGGCCTACCAAGCTGCACCAAGGGCCAATTCCGGCCTTGGGCGCTAAGCTTCTACAACGGTTTCGGCTATTTGGGCGGCGTGTGTAGCGGCGAAAACGAAGATACGCTGGTCGACGATCCGCCTAGCGACTATACCAACCTCACGCGCCAGCGCCGCAACAACGCCAATATCAGCGCCCATGTGCTACGCTTCGACCCCAACAAGCTCGCCGCTGGTTTCAGCCAGCAGTTGCAGTTCCCGCTCGACTACCGGCGCGAACCGCATAGCAGCGCGCTCGATTCGGCCTTCAATGTCTCGACGTGGCAGCCCTGGGCTTTAAGCTGGAGCGATTATGTCAATCTTACGATGGGCAGCGGCGTCTACCAAAGCTTCTCTCAAGCCATCTTGAGCGATATTGCTTTTGATGACAATGGTGCTATGTTCATCGGTTTAGCCGATCGTTTAGCCTTCCAGCTAGGCATGCGCCAATACACACCAGTCTCACAGTCGACCACCCAGATCTACGGCGCCTCGGCGGGCGATCTGCTCAAAGCCTGCCTGGTCGACGGCGGCTGGCTGCTCGAAGGCAGCGACCCAAACTGCCCGGTCAACGAGCCGAGCCTGCCCGACCTGCGCAACGACGATGGGCCGAGCAACCAAGGCGAGTTCTTCTACAACGATGTATACGGCGACCACCGCGAAACCGCCCAAGGTGGGCTGGCCTATCTGGCAGGCTCGGGCGAGGTGATGAGCACTTCGATGGACCCGCTCCAATACCATTCGGGCGGTGTGCGCCGCTACAACAGCGAGAGCGCGGCCATTGCAGGCAGCTACGAAGTCTACCTCGGCGCTTGGAACGATCGCAGCACCTTCCACAAGGCGAACGGACTGGGCGACCTCGAGATCCTTGTTGATCCCGCCCCTATCGAGATCGGCAATCGGGTCTGGTTCGATCGCAACTACAACGGTCTGCAAGATGCAGGCGAAAGCGGCATTCAGGGCATTACAGTGCGGCTCTATGCCCCCGATGGCACGCTGCTCGACAGCGCCCTAACCGATAGCGAGGGCATCTATTCCTTCTCGAACGGGCCGGGCAGTTCGAGCGCCAGCGTGCGCTATGGCATCGCCGGCCTGCGCCCCAACACCAGCGGCTACGAGATCCGCATCGATAACCCCACCGACTACGGGCCGAGCGGCGCGCTGCAATACGCCATCCTCACGCTCGCCAACGTGCAAGCTGGCGATAGCGAGCTTGTGGGCGATATCAGCGATTCCGATGCGACTCTGCCCGACAATACGCGCCCGATCGCAGAGGGCAACTATCCCTACAAGCGCTTCGCCACTGGCCCCGCCGGTGCCAACAACCATAGCTACGACTTTGGCTTTTTCGGGAACTTCGACCTTGCGCTGCGCAAAAGCCTCGCCCCCGGTCAGCCCGATAAGGTCAGCCTTGGAGATCGCATCACCTTTAGGATCACGCTCTTTAACCAAGGTACGATTCCCGCCCAGCGAGTGCAAATCGTCGACTATCTGCCGAACGGGCTTGCGCCGGCAGACTCGCGCTGGACGCAGATGGGCAGCAACTATCTGAGCTACACCTTCGCCGAGCCGATCGCGCCCGGTGCGAGCGCAAGCATCGATCTCAGCGTGCAGGTGCAACAGAACGCTCCGATCGGCAAGCTGGTGAACGCTGCCGAGATCGTGCGAGCCGAAGATCCGTTTGGCAGGCAAGCCAGCGACAGCGATTCGTGGCCCGACGCCGACCCGCACAACGACGGCCCTGTGATCGATGATCAGATCTACCGCAGCGCCCCGCACGACGAAGACGACCACGATATCGCGACGATCGAGGTCGTAAGCAGCAGCCGCGTGGTGTTTAGCGCTATGTTGAGTCAGCCCGAAGAAGATGGCGTTCGTTTGTATTGGCAAACCAGCAGCGAACAAAACATTAAGGGCTTCCATATTCTGCGCAGCAGCAGCCCTTCGCTCGAACGCGCCGAATACATCACCAGCGTGCTGATTCCTGCCAACGGCACTAGCGCCACGCAGATGGCCTATCAGTGGCTCGATCGCAGCGCTCCCAACGATTATTCCTACTACTGGATCGCCAGCCACGATCAGTTCGGAAACGTCGAGTATGTCGGGCCGTTTTCCAACCGCCCAGAGCAGCCGATAACGGCTACTCCTACAACGGCCACGCCTGTGCCTAGCACCGCTATACCGCCCACGCCTACCGAACAAGTGCCGATTGAAACGAGCTATAAGCTGTTTTTGCCCATTGTTCAACACTAATCTTATGTAAACACAATCGCCATCTCAAACGTTCGTTATAGCGTATCCACTTAGAGGCTTGCTCTTTGGCAAGGCATAAAAACGAACATAGTGATCAACCGGTTGCGGTAGTACATCGATTTGGCGGCCTGGTCTCTCCCTCCCATTCGATCCTTAGCGCGTCCGCCTCCGGCTACAAAATTCCCGCCCACCAAAAGACAATCCGTCTAGCGCAAGCGCTAGACGGATTGTTCGTGTTTTCATAGCAAATCCCTTTTGAAGATGTGCATTATTTCAAGGCAGGAAAGTAAAAAGCTGGAAACAAAGTTGTGTGGGCATAACTCTCATGCCTATCGATGTTTTATCACCGTTACTATATTGTATGTTATTCGGTCTATGAAATAGACAAATTAATTTAATGTCAAATCCAAATTTTAAAGAGATTTCTCAGTAAGATTACAAACTAACATAACTAAGCGCCTATCAATGTGGCCCTGCCACATTCCTCATTCCCCAAATCGGAAGCTTTTCAAGCTTCTCCTACCTCAGCAATACGCGTTCTTGAGTGCTGATCCCTGAAGTCTCTTCTCTATAAGCAGCATGTGTCCGCCACGATAAACATCTTAGCTGAAGGGTAGGTTCTTCTCATGAAGCGGAAATCTTTCTCATCAAAAGCAGTATTTACGACAACATTAGCCATCTTGGGGTTTATCTTCGCCAGTTTGGCCCAGTCTCCCCTAGCACAAGCGGCTGGACCAATCACGGGCACAGTATTTCGCGACTTTAACGGCAATGGAACACGCGATCCCGATGAGATCGGCGTTCCCGGAGTAACAGTCACAGCCTACGACTCAACCGGTGCCGCAGTAGAAAGCACCACAACCCTCGCTGACGGCAGCTATACTCTCAACCCAGCAGCAGCGGGGCCGTATCGCATCGAATTTACGGGCTTTTTAGAGACCGATCAGCCCGGCCCTTACGGCACGAACTCCGGCACAACCGTTCAGTTCGTGCCCGACGGCGTTAGCTCGGGTATCGACCTTGGCCTCAACTACCCGCGCCACTACCGCCAGGCCGATCCACGTTACGTTGGGCCACACTCCACCAATGGCAGCCCGACTCATCCTTCAAATAGCGGCCGCCCATCGCTTTATACAGTGCTCTATAGCGATCAAACTGCTCCCGAAACCTATCCCGGTTCGCTGATAGAAGCTGCCACACAAGACCAAGTCGGCTCGCTCTGGTCCTTGGCCTATAACCGTCATACCCAAGATTTGTATGGCTCGGCTCTGGTACGACGTCACTCCGGTTTAGGGCCTGGTGGAGCGGGAGCGATCTATCGATTCGCGAACTTCGATCCAAACACTACCGGCAATACCGCCTCGATCTGGTATACGTTTCCTTCGACATCAGTCGGCACGGTTGATGACGAAACCACCCGCTTCCCTGGTGCTGGTGCAGGCTACGGACAAGAGGGTGGCTGTTACGAATGCTATAACCTCGACCCCAGCACTGTTGGGCAAGTGGGCAAGGCTGGTATCGGCGATATGGATCTTTCCGACGACGGGCGTTATCTCTATGTAGTAACGCTTGCGGATCGCGCTCTCCATCGCTTGGATACAACGGAGAACCCACCTACAGCAATAACCATCGCTGGAGCGCCTTGGCAAAACAATGCAGGCTGTCAAGGTGAGCGACGCCCATGGGCGGTCACCTATTACCGCGATGAGGTCTATGTTGGCACCGTGTGCGATGCCACAACCGCACTGGCAAACAACACTTGTGACTTTATGACAGCTTGTGCCGCTCTTACCGCCCAAGTCTATATCTATAATCCGGCTGCCAATAGCTGGAGCACAGCTTTTGTCAACGATATTGAGCTTACCTACGAGCGCGATCTTTACGCGACAGTTGCCGGTCCTTACTGGCATCCCTGGGTCGATGACTGGGCAACTATGGCACCATATGTTGAATACCAAAGCGATGTAGACTTTGGCCAGCCGGTGCTCTCCGATATCAGCTTCGATGTCGATGGCTCGATGTTGCTAGGCTTCTTAAGCCGTTCAGCCCTACAGCTGGGCTATAATGCAACCGCTCCTGATAATGCAGATAATGCTGCTACACTTGAGGAAGTTATTTTCTCTGGCGGCGATTTACTACGCGCAGGGCGCAATGGTTTCACTGGCCCATTCACTCTAGAGAGTGGAGGCATTGTTCCTTCTCCGAGCGGGCCACTTACAGGTACGAATGTAACTCCAAAAGGTCCAGGTAATGGAGAGTTTTATGATGACAACTGGAAATTAGGAGCATCCGATCTCGCCGCTGGTTCGCTGCTTGTGTTACCGGGCTCTAACCAAGTCGGTAACTTAACCATTGATGCCTTCTGCTTTGGCGGTATGGGCATTCGTTTTTACGATCGTGCTACAGGAGCATACTTAAATCTGGGTCGTCAATTTTACAATGGCGTTCCCACGGATTGTGACCTTGCACCAGGAGGCCACGGCATTGGCAAAGCTAACTCAATGGGTGATCTTGAGCTGATCCTTGATGCAGCTCCGGTCGAGATCGGCAACCGCGTCTGGTTCGATAACAACCGCAATGGCATTCAAGATCCCGACGAAGATCCCGTGCCCAATGTAACCGTCAGCCTCTACGCTCCTGATGGCAGCTTTCTTGCAAGCGCCACCACCGATGCGTTGGGTACCTATTACTTCTCAAACGCAAACGGCACTAACCTCGGCCATGCGATCTATAACATCAGCGGCTTAACCACCAATACCACGGGCTTCCAAGTGCGGCTCGATAATCCCAACGACTATGCTCCCGGCGGGCCGCTCTACGAATACACGCTCACCACTCCTAATGTTCAAACCGGCAACAACGACCTGAGCGGCGATATCAGCGACTCCGACGGCACGCTGGCCGATCCAAATGCGCCGATCGGTCTCGGCAACTATCCAACGGCGGTTGTCGATGTAGCGGGCCCTGGTTTCAACAACCATACCTTCGACTTCGGCTTCAACCAAACCTTTGATCTCGCCCTGCGCAAAACGCTCGCTGTCGGTCAAGCAGCGGTTGTCGATCCGGAGGCACTGGTCAACTTCACGATCACCGTCTTCAACCAGGGCAGCTTCACAGCCCAAAATGTAACGATCACCGACTATCTGCCTGCTGGCTTGAGCTTGGAAGATAGCGACTGGACCGCTGGCCCCAACAATACCGCCACTATCACGTTGCCCGGCCCCATCGCGCCCGGTGACAGCACTTCGGTCGATATCACCGTGCGGGTCGACGCCGATGCTAGCCCCGGCGCCCTCATCAACACGGCCGAGATTAACCGAGCCGAAGATCTGAACGGCAACACACCCGTCGATATCGACTCGACGCCCGATAACGATCCCAACAACGATGGCAACATCATCGACGATGAGATCAACCAAACGCCGCCCAACGATGAAGATGATCACGACATCGCTGAGGTGACGCTCGTCCAGAATTTTGACCTCGCCCTGCGCAAGACGCGAGCCACGGGTCAATCAGCTACCGTCAATCCCGAAGACTTGGTCAACTTCACGATCAGCATCTTCAACCAAGGCAATACAACGGCCCAAAATGTAACGATCACCGACTATCTGCCTGCTGGCTTGAGCTTGGAAGATAGCGACTGGACCGCTGGCCCCAACAATACCGCCACTATTACGCTGCCCGGCCCCATCGCGCCCGGTGACAGCACTTCGGTCGATATCACCGTTCGGGTCGACGCCGATGCTAGCCCCGGCACATTCATCAACACGGCCGAGATTAGCCGAGCCGAAGATCTGAACGGCAACACGCCCGTCGATATCGACTCGACGCCCGATAACGATCCCAACAACGATGGCAACATCATCGACGATGAGATCAACCAAACGCCGCCCAACGACGAGGATGATCACGATATCGCCGAAATTGAGATACTTGGACCAACCAATATTGGCCTGAACTTCTTCCGCGCCAGTATGTTGCAGCAGGGCATCAAGCTTGAATGGCAAACTAGTTTCGAGCAGAATACATGGGGTTTCCATATTCTGCGCAGCAGCCAAGCTTCGCTCAGCCAAGCCGAACGCATCACCGATCAACTGATCGTCGGCCAAGGGCGCGGCTCACTCGGTGCCAGCTATAGCTGGTTAGATACGAGCGCCCAGCCCAACCAGAGCTACTACTACTGGCTGGTTGAACACGAGATCGGCGGTGCAACCCACACCTTTGGCCCCTTTAAGGCCGAAAGTATGCCGAGCGCCAACTATTCGATCTTCTTACCTCATATCCGCCATCCTTAGCTCTAGCTAGCTGAAGGAAGAAAGGGTTTGTGTCACAACGCTGTGGCACAAACCCTTTTGGTTTTGATAACAAATCCGGCTGAACACTCTCTGTTTTTGGCCTTCGGCAGAGCGAAACTTGACCAACTCCTTTCTGAGTTTTCCTTTTCACGTATTGCGAAAGGGATCGGTCTTTAAACCGGATTTGATATGACTAGACACTCTGTTTCTGTTGTTGGTTGGAGGGGCGCTCGGCGTGCAGCTACAAGCCCTTTTTGATGGGCGGAACGTTGATAGCCGTAGGCGGACGCGGTTGAGAGTATCTTTGAGGGGAGAGACCAAGCCGCCAAAGGCTTAATAGGGAGCTTTTCGGAAACGTAGCTACAGCCGTTACACAGCAAAAGAAGGCCCATAGCGAGATGGATGTTGTTCGAGTACTGACAAACGGGTGATATAATGCAGGGGATCCATCTGTATACAGACAAAGGAGCAATTAGTAATGAGTAATACAGTTCCGCCCCAGGGCGAAGTGATTACCATCAAAGATGGTGTTCTCTCGGTTCCCGATAACCCCATTATCCCCTTTGTTGAGGGTGACGGCACCGGCCCCGACATTTGGCGAGCAAGTGTGCGCGTATTCGATGCTGCTGTAGAGAAGGCTTATGGCGGCAAGCGCAAGCTGGTCTGGCACGAAGTTCTGGCTGGTGAGAAGGCCTTCAAGCAGACCGGCAACTGGCTGCCCGATGAGACCGTCGAAGCCTTCCAGAAGTATCTGGTTGGTATCAAAGGCCCGCTGACCACCCCGGTTGGTGGCGGTATCCGCTCGTTGAACGTGGCACTGCGCCAATTGCTCGACCTGTATGTCTGTCTGCGCCCCGTGCGCTACTTCGAGGGTGTGCCTTCGCCAGTGAAGCACCCTGAGCTGGTCGATATGGTGATCTTCCGCGAGAACACCGAAGACATCTATGCTGGTATCGACTTCCAAGCTGGCGGCGAAGCTGCTACCCTCGTGCTGAACTTCTTGAAAGACAAGCTGCCCAAGGAATTCAAGAAGATCCGCTATGGCTCCGAAGACTTCGAGAGCGTTGGCGTGGGCATCAAGCCCGTCTCGAAGCCCGGCACCGAGCGCTTGGTACGTGCTGCTATCCAGTACGCCATCGATCACAACCGCAAGAGCGTGACCTTGGTGCACAAGGGTAACATCATGAAGTACACCGAGGGCGCCTTCCGTGACTGGGGTTACGAGCTGGCTAAGCGTGAATTCGGCGCTGTCGAGATCGACGGTGGTCCGTGGTGCAAGCTGCCCAACGGCATCGTGATCAAGGACGCTATCGCCGACATCACCCTGCAGCAGGTTCTGACCCGCCCGAACGAGTTCGACGTGATCGCTACCTTGAACTTGAACGGCGACTACCTCTCCGACGCGCTAGCCGCTCAGGTCGGTGGTATCGGTATCGCTCCCGGCGGTAACATCAACTATGTGACCGGCCACGCGATCTTCGAGGCTACCCACGGCACCGCGCCCAAGTACGCCAACCAAGACAAGGTCAACCCGGGTTCGGTTATCCTCTCGGGCGATATGATGCTGCGCTACATGGGCTGGCACGAGGCCGCCGACCTGATCATCAAGGGTCTGGAGAAGGCTATCGCTAGCAAGCATGTCACCTACGACTTCGCTCGCTTGACCGAGGGCGCTACCGAGGTCAGCTGCTCGAAGTTCGGCGACATCATCATCGAGAACATGTAAGATCTGCGAGCGATCGCAGAAGAGGCGGTGGGCAGTTTTGCACACCGCCTCTTTTCTATGCCCTCCCCCGCAAGCAGGGCGTTCGGCCCTCTCCCCCTGCCCCTCTCCCGCAAGCAGGAGAGGGGAGACTGGCTGCGTTCACCAAAGAAGCCGTACCCTTCGACAGGC